>WBZO01000121.1_pt1 | contig 206631 bp, 164 predicted proteins | sample 5204261 | NCBI WGS metagenome assembly WBZO01 (sample SAMN12412400, study PRJNA552823) | activated sludge metagenome | isolation source: activated sludge from anammox sidestream of wastewater treatment plant... | place: USA: North Carolina | collected 2017-09
ATTCAGAACGCTGAACGTCATCGACGAATTTACGCGCGAATGCCTGGCGATAGAGGTAGATTTCAGTTTGCCTGGAGAGCGTGTTGTGAGAGTCTTGGAGCGTCTCGCCTGGTGCTATGGGAAGCCCGATAGCCTCGTGCTAGACAATGGTCCTGAATTCACCGGCAAGGCACTCTTTGACTGGTCGCAACGGCACAGCGTCAGTCTAGATTTCATTCGCCCAGGAAAACCAATGGAGAATGGAATCTGCGAATCATTTAACGGTCGATTTAGAGACGAATGCCTGAACGAAACTTGGTTTCGTTCAATAGATGAAGCGCGCACAATCACTGAGGAATGGAGGCACGACTACAACACGATAAGACCGCATGGGTCGCTGGGAAGAATTGCACCGTCGGAATTCGCTCAGCAATTTCGAGAACAGAAATTGTCCGCTTGACGTGGTACAAGAAAATGGGTGGGGTCAGACGATCTTAAGGAGTAGATGTCGAGTTCCTGCTTTAGTGTTCCGAAGAATGACTCAGTCGGAGCGTTGTCCCAACAAATGGGGCAGCGTCACTGCGACTCATGCTCTGTTTCAGGCGATGGCGCCAGAGAATGGTGCGGAACTCAGCGCTTGCATACTGAGAGCCGCGATCAGAATGAACTAGCGGACGAGCTCCAGGACGCCGGCTGAGAGCGTCCTGCAAGGCTGTACACACGAGTGCAGCACGCATATGATTGGCAATAGACCAGCCAACAACTTCGCGAGAGTAGAGATCCATCCAAACGCAAAGGTAGAGCCAGCCTTCGGTCGTTCTCAAGTATGTTATGTCACTCGTCCAAGCCTCATTGGGTTTTAGCGGGCTAAAGTTTCGATCGAGCTTGTTGGGAGCGACAATTAGGCTATGGTTGCTATCGGTTGTCTTCTTGTAGCGCCGACTACGTTTAGGACGAATATCGTCTTTGACATGATGTTCTCAACCAGTCCTCTGCTGCATTCAAAGCCCCTGTTTTTAAGCGCCTGGTGAACCTGCTCAGATTTCTTTTGCTAAAATCAGCCATTGTCGATCCTCCTAGCAAGTGACATCATATATGGAGGCTTCGTTCAAATCTAGGTGTCAACTTTTCTTGGGACTGATCAAATCACTAGTGTCCTGACTAACGGCTATCGCGTCGCTCTTGTAAAATGAGAGGCAGCATATCTGGTTTGGTGCTGCCTCTCTCTCCTTACAGGATAACTTCATATCATTGGGTACTGAAAATGACTACCATGCCAACAAACGCGAAACTCAAGAAAATTAAGTTTATTGCCGTCTTTAATCGACATGGCTCCAACTTTTCAGATTTAGGTGTTGACCCAAACTTGGTACAACAAGTTTCTGTAAGATGGTTGTTGAAGTTGCTGAGCCTTGATTTCCGTTTGACCGGATTCGATCATATTTACATATATTTGACACTGGCAAAGGGCGAGGACCAGAGATATATTGAAGTGCTAGAGCCTCTTACAGCCAGAGGATTCTATGCTGATATTGATATTCGCATCCCACCATTTCCAACTGCTCGGCAAGAAATCATCCAGCTGCTGAATGATGTTCACTATTGTGCTCTGCGAGGTGCTGTCGAAGGACATACAGAAATGACTACCGTGTTAGAAAGAGCGAGAAGTGAAATTACTCGATTTGGTGAAACCGATGAAGCTCAGATTGTATCAATTGCCAACGAACGCCTGACGATCCAAGTTATGTCCATGACTACTGGTGACAGCGGTTACGGTGGCAAGTGTTTCTTGGTTGCGAATGAAAAGGGTGCTTCTCAATTTAGGCACTTTATAGGGTGTTATTCTTCCTTCTACATTTTGCGTGCGCTCTTCTATAAGATGAAGCTATCAAAAGGAAATCTTGTCGTCTTGCCAAAAAAAGCATGGTTTGATGATAGGAAAATTTCTATTCTTCCAAAGTATGAGCTTCCGATTAGTCAACTTACATCTGCGGATGATTCGTTATCAAATTTTGCAGCTTCTATTTCTGAGGTCTTGAATCCTGGTGAATTTGGGGTAAATCCTGTCTAACGCACGTTTAACTAGTCGTATCCCGCTGAGTCCAAAGTGACCGCTCAACTGAGTTTGATTATCTGAGTACTGCTGGACTGATCGGCACACTTTGTAAACAACCGTAAGGCGAAGTTCCCTCAGGAGTGGGTTTGCATTGTTTTTGATTATCGTCAAAACTGTAAGTTGCACGATACTCGTATGTCTAAAGTGCCGATGTCCAGTTGTATTTGCCAAGTTCCGATAACGTATCTTATAGTTTATCGCCCTGGCTCATAGGCTGAAACGCTTACCAGCTCACCATTTCGGGAGTCGTAGTTATCACCGCCCCTAGGCTGTGGTTTCTACGGCTCCCGCTTTTTCGCTTTTCTCTCTCTCGCTCTACTGTGCCGCAAGCATCCGATTTTAATGCTAGTCATATCACCACAAAATTAGCTTTGCGATAAATTCAATTCGAAAACGCCCAGCAGTAGGACCTTTTCGAATTTCGAGTTTGAGCAGAACTGATCTTACAAGGCACTCGCAGCCAAGGGCTTGGATAAATATGCCATCGCCTGTAATGGCGATCTAAAGGTAAAAAGGGTCAGAAGCTTTCGGGGAAATTCAACCATCCGAACGGACGCCTAACTCCAGAAGCACTTTTTCGAAGCCCCCCGGTTTTTGGCTATACGTGATTCACGTGTGAAACTGCAGATGCGGCGTGTTTTTTACGCCGCACTCTCTGATCTGTTACTGGTATTCCAAATCTCTTTCATGGATTTGTTTTCAGGATGCCCTTTACCATTGGTTTTGGTAAATAATATTCCCGTCCGCCGTTGTTATCAGAAATCTTCGAGATTCTTTCTACTGCGCAGCACTCTTTGATACACTCAGTGAAGAGCTTGTCGGGTTCTCTTGCCAAAGGGTTAAATCAGCATGTCATCGACTAAGAGCCCGCACTCGGCTATTTCTCGCTGGTTTGGTTGTTTGGCACTAATTCTGTGTTGTTTTTTTGTATCCGTATCTTTTAGCGTCTCACCACCATCATTGCCGAACCCAGTTCTCTCTGCTACTGGAAGTAGTATTCGATGCAAGCTTGCGGAAAGGCAGGAATATCTTATATTCGTCCAGTACAAAAACAGGTCGGGACGCGGTCACTTTGAAGTCGATAATATAGGTGGTACAAATGCAATTCTTGCCAAAGCCACATTTGCTCAAAGTAACAAAGCTGCTCCTCTTCAAGGTTTCACCAAGCAACTGTTCTTCCCAGGTGAAGGCTGCACCTTTAGCCTCATCTCGGCAATTTGGCTAGAGCACCGCACCGATGAACAGATAATTATTCAATTGAAAAACTTGCCAAGTTCGCTGAAGTATGCCAAGGTGCTGGTGGTCCCCTGGGGACAGCCTGTTGCCGAGAGCGCTGGTATTTTTAAGTTTGTTGCTAGTTGCGATCTTTTGCCGGGGCATTTTATTGATCCCTGTGATTTTAAGGATGCATTAATTACTCCAATGGACGTGCCGCGCCTGAATCGGTTTCCAATTCTTGGTTTTACTTGTCCAATCGGGCTTAAATGCAGGAAGCTTATCAAAAAAGGGGAAACCCTCTATCCTGAAGATTTTGAGTTGCCTGTTGAACCGCACAAGATTCGAAATTTGGTTCAAGAAGCCTACTCTTACAAATGCTGGATCGTTCCGGAGGTTGTTGAGAATAAAGGTAATAATCATTAGTTACTTTTATCGGCGGCGATATATCAGGGTAAGCTCGCGTTGCTCGCGGTTCGCTTGTTTCCCTGCATTGAGCCATTTGCCAAGTTCCGATAGCGTATCTTATAGTTTATCGCCCTGGCTCATAGGCTGAAACGCCTACCAGCTCACCATTTCGGGAGTCGTAGTTATCACCGCCCCTAGGCTGTGGTTTCTACGGCTCCCGCTTTTTTCGCTCTTTTTCTCATACTACTATACTATGCCGCAAGCGCTATGCAACCCCGCATTGTCAGCCGCATTCCAAGCATTGCTGCTCAGTTCAAAATGGTCGCCGTCATTCCGCCGGCACTCGAAATTCACCACCCAGAATGAACTGCGACAGGGTTGCGGCCTCGTAGCACTTTGTAGGTGAGGTCAAGTTTTAGTCTCCTTTTTTACAGAACCATTCATTGTTTGGAGAATTGTTTGGAAAAGAGACCGTTTAGTCCGTCGCCTGGTTTTAGTTGAAAGAGCGCCCGCAGTACATAGAGCGACATGGCGATATTGCCCAGACCGGCTATGGCAAAAAACATTAGTACTTTTACAGGCAGTGATTTTTCGCGGTGGCAGACCCAGAGAAAGAAAAAGAAAAAGGCAAAATAAGCGTCAACCAATGTGGCTTTGAACCAGACATCATTTAATACTACTGGCGGTATCGCCATTATATTTTCTTGCGTGGCAGACCAGATTGTGACTGCGACCATGGTGCTGAAAATCAGTATGTAAAGCCAACGAAGAAATACAACCATGATTTTGCTCCCGTGTCTGCCATTTGTCTTTAGCCTAGAGTTTAAACCCAAAAAAGCTGAAAAAGAGAGAAAAACCGGCGCCAAGCGCCGGTTTTTCAGCGCCTAGAGTTAGGGAATCAAGACCTTGTCGATGACATGGATGACACCATTGGCACATTTGATATCAGTGGCTGTGACATTGGCATCGCCGACTGACACTTTGCCGTCGGTTACTTTAATCGGCACACTGGTGCCTTCCAGAGTTTTGGCCGACTTCAGTTTCACTACTTTATTGGCTAAGACTTCGCCATTGACCACGTGATAGGTGAGTACTTTGGTCAATTTTTCTTTGTCTGCCAATAGCCCGTTCAATGTTTCGGCCGGCACTTTGGCAAAGGCATCATCATCGGGGGCAAAAACTGTGAAAGGACCCTTGCCTTTTAGGGTCTCTACCAGTCCGGCTACACCAAGAGCTTTAGCCAGGGTGTTGAACTTGCCGGCGGCCACGGCGGTGTCAACAATGTCTTTTTCTGCCGCGGCTTGTGCCTTTTCGCCGCCGCCACTGGAGCAGCAAGATTTTGCCAGTACTTCGGTCATGGGCGTGTAGGCCAGGGCAAATGCAAATACTGGGCTCAAGAGCCTGCTAATACCAGTGGTCATAGTTTTGGAATACATAGATCCTCCAGCTGCCAATTCGGGCAGGTCAAGTGCAGTGAACGATTATAAGTTTGACCGAAAAGATCTTTGCAGTCAATCCTTTATTCGTTAATTGTAAAATGTGTCATGGAGGAAAAATGAATCTGACAAGACGCGAAAAAATTCTGGCAGCGGCCACCTGGCTCTTTGGCTACTACGGTTTTGAGAAAACCACAGTGGACGATATTGCCGAGCGCGCTTCTATAAGTAAGGGCTCGGTCTATTTAGAGTTTCAAAACAAAGAAGCGATTTTAGTGGCGGTGGTGCAGCAGTTTACAAGCCAAGAGCTTGAGCGTATCAATAAGCTGGTCAAAGAGGCTAAACCGCCCTATCTAAATGTTTTGCGCGAGCTTTTGCACGGTCATGTCATGTCTTACTGGTCTATAGCCAATGGTCAGCTGCATAGTCCCGAGGTAATCGCCTCGGCTAATCCGGCAATTATGGCTGAGATCATCAATTTTCAAGGCGCTATATTTTTGCAGATAGCTCATTTGCTTGAAAAAGCCGCCGCTGAAAAGGAAATTCCCCCGGCTCAGGGCTCTAAGAACTATTTCTTTCAAGCTGAGTTGGTCTGTTATCTTCTTGCTGCTCTCTTTCCACCATACGACCGCCTTAAGGCTAGAGACCCTCTTTCGTTCAACGAAGCCACACTGCGCAAATATGCCGAGAGCATGATTGATATGACGCTAGCCGGTGTGCGCGCTGGTCTTGGTTGAGCTAAAGATTGGCTCGGCTAATGCGAGCGCTTGACAACTTAAAGCAAAAAAAGAGACCGGGGGTTGCCAAAACAGCAGTTGCCCCGGTCTCTCTGTCTTTCTCTATGCAAGAGCGACGCCCTCAACAGTTGAAGGCGTCGCTCTTTTCTTCTTCTTCTTCTTCTTGTTCTTGCCTTACTTGTCCTGCTTGTCGCCGCCGTTACCGCGGTGCTGCGCCTCGTGCCGACGACGCTCGTCCTGGCGCTTCTGCGCTTCGGCTTTGCGAATGTCGGACATGCGCGGGCAGGCAGAACCAGCCAGACCGTCAAGCAGTGCCACGCGGTCTTCCACCGGCGGGTGGTTGTCGCCGAGGTGGCCGATCCACTTGCGCAGGCGGGCAAGCAGACCCTGGGGCGGCTTGGGATCGAGCCCTTCTTCGCCTTCATGCAGGCTGACGAAGAGCAGGGGCTCCATGCCGCCAAGCAGAATCTTGAGCTGGAGCGCCGCGCGGTTGCGGTTCATCCAGTCGACGATTTTCTGCAGAGCGGTAGCCAGCGCGCAGGGGTCGCGGGTCCAGTTGGCGGCAAGCACATCGGCGGCACTTTCGCGGCTGCGGCTGACGAAGAGCGTCACCAGCTTGACGAAAATGCTCATGATGTAAAAGACCACCAGGGTGATGAAGAAACCGGTGACAGCAGTGGCCGGGTCGGCGAAACGCTTCTTCTGCCGCTTCACCTTGCTGGAAAGCTTGTCGAGCAGACCGTCCTTTTCGTCAGACTTGTGGCTGAAGCAGGCATTGAACATGCCCGGTGCCGCACCAGCAAGCAGAATCGAAAAGAGAGAGCCCAGCACAGCCACCAGCGAAGTGATAGCCACGTCGCGGCTCTTCACGTGCGCCAGTTCGTGGGCGAGAATGGCCTTGATTTCGCGATCTTCCAGACCGACCAGAAAGAGACCTTCGGTGGCGGCGATGAAAGAGTTGGCGGGCGACCGACCGGTGGCAAAAGCATTGGGAATCGGCAGCGGCGAGATGTAGACCTGGGGCTTGGTGGTCAGGCCGGTGAGCGGGTAGATTTCGTCCACCAGTCGCACCAGACGCGCATGGTCGGGGTCGCTCAGGTTGGGGCGCTGGCAGCGCATCATCTTGAGCACCAGATTGGCGCTGTTCCACCAGCCAAAGAGCGGCAGGGCCACGGTGAAGACGAAGAGAATGACTGTGGCAACCGTGAGGTTGACACCGAGAAGGACCAGACCCGCAAAAGACAGACCACCCATGAGCAGAATGCCAAAGATAGTGCGAATCCAGTTGATGCGAAGCTGACGATCGATCGACTTCTGGTCGATGTCGCCATGCACAGGCTTGTGATTTTTCATGTCGAAGTCCTTGCGCTTACTGTTGAATTGTTTAGCAAGCAAAATCTGTTCCGCTTCTTGAGCAGATGAAGAGGCAGGCACTGGGGGTGCATTTATAGTTTTAGTTGTGTAGAGCCTCTAAAGAAAAAGCTGAAAAAAGCGGACCTTAGGACACTACAAAAAAAGCATCTTGAAAATCATCTGCCCCGCCCCCATGAGGAAGGGTGTTGAGATGAAAACTAATTACCTCTTGGAAAGCTGGGCGGCTGATTAGCCAAGCTCTCGCCAAGCGCTCGTCAAGGGTGCATAACGGGTGCATAAAGCATTTGCCAAGCTAGCGCCGATCATGAGCCAAGTTTAGGTAAGTCACTCTTTCATTTGCTCTTTTTGGCACCATGTTTGCCGCAGCAACTACCCAGGTTGGCGCCGCTCGCGCTGCCGCTTGGCAAGGTTCTTTTGCCCATAGCGGAGCTAGTGTTGCCAAGATCTTTGTCGGCACCGCTTTTCTTTGTTTCTTTATTGCCTAGCTCTTTGCTTTTGCTGCTGGGCTTTTCTGTTTGTGGTTGCCAAAGGCGTTCGCGGCGATACTTGAGCAAAATCTCGGTGGCGTCAAAGGGATACTGTTTTTCGTATGACTGGTCTATAACCTTTTGAATTTCAGCCAGAGATTTGCCTTCTTTCTTCATCTGCAAGGCTACAAGCGCTTCTTCTTGGCAGATATAACAGTCGACGCCGTGGTCGCTGGTAAAGCAGTCAAGCAAGCTGCCGTGCTCGTCGGTGACGTCACAGCCGCAATAGCAAAATAGTTTGGCGCAAATATCGGGACAACGCTGGGCGGCCATATAGCCGAGTTTGGCTTTGCCGAAGTACTTTTCGGGGTTAAGTACCGGCTTGAGTTGTTCTTTGGCGTCCATGGCAAATGCACCGAGGCCGAATGTGAGCATCGCCCCCAGTGAAATGCCTATTGCCGCTCGTTGTCTCTCGGTCATGTAACAAAGTATAGACCGAGACTCTCTACTTTGCTCTTCGCAAAAGGTCTCCAGTTAAGCCTCGGCGCTGTCGCCGCCAAATCTGAGCTAGTTTTGAATTGGCTGCTGCCATGACCCTATGGGTTTTTCAAGAGGTTCTGATATGATGGCTGTCTATGCACAGTATGTATTTCGACGTTGTGGTAATTGGCGGCGGTCACGCCGGCTGCGAGGCGGCTAACGCTGCGGCGCGCATGGGTCTGAGCACCCTGATGCTGGCTGTCAATCTCGATACTATCGGTGCTATGCCTTGCAATCCGGCTGTGGGTGGGCCAGGCAAGACTCATCTAGCCCGAGAAGTAGATGCTCTGGGCGGGGTTATAGGCGAAGCCACCGATGCCACTTATCTGCAGATTCGCATGCTCAATTCCAGCCGGGGACCAGCTGTTCAGGCACTGAGAGCGCAGTCGGACAAACGCGAATATTCCATCTGGATGAAAAACTATATGGAGTCTTTGCCCAACCTGACCTTGCGTCAGGGTATGGTCAAGAATCTCATTATCGAGAACAACCAAGTGGCCGGGGTCGAACTAACTTTTGGCGACCGCATTGGCTGCCGGGCGGTTGTGCTTTCGGCTGGTACTTTTTTAGAGGGCACAATCTGGATAGGTAAAGAAACGATGCCGGCTGGACGAGCCGGTGAGTTTCCAGCCATTGGACTATCTGGTTGTCTAAAGGCGCTTGGCTTTAACATGGGTCGTCTCAAGACCGGCACACCGCCTCGTATCGACGGACGCACAATCGATTACAGCATCTTGCCCGAGGTGCCCGGCGATCCCATCCCGCAGTTCTTCTCGTTTCTCGATAAGAGACCGGTTTTGCCGCAGATTCCCTGCCACCAGACCCGCACCAATGAACGCACCCACGAATTGATTCGCAACAACTTGCACGAATCGCCCATGTATTCGGGCATGATTCATGGGGTTGGACCGCGCTACTGTCCATCCATCGAAGACAAGATTGTGCGCTTTGCCGACAAAGACAGCCACTCGCTCTTCCTTGAACCGGAAGGTCGCTCAACTTATGAAGTCTATCTGCAGGGCTGTTCCACCAGTTTGCCTGTGCATGTGCAGCACGAAATAGTGCATTCTCTGCCCGGTTTGGAAAAAGCTGTGATGGTGCGTCCTGCTTACGCTGTCGAGTATGACTATTTGCCGGCTATTCAGTTCAGTCATGCCTTGATGGCTAAAGATTTGCCTGGTTTCTTTGCTGCCGGGCAGATTCTCGGCACTTCAGGCTATGAAGAAGCCGCCGCCCAGGGCATTATTGCCGGCATCAACGCTGCTTTGTATGCAAAAGGCGAAAAGCCTTTCGAATTGCCGCGCTCGTCTAGCTATACGGGCACGCTGATAGACGATTTGGTCACCAAAGAAATAGGCGAGCCCTACCGCATGATGACCTCGCGCTCAGAATATAGACTTTTGCTGAGACAAGACAATGCCGATGTCAGGCTGACCCCGCTTGGTCGTTCTATCGGTTTGGTTGATGACTATCGTTTCCGTCTTTTCACCGAAAAGCAAGAAGCCATAAACGGCGAAAAGAACCGCTTGAGAAAGACCCGCATTTATCCAGAGGACGGCTTTGAAGAGTTACTGGCGCCTCTGGGTGAAACCCTCAAGCAATCTGTCACTCTCGAAGAATTGCTGCGTCGTCCGCGCGTTCCCTACAGCGTCATCGAAAGCAAGGCGCCGGCTGATAGCGAAAAGCCCTTTCCTTTTGCCTTAGAAGTTGAAACCGATGTGAAATATGCCGGTTATATAGAAAGACAAAAGCAGCAAATCGAGCACACTGAAAAGTATGACAAAGTGAAGCTGCCGGAAGGCTTTGACTATAACGAACTGAAGCATCTTGCTAAAGAAGCACGCGAGAAGCTCAACCGAGTGCGTCCTCAGACCTTGGGGCAGGCTGCCCGCATTGGCGGCGTCAGCCCAGCCGATGTATCGGTCTTGATGGTCTTTCTTGAACAGCGCCGTCGGGCTCAAGCTGAGGCTGGGCGCCGCGAAGAGAAAGTTTTGCAGTCATGACGGCCTGGCCTGGGCGGTCTTTGAGAAAGGCAAAAGCAGGGAAAGGCGTTGGTGCCTCTGGTCTTCTTGTGCATTCGCCACTTTCTGTAAAGCTGCTTTCTTTAATGCCGCGTTCTGTAAAGCTGCTTTCTGTAATGCCGCGTTCTGTAAAGCTGCTTTCTGTAATGCCTCGTTCTGTAATTCCACTTTCTGTAATGCCTCGTTCTGTAATTCCACTTTCTTTGATGTCGCTCTCTGTAATGCCGCTTTCTTTAATGGCTTTTTTTTCGCTGCTCAGTCCAGCCGCGGCGCTCGCTTTTGATGAGAATGACCTCTACAAAGACAACAGCAGCCAAGCTTCTTCCAGCACTTTTACTCTCTCGGGCGGCATCAGCCATTCCGAGCGAATGGAGGCGATACCCGAGGGTGAGCGGGTTGGCACCTTGTTCTCTGGCGATTTTTCTAGTGTGGCGCGCTCAAATAATTTCGCCGGAAACAATCTAGAGAGAAGCAATCTAGCTGGAAACAATCTAGCTAGAACAGGACAAAGCAGACCCAACCCCAACCTGCCTAGTGCCGCCAAGCAGCGCCCTTCTGCGCCTGTTTCTACGCCTCGATTCAGCACTGCCCCGACAGTTGACTATTCGATGATTGGAGTGGAAGAAGCAAGACGCCAAGCCTATCTCAAGAGTCTGCCCGCTGGTTCTAGGGACCAAGCTGCTGCCGATGCCGGTAAAGCCGCCCTGACAGGCAGCGCCTTAAAAGGTAGTGCTCTTAAAGGCAGTGCCTTGAAAAACAACGCGAAAATCAAGGTGCCCCATTGGTTGGCTGGAACCTGGGAGCGGCGCGAAACCAACGAGACCAGCCGCTTTGACTTGGTCAATAAGAAAGCTTTGAAGGCAGTGGGGCGACAGGCGGCAAGAGTGGTAGACGTCTTTGGCACAACCAAAGACAAGAACGGGCAAGTGTATATGAGCATTCCCCTTAATGCTGCCGGCTCTGTAGATAGGGGTGGTTTTATTGATTATCACCGGGTGCTCAGTTATCAGCTGGTCGAAACCGGCAAGAACAGTTGTCTGGTCAAAGTACAGGCCCGGCATAGTGTGGTTGATAAGTCTAGCCGCCGCGTTGTGCAGTCGTATCAAGACGAAGAGTTGAACAGCTATAGACTTTTGTCAGCGGGGCTTTTGCGTACAGATAGCTCGGTCAAAGTCTTTGACGAAAAGGGCTCGCCAATACTTTTGACCAAGGCGGTTTCAAACGAGCGCCGCATCAGGGGTTTTTGACGCCGAGGCGGTTTAGAACGAGCGACGTGTCAGGGGTTTTTGATACTGAGGCGGTTTCAAACGAGCGCCGCATCAGGGGGGTGACGCCGAGGCGCCAATCTGGCTTGGGGCTAAAGCTTAGGGGTAAAGCTTGGGTCTAAAGCTTACGCCCTCGAGATAAAGGGGCAAACAAAGTCTGTTCGCTTTCGCTTACCGGCGGTTTTTCGTATTTTGTCACCACTGTAAAAATCGTCGACTTCATTACACTGCGCACCTTTTCGAAGCTCTCGGGCTTGCCGTTAGATATAGAAACATCGACACGCTTAAGGGGCAGATGCTTGAGCTTTAGTAGTCCCTGGGCGGTGATGCGAGTTTCTGGTATCTCTAGATTGTTCAGACTAGTGAGGCAGGCTAGAGTGGGAATACAACCATCGTCTAAAAAGCTGTTCTCGGCTAGATCAAGTCGTTTTAGGCTTTTCAAAGCGGCTATGGGCTCGATGGCTTTATTGGTGACACGGGTGCGGGTCAAGCAAAGATGCCATAAGTTTGGAAAGGCTTTGGCCAGATCGGCAATGCAAGCCAGGTCGGGGTCTGTGTTTTGCAGCTTGAGCTGTCTGAGCTCTTTCATAACACCGAGCTTTTTGAAACATTTGCCGGTAATCGAAGAGTTCATGGCTGTAAAAGTGACTAGATTGGGCAGGTTCTTGATTGCTTCCATGCCGCGGTCGCTAATCTCGCAGCGGTCAAGGTCAAGATATTTGATTGTTTTGAAACGGGCTAGATAAAGCAAAGCATCGTCGGCGCGGTCTTCTTCACCGTCGTCCATGGCAAAGTATTTCATGCGCACGGCATCGAAAGCGTCGGCCGGTAGCTTATCTAACTGGTGGGGCGCCATAATGAAGTGTTCGTTGGGTAGAAATTCAATTAAATTGCCTGCTGGAATTTTCACCGCGCCCTGGGCTTTGACCAGCTTTGGTGAGCCGTCTCCGCGGTTTACGTTAGGCTTGTCAAAAATAAAGAGCGTGCCGAACTGTTTGTTGCCGGGAAATTCTAGGACGCGTTCTTTATTTACACTGGGGCGGCGATAAATATGATGAAAGACATCGGTCTTTGTGCTGAATGTGCTGTAGTTGAGCGTGTTTCCTTTTGTAGTGTTTTCTGTGGCAGTCTCATTGGTCTTAGAATGAGCCGAGCTTGGAACTTGCTTTCTTGTTTTCTCTTCCTCTTTCTCTCTATTTTTCTCGTTTTTATTGAATTTTGCTTTCGCTTCTGGTGCGCCATGACAATTGCTGCAACTATCAAAAGCGGCAGCGCTCGTGGCTAGAGCCAGACCAAGTAAGAACACTCTTTGCTTGCCTATCTGTACCATCATGGGGCTCCGGCTTTGCGCCTATCTGCAGCGGCCTTGTCTTTAAGACCCATTTTCTCAAAAACTTTCGCTCTTTGCAGTAAAAGTCTATTATTGCTGCCCAGTTCTAGAGCCTTGTTCAAGTCGTTGAGCGCCTCTTTATAGCGCTGCATCTCGAAGTAATAACCAGCTCTTCTCTGTAAAGCTAGTTCATCTATTTGGTTGCGTTTTATGGTCTCACTGATGGTGGCAAGTGCCTCTTCTCTTTTGCCTGCCTTAAACTGGCAATCGGCTAGGCTAATGGCGACCATGTCACTATAGCCTTTGTCCAGCCAGCTTTTATAAAAGCGTATTGCTTCGTCGAATTTTCCTGCGTCTTGCAGGCAAGCGCCGTACATTTCGCGATCTCTGAGATTGGCATTATCGTGCCGATTGACGTATTTGAAATATTTTTCCATTTCTTTCAGGGCATCATCATAGCGTTTGAGATTGCTCAAAGCCGCTGCTTTGGTGCGGTGCGCCACACGACAGGGGCGGTCTGCCCGCAAGGCTTTATTGCAGTTAACCAGAGCTTTCTTGAAATTGCCGTCGGTCATATCAATTTCGGCCAGCATTCGAAAGGCACAGCCCCGCTCCGGCGCAATCGTTACCGCTCTGGTCAAATAGGTCCTCGCTTGGTTATGTTGCGAACCGTCCAAATTCTCGTTGAACAGCGCTTCACCCAGCGTTTCCAAAGCAATTGCATTATCTGGCTCAGCTTTGATGATTTTCTCTAAAATAGGTTTTGCCTTTTCTACTTTGTCGGTCTTTACCCAAAGTATGGCTTTCTGCAGTGGTGTGCGTTTTTCTTCGGGTATACGTTTGATTTGCCTAACCGTATCGGCTTCGCTATCGGGCACCTTGGCGGCAGCCGGGGCTTTTGCCTGGGCGCAGATGCAAATACTGGCCAAAAGCGAAAGAAGCAAAGCTAGACCAGCTGAAAGCCGCATCGTTATTTGATGATTCATATCAGTGAACCATGAATAAAAGGGTGTTGGCCAAAATATAAAAGAAAGCAATGGCGATTGCGTCGCCTGCCAGATAGTAGAACTTTTTCTTTGATTGGTAAGTAAGCCCGATGATCACCACACCAGAGCAGACAATCGCCGTCAAGGCAGACAGAGTATTGATTTGCTGAACGCTACGCAAGAGCGGCGCTTTCAAGTAAAAGAAGTCGGTTATGGCAAGAATGGCTACATTGAATAGATTGGAGCCAAGCAGATTGGCTACCGCCATATCGAAAGAGCCCATGCGCGCTGCCGCAACAGAAACGGTGATTTCGGGCAAGGAAGTGGTGATGGCAATCAGGGAAGACCCGATGAAACTCTCACCCCAGCCGGTTTGTTTCGCTATTTGCTCGGCCAAATCTGGCAGGTAAAGTGAAGCGACTACGATAAAAATTGAATGCACTGTGAACCAAGTGATGGCAGTCTTGAGCCCGTTCGACTCTTTCTCGTCTTTGCTTGTTGTAATTGCCGCAGCACTCTCGTGAATAAACTCTTGCAGTCGAGTCTTTTCATAGCTGTAGATTAGCTTCATTGAAAACAAGTAGACCACAATGAAGAGCAAGCTCATCGGATCGATAGAATTGAGGAAGGTAATTGAGGGCAGGTATTTACCGAAAAGTATATCGATAGCAGCCAGGGCTAGCAGTACGACTCCGAAACCGGCTGAAAGTTGGTGTCCTTGTTGCACCAAGGCTGATACAGGGCGGGTCTTTGAATGCAGGTCGAGAGAGGCAATGACGAGCATATTGAACATACAACTGCCCAGAGTCCCGCTGACAGCCAGGTCTGGAACGTTATTGAGAGTTACGGCTGAAATACTCGACAAAAGCTCAGGCAGTGATGTGACAGTGGCAAGTAGCAGCAATCCTACCCAGCTTTTTCCTAATCCGGTTGCTTCGGCTATGACATCGGCGTGCTTTGACAATTTGGTGCCGGCGATGAGAATAACGATGGCGCAGGCGGCGAATTCAAGAAAGATCATTTCTTCCTAGTCTCCCCTGCTTTCTTCTCCTCCGGGGCCGCGTCGCTGTGATTGCGCATCCAGTCACAAATGCTCACCAGCAAGTTCTTGTCGAATTGTCCTTCTTCAAAAACCAAATGCTCTGATTTGCCGATGAGCATCAGGTCTTTGTCTTCACAGGCAACTGCTTTGAAAAGCGAAATAGTGCCTTCTGGTCTAATCAGCAGGTCGTGCACGCCCTGAAACATCAATACCGGCGTGTCTTTTACCTGCCGAGCCAAGCTATGGTTGCGAGAAACAAAGCGTTTGAACCCATATAATTCTCGGGCTGTAGCAGTGAAACGACTGCTGGGGTCTGATGTCCAGGTCTCGCGCAGATCTTTCTTTTGCGTTGCTCTTGAAACAACAACCGGGCCAACATCTATTGGTTTGCGGCTGCCGGTGATTAAGCCCACTAGTACTTTACTGGCTGTCAGCCACTGTCTGTATCTTTGCTCTGAAGGCACAGCGGCAATCAGCCCTTCTACTAGTTCAGGGTGATGGGCGCAAAACTGCAGGGCAATAGAGCCGCCCATCGATTCGCCCAATATAAATACCGGCACGCCCTTGAAATCTTTGCGCAATTGGATTATCGAATCGTCTAAATCTTCCAAAGATTTTTCCAGGTCGATGCGGTCTCTTGCCTTGAGGGCTGTGTAGGCGCCGAAGCCTCTGACGTCGTAAGAGGCAACAATGAAGCCCTTAGAAGCCAGGCTTTCGCCCAAATCGGCGAAAGAGCGGCGGTGCAGACCGAAGCCCGGCACGCAGACTACTATGCCCTTGATTTCTTCGCGGGGGTCGGCCCACATGGTGCTGGCTGGCTCTAAAACGGCCACTCTTTTGCGTGACCAAGGCAGTTGATTTGCTAAACCGTCATCGGTTGAGCCTTCGGATTCACTTGTCGCGTTCGCTGTATGCACCGAATAGTCAGTGATTCCGGTGTAGAGCCCGGGGTTGAGGAAGTTTATGTCAGGAATCTTGCCAAGGGTACCGAAAATACGATCTGCGATTAGCTTTTCAAGTTCAGATGGGCTGGATGCGAACTGGGTCTTGGCTGCCTTCATTCGTTCTTCCCAGACCGGTACCAGTCTTTGATAGTTGGCATTGCGAAAGTTCCATACAGATCTTTCAAAGCAATGCATGGCGAGTTTGGGTGATTTCAGCTTCCAGTAAATATCATTGAGAATGCGCAAAGACCAAGCATAGGGAATGCTTTCGTTGCCATAGCGGGCTTTGTCTAAATAGGCTACTTCTTGATAAAGCGGCAAAGCCTTTTCATAGTCGCCCATCTTGATAAAGCTGGCGCCTAGTCCTTCTAAACTGCGCAAAAGTACATCTTCTCCGACGCCGCCGTCTTTCCAGATTTCTATTGCTGTATTGAAGTAGCGTGAGGCTTCGTTGTGTTTTTCCAGTTCATAGAGGCTTTCGCCGGCGGCACAGTTGAGTTCGGCAAGCAGTGTGTCTCTGGTGCCTTCTCTCAGTGAATTGAAGTCGAGCACTTTACCGCTCAAGAGTCCTTTCAAAAGGTTCAAGGCCGGCACATAATCACCAGATTCGTAGAGGCATTCTGCCTCGGCCAGCACTGCTTTTGCTTTGAATGCAACTTTGCTATTCGGCAGAGATTTGTTGAGTTGGTTGAACTGATGGGCGGCTTTGCTGTATTCGCCGGCGTTATAGTGCTTGAGCCCTGATTCTATGAGGCTCTTGCTAGTGCTGCGGTGGTGACCGGTATGTTGTTTCGGCGCCTCCGGTCCAGCTTCTTGCTTCTTTTGTTCATTAGCCCGCGCCGGGCCGGCAAGCAAACAAATAGACGCAATAGATAGAAGCAGACTGGCGCTGTTGATTGAATTCATGATTTAGCCGCTGGTAGATTTTCTATGCACAATACGGTCTTGGCTTCGTGTTTTCCAGTCTGCAAGAGCTAAGCGAGATAGTTTTGATTGCGGTAGAATGGCGCCTTAGCAAGGCAATGCTGAAGTTGTTTGATGCAAAGGGGTTGGGCATGGTTTCCTTTAAAAAGAGAGTGGCGACTGCAGGTGTTTTGGCGGTCAATCTGGCGCTGTCTGCGTGTTTGGCTTTGGCGCCGTCTGCAAACGCCGAACCGGGCTTGAGCTATGATAACGACCATGATGTAATCGTGCTGCCTGACTGCGATTTGGCTATTAGATATAACCATAAGACTTTTGTGCCGGTTAAGGCTAAGCTGATCACCCAAGACCACGTCAGCTTTCTCAAAGTACCGCCCGAAAAGGTTGTAAAAATCTTCGAAGATTATGAGTCTGCCGGGATGAAGACTGCTCCCGAACAGATTTTGCTCGAGTCTTATGATGTGGGCAAAATAGGAACTTTTGCATTCAACCGCTTCAATAAGCCTTTTCTTGATACGGCGCGGGTGAGAGAGGTGCAGTTCACCAATGAGAGAGTGGCAAAAGAGACCGGGCTCTCTGAAACTTCATTTCATGCTATTACCGCTTTGAAGAGTTTTGAAGTTGTGCCGAAAAGTGGAGAGACTCCATACTATCTATTTGTTATGGTTACACCGCCCCGGCTCAATATCTTTGTGCGCAAGATGCGCGGCACCAGTCGCACCTTCGACTTTGACCCGGCTGTCATCGTTTCACAGCTGCGGGTTGTGAACACCAAAGATTGCATAGCTAATGTAGATTTGGCTGCCAAATCTGCTGGCGCTGGCAAAGATAGTGATACTAAGGGTGGTGCTGCTCAAGAAAGCGCGGCTAAAGACGGCGTAACAAATAATGCTGCTGCGGTGAATGCAGCCCCAGCTGGAGCTGCTTCGAAGACCAAGCCTGTGCAGTAAATTAGTCTTTTTGCAGTTCTATAATTGTTAGCTCTGGTGGGCAGAGAAAACGGATAGGCAAGCCGAACATGCCCAAGCCGCGGTTGACATATGATGGTGGCGAGCCGCCATAGTAGCCGCGTTCGAAGAGTCTAAAAGGTGACAACGTCACCTGCCCGCCGTGGGTGTGACCGCAAAGAAAGAGGTCGGCTTTCAGGTCGGCGGCTAACTTGTGGCAGGCAGGATAATGGCTTAGTGCCAGGAGCATGGGCTGGGCATCTTTATTAGCTGAGGGGCTTTTGGCAGTGCTACTAGAGACGCCGTCAGAAGCCTGATTTGATGCGCAATTTAAAACAACACTTGAGGGACTATTCGAACCACTATTCGAAGCATTATTCGAACCACTATTCGAACCACTATTCGAAGCACCAGCGCTTTCATTATTGCTTTCGGCATCTATTTGACTGCGCGCGCTTATGTCTTTGCGGCGTTGCTTATATAGATTCAGTCCGACAATATTTATTTGGGCGTTGTCAGAGTGAAATTTGATTGTTTCGCCGTCTATCAGTCGGGCACCATTACTCTCAAAAAATTGTTGGCTTAGTCTGTCGTGGTTGCCGCTCACCGCAAAGGTTGGCGCAATTGCAGAGAGAGCCTTGATAAAGAGGGCGAATCTGAGCAAACCGGCTTTAGTGTTGGCTGCATCTCCGGTAAATACAATCAAGTCTGGTTTGACATCCTCCACCGCGGCTACAATTTGCCTTTCACCCCTATCGGTATCGTCAAAGTGAGCGTCCGAAAGATGGACTATTTTTAGATTGACCTTCTGTCCGCGGAGATGCAAATAGCTCCTTTCTAGAGTGTAGGGTTCATAAAAACTATAGAGCAGGCAGGCAAGCTCAAAGAGAAAAGCCAGGCAGAGAAACGGTCTTTGCCAATTGTTCAGACTAAGGCGCCAGGATAATTTCGCTTTTTGGGTGGCGGCTTGATAAAAAACCAGAGCCCCGCCGGCGCCAAGCAAAGCATAGACAGCGGCGGTTAGAAAAAAGACTATTTCACTTATCTGATCGTTCTCTGTCATAGTTGGGGTAAATTATTAGCTCGGCTCAATTAGTATTGCCCAGGTGAAAAGGTAGTTTTGAAGCTCCTGAGACCACAAGATATCGGCTCTAAGATGAAGGTTGGCATATCTTCCTTCGGCTCTTGGATGCTTGGCGTTGGGTCGATTATCGGCTCTATGGCTTGGCTTATGCATGCGCCGATGTTGGCTCGCGCCGGTCCCCTGGCCGCCGTCACAGCTTGGTTTATAGCTGGTGTTTTGGCACTGCCGCTCGCCCTAATATTGATGGAGCTTTCATCGATGTTTCCTACGGCTGGTGGTCCATACGTTTATAAGTATTATGCCTTGAAGAGGCTCTTGCCCGGAATGGGAGAACTACTGGGCTTCCTCACTGGTTGGATTTTTTATGCAGGTATTCTGGTGGGCTTGTCTTGCATGTCCTGCGGCTTGACCAATTTATTGGCTTCCGAAATTTGGGGGCAAGCCGCTGCCCCGGCTTGGTTCGGCCCGGTGGTGATTGTCTCGCTCTTCACTTTCACTACTGCGCTCAATTTTCTTTCGATATCGTGGGCAAGCAAAGCTAGTGATCTCTTTACCTTGCTAAAGTTTGGCATGGCTCTGGGTTTTGTTGCTTTGGTCGGTACGAGCGGACATTTCAATATAGCCAATGTCATGGTGGCAAGCAGTCCCGGCGGCAATACAAATTTCTTTGAAAATGTTAGCTCGGTGCTTATGCTGGCAATGGTCGGTTTCTCGTTTATGGAAGTTTCTGGTTGTACTTCGTCTGAAACTGTTGATTCTACTCATTCTGTGCCAAAGGCGATTTTTCTTACTTTGCTTTCGGTGGCGGCTATTTATTTCTCAATGTGCTTTTCTATAGCCGGTTCTGCTAGTTTTCAGTACGACGCAGTCAAGCAAGTCTTGCATGTGCCCGGCACCAATGTGCTGGCTAACTGTCCGTCCATAGCCGGTTATTTGGGGGGGGCCCTTATAGGCAAGCTCTTTAGCGGGGCGGTATTTTTGTCGATAGTGGGTTGTGGCTTTACCGCTCTTTTGGGTATTGCGCGCGTTGCTTATTCTATGGCCGAGACCGGCTTATTCCCTCGGCGTTTTGCTGTGCTTGATGAAAAAACAGGTGTGCCAAAATATTGTTTGTGGTTTCAATTTGTGGTGGTCACCACACTTGGTATCATTGCCAATGCTTTGGCTGCCAGCGGAGTCTTTCCAGATGCGTACTCTTTTCTAGGCGATACTTTCGGTTTTATGTACGCTTTTGTGGCTATGCTTTATGGATTTTGTCTGCTTAGTTTGCGCTATACCGATCCTGATATGGTCCGACCCTTTCGTATCGGCGGCAAGGGCAATGCCTTGGCTTGGTTGGTCACTGTTGTCACTGCTTTAGTGTGGGGCTATGCTGCTCTTGGTTGTGTCGGCTGGCGCGAGCAACTGGCCGGCATTGTTTTGAGTTTGCTGGGTGTGCCCATCTATTTTTTCTATAAAATGCAGTCGGCAGAGCAGAGCAGCTTAGACTGATAGTGGAAGAAAGGCGGGCTGGGTAAGATTATTTAGCCGCCAATCTGGGGTAAATAGCCAGAGTGGTTAGAGTGGCGGCGGCGGGCAAGCATTAGTTGGTCTTCTTAGAGGAGTAGGGATTCTTGGATTTTAGAGTCTTTCTGAAAAGGAGAAAGGTACAAAAGTATGGCTTAGGCAGCTCGCTGTCGCGCTTTGCCTGGCTGCTTTCGTTGTGTTTGATCGGTTCGGTTTCGCCTTGTTTGTCTGTTGCTGCTGCGCCTAGTTCGGGCTCTGCCTCTAAAACTAATACTGTACATAAAGCTAGCTCTGCCTCTAAATCTAGCACGGCATCTAGCTCTAGCCCTGCCTCTAAATCTAGCACGGCGTCTAGCTCTAGCTCTGCCTCTAAATCTAGCACGGCATCTAGCTCTAGCTCTAGCCCTGCCTCTGAATCTAGCACGGCATCTAAAACTAGCAGTGCGTCTAAAACTAGCACAGGGGCTAAGAAAAAAACTGCTAAGTCTTTCAAGGGTTTGCAATATGTGCAAGATACAGAGTCGTTTGGACTTTTCGAAGTCTGGTTTAGCCCGAGCGCCATTCGAGTCTCGTCCACTTCTAATCGCTATATTCTTGCCACCAGCGCACCCGACTGGAATGTGCGCATTTGGCGCCCCGACCGCAAAGAAGCTTGTGAATGCACGCTAGACCAGTTCTTGAAGGGAGATCCGTTTTTCACCAATAGGCTGAGCTATGCCTCTGACTTGCGCCAACCGCTTTCTATGAAAAGGGCGGTCAATAAGGGCGACAAGCTCTTGGTCTACAAATATCCGGCTATTGAGGCAGTCTCAGGCGCTGGTCTTTTTATATCAGATAGAGTAGATGGAAGCGGTTTGAAAGCCGGTGAGAAGCTTTATCCGGAGCTTATCTGCTTTGATGTGGGTGATCTGCCTGGTTTGAAGGTGCTCTATAAGCTCTTCAACATTGCCCCGCAGCCGGGCTTGCCCATTAGTGCCTTTGTCACTAAGGCAAGCGGCAGGCAAGGCAGTTTGATTAACTGTGAATTTCGCAATCGCGAGTTCGCCTTCGATAGCTCTGCCGTCGAGATACCGGCGGGCTACAAAAGGGTGCCTTTGCACAAGCGGCTGTTCTTCACAAAGGGTCAGGGCGATGCTCTCAGCGAATTTTATGAAGGCGGGCTTTGAGGCTTAAGCTATGGCGGTGTTGCCATTTTGTTTCTTGAAGTTCTCGACTACACCCTTGACGGTGGCTACATACTTGCTTTCGTTGTTTCCATCTGACGAAGGCGCATAGACGCCAATCACCTGAGACAGATGGGTGAAGCCACGCTTGCCTGCATAAGATTCGTCGATTAGTCTAGCCCAGTCGCGGGCGCCTTCGGCCCAGGTGTCATAACGTCTGAAGGTGCCGTCGGTGCCGCCTGATTCGGGGGCGGTGCCCTTGATATTGCCGAGGCTCTTGTTCTCGTGTCCGCGGCCATATCTGCCGCAGGTCGACTCTTGCAGGAAGAAGCCCACAGCCACCGCCGGGTCGATGCCTCTTTCGGTGCAGGCATCGTAGAGTGCCTGCGAGAAGCCCGCTTCTTTGGCGGCCGGTGAACCCATTTTCTCGAGGAAGGTCTGAATTTGTTCGGGGTTGGCTGAAGGGGGACCTTTGATGGCTAGGTCGCCTTCTACTGGTCTTGGAATAGCGGTGCGGTCGATGGGACCGCTGGCATCGAGGCTGCCGTCGCGGTAGCGGCTGGTGGGTGCACTACCGATATTGGCATTGCCCAGTCTTTCACCGCCGCCCGAAGATGGTGCATAGCTAGCCGGTTGTGGTCTTGGCGATGCCACTTCTTGCGCTTGTGGTCGGGGTTGCGCAGCTGCTTCCGGTCTTCTTTGCGGCTGACTATCACCGCCTACCGGTGCCGACTGGGCTGCAGCCAGCATGCCTTGCAAATAGTGCGGAACATTGGTTTCGTTGGGGTTGGCCATCTGCCAGTAGCGAATCTTTTCTTGAATTACGGCAATCTTGAGTTCTTTGGCTGCTTGCAGCGAACCCATATCTTTGCCTTCCATTTGGATGGTGACCGAACCATCCGGGTTGGGCGTAGTTTTGGCGGGATTGGCTGTAAGGTTGCCGTCGGCACCGACAATAAAGTCTGGTACTTGTCCGTCACCAGGGGTCGATACATTTATTTCTTTGCCTTCCCCGACCATGGCGCTCACTTGCGACCAGGCGGCGGAACTCAGTCCGGCTGGGCTATCGCTCACGGCGGCGCTGGCGAAGGTGACCGGCTCGGGGGCGCGGGTTTTTTCGCCTATGGTGGAGCTGAAATAATCATTTTGGAAAGCAGCAGAAGCGTCTACGGCTGCACTGGCACCAGGGTTGAATTCGAGACTATGTGAAACCACGGCGAACCTCAAAATCTTAAGGAAAGGCGGGACGTCATCCCTGGGGGTGCACTAAATATATGCAGTGAGCCCCCCGGTGTCCATGGTGCTTCTCCCATCAAGATCAGACGAAAATTGCAAACTTGTTGCAGCCTCAGTAAATTCATTCAAACCTTGCGCCGGTTACGATTCCACCCCCGGCTCTTTCTTTGTGCTAAGTTTTGAGTATGGCGGTTCGGCAGAAAATCTGTTCTCTTCTTAGCGGGGTTTTTCTGCTCTCCCCGCTTTTTGCCCTGCCTTTTCCCCTGCCTTTTCCCTGCCTCTGGGCGTTGCCAGAAAATTCGGGGTTTTCGCCTTCCTCCGCTTTTGTCGATGGCTCATGGCCAAGCGCCGCTGCTTGGTCTAAGACACCGGCTAAATCTCAGGTTTCTTCTAAATCTCAGAATTCTTCTCAATCTCAGGTTTCTTCTCAATTTCAGAATTCTTCTAAATCTCAGAATTCTGCTAAATCTCAGATTTCTTCTAAATCTCAGAATTCTGCTAAATCTCAGATTTCTGCTAAAGCCCTATTGCCCGCTAAAGCTCAATTGCAGCGTGCCTTGGTTGTTAAACAGCTTGAGAATACTGCCGGGCATTTTCAGATTTATCTCACTAAAGAAGCCATTCGTATCGACGGGTTCCAAGGACAGGCAAGCATAATCGCCAAAGCTCCTAGTTGGGAGGTTGTTTCGTTTAACAAAGAGGGCTTCCGCTATGCCATGCCCCTCGCCGCCTGGCGTCGCACCGGGCTGGGTGCCAATGCCACCGACCTTAGACCCTACTTTGCCGAAGATCAAAAGGTCAATCGCAGCGAGCTGTCTGCTTTTGGACGTAAAGCTGTCTGCTATAGTCGACGCCTGCGTTTTTTTGATGCTTCGAGGCGGGGCGCTCAAGCTCAAAATAAGCAGACTAGCGAAGCCGGGCAAATTAGATTGAGCCTGATTGCCGATATTGACTTATCGGATGGCGCCCAAAATGTACTGCGCGGCTTTTATAAGCTGCCTGACTATAAAGGGCTGCCGGTCTCGTTTTCTGTTGAAAGTAATAAGCAAAAGGAAGAATTTTACTTCACCACTGAGAGTTTCAAATATGAGCAGATTGACCCGGCGATCTTCCAAGAGCCCAAGGGTCTCAGGGCTGCTCAGTCGATAAACAGGGTCTTTTTCGGCAAGGCTACTGAAGATTTGATTATGGAATTTTGCAGCGAGCGCAAATGAAGAAGCTGCGAATGCAGATTTTGTCTTTAGTGCAGCAAAAGATGCACTAAGTCTAGGGCTAAAATATTCCAGCTCATAAACTGCGGAGCCCAGAGTGGAGCGCCGCTTTCCGCATCGTAGTTTTCGTAGAGAGTGCCGTGTTTTTCAATTGATTCGGCTAGGCATTTGACTATTCGGGCCGCTAGTTCTCGCGCCTGCCCTTCATAACCATAACCAAGCAAGGCCTTGACCGCAAGAGCATTAGGCAAAACCCACATGGGACCTTGCCAGTTTGAGACGATGGCGCGGCCGTAAAGACCGCGGCGCTGTTGATTGGCTAATGGCTCGGAGACCGCATGAGAAGCCAGTCCGCAGGGTCTGAGAAAGTGCTGGGGATTGAGCATGGTGTTTTCGATTATTTGTCTGCCGTGCTCTTTGGATGCTATGCCGAAAAGAACAGGAGCCAGCCCTGTCCAGCTTTTTAGCTCAAGTTGTTCGTCTTTGTGGCGGTTGCAATAGATAGAGAGTTTGTCGTTGAACATCAGAGTTTCTATGCTATCTGTCAATGCGCTAGACTTGTCTTGCCAAATTTTGCAGGTGTCACTATTGGCGGTGCTTTTGTGCAACTCTGCCAGGGCTTGAAATTCCACAGCCAGATAGGTGGAAAGATCGCAGGCCTCAATTTCTCCGTCTATAAATCGGCAAAAAGAGTCATCTTCATCTTTGGCGGCTTCTCGCGGGGCAATGAGGGCTAGGTTGTCGTCGACACCGCTTTCTAGAACATTGCGCCAGCGGTAGAGATTGTTTTTGCTTTTGCGCTTCTTTTCAAAATAGGAAAGAAAGCTTGCCAGTTTTTTCAGTACTAAGGGGTCAGGGGTGGCCTTGCTTGCTTGGATGTAATGCTTGTAGGTGCCGGTTAGAAATGGTTTGCATTGATCGCCTGCGTCCCATATGCGTCCGGGTGAGACGGTGCGCGGAATATAGCCTTCTTCGTCGATGAGAGCTAGAAAGTTTGATACTACATCTAGTGCTAGCCCGGGGGCGCCAATCTCTTCAGCTTTGGAAGCAAAGAAACAGGCATCCCAGTCGTACATTTGCAGATAGTGACCACTTAGTGAGCGGTCTGCTATTTCGCTTTGGTCATCTGCACCGGCCTTTACACCATAGGAAGGCGTGACGAAGCTAAATGAGAGCAACTTATCGCCTTGCCCTTTGCCGGATTCTCGCGGTTCAGTCGGACGGGCGTTAGAGTGAATTTCTTTGTGAATACAGAGCGGGGCTTGTTCGCGCAAGAATTTCCCCACAAGTAAAATATCGGCTTTGGAAGCCACTTTTGCTATGTTTTGATTTGACATTTCTTTCAATTAAGTGAGATTCGCAACGGTTCAGGTGTTGGTGGTTGCTGTTCTAACAGAGCCTTTGGCGATGCTTCGAAGAACTGCTGCGTTGCGAATCTCTGTTTCCATTCAACACTAGGACCCTTTCTTCATTCTTTCAAAAGTAACGCGAACAAGAGTTCCGCCAGCTGAGCCTTCTTCCAATGTGATGGTGGCATTGTGAGCGAGAGCGATCTCTTTCACTATGGAAAGACCCAGTCCACTGCCCGAAGCTTCGTTGCCGAGTATGCGATAAAAGCGCTCAAAAACTCGCTCTCTTTCTTCTATTGGAATGCCGGGACCATTGTCTTCGACTAATAAAGTGACCGCTTCATTAGCTGTAACACTAACCGAAACTTTTCCACCTTTTTGTGTGTAGTGCACAGCGTTTTCCACCAGGTTAACCACCATGTCCATCAGTCCGGTTTCGTTGCCGTTGATGAGAGCCTGATCGCTGCTGTTTTTGAAAGTAAGGTCGATCTCTTTTTCAAGAGCTTCGGCAACTAAGTCTGAAGTTGCTCTCGATGCTATTTCGTTGAGGTCGAGCAGGGTTTTGTTTGTAGTAACGAAATTGGGCTCGACTTTTGCCAGTGAGAGCATTTTGTTCACCAAGTTAGTGAGACGGTCGCAGCCTGAATTGAGCTGACTCATTATTGGACTGACTTTCTCATCTTTGATTATTCTCTCCGCCAAGCCGACATAGGTTTTGAGACCGGCTATAGGTGTGCGAAACTGGTGCGCGGCGTTGGCGACAAAGCGTTCTTGGCTTTCGATATCTTTTTTGAGACGATCAAGCAAATCGTTGATGGCAATTACCAGTGGATAAACTTCTTCTGGTACATTACTGGTTTCGACCGGCTTCAAATCTAGCTTTGAACGTTTGCTCAGGGCTCTTTCCAGGCGCCTCAGTGGTGTCAGACCCTTCGACACCCCGGCCGAAACTGCAGCTGCTCCAAGCAAAATCAAGGCAATCTGGGGAATGACTATGGCGGAGAGAATGCGATTGGTGAGAGCGCTGCGGGCATTTAACGTCTCGGCTACTTGGACGAGCACCGGGCGATCGTAGGCATAAGGCGGAATCACTCTGATGCGGGCGATTCTGATTTTTTTTGAGTCGAGTTCGGCATATTTAAATACCGGTGTATCAGAATGCAGATTGCGCACCGGCTTTGGCAAAATGGCATCGCCGGCGATTCTTGTGCCGTCTAAGCCGACCACCTGGTAGTAGAGTTTATCGTCTGTATTATGTCTCAGCACTGCCTGAGCGGCTGGCGGCAGGTCTAGCCAGACCTTGACGCCGTCAAAGCGCAGTCTGGCTGCTACAGCTGCCGCTGTGTTGGCCAACTGTCCATCATAGGCATCGTTGGCAAAGCCGGCAGCCATATTGTATGCCATGGCTGAGGTAATCAAGCAGAGTCCGCAGAGTGGGATAAGCAGCCAGGACAATAATTGTCTTTGTATCGATCTATTCTGACTTTTCAAGTAGGTAGCCGAGTCCCCTCAGTGTACGAATCGCTACTTGGCTATTTTCCAGCTTTTTGCGCAGTCTGTGCATAGCGATGTCGATAGCATTGAACGAAACTTCAGTATCCCATGAAGAGAGCCTTTCAGTAATATGTTGCTTGCTGACAACACGGCCCATGCGCTGCAGCATTATCTCTAGAATGGCTAATTCGCGCGCTGATAACTCTAGAGTTTTGCCTTCCACCGCCACCGAGCGGGTGCTGGTATCGTAGGTGAGCAGTCCACAGCTGACTTCGTTGCGATTATCCCAGTTGTCTTTGCGCAAGAGGGCGCGAATACGAGCCTCTAATTCGGGCAGCTGAAAAGGCTTGCTCATATAATCGTTGGCGCCATAATCGAGTCCTTTGACTCGATCGTCGAGACCGTCGCGGGCTGTAAGAATAAGAACCGGCATGGTCATGCCCCGACCTCTAAGATTTTTGAGCACGGTCAAGCCGTCCACGCGGGGCAAGCCTAGATCTAAGATAATCAGATCGTAGTTCGCCAGCTTTACGGCAGACTCGGCGTCGTCGCCGGTGTTGACTAGATCTACTGTGTAGCCGCTGTTTTTGAGTACTTCACTCAAGCCCATGGCCAGGAAACGATCATCTTCTGCAATTAGAATTCGCATACAAGGACCCTTTTGTTGCTTACTTTCTTACTTACTTACTTACTTACTTACTTTCTTACTTTCTTGCTTAAACAGTGGCTCGGACTTTTGTTGTGGTCAGCTTTTTTCTTTCAATCTGAACTAGTATCTCAAATTTGAATATTGGTTATTCATACCGAAGTATTTAGAACTGTGCAAATAATACTGCCTATTGCTCAATTGTACCCGCAAGAAAGAAAGCCTGCGCGTTTGAAAGATTGACGAAACCATGAGCTGGTTGGTCTTTGCTGAGAAAGTGAACTGAAAGGGGTTAAGGCTATAGTGGAATTATGGAACCTTCATAAAATTGAAGGCATATAAATTGAAAGCCCTGGCTTTGCAGGGCTTAGCTCAATTTGAGGAGAGATGATGAATATTTTGTCGTACCGCGGCCCTGGAGCCGGCGGTGGAGTTTCGTCTGCGCTTACGCGTCTAATGAATCAGCTGAGCGGGTTTAGTTCTGGTTATACGGAGCGGTCTGACTTTGCTCAAGGACAAATAGATATTTCTCGCCAGGGGAAACAGTTGCGCTGGTGGCGTCTTGAGGGAAGCGCAATCACCGATTGCGCCGACAGCGAATTTATCAGTCTTCCGGGCGCTGAGGTCATTGCCGGGCACTATCGTTATTGCAATGAGTTTCTTTGGCCAATCTTGCATGACATGCCTCAGTATGCTCGCTATAGCGACGCCGATCATGCTTTTTATGCAGAATTCAATCAGCAGTTTGCCCAGGCGCTCAAAAGAGCAAGAAGGCAAAGCTTTCTAGAGCGCTCCTCCCGCTCTTATTTTGTGCACGATTATCAATTGGCTTTAATGCCTTCTCTGCTGCGCAAAGCCAGACTTTCTGCTTTGCAGATTTCGGTATTCTGGCATATTCCTTGGCCTAAGGTAGTTGAAGATAGGCATAAGCAGGCAATTGGCGAACTTGCTCAATGCTTGGTTGCCAGTGACGTAATTGGTTTTCATACTTTTGAGTATGCTTTCAACTTTCTAAATTTTGTTGAAGAGCTTTTACCTGATGTCGAGCTTGACCGCCGCTCTCTTTCGCTAAGGTTGGCCGGCGGCCGCTTAGTGCGGCTCAAGGTTATGCCCTTGGGACTCGATTTGGATTTTTGGCAGAGGGCACCGCATAACTATTCTAAAGAGAGTGTGGCTAGTAAATTTGGACGTTATGTTCTATCTGTCGACCGCTGCGACTATACCAAGGGCGTATTGCCGAGATTGGCAGCCATAGACAATTTCTTCCAGCGCTGGCCAGAGCAGCGGGGTAAGCTGACCTTTGTGCAGATTTGTCAGAGAACCAGGGATGGCTTGCCTTCGTTTGATGACTATTACGCAAGATGCGTCAAACAGGCCGAAGATTTGAATAGTCGCCATGGTGACGAGTCTTGGAGCCCGCTGGTCTGGATGAAAGATACAGTCAGTCAAGAAAGTCTAATTGACTTGTATCGCAATGCATCGGCAATGCTGATTAATCCTATTAGAGACGGTCTCAATCTCACGGCTAAAGAGTTTGCTTCCAGCTGTGCCGATTTGAGTGCGCCAGGGGCTTTGTTGCTCTCAAGGGGGGCAGGCGTTTTCCATGAGATCGGAAAGTATGCCAATGAAGTTGAGCCTGATAATCGGGAGCAGATGTCGTTGGCAATCAGAGAGGCTTTGCTTATGCCTGAATCGATAAGAAAAAAGGCAATTAGTTTGATGAGAAGAAAGCTTGACGAGAATACCCTAGAAGATTGGTGGCAGGCTTTCACGTTTGCTGAAGTGGCTTGTGTTGAGCCTCTAGATTTTGAGAAAGAGCTGCAGTTGTTTTCGTCGAACAAGTTGGAGGCTATTGGTTTCTAATATATGACCGAGATGAAGTATGTTGTGGATAGCCGTCCCTTATGTCAAGGCATGCGCTTTGTTTTGACTGATGCCGCTCATCCAAGACATGTCTTAAAGCATGGCAATCATTTCTTGGTTCTGGATGCATCGGGCTTGATACCGGCTTGCAATACACTAGGCTATGGCTATTATCGAGACGATACCCGTTATCTCAGTCAGTGGGAGATGTATGTCGATGAGGTGCCGCTTTCTCTGCTTTCGAGCCGTTCTGATGAAGGTTTTGCCGGTACCTTTTTCTACACTAATGCGCAGACCAGCATCTTGCAACAGCAGAAACTGACCGTCCTTAGAGAGCTGGTCTTGTCTGATTCGGTGCTGGAGAAAATAACTATTGAGAATTTTCATCCTACAGCTGTCGAGTTTGAGCTAACCTTGCTTTTTCAGTCTGACTTTGCCGACATGTTTGAAGTGAGAGGGCTGAACTTGCCTGAGCGTGGGGAGAGAATGTTGCCGGTTGGTGATGCCGCCGACGGCAAGCTCTGTCTCGCTTACCGATGTCTTGACGGCGTTATGTTTGAAACGACTGTCGAATGTCTCTCTGTTCGCCCAAATAGCATCAGAGACGGGCGCATGACCTTTAGAGTAAGCTTGTTGGCCAGACAAAGTCAAACTATTTTAATTAGGGTGACGACCGGCAGCGGGGGCGTCTGCGCAGGCGGTGACGCCGATTTGGATTTCGCGACCACTCTCAAGAAAGTGCAAAGCGGATTTGAAGAGTTTAGGTCTGATTTGACCATGCTTGAGACATCGCAAGAGCTTTTCAATTTGTCTGTCAATCGTTCCTTGAAAGATCTCTATATCTTGCGGCAATCAACCCCTCGTGGTATCGGTATTGGTGCCGGAGTGCCCTGGTATTGTGCTGTATTTGGGCGTGATTCGGCAATTACAAGTTTGCAACTTTTGCCCTTTGCCCCCATTTTGGCGAAAGAAACTTTATCTGTTTTAGCAGCCTATCAGGGACGTGAAGATAATACTTTCAAAGCTGAGCACCCCGGGCGCATAATGCATGAGCTGCGACTTGGTGAACTGGCTCGCTTGGGCAAGATTCCCCATGGTCCCTACTATGGCACGGTCGATGCCACCCAATTATGGGTCTTGTTGTTGGCACGGTATTACAAATGGACCGGTGACCTTGACTTTGCCCTTTCGCTTTATCCGGCTTTAAAGGCGGCTCTTGATTGGTTGAAATTGTCTTTGGTTGAAGATCAAGCCGGGCTCGGCGGCTATATCTCTTATTTGCGCGAGAGCCCCCAAGGCTTAGAGAATCAGGGTTGGAAAGATTCGGGAGATGCCGTCATGCACAAAGACGGTCGACTGGCTGAACCGCCCATAGCCCTTTGCGAGCCGCAAGGCTACCTCTACCAGGCGCTTACCGAGATAAGCAGTTTGGTGCGCAGAGTGGAGGGAGGTGATGCCGCGCAGCAGCTATTGGTTCTAGCCGAGGATCTGAAAGCGCGCTTTGTCAAAGACTTTTGGATGGAAGAGGAAGGTTTCTTGGCGCTTGGTCTAGACAGGTATGGCAAGCAGTTACAAGTGATTAGCTCGAATCCGGGGCATTGCCTGGCGGGAGGTATTGTCGACCAAGAGCTGGGCTTGCGTATCGCAGAGCGCATCATGCGAAGCGATCTGCACACCGAATGGGGAATTAGAACTCTGGCCGACAGTGCTTTGTCTTACAATCCAATCAGCTATCACAACGGTTCTATCTGGCCCCATGATAATTCTATGATTGTGGAAGGGCTTGCCCGTCTAGGAAGGCTCGACTATGTGCATGAGCTTTTGCACGAGCTTTTTGCCGTAATGCTTTTGCAGCCGGACTATCGCTTACCTGAGCTCTATTGTGGCTTTGACAAGAGCGAAGCACCGATTAATTATCCTGTTTCTTGCTCGCCGCAAGCTTGGGCGGCTGGGTCTATCTTTCAGTTACTGGCTAGTTGTTTGCGTATGGAACCCGATGCTGGGGCTGGCTTTCTGCGCATATCTGAGCCGGCTTTGCCCGCTTGGTTGGAGGAGGTGAACTTGACCAATTTGGCTGTGGGAAAGGCGCGCTTGGATTTGCGCTTTAGCTATAACGCCGGCTCTGGCTCGACCTCTTGCCAGGTGCTGCGAAAGCAAGGTGATATCAAAGTGATTATCGAATGTTAGTAGTTAGGTTGGGTTAGTAGCTGGGTTGAGTTAGTAGTTAGGTCGGCTGTCTAACTTTGATTTTATGCAGAAGATCACCGTTGACTATTTTGAGCTGGAGGATGTATGAGAATAGCGCAGCTGGCGCCATTGGCTGAGAGTGTGCCGCCGAAAGCTTATGGCGGCACCGAGCTTGTCGTCAGTTTATTGACTGAAGAGCTGGTAAAGATGGGGCATCAAGTCACGCTCTTTGCCAGTGGCGATTCAGTTAGTGAGGCTACCCTTGTTTCTGGTTCGCCCTCTGGCTTGCGGCAGCACGAGCCGCGCGGGCAACGCTGGGCGGCATACGAAATAGAGCAATTATTTAGACTGCGCGAGAGAGCTTTTCAGTTTGACTTAATCCACAATCATATGGGTTATGTTTCTTTGCCGTTTCTGGCAGATTTAGTCGGGGCTAGCGGTTTTGGCAATGCAAGTGGAGCCAGCATAGTTACCACTTTGCATAATCCTATTAAAGACTACTGCGCCGATATTTATCTAAAGTACGGCTATCTCAATTTTGTGGCTATATCTGAGTCTTTCAGAAAGCTCAATTATCCCGAAGAACTTAATTATGTTGGCACTATATATAATGGCATAGATTGCAGTCTCTATAAATCTTGTGGAAAAGAATTCAAGCTAAAGGGTGCAGGGTTTGAGCCGGGAAGTGGTGCAGAGTTGGATCTGGGGATTGGTGCAGGGTTTGAGCCGGGGCGAGACTTAGAAAGAGTGGGCGCTTTTGATCGAGCTTGCAACGAAAGTGCGAACAAGCGGAATAAGTTTGACGATGGCTACTTGCTCTTCCTTGGGCGCATTTGTGGTGATAAAGGGGCTTACGAGGCCATAGAGTTTGCTTCTGCAGTTGGCCTGCCTTTGAAGATGGCAGGCAAGGTGGATAGTGCAGATCAGTCGTATTTCGATGAGCTGATCTGTCCTGTGCTAACAGGGCAAAGAACGGTTTCTTGCCCTGTAGAATATGTCGGCGAGATTGATGAAGCAAAAAAGGTAGAGCTTCTTGCCGGTGCCAAGGCTGTAATTTATCCTGTCAAGTTTGAAGAGCCATTTGGTTTGGTTATTGCCGAGAGCATGGCGGCAGGAGTACCGGTTATCGCCATGAGACGAGGCGCCATCCCTGAGCTGATTATTGACGGTGTAACGGGAATAGTAGCGGATAGTCTGGAAGAAATGGTGCGGCGCTTTCGAGAGCAGTTCAGCTTGCTAGATAGTACTGCTGCGCGCTTGCAGTGCCGGCAAAGAGTGGAAGAGCGCTTTTCTAGCCGAGCTATGGCTCTCAGTTATCTGGCTTTGTATGAGCGCTTGAGAAAAGTTCCGGCTTCAACCGGCGTTTAATTGGTCTGATATGCGTGAGCCGGAGTGCCGGGTGTGAAATGCGAGATTTGAGATGCGCGAATTGAGATGTGAGATGCGAGATGCGAGATGTGAGATGTGAGATGTGAGATGTGAGATGCGAGATGTGAGATGTGAGATGCGAGATGTGCGAATTGAGAATTGAGTTTTGGTCAGTGTCGGCGGAGAGAGGGCGGTGACAAGTCTGCTTGAGAAAACTCTTTTGAGAAGATTGGAGGATTTCAGGCTCCGCCGACTGCTTATTGTTTTAGATCGCGACGGCACCCTGGTGCCTATTTGCGCTAACAGCAAGGACGCGCAGATGTCTGCGAACATGCGTCGGCTCTTGTCTGCACTTGCTGGTCTAGCAGACGTGCAACTTTGTATTTTAAGTGCCAGATCTTACATCTCTCTCTTGTCTGATGACCTGGCTGCGACTACAGTCCTAGCTGGGAATTGCGGCTTAGAGATTCGCTTCTCTAATAGTCTAAGCCTTTTCGGTGCAGCCTTGAGGTACTTGCCTCTCATCTTGCAATGTCGAGATAAAATTGAGAGCGGTCTCTTGCAAGACCATGAGTTAGCGCTTGACCAGTTGCAACTTGATGATCACATATTCAGTCTTTGTCTGCACTTTCATCGTGCCTCAGATGCAGTCAGAAGAACCGCTGAAACTCTAATCTTTGAGCTTGAGAAAACCTATCCCGCTCTTTCATTCAGTCGGCTTGATACGAGCTTTGAGATAGGGCCCAAGATTGGTTGGAGCAAGTACTGGGGGCTCTGGCATCTGGCGGCGCGCCTGGGTGCTTTATCTGAAAGTGCGGCGCGGTCAGCCGAGCAAGAGTTGAAGCAAATAGAATTTTATGGAGGCATTGACCCCACAGGCTATGTAGAATTGTTGGAGCATTTATCTGAGAAGCGCTCTGAACAGGCGGGTGACTCTTCTGCATTTTTTACTAGTCGCTCAGAAGGCGCCTCTGGTGCTTTGCCCGTTCTTTCTGATGCTGTCGATTTGATTTATTTAGGTGATTCTGCCAATGACGAACCAGCCTTTCGTTTTGTCAATGAAAATGGCGGTTTAAGCATCAAAGTTGATAATGAATTGGATGAGAAATTCTACAAACATAGCGCCACTGCTATGGACACCGCGGCCAAATTTCGAATTGCTGGCATAGCTCATGTCGAAGAACTTTTGAGCATTTTGTTGAGTATGCGAATTTAGTAGCTCGGCTTTTTCGGTTCAGTCTTTGAAATTCGCTTACTTTTCCAATTTAATTTTTGTACTTAATTTCTGTACTTATCTTTTGTACTTGTCTTTTGTACTTGTCTTTTGTAGTTTTCTTTTGCGCTTATTGCCAAGTGTTTATACTGTTTGCTAGCAGCTCTACTGTGCAAGCAGTTATTGATTTAGAGTGTTTTTACTAGCTCCTTTGGTTGTAGACCTTATTCGATGAAAATTACTATGCTGAAATTGTCTAAGGCGTCAGTTCGGTTATCTAGTTCTGCCTTTTGGGCGGCTTCTGCTTCGCTTGCGGCTTCAGCCATTTTTGCAGCTTATCCGGCTTGCATGGCTTTGCCTGCAGTTTCTAACCCCGATGTAAGCGAAATCAAGGTAGAGCCTGGTGCCGAGCCTGCAGCGCCCAATTTTGGTGTGGTGTCAGAGCAATTCTTGTCCGATTTCTCACGCTCTCTCAAGTGTTCGGTGAAGCTTGAGAAAGAGAGCGTACCAGCGCAGAAATCTGAAAAACCGGATAATCCCGATAAAGCAGGGCAAGCAACCACAGCCGGCGCAAATAGCCAGCCCGCTGCCAATGCTTCTAGTTCAGATGCCTTGAGTTCAAGTGGGTCTTCTATAGTTAGATACGAGGTCAAGTTAGCTTCTTCGCCGCGGCCTATTTCTTTAGTGCTTTATCAAAATCCCGATAAACAAATAGCCGCAGTCAGGTTGCGCACTAAGTTTGCCGATAAAGAAAAACTTACCGCTCCGCTCTTGGTTGTGAAGAAGCTCTTAGATAAGCAGAGTGACGACCGCAAGGTGCTTGCCTCCTTCATTGATTCGGCGCATCAAGAGAATGCCAACTTTGGCATGGCTGATTTTGAGAACAGTAACCTAGTGGTCAAGTACACCGGCTGGTTTGATAAGAAGCATGACTATGCCATCGTCGACTTTTGCAAGCCTCCCTCAGCCGATTCCACTGATCTGGTGCCGCCCTCAGACTCTGCCAGTCCCAAAAAATAGATTTGTCACTCACAACTTTATTTGGTTCGAGCTAGATTCTGGCAACTAGGGTCGGCATGGTTTAGACTGTCTGAAAGCGGCACCTCGTCTTGGGTTTTTCAAATTGGCATTAATGACGTCTCAGAAAGCTCGGAAAGCTCAGAAAGCTCTCAATGTTTTCAATGTTCTCAATGTTTTCTCCGCAGCTCTGCTTTTGGCATCGGCGCCTTTATCGGCGCAAGCTTTTGGTGGGGATAGTTCTAAAAAGCCAGAGACAGTCGTGGCTAAGACGGCTGCAGAAACCGGCGGTAAGCGCATTTTGCCGGTCATCTCAGAGCCTGTTGTTATCTACTTCCACGGACTTTACAGTAATTCAGCCGAGCCTTTCTGCTTGCCTGGCGGCAAGAAGGGGCTGATTTTTAATGCCTTCAAGCTGAATAGTCCGTCGCTTGAAATGAAGTCTTTTGAGTATGACAACGGCAAGGTCATTACCGGAGATTATGCCGATCTTGTGCAGCAATTCGATAGCTGTGTGAAAGATTTTGGCATCAATAATCGACGCATCATTCTAGTGGGCGTTTCGCTTGGCGGCTATGCCATGTTTCAAATGTACAATAAGCTTTCGGACAGCGCCAAAGACCTTGTTGCCGGTGCAATCTGCGTTGGTTGTCCTGAGAACCTCGATACTTGCTTTCGCAAGACTCGCAGCGGACCTGTGCTTGATGTTTACAAGTCATTCGACGGACAGCTGACCGACAAGAGTATTTCGAAACAACTGGCAGCTGGACGTGTGCCACCGGTGGTGGTTTTTGTCCGCTTTCATGAAGACACTTCGGTGCCGCATGCTGCAAATAGAGCACTCATACCTTTCATGAAGAAGAAGGGCGCCAACTGTCTCGAAATCGAAATTGAGGACAAACACGGCATTCCCAGTCAGCTAAATCTGGAACATGCCTACCAACAGTTTAAGGCGCTTGCCAATAATACGCCCGGGCTCTAATTCTCTTTTCGCCGAGGTTGACTCAGGTGAGAAAGTGCTCGCTTAAGGACCCGGGGGTAGTCTCGGGGTCATTCTTGGGGGCAGCCTGGGTGGCAGCTTGTCTAGCTTTAGTTCTACCAGGCCGTTTGGAATCTGCAGAACATCCGGCTTGCCATTTGGCTTGAATCTTCCAGGCAGAGTGATTTCCTGCTTGGTGAAAAAGAACTTCATGGCTTCATAACTGCTATGTTCGCCTGGTCCGACCATCGCCTGCAGTCCTTTTGCGGTTAGCTCAGGGGCGTTTGATTTCGCTAAAGCTGCGCTTTCCGGGCTTCCCAAAGCCTTCTGGTTGACGCCTGGAGCAAGGCGATTCCACATAAAGTCCAAATCATTGGGGTTCGCTTTCTTTGAGACAAAACTGCCGCCAACGTGTACTTCATTCACTCCGGCTGCTTTCAGTTTGTGCAGATGCTCGAGAAAGTCGCCTAGTAGCTGTTGTCTCTTTTCCCCTTCTCCAAAGGCTTGGGCGAATCGTTCAAAGTTCATGGGATATCTTCCCGGCATCAGTCTGCCTGAAGCACTGAACTCAAGCTGCTGCTTTACTGCAAGTCGGCGCATGGTTGCGTCCTTGAGGTGTTCGCGTCCGCTTAGAGCCTCTTCGCCGCTACTTTGCAGAGGGGTCCTGCCTGCTTTCGCTTCTAGGTCTGCCAGGCGTTTGCCTGCTTCCAATGCTTTGCGCCCTTCGCTAACTTCTGGCCTAACCAAGCTCTTCACTAACTTGAGTTGTTCATCGGTGATAATGCCGTTTTGCGAAAGCTCCCGCACTGTCTTCGGTAGATCTTTTGTTTCAAGTCTGGCAGTTTCAGAAAGAGTGGCACTTTTGGAGCCTAAAACTGTCTCTGCTTCAGCCTCTTTGGCAAGAGTCTTTATAGCTCTGCCCCTTGAGGCAACTACGAGTGCAGCAGTGCCGGCGATAGCAACGGCGCCTAAGCCTGCTTTCACCAGCGAATCTTCGGATAGCGAAAGCAAGCTAAGTTTGTTCTCAGTGCTTGGAGGCTGGCTATCTGAGCTCTTGAGGGAGCTGGTCTTCTCGGTTTCTGGTTTTTGTTTGTCCATCAATCGAACTCTTGCATCCTGTCTCGAATATTCCCCTTAATGAAGGTTTCCAAGCGAGCTGGCTGGGCTTTTCGGCTCTTGGCCTGTGGTGCAGGGCAACTTGTTATCTGTGTTGATACCGAAAAAAGAGTCAGATTTTTGCGTGGTGAAAAATCTGTCTGTTTTTGGCGCTTGATTCGTGGCGGTTGTCAGGCGCTGGGCGGTGCATTGGCGCTTTGTTTTTCGGGTTCGTTGGTTTTGGTTAGAGGGCTTAACCGTCATCGCTTAAGCTTTTGCAGTTGAAAAGGTCGCGAAATTAGTCGATCTGCATCAGGCTCTCTGCTGCGGTATAAGCACTTGCTCACTCCTAATTTCTTCGCCATAGGCAATAATCACTATGTTGCCCCAGTCGAGTTTTCTAAATTGAGCAGACATCTTATCCCCGATATATTTCTCAGTATGACCCTGACAATTGCACTTTCTGCGCCTGCTTTGGCGGCAGATAGCAGTGCCGACACCAGCGCCACCAAAGAAACGGCAAGAGAAGGCGCAAGCGAGGTTGCCTCTCCGGCGATTGTTGAGCCGAGCAATGGGACGGATTCAGGGACCGGGCCGTCTGCCGCGAAGGAAGTTTCGCCAGCAAAGACCGAAGCATCTTCGGGTGGTATAGAAGCTCAAGCGAAATCAGGGGGCCCTAGTACTTTAGATTCAAGCAATTCGGCCAATTCGTTGCAGTCTACTCAGAAGGCTATGCCGAAACCGTCTACCCCTTCAATCGGGACTTCTGAACCCGTGCCAGCTTCCGGTCCAAAACTGCAAGCTTTTCTGAAAGCCAAATACATGGAATATCAAGCTGCATTTCTCAAGGCAAAGAGCTTTGAAGACTTGCTGCCTTATCGCACCAAAAAGCAACGGGAGGAAATGGAGAAGAAGCTCAACGAAGCTCGAAAGCCTGGAGCCGCTGGAGATGGCTTGAAGGAAATGCAGGGAATGTTCGACTTGATGAAAGCTATGCAGCCCAGAAACGTTGTGGTTGAAAGCGTTACAGTAACCGGCGATCGTGCAGAACTGAAAGCCAGCGCCTCAGACTCTGGAGAGATGATGGAATCTCTTGGCAAAGGGTTGACTGGTGTCATGCAGGGGATGGTGGAAGCACTGGTCCCTGCGCCTGGCAAGGCTGATGTCTCGCAAAAGATCAAGAGTTCGATGCCCAAGACGATAACCACTGGCAAGATTGTTATGTTGAAAGAAGCTGGTCAATGGAAGATGGACACCGAGTCTTGGTCCAGCACTTCTTCTAATGTCAATCCTGCAGAACAAGCGAAGAAAGATGCCAGCGCGCTGTGGTGCGCCAAGGCGTTAGATATGGATTATCCTCGGACGCCTGCCGCGGGTAGGATACATGGACAGCCTTTTAAGGTCCAAGGCGCTGAAATTTCGAGCCAGAATATTCTCACTATACGAGAGGGCAATGATTTTTTCGCCGATAGGCAGTTTGTCATTTTTCTCTTTGATGTAGATGGGCAGCCAGATAAGAAGCAGATTTTAGTCAAGAGCGGCGAACCTGTTTCGGGCAAATCAAAAGCGCACATTCATATGGGCTATAAGGTCGCTGGCAAAGATCTGCCGAAAACTGAGATGTTCTTTCCTTCGGACGGTTATGGTTTGAAGCTTTCCTTTGGACAGCGCAAGGGAGATTTGCTCCCTGGATATATCGTGCTTCGTATGCCGGACAAAGAGCAAAGTTTTGTGCAAGGTTACTTTTATGCCAAGATTGCTAAGTAGATATTGGTACCCTAAAAATACCCCGTTTTTAGCGGTCATTTGATTGCTTGACCTTATGGGTGCTTTTGATCGGCGGCTGAGAATTGTTGCCTGAATTTGATTTTCTGACTTGGCTAAGGCTCAACCGTTAACGGTTGAGCCTTTTTGTCAAATCAAATCAGTTCGTTTTTTTAGATCTAATTCGGTGAATTTTGGGGTGCCCGCTCGGTAATCCGTCCGATATTCAAAAGATATACATTCGACAATTCGACTGGCTCTTTTCTGTTATCGGTCGCATTTTGGGCGATTGGCTTCCAAGGGGTCTTAGTTTTTCTCCCGGCGTTTGGCTCCACTTATTGCCTGTGCCGTCATTGGGTCGTCTGGCCAGGAATGTTTTGGATATCTTGCCTTGAGATCCTTTTTCACATCTGGATAAGTGTTTTGCCAAAAGCTTTTCAAATCAGGAGTAATTTGCTGTATGCGGTAATTTGGAGCCAGCAGATGCATTAGGACTGGCTGCTTGCCTCGTGCTAAACGTGGTGTTTCAGCCAAGCCGAAGACTTCTTGTATGCGCACAGCAAGCACTGGTTCCTTGCCGATTTCATAGCTGATTTTTATAGAACTGCCGCTTGGCACTGCTATTCTTTCCGGCGCTTCTGACTCGATGGTACGCAATTGATCTCTATTCAATCTTGCTTTGATGACATCAATGAGTTTGCGTCCGCGTAATTCTTCCAGGCTTGTAAGTCCGTATAGCCACTCTTCGACCAGGCTGGGCGGCAGATTGTCGGGCTCGATCTCAGGTAGATCCAGCTCAGGTAGCCATTGTTTTAGACAGGCCAGGCGGCAAATATAAGAGTGGCTTTCCTCATCTAGCAAATCTCTCAGTGTGTATTTCTTTAATAGTCCGGTTAGCAAAATTCTTCCCAGGTTTTCGGTAGAATCCGGCAGCGCCGCAGGTCTCTCTTCTAAAATCAAGTCTAGATATCGAACTCTACGGACAGCGACAATTCGATTTTTGTCATTGTCAAAAAACACTTCAGTTTCGTGTTTGGCTGCCGCTTCCAGCCAGCGGCGCTCCAAATGAGAGGCTTGTCTAACCACGGTTTCGGCTTGTCCGAGATCGATGAGTTCTAGAGCAAGAAAGAACTCGCTATCATGCAAGGCCGATTCTTCTGATAGTTTGACGCCCCGGCCGCCCGTCATCAGTGCTCTTCGTTCGCCTGGGCGCAGTCGACAGACTCTGTCCGGAAAAGCTGCAAGCAGAATTTTCATTGCTGTCAGGTCTTCTTCTTGATTTGGTAGCGACGGAGTTGTGGGCGCCTTGGTGGCGCCGGCCAGCGAATACAGGTCTCTGGCAACTCTCAGCACCTGTCGCGCGGCCCCGCCTAGCACTTCTTCTACTCCTCCGACGAGGGGATAGCGCTCTTTCTTGGTTTCAAATTCGATAAGGGCGTGCGCTCTGTCAAGCAGGTCTGACTGCGATTTATGACGAGCTGGCTGTCTATCTTTGCTGCGTTTGAAGGGTTCTTTCTCTGACAGCAAAGCGGCGCATAATGAAATCAGATAAAGCAGTTGACTAGAAGCAGATGGTTGTATATCGAGGCAAGCAATGATTAGCCTGGCTAGTCGCGGCTGCAGCGGTAAGCGCGCCATCTTTTTGCCGATATCGGTGAGTTTTTCTTTTGCGTCGATGGCGCCAAGCAGCTTGAGAGAAGCTATCGCGCTTTCGATTGATTTTTCTGATGGCTTTTCGAACCAATCAAATCTTCTTGGATCTTTCTCTCCCCAAGCCAATAATTGCAAGACTGCCTCTGCGAGGTCGACGCGTTCAATCTCTGGTTTTTCAAAGTCGGCCAGCAAGCTAAAGTCTTTTTCGCTGTAGAGCCGCAAGCATTCACCACTGGCGGTGCGGCCGGCGCGCCCAGCTCTCTGAGTCGCTGATGCTTTAGAGATGCGAGTCGTTTCAAGGCGGTTTAGGCCGCTGAGCGGCGCAAATTGATTGATTCGGCAAAGACCCGAATCGACGACGGTTTTCACGCCTTCGATTGTCAGCGAGGTTTCGGCGATGTTTGTGGCTAGAATTATTTTTCTCAGCGCTGCTGCTTCTGAATTTGCTTGTAAGTTTTGGGGTGCATTGGCTTTGACCGGTGCGATTGGGTTGAGAACCGCCTGCTGCTCGTCCAGGCTCAGTTCGCCATAGAGCGGCAAGACGAGAAATTGTTCTGCCTTGCCCTGGGGCGGCTGGCGGCGATTCAATAGATCTTTGCTGCGGTCTTTTAATATGTTCTCGCCGCGGTCTTTTAATATGTTCTCGCTGCGCTCTTTCAATATGTTCTCGCCGTGCTCCCTCAAATCATGCTCGCTGCGCTTTTCTAAAAGGTCTTCTAGAATGTCTTGGGTGCGTCTGATTTCGCTCAGTCCGGGCAGGAAGACCAGGATGTGCCCTTCACTTTGGTGTGCCAGCGCCATCGTGTTTTTGGCTACGGTTTCTTCTAGATTGTCCAAGGGGGCGCGGCTCAAATAAGAGACTCGAACCGGATGGGTGCGTCCCGGGCATTCTAGGGTTGGACAGTTGTTGAGATAAGCGCTAATTGGCGCTGTTTCTAAAGTGGCAGACATGACTACGATGTAAAGGTCGTCGCGCAGCTCTTTCTTTACTTGCTTGGTCAAAGCAAGGGCTAGATCGAGGTCGAGGCTGCGTTCGTGGAATTCGTCAAAGATCACCATGGCAATGCCTTCCAGGGTTGGGTCTTCTTGAATTTTTCGCAGAAAGAGACCGGTGGTGGTGGTGATGATTCGGGTAGATTTGCTGACTCTTCGCTCGTGTCTGACTTGATAGCCAATTTCGTCCCCGACTGCGCCGCCTCTTTCTTGGCTTATTCTCTCTGCGGCAGCCCTGGCGGCCACCCTTCGTGGTTCAAGCATATAGATGCGCTGACCGCTCTCCGGCAAGAGCTGATCGAGCAAATATGGAGCCACTCTGGTGGTCTTGCCGGCCCCCGGCTCGGCTTTTAAGACCAGGCTGCGCTGGTCTTGCTTGAGCTGGCGGGCAATTTCTGCAAGAAGGCTGTCAATTGGTAAGGGTTCGAGGTTTCTTTCCATAAAGTTCTTTCTCAGCTAAAGAGAGTTTACCGCCAGGCAGGTATGCGCAACTAGATTAAAAAATGAGAACTATACGACCGGTCTAGTAATCGCTGTTATAATGGAGCGCATTCGCGAAATTGGTATCCTTGCTTGCCAAAGTCGAGCCGACTGTTTTTGCGAGAAAAAGTTGTATCTGAGGTGTATTTGATGATTGCCGATGCCAGAAAAATTAGTCCTAAAGAATTGGTGGATAGTCTTAACTGGCGTTATGCCTGTAAAGCCTTTGATGCCAGCAAGAAGTTGAGCGATGATGTATGGGCGGCCCTCGAGCAGTCTTTGATTCTGAGCGCCTCTTCTTTTGGTTTGCAGCCCTGGAAGTTTGTAGTTGTCACCGATCAGTCGATTAAGGACCAGCTGCCGGCCCACTCTTGGGGACAGCGTCAACCTGCCGACTGTTCGCACTTGGTAGTGCTTTGTCGCCTCGACGAGATGGATGAAGCTTATGTGAATAACTATGTGGACCGCATCGCGCAGACTCGCTCAGTGAGCCGCGAATCTTTGACTTCTTATGCCGACATGATGCTTGGATTTTTGAAGAATCCAGCCGACAAAGGCGTATGGATGGAGAAGCAGTGCTACATCGCTCTTGGCACATTACTGACTGCCTGTGCCGTTCTTGGCGTTGATGCTTGTCCGATGGAAGGTTTCGATCCTAAAGCTTACGATCGTATTCTCGGCTTGGAAGGCAAAGGTATTAAGTCGGTTCTGGTCTGCCCCTTGGGATACCGCGCCGAAGACAAATATGCCGGTCTGAAGAAAGTTCGCTTTGATTCTTCCGAGCTAGTGGTGAAAATCTAAGGCTCTCAGTTTGCTGGGTTTGTCTTAGGGTTTGTCTTAGGCTTTGGTCGCTATGGGCAATAAATGTTGCCTTTTGCCGGTTAATCGCCTGTTCTTGTCTGATTTGCTGCTGGTTCGCAGTAACTGCGTGTCTAAGTAGCTGTCCCAGGCGGGAGCAGGCGCTTCTTTTTGCAGTAGCCGTTCAGTGCTGACTCGGCGCTTCTGTGGGTCTAGCCGCGCCTGTAGGTGTAGCTGTTCTTGATTGAGTCGCTGTTCCTGCCTGAGTCGCCGCGCCTGCAGGTGTAGCCGTGCCCGGTTGAGTCGCCGCGCCTGCAGGTGTAGCCGTGCCCGGTTGAGTCGCCGCCCCCGGTTGAGTCGCCGCGCCTGCAGGTGTAGCCGCCCCCGGCTGACTCGCCGCTCCTGGCAAATTGGCTTGTCCGGGTTCTTTCTTTACGTCTTCGACTTTGTCCTTGAGATTCTTCAAGCCTATTTCGAATTGTTTGCCGCTGCAGTCATCGACATTCATGAAGACACTCATAACCTTTGCCGGCAGAGCGTTTTTGCCTGTCATAGTCCAGACTACATTGGTGCCTTCGAGGTTGGGTGTGAGGCTGAAATCTACATTGCAGGTGCCTTCGAAGGGTTTGATGAAGTCCAGCCTGATCTCTACTTTTGACTGTGGAATAGCTTCTTTCATTTCCATACAGCCGGCTCCGACATTGGCATTGCCGTCCCAGCGGTACATTGAGCCTTTACCTTTTTTCTCACCGCCGAAACTGCGTTGCATCTTTGGATCAACGTTCTCCCAGGGGGACCAGTTTCGCCATTCGTGAAAATCTTCGATGAGGGGATAGATTTTGTCGGCTGTGGCTTTGATTGAAATCGAGCGCTCAACTTTGAATTCGTCAGGCTTGCCAAGGGCGATTAGCAAAACTGCCGCTACGGCTGTGACGATTATTCCCAAAATTATCAGAAGCAAGTTTTTCAAAGCTTATCCCCCACCGCTCTTCATCATTGTCTTTGCCGTCATCGCCATCGCTTTTTCTTCTTCAGCATAACCGATGAAGATTCGAATTTTTGAATTTCCTGTTATATCGGCATAGCCAAATTTCTTTCGCTCTTTTTCTTGCAGAGCTTTGTCGCGGTTCTTTTCTTGATCTAATTCGGCATGCATAAATTGCAGTTTGTTTATGAAAGCGGCTCGCAGTTCGGCGCTATTTTCGCCGGCGCCGCCGCTAAAGACTATGCGGTCTAGTCCGCCCATGGCAAAGGTCATGGCGCCCGCTTGGGTGACCAATCTATAGACATAGCTTTCCCAGGTTTCTTGCAACAAATCGGTCGTTTTTGCTAGCCCAGTGTCTTTTACTTTAGTTTCTTTGACTCCAGTTTCTTTTACTCCAGTTTCTTTTACTCTAGTTTCTTTGACTCCAGTTTCTTTTGCTCTAGTTTCTTTGACTCCGGTATCTTCTGCTCCAGTATCTTTTGCTCCAGTATCTTCTGCTAAATTGCCTGCTAATTCGTCGAGCAGACTTTTCAAGTCTGTCTTTCCGCAAAGTCCCAAAATGCCGCTGTCATTGCTCAGCATTCTTTCGGTCTCTTGCGGCGTCAAGCCTTTGGTGCGCATCAGATAAAGCAGGGCGCCGGGGTCTAGACTGCCCACGCGGGTATTCATGATCAAGCCGTCAAGCGGTGTGAAGCCCATTGTGTTATCAAGGCTCTTGCCTGCTCGCACGGCTGTTATGGAAGCGCCGGCGCCGAGGTGGCAGACCAGCATGCGCTTGTCTTCTTCTTTATCTTGCGGGAAGAGCCCGGCAATATAAGAACTATTGATGCCGTGAAAGCCGTAGCGCTCAATCTTGAGTTCTTGAGCCAGGTCTCTTGGTAGGGCGAAATTTTTTGCATAAGCCGGTCTGGTGCGGTGAAAGGCCGTATCAAAGCAAGCAAAGTGCGGCACTGCCGGTAGTGTTGATTCGACCGCTTCGATTATGGCTAGGCTGCCTGGATTATGTAGCGGGGCAAAAGAGCTAAAAGCCTTTATCTGAGCCTTGATATCGGCGTTGATTTCTTTGGGTGCGTCTAGATTGCCCCCGTGCACAACTCTATGTACGGTGGCGGTTACCGCAGTTTTCAGGGCTCGTTTGAATTTCTTGTCGAGCATGATATTCAGTGCCGCTTTGCGCGCGATTTCTTGTCTTTCTTGTTCGCTTTCGCCCTTGGCTAAATTGACCTGGGTCTTGAAGACTTGGTTTAGCTCGCCGTCAAAGATGGCTGTTTTGATGCTGCTTGAGCCATAGTTGAAGACAATAATCATGTCATTCTCCCTTCAGTAATTTCAGCACTGGTTGCGATTCTGTCAGGTCGCTGGCTCGTTTGCCCTGTTTGTCGACAATTTTTTTGTCGGCGCCTAGTTTGAGCAGATATTCGGTTATCACCGCATCATTAGCCATGGCGGCATAATGCAGGGCGGTTCTGCCATAGCTATCGCGTCCGTTCAAATCTGCTCCCGCGGCAAGCAACCGGTCGATAACCTGGCGGTTGTGCATTCTCGCGGCAAGGGCTAGGGGAAGAGTTTCATCGCCGGGGCGCCCATTGGGGTTGGCGCCGCTTTCAATAAGCAGTTTACAAGCGTCTTGGCAAGAATTGGCAATGGCCACGGCTAAAGGGCTGAGATAAAAAGGCGCACTTTCACTTTCTTCTTTATTTTCAGGTTTGTCTTCTTCTTTGGCAGCCTTCTTTCGCTTATGTTTTTTTGCGGCGGAACCTTTTGGGCAATCGTCGACCGAAGCGCCGGCTGCCAAAAGCGGTTTGATTAGATAAACTTGCCCGTCGAGAGCCGCCCAGTGCAGCAAGGTTCTGCCGTTGGTGTCTCTCATTTTGACGGCGTTTTTCTCTTTCAAAACTTCTTGCAGTTTGCTCAAGTTGCCCATGGCTACTTCGGCATAAACAGTCGTCTCAAAGCCGCCTTCTTTGAGATGTTCCGCCATTTCTTTCTCGCGCTTCCAAAGGGCGTACTCAAGCAAAGATTGGCGATCCTCTCTATTTTCTGGCTTTAAATGCAGGGCTAGAAGGGTATCGATTACTTTCTGTGAGTGCAGGCGTATGGCATTCAAATAGAGAGTACGCACGTAAAACTGGTTGCGGCTTCTTTCAAATTGTTCTTTGTTGTCGGCGATCATGGCGCAGGCTTCTTCAATCTGCCCCCGCTCCATTAGTTTGAGAATCATAAAATTAGGCGGCGCCTGTCTTAGCAGATTTAGCTTTAGCTTTTCGGGCGACCGTATGACACTGTCATTGACCCAGATTGGTTGGGCGCAAGCCGGCTCTGTCATTAATGCGCCGGCTGAAAAGATGCCAAACATACAAGAGCTGGAAAGAATGAAGATGAAACTGTGCGCTTTCAAGAAAATATCCTGCTTTAGTTTGCCTAATTTTACAGTCAGAAAACCCTGGGCTGGTCCTCCATAATAACGGATAACGGCATCACAAGCGGCAGCACCTTTCGTGTTCTACTTTAGTCTGCTTATGCTTTCCGAATAGCTAAAAATCGCACTAATTGGTACTATTTACAAGGTCCATCCTGGCTCTTCCATGCTGTTTGGCTGAACTGGACCGGCAAGGTGAAGCCGTTCAGGCAAAGCAAGGCTGTGTCGAACTGCTTGTCAGATTTTCTAATATAAGCTCGGCAAGCAAAGCAATTAAGAATAAGTCAAAAAACAAAAGCTAAAGAGTAAAGCTAAAAACAAAGGCCAGAAACAACAAGCCAAAAATAGGCAAGCAAAGCGGACCAGCAAATAGGTATCAATAGTTATGTTTTCGTCATTGTCAAAGTTATTGCCTTCGCTTTTTTTGCTCTGCTTGGTCTCTTGTATGAGCGCTTGCAGCATTTTGCCTGGGGGCATATTAAACGGCGAAAAGAGTGCTGAGCAAGCCGGCGAACACTCTGATAAGCCAGCCGAGTCGGCCGGTTCAGGCATGCCTCCTTCACCTGTCGTGGTGGCGCCGGTTGAAAAGTCGATGGTGCGCTTTACTGATAGTTTTGTCGGTACGGTTAAAGCTAGGCGTTCAGTGATTATTCATTCTCAGGTAGAAGGCTGCATCACTAATATTTACGTACAGTCAGGTGATGTGGTCAAGAAAGGGGCTCCGCTTTTCGAAGTCGATATCGCTAAGCAGAAGGAAGCCCTGGCGAGCAAACTAGCCACCCGCGAGTCGCTCTTGGATGAAAAAGCCACGGCTCAAGAACGGCTGAAATCGCTCTTGGCTGAGAGGCAAGCGCGTGTATCCAATCTTGACTTTATGAAGAGTCAGTATGAGCGCTATCGCGGTTTGAAAGCAGAAGGGGCGGTGGCCCAAGAAAGCGTAGATCAGTATTTCAACCAGCTTAAGGGGGCTGAGGCTGATTTGGCTTCCAGCGATGCTCAGATTAAAGGGCAAGAGGCTTTGATTCGCAAAGCTGAAAAGATGCTCAAAGAAAGTCAGTTTCAAGCCAAACAAGAGGAAGTGCAGCTATCGAGACACACAGCCCAAGCGCCTTTCGATGGTGTGGTCGGCGACGTGCCGGTGCGGCTTGGGCAATATGTCGATACATCCTCCGAGCTTACCACCATCGATCAAAATCATCCCCTAGAAGTTTATGTGTATGTTCCTGCCGATCAAGTACATAAGCTCAAACTTGGCTTGCCGATTGAACTGCTTGATGTGGCCGGCAAGCTCATCGGTAGTTGTCCGATCACTTTTATTTCGCCCGAGGTGGGGCGAGACGACCAAGTGGTTCTGGTCAAGGGTTTGTTTGATAATCCGCAAGATAAACTGCGCTCTAATCAACAAATTACCGCCCGTTTGATATGGCAAAGAGCCGAGCGGGCGCTGGTGCCGACCACAAGCATTATGCACATCAGCGGGCAAGACTTTGTCTTTGTCGCCAGACCCGCCGAGAAGGGCGGCTTTGTGGCCAGGCAGTTGCCTGTCAGTCTTGGCGATATACAAAACAACTGTTATGTGGTGCTCTCTGGTTTGAAAGATGACGACAAAGTAGTTGTTTCAGATGTGCAGAGGCTGTTTGAAGGGGCGCCGGTGGTGCCCAGTGAGCGCACCGCCAGCGGTGCGGGTGCCAAGCCTGGAGCAATGTGAGTGGGCAAGATAGGCAGCAATTGTCATTTGGTCGTCTCAAGAGAATTTGAGCGAATTTGAGCGAGTTTTAGCACTTAGCGCGTAAGTAGTAGATTTTATGTTTGTAGATTTTTTTATTAGGCGTCCCATTTTTGCAACGGTTATTGCATTGATCATAGTGCTGGCCGGTGCTGTCAGTATTCCCACCCTGCCTCTGGCAGAGTATCCCGAGATTTCTCCGCCCAAAGTGTCGGTCACTTCGGTCTACACCGGCGCCAGTGCTCAGGTGGTGGAGTCGGCGGTGACAACCCCACTGGAGCAGCAGATTAACGGCGCCCAGGCGGTCAAATACATCAGTTCCACCAGCGGCAATGATGGTACTTCCACCATCAATGTTACCTTCGACCTCGAACGCGATATCGACTTGGCGGCGGTCGATATTCAAAATCGTTTGTCGGGCGCTTTGGGGCGCATGCCTGAAGAGGTCAAGCGCACCGGCGTGCAAGTCAATAAAGTTTCGAACTCTTTTGTTTTGGCAATCGGTATATTAACGCCTGACAATCGATACTCAAGCCAGTTCTTGAGCAATTATGCCGATATTTATGTGCGCGATGCCCTCAAGCGCGTCAAGGGTGTAGGCGAGGTGCGCATCTTTGGCGAAAGAAAATATTCAATGCGGGTATGGCTTGACCCCTCTAGACTTTCGGTCAAGGGCATCACCGCCCAAGATGTTGTCTCGGCTGTTTCTGACCAGAACATACAGGTGGCGGCTGGACAGATAGGGCAGGCGCCTTTGCCGGCTGGACAGATGTATCAGATGAGTGTGCGCGGAGTCGGCCGCCTCAAGTCGGCGGCTGAGTTTGAAAATATTGTCATTCGCGCCGGTAAAGACGGACAGTTGATCAGAATCAAAGATGTCGGCAGAGCCGAGCTGGGCGCCGAAGACTATCAAACCGTGGTGCGCTATCGCGGCAACGATGCAGTCGGCATCGGTATCTTTCAACGCCCCGGTTCGAATGCTCTAGACATATCGGAAGGGGTGCGGCGGGAGATGGCTCAGCTAGCCAAGCGTTTCCCGCCCGGAATGACCTATGAATTTGCTTTCGACACCACCCGTTCGGTGAAAGAATCAATCAAGGAAGTGCTGATTACACTCGCTCAGGCGATAGCCTTGGTGGTGGTGGTCATCTTTCTCTTTCTGCAGAGCTTTAGGTCCACCTTGATTCCGGTCTTTACCATCCCGGTTTCACTGATTGGCACTTTTGCCGTGATGAAAGTGCTGGACTTTTCCATCAATACATTGACTCTCTTTGGTATCACCCTTGCTACCGGTCTGGTGGTAGATGATGCCATCGTTGTTATCGAAAACATCACCAGATTGATGCATGATCGTAATCTTTCGGCGCGCGAAGCCGCCTCTCTGGCCATGCGTGAAGTAACCGGTGCGGTCATTGCTATTTCTTTGGTTTTGGCTGCGGTGTTCGTTCCTGTGGCCTTCTTCCCCGGCACAACCGGGCAACTCTATAAGCAGTTTGCTCTTACTATTGCCATTTCAGTCGCAATTTCGACTTTGAATGCCTTGACTCTCACCCCGGCTCTCTCGGCACTCTGGCTAAAGAAAGGCAGTCATGCCGGTGGTCCCCTCTTTAAGCCGGTCAACTTTGTCATTGATGGACTGCGAAATCTTTATAGCTGGTCGCTTTCACTGGTGCTCAAAGTCAAGTATCTTTTCTTGCTTCTTTTCGCCCTGCTTATGGTGGGCACCTATTGGCTTTCTAAGGCGGTGCCGACTGCGTTCATTCCAGAAGAAGACGTGGGCTATATGATCGTGATTGTCCAGGCTCCGGAGGGGGTTTCGCTCAACTATACGGTCGACGTTCTCAAGAAAATAGAAGCTGTACTCGATAAGCAACCTGAGATAGTTTCTTCCTTCGGTGTAGCCGGATTTAGCTTTACCGGCACCAACCCGAACAATGCCATTGTCTTTTCTAATTTGCGCGACTGGCATGAGAGAGCGGGTGATAAGGCTTCGCTAAAGGGTCTAATCGAACGTTTGCGTGCTCCGCTTGCCTCTGTCGGCGGTGCCATGATCATTCCTTTCAATCCGCCTTCTATTCAGGGGCTGGGCAACTTCGGCGGTTTCGTTTTCGAATTGCAAGATATGTTCGGTACCGACGTACAGCAATTGGCGCGCGTCACTGGGCAGATGATGATGGAAGCCGGGCGGGAGAAAGAAATCACCGGTGTTTTTTCGCCATTTACAGCCAACAGTCCCCAACTGATTACCACAGTGCTGCGTGACAAGGCTAGGGCCCTCAAAGTTCTAGTCATCGATGTCTTTCAAACTCTCGAAATCATGTTGGGCTCTCGCTATGTCAATGACTTCGACCTAGGCAACCGCATCTATCGTGTTTATGTGCAGGCCGACGAAATGTTCCGCTCCAATCCGCGTGACATAGACAAACTCTATGTGCGCTCGCAGGGCGGCGACATGGTCAGCCTTTCGCAGCTGGTGCGGGTCGAGCGCTCTACTGCGCCGCAGACAATCTCGCACTACAACCTATTTCGCTCTGCCGAAATGAACGGCTCAGCCGCGCCCGGCATCTCCAGTGGTCAAGCTTTGGCGGCGATGGAGCGTCTGGCTAAGCGCGTTCTGCCCCAAGGCATGAGCTATGAGTGGACCGGCATTTCCTTAGAAGAAAAGGAGAGCGGACCGCAGACCTTCCTTCTCTTTGCTTTGGGAATCGTGGTTGTATTTTTAGTGCTCGCCGCTCAGTATGAGAGTTTTGTCGATCCGGTCATCATTTTGCTGTCGGTGCCGCTTGCTATGCTGGGTGCTTTGCTTGCGCAGTGGTTGCGACATCTAGACAACGACGTCTTCTGCCAAATAGGTCTTGTGATGTTGGTGGGCTTGGCTAGCAAGAACGCTATTCTTATCGTCGAGTTTGCCAATCATCTGCTTTACGCCCGAGGGCTAGATAGCGAGGAGGACCTTCAAGAACAAGCGGCAGATGAGACAGCGGCACCGGAGGCGCTACCTAAGGCGCTACCTAAGGCGCGGTCAGTTTCAATTGATGAAGCTGTCAAAGAAGCTTGCGCTATTCGTTTTCGCCCCATACTTATGACTTCCTTGGCCTTTGTCATGGGTATCTTGCCCCTAGTCTTTGCCACCGGAGCCGGTGCCCACAGCAGGCATTCACTAGGAACGGCTGTATGCGGCGGGATGGTCGTTTCTACTGTATTGAGTTTGTACTTTGTGCCTGTTATTTACTCGGTAGTGAAGAGCTTTATGCATAGGCTCAATCGCGGTCGGCGCCGACACTAGGCATTAGATCCTGGCGAGCGACTTGAAGCTGGTCTTGCCTGCCGAAACTGTTCCTAGCTATAGGAACCGGTCTTGGCTGTCGAAACTGTTCCTAGCTATAGGAGCCGGTCTTGGCTATAAAGACTGCACAGAGTATAGAGAAGCCGGGTTAAGAATTTGCTCTGCTAGAATGGCAGAGGGCTTTAGCCCTTCTGGTTATCGGACATTGAGATATGCGTCTTGCAGCAAAGAAGTACAGTGAGAAAATCGGCGAGAAGTCTTTCGCTGCAGCGCTTGCTTTGAGTCTTCTCGTCGGTATCTGGCAAGATTCAGCCGTGCTGGCAAGAAGGGCTTATTCAACTGCTGAAGCCGAAGGCTACACCGAAGAGGCTGCCGCCGAGAAAGTCCCAGCCGAACAACCTTCGCCTGTTAAGCATAGAGGCGCTTCTGAGAGGCGTTCCGGCTCTAGCAAGCGTATGAGTTTGCCCAAGCCCAAGGTCGATTCTCGTCCCTCTGGAGAGGTTGGTGCTGACGAACGCGAGCGCGCGGGCGATCTACCTAAGTCTAAGCCTTCCCAGCGAGAGAGCCAGGATAAGAAACTGTCGGTTTCGGGCTCTACCGCTGAGACTCTCTCTGAGGCAATGCACTATGCCGACAATATGCAATTTGCTCAGACTACGGCCTTGCTCGATGCTGCCAGGCTTTATCGAAATCTATCGGCCCAGGACTATGCCGAACTTGCCCAGCTCTATCTCAGGGTAGAGCACTATGACAGGGCAAAAGAGCTGGCGGACATGGCGCTTTCTCGCGGGCGTAAAGACCCGGGGATTGTCAGTACTGCAGTTGATATTTATACTGCGACCGGCTATTTCGATAAGGCTGTGGACTGCGGAACAGCCTTTCTAGAGGGACGCAAGAACAAGAATGTTACTCAGTCCTTGGCTCTGGCTCTGGCTCGCTCTGGAAAATTGCAAGCGGCCTTCGACTGCATAGCAGATGGCTTCAGGCAAACCAATAGCTCACCTTTCGAAGCCCGAGAAGTTCGTGCCGATCTATTGGTGAGGATAGGCGCCTACGGTGAGGCTCTCGATGTCTATGAGGGACTTGAGAAAGCGAATCCAGAAGAAGCCTTTTATGCCATATCGGCGGCTGAGATTTTGTGCAAGTTGGGCAGACCAGACAATGCCTTGGCTAAACTTGATCGAGCGGCACGGGTTGCTCCTCTTGATCCGTCTTTATTTGCCTGTAAAGTGACAGCGCTTTCTGCTCTCAGAAAAGCTGCTGATGCCGAAGCCGCTGCCATAGAGCTTGTTCGACTGCAACCAGGGCGAGAGGAAAGTTATTTGTTGGCGGCCCAAGTCTTTGCCGATCAAAGAAAGCTGGACCGCGCACTCTTGGCTGTTGAGCAAGGAATCGAAGCGCTCGGAGCCTCTGATCTCTCCAGCGACTCACGGAGAACTGATAGTAAAAGGTCAGTACGGGCGGCTGCAGAGCTTTCTCTTCCTGACAGCAGTTTAGCCTTTAATCATCTCGAAACGAGGTTGCCCCTGCGGCTTTTGGTCGAGAGATTCAGGTTGTTGCTCAGCCTAAACAAGGGTAGTGAGGCGCTCAGCCAATTGAGTCAGAGCCTTTCAAACTTACCTGGTTCGGTGCCGCTCGAGGTGGCTTTGGTGCAGTCGCAATTGAAAGAAGGTCCACTGTCGAAAGAAACCATTGCAAACCTGCGCAAGCAGTGTGGCTGGACAACCGAAGCCAAGCTGCTATTGGCAAGAAACGAACTGGCTATGGGGCGCTACCTTACTGCCGCAGCTACATTTTTGGATGCCTACAAGAGAATTTTGCCTGGTGATTCGAGGCGTGCTTCAGTTGGGCTATGGATAGCTTTGTCTTTGGCAATGGGTGGTGAGAAAGATAGAAGTGTCAAGGCTGTCAGTGCACTCTTTCATGAAGTTGAGAAGGGCGCAGATTCAGGACCGAGCCTTAAGCTTTGTAAGGAGGTTTTGTCAATTGCCACCAATAGCTGGAAAGATACCCGCGGTCAGGAATCAGCCGCTCAATTGCTATCTGTAGAGAATGTTCTTCAGGACGAGTTCTTTACGGGCGCATTCTTGCTTGCTTTTGGGTATGAAGCGGAGGGAAAGAGTTTTTTAGAGGCTCTAGAGAAGGAAGCTCCTGCTTATTCGGATGCCTCAGTCATGGCAAGCTTTTTGCTAAAGGCAAAAGGCGCGCCTTCATTGTTCGGGTTCTCCTTGGCAAGTTTGACTAATTTGGGCTTTTTGATTCCGGCCTTGCTTGTCATCTGGACTGCAGTTGGACTTTTGATCTTCTTTAGGCGGAGGCGATTGGCTGTTTCGACAGGAAGCAATTCTTTCAGAGAAGAATCGACGCGAAATCCAAAGAAGCGGGAATTACAACAAGTTATGGGGCTTGATGCCTCGGAAGCAAGCAAGCTAGGCGAACAAGGAAGCATACTTAAGCCCGGTTCTAAGTCTTCCTGGAGCCCGGAAGAACTTCTCGGGCGCATTAAGCCCACATCTGAAGTCAATGTTGAAGCAGTCGCTTCTCAGACACCTACCGGGGGGGATAGCCGTTCTCGCGCTGGCAGTTTGGACGCCTTGGCTGAAAGGCACTCAGCGATGACCGCAGAAGAGAAAGCTATTCGGGAAGCCAAGGGTTCTGGGGCTGGAGATTCTGCAAGCTCAGAGAGTAGCGAGCGCCTAACCAAAACATTCGGGGTGCGACGCGGTGAAAAGTTCGAGTCTTTGGCAGAAATTGTTCAACCGTTATCGGTTGAGCCTCTCAATGATGCTCAAGCGCCCCAATCTGTCGAGGTTTCCGCCTATGGGCTCGAACCTGAGCTCCAACCCGGTTCACTCAGTCAGAGCGAACTTTGGGCTTCTAAACTAAGCGAAGTGGACTGCAAAAATGTAACGCCGGCTCCACCTGACAAGTCATTCTTAATTGAGTTTGGCAGTTCTGAAGAAGAGAGGCCTTCAGACGGTTCAATTAGTTCGAATCTTCATAGGGGTGCCTTTTCCGAAGAGAAGTCCCATGGGAATGAGTCTCTTGATGATTCAGTAGATAGCTCTCTTAAGGAACCCCTCAAGAGTCTGGAAGCTGGACTCAGCGAAGTTCCGCCGCGGTCAAGTGAGGCTGGACCGGAGACTATTGTCCCGAACCTTGAGGACAGTCATGGTTATTTCAAAAGAAAAGCAAGAAAAGCGTTGACGCAAACTGATGGTTTGCCGGTGGGCTCTGGGGTAATCGAAAATTCCAGAGCTTCTGAAACTTCTAAAACTTCCGAGAATTCAAAAACCGCCGAAACTGCCGAAAACTTCGAATCATCAGAATTTGGCTTGGCTCAAGATGCTATGGAGCCCCAGGGAGCCGGTTCGGAGCGATTGCCTGGGTCTAAATCTGGTTTGGGGCAATCGGCTGGCTCTGGGGGCGGCCTTGGTCCAGAGTATCGGCCGATCCAGCTTGGCTTGAATGAATTACGACCGGTCTTGCTCTCCGCTGCATCAAAAGCCAAGATTATTTGGCCCCTCTGGCCGGGACAGCAGCCCACCGAGTAGATGTTCTGAGGCGCCCTGCCTTGAAGTCGAGCTGATGAGCTACAAGCCTAAACAGTATGCCTAAGGGGCAGATATAGGCTCGTTCGTTAACAGTGACCTTTTTCTGATTACGCCTGGACAAATTAGACTTTGCAGCTGGCTTGTTAGGTTTATTTCACGTGATCTGTCTAGGCCAGTGGTCCGTTCTTTGTCGAAAACTTGTGTTCTTTGGGTATATACAGGGGGTGTCTACTCTTAAGGGGTCGTGTGGTTTGAGCAACGACAGAGTTCAGGGTAAAGATGTTGGACCTGAGGCGGCAAATGACCGTAAGCTTTTGAGCGAGCGTAATCTGGCTGAAGCCGGCACCTTTTTTGTTCAGTCGAACCAGCATTCAGCTCTAGAGACAGGTAAACTCGCAGATAAAGGCGTCGTGCCTCGTGTGGTCTTGGCTGATGCCTCGGCCGGAATCACTTTCGGTGATGGGCTGAAACCTTCAGAGTCAAAACCTCGAGGCGGAGAAGTTCAGAATCCGCAAGAGCGAAGAGGCGGACGTATCGATGCCGGCTTCTTTGCCAATACTGTGGAACAATCTGCCGGTGATGGAGCGAAGATAAGACGTGACAGTGCCGGTCAGATTCGAGGGGTTGTCTATGGTGACGGCAGCTATACCGGCATAGAGCGAGATAGTTCAGGCGTAAGCAGAATTATTAGAGCCGATGCGCAAGGCAATGTGAAAAGCATTGATGCTCGCCAGCCGGATGGAAGCTGGGAAAGTACATCTTCAGATGGAACTAGCCTAAAGAGAGGCGCACCTAGAGTGGCTGTGCTTGATAATGGCAACATTGAATTTCAGCGGGCAGACAATGGCAAGGACGTTTATGGAACTTCAGGTGGGCGCGTATCTCTAGATGCTCGAGGAAGAGCCGTCTCGAGCGTGGACAGAAATGGACTGACTAGGGATTACACCTATAGCGCCTCTGGCGACTTAACAGCCATGAAGGTTGCCGGCAAGGATATGGTGGTTCAGGAGTGGCGTAAGGAAAACGGTCTATGGAATGCCTACGACAAGGACGGCAAGAATACCGGTAGGCAGTTTGTTGGGATGGTTAGCGTTGATGCGGCTGGCACGGTCCGCACGGTTGACGGAAAGACTGGCGCGGAAACCATACTCGGACTCGATGGAACAAGAAAGACAGTTAATCTTGAGAGTAGAACCCGAACTTTTGATAATGGCTCCAGGGTGATTTATGATAGTGCCACTGGTTTTCCAGGCAGAGCGGTCTTTAGAGAAAACTCTTACAGGCAGTACGACATTGGAACCGATGGTGCAGTCAACAGCACTAAGTTTTTCAATAGCAAAGGGCTTTTGCAGTCTGAATTGCGTCGTGAGAACGGCAATTGGAATCTCTACGATGGGCAGGGTAAGCCAGTTCCAGTGCCGCCCATTAAGGATGTAAGGGTCGATAACGAAGGCAACATGCGCATAGATTGGCGCACTGGTAGCCATCACATTTTAAAGAATGACGGCTCTGCTCTAAGGTATGACGTCGCTGGAAAACTACTAGAAACAGAAGGATTCAACGGTTCCAAGAGGCAGTTCGCTTACGATTCTAGGGGTGAACTTTCAGAGGTACGCTTTAATCTCAAGACCGGTGAGCCGCGAGTCGCCAAAAGAGAGAATGGAGCCTGGAACATTTACGACGGGCAGGGTAGACGTTCTGGTGGCGACCCTATAGACAGTATCAGTGTAGATCAGAATATTGGCATGATTACTTGGGTTGAGCGGAAGAAAGATACAGTTCTGCACATTCCAATTCTTGGTGATCCAGTCAAGACAACTCTTGATGGAAAAATCGTCAGAGGTCGTAACTAGTCAACTGGTCCGTCAGCTAGTTCGTAATTTAGTGGTTCAGCCAGTTGGACGGCGAGTTGGACAGCGAGTTGGGCAGCCAGTTGGACGGCGAGTTAAGCCGCTAAGTAACTCGTGCATTGAGTCTTTGAGTCAGTTCATTTGGCGTGAATGTTTGTTCTGAGACTCCACTGTTATTTACCCTAACAGTGAAGCGGGTCGCTGCCTTGAATACCTGGAAAGATTTTCAGTGACTTTGGAACCGACACAGTGACTGCTGTGCGTGATTGTCTTATGTGTTTTGCGCCAACATAGCCTCGCTCCAAGCAAGAATCCATAACTGAAATTGATACGGCTTTGCTGTCCCCATGAGAGAGGCTCTGTGCAACAGACAGATAGAAATTCAGGTACTTCCTGCTTATTCCTCCTACTGTATCCGAAACAAAGGCAGTCAGAGCTCTAATTCTGTTGCTTATGTTTTCTGTCGAGATAGTGTCCGTGACTGCTAATTTGGTGCCGAAACATTCGTTGTTTAGACAGAGTCTGGAACCCGCACTGATTGCACAGAGGGGGCTCCACTCAGTGTTGGACTTATTTTTGCTGTCTTCTGTTGTGTTCGTTTGAGCTGCTCTCGTGGCAAACAGTCTTGCGCCTGTTTCGGTTCTAACTAAATTCTCCAGTTGCAGTATCGAAACCGCTGCCACGATTTGCGCACAGTCGAGACCAGACTTGGCTTGAATTGCATCTATAGTTTCAAGACCGCTTTGGATCAGTTCAAAGACCAGTCGTTCATCTTCAGATAACAATGTTTCCAACGAACTGCCTGTGGTATCGGTTTCCTTTGAGGCTAGTAGACTTGATGCATTCGCAAAGTTTTCAGCACCGTTAGAGTCGGTAGTTTCGTAGAATTCTACATCTTGATATTCATTTCTGACTTGTTCGGATGCTGCGTCCTGACCACTTTTCGAGTCGTTACCTTCTCTTTCGAGATGTTGTTCTAATTCTTCTTCGTGACTTGCTTCAAGCCAGGGTGGAGTCGCTAGGCTGCGCCTTGTGAATAGTCCGTCGAAATGAAGAGAACTAACTCTGTCGACCTCAGTTGTTCTAGTTTCTGCGATGGCTGCAAGAATACTCTTTTGAATGTGAAGACTAGAAGAATTTGCTAGCCCTACAATTGCAGCTAAAAAACAGGCATTCAGCACAGCGCCATGTTGCAGAAACCAAATCGCGGCGTACCAGGCCCAGACATTTCGGACTCTCTCAAAGAAAGTGCCAGTAGATAGGCTGAAGGTTCTTTTGCATTTATTGCACTTCGCTGTGCGATCTGCCGCGCTGATCTCAATATCAGCAGATGCGCAAGTTCTGCAGGCTAGAATTGATTTTTCGGAAATCCGTGCAGTGAAGTCCTGCCAGCAGCTTTCGTTATTGGGATACTTCTCTACAAACTTATCCCATACAGATATTAGGAAATCAGCTTCTTCTTTTGATCTTGACCGTGCTTTGATCTGAGTTCGACCTTTGCTGGCTTTGTTCATCTCTAGAACCCTCGTTGCTGCTATAAGGTAAGACGTGTTTTGGGGAGAAAAAGTTCAACGATTTTCGAAAAAAAGGGTTTAACCGTTATCGGTTAAACCCTTTCTAGTCAGTACAAAGCCGCTACCAAGTGGCGTTTCCTGTCACTGATCTGCTAGATTAAAAAATTTCGGCGAGTTTGTTTACTTGCCCACGCTCACCTTGGCTTCTGCAACTTTGGCAAAAAAGTCTTCGCCTTTGTCATTTATTACAATGAAGGCAGGGAAGTCTTCAATTTCGATCTTGAAAACAGCCTCCATACCTAATTCAGGGAAATCTATAGTTTCGACTTTCCTGATCGAATCTTTTGCAAGTCTGGCGGCTGCACCGCCTATGGTGCCTAGATAGAAGCCTCCCCAACGCTCGCAGGCTTCGCGAACTATTTTTCCTCTGTTTCCTTTGGCAAGGGTTATTAAGCTTGCCCCTCTAGACATAAGTAGGTCTGAATAACTGTCCATACGACCTGCCGTTGTTGGACCAAATGAACCTGATGCATAACCATCTGGGGTTTTGGCTGGGCCAGCGTAATAGATGGGATGCAGTTTTGTATACTCCGGAAGTTCTCCGCCGTTTTCTATGATTTCTTTCCATTTCGCATGGGCAATATCTCGAGCGACGAGCATCGTACCAGAAAGCATTAGCCTGGTGCCGACTGGCTTGCCAGAAAGCATCTTCCTGATTTCTGCCATTGGTTTGCTGAGGTCGACCTTGATAGATTCAGTTTCTAGGTCGTCCATTTCAACCTCGGGAAGATACTTAGCCGGATCTTGTTCGAGTTGTTCCAGCCAAATGCCATCTTTGTCTATTCGACCGAGAATCTGCCTGTCAGCGCTGCAAGATACTCCAATTCCTATCGGCAAAGAGGCTCCGTGTCGTGGCAGTCTGATTACTCTGACGTCATGGCAAAAATATTTGCCACCAAACTGGGCGCCGATACCAAGCTCTCTTGTTATTTCCAGGACTTCTTTCTCTAACTCTAAGTCGCGGAAGGCTCTGCCGGTTTTGTCTCCTTCGGTTGGGATCGAATCAAGGTAGTGGCAACTAGCAAGCTTTACTGTCTTTAGGGTCATTTCGGCAGATAGTCCACCGATAACAATTGCTAGGTGATAAGGTGGGCAGGCGGAGGTTCCTAAACCTGCTATCTTCTCAACGAGCAGTTTCCTAAGCGATTGCGGATTGAGAACTGATTTTGTTTCTTGAAGTAAGAAAGTTTTGTTCGCCGAACCACCGCCCTTTGCGATAAAGAGGAATTCGTATGCGTCACCAGGCTCGGAATAAATCTCTACTTGTGCGGGCAAGTTGCTCCCGGTATTGGCTTCCTGATACATAGAAATTGGAGCCATTTGGCTGTAGCGCAGATTGCAGTCGCCATAGGTTTTTTTGATGCCTTCGCTTATAGCGACTCCATCATCGGTTCCGGTCATTACTTGCTCGCCTTTGTGGGCTACAACAATGGCTGTTCCTGTATCTTGGCACATCGGCAGGGTTCCCCCGGCAGCAATTGCAGCATTTCTAAGAAGTTCGAGTGCGACGAAGTGATCATTAGGTGATGCTTCTTTGTCGTCGAGAATCTTGCGGAGATTTTCCAGATGGCTTGATCTCAGTAAATGAGAAACATCTTTGAAAGCTTCTTTCGAAAGCAGTGTAAGCGCTTCTGGCTCTACCATGAGCATTTTCTTGTTCCCGAAGGAAGTCTCTTTGACGTGCTCCTTGGTCAAGAGCCTGTAACTTGTCTTATCCTTGCCGAGCTGGAAAATACTGCTCTTACTATGTGACATGACTCCTACCTCGATGAACTGCAGATGCTTAAAAAGAACACTTCAATTGGTTTTTTCCAGCAAATATCGATTAAAAGAGCTGAACCAATTTATTTGTTGGGCGAATGAATTTGTTGGACCGACGAATAAATTGAACCAATTTATCAATGGAGCGAATAGCCAATCCTGGCTTACAAACGGTCGTGGAGGTTTTAGCACTCCAAACCTCCACTAGTCTATGCTGTTTTCGGTGCTTGCTTAGCTCAGCTCCTTGATTTTTTTATATTGTTCATCTGCTTCTTTTGCGCGGTTTTGTTTGTAAAGAAGTCTGGCATAGGTGTTTAGAAGCTCTTTGTATTCCTGATCTTTCTCATTCAGTTCGTTTTCTTTCATTGCTATCGCTTGTTTGAGAAGTGGCTCTGCTTCAGCTAAATTGCCAAGGGAATACTCGGTTTGGGCTAAGGCTATCAATGCAGATGCAAAGGTCTTTTGAGCCTTCTTCTTGTCCTCTAACCTTTTCTCTTCTGTCTGCTTGCTCTCTTGTGGTTTGGTTTCTTGTGATTTGGCTTCTTGTGAGAAATTGGCAACAGTTTCTGATTGGTCAAAGTTTTTTAGGTTCTTCTCAGCAATTGCGAGGGCTCTTTTGAGCTTGTCTTTTGCTTCTTTGTGTTCTTCTATCAATCTGTGTTGCGAGCTGTATTCGAGAAGGATAGGCACCATCTCTGGATTGTCGGTGTTGCCAAGTTTCTTAAGGGTGTCAAGGGTTCCATCAAGAGCGAACATCTTGATAAGTGTGTCTTCTTTCTTCTTGTGAAATGCCCGGTCCTTATCGGTGGTGTTGTCTGTGAGCGTGGTCTGCACGCCACCACTAGTGGTGAAGCTTTCGCCTTTGCTTATCTTTTGACCGTTCCAGTAGACTACTTGGTCTTTGCCGCCTTTATAGCCGAGTGTGTAATTGACCGTGAACGGAGCCTTAAGACCCTTAGGAAGTGGCGCAAACGGTGCCGCTCTTTTCACTCCGATTATTGCTAGTTTGTCAGCGTTTTCGTCACCGGAGCTTTTTATTAGGGTGGCTGCAATTAGGCTGCCGTCTTCATTCAGTTCTATCTTTACTGGAACCTGAATGAAGAGTAGCCTTTTGGGTACCCACCAGGTTCTGAGAATCCTAGTCCACATATCGTCGAAGTAGGGCTTCATTTCTACTCCGTCTGCGCTCACTCCACTTTTGCAGGGAAGGGCAAACTGGGCGCTAACTTTGGGGACACCGTTAGGCAGCTTCCCAAATGGGGCAGCTTTGGCTATGGTCTTTAGTGCTAAGTCGTCGATTTCTTTGTCCCCGCAGGATTCTTTCACTCCCAACTCGGAAATCGAACCATTCGCTTCCACCGTAAAGCGAACTACCAGTTTGTCGTTAATTGCTTCGCCTTTCGCTTTTGGTGGATTCCAGAGCGGTCCAATTTTGTCGCTCACCCCTTTCATATAGGGTCCTATGTCAACTTTGTTAGATTTTTGGTCTGCCGCCTTTTGTGGGCTGGTTTGACAGTAGGCGTTCGTATCGACTGATAACGCCAAGAGTCCCGCAGTCAGACTAAGGGTTAGGTAGATTGCTTTATGCGCGAGAGTTGGCATTTTTTTGGTCCTGAGTCTTGATTGTGAACTGGAATATTTTTTCGGAAGGCTAGTTCGGTATTCGCCTTTATTCGGCTGGTGAAACTGTTAGTGTAACTGCTGTGCCGAATGAAAAGAGATCTTTGGCCGGAGGGGGGGATCCCGGCCAGTTGGCATTATTGTCGCTTAAGGGCAAGGCTAAACCGTTATCGGTTGAGGATGTCAACTCCAACTCGGCCGGCTTCGGCTTAGAGGTAATTGCTATCTTAGCCGGATAGAAACACTTAATTAGTTCAGTTCTTTCTTTCATTCCGCCGATTCCCATTGAATGCGAGCCGTCTGCTTCGATCCTCACTGTTTTCGGGTCGAAACCTTTGCCGTTGTCTCTGATTGTAAATGTCGAGTCGCCGATTTTAGATGCTCTAATTTCAACGGTGACCGCTGTTGCTTCAGCGTGCTTCTCAACGTTATTCAGACACTCTTGAATGATCCGGAAGATGTGCAAGGTAACCAAATCTGGGTAGCGTGGCAGTTCTCCTTGAAATAGCAATTTTGTCTCAATACCGGTCCTTCGCGTCACTCTGTCAAGTAGGTCTTCCACGCCTACTTTGAGTCCCCATTCTTGGAGTTGGCGGGGCGAATACTCATTTACCAGGTCTCTTAGCTGCCTGACTATTTCGTCCACAATCTCAATTGTTTCTTCGCTCGAAAGTTTTCTATCACCAGACAGGTAGCGCTTAAGCATCATCAAGTCGGCGATAACGCTGTCGTGGAGGTCTCTAGCTAGTTGATTCTTCAGCTCTTCTTGTTGGTTGAGTAATTTAAATAGAAGATTGTTTCTCTGTAGCTCCAGGCGTTGTTCGATAGTGTTGAAGGGTTTGCCTTGGTAGAGAAAACTCTCCGTAGGCTGAAGATTTTGGTTGGGTTTAGTTCTTTCTGTATATGCTACTTCAAGAACTTCGTTGAGGAGCGACTCCAGTTGAAGCTTTGCTGCTTCGCTGGAAAGTTTGGTTTTATTGGCAACCCAGACTAGCTTTTGTCCAAGTTCGATTAGTTGAAATCTGACCCTGAATCGAGAGCCGAATTCGGACATCGTAATGTGCGGAACCTCGCGCTCCGGCACTAGAAAGAATTCTACGATACCAGTTCTGTCTCGCTCGCCGGCTCTACAGCTGACAATTAGAGGCGCTCCAGTCATCTTCCAGCGAAAGTAGCTGGTAGGCAGCCTCGTCTTTGAGCGCATTTCTTGTTTGGAAACCCAATCTATAGGCTCTTGCAATTTAGATGGATGGCTGAATTGCAGGTTGGTTCTAAATGCTTCATCAGGAAAACGAGTTTTTACATGGTAGTGAGCCAGCTTGTATAGTGCGGACGAAAGCTCTTCTGCTTTTTTGTATAGCAGTGCTTTGTCAACTTCGTCCGCTCTTACAAGGGTTTGTGGTTTAAGCGCCTTGTCGAGAAGAATATTGATTGGTTCGAGTTCGCCTTTTTGGGGTGTCATATCAGAAATAAGAGTTAGTTTTCGCTGTCAACGCTGCCGAAACCGTTTTGTACCGCCCATGCAATCAACTGTTCTCTGGATGATAGTCCTAGCTTCAATTGTAGAGTCTCGCACTGCTTCCGGGCTGTGGCCACAGATGTCAGTCTATGATCGGCAATATCCTGATACTTCATGCCTCTTCCCAGCATGCTGAGAACCTCCATTTCGGCACGAGTGATTTTTTTGTATGTTTTGGTCACTTCGTCTGAGATCAAGCCCGACTGTCCTTCCATCACAGCCGTAATTGTTTCAGCAACCTTGGCCACTCTCTCGGATTTGAGCAGGTAGGCCGATACTCCCATTGAAAGCACAGACTGAATGAAAGCGACTCGGGCCTCGGCGGAGAATATGATCAGTTTGGTTCGTTCGCTGGCGGTTTTCCTAAATGCCTCTAGCGCTGCTTTGGGTCCTAGATTGCCTGGGAGGTGTAGGTCCAAAATAACTACATCAATTTCGGAGTTTTTTTTCCTTAGCAACCTTAAACCGTCATCGCTTGAGGTTGCGCTGCCGATAACTTTGAAACCAAATTGACTTAGTCCTAGCGTCAGTCCATCTAATGTTGCAAAGTGATCTTCGACGATCAAAAGCCTGGTTTCTGATGACATCCGTTTTTTGAAGGCCCCTTAGAGTGGTTGACGACAAACTTGCACATTATGTACCCAGGAGTAGCCTACTCAGTTTGTTTTTGTGAAGCTTTCATCTGAGCTGGTGGTTTGAAAAAGGTTGTTTCAATTTGCTACTGGATTGGGTTAGAGTCCTGCGCTGCCGGGAAAGTAGAAAATGTCTGTCAAATTTGTCAGATGATTTTTGTGGCAGATAATTTTGGGGACTGGTCATGCCAAGCTTGGTTGGGAGAGTAAAGTAGAAACAAGGGGTGTTGTCTGCACCCAAAAGACCTAAGTTAAGGTCAAGTTTCATCAGCTTTCCTACTTGATTTGTTATAACCAGTACGTATCTCAAAGCTAATTCATGGTGGTCCGAGGGAAGCAGTGTCGTTCAATTTTCTGAAAAAAGGCGCCAGTACTAATCGATACCCGACCGATATTTTGATCGGCGAGCTCTTCGTTAAGGCTGGGATTATCACTCAGAAGCAGCTGGACGACACGATCAAGAACACCGCAACTAAGCATTTGCACATGGGGCAGATGCTCACAATGGCGGGCTTGATTAACCATCGTGATTTGCAGGCGGCGGTCGATGCTCAGGCGATGCTAAGAGACAAGATTATCGAGATGCCAATGGCCGCTCGTTGTCTCAAGATTGCAGTAAAGACCGGAGCCTCGTTTTCTGAGCTTGTACGCGAAGAGCAAGCCATCGCCGACCAAGCTGAGACGAAGACAAACCGGCTTGGTGAATTGTTGATGGATGCCAACATAATCAACAAAGGTCAGTTCGGTCAGGCTATGGGGCGAAGCCTGGCAACTGGTCTGCCGCTTGGACGCATACTCGTTCTGAATAACTCCATACCAGACAGCCTTTTGAGGTTGGCTCTTGAACTGCAAGTGCGTGTTCGAGATGGCATGATTGAGCGTGATGAAGCTATTGATTCTCTTCGCGCTGAGGCGATTAAGGCTGCGGTTGAGGCACCCAGCGAAGGTGAAAGTGGCGATGACTCGTTCGATGGCCTAAAGCCTGTATCCAAAAAGAAAGTTCGCATAGGTGAATTGCTTGTCAAAAGCGGCTTCCTCAACGAAACAGATGTAATTAGCTGTCTAGAGCTTGGCTTATCTTCCGATCGTCAGATTGGCGAAGTGATGGTAGAGCAAGGCTATATTTCCTTTGAGATGCTAAATGTCGCTCTTGCTGTGCAGCAATGTATAGAGGAAGGTCGTTACAACCTGCAAGAGGCTGCAGAAGCAATTAAGCTAATGCAAGCCAATGGACGCATATTTCCTGAGATTCAGGATCGCATCAATGGAACTTATGTTCCTCCTCAGACTACTGAGAACGATCCCGGTTACAGCATGCATGAGTCGCCTAAATCTTCGTCTACAAAACTAAAGCAGCTCTATGATGGTCCGGAGTTGCACGGGGATTTTTCTGGAGGCAGCGATTCAACACAGTTAGACGAGGCGCCTTCTTTGGCAACTCTCATGCGTTCGGTTGCAGGCGAAGGCTCATTTGATGAGCCGCAGACTAAACCTGAAGATGCTTTGCAAGGATTTGAGCAGCTTACCGATTCTGTTAATGATGATGCGAGAGCGCGCAAAAATAGTTCAACCGATGACGGTTTAGGTCTTGGTACGGCTCATGACAGCTCTGCTGAACGCTCATTAGAAGACCTTCTTGCCTCTGCAGAAAGTTCGTTGGTTGGTATCCAAGTGGGCGAGGGTTCTTTAGAGAATTCCGAGTCGGTAGATTCTGCCACTGAATCTTCTGTCGGAGCTATATCTTCCTCCAGCTCCGGCGCTTTTGAATCACTTTTGTTGGCTTCCAATGTAGTTAATCAGTTTGACATTGAAAAGGCATTTGCTCTGGTTCGCGAAACACCTGAGATGTTCGTGGATGTTCTGAAACTAAGTGGTCTTCTTACAGAAGTCGGTAAGAATGCTGTTTTGGAGTGTTATCGACTGGTGAAGGCTGGAGAGCTTTCTGATGAGCATGGTGTTCAAGTGCTTGATTACTGCATAAATCAAGGGAGATTGCGCGATCTTACTCTTGAAGGCGCCATGCTTGAGCTTGGTTGGACCAGAGAAGAATCCACAGATCCTTTACCGGTGGAAGATTCCATCGCTGCTGACGCAACCGCAAGCGAAAGTATAGACGAGCTGGAACTCAAGGCTACTGTTTCGGGCAAAGCAGTTTCCGTAGATTCGATGGAAGCTGAGTCACCTCAAGCCGGCGTCGAGGCTGTTGCAGCTTCTGGCGGAGAATTGGTTGATGCCGCTGAGACTGGAAGCTTGCTCAGTTTGTTTGGTCTATCCGGCGAAAATCAAAGTGCTAGTCTGGATGAAAAAGCTGACGAGAATGTCGGAAATTCTGAATTTGAATCCAGTGGACCCTCTGCCGATTCTCTTATCGCTTCGCTAGCCACCCAGGCTTCGCCTGAAGCCCAAGAAGCTGAGGAAGAAGCGGCTCGTGAAAATGCTGCGGCATTTGAGACTACCGCCGTGTTTAAGCAGGTTTCGGATAGTGAAGTGGAAGCAGCCGCAAGTAAAGCTCTCGATGCTGATGCTGGCAAGGGCTTTGATGAGGGTCTGTCACTCGATAGTCTTCTCGATAAGTTGCAGGATGAGCCTGAAGAAGCTGCCACTCCTGTTTTTTCAGTCGAATCGGTGAGTTCTGAAGTTGGACTCTTGGCAGATGGAGATTTGCCGGAAGTGGGTCTTGGTGATCTGATTTCTTCCCTTTCGGAAACTATAGATTCGGCCGTGGGCGGCGCCAACTTACAAGATGAGCTGAAGTCTGCCGTCGAAGCTCAAACAGATGAAGATGTAGACCTGCGCTCACTGTTCTCTGGTCTTGGCGGATTGTCCGAGGCTGAAGCTGAACCAGCGAAATCAGCCAGTCTCAGACCAGCCCCAGCCCCGACACCGGCTCCAACCCCAGCCCCAACACCGGCTCCAGCGCCAGCCCCGACACCGGCTCCAGCGCCAGCCCCGACACCGGCTCCAGCGCCAGCCCCGACACCGGCTCCAGCGCCAGCCCCAGCCCCGACACCGTCCCCAGCCCCAACACCGGCCCCAGCGCCAGCCCCGACACCGGCTCCAGCGCCAGCCCCAACACCGGCACCAGCCCCAGCCCCGGCACCGGCTCCAGCGCCGACACCGGCTCCAGCCCCAGTCCCGGCACCGGCTCCAGCGCCGACACCGGCTCCAGCGCAACGTCCAGCTGCTTCAAGTTCTCGCTTACCTAAGATGAGCGAGGCTGATATGAACGCCGCCAAGGCAGCTCAAATTGCCGCTATGTCTTCTGCTTTGACCGGCATGGCCGAGATGTATTACGAGCAAGAGAACTTTCCGGAAGCCCAAAAGGCATACGAACGGATTTTGAGCTGGCGGCAGAGTGAGCTTGGTCCGAACCATCCTGATGTGGTGGATGATTTGAATAACCTTGCCGGCGTTATTTGTGTGCAGGGTAATTTTGCTGAAGCCGAACCTCTTATAAGAAGAGCAATTGAAATTCTGGAAGGATTTGAGACTCCTGAGCCCCTTAAGTTGGCTGAGAACCTTACATCTTTGGCCGGTATTCAGTTCCAGCAGGGGATTTTCGACCAAGCTGAGCCTCTACTGGCCAAGGCGCTAGCTCTGAAGGAACAGGAGCTGGGTGCTAACAATCCTGAGTTGGCTGATAGCTTGAGAGATTTCGCCAAGCTCCTCAAAAAACTTGGCAAACTGGAAGAGGCGGAGAAGCACTATCACCGAGCCAAAGTGTTGCTCGGTAAAGCTTGATCCGATTTAATCTTCTGGGCTGAAACTTTTTTGTTCCTCATACGTACTTCTCTTGTGAGAGATTTTTCGCAAGCAGAGAGGTATATATGTCGTTTTCACAGATCTCGCTCTTGGCTGGTTTTTCAGCTTTTGCTCTTTTCTTTAGCTTGAACGAACCCGCTCAGGCTGGTCGTTTTCGGACCTCTGGTGCAAAAGGGGCATTGTCTGGTTATGCGCAGCAAGGGCAGTATGGCGCCAGAGCTGGCATGTCGGGCGTGGCTTACGGGCAGGGGGCTGCCGCCGCTCGAGCAGCAAGATTTCAGGGTCCAAATGGAGGCGCCGCAGCCCGTGCGGGATTTTCTGCGGTGGGTGCGCAGGGCTTGCTACATGCCAGTGGCTCTGGCGGCAATACTGCAAACGGCGGCAGTTGGCAGCGAGGCGGCGGTACCTTGATCAAGAAAGGCGAAGGCGGTGCTCATCAGAGTGCGTTTAGTGGTACTACCGGCGGTGGAAGCTCTTTGTCGAGGCAGGGTGAGTGGCAATATAAGAATGGTGAGGGCGGGACTGCCCAAAGAGGTTTTCAGGTTAGTGGTGCCGGTGGTGGCAGCGCTGTTGGTTATAAAACCAATCAGTATGATGCTCAAACCGGTACTGGTACCAGCACGCGTGGCCGGGATTATAACACCGCCAGTGGTGAGTCTTACGGCTATGACGCCAGCACTAGTTACACCAAGGGGCAAGGTTTCACCACCACTGTTGATACTCAAAACAAGAGCGATTACACAGTGCAGTACCAGAAGGGCTCGAAACCGGTGGTGCAGACAACGGGGGCGCCGCCTGCAACTAGTCCTGCTCCCTAAGGCAGATTTGCTCGTTCAAGCATTTCTGTAATAGCAAGATTCCTCTAGTAGCAAGCAACGCTGCGTCCTAAGGCACTTCTGCATCCGCCGTCAGCCTTGTCCTCGATACAACGACTGTACTCAAGCCCAGAAGTTACCTAGCTGTACCGATTTGGTTACTTGGGTTTCCTTCCAAAGCTACTGCTTCCAGAGCTACTGCTTCCAAAGCTATCTATAAAGATTTGTGCCGCCACCATCAACTTCCCTCCGCCAAAAACGGAGGGAAGTTGATTAGTTGCAATTTATCTGGATGTTTTGAACTTTTTGCTCTGAAATTACGTCTTACATATTACGAGGACGGACAATTCCTCTCCCAAAGAAAATTCGAGATCAAATTAGAAATCATGGAGAACCATATTATGAATAGAGTAAATGTTACCGGCCGACGCGCCTTCAATCTATTAATGGCCCTGTCGATACTCGGCGGTGGCATGCTGTTCCAGGACGCCAAAGCTGATCCGCAGGGCTATGGAGTCAATGGTAGACAATGCAGGCAACAGAAGCGCATTGCCAATGGTATTCAGTCAGGTTCGTTGACTGGTAAAGAAGCTTATAGACTAAGCAAGCAGCAAGTACGCCTCAACCGTCGCGAAAGACAAATGCGCGCCGATGGCGGTGGCTTGAGCTGGGCAGAAAGAGCCCGCCTAGAGAAACAGCAGAATCAGCTCAGCAAAAACATTCATGAGCAAAAGCACGACGAGCAGACTCGTTAATTAGAGCGCTGGAGCTTACTGCAAATCAGTAATAATGGCATTGGCTTTCGGTGCGGTGAACAGTTTATAACTTAAGGTGCCTAAACCTGCTTCCGCAGCAGTAAAGGCAACTGCACCGAGAGCTAGTGCCTTACCTGGTGCTCCGGCACGGAAAAGAGGCTTGGCTGCAACAACTGCTGCTGCACCGCTGAGACCGTGTTGTTTTAAATCGAGTGTAGGAGCGTTGGCAAAAGCCTCGCTCAGAGAAGTGCCGTTTCTTTTGGCGCTCTCAAGCACGTTTAAGTCTTTGCGACTGATACCGTTGTTGTCCCAAACAAAGGCATCTCTGTTCAAACCTTGCAAGTTGTCGAAATGTGTTTCGCTAGCCTTGAGCGTGCCTGCAAGACCAAAGCGCAAGCCTGGATCTTTGCGCGCGTCCTGCAATTCATCTTTGGTTATGAACCCATCACGGTCTTTATCCAGAACATCGAAGTTATCTCTAAGGTTTTCAATCAAGCCATCGGTATCTACTTTAGTGACGGCTTGGGCGCCTTCGTCCAGCATGCGATTGAAGTCGCGCTTAAATTGGTTCAATGCCGGAGCAATCTCTTTAGCAGCCTCACCGGCTCTTCTCTGCAATTCTTCTGCCGATTTTTCTATCTCGCCGGTGATCTTGGGCAGTTCCCTCGACAGATCTCGCCCCGCCTGGTCAATTCTTTCTTTTATCTGGGGAAGATGCCTTTCGGCTTGGTCTGCGAGACCTTGGGCGCCATCGACAATCGGATTGTCGCCGGCTTTGCCTTGCGACTGTCTCTTAAGTAATTCAAAGGCTTGCTCTAGGGCATGACCTGCTTGTCCAGAAGCCTCTCCCTGCGGAAGGCGGAAGCAATCTTTGCTGTTTTCGCAACCCATTCAAATTTCCTCAAAGAAAGATTTATAGCGACCTGTGGGTTTACCATAAACCCACACACTATGGATGACAATTGGGGGAATTACGCTCTTGGCACCACTTAAAGTATTTGTTGACTTTGACGGCACAATCACTACGCAAGATACTTTAGAAGTGCTCATGCAGAGCTTGTGTGAGCCGGCTTATCGCGAACTCGAAGATAAATGGGTGGCGGGTGAGTTGGGTTCGAAAGAGATTCTTCCCCTCCAACTGCCTTTGGTCACCGGTGGTTGGCCGGCTATGCTCAGAGAGCTTGAGGGTTTTGCTGTAGACCCTACTTTCAAAGATTTTGCCGTTTGGCTAAGGTCGTTAGACATCCCTTTGTATGTCGTCAGCGATGGCTTCGACTTCATAATCAAGCATATTCTGGGGCGGGAGGGCTTGCTCGAAGGAGGTTTGATCGCCGGCATCAAGACCAATCAAATCGATCTGCATCCAGATGGCTCGATGACTATTCAGTTTCCATTTTCTCGGGCTGACGAAGCCAAGCCTTGTCGCTCGGGAACTTGCAAATGTCTTGCCTTAGAAAGTGAGAAACCGGTCAAGAGCGTGGTAGTTGGCGATGGGCTCTCGGACCGCTGCTGGGCTGGCTTTGCAGACATTCTCTTTGCCAAGGGTCGCCTAGCTGATTATTGCCAGCGCGAAAATCTCTCCTTCCGCCACTTTCAGAACTTCGCCGATGTGCAAAGTGAGTTAATTTCTCTAGAGATAATTTATTAAGCCCAAGCCCAAGCCCAAGCCCAAGCCCAAGCCCAAGCCCAAGCCCAAGCCCAAGCCCAAGCCCAAGCCCAAGCCAATTCATGCTGTGTTCAACTGGCTGGTCTATGCTGGTGGAGTCGTTTGTGTTGTTGTTCGGAAATATCCGCCCCAGGGGGTCGTATGAAGAAACTTACTGGTGTTCTGCTTCTTTCCTCCGCCCTAGCGGCTACAGTGGGTTTGAGTTATTTGAGTGAGGCGAGAGCAAGCTACGAAGAACCTAGCTGGAAGAGCCTCAAGAAAGACGGCAAGTTTGAGCTAAGGCTCTATCCATCTGTGGTTGCGGCTTCCGTGACCGTGCCCGTCGACAATAAAGATAGTAAAGCCATGAATAAGGCTTTTGGAATGCTGGCCGGCTATATTTTTGGCAAAAATAATAGCAAAGCCAAGATTGCTATGACTGTGCCTGTCACTGAAATTCGCAAAGATGAGTCTGAGAAAATCGCTATGACCGTTCCGGTGGTTAGCGCCCGGAGTGGTTCCCGCTCTGATATGACCATGTCTTTTTACATGCCTTCTTCCTACAAGATAGAGGATCTGCCCGAGGCTCTCGATAAGAACATCCAGTTTTCTGTGGTGCCCAGTAAGACTTATGCCACAGTGAGGTTTTCAGGTCTGGCTGGGTCTGATTCAATCGCCGCCAATACACGTGAGCTGAAATCTTTCATTGAAAAGAACAAACTAGAGATAGTAGGTGAACCGATATCGGCTTATTACAATCCGCCCTGGACTTTGCCGTTTTTGAGACGAAACGAAGTCTGGCTTGAAGTAAGAGCTGAAGTTAAAGCAGACGGCAAAACAGAAGGCAAGTCGGAGTAATCAGTTCTAGCTTGCTACCATCCTGCTTGTCGCTAATGAAAGCCAATGACAGCTACTGAAAGCTAATCAAAGCTAATTAAAGCTACTGGTGGCCGCTGCCCATTTCTATAATTCGTTGCTATATGAGTTCTTTGAGAAATTTCTTCAAAGCCAGCTCATAGAGTGGAAGGTCGCAGTCGGCAAGAACGCAGTGGCCGCTATTGGGTAGCATCAAAAGATAACTGTCCGGCTTAGATGCCCGCTTTAGTTTTAGCGTTTGGCTGGGTGGAATGTAAGTGTCCCTGAGACCGGTAATCATTAGGCATGGAGGGTGGTCGCTCTTTAGATATTGCAAGTTATCCAGCTTTGGTTCTGGAAAAAGAAAGTCCGGGTAAATTTTCGATATCGGTGCAATTTCTCTCGCCAATCTCGCTGGTGAAGTAAATGTGCAGTCCAGAATGATTGCCTTGACTGGTTTAAGCCCTGCCAAAAGGCAAGAAACGCCTCCACCTAGTGATTCACCATAGAGAACAATCTGTTGGGGTTGATAACCCAAGCTCAAAGCATAGTTGTAGACAGCTAAACAGTCGGGTTTGAGATTGCGCAAGCTAGCCTTGCCTTGCGAGCGACCATAACCTTGATAGTCGTACATTAAGATATCGAAACCGCTATTGATGAAGAAGCCTAGGCGCGGATTCTGGTTGGAGAATCGAATGTCTATACATCCGCCGGTGCCGTGAGAATAAATGACAATGCCCTTTGCTTTGGGCTGTCTGTAAAGTGCGGCTGAAATGAAAAGCTGCTTGTCACCTTGCTCAATCTTTGCCGGCAGCGCCGCTTGAACTGCTTGAATGGCTTTTACTGTTTTTACAGATTCTTTCGCCGAATTTGATACAGGTATCTTCACCGAAACCGCTGCAACCGCGCCGACGCGGTCTCTTATCTGGTAGCTTTCGGACATTCTCATCGGAAAGAGAATTCTAGAGTCTATGAAGTCACTGTGGAAAATAGGCGCCAGAAACAAATAAGTTGAAACAAGAACTATTGCTATTAAGGTGAAGAAGAAAGCCAGTAGACGCAAGACTTTTCTATTCTGGTTCCGGCATTTTGTCAGCATAGCAATACCCCGCACCGGCGCTAGGATTTGCACGGAGCAAACCCTCCGTGCACCTGCATAATTGCCAATCTAACATTGCCGCCAGCCTCTCGGGCGAGGCTCAAACAGTTGGTTAAGTGTTGCCGCCAATCAAAATAAGTACATATCAAACTAAGTGCATAACAAAATAAGTACTGGGCAAATTAGTCGCTAGGCAACCTAAGCGTCAGTCGATTAGATTTGTCAGTCAATTTGATTGGTGTTTAATTTAGCTTGAGGGGCACTCACCCTTTTGCAAACGAGGGCCCAGTTCATAATCGCCTTTCTCGGTTTTATAGCCGAGATAGACATCGTTGGTCTGGGGCACCCTTTCAATCCTCATGCCTAGAGCGTCCAAATCTTTATTCATTAGCGCTATGGCGCCGTCTTTCTCTCTATCTGGCAGTTTGCGGATACTTTCCTGCAGCTGTTCGTATGCCTTGTCGCCCTTTTCGAATCTCTCGATTGAAAAAGGGCTTTCCTTATCATCTAAAGTCTCTTTGAAGTTTTTGGCACCTTCTACAGCACTTTGAGCCAGTTCCTTTTGCTGCGGGCTGAGATTCTGCGGCACGTCCTTTCTCGGTCCGTTGAGAGCGTCGATGCCGGCTTTCTCATTGTCGTTGAATTCCAATGCCATTTTGTGGTCCGGACCGCAATTGTCATAGCCGGGAATCGGTACTTCATCAAAATCAAGCATGCGCTCTAGAGATGCTGAGTTATGTATTTGGTATTGCCCAATCTGCGATTGATAATTCTGCATATCGTCGGCAGTCACTAAGTCTCTGCTACTGCCATCCAGGAGGGGCGCCTTTTGAGACTCTACTGCGTCGGCAGAATCTTTTCTATCAGCCATATTGTGCTCCCAGAATCGAGGAGATGCCCAAACCAAGAATATTGTACCCACTGAAGAGATTTTCTAAAGAAAAGTAAGACCTGGGACTCTTGGCTTTATAGACTTCGATGGTCTTGTCTGAGGCACGCCCGACTTCTTTGCATGTTTAATCTAGCTCAGTCTTAGCGGCTTTTAGCGCGCCACTTCGATGGTTTGCTTGATTTGCATGAGCGGATAGCTCTCGCGGCTCAAATTGGCGGCTCGACTAATTTGCGAGCGGGCTTTTTCTTCTTTACCGTTTATATGATTCATCAACGCCGATGCCGCAAGCGATAAGCCGCTTTCTTCGCTTCTGTTTTGCTCAATCAGCTTGGTAAGTACTTCTTTGCTTTTCTCTTGCTTGCCGCTGGAAAGCAAGATGGCCGCTTCCATGAGGCGGCTTTCTTTCTTGAAGTTCTCGCTTTCTTCGGCTTTCCGGGCATAGTCCAGTGCTTCGTCGTAGCGACCCAATCTCGATAGAGATACAGCTATATTGAGCCAGCATTCGTGGTCGTTTTTGACCATCTTATCTACCTTTTGAAAGGCTTTGAGGGCGTCTTCCGGTTTGTTTTCGCTGAGAAAATAATGACCCAGTTCAAACCAACCGTCGACCCAGTCGGGATTATCTTTGAGTAATTGGTCGCATTTTGTCTTTAGTTCTTCGCGGCGACCGGCTAAATTGGCGAGTCTTAGATAGACTGCCTGCATGGCCAGATCCTTGGGGCAATAGCCGACATAGGCTGAAGCTGCCTGGAAAGCGCCATTAAAGTCGCCTCTCTGTCTCAATATTTTCGACTTGGCCTTCAATAGATTGAAGTTCTCAGGGTCGATACGAGCGGCTTCATCGAGGGTGGCGATGGCCAGTTCTGCTTTCTCGGATTGCGCGGCATAGCAGTTGGCTAGGTCGATATAGCTTTCGATTCGTTTAGAATCTGCCTTGATTGCTTCTCTGAATCTTTCGGCGGCTTCTTGATAGCGCTTCAGTCCTTTTAAGGCGATACCTTCGTTGGTCAGCATCAAGCGAGTGGTCGTCCCCAGATGTTTGGCGGTATGCAGGTCACGCAACAAGCCGGCAAAGTCGCCCATTGCACCATATGTGCCACCGCGATTGATATAACATTCCTGGCTTTTGCTCGAAATCTTGAGGGCGGCATTATAGTCTTTCAGAGCGCCTTGGAAATCTTTGAGCATGTATTTGCAATTCGCTCTCTGGAAAAGAGCGTCATAAAAGACTGGTCTGATCGTCAGGGCTCTATCGTATGAGGTAACTGCTTTGTCAAAATGTCCAAGTCGGCGATAGCAATTGCCCAATAGATAGAGGCAATCACTGTTTTCGCCTCCTCGCTTGATGGAGGCAAGCAGGTCATGGGTTGCTTCCCCGAACTGACCAGATTCGTATAACAAGCGGGCGCGCTCCAGCAAGGCACTGTTGTTGGTGGCATCAAATCTTATGGCGCTATCAAGAGTCTTGAGCGCTTCTCTCTCCTGTCTGAGGTCTTCTAGATTAATCGCCTTCAAATACAAGAGCTTAGAATAGATATCGGTGCGGCTCCTCTTGTCGGTTTTCAGCATCTGCTCAATCGCTTCTTCTACGACTTTCAAGGCTTGCTCGGGTGCCTTCAAGTCGTTTAGATAGAGGGCCTTCAACTCGTAGGCATCGAGATCTCCATCTCTTTCAATGGCTTTGTCGAGATGACTGATTGCTTCGTCTTTTTTTGCTTGTTTTGAAAGAATCTGCGCCTTCAAAATATCGGCAGTACTCGATGGTCCAAGCGATTTTTCCATGTCATTGACTGCTTGCATGGCTATGGCAAAGTGACCGCGAGCCAAGGCAATCGCTGCTTCTTGCTTGCATATCAAAAGTTTAAATTCGCCTGGATTTTTGATTGCTTTCAGTTCATTTATAGCTTTGTCGTAGTTGCCCATGGCCAATCTAGTGTTGCTGGTGCAAAAGGCGAGAATAGCCTGGGCATCGGCATATTCTTTCTTTTGACGCAGATTGCGCAATAGCTCGAGCAGCTTTTGGTTCTCACCTTTCTTTTCATAAAGGGCGCAAAGTGCATAGATTGCCGCGATATTTTTGTGGTCTGCAGCAAAGGCCCTAAGATAATCGTCTTTGGCAAATTCGAAGAAGCCCTTCAGAGATAAGCCGTGCTCTTTACTAAAGCGAGCTCTTTCCATATAGTCGGCGCTGCTTGAAAGAGGCATGGTCATTGCCTTCATTCTTCGCGCTTTGGCGGCATCTTCTTCACCCAGACGGCTCAGTATATCGGCCAGTTGCAGTTCTTCTTTGAAGTTTGCCGTCTCTCTCAAAGCAAGCAGCTTTTCCAGACTTTCTTTAGCCAGCTCTAAATTACTGTTCTTGAAAGCGATACCGGCGCGTAACTTAAGGGCAGAGGCATAATCAGGCTTTATTTGTATGGCCTGATCCAGGGCTTTCAGCGCTTCTTGGTCGCGCTTCAAAAGCAAGTCTAGCTCTGCCTTTTCAAAATATAGTTTGGCCCCTTTGTTTTCTTTTGTCAGGGCGGTGTTGATCAGTTTTTCCGCTTCAGACAGCATGCCTGTTTCTATATAAATCAAGGCGGCATCGGCATAACCCAGTGAACTTTCTGGAAATTGTTCGATTATGCTATTGAAGCATTCAAGAGCCTTGAGAGGCATGCCGGTGACATAAAAGGCGAAACCACGCCATTCCAAAAGATTCTCATCAAGAAGGCTGTTTTTAGTGCTGGTTGTGTTTGACTTTTCTTGAGACTTTTGATCTTGCTTTATTATCTTTTCTTGTTCGCTTAGATAATTGGTGTCATCAATGATGCCCTGCCAGTTCTGGGCGGCAAAATAAGCCGCTACTCTTATCTTGCGTGCTTCGTGATAGTTGGGTGTCAGGGCCAGAGCCTGTCCGGCTGCCGCTATCGCTTTGTTATATTCGTGGGCGCCCAGATAGGCGCGGGCGATCAGTGTATAAATCGGCGCCTTAGCGGGAGCGTTCAGGGCGTATCTCTCAAGATCTGAAACTGCGGTTTTGTATTGTCCAAGAGAAGCTTTGGCTGTGCCGCTTGCTAGATAGAGCCAATCATCTTTGTGGCCGCTCAAAAGCAATTTGTTCACATCTTTTAGGGCCCGATCATAGTCACCCAGTTCAAAAAGCGGCACTAGTCGAGCCGTCAATAGTTCAGTATCTTCTTGTCCCGCTTTAACCAGCAGGTCGTAGTCTTCTAAGGCTTCCCTATAGCGCTTTTGGGCGACAAAAAAGCGGGCTCTCAGCAAGCGAGGCATAGTGTCGTTGCCTGCATTCTTGACGGCGCTGTTGAAAGCTTTTTCGGCTTCATCACTTTTGCCGTTTGTGGCCAGGGCTGTGGCCAAAATCAAACTGGCGGCCGGGTCATCTGGGTCTAGTTTGTTTGCTTTCTGCGCCAGTGCCAGTACTTCATCATTGCGCTCGGTGAGAGCCATAATCGCCGCTTGTCCGCGGTAAACTCTGGCATCTAATGGGATGGCTTTTTCTAATATTTTGTAGTCTGCCAGGGCTTCTTCATAGCGTTTCAGTTTGAGAAATAGTTCGGCTCTAAACAGTCTCAGTTTGTGGTTATCTGGATTCTTCTCTACCGCTTCTTTCAGTTCCTTCAGCCCGCTTTCACTCTTGTCTGTGCTGAGCTTTAAAAGAGCCCTTTGATAAATAGCTTGGCTATTACCCGGGCTAAGCTGCAAGGCTTTTTCATAGCACTGCAAAGCTTCTTTGGGGTGTTTCAATATGGCTTCCAAGTTGCCTTTGGCCACCCACACTTCAGCCGTAACATCAGGCGCTTCAATCAGCTTATCCAAAAGTTCTTCGCCGATTTTGTATTGACCTAGAGCGACATGGCATTCGGCCAGCATCAATCTAAAATTTAAGTCCGGCTTATAGCCGAGCCCTAAAGTTTCTTTGCCATATTTGAGGGCTTTGTTGTAATCATCTAGGTGATAGGCAGTAGAGGCAGCAAGCAGAAAGGGGAAGTAATCGGTGGGATAGGCTCGGCAGGCGGCTTCTAGATCATGCAGTGCTTCTCTGTAGCGTTTTAGCTCATAAAAGCATGCCCCCCTGACAAGGGCGACGCGCGGATTATCCGGTGCCTCCTCGAAGGCGCGATTGAAATCTTTCAGGGCGCGCTCTCGCTGATTGAGCTTGACAAAAGCGACACCCCTTTTAATCAAGGCTTCGAGATTGTGACGGTCGGAAGCAAGAATGCGGTTGAGAATCACTACCGCCGCCTCATAGTTGCCGGCTTCGAAGGCTTCGGCCGCTTGTTTCATCGGGTTTTCCAAGTTTGGCAGGGACAAACCCGGAACCGCCTCGGCGGCGAGGGAAAGAAACCCGAAAGACAGCGCTAGAGAAAGCGGCAGCGCTGCTGTCAACACAGCAAGTCTTTTGCCTAGGGCTGTCTGTTTAGATGCCAAAGTCTTATCTCAGGAGGTCTCGCGACGGCTTTCTCTTGACGGCGCCCTCTTAAGCGCGCTGTAAAAGCTATATTTTACTAGATGGTGGTCAGTCCGTCAGATCTTTTACTTCGGCAGCTGTCACAGGCGTCATCAACATGGTCGACATATCATCGGCCATGTCTACCACACCGACGGCTTTCTCTGGGTTCTGTCCCGGCGCATAGACCGCTCCGCCGCTATAGCCTCTGATCGCCCTCATATTGAAGCGGTCTAGCTTGCGACTGCCATCGTCGTCGGCCGGCGGTTTTTCCGCTCGCAACTGGCGGCTGGCGTCTAAGCGGGTCAGGGAAGATGAATAAGTGCCTTCAGAAACATAGACTGAACCTGAGCTATAAGGTTGACCAAAAGTGATGGCTTTGTCGCCCGGCTGAAATTGCTTTTCTGAATCTACAAATTCGATAGGGTGGCAGATGTCGTCGCTTTTCGGTTTTATTGAGACCACAGCCAGGTCTTTTTCTGGCTTGGCTTTGTGAAGGGTGATATCATAGGCGGTGCCGTCGGCGGTCACTGCTTTGATTTCGTCAATGTTGTGTTTCTTGCGAGTTGCATCCGAGACCACATGATTGTCGGTCAAAATTTTGCAACTGCCGCCGTCGTCTTTGACCATAACCCCGGTGCCGCCGCCAATTGTCTGCCCCTGGCTCTTTAGTTCAAAAAGTACGGTGGACGGTCTGGTTAGGTTATAGAGGTTGAGCACCTGTTTGTCGTCATCTGTGCCAGTGAAGTCTTTGAAATTGCAGCCGGGGTCCATTTGCCCCAGTTCCATAACGGGCAGTTCGCCTGCGGCCGGCTGCTTCGGGCAGCGGTTGCCGCCGATGTCGTTTACTGTATTTGATTTGTGCATAGAGATTTCAGCCATAGAGTCAATATCTCATCGGCAATGTGAAAGTTCTGTTCACTGCCCGGCTTTAATAGGGGAGAATACGAAGGATCTTAATCTTTTACTTGAAAGACTCAGGCTCGAAAATACTATATAAGTTCTGAATCTCTAAGCAGAGCCTTCATTTCTCTTCTTATGTCTTTGATCGAGTCGGTTATTGCTGCCGCCTTTTGCCAGTCATTGTTGCGGTTGGCTTGCTCTAGAGCCGCTAGCTCTTCTTCAAATCGATTTAGCACATTTTCTGTCGAGATTTGATCGTGGCTATGACTGAGTGCAAGGCGCCGCAGCCTGCGCAAGACTTTCGAGGTCTTTTCCAAGCTTGCGTCATTAACTGGTCGATTTCTATGGGGCGAATCTATCTCAAGATCTTCAGTATTCTCGCTATTTTCAGTTTTTCTTTTGCGTCTCTTTTTTTGATCGGCTTCGATGGCGGCTGTTTGTTTCATCACTATTTCGGTGATGGCATCATTGCTTGCTTCGCCCTTGGTCGTCTCTTCTTGTGCGTCTTCTTGTTCTTGTTTTGTTTGTTTGCCGAGTTTCTCTTGTTTTTCTTTTGCATGTTTCTCTAGTGCATGTTTCTCTAGTGCATGTTTTTCTAGCATCTTTTGCAGCATATTGGTCTCGATGCCGAGCATATCTATATATTTGCTGAAATCAATAGAGTCGTTGTCAATTAAGGCATTGATTGCCTGGTCTAAGTATTTACCGGTGGTTGAGTACTGGGCCAGTCGTGCTTTAGTGGCTTGGTTTATTAATGTCCCGGCGCGGCGGGTGGCCTCTAACAGTCTACCTAGATTGCGCTTGTCTTTTTTGTCTGTCTGAAAAATTAGAGAGCTTGGAAAATGACTTTGATCTTCTAGTACCTGAGCTGCTACAAAGCTTAGCCAGACGAGCCCGGCATCGGTTTTGGCGGCGATTTCGCCATCGCTGCCGGTGTCAATAAGTTCGATTGCGTCTTGTAGGTATTGAGTGGCTAAGCCTAGTTTGTCTTTCAGCTCTTCTGAAACAATTAGGTTCTTGTACTCCACCAAAAGTTTGAACTCAATCAGAGCTTGCAGCAGTCGTCTAATCTCTGCCCTGACAGGGTTCTTCAGGTCGAGCGTTTCACTAAGCCGGCTATCTTCTTTGTCGGCATCGGTCGAGGTGAGATTAGGGCAGGCGGTGGCATGCAGAGCCGCCATGTCTAGATGCAAAATAGCTCTTTTGGCAAAGACGATTGCCTCTTCGAGATCTTCCTGCTCTAGAGCTTTGAGAGCTTTCTCATAAGCTCTGTGGGCCTTGCCTCGGCGCATACTGCATAGAGGGCTGTAAACTCCTTCGTTTTTCTCGTCACGTTCACTCAAGCGCACGCTAATCTCTTTTAGAAAATTGCTCAAGTCTTTGCGCAAACGTCTGTCGTCTTGATTGCCATCGCCTCCGAGAAAGTTCATTGTCTCGGCTCCTGCAGCGGGTCTAGACTGTCATAGATGCAATTTAACTCTTGCTTGAGCTCGTTCATCAGCGCTTTGATTTCGCGCTTTATAGACTGCTTGGTGGGAATCAGGTCAAGAAAAGCATTTTCGCCAAGCTGATGCTCGGTGAATTCGGCCTCTAATATCTTGCGGGCAAAAATTAGATAAAACCAGGCTTTGCAGCAGTGTTTCTCGGCTCTTTGCGGTTTGTCTAAGGCATAAAATCTCACTGCCTGCGTGAGCGCGGTGCGAGCGTTTTCGCACGATGTACTAACCAGTTCGCTTTGATGATAGTCGGCTCTAGCGTGTTCTTGCTCAACGTCAAAGAGAGTTTCTTCGGCCAAGACCATGGCCCTTAGTAATTTATCTTTGAACTTGGAAGAGCGGTCTATAGGCAAGACTTTATTTCCTGAGCTAGTTGACTGCAATAAGTTTATCTCAAAGAGAGAGAAGTTATGTATACTGGCAATATTGCAAGTCGTGACGGAGGTAACGGTTATGTCGAAAAATTGCAAAGATAAAATAGCCGGAAATCTGCACCAGTCCGGGCACCTTTAGCCTTATCATCGATATTCATGCAGGCGAAGGCGGGGCTGATGCGCGTTCCTTTGCTTTAGAGCTCTTGGGTGCTTATTGCAAGTATGCAGCACTGAATCACTTGCTTAGTGAAGTTGTCTATCAATCAGAGTCTTCTTGGTCTCTCTGTATAACCGGCGAGCGCGCCCGCGCTTGCTTTGGCGACGAAGCCGGCAAGCATGTCGTACAGCGCGTGCCTGCCAGTGAGAGCCGCGGGCGCAGGCATACTTCGGTGGTGGCTGTGGCGATTCTGCCGCTTTCTAAAGAGACGGCAGCTTTTCGCTTGCCCGAACAGGATGTCGAGATAAGCACCCAGAAAGGTCATGGTAAGGGTGGTCAGAACCAAAATAAAGTAGAGAGTGCTGTCAGGGTGATTCACAAACCTACCGGGCTTTCGGTCTTTATCAATGGCCGCGACCAGTATCGCAATAAGGTATTGGCTCTAGAAATCTTGACCGAGAAAGTAAGGGAGCGAGAAAGATGGCTGGCGCAGGAGCGTCTCAGGCAGCTCAAAGCTTGTCAGCTCGGAGACGGTGCCCGCAGTGGCAAGCGACGAACTTATAACTTCATCAATTCTTTCGTGCTTGATCATCTCTCTGGTTGCAAGACCACACGGGTGAAAGAAGTTATGTCTGGTCGCTTTGACCTGTTGAAAGGCTAGCCTGCCGTGGTTAGCTAAATCTGGTATAGCTCTTATGTCTGGCTAAACATTGGGTTTGACCAAGGCAGTCAGTTCTTCCTGGCTGAGCGGGCTGACAAAGGTCAGGTCGGTGCCGGCGGCGGTGTACTGCACCACCGCTTGGTGCCCGATTTTTCCTTGTCTCAGCTTCTTGCCGTTTATCTCTATTTCGGTCGCCTGGGCAATGGTGATGGTGCCGCTCGGCGCCTGGTAGACATCTATGCAATTGACTCTTTTATCTGTTTTAGATGTATAGCAAAGGCGAACTAGTTTATTGCCATCTTTCACTTGTACAAGATCGCTACCTGAAAGCTCAAAGCTGCCAAGCTTTGAGTCAAGCACCGCAAAACCTGCCAGCTTGGTCATTTCATCACCGGCCTTGCGCCCCACAAAGTTTACCAAGCAGTCTTGGCAGTTGGTGTTGTCGGTATTATGGCTGGTGGCATCGACTATTTCTGCCAGTCTTTGTGCGGCTGCTTGCTCTTTCGCGTTAGAGCTTATTTTGCTGGAATTTGACTTTTCGGTTAGACTTTTGCCGTTTAAAAAGGCTAGCCCAGTTAAAGCAACTAAGATGGCAGCCATAGCCATGGTTATCGACTGTCGTCTTTTGCTGCGACCACTTTCTTTAGCCAGGGCGGCGCTTAAATTTTTCTCTAGATGGGCTGGTACTGGCTCTTTCTCGAGAATATTTTTTATGCCGGCTTTCACCGCAAGAAATTTATCCCACTCTTCTCGGCAATGCGGACAAGAGTCTAGGTGACCCATCAGCTCGGCTGTTTCGCCGCTTGATAGCTCATTGTCTAGAGCTGCCCCGATCAGTTCGCGGCAGTTTCGGCAAGTCTCTCCCTGGCTGGAATCTTTCATTTCTCTCCTCCAGCTTTCTCTCTGGTGGGGTCGCTACTCTCTTTATTCATTATTTCGAAAAGGGCATTTCTGGCTCGGGAAAGTCTGGACATAACTGTACCAATTGGAATTGAGAGCAAGTCGGCTATTTCTTTATAACTCAAGTCATTTACTTCTCTAAGCAAAAGCGGTGCTGCAAATTGCTCGGGTAGATTGGCGATGCCCCGCGCTAGTGCTTGGCTTTGTCTTTCTTGCTCATCCTTTTCGATTAATGCTGTCTCGGGGCTGTTGGCTGGGTCGGGCAATTGACTCAGTAAATCGCTTTCATCTTCAAGCGAAATTTCGCTCATGCCCGACCGGCGCAGGTGGTCTTTGATTGAATTTGCCAAAATGGTATACAACCAAGCGCGCGGATTGGAACCGCTGCGAAAACCGGCATAGGCGCGATATGCCTTGATGAAGGTGACTTGCACGAGGTCTTCAGCGTCTTCGCGTTTGTTCACTCTTAAGAGGGCAAATTGATAGAGTTCGCGTGAATATTGTTTGACCCAGTCATTTAGTACCGAATCGGCTGTATCTTTCTTCTTTTGGCCGAATGCAAACATTATAATCGCAATTACTCAAGCAGCTCTCAGTGTCTTTTCTTAGGACGATAGTGACAGCCTTGACCCGGGTGCTTGGCAAAGTAGTCTTGGTGATACTCTTCCGCCGAATAGAAATTGGTCAATGGTTCTAGACTTGTGACTATCTTGCCCGGCATTTGCTTTTGCTCTTCGGCGATGGCTGCCTTTACAACCTCAAGCTCTTTTGCATCATTGTAGAATATCGCCGACCTGTACTGATCACCAATATCGGGACCTTGGCGGTTGAGAGTGGTCGGATCGTGCAAGTCGAGAAATTCTTTGGTGAGCTGCTTCAAGCTGGTTTTGGTGGGGTCGAAGACTACCCTCACAGCCTCGGCGTGACCGGTTGTATGCGAGCAGACATCTTCATATGTAGGATCTTGTTTCTTCCCTCCTGTATAACCAACTGTGGTATCAAGTACGCCGGGCAGTTCTTTGAAGGCTTGTTCGACACCCCAAAAGCAGCCGCCGGCAAAGTAGGCAACATCGTGACCTTTCTTGCGCTCGATGGCATCAGTTTCTTTGTTATAGACCGAATTTTCTGCAGCCTGCGCCTGCGCAAGTTTTCTGCCTTCATTTTCTTTGGCGCTGGCTATTAGAGCTTCTTTTTTGAAGGCTAAAGAAGCGGAGTTGATGCAATATCTCAGTCCGGTAGGTGCCGGACCGTCATTGAAAACATGCCCTAGATGCGAGCCGCAGTTGGAACAGACCACTTCGTCTCTTTCCATGCCGTAGCTCATATCTTTCTCTACAGTGACGCCTTTGTCGGCTGCCGGTTTATAAAATGACGGCCAACCAGTGCCCGAATCAAATTTAGTGTCTGAAGAGAAAAGCGGCTCGCCGCAGCCTACACATATATAGGTACCTTTATCGTGGTTGTTCCAGTATTTGCCTGTAAAGGCGCGCTCGGTACCTTTCTCTCTGGCTACATGGTATTGTTCGGGGCTTAGTTTTTTGCGCCATTCGGCGTCGCTCATTTTCATTTTATTTATTTGGGGCTCACTGTTTGCGGCGGGGCTGTCTTTGGCTGTGACATGAGAAGCACTGCAGCCCGACAGGGTGAGGCTGAAGACTAGGGCTAGAATGGTCGGCGAATTCGATTCTTTGGTTCTCATCATTTTCCCTGCGTTCAATTAGGGGTTCAATCTAATAGTGTATACGTCCGGCATTTTGATTTATTCCAAAAAATTATTGCCAATTTGGGAATAAATCACTTTCACCGCTCGTTTCAGTTTTTGTGAGGCTTTGCCTCGGACAGAAATGAGGAGATATTAAATGCAAGACAAAGCTAAGTCTAAACTGGCTGCTGTCATAGCTGTCGGTCTGGGTCTTTCCCTAAGTTCAGCCGCCCGCGCCGGTGGTCTGGAAAGTGGCAGTGCCGCTCCAAAATCGGCGACATCTAGTTTGTCGAGCAAGATTCTGCTTGCTCAAGCTGTCGACGACAAGTCTCAGAGCGGTGTAGAAGCCGGTTGCAAGGGCAAAGAAGGCTCATGTAAGGGCAAAGAAGGCTCCTGCAAGGGCAAAGAAGGCTCCTGTAAAGGCAAAGAAGGCTCCTGTAAAGGCAAAGAAGGCTCATGCAAGGGCAAAGAAGGCTCATGCAAGGGCAAAGAAGGCTCCTGCAAAGGCAAAGAAGGCTCCTGCAAGGGCAAAGAAGGCTCCTGCAAGGGCAAAGAAGGCTCATGCAAGGGCAAAGAAGGCTCTTGCAAGGGCAAATAATTTTCAAGCCTGCCCAGGCATGAAGGTGATTGGGGGAGCTTTGCTTGTTTCGGGTGAAGCTTCCCTAGCTCACTTTTGACTTCATTTCTTGCCATTCACTGCGCAGAATGCTGCCTATGGCGCAATCTAACTTGCGCTCTCTTACAGTCATAAAGCTTCGCAATCTGCCTTCACTGGTGATGCCTGCCTGTCGCCACTGCTTTTGCACAATTTCATTGTCGGCGGCTGTAATAGCCTGCACCCTAAAGCAGTTTTGACTTTCGAAAATCAAATCAATAATTTGCCTAAGAAAGTCTAGACCAAGACCTTTGTTCCGATACTCTTTATCCAGCACCCGTCCAAATTCAAGATGGTCTTCATAGCGATCACAGCGCCAGAAATGTGCATAGCCCAGCTTGGCTCCATCAGCTCTTTCGTAAAGATAGAACCATTCTTCCGGACCAAGCAAGCTTGTTTTGTCGAAGCGCTCCTGCCAGTCGCTAAGGTTATGATCTTCCGCCTGTACATAAGCGCCTAGCTGCTCTATATCTGTAGTCCAACGCAATAAATCAGGCAGATCTTGGCGTTCAAACTTTCGCAGATGCGCTTGCAAATCAACCACCCGCCTTTGCTGCCAGCGGTGTCAGGGGCGCTTTCTGTTTGTTGAGATAATCTCTAATTTGCGAGAAAGCACTAATCAAGTTATCGACTTCGTCTTCTTCGTTGCTGGCTGTGATTGTGATGCGCAGAGTTTCGTCACCCCTTCTCACCATCGGATAGGGCGCCAGTGTGATGAGAATGCCGTTATCCCAGAGAATTTGCGATGCCTTTACCAGATGTTCAGTGTCGCCAATCCAAACCGAGACGATTGGGAAGTTAGTATCGTTATCTATATAAAAGCCTAAGTCTCGTAGACCTTTGATGGCGCGGTCGGTGAGCCGATAGAGTTTTTTACGCAGAGAGTCTCCGCGACTCTCGTTGACTGCCAGGGCTGCAATCAGGCTTTGCAGCGAGGCGGTGGGGCAGGGACCGGACAGGTCATAGGGTGTGGCATAAGCCTTGAAAAAACTCTTTAGGTTAGGGCTGCAAGATATGAAAGCAGCAAGTGATGAATAGGCTTTAGACAAACCACCGAGGTAGAGTACATTGTCATAATTCCAGTCGAAATGGCGTACAACGCCATTTCCCTTGTAGCCGTATGGTAAGTTCGCATCGGGTCCTTCACCCACGACGCCCCAGCCATGGGCATCGTCCACATAGACAATGGCATCGTATTGGGCTGCCAATTTAGAAAGAGTCGGTATATCGGCATAGTTGCCGGTCATGCTGTAGGCGCCGTCCACCAAAATCATTTTTTTGCGATTATCTTTGTTCTCTTTTAGCAGAGTTTCAAGCTGATTCATATCGCCGTGGTTGAAGCTCTTCAGTTTGGCCCCGCTGTCTCTCGCCATTTTAGCTGCTTCATACATAGTCATGTGGGCTTGTTTGTCTAAAAACATAATTCCATCATTGCCCATCATGGCAGGGATGACGCCGATGTGAATGAGTGTCACCGTGGGTAGTATCAAGGTCTCTTCGGCGCCGATAAGATTGGCTAACAGTTCTTCCGCTTGCACATACAAAGATGGGCTGGCTACCAAGCGGCACCAGCTTGGGTGCACTCCCCATTTTTTGAGAGCCGGTTCAATCGATTCGATAATTTCATTGTCTAGATCAAACCCTAGATAGTTGCATGAGGCAAAGTCGGCGAACCATTTGTCGCCAAACTTGATCTTGCGTCCGTCGATTGCCTTGGCTTCGGCATCGAACATTGGACTAGCTTCGAGCACCGACCTGATATCAGACCTCTGTCCTTGCAAGTTAGCTTCAATCAGTTTGTCAAAAATTCCCATGGTTTCTCCCGATTTAGTTCTTTCTTGCGCTTAGCTCTTGTGAAAGTCCGACTCTATCTATTTTGCCCGTAGATGTCTTGGGCAGCTCGCGCCGCAAAATATATTCGGCGGGCAGCATATAGCTTGGCAGCTTCTCTTTTAATTCTTCTTCCAACAGCTCTTTAGATATCTTGTTTTGGCTTGAGACAATAAAGGCATGCAGTGTATTGCTGTACTTTTCGTGCGGAATGGCTATAACGGCTATCTCATCGACACCGTCGATACTGCTGATGGCTGCTTCCACTTCTCCAATTTCTACTCTATAGCCGCGCGTCTTCACCATACTGTCGGCTCGTCCGTGGTAAACAATATTGCCGTCTTCAAGAAAGCGACCAAGGTCGCCCGTGCGGCAGCAAAGAGTGGGATAGTTATGGAATGGACTTTGAATCAATCTTTCTCTGGTTCTCTCCGGGTCATTGAAATAGCCGGCAAAGACCGTGCCTCCTCTGATGAGAATCTCACCGATTTGACCAGGGGCAACCGGTTTTAGATCTTCATCGACTATAAAGGCCTCAGTATCGTGCACCACTTTGCCTATCGGTACTGAATCCCAATCTGGCTTTATGTCTTGGGGTCCATAAAGATGATAATAGGTGACGATATTGGTCTCGGTCGGTCCATAGATATTTGATATTTGAGTATGGGGTAGAGCCTGGGCCAATTTGCGCAGATAAGGCAGGGGGAAGGGTTCACCGGCGTAGAGCAGTAAGCGCAGGTCGGGCAGCCCACGCTCTAAGTCGCCTTTCGAAAGCCAGCCTATATAAGTGGACGGCACAGTGTAGATAATGCTGGCCTTCTCTTCTCTCATAAAGTTGAGCACGGCGGTTGGCTCTTTGCTGCTGTCCAAGGGGGCGATAAGCAGGGTGGCACCGGCGGCGAAAGTCGAGAAAATATCAAAGACCGAGAGGTCAAACTGCAAGGGGGCGCGGTTGAAGACTCTGTCTTTTTCAGTCAGCTTAAATTCTCTCTGCATCCAATCTATAAAGGTAAAGGCATTGCGGTGGGTGATCATGATGCCTTTAGGGCTGCCGGTCGAGCCCGATGTATAGAGAATGTAAGCGATATCGTCCGCCAAAGTGTTTTGGCAAGTTGAGTGAGAAAATGGCTGTGCAAGTATCTCTCGGCTGCTTAGGATTTTGCCGTCGGCTTTATTTGGCATTTTGTCGTCGAGGCAAACAAGCTTTTTGATGCCGAATTCTCTCAGGGCTAATGCGGTTGCTTCAAACTCAGAGTCATAGAAGAGCACTTCGATACCGGCTCTTTCGATGACTGAGCCAAGCCATTTTGCCGGTGCCAGGGTATTGAGGGGCACATAGACAACGCCTGCTCTAAGGGCGCCAATCATGAGGGTGATTGCTTCTTTGCGCACTCGCGAGAGAATACCCACCGGTTTAGCTTCGCCTTTTGCTGCGCCCGCCGGCTTGTGCCAGTTCTGCTCTATAAAATGAGAGCAGTAAGCTTGGGCTTCTTGGTCTATTTCTCGATAAGTGAAAGACTGCTTGCCTTGTCTTATCGCCTCGCTATCAGGTCTGGTGCTAAAAGTCTGGTCTATAAAATGTTGGATGAGATACTTCATTAATCTTGCTTTGTTTGGTTTATTGCCGCTTTGTCATTCTTTATGCAGGGAATAATACCAAGGTTAATTCTTGGAATTTAAGCAATTATGATATTCCCTTAATAGAAATCTTTGTGTAGACTCTAGGGATGTCAAGAACCCCTTCCCTTACTTTTCCTTTCAATTTATCCGAGGTCTAATCCATGGGTGCATTACTACCAGACGATTCGAATTCTTCAAAGCCCAACAGTCCTGAAGACTTCGCCAATCGCTTCGATAATGTTCAGAACCAAGCTCAGGTGGAGGCGAACCTCAACCTACTTTCTGACAGCCTGAATGGCAAGAGCGCCGCAGATACGCTCAACTTTCTCAGGCAGATTGATAGTAAAGAGCAAAATGGCAAGGGTGCCGATATTAGCCTCAAGAGCGAGAATGGCAAAGACTATCTCGAAATCACTTCGCCTTTCAGTAAGCAGCCTATTAGGGCGCAAATTACCGACGGCTAGTTAGTTGCTCTCCAAACCTGTTAAATTAGGCGGACATGTTCTCGACTGAACATGTCCGTTTATGCTGCTAAAAGGGCGTCAAGCTAATGCACATTGATGAGATTTCCTCATTTTATGGTGAAGACCGCGGCTGGCTCATGTTCGATGCCGAGAAATTGACACCCGAGATTAAGGCTTATCTTGAGGCTGAAGTGGTGGCACTTGGTCAAGTTGTCCACCAAGGAGGCTACAAGCGATTGGTGGAAGTAGGCTGCGGCTGGGGGCGATATTTAGATTGGGCGCTTTCTGGCGGGCTTAGTTATGTGGGGCTGGATATTGTGCCCTGGCTGATTAAAATGGCTGAACTGCGGCTGACTGCTGCCCGTGTGAAGTATCAGAATCCTCTCTGTTCGGTGCATTTGCATGAAGCAGAAAAGCTTGCCGAATTGCCTTTCCTAAAGCGCTCGGGGCAAGAGACTTTGGTTTGGTTTCCATTCAATTGTTTTGGTAATGTCTCTAAAATTGACCAAGTTATCGATTCACTTTTAAGTTTGGGTCTGGATTGCGCCATCTCAACTTTTAAGACCGACGCGGTTTCGACCAAGGCTAGACGCGAATACTATGAGTCATGCGGCTACAGAAATCTCAGCACTCGCATAGTCAGATCTGGACTCATCTTTAATTCTGAGGAAGGCTTTCATGCCAATGCCTATAACCGCGCCTTTCTATCTGATTATTTTGTGAGAAGGGGCTTCAGCTTGCGTTCTGATCTTGACTTACCAGTCGGTTATCTAATGCATTTCACTCTTAATCACAAGCCGCAATCTACCGTGAGACCTGACCTCAACTTGTGCTCGGCTGTGCAGGCAACAAGGCGAGCGGTTGCCTGTTTTATTGCCAACGATAGCCTGTTTTTGTCAGGGCACGCACCAGCTGATTTGCTGGGTATGAAGGAAGTGGTGGGCGAACTAACTCAGCTTACTTTCGGTAGGGTGAGTTTTCTCTCTGCTTGTGCCATAAGCGAAGGTACAGTGCTGCGGCTGCATGTTTCTTTGCCTGACAGTACGCTGCACGCCGATCTGGTTGGGCATGTTCTCGATAGCGAGTCTTTTGGCGATGGGCGTTTTGAAGCAATTGTTCAAATCTCCGGAGCCGACAAGCTTCTCTGGGAAACAATTTTTGGTTAGGTTTTGGATGAGAGGTTAAATGGTCACTTCCAAGGAAGAGAATCTCAATTGGCAAGATTACAGCGTCAGCAAGAAAGTAAGCCTTGATAATTATGTTGAAAAGCTTCTTTTGCCCTTGGCGCTCTATAAAGAGATGCCCCTCTGTCACGAGGCTGTAGCCGATTTTTTGCAGAGACCGCAGAGCGAGAGAGTAGATTTGCAAAAGGCTTTTTTCAAAGAGCTCGATGACTCTGCCTTGATGACGCCATATTGTGGTTTTATAGCAAAGACCAAGCTCGACGCCTTGCGGTCTGACTTGGAAATTTATAGTCGCTGCATGCTTTATTTGGCTAGATTGGCAGCCCATGGCGGGGCTTTTACAATTGAACAGGACAAATATCTCAAAGCACTCAAGCCCGAACGTTTAGCTGCTTTGAAATCGGCTCTGGCCACCTCTAAATTGAATTATGCCGAATGTCCAGACGGGCAAAGGCTCTTTGCTCACATAGATAGGCAGCCGCTTTATGCTGAGATGGGCATAGACATAATGTCTTCAGGTGATAATTTGGTGCTGGCTGAGTTTCAAGTTCGCTACACTTCCCCCTATCCACATCTTTTGGCAAAGTTTTTTGATGCATACAAGCGACTGGTGCCAGATCTTTTTGAGCGATTTAAGCCGCAGCGCGAGCGCTTTGCCGATAGACGGGCGCTCTTTATTGAAACCGCTTATGAGCATATGTCTAGTATTATGGATGGTGCACCTGAACGGCTTTTGATAGATGCCTGGGCCTATTTGGAAAACTACGGTGCTAATTGGAAGGCGCTGGCAGATAGCGCCAACATGACCTATACGTTATTTGACGATTTCAAGAAAGAGCAGAATCTCACTGAGCGAAAGTATAGACGCTCCAACATTTTTGTTTTCAATCAGCCGTCTTTGCATCTTTTAGATCCTGACGAAGCTGTTTTTCAGCCAATCAATTCAGAAAAGCTGGAGACTTATCCAGAATTAGCTTGGCCTGGGCTGGCCCGCAAAGTCTGCGATGGCAGCGCCTATTTCTTGAACTCACCGGTTACAGATTTGATCAACGACAAGGCACTTTATTCATTTTTGCCTGATTTGGCCGCCTTGCTTTATGGCAAAGAGCCGACACTGCCTGTTATCGAGGCCGTCCCAGCCTGGTCGCTGGCAGATCCAGCCGCCCCAGATCGCGACATGCTCGAAGTGGTAAGAGCAAATCAGGCTGATTACGTCATTACTCATCGCTATTTAGAGGGTGGCTTGGGCATCAGAGTCGGCGCCAAAGAGACTGAAGAAGAATGGAGCAGTTTTCTGGATACATTCGTAGCCGACAGACCTTATCTCTATGTGTATAGAAAGTACTTCAAAATGGAACCGGATGTGGCTTTGCGATTACTTGTCTCTTCTTTGGGGCAAGATGCTCAGCTTGGTTCTGAACCAGAAATGGCATTTACCGATACTGTCTACGGACGTTTCTCTCCCGATGGACATATAACAAGCGAGACGGCTTGGTGCTTTGGTGTCTTCGCTGGTGATTTATAGGGGATTGAAGCAGTTGCCGCCTTGTCTTCTAACTGGCTTGCATGCTTAGTTGTTTGAAGCGGGCTAGGTCTTTGCTGGGCGGCTCGCCGAAGAGTCTCTTGTATTCTCGGCTAAATTGCGAGGCATCGTCATAACCTACTTGAGCCGCAGCGCCGCCCGCATCCATCCCTTCAAAAAGCAAAAGTCTGCGAGCCTCTTGTAAGCGCAGTTGTTTTTGGTATTGCAGGGGACTCATAGAGGTAACTGTCTTAAAATGCTGATGAAAGCTTGATGTACTCATGCCTAAGTCTTTAGCTAGTTCTTCTATGCGCAGTGGTTTGTCGAAATTATTGCGCAGAATACTCACCGCTTTAGCCATTCTATTGCTGTGGTCTATGCTGATCATCTGTCTCAGCCGACTTGCCTGGCTGCCAGTTAAGAGTCTATAAATGATTTCTCTCACTATCAGTGGTGAAAGAATGCGGAAATCACTCTCGCTCTTAAGCAATCTCACTAGGCGCAAAAAAGCATTCAAAAGATCTTCGTCCAATTCGTTCACTGCTATCGAAGGCACATGACTAGGCTCAACAAGGTTTTCGGCGCCAATTTCGCTGACCATCATGGCAATCAAGGCGGGGTCTAAATCGAGCTTCAAGCTAAGATAAGGTGCTTCTTTAGTCGCTTCTACCACCCTGCTGATTACCGGCACATCAAGAGAGGAAATGAGATAATTTGCGCAGTCATAGCGCAAGGTGTCATCGCCCATTTGCACTTCTTTGGCGCCCTGGGCAATTACACAGATAGCGGGCGAATAAACACCATGTACCGGCTGTGATGGAGCATCTAATTTGACGAAGTGCAAACCCGGCGCTACTTCTGAAATGCCTTCTTCGGGACGGGCTAGAGCGATGGCGCGGGCTAACTCGCAGCGGTCTGGGTGTTGTTGATAGTTTGATGTCATTTGTGCTCTTTCGCCTGCTCTTTTAGCCTGGAGAATTATCCAAGTATTCTGTAATTTTGTCATACCAAACAGGCTTGTGCTTTCTTATCATTTTAGTATTGCAGCAATTTTAGTCTAGGTGCAGAGGTCGCGGGCTTTCTGCCTGTTTTGGAGTGATTATGCAAAAGCGAAAATTAGGAAGTGAAGGATTAGAAGTGTCAGCTCTCGGGCTTGGTTGCATGGGCATGAGCTTTGCTTACGGTCCGGCTGTTGAAAAGAACGAAATGATCAGCCTCTTAAGGCAGGCTGTTGATGAGGGTGTTACTTTCTTTGATACTGCCGAGGTTTATGGACCGTATACCAATGAAGAACTGCTGGGTGAGGCGTTTGACGGTTATGGCGATAAAGTGGTTGTAGCCACCAAGTTTGGTTTCAAGCTCGATCCTAGTGGCAAAGAAAGATGGCTCGGTCTAGACAGCAGCCCAGCCAGCATCAAAAGGGTTGCCGAAGCGTCGCTAAAGCGCTTGAAAGTAGAGGCGATAGACTTGTTCTATCAGCACCGGGTTGATCCTGCTGTGCCAATAGAAGAAGTAGCCGGAGCTGTAGCCGAGCTAATCAAAGAGGGCAAGGTAAAGTACTTTGGACTTTCAGAAGCCGGTGCCGAAACCATTCGCCGTGCTCACGCCGTCCAGCCTGTTAGTGCCGTACAAACAGAGTATTCGATTTGGTGGCGGCGCCCTGAAGAGGCGGTCCTTCCAGCTGTTGAAGAGCTCGGTATAGGTTTTGTACCTTATAGCCCATTGGGGCGCGGTTTTCTGACTGGCAAGATCGGCGTTGATACCAAGTTTGACGAGAGCGACTTTAGAACTAAGTTGCCTCGTTTTACCGCCCAGGCTCTTGCTGCCAATCAAGAATTGCTCGATGTTTTGAGTGAATTGGCAAAGCGCAAAAGCGCCAGCCTCTCTCAGATAGCACTGGCTTGGTTATTGGCTCGTCGTCCCTGGATTGTCCCTATACCGGGCACCACCAAGTTGGCACGCTTGCAAGAGAACAATCAAGCTGTCCAACTTGAGCTGACGCCTGAAGATATGACTGCTATCGAAGAAGCCGCATCTGCTGTGAAGATACTGGGTGAGCGGTATCCGGCCGAACTGGAAAAAATGACAAATATTTAGGAGGATAGGATGCTGAAGACTGCTACCAAAACAAAAGCTTATGCAACCACCGGTGCCGACCAAGCACTCATTCCCTTTGAGATTGAGCGCCGGGCGCCGCGGGCCGATGATGTTCTAATCGACATTAAGTACTGCGGGGTCTGTCACTCAGATATTCATAATGCGCGTAATGAATGGGGCGGTGCACTCTATCCGATGGTGCCCGGACATGAAATAGTTGGCATAGTAGCCGAAGTCGGCAGTGAAGTGACTCGCTTTAAGCCTGGCGACAGGGTCGGTGTTGGTTGTATGGTCGATACCTGCAAAGAGTGCTCGGCTTGCAATCAAGGGCTGGAGCAGTATTGCCAAAAGCAGGTGGTGCTCACCTATAGCTCTGTGGAGTTGGATGGTGTTACCCGCACCTATGGCGGCTATTCTAGGCAGATTACTGTGCGCGATCGTTTTGTGGTAAAGATACCCGACTCTCTGCCTCTAGAGAAGGCTGCACCGCTTTTATGCGCCGGTATTACCACATATTCGCCTCTCAGACATTGGCAGGCTGGTCCTGGAAAGTCTGTGGCAGTGGTTGGACTTGGTGGTCTTGGGCATGTGGCTGTGCGTTTGGCCGTGGCAATGGGTGCGAAAGTGACTGTAGTCAGCCGTTCTTTGAATAAGAAAGCCGACGCGGCCGCAATGGGTGCCGTTGACTATATCGCTACTTCTATTGATGAAGATAGGGCGAGAGGGCAAGAGGCCTTTGATCTAATTATCAATACTGTTTCTTCGAGTGCCGATATGGATAGCTATTTAGGCATGCTCAAGCTAAACGGCACAATGGTGCTGGTCGGCGCCCCACCCGAGCCTTTATCGGTTAATCCTTTTGGACTTTTGATGCGGCGCCGTGCTTTAGCTGGTTCGACCATTGGTGGTATGCCCGAGACTCAAGAGATGCTTGATTTTTGCGGAGAGCATGGGGTCACCGCCGAGGTGGAAGTGATCAAGATGCAGGATATAAATCAAGCCTATGAGCGCTTGCTTAAGTCTGACGTGCGTTATCGCTTTGTGATAGATATGGCTTCTCTCTAGAGAGGAAGCAAGTAGTTGTAGGCAAAGAGGAAAACCCCCACCTATAGTGGGGGTTTTCCTCTTTGCGGCATTGGCATTGAAGCTTATGCTTGATACTTATCAGTGTCTAGCAGAGCCTATTTTCTATGTTTCTTAGCGAAAGACAAAAACAAGCCATAAAGAAAGTGCAAAGCGTTTTTGTTCAGAACCCCTGTTCAGTTTCTTGGGATGATATGAATGGCGATGAGCAAACTAGATTTTGCAGTCAGTGCAAGCTCAATGTTTATAATTTGAGCGCCATGTCCGATACCGAAGCTGCTGCGGTTCTAGCTTTGAACGGAGCAGACAAAGCCAGACCTTGTGTTTATTTTTATCGCAATAAAGAAGGTCTGATTATCACCGACAACTGTCCACGTCTTTTGCGGCGTCATCGAGCCAGGCTGGCCGTGGCCTGTCTCACCATGCTAACCGGCATAGTTTGGGGTTTAACTCAGTTTGCTGTGAGCAATGACATCAGCACCCAGGGCTTATATATTGATCCCCGTTATGGTTATCAATCCAATCTTCGACCTTGGTATTCGCTTGACTATGATATTGCCAGAGAACTTACTGCAAAGATGACCATGGTCTCATTTCTGATTTGTTTCTTCTTTCCTAAGGCAAAGCATATTTCGGTCAAGCGCGCCCTAGTAGAGCTTCTTGTACTGGCAGTGATACCGCTTTTGGTGTACCTCTTGGGCATTTTTGTAATTAACAATACCGGTGGTCTTGGGGGCGGCTCTTAAATCTCTCGATTGCCGGTGATCATCTTCATTTTATCCACATCCATTTGAGCTGTAGATGGCTTAAACCCGCCAATTTCGATATCGAGAGCCAAGCCGCCGCTATAGTAACTTTTGCGCGGCTGTAGGTCGATTTCTTTGCCGTCTATTGAACGAAATAGTCCGTAGCCTTTTTCGGTCTCGCCGGCGTCGCTGTCGCTGTAGGGGTCAAAAAGAGTGAGGTTTGTGCCTAGACGCCCTTTGCCTAATTCTTTTGCTACTTGTTCGTCGCCGCCATATTCTGATATCTCTGCCCAGTTTAGTGGATAGCCTGCTAGAGGCTGACCGGCATGTTTGCCTCCGTCTTTCAAGCCCAAGTTAGCGACATCATTTCTAAATATGATCACCGGGGTGACACCGGTGTGCACCTGGGTCGATACCATGCACTGAGCTTGCGCATGCGATGTCACCCCTTTGGGAAAGGGGTCTTTGTCTAGAATGCGGCGCGAGATTGAACCGTCGCGGGCAAATTCATAAGTGAATATTTCGTTGGCATTGACTTTGAATTGTTCATTGACCATTTCTAGAACGGCATCAATTTTCGGTTTGGTATGACCGTTTCGCAGCCAGTAATAGAGATTTTCGGCAAAGATCTGCTCTGTTGATATAGTGGCGTCTTTGGCTTGCTCAACCATGCGCGCCTCACTGTCACTGGGATAGTCGCCGCCTTCGACGTTGTATCTGGTGATCTCGCTGTTTTGGAAATTACCCGGTGTGAGAAACTCACGCCAAGAAGATAACCCCGGCACTGGTCCGGCTGTAAACCGCAAGGTCATGGCGCCCTTTGGTCCGGTCTCGGCAAGGCAGAAAGGCTGCGCACAGGCAACACATTCAATTAGCGGACTTTCACCAAGGAATGAGGTTATTACCGAACTTGCCATATTGTTTAAAGCAATTACGCATTTGAGGCGCACTATCGAGCAAATATGCTCTTTGTCTGCTGGTCTGAAGTTTTTAGGATCGACCTGGCAAGAGTTGTTGGAAACTGCGGCAAAGGTGAAGGAACGGCCGGCTGCCGGAATATTTATGAAGGGTCGGTATTTGTCGTTATGTACTTGTTCTGGATGGACTCTAGCTAGATGGCGCGGTGAAGGCAGGCTCTGGCAGCTATCCACCGCCCCTTCCAGCCAACCAGTTTCCATTTCAACCGACTTGAGAGTGAGACCAGGCGGCAGACCCGCCTCGATCATCTCTTTTACTTGTTTTACAGATTCTATTTTGTTGCCGTGTAGATCCTCCATGGTTGAGCCGCGTTCAGCTGGTTTCAGAGAGGCTGCCAGAGCCTTGTTTAGTAGCTTTACCGTATCGTCGAGCTTGTCTCTGTCTTGGCTTACATAGCGGTTGATGTAAGTACTGCCGAGTTCGTCGGCAATAATTGTGTTTTGACGCACCGTGCCCATCAGGGTATTAACGCCTGTCACCGGCAGTGGTTCGCCGTCGTCTGCGCATGTGGCTTTGCCAATGGGCGGATAATTGCTGAGCGATACATAACCGAAATGAGGATCGTCGACAATTACACGAGAGAGATTATTGGCTGCCACAAGGCAGGCGGCTTCAACGCTGGTTTGGGCGCGAGATCTGTCGATGTAATACAAGGCCAACTGACTGACAGTGATGAGGGTCGGCAAGATTATGAAACAGATCACTGCTACGGTGAGCAGCATGATACTGCCCCTGGGGGCACGGTGTCGTCTATTCATGGTTCCACCCCGGTTTATTTCTGCTGACGTGATCTGGCTATGGCTTCTCTTTGCTGTCTGATCAGTTCACGCTGTCTCTCAACCTCAAGTCTTTGCTGCCTAACTATTTCAAGATTGCGTTGCACGTCAGGAGCGTTGGCACCAGTGTTTTGTTGGGCTTGCTGTCTAATCTGCTGCCGTTGTTGCTCTATGCGCAATCTGTCTTGTTCAATCGCCCTTCTTTGCGCTTCAACTGCTTCTCTCATCTTCTGCACGGCTTGCTGATTGGCGAGATCTTGAGCGCTCTGACCGGGATTAGGGTTTGGATTGGGATTTGGATTAGGGTTTGGATTGGGATTGGGATTGGGATTGGGATTCGGGTTGGGATTTGGATTGGGATTTGGGTTGGGATTTGGATTGGGATTGGGGTTCGGGTTAGGGTTTGGATTGGGATTTGGATTCGGGTTGGGATTCGGATTGGGATTGGGATTAGGGGTTGGATTGGGATTGGTAGGTGGAGTGGTAGCTCCCAAGTTTGCCACCAAAACTTTCATCTGCGGTGTGTCCTGTCCGTTTACTGGGTTGATCAGGAAGATATAGTCAGCCGGATACCAGGCTCCTGCAGTCCAATAGGCATAGCCTGTCCAGGCATTTTTGTGGGCATGCATGTACTGCAACATCGCCGAGAGTGAAGCGCAGGCACCGGGGTCTTTTGTGACGCCTATTTCAGAGAGAAATGCAGTCTTCCCATTTGCTTCCAGCCAGTTTGTGAAGCTAGATAGAGTCGCTACCGCGTCTGTGGGTGAGAGATAGTCTGTATGTTTACCCGAGCCATCAAAGTCTAAATATTGGTGCACATCAAAAGAGAAATTATTGATTGGATCTGTGATTTTGATCATCTCTGCGGCATTGAGCTGCAGATAATTGACAGGGTGCATCCAATAGGTGGCGGGCACCAAAATTAAGTTGGTGGCGCCTTGAGCTCTGATGCCGTCAATGGCTGCCTGAGCTGTAGCACGCCAGGTGGCTGCTGTCATGGAGCCGCCTACCGGTTCGTTCATCAAACCAAAGACAACCTTGGGATTGTTCTTGTAATGTATTGCCAGTTTTGCCCAAAAGTCGGCGAACATCGAATTGGGGTGACCGCCGGGCACGCCCACGGTCTTATTGTAATAAGCCCCGTAGTTGTGTGGGTCGAGAATGACATAGAGTCCTCTTGAAGTGGCGTTGTTGACCACGTTATCTAGCAATGCCAGCTCTCCCGAGCTGAGCGCGCCGTTGGCTGTAGGTTGCATGCGTTCCCATGAAAAGGGCACGCGCACCACTGTTAGACCTTTCGATTTGAAATAGGAGAGTTCTGAAACCGAGGGATAAACATAGTTGGTGTTATAGATGCCTGGAACAGTCTGGGTGTTGAACTCACCACCAGATATGTTGACGCCTTGCAGTCCCATGCCGCCATTACCGGCGGTGGCGGGAGCACTGGCTATGGTGAAGCCGAGAGCGGCAGCGCATAGTCCTGACCAGAATGCACGGACGGCGCCGGCAACCGGCTTGAGCCGGCTGTTGGAAAATTTTGACATAATAGTATTCCTCGCAAACCGGAAGTTCCAAGAAGGGAACCCGGAGGTCGTCATAAAAGCGCCTCTTTGTCTGAGGTCAGAGTGACTTTGCGAAATGACGGATGAACCTGCGAAGACGATTCATCTGAAGTATCTGATTGGTGGAGGGAAAAAGACGCTGTAGAGTATGTAAGCCCGATAGCGAAATGACGGTAACGCTTGTGACTGAAAATTTCTTTTGAAATTCTCTGCAATTGGTGTAAACCTAATACCTGGAACCTTTACAGATGTTGAACGGCTGGTAAAGAATGTAAATTGTTCTTCGACCGGGTAGAACTAGAGTATGCTCGACATAAACATAGATAGGTCAAATTGATGAATCTCTCGGAAACCAGATATAAGCAGTTCTCATTTACTAGATTTCTACTTGTCGGTCTGCAGAGCCTTTCTTTGGCTTGTGCGGCTTCTGCTTTTGGGGTTAGTGGATTAGAAGCCAAAGAACCGCCCAAGAAAGCTGTTGCTACCTATTTCCCCATGCAAAAGGGCACCTGGTGGAAGTACCGGATTACTCGGGGAGACAGCGTCTATGACTTTACTTTGCGAGTTGTGGATGTGCAGAAAGAGAACAATGAAGATGTTTATGAGATTGACACAATCGCCCAGCAGACCATAAAAGATTGGTATGTCAGGCGCGGCGACCAGATTTTGCGTTTGCGCCAGCATTTTGGCGATAATCCCAGCGCTAGAGTCGTTTTTGAGCCTCCTTATCTGCTCATGGTCGATCCCTTAAAATTGGCCAGCAATTGGCAATGGCAAGGCAAGGGCATGCTCGGCGTCAAAGTAGTCGACAATAGTCAGGTCGAAGCCTTTGAGGATCTAGATCTTGAAGTGGGCAAGTTTAATGCCGCCAGAATAGTAAGCAATGTCAAGCAAGACAAGTCGCGCCTGCAAAAAATCTATTGGTACGCTGCCGGTGTGGGTTTAGTTAAATCAAAAGTGACAAACGGTGACGTGTCCTCCATCACCGAACTTATAGACTATAGCTTCAAGCCCCGCAAATAGCCGAGCTTGAAGCTATGCTTGTCTTTGCTGCTTTTCTGAGCAAAAGCTCTTTACTGGCTTTCGGCTAAACTAAAAGAATCCTCACTGAAGGGGTTTTCAAAGCCGCTAAGTGCCTTTTCCACCCCAGTGACAAGACCTGTACCCAGTCCGCCAATTACATGCAATGTTTGCCCTGGAATACTGGCGAGCATAAGCGGTGTCGGTCCATCATTTCTAATAGTCTCTTGGGCTAGGGCTTTGCTGTATTTGCCCATTATTTCGCCTTCTTTTCTTAGGGTCGAGATAGCCGGACCGACCACCAGGGCGGTGCTTACGGCAATTACCTTGACAGGCAGCATGGCGGTCTCTTGCAGAACTTTCTCGCCTTCATTGCTATCGCCTTTAGCTTCCGCTCTTTCGGCGGCAAAGGCGCCGGGGGCAAGCATTAGAAGTGCGGCAAGGCTGGGAATAAGTTTCTTCAGGGGTTTCATGGTAAGCTCCTTTAAGTGATTGATTTAACTTGCATACTGGGTTCGCACCATTTGAGCTTAGCCAAACCGAGAAGAGTATTCGTCGCCCTTTCAACAGTTTGTTCATTGTTGGCAGGCAGCAATTGGTCCTGCGCGCTGGCGCAAGAGGCTCAGGCAGTGCAGAGCGGGCAAATAGAAGAAAACGTCAATAATCTAGAGGGGGCTCCTAAAACTCGTTTTAGATTGAAGCGTCCCGCAGCTGCTAGCGGAACCGGTTTTGGTGCTGATGCTGGTGTTGGTACTGCCAGCGGTGCTGCTCTTAATGGTGCTGCTCTTAATGGTTCTGCTATTGATAATGCTCCTGCTCTTAGTATTCCTGGTAAGACTAGCCCTGCTGCTTCAACTATATTAAAGCCGGCTTCTTTAGGTGTTGATGCACTCGATAAATTGGAAAACGCAAAAAAGCCAGAGAGTAAAGATGACAATGCCGGCAAGCAGATATGGCGCCCGGGTGTGATTTTGACCGGAACCGCCGGGACGGAAGTTTTGAGCTTGACTTGCGACCTCAGTTTGGCCGCAAAGCAGGCAGCCGATAACCCTACTAGTCCTGAGGCTGCTTTCATTCATGCAGTCGCCCTGACTCGCTCTACCAAGGTGGAAGAAGCTTTGCAGGAAGCCCGCCGAGCTAGGCGTCTGGCTCGGGAGACCGGCGACCCTGATTATTTCAACCGAGCTGTGAAAGAGTATGAATTATCACTGGCGCACGAGCCTGAAAATATCTGCGTGCGCTACAGTTTGGCTTGGGCTTATTATATGCAGGCTTATCTGCTATGCGAGCGTGTGCGCAAAGAAGAAGCCGCCGCCAACCCCGTGCCTGTCCAGCCTCGCAAAAACAAGAAAGGTCTCGGTGGACTCTTGGCTGGAGCGGCCATTGTCGGCTCGGTATTGGTGGGCGAGAAACCGCCGGCTGAATTTTTGCCTAAGATTCCCAGCGCCTTGCAAGGCGCTCCTGCCTGGCTGATTCCTAATATAAAGTCTTACTATCAAAAGAGTCTGGTAGAGTTGGATGAGGTTGTGAAAAGAGATCCAAACAATGCTTGGGCCTTGGCTTATCGCACCCACCTTGGCGAAGAATACGACGGCAATGCCGCTGTCGCTTTGCAAAAACTTAAGTCGTTGAAACAGCGCTTTCCTGATAATCCGGCAGTGGCTTTCTTTTTTGCCGATGCCTCGATGCGCAACGGTGATATTGCCAGCGGTGCCGGTTCTTTGGGGCAGGCTTTGAAGATGCGCCTGGAGGGCAAATAGTCATTGCTTGAAGCGAAAAGAGTAATCTGCCCCCATGACTGCCCCGACACCTGTTCGATGATTGCGCAGGTCGAAGACGGCAAAGTCATCTCTGTAGGTGGCGATGAAACGCAGCCTTTCACTCGCGGCTTTCTTTGCACCAAGACCAATCATTATCTAGAAAGGCTTTACAGCCCCGATCGCATTTTGCATCCCTTGCGCCGAGTCGGTGCTAAGGGCAGTGGTCAGTTTGAGCAGATAAGTTTTGATGAGGCAATTGCAACCATCGCCGGTCGCTTCAATAAGATTGTCGAAGAGCTTGGCGCCGAGGCTATTTTGCCCTTTAGTTATGGCGGCAATATGGGCAAGCTTGCTTTTGCCTCCATGGACTGTCGATTTTTTCATTATCTTGGTGCCAGTCAACTAGATCGCACCATATGCGCCACCGCTGCCACCGAGGGTTATCTTTATACCATGGGGGCAAAGATGGGCACCGATCCCGAGGGTCTGCCGCATAGCCGACTAATAATTGCTTGGGGCGCCAATCTTGTTTCTTCAAACACGCATATAATGCCCTTCGTCAACGAAGCAAGAAAGAATGGCGCCAAGTTTGTAGTAATTGACCCTCATAAAAATCAGACAGCTAGACAAGCCGATATCTTTTTGCAGCCTTTGCCCGGCACCGACGGCGCCTTGGCCCTGGCTGTCATGCATGTGCTCATCAAAGAAAGTCTTCATGACGCAGATTTTGTCGAGAAACATACAGTTGGTTTTGCCCAGCTGAAAGAGCATGTTGAAAGTTTTACACCAGAGTGGGCGGCTGCTCAGACTGGTTTGACCGCCGCTGAAATAGTTGATTTTGCCAGGCTTTACGGCACAGTAAAGCCTTCTTGTATCAGGCTCAACTATGGGCTAAGTCGCCATACAAATGGCGGCATGATGGTGCGTGCCGTCAGCTGCTTGCCCGCCTTGGTCGGAACTTGGGGCAAGGTCGGTGGCGGTGCCGTGCTTAGTGTCAGTGGCACTTTCCCGCTCAATCAGGCGGCTCTAGAGCGCAGTGACTTGTTGAGGCGACACAATAAAATTCCGCGCACGATCAATATGATCAAGTTAGGCGAAGCTCTTGCCGATAGAGAAAAGCCAGTCAAGGCACTATTTGTCTACAACAGTAATCCGGCGGCGGTGGTGCCAGATCAAAAACGTGTCATAGATGGTCTCAAGCGGGAAGATCTTTTCACAGTCGTGCATGAGCAGGTGATGACCGATACTGCCCTTTATGCCGATATAGTCTTGCCGGCGCCGACAGTCTTTGAAGACTTTGATCTCTATGGTTCTTATGGGCACCTATATCTGCAGTTGAATCAGCCGGCGGTGCCTCCTCTTGGTGAGGCGACTGCCAATGTGGAAGTCTTTCGTGCCCTAGCCAAAGCAATGAACTTTACCGACCCCTGTTTTGACGATAGCGCCGAAGACATGGTCAGACAGGCTCTGCAGGCTGTGGGACCCCACCAAACGCATTTAGACGGCATTACTTATGAACGCCTAAAAGAAGAAGGCTTTGTGCGACTGAATGTGCCCTGCCCCTATGTACCTTTTGCCGATGGTCATTATCCAACCCCAAGCGGCAAGATAGAGCTTTACAGCGAAAGCATGCTTAGGGCGGGGCTGCCGCCTTTGCCCGTTCACAGCCCCAGTCTTGAAAGTCCTGAGGCGGCTCCCACTTTGGCGGCGCGTTATCCCTTGCGTTTCGTCAGCCCGGCTGCCCATCATTTTCTCAATAGCAGCTTTGCCGACATGCCTACAATGCGCCGTCGCGAAAAGTATCCTATTTTAGAGATGAATAGTTTTGATGCCGAAGCTCGCGGCTTGCAAGACGGCGTTTGGGTGAGGGCTTTCAATGACCGCGGCGAGACATTTTTTAAGCTGAAAATTACCGATGCCGTCAAGCCGGGTGTCACTTGCCACGTTAGTCTTTGGTGGCGAAAATATTCGCCCGGCGGCAACAACTGCAATGTCTTGACCAGTGCCGAGGCGGCTGATATGGGCGGTGGCGCTACTTTTCACAGTTGTCTTATTGAAGTGCAGGCTAGCGATGAAAACTTCGACTGAAGGTCTGATTGTTTATAGAACTAAGTTGTCGGGCTTTTGCTTTTGCTTTCTTGCCCTTTTTCTTTTGACTGCTTGCAGCAAAGCCGAGCCGCCCAAGCCCGAGTCCGAGATACCGCTCAAGGCAGTTGTGCCGCCGCAGCTTTCTATAGACGCTGTGCAATTTGACACAAGCGGCTTGAAAGGGCTTGAGTCGACGCCAAATTGCAAACGATGGAACAGTGGTCGGGCTCTTGAAGTGTCTTTGCGCTGCATTGAGATGCCGCCTGATATTCCTTGTGCCTTGAGCAATAAAGAAGGAATTAGAGATTATTTTAGACGCTGTGCCATACAGGGCGGCGGCGGTCTTGTGGAAGCCGATGTGATTAAGATTGGGCAAGTGCCTTGTGCCAAGACAATTGTGAAAGTACCGCAGCAACCTAGCGGTACTGCCTATGTCGGCTCTATCACTATTCCGCTTGCCCAGGGCAGTTATATCATCAGGGTGCAGTCTGTAGAAACAGGTATAACCGGTATGCGCGAATCGGCTATTTTGAATAATCTAACTGCGGCCGGCAAGGTCACAATCAGTGATGGTGGTGTTTTGCAAAATTGGGAACGCGACCCTTATGACCCCAAGATCAAAGGTGATGACTTAGTCTTGCGCAATCAATCTGAAGACGAACGTTATGACAAGCTTTTTCCTACACATCCGCTCACCAGGGTGAGAGTGGCGCTTAAGGCTATTTTGCAAACGATCAAGCTTGATAAGTCGGTTTTGATGGCACCGCCGTTTTTGGGTCCTTGATGTTCTAGTTTTTTCGCAGCACGGCGGCTGCGGCTAGTCCCTCGCTGAATTGGCTCAGTTGCTCAAACTTGGGTGCGATAACAAATTTACCTTCTTGGTTGATGAAACCCATTTTCTTTCCGTCAGCACTCACAGGAGCCAGCCCATCTTTGAATGTAGGTGATGTGTATCCATCCAAAAGTGGGTAAATAGATTTTTGTACTTTGAAGCGGGGAGCTATTACAACGACACCGTTTTTATTGATGAAGCCTAGGGCGCCATTTTCTGTAAACGGGGCAAGCCCTTCTGAAAAGCTGCCGACGCATTGATATCTGGCAGGGATTTTTACTTTGCCTTGGTAGTCAATAAAGCCAGCGCGGTTCTTAACCACATATGGTATCAGTCCTTCGGCTGGTTTCCCTAGCTCATCAGCCTCTAGTTTGATAATTGTTCCATCTGCTTTCATAATAGCAGTTTGGTTTTTAGGAGCCATGGCTAGTTCAATTACTGCTATGCCGTCAGCAAGTTCTTTTGCTTTTGTGCAATAGGGTCCTATCTTTCGACCACTTCTATTGATGAAAAACCATACTTCTTTGTTTTTGAAGAGCCCTTTGACTAGGGCTAGTCCTTCTTTGAATTGGTGGGCTTCTTGGTAGTTGGCTGCTAGTACGAGCTTGCCTTTGCGATCTATGAAGCCCCAGCGGTTTTCTGCTATTGAGACCGTCGCCCAGCCTTCGCTGAAGGGTAGTGCATAGATAAATCGAGAGGGTATTATCGAATTTCCGTCCATGTCTGTATAGCCGAATTTTCTGGCAAGATTGCATTCAAGAATAAGACCGTTGCCTATAGAGTATTTCTTTTGAAGTAAATTCCTCTTTTTCTCTGGCGCGAGATTGCCTGCTTTGTCGACAAATTCAGGGTCGTGCCACCGATGATATGGGCTGGCGTTTACAGATGCATAGCCGTCGCTAAAGTCACTTGCATCACGAAAGATTGGTTTTATAGCCCATTGACCAGATTTATCTATGAAGCCATAGATGATGTCGTTGCGAGCCAAATAGCTATCCGGGCATAACTTTCTAAGAAGAAAGTGCGGAACTTCAACCTTGTTTGCGCCGCTTAGAATGCCAATATCTATAAGCTCGCAGGTGCAGGTGTTTTTGGCTTGTGCCAAGGTCAGGCAATCCAAGAAGCGAGGCTGGTAGCCGGTCGATTGTTCTATCTTCTTCTTTTGAGCAGAGTCTAGCATCAGTTTACTGCAAATATTTAGACTAGCAATTTGAGCTTTATTCAGAGTCAGAACAGATTTGGGGCAGTCCAGAGTTTTTCCTGAATTTTTGAAAGGAATGCCATCTGCCGTCGCGCTCGGAGCAAGAAGCAAGAGGCAGAGTAGGCTGCTTAGCAGGCTTGCTCTAGGTTTCTTTCTTTGAGTTTTTGAGATATTGTCAGGCTTCATTTGGATTTGTCAGTTTTGATCTTTTCTCAAGATAGCAGAAAGAAAGGCGGTCTGCTATCTTGTACGGCTTGCGAGGTTACTCGCGCCGGAGGCGAAGAAGATTCTCCCATGACGACAAGTTGCTTGGCTTGGAACCCCTATCAAAGACTGACAGTGACAATATATCGTCCGGCAAGGAATCCGTATTGGATCGAACGAAAAGACTATTTTATGTGTGTTGCTCTCGTGCGACCAAGGATCTCGGATTGTACTCTACACCAATGACGTCAACGGCGCCCGGTCGAGGCTGCTGCAATATCATGAGGAAAAAATTCCGTGGGCGATTCGGCCCAATTCTGATTCAACAATTCTTGCACCGTAGTCAGTACGCAGTAAATACCAAGGTAGATAATTTTTTAGCGCTCGATTCTGTGTCCTGAGCCATTTTCGTGCTCTTTCATGGGTGCCGAATACTTCAACCGCGAAATCATGAATCCGAACCAGTCTAGCAACTAGATCAGATTCTTCCGCTGTCAAATGCTTTTTCTTGGTTTTTCTTCTGACCAGTGTTCTGGCTTGAAGAAATGTTTTGAGTTCCGCGCCATCAACTATTCCTTGAGTTTCCAATGCGTCTAGTATTTCATAAGGTAACCCCTGGTTGAGAATGTCAAACATTTCAACCTCGGAATTGACCGCTTGCGGTAATTTGGCAGTAGCGGATAATGCTCTGATAACTCTTTCTTTGTCCATGATTTCACCGCTTTCTCAGCTGCCTCAATTTGAGTGCCATTCTGTTTGAGCTCTGAGTGTATTTATCTTCGGGCGTGCTCACTCACTCTTTGTTTCTCGCCGCCTATAACTCTCTATGAGAGCGGATTTCTAAGGTTTTTAAACAGTGTTTTTGATGCGGGCAGAGGTGGTCTCTGCAATGCTAAGCGCCTGAAGACTGCTTCGGTTTGCCGGTCTTGCATTCATAGCAGACAGCTTGGCTTTTTGTTCGTTGTCGAATTACTTGCTGCCAGCAATGTCCTTTTCTGCAGTTCCAATAAACAGCTTTATCTGAACCAGGCAATACGTTTTCAGGGCGAAGGCTTCCGTTTAGTTTAGTGTCCCACTCTTCGGCAAGTTTGGGATAGAGTGCCGCCAGTGATGTCGAACTTGTGGCGACTTTCCCAGCGCAAATGGGGCAGCCAGAGCCTTTTATCACTCTGTCCCCTGGAGTGGCCATCCACTCGTGAGTCTTGTCCTTTTTGCAGAGCCAAAAAACCTTTTTGTTGGACTTGGGCAGTAAGTCAGTACCCGTGAGACCATCATTTTTAGTGGGATGGAGCTCTGCGGCAATATAAGGAAACTCGCTTTGTAAGCAGTGGTTTTTGCTCGGTTTTGCACCTCTGCAAAAGGGGCAACCGTTGCCAGTGGTACGCTGATAAACAGATGCTTCCCACTGGTGTTCTTTATTCTTTAGGCAGAGCCAAAAAATCTTCTTATCTGAACCCGGTGTGACTTCACTAGGTTTAAGTTTCCCGTTCTTAGTCGGATGCCATTGTTTAGCAACTGCTGGGAAAAGTGATTCTAGCGAGTTTGTTTTTGATACCTTATGTCCGGAACAGAAGGGGCATCCACGGTTGCTCTTTGTTCTGTGGGATATAGTGGCCTGCCATTCATGATCGGGACCCTTATTGCACTTCCACCAGACTTTCACGCCGGAGCCATATGAAAAATCGCTAGGTGTCCAATGGTCATTCTTGTGTGGATGCCACTCTCTGGCTATCTTAGGGTGCGCTTTGGCGAGGGTTTTGTATTTTTTGCTGCCACTTTCATACCAATTTCTTGGCACGTCGGTTTCGCCGATGATTATAGGCTTTCTTTCTGCTTTTACATGATTTGCCTTTTTATACTCGCGTTTCGCTTGGTAGCAGGCAGGGCAACCAGCCTTTGCCGAAGTTCTATCAGCAACCACTGTCTTCCATTCAAAGCTGCAATTAGAGCAAAGCCACCATACACGTTTCGTAGAGAATTTGGTTACCTGATCTGGTTTGAGAGCGCCGTTTTTAGTAGGATGCCACTCCTTAATTAGTTCTGGATAGAGCTGGCTGAGCGCGTTATCCGAGCAAACACGCTTGCTAGCGCAGTATGGGCAGGCGCTTTGATTAGCAATGCGATTACTTATTGAAGCTTTGTATGTCCTAAGGCACAAAGGGCAGTCCCAATATGCCTTTATCTTGGAACCACGACTGAAATCTTCTGGTCCCCAGCCGCAGTTCTTTTTGTAGCACCACTCTGAAGCCACCTGTGGGTCCGCGTCAGAAACAGGAACGAGGTCCTTCTTGCGGCTGCCACAGAAAGGCTCCAGCACGTCTTCTATCTCAGTGGTTACTTGTTTAGCTTTGCGCCTAGTTTTCATGACCTACCAGCTTTAGGTTAGAACTTCCTACTCCAGCGGTTAATGCTTCCGGTAGAGTTGCGAGATAGAGCTTCAATATCCAAGCAAACGGCGGCGGAGCTTTAGGTCCAAAACCTGGAAACGTTGTGGAGTGTTTGAGCAGCTGCTCCCATTAGTATAGAGCTCTTTCTGTTTCAATGAAGGCCACTTTGGGTTCATTTCTTGCGAACTTTTATTGGTGAGGTGTTTGCACTCGGTGCAGGCTTGGATTAATTGGTTAATCTCCAGTATGAAGCTGACTATACGGTGCTGCTGCTTTCCCAATCCACTAGAGCCTCGGTTAAAGCTTCCGGTCTCTCGAAAGTGGTCCAAAGATTGTTTCGTATTCTTTTGTTTTGGATTTATTCTCTTCACTAGACTTGCTGCGCTTTCTGTCTAAGTAGGTCATTATTGTCAGATCAGGGCGTGCTTTCTTTATCTTTTCCAAGCCAACTTGGGTGAGACCGGCTCTTCTGATATCCAGTAAACCAAGGTTCTTTAGAGGGACAACCAAGGGGACGAGATCGTCTTTGACATTGTCATTGCCCGATAAACTCAATATTTCAAGCGATGGTGTTTGTGCTAGAAATTTCAGATTTCTGGTGGAAATTCTGGTGTGTGCCAGGTTGAGCACTTGAAGACCTTTGTACTGTGAAAAATACTCGAGGTTTTCTTCCTTTAGAGTGTTGTTGCTTAGAATAATGATTCTAAGCATCTTTAGGTCGGTTAGGTCTTTTAGAAAGCTGCCGTCCAGTTCGTTAGCAAAGAGTCCAAGGTACTGAAGATTCTTCATGCTTTTCAAGGCTTTTAGTCCAGCATCACTCATCTCCGACTTTTCTAAATCCATCACTACGACACTGGTAAATCTAGCTAGAAAAGGCATAGCCTGGGCTGACCTGCCTTCGTCTGCATCATCCATCGAAGCGTAACGCATGACAATTCCATCAAATGCGTTAGCTGGCAGGCTATTTACTGATGACGGATTCAAGAAGAAATTGTGGTTGGGGAAATAAAAGACAAATTCACCAGGCGCTATCTCTACTGTTCCTTGCGCCTTGACTGAGCGACCTAGTTTTTCATCGTGACCATAACAAGCCTGTTTGAATATGGCTAGACCGCCAATTGATTTGTCTTTGGGAAAATTGAGCAGGCGTTTGGGATAAGGCTTCCAAGCGAGGTCGCCCCAATCATATTGATTGATAATTCTTTTCTTCTTTCTTGCCTCGGGCTCTTTGGCGCCTACCCACAAGGGCGCTAGGCAAGAGCTGGAAAGAATTAGACCAACTAGGCTCAAAACAAAGACTGCCTGCTTTCTGCAAGGGCTGTTTTGGTATCTGATATTGAATATTTGCTCTCTTAAACGATTGTTCATGGCTAAGGCTTTGATCGACAGTAATATTATTGCATTCGTTTGTTTCGTAAGCTGCCTAGAGAAATGAGAATTGCCATTATTGGTGCGGGGTTTGCCGGTCTTGCCGCGGCATACCGGCTTAGGCAGGCAGGCTTTAGCAACTTTTGTCTCTTTGAGCGCAGCAGCAAGCCCGGCGGCACCTGGCGAGACAATACCTATCCGGGTTGCCAGTGTGATGTGCCTTCGCATCTCTATTCGCTTTCCTTCTTTCTCAAGCCTGATTGGTCTCAGTTATATGCCCCGCAAGCCGAAATCCAAGAATACTTGGAGAGTTTTATTGCTTATAGTCAGCTTGATGAAAATATAGAGTTCAATAGCTTTGTGCGCGCTGCTGAGTTTTTAGAAGATAGCCGCCAATGGCGCTTGACCATAGAGCGTTTGGGCGATGATGGTCCCCAAGTGCAGTTATTCGATAGTGTCATATGTGCCACCGGACCCCTTAATCGCCCTGTTATACCTGCTTTGCCAGGGCTTGATACTTTTCGGGGTCAGTATTTTCACTCTTCCGCTTGGCCCCAGTCTCTCGACCTCAAGGGCAAAAAAGTAGCTTTAGTGGGAACTGGCGCCAGTGCTATTCAAATTGGACCAGGTATTGCAGAAACAGTGGAAAAGCTATTTATATTGCAGCGCACCCCGGCCTGGATTATGCCACGCCAGAGCCATCCCTATGGTGCGTTCTGGCAAAAGCTATTTGCTGCTTTTCCTATGCTCATGCGTCTGCACCGCTATTTTCTCTACTGGCAGCAAGAGGTGCGGGCATTTGGCTTTCTTGGTCTTTGTCCGCTTTCGGAAATTGCCCAGTTTTTGGCTCGGTATATGGCTTTATGGCACCTAAACAGAGCCGGTCTTTCTAAAGAGCTTAGAGCTTCGCAGATACCCGATTATAAATTGGGTTGTAAGCGCATTTTGCTTTCCGACGACTGGTATAAAACCCTGAGGCGTGCCAATGTGGAATTGATACCGCAGGCGGTGGTAGGCTGCAGCGAGCAGGGCGTCCTTTTGGCGGATGGTGTCTTGAAAGAGGTCGATAGTATTGTCTTTGCCACTGGTTTTGCCGCCACCGACTATTTCGCTCCTCTTACGGTCAAAGGCTTGGCTGGTATAGATCAAAAGAGCGCCTTCGCTCAGAGTACAGCCAATTATCTCGGCATCTGCAAAAAAGATTTTCCCGACTTTTATATGATGGTTGGCCCAGGTACAGGGCTGGGTCATAATTCTATTATTTTTATGATGGAATGTCAGCTGCACTTTATTTTGCAGGCATTGCAATATAAGAGGAAAGTCTCGGGAGCGGAAAAGAAGGCGCTGAGAGTTAGTGAGATGGCGCAGTCTAGATATTACGATGCCATGCGCAGGCGTATGAAAAATACTGTTTTTGAGAGTGGCTGCAAAAGTTGGTATCAGTCAAAAGACGGATTTGTCGATATACTGTATTCAGGTTTCACATTTGAGTATTGGCTGGCTACCCGTCGTTTTAAGGCACAAGATTTCATTTTTGACTAAGTCTGGGTATTGTTCGAATAAAGCTAATCTGGCGATCTCTTTTAGTGTGCTCGCTATTTTGTTCGTTTGCCCGGCACTTTCTAAAGATGTCGTTCACTCATCTAAAACCAGCGCCAACAGGCTTAAGGTCTGGACTCTTGAACAGAAAGGGCATGCCGGCGGCAACTTTACCGTCAATATTTGTTCCGAGGCAATTTGTATTAGAGCTCGAGATTTCGATTTCTATATTGTTTCGCGCGCACCGCTCTGGGATGTTTATGCATACAATCCAAAAGCGAAGATCTATTTTAAATGGAAGCTCGATCAGTATGACGGTTTGCGCAAAGATATGATCTTTGCCTCTTGGTTGCGTGACTATCGTTGGGTCAAGTTTGGCAAGAGTTTCGACAAGAAAAGCAAATTGTCATTGTTGTTATACAAAATTGATACTGGTAGTGATACCATGAACAGCGAGTCCGCCAGGGCGGCTGTCTTATCGGCGGCTGCCGATATTCCTGTCTCTGCCTCGGCCTTAAGAGTGCATAGTCGCACGGTGAAAGTGCCGCAGGTGAAAGAATTGACTGTTGCTGGAGATATACCTCGCTCTTTGTTTGGTCTGCGTTCAAACGGCGCCTATTTTGCCACATATTCCGCCAAGCCCGAGATTATAGATAGCAGTCGCTTCGACTTGCCTACAGGCTATAACTTAGTTGCTACCGACAGCTTGGTTAGTGGCGGTGCTGATGCCGGTTTTGCCGAGTTGATACCAGATCTTGATCGCAAAGACAAGAAAAAGCACTAGATTTTGAATCGACTTAGGGCTTAGGTGCCCGACTCTAGCGCCTTGGCGTTGGCGCTCAGGCTCATGCTTTCAAGCTTGTCTAGGTCGGTGGGTAGGTGCTCGGCTTGGCTATAGTTAGAAATTTTGGGTTGCCCGAAAGAGTTGTTCTTTGTATCACCAATTAGGGCATCATTGCTGTGTTTCACCGATGGTGCCGCATGAGCTGTGTGCGGTGTTTGGGCGTGATGAGGGGCAGCATGAGCTGTGTGCGGTGCCTGAGCGTGATGAGGGGCAGCATGAGCTGTGTGCGGTGCTTGAGCGTGATGCGGGGCGGCATTATGACTTGGGCTTGCATTATGACTTGGGGCTGCATGGCTATTATGATTGAGATGGGCTGTGTGCTGCGGTGCATGATGCGCCAAAGAGGCTGTGTGTTTACCGCTCTCGGCTAGATGCTCGCCTGAGGGCATCTGCAGTTTGTCCCCCGGATGAATCAGGTCTGGATTAGCGCCGACCACGTCATGATTGGCTTGATAGAGGTCTGGCCAGTGTTCCCCGCCGCCTAGATGCTCTTTAGAGATATCCCAGAGATTATCGCCTGGTTTGACTGTGTACTCGCTGGCCGCTGAGGCGATGTTTTCGCCAGCGGCTCCCGGCAATTGCAGCTCCGCCCCCAGCATAATCAGTCTGGGATTTTCGCCAATCACACTCTCATTCATTTGATAGATTTCGGTCCAGCGTGTGCCGTCACCGAGTTTCTCACGGGCAATGTCCCAAAGGTTATCGCCGCTCTTCACAGTATATTTTGTGGTTTCGGGCTGAGCTTCTGCTTGTGCTTCAGGTTGTGCCCCTGTCTGCGTGTCTGTCTGTGCTTCCGGTTGAGCTTCGAGTGGGGCTTGTGAGCCGGATTGTTGTCCCTGCATCTGGCTATAGTTTGCTTGCTGTCCGTTTACAGTGCCTTGAGAATAGCTATTCTGAAAACTAGAGCCGAAGTTGTTTGGATCATTACCACCCGCACCCATTGCACCATAAGCATTGTAGCCACCTTGACCCGGTGCAAAGTTGAGATTGCTGCCTTCAAAAAGGGGCTTGCCGGCTGGGTAGGGTCCGTTAACATTGAGCTTAGGTGCATTGGTGAAGCTTTCGCTGAGTGGGCTGCCGCCTGCCAAGCCGGCTGAGTTGGCATTGGCGAAGAAGTCTTTACCGGCGTCCAGCTGTTGGAAAATGGGGGCGTTCTCGGGCAGCATGGAAAGATTACTAGTGATGTCTCCGCCGTCGGCATCGAGTAGGCTGAGATCGCTGCCCCCGTCTCCATCAAGAAGACCGCCGTCGCCTCCGCCTTCGGCCAGTCCGTCGCCGAAGGCGCCGTCTAGACCATCAGGGAAGAAGGTGGATGGGTCGAAAACATTGGTGAGGGCTTCTTGCACCGGGGCAAAGAAAGCGCCGAGGGCTTCAAAAAAGTTGCCCAAAAGGCTTATGTGCCCGGGCATTTTGAGAATCATCTGAATGAGCGGCGACATCTGCTCGGCGCCAGGGGTCAGACCGGGTGCACTTCCTAGTAGTGATTCACCGCCGGGGCTGACTGCGCCCAAGTCGAAGTGGTCCATTCTCGGCAAGAATTTGTCGGCACCGCCGCCTGCACCAGCACCTTTAAAGAATGTATTGGCGGCCGAGACGTCCTGAGGTTGGCTCAGTTCTGCATTGAGATTGAGCGAACCAGCACGAAAATCTGAAACGCCTTTGAGAGCGTCCGCATTTTCAACGGGTAGCTGTTTATCTAAAGACATTTATTGGTAAGGTCTGGCGAAAATTTAGGAAGCCCCCCATTATTGAGCCTGTTTTGGAGTGTTGTCAAGTGAATTCTGAGCTTAGACGATCGGTCTAAAGTCTAGGCGCTGCTTTGTGTTCAGTACGACTTTCTTTTCTCGTACTTACCCCACTGAATAGCTTGTCAAGAAGCTCTTTTTGATCACAATAGTATACATAAGCGAACCGCACAAACTGGCGTTTGTAGGGAAATTCGGAGACCTAATAGGAAGCACTTCAGAAAATCCAAAAGATTTAGGAGATTTAGGAAACTCATCTGGCGTAATGGTTCGCTGCAACCCCCAAACAAAGAATAAGGAGGCATGCTCAAGAAATTTTCACGTTGTTTCGTTTAAACATGATTCAAGGAGTAATCACCACATTAGCGAAAACCTGGCGCAAGCCAGAGTGAGAGTTTCTCTCCGGTAAGTTGGTACCCGCAGGAGGCGTGGCACCGTAAGAGCCGGCTTAACCTAAAGAGTATGGCTATTTTTAACCAGCTGCTACCGGGAGGTGAGGCGCAGCTGGTTTTGTCCCCTGATACCGTATGAGGTGGCGCCTCATCGGCAGGTAAAAGTATATTGGCGGCAGCATTTTCGGGGAATTTATAGATCATGAAAACTGCACCGAGAATATCGGTTCATGTCGGCACGCATTTTCAAAAAGAGGAGAAGCCAAAGAGTAATACTGCAGATCTTTTCAAAGGTTATTCAGAAAAGGTGATTGCGGCAGGTTACAGAGCATACTTGCGCGGCGACCGTCTAGATAGTCGCTGTTTTGAACACTTTGTCGACAAGAGCAGACAGCATAGAGAGAAACAAGAGAGGCTCGGTGCCAAGCCGCACCGGCTGGTGAAAGTCACCCAAGAAATAAGCGATGGTCGTTTGCGTCGGTTGGAGGGGCGCCACGTCTGGGCTTTGACTTTGAGAGAAAATATTTCGCAGTTTCTGCTCTCGATTTTTCGACTGGACAAAAATGTTAGAAGGCGAGGTTGAAAGAGCGCCACATACTTTGTGTGTAAGGGGCTTGAGCAGGGCTGAACAGACTGCCGCCAAAATTGCCCAGGCGGAAGTTTAAGGCAGTGCCGCCATAGGGAGCCATGGCGCCATAGGGCGAATAGCCTGAATATGGCGAGTAATTGCCATAGGGCGAGTAGCCTGAATATGGCGAAACTCCGTATGGAGAAAATGTGCCATAGCCGGGCGTATAGCCGTAGTACATCGGGTTTGGAATAAAATTGCCGGTGCCGTATGGTCCTATGCCGTATGGACTATAGCCTGTATAAGCATTGCCGCCGAATCGTTCTGCCAGACCGCGATAAGATGGTGTGACGGCATAGCCCAAAGGTGGTGCACCAAATGGAATACCATAGCCATAGGTGTATGGGCTGGTAAACCCTGGAGCGACAGGGAAAACCGGGTTTATCTGCCAGGCATTCGGCAGGGCTTGAAACGAGGTTTCAAGTTTGTTGGTAAAGGGTTTGACCCCACCGGGAGTATCATCTTTTAGTGGAATTATGCGCCCATGTTCGTTTGTGGAGACGCCGACGCGGCTCAAATCAATCGGCAGGGTTTTTGGTTTGGTTTTCTTTTCAGGAGTAACATCCTCCATGAAAAGATTGCCGCCATTATCAAAAAAGCCCTGTCCTGTTTGATTCTCTTGTTCAGGCGGCACCTGATTGGTTACCTGGGCCAAAATCGGCAAGGCTGAACCATTTAGCCAAAGCGCAGCCAGTGAGGCTAGGGAAACGAGCCTAATCTTGCTATTCATTAGAATTGGCTGGACTATTATCAGCTGGGGCTTGAGGCTGCAGACTTGGGTCGACAGCCGGCTGCGTGCCGGAGTTGACCACTGGTACAATCTCGGTTGAGGCAGCATTGCCGCCGCTTTGAGCGCCGCCTGAGGCGACGTTTTCGTAGGTGCTGCCGGGACCGGCGTTGTCACTGAAGACATTTTTGACCTTGCCGATGAGAGCGATGATGGGCTGGTAGATTTCGTCTGGCAGTTTAGTTGAGACCGACTGGCTGATGCCCATCTTGGCGCCGGTCACTTGGGCAACCGGCTTTTGTTCGGCATCTAGACTTAGTTTAGATGCGATAATGTCTACCCATACTTTCACTTTTGCTTTCAAGCCGCTGATATTGCTTATCTGCACTGTGCCGTCTGGTGTTTCGTTGAAGTCGAAAGTGATGGTCTTGTCAAAGCCCACATGCGATACGCCTGGGGCATTAATGGGCTTGACCACTTTTTCGCTCAAAGTGACTTCAATATGCTCGCCGCCATCTGTTTTGGCGACGCCAATTTTATTGGCTCCCACTTCTTTGAGAGCGGCTGAGGCTTCGGTGCCGAGTGTGCTTGGATCTATTTCTCTATAATTAGCGCTCAGTTCGGCAAAAGCCTTGTCTAAATCGCTATCGGCTTGAGCTAGTTCAACTGAAGCTTCTCTTGCTTTATTGAGTAAATCTGTGGCGCTGACGAAATCTTTTTGAGCCAAAGCGCATTGACCCAATCGGCGCATAGTTTTCATTGCCTGCTGCTTGCGGGCGGTCTGGGCGTCTTTGTCGAGGCTGTCGATATCTTTGTTCAGTTCAGTCAAGAGCTTGTTGAAGCTGGTGCTGGCTCTTTTGTAGTCGCCCTGCTCGAAGGCGGCCTGGGCTGTGGCATCCATGCGGTCTAGTTTACTTTCCTGGGCTAAAGCCCCCTGCTGAAAGGTCAAGCAAAGCCCGAGAGATAGTGCCAGGGAAAGGTTTATGCAATTTCTTGAAGCGCGCATCGATTTCAATAGCCTCGTCTAACTCTATTTTGATGACAGCATTATTGCCAACAAGATAAATGTTACTCTAGATGCACCCCGGCTTGCATGAGATTGTCTTTGTCTGAAGCCAAAACCAGCCCAAATAGGCTAAAAAAGAGGACTAACGCTAGGTGTCGACTGACAACGAGTTGGATTCGGTAGAGCTGGCTCCCAGGCGAGAGATCGTCTCCTGGGCTATGTTTGACTTCGCCAATTCCAGCTATACAACGGTTGTCACTACCGCCCTCTTTAACCAATATTTTGTGGGCACAATTTGCCGAGGCTTGAGCAGCGCCGAAGCCACAGTCGCCCTCACCAATTCACTTGGTCTGGCTAATTTGTTGGTGGTGCTCACCGCTCCTGTTATCGGTGCCTTGGCTGACGCCGGCGGTCTAAAAAAGAAACTGCTTTTCATCGCCACTGCGGTCTGTGTTGTTGCCACCGGCTGTCTGGGCTTTATGCAGCAAGGCGATGTGTGGCAAGCCATGGCTCTTTTGGTCGTCTCGGCTTTTGCCTTTGGTTCGACTGAATATTTGATTGCTGCCTTTTTGCCTGAAATTGCGCCCAAAAGGCTGATGGGCAAAATCTCAGCCTTTGGCTGGACCCTCGGTTATGTCGGCGGGCTCATCGTGCTTGCCTTCAGCTTGCTTTATGTTTGGTTTGCCCAAAAGCAAGGGTTGACTGCCGGCGACTATGTACCGATTATTTTGTTCGGCGTGGCAGTGGTCTTTGCCCTTGCTGCTTCGCCCACATTTTTATTTCTAAAAGAGCGCAGCGCTAATATTAGTGCCGGTAATAGTACTAATACCAATACCGGTGTCAAATCGGCATCCCTTTGGCTTGATATCAAGGCATCTTTTCTGTCTGTGGTCGGCACCATATCCAGTGCAAGACGTTATCGAGATCTCTTTGTTTTTCTCATTGCTCTTTTCTTTTTTAGCTGCGGCACCACCACCGTTGTGGCGATAGCGGCTGTCTATGCCGGTCAAGTTATGTCATTTACAACCCAAGAAACTCTTGCCATGGTCATGCTCGTGCAGGTTGCCGCCGCTGTTGGTGCCTTTGGCTTAGGTTTATTGCAAGATAAGATTGGCTCGGTTCGTACTCTGGCGCTTGCTCTAATACTTTGGACTGTTTCAATTGCCATGGCTTATTTTGCTCTTGATAAGCCTGTTTTTTGGTTGGCTTCCACCCTGATGGGTGCGGCCATGGGGGCTACTGGTGCCGCTTCCCGGGCTCTGGTCGGGCTCTTGTCGCCTGCCGCTAAAGCGGCTCAGTTTTTTGGTTTATGGGGGCTGACTGTAAAACTTGCCGCCGTGGTGGGGCCGATTACATATGGTCAGATAACCGCATTAACTAAGGGCAATTACCGCGCCGGCATACTTTCAACATTGAGCTTTTTTGTCATCGGGCTATTGTTAATTTTCTTTGTGAACGAAAAGCGCGGCAGGAACAAAGCTGCAGTCACCACTGTCAGTTAACTAAGTGGCGGCAATTGCCGCAGTTTTTAAAGGAGGTAGGTATGAAGCAAGTACCTCGCGAGTATATAAGAGTCGGACGCCCTGACGTGACCGAAAGCACCCTCAATGGCTTTGTGATTGATGGTGAAGATATGGTACGCAGACGTATCGCCGAAAGTGAAAGGGCCACTGCCGAGATGCTTGAAAAGCTGGCAGTGGACCATTCTAGAGCTGTTAGAAAAGCGGTGGCGGCTAATAAAGCGACACCACTATCGGTGCTTAAAATATTGGCCCGCGATTTTGATGTAGATGTGCGCTTTTCTATGGCTGAGAATAACAATCTTCCAGAGTCGGTGCTTTTTATACTGGCAAAAGATGAAAATCCTTATGTCAGTGCAAGAGCGCAAGCGGCGCTGGCGCGCAGGGCTAGCTAGTTGAGCAATAAACTAGAGTAAAGTCGGCTTAGAGAGCAGAGATTTGTTTGCCTGCTTTTGAAAGAAATTCTTGCAAAAAATCATGCAAATAATCTTGTAGATTTATCTATCTCATTTCTATGAGTTGTATTTCTTCGTGCTCTCTAGCCGGCTTGCGCTCTTGCAGTACCACTTTTACCGAGGGTAATTGTTTCTTGATGAAACTGCAGCCGGAGCGGTGCAAACCGACCGGCTTGGCAATGATCAGTTCTTTAAGGTTTTTCAAGTAGCCATAGTCTTTGAGATTGGCATTGTCACTGGCGCAGTTATAGAGTGTAAGCTCTTCTATATTTTTTAACGAACCCAGTGTTTCAAGGTGCTGGCTCTTCAAAAGTGCCGAATCAAGCTGCAAGCATCTCAGCTTGCCGAGGTCTTGTAGCAGTGCTAAACCCTCGGCGCTGACGGGTCCGGTAAGGGTGAGATTGGTTAGATTTTTCGCCTCTTTCAGTTTGCTTAAGAGTGCAGGGAAATCTTCATCGGTGCTGCATTTTAGCTCGGTGAGATTGTTCAATATTTTTAGTTGAGCCACTGCCCGGGTTGCCACCGTGCTTTCATCAAGTGCCAGTAAGCGCAAATTAGTTAGCTGGTCCAGTGCCCCTAGTTGTGAATCATTGAGAACGACATTTCTTAGTACCAATCCACGCAGTCCCTTTAGTTTTGTTAGGGGCTTAAGATCGGCATCGCTTAAATTGATATTGGCTAATGTCAGCTCAAAGAGATCGTTAGGCTGAAAGCCCGCCAGCATGGCAAAACTGGAGTTGAATGAGCTACTGGTAAAGGCCAGGGGAATACCCTTGTCTATACTAATGCGCCCTCTGGCAGTGATTGGAATGCTCAGTAATTCCTGCACGGCTTTGTTATAGATAGAGGCTTCTTGGGGAAATTTGTATAGACTGGGGTGCACGGCATAATTGAGTGTGCCGATAGAGTATTTGGTGGGAAAGTCAAAGACTAGTTCGGTACTTTCTTTTGATTCGCGCTCGTTTTTGTATGACGCTGCAGGAATCGAAGTCAGATCATTTTCAATCATCGTGTCAGGCACTGGCAAGCTCGATTGGAAGCTTGAGCTAAGTTCGTCACGGTTAGCTTCCGAAAGCTGAGAGCCCCGGCTATTGGTTTGAAGACTAACTTTATTGCTATTTTGATTACTGTTTTGGTTATTGCTTTCGTCGCTTTTGCCGTCTTTGGGCAAGAGAGAAAGAGCAGTAACAGTCATAAGCACCATAGAGATCAAGACTGTGGCGGCTAGTATCCAGGGACCGGAGCTTTCGGCTTTAGCTGTATCAGGTTCGTCTTCGTTTCGTTTTTTCTTTTTCTTACTTTTGGGAAGGCGGTTTGGTTCTTTCGACCTGGCTGCGCTGGCATAACTGGTTTGTGAAAGATCTTTGCCGGCTAGAATGCGCTTTAGATCTTCCGCCATTTCTTGGGCGCTTTGATAACGATCTTGCGGCAGCTTCGCCATTGACCTGGCTACCACAGTCTCTATTGATTTGGGAAAGCTTCTGCCGCTCTTTTCTGATAGCGATTTTGGCAGTTCTTCTAGGTGCAGCATAACTGTATCTAGAGGACTGCCGCCGTCTAAAGGAACTTGTCCGGTAAGCATTTCATAAAGAGTGCAGCCGATAGAATAGATATCAGATCTGGTGTCTACGGCTTCGCCCATGCATTGTTCAGGGCTCATATAAAAAGGGCTGCCGAAGATCTCACCGGTGCTGGTCATATATTGGTCTTCTGATTCGTCGTCAAGCGCAGCTAATTTGGCAATGCCGAAATCGAGAATTTTTACGCTGATTTCGCCGTTTGCTTCACTGGTCAAAAGTATATTGGCCGGCTTTAGATCTCTATGAATGATGCCGTGTTTATGGGCATAGGCGATGCCGTCTAATAGCTTGAGAACCAGCTTGACGGTGTCGATAAGATTGAGCGGACCCTTCTTGAGAATGCGTGTTTCTAGGTCTTCACCTTTCAAAAGATCCATAGCATAGAAAGGTAGTCGGTTGTTATGAATGCCTAAGTCATAGATGTGCACTAGGCTGGGATGTGATAGTCCGGCAATGGCTTTGGCTTCTTTCTGAAAACGTTTCCAGTTAATTTCATTGACCAATTCGGGCGATAAAATTTTGAGAGCGCATTTTCTGCCTAAAGCCAAATGATTGACTTCATAAACAGTGCCCATGCCGCCCCGACCGATGGGTTTGGCAATTTGAAAAGCGCCACCAATTATGGTGCCTTCGGGAATGTCTTGTGTCTTTCGCTGCGACTTGGCATTATTGCCCCAGGCGCGAGTGATTGTGCGCCGCCTTCTGTCGTCAATATTTATTTTGGGTTGACGGGGCGGCTCCACTTCGATCCTTGTTTCAGCCTTTATTCTTGTTTCAGCCTTTATCTTTGATTTTATCTCAGACTTTTAGGTAAGCCTAGTTTTTGCCAGTCTTCTGCTTCCATGACCTCAGTATAGCGCGTGTTGGGGATGATCGTTTTCAGTTTGATCCAATCATTTTTGCTCCATGATTCACGCGGAAAACAAACTGCAAGCGATTCCAGCTTGCTGAAATGGTTCTGGAAAGTTGTCAGAGAGGCTGGTGTCAGTGCCACTCTAAGCAGAGTCAGGCGCCTTAGCTTCTTGAGGCTCTTCAGTTTGGCTAGTTGCTTATCGGTCAATTCAGATCGATTGAGGTCCAACTCTTCGAGATTTTGCAGAGTTGCTAGATTATCTATATCTCTGTCGCTGGCTTTGCCCTGTATCTTCAGTACGCGTATATTCCTTGAGTTTCTCAGCTTTTCCAACAACTGCGAATAGGAACCTGGCAGTTCTTTCACATTCAAGACTTGTAGGTTTTGCAAAGGCTTAAGACTAGCCAACTTCTCAAGTGTAATCTTGGTTTTCTTAATTTCTAGCTCTTCTAATTTGGTTAGTTTGCTCAGATAGTCGATTGATTGATCTGAAAGATTGGTTTCTGATGCATTGAAATATCTCAGCCCTGTCAGCTTAGCTATGTTGGGCATCAGCTCGTTTACGTTCGCCTTTAGCTCTATAAGTGAAATCCCCCAGAGTGCATCTGCATCAAAGCCGGTGATTGCCTTTGAATCTATGCAGACATTGGGGTGTGCGATAAATAGAATGCTGGCATCGGCTGGTACCGAGACTGTGTCTTTGCATGCGATATTTCTGGAATAGAGAATCGCACCTTTGGCGTTCTTGGTTCTGCAGACAAGCTTGCCAATCTTCACTCCGGGAATGAAAGAAAAGACCTTTTCTTTCTTATCTTCACTGAGTGTGGGGCCAAATCTTTGACCTGTATATCGAAGATTTTCTATTGATTCTGATGTAAGACCAAGGTCGTAGACATTGCTGTCTTTCAGCTCAACTGCCGTGTTTGGCTCTGCAACTTTGCTTTCTGGTGCGATCTTTGTTGCAATCTCTAGATCTTTGGGCTTTTCTTTAGGCGCTGGCTGCGATGTTTCTTTCGCTTGAGTGTTTTTCGTTGCAGCATTCTTCGCTTGAGTGGCTGTGCGTGGTGCGTCGGTCAGTGCCTCACCTTTGACGTTGAAGTTTTTTAGTGGGCGATAGAGCATCAAAGAAATTCCTATCGCGCAGGCAAGAGCCGTCACTATGCCGGCTGAAATCAAGACGTTAGCTGCTTTCTTTCTTTCAGGTTGGCTAGTATCTTCCTCTTCGTTTTCCACCGAGGTGAACTTGAGTGTCTGCCTGATGGTCACCCTGCCGCTGCCTAGATTCTCTAATTTGCCGTCTTCTATAGAGTTCAAATAAATTGGCTGCAGACCTTTGCCCTGCTCGATTCTCTTGAGGTCGACCGCCAGGTCTTGCATGCTTTGATAGCGGTCGTCCGGGCGTTTCTTCAGGCAGCGTGCAACCAGGTGTTCGATTCCTTCGGGAAAGTCTTTACCGGTCGCCTCTTTGAGAGTCGGCGGGGTTTGCGACTGGTGCATACTGATAGTGATGAAGGCGTTCTCGCCCTGAAAGGGCAGCTTGCCTGTAAGAGACTCAAATATGGCGCAGCCGAGTGAATAGACATCTGAGCGGGTGTCTACTTTGCGACCTGTGCACTGTTCGGGGCTCATATATAGAGGGCTGCCAAAAATTTCGCCTGGGGCGGTCAGTCCTTGATTGGCGAGTGTCTCAATGCCCGATTGTTTGGCAATGCCGAAGTCAAGTAGCTTAACTGTAGGGCGGTCGTCGTTTTCAACCACCAGCATTATGTTGGCCGGCTTGATATCTCTGTGCACAATGCCGTGGCGGTGTGCGTAAAAAAGACCATCGGCGACCTGTTCGATAATCGGTATCAGGTCTGAAAGCGGCAAGGGACCGAGGCGACTGAGAACGCTGTCCAGTCCTTCGCCTTCCAGTAAGTCCATGGCATAGAAAGGCAGGGTTCCTTCGTGCAGTCCGAGGTTATAGACTTTGACGATATTAGGGTGGTCGAGCTTGGCAATCACCTTGGCTTCGGCTTGAAAGCGCAGCCAGTTCTGATTCTCGGCATCTTGCTCGGTTAAGACTTTGAGGGCAAAGTCCTTCTCTAAAACTTCGTGGCGAACGCGGTAAACGCAGCCCATGCCGCCCTTGCCTAGTTTGCTCAAAACGCGATAGGCGCCACCCACGAGGGTGCCGCGCTTCAGTTCATTGCCGGCTTGGCGAGGGGTTTTGCGTTCTTGAAATTGGCTATTGAAATGACCGCTGCAAACCGTCGAGTCGGCTTCCGGTAAGTTTAGTAAGCGTTGTCCGCTGCTTTCCTGGGATTCCATTTTGAACTCCGTATAGAGTCAGACGAGCACAATTAGAGTCGGTTGGCAAACCGAACTGCAGTTTTCTACTCTTCTAATAACTATCTACCCGGCTGATATATTTATTCTGTATCCTTCGCCCATGTTTAATTCTTCGGCAAAAGCCTTCTCATTTTTCGTTTTTGGGCGCTATCAATGTTTTTAGCCTTTGCGCTATCATAGGCAGACTTTAGATTTAATTTTGCGAGCTGTTCAGGCGGAGTACTGACCGATGAGCCGGGCTAATTTAGTTTTTTATATAAACGGTAAGAAGCACGAGGTGGGCGGTCAGGCTGCCTTCCAGCCACTTACAGACTATCTGCGCTATGGTCAGTCTTTGTGCGGCACCAAAGTAGTTTGCGCCGAAGGTGACTGCGGCGCCTGTACAGTTCTAGTCGGGCGTGCCCGCACTGTCGGAGCGCCCGGGTTTAGCTATGTGCCGGTTAATGGCTGCATTCAATATCTCTATCAGCTGGACGGCTGTCATATTTTGACCGTCGAAGGGGTGACCGGTTGTCAATCTGATGATGCGGCCGCTTGTCGGCTCAACCCCGCCCAAGAGGCGATGGTGGTTGAGAACGGTTCTCAGTGCGGCTTTTGTACGCCTGGCTTTATCATGTCATTGTCGGCTTTAGCCTATTGCGATTATTACAAAGACTATATTGGCAAAGACAGTCTCGCTAAACAGACCGATAGTCTAAAGTCGGCATTAACCGGCAATCTCTGCCGTTGTACCGGTTACGAAGCCATAGTACAGGCGGCGGTCTCTGCTCGTTACGACCAGTTTCAGGCGCTTTCGCAAGTCTATGACGAGCAGGCTATTTTGAAAGATCTTGAGCCTTTGCTCTCTGTCGATGTCTCTGTGCAATGGCAAGACCCAGGGCAATCTGGACCGGCAAAATCAGAACCGGATCAGGCTGCGACAACGCCATCGTCGCAACGTCAAGTTTTCATACCCTCATCGGTGGCTTCCTTGTGCAGTTATCTGGCTGAAAATCCAGATGCGGTGCTTGTGTCGGGCGGCACCGATGTTTCAGTCAATATGAATAAACGAGAGTTTAAGCCGCTTAAGTTGGTCAGCACCGCTCGCCTTGGGCTAGACCATCTAGAACTTTTAGACAAAGACGAGCTAGAAAAATCAGGACTGGTTAAATTAGGGCTAGGCAAATTAGGGTCAGGCATTTTAAAAGTGGGCGCCAGTGTCAGTTTGGCTCAGTTAGAAGATTACATGAAAGAAGCCTGCCCCGAGTTTTACAAAATACTCTGGGTATTCGGTTCGCCCCAAATCAGACATGCCGGAACCCTGGCCGGCAATATCGCTAATGGCTCGCCCATTGCCGATAGTGTGCCCTTCCTTATGTTGGCGCAGGCATCTATCGAGGCAACTTCAGCCCAGGGAACGCGGCTTGTGCCTATGAGCGAGTTTTATTTGGGCTATAAAAAATTGGCTCTCAAACCCGGTGAGTTTATCAGTGCTGTCTATATACCTATAATGGTCGCTCAAGAGAAAATCAAACTCTACAAGGTCTCTCGCCGGGAGCATTTAGACATTTCAAGTTTCACAGCTGCCTTTGCTCTACAAATTGAAAGCGGACTGATCAAGCAAATCAGGGTGGTGATGGGCGGTATGGCTGCCACTGTTATGAGGCTTGGCGAGGTTGAGAACTTCCTCATCGGTAAGCCCTTCAAGCTGGAAACATTTAAACAAGCAGGCAAACTAGCTGCTTCCAGTCTGGCGCCGCTCACCGATGTACGCGGTTCGCGAGAATATCGTCTAAAGCTGGCTGAAAATATTTTTTCGAAACTTTATCATGAGATTGAAGAAGAAAGTCTGGTGAAGAAATGAGCGCGCAGAGTAAAGATAAGGGCGGACTCAATCATGATTCGGCAAGCTCGCATGTGAGCGGTCGTTCGATTTACATAGACGACATGCCCTGGCAAAAAAACGAGCTTGTCGTCGATTATTTCGGCTCACCTGTGGCTCACGGCAAGATAAAGTCTTTAGATCTTTCTCTGGCGAAAGCAGTACCAGGGGTAGTGGCGCTTTATACCGCCGCCGACTTGCATCACAACAAATTTGGACCAATATTGCAAGACGAAGTGCTTTTGGCGGAAGAGCAAACCGAATTTATCGGGCAGCCGATTGTGGTTATCGCTGCTGAAAGTTGTGAGTCAATCAAGCAAGCAAAGAAGCTTATCAAACTTGATATAGAAGAGCTGCAGCCGCTTTTGAATGTCGATGATGCCATCGCTGCCGGTGCATTTATCGACCGTGAATATGTGATTGAAAGAGGCGATGCGGCTCAGGCTTTTTCCGCCGCCGAGCACATACTGGAAGGGCGCCTGGTTATGGGCGGTGCCGATCATTTCTATCTTGAGTCGCAGTCATGTTTGGTTTATCCGGGGGAAAATAAGCAGCTAGTGGTGCATTCTTCCACCCAGGCGCCCACCGAAGTTCAGCATGTTGTCGCCCATTTGCTTGGTCTAAATATGAATCAAGTGGTGGTGATAGTAAAGCGCATGGGCGGCGGCTTTGGCGGCAAAGAGTGCCAAGCGACTCATCCGGCTGTCATGGCTGCTTTAGTAGCTTTGCGCACTGGTCGTCCGGCGCGCTTGGTGATGAATAAAGACGACGACATGATGTACACCGGCAAAAGGCATCCCTTTCAGAACGACTACAAAGTAGCCTTTGACGACGAAGGTCGAATTCTCGCTCTAGAAGCCAGGCTGTATGCCGACGGCGGCGCTTACAACGACCTTTCTACTGCCGTCTTAGGGCGAGCCCTCACCCATATCGATAATGCCTATTATCTGCCTAATGTTAGTGTCAAAGGGCGCATAGCCAAGACTAATTTTCCGCCGAACACCGCCTTTAGAGGTTTTGGTGGTCCTCAGGGTGTGCTTACCATCGAATGCATAATGGAAGAAATAGCCGCCTATCTCAAGGTCGACCCATTTAAAGTTCGTCGCGTCAACTGTTATGGCGTCGAAGAGCGCAACACTACTCACTATGGACAGTTGCTTGAAAATAACAGTTTGCCTGAACTATTTGATAGTCTGGCCCAAAGCAGCGACTATGAAAAGCGCCTGGCTGCCGTGCAAGAGTTTAATCGCAACAGCAAGACCCATTTGAAAGGCTTGTCTTTGACTGCTGTGAAATTTGGTATTTCATTCACCAATAAATTTCTCAATCAAGCCAATGCCCTAGTCAATATCTATCTTGACGGCAGTGTGCAGGTTTCAACCGGTGCCACCGAGATGGGGCAAGGGGTGAATACCAATATTAAGGCTATTGTCGCCGATGAATTTGCCATCGACTACGAGCGCGTCATTGTCATGGCCACTTCCACCGAGAAAAATAACAATACTTCGGCTACGGCTGCGTCTTCGGCGACAGACTTGAACGGCTCGGCGGCACAGTTGGCTTGTCGAGCGATCAAGGGGCGCATGCAGCAAGTGGCGGCTGATTATTTTGCCGCTCAAGAAGTGGGCATCGGTGCTTATCCTGAGCGCATTCGCTTTCAAGACGGCATGGTCTTTGACGAAAGAAAGCCGCATCTGAAGCTGTCTTTTGATGACTTGGTCGGGCATTGTTATCGCAGCCGCGTCAGTCTGGGCGAGCGCGGGCATTATGCCACACCGTCCATTTCATTTGATTGGTCAAAAGGAAAGGGCACACCGTTTCTTTATTACACCAATGGCACCGCTGTTAGTGAAGTAACCATCGACCGTTTCACCGGTGCCCTTAAACTGGATAGAGTCGATATTTTGATGGATATCGGCAAGTCTATCAATGAAGGGCTGAACCGTGGTCAGATAGCCGGTGCTTTCTTTCAGGGTATGGGCTGGCTGACCATGGAAGAATTGCGTTATTCGACCAAGGGCGCCTTGCTCAGTCATTCACCCACCACTTATAAAATCCCCGGCATATTCGATCTGCCCGAGCACTTTAAAATTGATCTTTTAGATCGCGAGAACAAAGTCAATGTGCGCGGTTCAAAAGCTGTGGGTGAGCCGCCTCTTTTACTTGGTATATCAGTTTGGACTGCCGTCAAGCACGCCCTTTCTTTTCTTTCAGGTGAAAATATTCCAGTGCTGAATGCCCCGGCATCGGGCGAAGAGATTTTGCAGCGCCTAACCCATTATTTGGAAGGTGCCGAAGGTGGCTTGCCCAAGCCTGATAGCGCTTGGGGTGTGGGCGGTTCGGTTTTATTGCGGGGCCGTTCGACCAGCCGAGTTAAATCTAAGGTAAGCGAAGCCAGGCGCTAGAAATTAGGAGGTGCGCAGTTGACTGACGATTTACTGAACACTGCTCTATCGCTTAGAGACAAACAAGAACCTTTCGTATTAGTCAAAATTGTGCATACCGTCGGCAGTGTGCCGCAAGAAGCCGGTGCCGGCATGATTGTCACTAAAGCCGGTCGTGTTGATGGCACTGTTGGTGGTGGCAAGCTGGAAGCCCGTTGTCTTTTAGAGTGTGAAGACATGCTCAGTGGGCAAAAGAAAGAGACGACACGTTTTCATAAGTGGAGGCTGGATAGTGATATCGGCATGACTTGTGGCGGTTCGGTGCAGGTATACTTTGAGCTTTATGCGGGCAGCACCTGGCGTGTGGTCATCTTTGGTGCCGGTCATTGCGCTCAAGCTCTTTGTCGAGTTTTGTCTGTTTTGCCTTGTCGTATTGTAGTGGTCGACAACCGCAGCGGCTGGCTGGCAAAGCTGCCTGAACATGCCCATATAGAAGCTGTGGCGGTGAACACTTATGCCGATTATGTCGAGAATCTCGCTGAGACTGACTTTGTTGTATTGATGACCATGGGGCACAGCACCGATAGTCCGGTTCTGGTCAAAATCTTGCAACGCTTCCAGACTAGTTTGCCATATCTTGGCGTCATCGGCAGCAAGGCTAAGCGCGCTCGGCTGGTGCAAGATTTGCAGGCGGCACACTTGAGCGAACGCAGTGATTCCTTCTTTTGTCCGGTCGGCTTAGACATAGGCGGCAATACCCCGGGCGACATCGCTATTTCAGTAGCCGCTCAGCTTTTGTCCGTAAAAGATAAACTTGGCTCAAGCATTGAGCCTTAGACTAATTTTGGCACTTCGAGCCAATCTTCAATGCAATATTTTGCCCCTAAAGCAAGCAGCTTTTCCGACTGCTTGGCTCTGTTCTGCGGCGGGCAAAAGCCTAAATAAGCAATGGTGGTCAAGCCTGCTGCCACCGCTGCCTTTACACCAGTGGCGCTGTCTTCCACGGCAAAACTAGTCTCTTTCTGCGCCCCGGTCTGTTCAAGCGCCCGCAGATAGACAGCTGGCGACGGCTTTTGTATATCGGTGGCTTCAAAAAAATTGGTCCCGAAAAACTGGGCTAGTTTATTGCCTTGCCCATTGCTGCTGTAGCGCATGGCTGCTAGTCCTCTTTGAATTGGATTGTTTGATACAAAAGCAAATTGAAAGCCGGTCTCTTTCAGTATGGTCAGGGCTTCGATCAGGTGCGGTGCCATCTCTACTCCACTTGCCTGTAAGGCTTGCATCATGCGCCATTCGCGTTGATCGTAGAGTGCCTCAAAGGTGACTGCAATATTGAAATGCTCAGCAAGGTTTTGACAGAGCGTTTCTCTGCCTTGCCCATGAAAGTGTTCTTGAAATTCATCGACAGTCAGTTCTCTGCCGGCATTTTGACTGTAGAGTTGGTTGAAGCGTGCCACCAAAGACGGTATAGCCATCGCCTCTGTGCCGAGCATGGTATTGTCGCAGTCAATGAAGAGCCACCGCCCTTGTCCAGCTTTCAAATTCACCTATCTTCTTCCTGTGGGGCTTCGATGCCTTTTTCATGGGCTTTCTGCACAAGCATGTCATAAAAAGCTGGAAAACCTTGCATGACTGGGAAAATCCAGATGGTTTCTCGCGATTTTGACGATATTCTAAAACCTTGGGCCCAGCCTATATAGTCGACGGCAGCGATGTCTTGCCACTTTATGCTGCGCCTTCTGCCAAAGGCGTCCGAGCCCTTTATTTCGTCTTGATTGTAGTATGTCGCACCGCGGCTCATAGCTAAGATGGTAAAGAAACTGAGAGCGACAAAAAAGCCGAATACACAAAGCACCCAGACCATGGTTTCGGGTTTTGTTTTGCCTGGGTGCAGATAGGCAATTACTGAAATGCCTGAAAAGAAAGCCATGGTGACATACATAGCGGCATAATAGCCTTTGCTATAGTCGAGTTTGAAATATCCATCTTTTTCCTTGACTTTGCCCTCTTTAGGGGCGATGGCTTTCATTATCATCGGTGTCACCACCGAGACGACAAGCACTGTTCCGGCGGCGCTCAAGAGGTCTGCTGGCATTGGCCCGAATCTCCTTCTCGCTTTTGTCTGTCCGCCATATTGAGCAACTGCTCTCTAATTATTTCATCGGCTGATTTGCTGTTGACGGCGCTATATCTTGCTTTCAAGATATCAATTATTTCGCCGTCATGAGGAAAGCGCCCAAGCAGCATCTTTGAGAAAATGCGTTCTTGACCGGCATCTATTTCAAACAAGCCGCCAACCGTTTTGTGCAGTTCAACTCTAATGCCAAATTCGCGCCCAATTGCAAAAGCAAGGGCTTCAGCTCTCGGCTCATAGCCGCAGCCGCCGCAATAAGTTATAGAAAGGGCACTCAGTTTTGGTTTGGGGCTGTTCACTTTGTATTGAGGTGACTGGCGTGGTTTGACGATCACTAAAGTAAAGACTATTTATCGTCTAGTCTTCTGTTTAATTGTACCCGCTTAGGTTTTCTTTCGTTCTGAACGAGGAAACTTGGGCTCGATTGTCAGGGCTCTTCTTGAGAGTAGCGATTACCTGACTTTAGGTACGGGTATGACCATAGAACATCGGAATCTCTTTTCTTTGGCAAGTAAAGTAAATAGACTGTGAGCAATTTAAATCAAGAAAACCCCCGATTCAGGGCTACTGGAGAGATGGCTGCCCTTTCTGCGGCAACTATACTTGAGGCGGCGGGGCCGAGCCCGGCAGAGGCATCTAGGTCGGAAGCCGAGAAGCTTTTTATCAAGCGCATGGCGGCTGCCGAAGAATTGGCTAAGACAAGCCCTGCACTTTATCAATTTAAGATTGTCTCGTGGGCTGTGCTCGGCTACTCGTTCATGATTGTTATGCCGATCATTTTATTCTCGTTGATTTTGGTCCTGATATTTTTGGCTGTTAAGTTTCATCTTGGTGTTTATGCCATTAAGCCCTTGGGGCTAGCTGTTATTGCTATGTTGGCTGCCATTGGTTGTTATTTCAAAGCATTGTTTGTGCCTTTTCCAGAGACTGAAGGCATAGAAATCAAGGCTGCAGATTATCCTGATTTGTTTAGGCAGGTGCGCGAACTAGCCAGTCAGGTAGGGGTGAAAATAGACAGAATCTATTTGGATTACCAGATTAATGCCGCCGTGGTTGAGCGTCCGCGCTATGGACTTTTGGGCTTTTACGAGAATCACCTCATACTTGGTTTGCCTTTGATGATGATTCTCACCCCTGATGAGTTTAGATCTGTTATTGCCCACGAATTTGGACATTTGGCAGGCGAGCATAGTCGAAAGACTGGCTGGATATATAAGATGATCGGTCGCTGGCACACGATTTTGCAGGCGCTTAGTGCAAGCGATTCACTATTGCTTTCAGTCAATCTCAGATTTTTTAGTTGGTTTTATCCTTATTTTCAGGCTCTAGCTAGTATCGTCACCAGGCAGCATGAAAGAGAAGCCGATAGATTGGCAGTTAGCATCGCTGGTGCTGAGAGTCATGCCAGGTCTTTCTTGCAGATCATAGTGAGAAGTGACCGTCTCTCCAACTACGATACCAGAGAGCTGCTGCGGCAATATCCTTATGAGGGTCCGGTGCCCAGTGACTTTTATCGACGTCTGCAAGAGCACATGAGGGCGCCTATTCGCGACAAGATTGCCGCTATCGATGCTGTAGAAGCTGATTTGTTGTCTACACCTTCACCCTATGATAGTCACCCTCCCCATGCCGAGCGCATAGCTTGCTGTCAGAAAGTGAGCACGCTCGATAATCTTTTGCCGAGGCTGAAAGCTGAGAAATTGATCGATAGATTTGACTTGATGTCCCCTGTTAATGAAACGGCTATAGAAAGCTTTTTTGGAGCACAGTACGAGAAGCTGATGGAATTCTGCTGTCAGGATTTTGTCAAGCTGAACGAAGAGAACTGGAAAGAGCGCTCTAAAAATTTCAAGCAAATGGAAGAGCGTAATGCTGAACTCGAGAAGAAGCGCAGCGAGGGACAGACCCTTACTGCTGAAGAAGAATTAGAGATGGTTGTGAACGTGCATTTGCTGAAAGGCGTATTTGAAGCGGCGCCGCTCTATGAAGATTTGCATGATCGTTATCCTGATAATCTTGAAGTCTCATACCAGTTGGCTACGCACAACTATTTTGAAATGCACGACAAAGACCGTGGTCTTAAACTCTTTGAAGTGGTGGCAAGAGGCGGCAAACAATTTCGCTCTGAGGCTTGTGTCCTCTTGATGAGTCATTTCAACAAAGCCAATGACCATGCCAAATATCAAGAGTTTGAAAAGCTCTACAACAAGTATGCCGAAGAAGATTATTTCTATCAGGCTGAGCGCAATCAGGTCAGCGGTGCCGATAAGTTCAAGGCTCATTCGGCAAGTAGTGAGGAAGTAGAAAAAATCAGAGCAGTGGTGGCTTTGCAGCCGTCTGTCAAAGCTGCCTATTTAATAGAAAAAGAACTGAAGATTAGTCCGGAAGATCGTCTCTTTGTGCTGGTGGTGCGCCTCAAGGTCGACCCCGAAGGTTTTGGCGGCGATTCCAACCTTACTGTTGCGCAAGCAACATTCAATAGCCTTTGCACTGCAGTTCCTTTTCCTGCCGGAGGCTATATCTACATCATTTCTTCCGGCAGTGATGCCCTTTTGAAAGTGGTCAAGTCTATCGATAACGCTCTCATTCTGGGGCGAAGCTGATAAACTTAGTTCTGAATTGCGCTCTGTGGGAGACCTTTTATGGCGAAGAAAGCAAATAGCAAAAAAGTTCAAGCAACTGTAGCCGCCAGTGCTCAGCCTGCTCATGATCCCGAAGTGCACGAAGCGAAAGAGAAGAACAACAAAGAAAAGAACGGGCACAAACAGAAGAAGCAATTCAAAGAGCTAGGCAAAGAAACCGCCGCCGTTAAGCAGAATTATGACAATCCAGATCCTGAGATTTTGGAAGTCTTTGATAATCCGTTTAATGATAAGAAAGCTAATCGCAATAACGTCTGCGGCACTATTCATATCGAAGCACCTGAGTTTACGACTGTTTGTCCCATTACCGGTCAACCCGACTTTGCCAACATCGTTATCGACTATTGCCCCGACAAGCTATGTGTGGAAAGTAAGTCACTCAAGCTCTATCTCGGTGCTTTTAGGCAACTACCAGAATTTCACGAAGCCTGTGTCAACCGTATCGCCAACGACTTGATTGACAAGCTTAAGCCTCTTTCACTTACTGTAGAGGGACGCTTTACGCCCCGGGGTGGAATTCCATTTTGGCCCAAAGCCTTTTATGAAAAGTCGCGCAAATAGATAATCTTTCCAGCCAGAAGTTGGGTGTTTAAGGTGGCTGTCAGGAGGTTGGGCGCTTCTCTGGCGTCTACGGCTTTGTTTCGCGCCCCTTCAATTCGTCTTTACTAATGCCCACTTTACGAATGCCCTCTTGGGCTTGACATTTTGCTAAAATGATTGCTTCGTATATATCGTGCCAATAGTATTTATGTTTATGTCTATGAGGGACGCATGGCTTCGGCTTTGGTTGTATTTTCGGGCGGTCAAGACAGCACAACCTGTCTTTATTGGGCTAAGTCTCAATATGAGCGGGTGCATGCCGTTACCTTTTGCTATAACCAGAGACATGCAATCGAGATAGATAGCGCCCGCAAAATAGCGGCAATGGCCGGGGTGAGTCATGAAGTCATAGATCTTGGCGCCATTTTTAAGGGGCTGAGCCCCCTTACTGATCACAGCTTGCCTGTGGATCATTTTGCCGTGGAAGATTCTAAAGAGCCTTCTCTGCCATCTGGTGTAGCCACTACTTTTGTCCCGGGACGCAATATTCTTTTCTTTACCATCGCCGCCAATCGAGCCTATGTGCACAATGTAGATAGTATCGTGGTTGGTGTGGCCCAGCAAGATTATGGTGGTTATCCTGATTGTCGGCAAGACTTTATCAGCAAGCTGGAAGCCGCACTGGTAAGCGGTCTAGACCGCAAGCTGGAGATCGTTACGCCTTTGATGAATATGACCAAGAAAGAAACAGTTGAGCTTGCTCAAAGCTTGCCTGGCTGTCTTGATGCTTTGGCTTATTCCACCACTTGTTATGAGGGGCACTTTCCGCCTTGTGGTAAGTGTCATTCTTGTGTTTTGCGTGCCAAGGGTTTTGCCGAAGCCGGTTTAAATGATCCTCTTTTGGAAAGAGCTGCAATTGCGATAAGTAAGGTGTAAGAATAAGGTGTAAGGATATGGAACTGGTTAGTCGTATGCAGTTTAATGAGAGCGAAGAGCGTCTGGCTCTCTCTACCGTTACGGCTTCGCGGCGACTGCAGTTTTGCGCCGGTCATAGAGTTTATGGTCACGAAAGTAAGTGTGCCAATCTGCATGGTCATAATTATGTCGTCTTTTTGTATGCGCGCTCAGAGAATGAACTGAACGGAGATGGGCTTGATAGCCTGGGGCGCGTCGTAGATTTCGGGCAGCTTAAGTCGCTTTTTGCCCCTTGGATAGAAGACAATTGGGACCATGGCTTTATTGTTTCCAGAAATGATCTAGAAGCACAGCAAGCACTGAATGTGATACCGGGGCAAAAATTGTTTGTCATGGACAACAACCCCACGGCAGAAAATATGGCTCGCTATATTTTGCTGGAATTAGCACCGCGTCTGCTTAAGGGCAGTGGTGTTCGTCTTACCAAAGTGGTGCTTTGGGAGACCGAGAACTGTTTTGCCGAAGTGGAGTTGGTTTAGGTCGTATGTTTGGAACCAATCCGGTCAGGGGGCAAGAAGCCGGAGACGGAAACAGTCTTTGGGTGCAGGAAATTTTTTACACCCTGCAAGGCGAGGGACCTTTCACCGGTGAACCCTCAGTCTTTATTAGGCTGGGCGGCTGCAATCTTGCTTGTTATTTTTGCGACACCGACTTTGAATCGTCCACATGGCGCCCTACTCTTGCTGAGATATTCGATAAAGTGGCGGCTTTACAAGCTAAAGCCAAGCTGGTTGTTATCACCGGCGGCGAGCCCTTTCGTCAAAACATAGCGCCTTTGGTCGGCGGTCTTTTAGAGCGTGACTTTACCGTGCAGCTTGAGACCAATGGCACACTCTATCAAGACTTGCCCTGGTGCTCTGACTTGTTTGTGGTTTGCAGCCCCAAAACACCACTTTTAAATGAGCAGCTGGCGCTGCATATCGATGCCTATAAGTATCTAATAAAAGAGGGTGAGACTGATGAAAGAGATGGTCTGCCTTCTTTTTCGACCCGTCAAAGCGGCGCCCCCGGCGCTATTGCCAGACCCTTGCCCGGCAAAAGTGTCTTTGTCATGCCTCTAGACGAGCAAGACGAAGAACGTAATGTTCTCAATATCAAGGCGAGCATGAATGCCGCTCTTAAGTTTGGATATCGGCTAACATTGCAAACTCACAAATATTTGGGGCTGCGCTGAATGCTGTTTGCTAAAATTAGGCAAGTCGATAAAGACGGCTTTCTTATCGTCGAGAGCAGTACCGTCGAGAGCAGTACTAATGAACACTACTGAGAACGCCAAAGAGGCGCAAAAGAGATCGAAGAAGTCAGGACTCTCCTTGCTGGTTGTCCTGGGTAGTTTGCTTATTTTCATTGCTACTATTTCGATTGCATATTATGTTGGTTGGTCAAGCACTTGGGACAACTACCGCAAGCAGCCGCTCATAGGCGAAGCGCCGATTCAAATTCAGCTGGTTAAGGTCGTGAAGAATATTCCGGCGGGCGGCAAAATAGACTCTGACAATGTTGAAGAAGTGAGAGTGGTGATGCCCAAGGTCTATAGTGACTCATTCGGATTTGCTGCCGACTGTATGGGCGGGCGCCTCAAGTGGAGTTTGCGAAGAGGCGAGTATGTCTCAAGACATGACCTTCTGCCTGAAGTGGGAGGAGATGAATGAGCGACCAAACCGTGCAAAATATTGAGCAGGGCGCTGCCGCTGTAAAGGCTAAGACCTATAAGCCCTTTGCTTTGTACATGTTGCTTTTGCCTTTTATGGCCAGCTCGGGCTTTCTTGCTGGTAAAGAAATCGCCCAAGGCGAATACAATTCGCAGAAGATGGAAAAGATTAGCAAGCAGGTGCGCGTCGTTAAGCTAAAAGTTGATGTGCCACCGGCAGTAGTGCTAACCGAGGCGATAGTCATGCCGGCGCAAAAGGCTGATGTAGTTTTTGAAGAAGTGGATATATTTGTTAATCGTGCCATCGGTGATGAAGTAACTAGCCTTAAGTCTATTGTCGGCAGAAAGACCAAGTATGGCTTGAATAAAGGACAAGTACTCGTGCAAAGAGATCTTGAGTAAGGGCATATATTGTGGTTTAGGCTCTATTTCTATGCCAGTCTCACTGCTTATGCGGTGCAGTCTGTTTATTGGATACTACGCCTTCTCTTTGGTTTGAACAGCTTCTTTTGGTTTGGCTTTATTCCTTATGTCTGGCTTGGGCTTTTGCTCTGGTCGGCACTGGCTTTGCTTGCTTTATTGTTGAACGGGCATTTGAGGCGGGCAATGGCGCCTCTGGTTTTTATTTTGGGTACAGGCTTGGCTTTTGGCATCGAACAGTTGGGCGTATTGGCTGTCTTTTCCGATACTCTACCGACATACAATTTTGGTCTGCTTACCCCCTATCTAGAGCTGGCTGTGCTTTTCGGTTCGGCTTTCGCTTTATTTGTATTTGCCAAAGAGCCGTTTACTTAGGGGCGCGGCGTTTACATTTCTTTTACGGGGTGCGGGCTAATCTAAGCCCATACCCCACCAAAATAACGCGAGTTTTCTATGACCAAAGCAAGCGCCGACCTGGTTGAGACGCAGAGCAAGCGTCCGCAAGATGCACTTATCGGTACGAATGTTGAAGGCGCCAATAAGAACGGTGCTTTGCAGACAGAAGCCGATAATTTGAGGTTTGCCAAGCCCAATGGCGATAAGGAAGCGCCAAAATTGGAGACGCGGGCTGAGGTGGCCGGAATTGAAAGTTCTAAAATAGAGAACTTTAGAGTGCCCTCTGAGCAGGCAATCAAGACTTTTAAGAGCGAAAATTTGGCCATGGAGAGAATTGGGTCTGAGATCTTTAGGGACAGCTCGGCAAGGCATCTAGCTCGATTGGAATCTAAAGACGGGCAAGGCGGTATTTCTAAGGTCGATATGGAAAAGTATTTGACTGCCGCCAAGGCTTACAAAGGCGGCGACAAAGAAAGTCGTTATCCAAATGATTTCGTCAGGGCGGTCGATACCTTGCGCCGTGGCTATGATAGTGCCGAGTTGCAGCCCTATAAAGACGAGAAGGGTAATTTCAGCAAGCAGTCTTTTGGACGCGGTATTTTTGACAGACGCGACCGTCTGGCTGAGCTTGAGAAGCAAGCGGCAGAGAAAAATATTGCTAAAGCCCCGGATAAAGCTTTAGATAAGGCTCCAGATAAAGCTTTAGATAAGGCTTTAGACAAAGCCCCGGACAAAGCCCCAGATAAAGCTCCGGACAAAGCCGGTGCAGGTTCGCTGCCGATATCTGAGCAAAACTGGAACAGCAAGGGGCTGAGAGAAGCTTCGACAATTAGAGCAGGCGAGGGACCGGCTGCCGCTGCCGACCGTATTTTGCAAGCCCTGGGTGGCGACTACTCACGCGCTCAACATAAGCAACTAACCCGCGCCTTGAAAAATCAGTATATAGATGACCATGGCGGCAAGAAAGATTCTATCTTTGGTTTGAAGGTCGGTCACAGTATGCTTGATTCGCAAGAATCGCTAAATAAAATACTGGCGCGACTGAAAGATAAAGAGCTGATTGATAAGCTCAAGGGCGGCTAAAACTAAGTTGTCTAAAAGTCCCCGCAATGGGGATTTTTTTCTTTTTGAATTGGCTGGAAAGTGATTCAAAACTATCACGTCAGTTTCACGTGCTCGCGCTTAGATTGATAGCACAAAGAGCTGAGGCGCAAACGCAGCAAAATTGAAACCTTTTCGTGGGGAGGTAGAGATTCGCGTCCGGTAGTTCGAAAGAGCTATCGGGCTCGATTCTTTTGGTTGGCTGTCTGGAGAGCTGACTGCAGATTTTTCCTGGCTCTATTTTCATTCAAGCAAAGCTAGTTGCTTGTCTTTCTCCAAAAGCAGCCAGTAAAGAGGGTCGAGAATGTTTTCTCTGGGGTCTACGTGCGGTTTGGTTATGGGGTTTGCTTGCTTAAGAGGATGACCGTTATAGATAATTGCGATGTTCTTGTCGAGCTGATCTTTGTAGTCGGCTACCAAGTCGGGTCTGCCGGCACTATCGGTCAATAGCAATAAATTAGATAAATACACGTTTTTAGCAGGCAGCGGCATCGACTTGTCGTCTTTGTCTATGGCCCAGGCTTTCTGAAAGGCTTCCAAAGCATTGGAAGGTTCTCTTGCTGCCTGCCAAAGTTGACCCAATGTGGCATAGTCTCTAGCTTTACCCAGATAAACCTCATCGATGCCGTAGATTTTCTCTTTGGTGCGCAAGACTTCTTCTTGATACAGCGCTGCTTGCCTCATGTCCAAGTTCCTGCGGCAAGCTCTCACTGTCTTCAACAGATCATCGAGATGTTCTCCTGGAGTACTTGGTACAGCATTGTCCATATCATTGACCAGGGTGAAATAGTATTGAGCCAGTGCCCAATTCTGCATGGGCTCTTGGCTGTATATATGGGCTAACTCTCGGCGGGCGTCGCGCGCTACAGCCAAGTCGCCGTCTGCAATTGCTTTCTTTTCTGCTTCTTGCAGCTTAGCTATCTCTGAGACATGATCTGCTTCACTTATGGCGCCTTCACTGGCTTCGGTTTCTGCAACTTCATGCTCTGCCTTGGTCAGTCTAGGTTCACTCTGCATTCGATTGCTTAGTGTCTCAATAAATCTATGGCAGACAAGCTCGGCTGGCTCTCTCTCTTGCACGTTTGCTGCCCCATCATGTCCTTGTGTTTCAAGTTCGGCTCTGGCGATTTTGAAGGCAACGAGGGTGTCGTCGACTCGATCGGCTCGGCGAATGTATTCTATCGTTCTCAAAAATGGGGTGTTGACGTTATCTGTGATTGCTTGTTCTTGTAAGGCCATGCATACAACCTCGTTAATGCAATTGTGTCTGGCATATGCAGCAGTAAGGCTCCTAGCCATTGTTTCAAGAATATATTTTTTCGGATTGGTTTGATTGGGTCTTTCGCTTTTGCTGTTGGCGACTTGGCTAAGCGTAGATTTGAACTGATCATGAAAGGGACGAACTAGACACCGCCATTGTTCTGCAGTCAGTTCGTTTTTTTGGTCGATGTTATAGAGCGAGTTATAGACATCGGTGGTGGCTTGATTGCTGTAGGTTCTTTCATCCTCGAACCTCGCATAAGGTATCAAATTTGCTAAGCCATTCATGGCATATTCGTGCTTCCCAAGCGAACTATAGGTTTGATAAACCTTGATGGACTGGAAAAGGCTATTCGGGAATTGGGGCTTAATACTTAGTTGTTCTAAAAGTTGCAGATTGCCCAAGATCTTTGCCGGTGCCGATAGAAAATTGGCCTGAAAAGGAAGGAGCGCAACAAAAATGAGTGACAGCAGAACTAGTTCTTGCATAAAAGGTTGCCAGAATGGCTTTTCTTCTGTTTTGAAATCCAGCTCTTCGTCTTCTGCGACACTTATGCGTTTTTGCGACTTTTCTAAGGCTTCCCTTCTCAGGTCGTCACCGACCTTCAATATATAGAGAACCGTCGGCACCGCGGCCACCAAAGTGTGCTTGTAGAAAACCTGACCGAGGCTGCTGTTGTGAGCGACAAGCAGGTCTTGGCTGAGCTGCCAACCTTCGTATAGACAAAAGAGAGCGGGGCTTAAGGCGACAAGGAAGCAATTGAGCAAGACTTCAACCATTCCTTTGAATGCGTAGTTTAAAGGATGGCTAAACAAGAATACGCCCGAGAATAGCACCCAAATCAGGCAAGACTTCCAGCCTGCTGAGAGGGTGAAACCCAGACTTTTGCGCAGTCGAAGAATAAATCCGGTGTTTGCTCCAGAAATCATATTAGCCTGTTTTTTGGTAATTCCTTTTACCAATATAGCCTTTATATGCTTCGAATCTCTGGGATTTTCACTGGAAAGTGTTTGGAGCAGAAGATTGTGACAATTCTAGGTCTGAATTAATGCAATTCATGGTGATCTTACGTAGGGCGCCTACTGGGCATTCCCCGATATCTGGACTATATTGAGTCATCGACTCCAGCAACCTTTACGTGTTGCACCTTTAGCTCCCCCGCTAAGCCCCAGCTTTCTATAAGGTACGGAGATTACATCTGTGGTGGAATCACATAAACCAATTAAGTTTTCGCATGGAATTTCAGCCGGCTCTCTAGGCGGTGTCTCCATGGACGCAGGCGCCGATGCTTCCGATAGCACCGCCTCGACCGGTGCTCGTCACGCCCGCGGCAAGTTTCAAGCCGATTCACTGAACGGCAGACGCGGCATACTCGAGCAGACCAACACCACAGACAACACAGCCCCTACTGGCTTGCACGGTCTGACCATTTCTGAAGGCGCCTTGAGCCCCAAGAAATCTCTCGATGATTTAGCCAAAGCCGGAGTCATTGCCGATAGCCGCAGCAAAGAAACCACCAATGTCGGCGACGGTAAGTCTGAGCCCAGACCAATAACCTCTTTTGAGAAGCCCAAAATTGAAGTAGGTTTCACTGATACACTCGAGCAACAGGGCAAAAAGCCCGACTTGATCGTCAGAGCCGACGGCAAAGTGGAAATGCTCAACAACCCTGAAATCTTGAGCTCCGGCAATGTTGTAGTCGGTCTTGAGCGTGCTCCTGGTGCTGTCAATCCTACCGAAGCCCAACAGAAGTCGGTCGGCGAACTCTATAAATATCTCGATGCCCGCATCAAAGAACAAAATCCTGCTCTAGCCGGTAAAGGCGTCGATCTCGAAAATCCGCAGGGTCTGGTTCCGGAAGAAGCCGCTGCTGCCGCCCGTCGCGCTGGTCAACGTGCCAACGTACCCGATGGTGCTGATGCTGGTTCGGTGCAGAGCGGCAACCGTTATTCCGGCAACCGTGCCGGTGGTCGCATGAGTTCCGGTGATGTCTCCGATATGTTCCCTGGACGCGATTTCCGCTCCAGAAACGGACAAGTCGATGCTGTCGACCTCATCAAAGATACTGTTTCCAGCTTGAACGGTTCGCGCGGCAACCACGAACACTTCGGCTATCGCCGTGGACGCGGTCACGCAGTTGGTGCCTACGGTCTCACCGCCGATCACTTCCAAAATTGGCTCGCCAATTTAGACATCGAAGCCCTCGAAGAGCAAGAGCGTAAAGGTCTTGTGCCCCCCGGCACCGCCGCCCGCATGAAGAAACTGAAAGAGCAAGTGGCTAAGGGTGAAACCCCCGATGTGCTCAAGAAGATGCGCGACACCGATCAGAACTCACTGTCTGACGCCGACAAGAAAGACATACTCGGTACTTTCGGCAAAGAAGTACAAGAGTTGGCTGCCAAAGATTTGATCAACGGCTATTCCAAGACCATTGCCGAGCAGAACCCCGGCAAAGAAGTCGACCCTGGTCAGATTGCTTTGGCGATGCACTTGGGACGCGTTCCCAATGCCGAAGACATGGCCGACAGCGGCAACAAAGACTATATGAGCGCTGCCAGAAACAAATGGCAGTTGGCTGCCGCCGCCACTCAGAGCCGTGGCGAAGGCTTCGACTGGAGCGGTGATGCCAACGGTATCGTTGCCGCTTCCCAGAACGCCGACGGTCAGCGCATGTGGACTAGATTTGCTGCATCGGTTAATGGTGGTCGTCTTGGTTGCGCCGCTTCGGTATCTGAAGTGCTGATCAATGCCGGTTATAACGTCACACCCGATGCCGGTGCCCACAACCTGGCTATGCAACTACTGCGCAAGGGCGGTGAGAAAGTACCGATCAATCAAGTCAGACCCGGCGATGTAGTCTTCGGTGGACCTGGCCGCGCCGGTGGTTCGGACCACATCGGTATTGTCGAGAGAGTAGACAGAAACGGCAATATATATGTAGGCGCCAACTCTTCCAGCCGTGGACGTTGGGTCTCCGACCAGCCCCTGATGAGCGCCTTCGGTCGCTTCGTCAGAGGCGGACAGCCTCTCTATGGTATTCGTCTGCCCGGCAGCGACACCAATAACAGCAATATGGCTTAAGACATAGCATCAGTTGCTCTCTAAATATTGCCTTTGTGACCCTGCTAGAATGATTAGCGGGGTTGAAGATGAAAGACAAGTTTCTACTTGCAACAGGGCTCAGCTGTTGTTCAATTTATTTCTCGGTTTATGCTGCATGGGCTGAAACCTGGAATGAGATGCGGTCTTACGAAGAAAAGCATGCTCCCAATGCCGTTAGGGTGATTATCGCTACTTTCAAAGGCAAGCAGTATGCCGATGCTGACAAATTTTTGCAGATCGCTCGCAGCAATAAAGAAGATGCCGGCTATATCAAGGCGGCGGAGAGCGCGGTTGCTCTCAGTCGGCGTCAGTTTAAGCAAGCCGATGAACTAGCTAAACAGGCATTGCAAATCGACCCGCAGAATTCTCGTTTTCTAGCTCAAATGGCGCAAGTTAAGGCAAACTTGGATGACGATCAGGCTGCGGTGTCCTACTTTGTTAAAGTACCAATGGCTGCCAAGCCTAACCCTGATGCTTATATGATCGCTTGCGCCGGTCTAGACTCAATGGATGAGCTTGAGAAAGCTTATGTGGTAGCCAAGAAACTAGTCGAAATTAGCCCAGAGTCTTACCAAGGATATTGCCGTGCCGCTAGATTTGCTCGCGGGTTGGCAAAATTTTCTGAGGCCGAGAAATATGCAAGAAAGGGAGTAGAACTTGGGCCTTTGTATAAAGACGCACATTTTGTCTTGGCTGATTCTCTGTTTGGTTCGAAAAAGTGGAAAGAATGCTTGGCTGCCTGCGATAAGCTACTTGCTTTGCCCACAGCCAAAGGCACCAGAGAGGGCATTTTGGTCTTGCCGATGAAGGCACGCTGCTATGAAGGACTGGGTGACTATCAAGCGGCGGTAAAAGCCTGGACCATAGCTCTTGGTCAGTTGCCCGATCCTCGCAAGTGTCTAGCCGCTCGCGCCCAATGCTATAAGAAATTAGGCAATCTAGCCGCTGAAAGCAAAGATTTGGCTGAACTTAAGCGTCTTGATGCCGCTTATTAGCTGGTCTTTTAGGTTTGCTTCTTAGTATTCCAATCGTGCAGCAGTTTTTTGATCGGAATACTGACGCTTATCTCGGTCTGTGTGCCCGGTATGGTTATCGGTGTTTCCATGACCAGCTCTTTGTTTTTGTCATGCTTGAGATAAGTGGTGCCTTTGACGGCAAAGTTATGTTTGCCCAGAGGTGTCTTGAAACTTAAGGCAAAGCCTTGGTTGAAACTGCAGCGCAGACCATTTTTCTCTTTATCAAAAAGCGACTGAAAGTGAATATGCTTGCCGATAATCACCGACTCTATTTCGATAAGCGGAGCCACAGGCATCTTTAGCGGTAGTTTCTTTTCTCTTTTCAGCTTTATATCGACTTCCAACTCAGCCGGCGGCTTGGGCTTGAGGTTGAAGACCTCGATATCGGTAAGTTCACGTGTCAGCTCGCTAATTAGGTCGGTGCCTGTTTTAAAGCCCTCTTGCAGACCTCCTTGCAAGCTTTCTTTGCTGCGACGCGCTAGCCCCGATAAAGATTGCCAGGCGCCTTCCAGGTGAAAGCGCGCCAGTTTCTGGTTTTCTGGGCAAAAAATATCCTGAAGTTTGTTCTCCAGCTCTTCTAGGGCTAGTTTAGCTGCTTTTGATGCGTCTTTGTCTGTATCGTTCACTGGTTTAGCTGTTTCAATAAAGTCGGAAATTTGGCATTCCTGACTATATTAAGGCTAAATCTAGACCGCCGGAAGTGTCCTTAAGCTATTTGCGCAAAAGTCTTACAGTGTCACGCATGGTCATATCAAGAAAAAGCAGGGCAAAGACCGTCAGAAGGGCGCCGAGCAGACCTGCCCAAAAGAAAGCAGCCACTGTTTCTATAGTCTTAACGCTGGCATCGAGTAAGTTTGTGCGACTTTGAACATCTAGGGCTGAGTAGACGCCAATCACAACAAAAGCCAGTAGGGTCGACCAGCTGTACAAAGCCGATGGCACACGCGGTTCTCTTTTGATGGTTTGCATAAACACGCCCTTTGTTCTAGAGAGAAGACATACTAATTTCGATATTAGGGGGCGTCGGCACCAGCACCATCAACCGCAAGGTGGGTTCTTTTTTGAAACCAGTGCTGCTTTAATCTTTTATCTTGAGTTTGAGCTTGTTGTAGACCTGCAGCTCTTTGTAGACTTCTTCCGTGACGCCCGGAAACAACTGCTAGGCAAGCATTTGTCCCTTGCGGAACATGCGCATCACCTCGAATCCTTAGAAGAATACGGCTGAGGTAGGTTGAAGATGACCGTCAGTAGTGGATTTTCGTCTGCACTGATTCGGAACTGTCTTTTGCTGTCAATCGCGGTAATGCCGCCGGTAATACCAGAACAACGATAGAAATTTCTGATTTTGTTCAGTACATTTGCCTACCCCACATTTTGGTGTTGACCCTGACAGTTATCGTGAAAGTTGACTGGTTTCTTATCAGCCGCAAAAGGGAATAATGGGGCAATCGTAGGAGAGGTTGGCCCCTGTATGGCTGATGTGGACGAGAAGAGAAGCCGCAGTCCATTGGATCGCCAAGGGCTAAAAGATCAGCCGGAAGCGCAGGCGGCGAGAGTGGCCGGGGCTGCTGATCTAAAGGCGATGCAATCGCTTAACCAAAATGCGCACAATGGTAGTGCTGGCGGCGACCAGTTAGAGAGCATACAGATAATCGCCCTGGACGATGGCGGCAAGCAAAAGGTAGTAGCTGAGCGGCAAAAGGAAGTAAAGCCGTTACCGGAGATAACGACCGAGTATTTGAGAGAGAGAGCAAAGCAGCTACCGGAAGGACCGGAAAAAGACCGCTACAGGCAATTGGTCAGAGAGCAAATGGCGGAATTGTCGCCGGAAGCAAATGCCAGAGCCGAGCGGCTGGCGCAGGTGAACGAGAGGATAAAGGCGGCGGGGCGCGACGAAGGCGGCGTACACGAGGTAATGAGGGCGGAAGTTGTTGCCAAATATTCAGGGCGAGTAGAGCACAATCAGCCGATCGAGAACACGGAAGATGGATGGTTAGCGGCCGGGCAGGCGATAGCCAGCTTGCCTATAGAGAAGCAAATGGAAGTGATAGGAGCCGGGCTGCTTGCCGGGGTCGAGCAGTACCAGCATTACGAGAGAGAGCGGGCAATAGGGCAGGTGATAGGGACGGTCCAGGGCGTAGGGCAAGTTGCAGCCCACTAAGAGATCCGGTCCACGATTTGGTGAAGACGAAATAGAATGCAAAATTCTGCACATTGGAGTCAAAGATGGTTCGATGACTGCTGAGCAGAGAGCCGTTTTTGAAAAAGTTGGCAAGCAAGTTCGGGATTACAACGAGAACCTGCCCATGGGAAAAGCTCCTATCAAACTGAAGGTTACGGTAGTTAAATGAAAGAAAGAGAAAAACTTAAATGTGGAGTGGGTTTCTATTTGATGGCTGATCGGGCGATTCTTCCGACTGAGGCCATTACCGAGAACCGCCTAAGAGTGGACATTGAGCCGGTTACGGTTTTTGATTATCGAAATCGTGCTGAGTTTATAGCCGCTTTGGAAAAGGCTATAGCCGCTGGCAATCCCGTAGTGCCAAATCCGACAGATGAAGAATTACAGACCTGCGGTGATGGCTTTTCAGAATTCAAAGAACCTGCCGGTCTTAAGTATTCCGGGCTTCCAACATGGGATGAGCTTGAGAGGAAATCGATCTTAGCTTCCATTCGCTGCTATCCGTCCGGTTATCTCCTGGAAGTTTTTGACCGAGCCAATGATGGTAAATGGAGTGAGGACACAGCATTAGAATTGCGGTTACCTGCCAATGTTGGGCTATCTGGCGTGGTCGATGCGATTCTTGATCATTTGAAGAGCCGTAAGGATATACCTGGCTCAGTAGTGGATTTCAACCAGTCGAAGACAGTGAAAGGTGCGTAGGGGGCGAGTGCGGCTATCGCCTTGGGAAGGAGGGTTGACCCTCCCCACCCTGCACAGCTCAAGACTGGCGGCTTTCCCGCATCCGACTCCTACCTTAGGTCTTGACGCCAAAACGCTCCAGAGGATAGGGAAGGGTGATATGTCCCCATGGGAGCCAGCGACCTGAAATTTTATACATGCGCTCCCAGGTGAAATGGTCATTCTGGCTTCGGTCGCGCAGCGCCTTCATCCAGATGCCAATCACTCGGAATCGAAAAGTGTGTAATGCTCACAGATTAGTTGGCACTCCGTAATAATTGAAGCGTCCAGTTACTACTGGAGGGATCCGGGACCATAAAGTTTTCCAGAGAGTTAAAACGCCCGGCGGAAAAGGCTATAACCCAAGTGCTAATGTCACAAGCTGAGGATATAGTCAGTAGCGGAAGGTTGCTAGGCAATGGCTTGGACGCGGCAGGCAAGGTGTGAATTCTCTCGCTATTAGTCACACATTTATTCAAGCTACCGTCAGGGGCATTTCTACACATTCTCTCGCAAGAGCCTAAGCCTGAAGTTCTTTCCAGCCAGACCTGACGTTTACCGTGAACAAAAACCGGACAAAATTAAGTGATTCAGGGCGTTGAAGCGCTTCGAGATTGAGTTTTCTATTCAATTTTCTGAGGAATTAGTATGGACAGACTTGGCGCTGCTGAAACCACAAATAATGCATTTGCTTTTTCTCGTGAAGAGGATGCTGTGGCAAGTAAATTTTTAGAGCAGACACATTTTGTCGATTGGAAAAGCGTTAATCCTACAGCAGAAGACAAGAATCAAGTATTTGAACCATCTGCTCCAGCAATAGCAGTACCAGTCGATGTAATAGTCCCTCTGCCTCAGGCAGAGAAGAAAACTTTGCCCTCAACCACAACAGAAGAGCCATTGCCATCGACCACAACCGTTAGTGCAGATTCTTTGCCCTTAACCAAGCCGAAGGTAGAGGATTTGGGCAAATGGTTTTTGAAATTTGGTGATATTTATGACACCAGTGGCAATGGCATACTTGAAAGAGGTGAGATTGACACAGCCTTAGCCAACGCTGAGAAGTCTCCTAATCAAAGAAATGACAAACTCTATCTGCAAGCTAGGGAAGAGGAAAAGCTTTATTTGGAAGTTTTGTCAAATTCCTATTCCACTGTGGCTAGTGCTCATGACGACGAATTCGGGTTTGACGATTTAGTAACCAAAAAGGATCTGGAGTCTTTCTCTAAATGGGTAGAGTTTTACGAGAACGACTTGGAACGTCTGAAGGAGGTGGCACCTGATACTTACCAGACTATAAATTTTCTTCGCAACGAGTTCAATCAGTTAGATACTGATGGCGACAGAGAAATCACTAAGCCAGAGCTTGAGCAGTATGCCGCTCGCGAGGATCTAACGGACGAACAGAGAAAAGCAGTAGACGCATTGAATAGTCCTACTTTCTATAAAATCGCCAATATCGATAAATCAATTAGAGAGCAGTTCTTCGATGATGTCTTCAAGTTGGATAAGCTTTTCGGAATGGAGCCCTCGATTACAGTAGACAGGTATACCCGCTACATGAATAAAGCACTTCCTAAACCTTGGTCTTCCTACTTCAGTATATTTAGATCGAGGCAGATAGCGTATGGGAATGTTGACGATATGCGGATACACAAGGACAGCTTATTCCGATTCTTTAGCTCTCCTGAGGATTTGGCTCTTTAAGTTTGTCGCCTCGAATTGATAAAGCATCCAAACGAATGTTCTGCAGGCAGAGAGACGGCAAGGCTGCTCAAATTTTGTAGAGCCTAGGCTAGCGTGATTTTGGGATAGAGACCCGGAATCACCCTTAAATGTCCTTCTTCGATCATTTCGTCGATTGTTTCTAAAATTGTCTCTTGTCTGCGATGCGAGCAGGCGCCGTAAAGTTTCAATTTATCGAAACCTTTCTCGGTAATTTTCTTTGACTTGCTGCCCGACAAAATGGCCGCTATTGTTGTGCGCCCTACCTGTCCTTTCAACTCGCCTACAAGCGCCATTATGGCCGCGTGCAGATTTTCACCGCGATTGACGCCTTTAGGGCTGGTGTCAACAAAACTCTTGCGTTCCACTGCTTTGCCGAGGGCACCAAAGGCGTTCTTACCGAGGGTAAAGGGCTTTTCCGCCTTTTGTCCGCTGTTTTTATTGCCCCGGGCCGGGCTGCAGATATCGCAGCCGGTGCAATCGCCGTTCAGAGTCTGACCAAAATAGCCCAAGATATTGCGACGCAGGCAAGTGCGAGAAAGGGCATAAGCAATCATTTTTTCAAGGCGGTCGCTGTCTAGTTCTTTGCGGCGCTTTAGTATGTCTGTGTCCAGCCAGCTAATTTCTTTGATTAGCTTGACCCGACCTTGATCCATGGCGATCATGCTCAACTGGTTGAACAGGTCTAGTGTGCTTATGAGCGGACTGTCCTTGATTTCAACATTAGCCAAAATTGTTTCTCGACTATGGCTTGTGTTTTTGTTCGCCTTTAGAAAGTCATAGACTTCAAAAACCTGTTTGTCGCTTGGATACTTGTTATTGGTCAGCCAACGCTGGGTGTAAATGTCTTTCGACTGATAGAGCAGGGTGCAAACAGCATGGTTGCCGTCTCTACCGGCGCGACCGGCTTCTTGATAGTAGTTTTCCAGGGTGGAGGGCATGTTGTAGTGAATGACCCGGCGAATACTTGCCTTATCCACTCCCATGCCAAAGGCATTGGTGCAGACAATTACTTTCACTTGATCTTCTTCGAATCTCTTTTGCATAGCTTTGCGCATGGGCAAAGGCATACCGGCATGGTAATAAGCTGCTTTGATGCCGGCGGCGGTGATTCGCCGCGATAGGGCTTCTGCTTCTTTGCGCGTGGCTGCATAGATTATGGCGCTGCCTGGCTCGGTTTTGTTGAAGTTTATAGCTGTGCCGTGGTCTATCTCTAGAGTTTGTTTTAGCCTTGCTATGAGATGACGATCTTTATCGTCGGGGTTGTCGCATTTCTCGACCTCTAAAACCAGATTGGAGCGATTAAAGTCGCCCTTGACCACAGTCATATCTAGACCAAGATTGCTGATGATGTCTGATTGGACTTTGTTGGTGGCTGTGGCGGTGAGAGCCATCACCACCGCCCGCGGTACCAAAGGCAAAAGACTTTTCAAATGGCGATAATGCGGTCTAAAGTCATGACCCCATTGGCTGATGCAATGGGCTTCGTCGATGACCAATAAAGCCACGTCCAGTCTTTGCAATAGGTTTATAAAGCGCGGTGAATCGAGTCTCTCCGGCGCAATATAGACCAGTTTGTAGCGACCACTAAGCATGCCTTCTATGCGGTCGTCTATTTCTTCGGCGTCGATTGTACTGTTTATGAAAGTGGCGTTATTTATGCCGCGCCTTCTCAAGCCGCTAATTTGATCTTCCATTAGAGCGATCAAAGGTGAAATGACCAGGGTTAGTCCGGGCAGCATCTGGCTTGGTAGTTGGTAGCATAGCGATTTGCCATAGCCTGTGGGCAAGAGATTGAGCGTGTGCTTGCCGGCCATGGTCAGGGCTATCGATTCGGCTTGCTTTTCTCTCAGGCTAGTCAGACCAAAAAGTTTGTGCAGCACTTCTTCCTGTGTTTTCGGTACATCCTCTTTCGGTAAATTCTCTAAGGATACCGAGACCTGCGAATTGAGAGTGCCGCTGTTCATATTGATGTTTGCCCTGCTGCCTATTTTGCCTTGCGGCGCCACCTGATAAGTTTAGCGGTTTTGTCGCATCAAAAAATGTGCAAGAGCACATTTTATCTTTAGCTTTGCCCGGGTTAGGAAGCCTGATGAAGGTGTCGTATATGCGATTGTCTGGGTTCGCATATCTCAATTGGACGGCAGGCTTTTATTTTGCTGTGGAAAGCTTTACCGGGCTTAGTTCTTCATAACCTGATAGGTTGCAGGGGATTCTTTGAAAATCCCAATCGGGCAGTTTCATGACTACCATTTCGACAGTCGTGTAGACTAAACTGCCGGGCATGAGGTGGCCACCATAAGTGGTGCCCTTGTCGTCTGCTACGGCTAGATGAATGTGCGAGCCGGCGCTTGAGACCACGCCAGTTTGCGAGACTATTTCAAAGTGACCGCTCAATGTGGTGCTCTCTTCGTTATTGGCATAGCGCAAATTGACTTTGGTAAGCGAGCCAACCAGGCAGAGAATAACGCCGGCCTTTATATCATTCTCGGCTATTAGAGCGTCTATTTCGCTAAAGAGCTCTTGACCGGGCTTCAGCCTCTTTACCAAAATTGTCTCTGTATTGGTCATCTTCAGGCTTCGCCTTGGCTAGACTCGGGGCTGCCTACTTTGTTATCTTGTCTGTTTTCATGCCTGTTTTCATTCTTAGACTCTTGCTTATGCAATTCGAAACCCTTGCGGCTCACTCGCGCCTTTCTCTGTGCTTCGATGGCAAAGCCCACCATCTTTTGCCATTCAAAAGTATCACCGGGTACGCAAGCAATGCCAAAGCTATAATCCCAGTCTGAATGCCCTTCTTTCAGTTTGCCGAAATGTCTTGCGCAGATATCTGAGAAGTTGGAGACGAACATGGCGGCTAAGTTGCTGTCTAGACCGGGCATTAGAAGTGCAAAATGTTCTTCTTCAAAGTGAGTGAACCAGTCTATTGAGCGTTTGGCATCTACGATTTCGGCCAACGCCATGTGCAGAGCCTCTTTGTCATCTATTGATAGTTGCGATGGCAGTTTTCCATGCTTCCTTATTTCTAAAATAGCGATGCTGAGCGGCCACATCTGGGTGCGTGCTCTTTCAAACTCGCGCTCTATAAGCCAGATAAGAAATTCGAAGCGATAAAGTCCGGTGCGAGTATCGTGTAGTTTTGCCGAAAAGTCATCGGCTTGTTGTTTGTTGTAAGCCCATTTTGTAGTCAGGCGAGCGGCTATATCTTCAACATCCATGCCGTCATTCGAGATATTGACCATACCGGCCTGCACCAGCCGATAGAGAGCATGCAGCCAGACATGTTTTGGTAAGTCAGCTAGTTCCACGGCATCAGTAACAATCGGGCTTTCGCAAAGGGCGATAAAGAGTTCCCAGATGCAGTCTTCCCACTCAATTCCGCGCCCTTCCAGTCTGGCTCTAAATTCGTCCTTGTCAGAACAAAATTCTTTGGGCATTAGGGCTGAATACATAGTCAAACCAAGCGATTTGAGATATTTGTTTTCGTCAAACAAAGTGGCTGCTTCTAGTAGAAAGCTTTGAAAGCGCACTTTCAGTGTTATCTGGGGGGCGCGTTGCTCGGGTAGAAAGCGAAACCAGCCTTCTTCCTGAATGATGAAGTCGTAAAGCACTTCTAGACCGCTGTCTTTCAAAGAGCTGGCATGGACCGGCTTACCTGCATCAAAATAGATAGACATTATGCCGTCTTTGCCGCTAACTTCTAAGACGCCGGTGTTGTCGTTTAGGGCAATTGTCTGCAAGAGCCCGAGGCTGGGCATGGTCTTGAGATTGCCTTCAAATATTAGGGTTTCGCGGTGACGTCTTTCTTGTTGGGCAGCATAGCCCACCGGCGGGCCGTTGACCCGGTGTTCGTTGCGCTTGTCAACTTCTAACGGTTCGGAGCTGGCGCCGAAGCTTCCACTGGCGCGGCTGGCTGAATTTGGGACTGACGGCTTGGCAGAAGATGGAAAATCGGAGCCCGTAAATTCAGGCTTGCCAAGTAGGTCAAATTGGCTGGCGGCGGGCGTTTGGGGGCTGTAGCCAGCGGAGGCTTGGGCTTTTGCTTGAAATTCTTTTGGGCGATTTTGGTCCTGTAAATCAACCGATATCGGTTGATTTACAAAGCTACCACTTGACGAGTTTGAATTGATTGTATCGAAGCTGCCGCCCATGGTGAAAGGGTCTTGCCCCTTTTGGTCAAAGTCGCTGGCCGCCATATTCAAATTCATGTTCAAGTTGAGGTTGGCATTCATGCCGGCCAGGGCACTGGCGCCGAAAGCTTGGGGTTTGGTTTGCAGAGCGCGCCAGAGGTCTTTGATATGGCGCAGCACCTCTTGGGCGTCGACTGTATGAATGATTAGCTTTTCGCCCCGTCCGCCGCTTTCGGTGGATGGTTCGATGGTAAAAGTCATTTCCCCTGTATCTTTGTGGCAGACTGCCGACACAAGCAAAGATAGGGTGCCGCTAAAGCCAAGTGAAGTGAGGTAAAAGGTCTTGCCTGGCTTGCTTGCCGCCCTTTGCATCATTTCTTGAATGTTGTCCGAATCGGGAAAGGCTTTGATGCGATGCATCGTTTGGTTGTTTTGCGGTGCCAGTTTTGCCTTTTTGAGCTTTTCGAAGGCGACGCGCTCTTCGGTTGTCAGGTTGTACAGCTGACCTTGGTCGAGAAACATGTCAAAGATGTCTGAGCGTTCCAGCTTCGACTTCTTCAAGGCTTCGCTGAATTTCTCAAGAGCTTTGAGATAGGCTTGGCGGGCAAGGTTCTTCTGACCGGCTGATTGTTCAAAAAAGGCTTGCATAGTAAATACCCGGGCCGCCAATAGCTCGGGAGGATGTGGCAAAGAGCTCATAAGTCCATGCAGTTCTTCCATTAAGCTGCGGCAGCGGGCTAATCTTCCTGCTGCTTCGGACGCCAGGGCTGAAGCAGCCAACTGTCTGGCTCTTTGTAGATTTGAGAAGATCGAGTCGATGATTAGCTCAGCGGCTGGAATGTCCGCGCCGACCAGTTCTTTGCGAATCATAAGGGACTGATCGAACATGCGGTCGTGGCGGCTGGTGTTTTCATGCCGACTGAGGGGGTTAAACTCTGAAAGTTCGACCAATTCATCGGAAAGCTTGAGGAAGAAATGATCGTCTTTGGGGCTCACTGTCTTGAGTGTGGCTAGCAAGATTTCATCAGAAGCTTTGAAATTGCCGCTGAGCGAGAGAGCCTTGATCAGGTTGCAAGCTGTTTCGTAACCATTGGCAGTTAGTTCGGGGTTTTGGGCTAGGCGGGCTTTGAGTTGGTTATAGGCTTCTGAAAGGCGGTTATCTTTGATTAGTTGAGCTATGCGGTCATAATCAAAATTGCTGGTACTTTGCAAGCTTTGCCTTCCTTAGCTGTCTGCCCGTAGCCATATATCTTTCATTAGTCATACCCTACCCCAGCCTCGATCATGTTAATCTGTTTAATCTTGACTCTGTCTGTTTCTATCTAAGATAAGCCGTGTTACCTCTAGGCGCTTGGGCTGATAATGCTTAAGTGAAGGTATCGTGGGTGATGGCGTCTTCACCAGAGCGAAATGCAAGTGCGCAATACAAGAGCCAAATTCGAGAGCCAAATTCGAGAGCCAAATGAATGAAAAAGGTTGTGTCTGGTGATTTAGCAAAGGCTCTACTGAAATCGCAAAAGACAGTCGGCTTGAGGGTAGCGGCTGACTCAAATACTAGCTCAAATACTAGCTCAAATACTAGCGTTAATGCTAGCGTTAATAGGCTTACCCGTGCGCTTCTGGCTTTGTTTTTGCTTTTGGTTTTGGGTTGTTTGTGCTGGCAGACAAAAGCTTTGGCTGTCCAGCTCGACGGAGCCGACTTGCAGTTTCGAGAGGCTCTGCAGGCTTACGAAAAGAACCCATCTGATCATCGCTCTGTTTATAACCTGGCTGCGCTCACTAGTCGGCTCGGCGATAGAGAGCAGGCGCTGCCTCTATTTGAAAAAGCTGTACAGCTCGATGGTGATGATTTCTATTCACATCTTGGACTTTGTCAGTCATTGGCGATTGAGTATCTTCTCGATAAGAAAGACGGAGTGGCTCAGGCTCTTCAGTCTGAGCAAACATGGAACCGTGTTTTGAATGAATTGACGATTGCCGAGACTTTGCTGTGGCAAGATCGGCGCCTAAGTGGCGAGCGCAGGCTGGAAGCCTTGATCTTGCTTTGCAAGACTGAGATGCAGTTGCACCAGTTTGACAAAGTCTTGTCTCTTTTGCAGAAGGTGCAGGCCCAAGAGCAGTCTTTTGGGGATGGCTCATATAGTGAACTAAAGGAATTTGAGTTGCTTTGTCGCTTTGCTGCCATAAGCGAAAGTAAGTCAGGGCCTAGCCCAGAGAGTCAGGCAAAGCTTTATGCGAAATCTGATGCAAAATCTTATGCAAAGTCTAATGCCGAATTTTATACCAAAGCATATTTAAATCTCGGCAGTCAGTCTAAGAAAGAGATAGATTCTTTGGCGGCGCTGGCTATTGAGATTTTGAGCGCTGATAGAAAGATCAAGAGTGCTGAAACCTTGCGTGTGGTTTTGGGCGGTATAGTGCCTTTGGTTAGTCAACAGCAAAATCAAAATCAATTGTTGGCGCAGCTGCAAGCGAAAAGTAAAGAGCGGCCGGGCCTCGGGCGACGCGAAGCAGAAACTAAAAGCAGAACAGAAACTAAAAGCAGAGCAGAAACCAAAAGCAGAGCAGAAACTAAAAGCAGAGCTAAATCTCAATCTCAATCTCAATCTCAAACGGCCGCCCCTTATGCCAAGCTTCTTGCTCTGGCGGCGAGGCAAATCGAGCGTAGTTTTCCATATGACGCTTCTCTCTGGTTATTGCTCGCCCGCCTTGAAGATACAGCTGCCGAGAAGCACTACAGGCGCGCTTTGGCTCTCAAGAAAGAAAGTTTGGCGGCAAATCTCGGTCTGACTTTGGTACTTAGCAGACGCAACCTATCGTCCGCCCGTGCTCAACTCAAGAGCTTTGAAAAGATCCTGGCTGCTCGCGAACCCGGACCCGAAGTCGTAATTGCCGGAAAGGCAACCTCTATGGCTCTTTCTCTCTTGCCTAAAGCTAAAGCTAATTCTAAGTTCTCTTTCGGGGCTGGTACTACCAGCAGTGGCGCTGCCTTTGCCGTGCCTCTAAAGATAGTTCGGCTTGATTGCGGTTGCAGCCTCGGTGCTGCTCTTTTGCAATTGAGTCAAAGAAGTGATTTGGGCTATATTGGTCTGCAGGCTCGGCAGGGTGGACGCGGTTTGCTTATTTTTACCGTGCCAAAGGCGGCTCTTGGCTTTTCCCAATATAAGGGGCAAGACCTGGAAATTTCGGCGCTAGTGCCTGGAAAATCGGGGTTTAGGCGCATTGCTGATTTCTCAGAATTGGCAGATTCCATACTTACTTTTGAGGCGGCTTTCTATCTGCCTGCGCTTGAATTGGGCAATGCTGACTTTCCGTCTTTGCCCCTGGCTATATAAAGCTTATTTGATTTATATCTCAAACAGCCTCTGGCTTTGTAAACTTTACCTTTAGCTGGCTGGTCTTTTGCCGCCGGAAACCAACGGGCTGTGTGGGAGGTTGAAGATTTCTGTGGGTCGCCTTAAGACAATCAACTTTAAGCGCTGGATAGACGAGAATCGTCATTTGCTCAAACCGCCTGTCGGCAATAAGCTTGTTTGGGAAGACCGCGAATTTATCGTCATGGTCGTCGGCGGACCCAATAAAAGAACCGATTATCATGTCAATGGCGGTGAAGAGTTCTTTTATCAGGTGGAAGGCAATATGACCCTGAAAGTCTATGACGAAGGGTGTTTGCAAGATGTACCGATAAACGAAGGCGAGATTTTTCTTTTGCCGCCCGGTGTGCCCCATAGCCCACAGAGACCTGAGGGGACTGTCGGTTTAGTGATCGAGAAGAAAAGAGAAGAGGGCGAACTGGACGGTTTTGTCTGGTTCTGTCAAGGTTGTGGAGAGAAGCTCTATGACGAGTATTTTCATCTCACCAATATAGTCACTCAGTTTCCTCCCATATTCGAACGCTTTTATGCCTCGGACGAAAACACCACTTGCAAAAAGTGCGGGCTGAAAATGACCAAGCCTAATTAATTGGTCTAGAGCTAAAGATGCCAAAGCAGAAGATGCCCAAAATAGATATTCATACCCATCTATTGCCGCAAGATTTGCCTGATTGGAAATCGCAGTTCGGCTATGGCGGCTTTATCAAGCTTGAGACTTTGCCCTGTTGCAAACGGGCTCGTATGGTCAGAGACGACGGCAAATTTTTTCGCGAAGTGGAAGAGAATCTCTGGTCGGCACAGGCTCGCCTGGCTGATATGGCAAGAACCGGAGTAGATAAGCAGGTGCTTTCCACTGTACCTGTCATGTTCAATTATTGGGCTGGAGCGAAAGATACGCTTGCCTTGGCTAAGTATTTGAATGACCATCTCGCCTCGGTTGTGCACGAGCATCCAGAGCGCTTTTATGGTCTTGGTACCGTGCCTTTGCAAGATACCGAACTGGCTTGTCTAGAACTCGAGCGCATCATGAAAGAGCTTAGGCTGAGCGGGGTGCAGATTGCCAGCAATGTGGGCGAAGCCAATCTTTCAGATGAACGGCTCTTTCCTTTCTTTCAAGAATGTGAGCGTCTTGGTGCTGCGGTTTTTGTCCATCCTTGGTATATGATGGGCGAAGATAACATGCAGAAATACTGGCTGCCTTGGCTGGTGGGCATGCCCGCTGAAGGCGCTCGCGCTATAGCCAGTATGATTTTCGGCGGCATCTTTGAGCGTTTACCCAAGTTAAGAGTTGCCTTCGCCCATGGTGGCGGTTCCTTTCCCTTCACTTGGGGGCGTCTAGAGCATGGCTTCCAGGCCCGTCCAGATCTTTGCGCAGTAGATAATCCCTATCCACCCAGTCGTTATTTAGGCCGCTTTTGGGTTGATTCTTTGGTGCATGATAGGAAAGCCCTGCAACATGTGATCGATTTGGTCGGCGCCGAGCGTGTTTGTTTGGGCAGCGACTATCCCTTCCCTTTGGGTGAAAATGAGCCCGGCAGCTTGATTGAAAGTACAGTCGGCGACGGCATCAAAGAGACTGTTCTATATAAAAGTGCCAAGCTCTTTCTTGGTTTAAGCGACAGAGATTGAAATTGAGAAGATATTGAAATAGAGAAGAAATTGAAAGTAAGTAGAGAGTGGCGATTGACTGATTTTGAAAATAGAGTTTGCAATGCGAGGAGCGATTGAATGAGTGCTAGCTGTCAGACCGTAACCTATAAATCAGATCTCGATTTTGCCCGCTCTATGGACGCGCAAGATGAGCTAGCCGGCTTTCGCGACGAGTTTATTTTTCCGCGCAAATTGACCGGACAAAACGGTGAAAGTTGCGTTTATCTAGCCGGCAATTCGCTTGGACTGGAACCCAAGAAAGCCCGCGACTATATCATGGAAGAGTTGGATGATTGGGCCGACTACGGCGTGGAAGGACATTTTCATGCCCGCCATCCCTGGATGCCCTATCATGAATTCGTCACCGAAGCCTCTGCCAGACTGGTCGGCGCCTTGCCGTCTGAAGTGGTGGTGATGAATACTCTCACGGTCAATTTGCATCTGATGATGGTTTCTTTTTATAGACCGCAAGGCAAGCGAGTAAAAATTGCAATTGAGAAGGGTGCCTTTCCTTCAGATCAATATGCTTGTCAGTCGCAGTTGAAGTTTCATGGTTATGATGCGGCTGAGCATTTAATTGAGTTTTCGCCGCGCCCGGGCGAAGACACATTGCGCACCGAAGACATGCTTGCCGTAATCGACGAGCACAAAGACGAATTGGCGCTTGTGGTCTTGGGCGATGTCAATTATCTCACCGGGCAGGCTTTTGATGTGGCCACCTTGGCGGCGCGCTGTCGCGAGCATGGCATTTTGTTCGGGCTCAATTTGGCTCATGGTGCCGGCAATTTGCTTTTGCAATTGAACAAATGGCAGGTAGATTTTGCTGTCTGGTGTTCCTACAAATATCTCAACGCCGGTCCCGGTGGCCTCGCCGGCTGCTTTGTGCATCAAAAGCACGGGCAGTCTTTCGACCTGCCGCGTTTTGCCGGGTGGTGGGGGCATAACAAAGCCAATCGCTTTAAAATGCCTGATCAATTCGAACCCATGGTCGGCGCCGAAGGTTGGCAGTTGTCTAATCCGCCAATTTTTCAGCTGGCTGCCCTGCGCGCTTCACTCGATATATTCGACCGTGCCACCATGCCAAAGTTACGGGCTAAGGGCGATCTGTTGACCGGTTACTTGGAATATCTTTTGAATGAAATCAAAGATAGTGTCGAGAGCAAGCGCCCCGGCTATCTTTCGATTATCACACCCAGTGCGCCTGCCGAGCGCGGCTCGCAGCTTAGTCTGCGTTTTCAAGGCGGACGAGGCATCTTGGAGCGTTTCAAGGAAGCCGGCGTGGTCTGTGATTTTAGAGAGCCTGATGTGATTAGAGCTACCCCGGCACCGCTCTATACCAGTTTTGAAGACGTTTATCGCTTTGCCCAAGTGGTCAAGCAATTTGCCGAAGTTTAGAGGAGTAAAGCTATGTCTGGTGAAGTAAAAGGTAGCATCGAAGCTCTGCCCGAGAAGGCGGAAGTGGCTCTGGTCGGCGCCGGTTTGGTCGGCTCGCTCTTGGCTATTTTGCTTGCTAAGCGTGGTTTTCAGGTCGATGTTTTTGAAAGAAGACCTGATATGCGCAAAGAGACTATATCGGCAGGACGTTCCATCAACTTGGCTATTTCCACCCGTGGTATTCGCGCCTTGGCCAGAGCCGGCATGGACGCCAGCGTTCTCAGTCAGGCTGTGCAGATGCGTGGGCGCATGATCCACCCCAAACTAAGTGATGGCGTGGCGGGCGAATTGTTTTTTCAGCCCTATGGCAAAGACGACAGTGAGTGTATCAATTCTATTTCGCGGGCAACCCTCAACAAACTGCTCATGGACCGAGCCGAAGCGACAGGCAAGGTGCGCATTTATTTTAAGCAGAAAGCCGAGGGCATTGATTTTGGAGGCAATAGACTGATGCTGGAAGATGACCATGGCACAAGAGCGGCAGTGCTTGCCGACATTGTCATTGGTACAGATGGTTCGGCTTCTCGTCTGCGTGACGAGATGATGAAGCGTCAGGGCTATAAGACTACAGTTTCAAGACTCGATTACGGCTACAAAGAGCTGGTCATTCCCCCCACCGCCGGTGGTGGCTTCGCCATGGAACGCAATGCTCTGCATATCTGGCCGCGTGGCAACTTTATGCTCATCGCCTTGCCTAACTTTGAAGGCAGCTTTACTTGCACTCTCTTTCTGCCCTTCGAAGGTCCGGTCAGCTTTGCCAAATTGACCGATAAGGCGGCGGTGGCAGACTTCTTCCAGAAAGAATTCCCCGATGCCGTGCCCTTGATTGAAAATCTAGTCGAGACCTTTTTTGAGAATCCGACCGGACATATGGACACGGTCAAGAGCGGTCCCTGGAATGTAGGTGGCTCGGCTATGCTTCTTGGTGACGCTGCCCATGCCATCGTGCCCTTTTATGGGCAAGGGGCCAACTGCGGTTTTGAAGACCTGACTGTTTTGGACGATTGTCTGCAAGAGCACCTCGACCAGGGCGGCAGTCTTGATATAGATAGCCACGCTAACTCTAACTGGAAGAAAATTTTTGACGAGCTATACAGCCGGCGCAAAGTCAATTGCGATGCCATTGCCGATATGGCGGTCGAGAACTTCACCGAGATGCGCGACAAGGTGGCCGATCCTCGCTTTATTATGCTTAAGGCTGTCGAGAAGCATCTTGAGAAAAGCCTCAAGGGTCTCTACCGCTCTAGATATTCCCTGGTCTCATTCAGCAATGCACCATATAAAGTGGCGCTCGATGTGGGTGTGATTAGTGATGAAATTTTGACGCCGCTTTGCAAAGACATTGAAAAGCCGGAAGACATAGATTTGAAAGCGGTGGAAGTATTGGTGAAGGAGAAGTTGACACCACTTCTCAAGGACTTGCCTGCCCTGAGCGAGAGTCTGGCTTAACCCCTCGATTCTGATAAATAAAACTCTGCTTTTTTCTTGCGGCGGCAAAAGCCCATGCTTGGCTGATCTTGCATTTTCTATTGCTTGCTTAAGTAAGACCAGGCATTAATATAGCATTGCTTCCGCAATGCATTTTGCCTAGAGAGTCGGCGTGTTTGATTTTTAAGAGAGCGAAACTGCATGGTGCAGTTGGCTTGGTTTTATGTATTTGTCTGCTTGTTATTGCCACTAGTTTAGAAGCCCAGGCCAGGGGACGAAAAGCAAACAAGCGCAAGCCGGTGCAGTTTGCCGGTAAAGTGATAGCCGTCAGCGATGGCGATACTATTAAGGTCTTGCGCGATAAAGTACCACAGACAGTGCGGCTCACTTTTGTCGATTGTCCTGAGAAGAGGCAGGCTTTTGGTAGCGCTGCCCGAGAATATACTGCAGCACTTTGCTTCAACCGCACCGTGCAGGTGCGTGAGCTGGGCAAAGACAGATACAATCGCAGTTTAGGCGAGGTGGTCTTGCCCGACAAGCGAGTGCTTAACTATGAGCTGGTGCGCAGCGGCTATGCTTGGTGGTATGAACAGTTTGCACCAAAGGCGGTGAACTATCAAATGGCGCAAGCCCTAGCGCGCCAAAAGCGGCTGGGGCTCTGGCGCGAGAATAGTCCGACACCGCCTTGGCAATTTAGAAAGCTGGCAGGGCGCAATCAGAAATTGGCCGGCTTGGATGGCGGAGCCAATATTTCAAGAAGAAGTCTGGTGGCAGCAACTATTCAAAAGGGCGACGACTAGGGCAATAAAGACTTTCTTTGCTTCTGATTATCTTTGTTTTTGATTTTCTTTGTTTCTAGATTTTCTTTGTTTCTAGATTTTCTTTACCCCTAGGTATATCTGGCTGTTCAAAAAGCCGCGGTCTTCCCAGTCTGAGTTTTCCAGCTTTTGCCAAGCAAGTGGGTTTGGCGAGGTGGCAGGCTCACTGCTAGGCGCACTGCTAGGCGCACTGCTAGGCATAGTTGGCATGTTTTCCACATTTAGGCTGCCGGCAGTGTCGAGCATACTGCGCAATAAGAGCACGCCACCCGGTTTGAGTAGCTTGGCAGCAGCGGCTAAGGTCTTTATTTGGTCAGCCTTTTCTAGATAGTCTAATTCGTTAGACAGAGTAATCAAGTCATAGCTTGCTTCTTCTTGCCGGGCCAGGGTTTTTGCTAGACCGTTTTGAATATGTATGAAGTTCAGATCAAAGTCTTGTGGTCTTACCGGCACGGTCAGCCAGGGGGCGCAATCGATTTCAGAGCCGAGACTGCGATAGCGACCGGCAAGCATTTGCTGTAGATATGGGTTGCTTGTGGCGGCAAAGTTTTTGAAAGCCCAATACAGGCGTTCGCTGAGATAGGTAGAGAGCGCCTTTTCTTGGGCGAAGTACCTGGCTAGAGGCGTATCGCCAAAGAGCAGAAAGCAAGCATCTTGATTGAAAACTGTGTCGAGGGCATCGTCTAGATTATGCTTTAGGGGTGAATTTGGTCCGAGCAAGCGGGCTTGCCAGGCTGGAACATCGAGATTGAGTAGGTTTTGCCAGGACTTTTTGTGAATTTTGAAATGCTCGCGCAGGGTCGGCAAAAGAGCTTCAAAACGACCGCAGAGATCTGGACCATTAAGCGCTACATAGTCTAGGGGACCGAGTATTTCTTCGGGCAACTCTAGTTCATCAAAGAGACATTGTAGGCTGCGCTTTCTCATTTTGGCGTCCATGGGTAGGTGACCTAAAAGCTTTAGTCTTTTTGATGGAAAGGCATCTTGCAGAAGATAGAGCTTGATCTTTGTCAGAGCCAGATTGCTCAAGTTTTGGTCGACAACAGTCAATTTGCTCAGTGGCACTACCGTTGAGACATAAGCCGCCGTGCAGCCAGCCGACGCGGTAGTCAGAACAGTTTGCCGCCCTTGTCGTTCCGAGAGTATTTTTGCCTCTATTTGTGCGTCTTCACGCATTTGCCCAAAGCGCAGCGGAAGAGTCTTGATGTGATTGCTCTCAGCGCAATGCTCAGCTATCTGTATGTTTAACATACATGCCGCCTCCGATAGAAAAATAGATAGATAATTAGATAAACAGAAAAATTGAAAACGAGAGTAGACTGAGATGCCTTTATCCGCCTTCATATGAGGCGGTGACTTGCTTTATTGTCGGGCTGGGGATGAGTAGACGGTTGACCGGCACAAACAGTTTGTAAACTGTTTGGCTCTTAATTGGACGAAATTTTTTGCTATTTGATTGGTTAGTAGCCGGTCGTTAGTATCTGGTATTTCTTGGCTTGCAGCGCCGTAATCACTGCTGTATGGTTTTCGGGCACCTTGATGAGAGTGTCTTTTCTATTTGTGTTTCGATGCCACAGTGTAAAGAAGGTGCGGCTTTGTTGTTCTCTTTTGCCGCGCCAGTCGCTACTGAGAATCATCGTCAGCGCAGGCAATTTAGCTCTTTCTTGCCAAGTCAGATTTTGCAACTTTGACAAAAGCGAGAGCTTTGCGGTTCCGGCGTTTTCGCCGAAGGCTTCTTTTAGCTCGTCGGTCAGTTTTGATATCTCTAGAGCCGGTGGATCGATCAAAACTATTTCTTTGATTCTAGCCTCTGCAAGTCTTGGCTTAGCCTGTGGCGAAAGCACCCAGGCGGCTACTATTTGAGCCCCGGCCGAATGACCGAATAAGACTATTTTGCTCTTTCTATAGCGCTCTAGTTTGACCAGAAAGTTTATTGCCCGATTGCAGTCTTCTATCTGGGCTGGGTATTTGAAGCGTGGCGCCAATCTATAGTTGATGCTGGCATAGTCTTGCCTGGCACCGATCAGGCTCTTGGCCAGCTTGGCGCCATAAAGTCGGTCTGCTTTATCGCCGCTTTTCCATGCCCCGCCATGTGCGCATATTATTAAGTCTGGACTAACTGTGTTTGAGCTAGCTGTGTTTGGACTAACTGTGTTTGAGCTTACTGGGTTTGGATGAACTGGGTTTGAGCTTACTGGGTTCGAGCTTACTGGGTTTGTATTATCTGTGTTTGTTAGTGCTGGTGCTGCCTCTATGCTTGTAGGGCTGGCGCTGTACAGATCTAGCTCTAGAGGCTGTGGACCATAGGCTAAGGTGCGGCAGGTGGGCTCGGGCTCTGCTTGCTGCTCTAGCTTGGCTGCTTCAACCGGGCGGCAGGCTAAAGTATAACTGGCGCCACAAATAAAGGTGCAAGCAAAAACGCCGACTAAACTATAGAAAAACGCGCAGGCTAGAAACCGCAAGGTCGCCTGATTGGAGATTTCTATGGCTTCAGCCTTATTCGCCAAAGTCTACGACATGTCCTTCTTTGACGAGTTCTTGTTGGTGTTTGCCCGCCAGAGGGCTTTTGTCTAGGGTCTGGGGAAGACCCTTATCGTCGGCATCGAGACATTTTTTTAGGTCGTTGAAAGTGCCTGTCAGTTCAAATTGGTCGAAGACATAGGGTATGCCGTCTGAACCCAAGGTACCGGCTGCATCTGTTATATGAAAGTGTAAGTGGGGACCGGTGGTGTTGCCTGAATTGCCCAAGGTGGCGATGTGTTCGCCTCTTTTGACGGTTTGACCAATTTTTACTTTGGGGCTGTTTCGCAAGAGATGGGCGTAGAAAGAATAGAATACTTGCCCTTGCTCGTTATGTTTGACTGTGATTGTGTTGCCGCCGGGAAAGTCTATATTGCCCGATGGTTTGAACTGGGGTTGATTCTCAAACTGGTCCACCACGCCGACCACTACTCCGTCCGCTACGGCATAGATGGGCTTGCCGTAACAAGTGGCGGATTCCATACTTGTCACCGGTTTTTTTGTGGTGTAGTTGTCGGCGCTCAATTGCAACCAGTCTATGGCGAAGCGCTGGGCGCAGAGTAGCTGGTTATTGATAGGGAAAAGGGCTCTGCGGTGACCAATAAGGCTGGCATAGCCGCCAATAGCCAGCCAACCTTTACCTCTCAGGGGTGGGCTGATGACAATGGCGGCACCGCCTGTGGTGAGGGGGGCGGTCTCTATGATTTTCGCAACCGGCTTTTCATCTTTGGCACCTAAGACCGGTGCTCTGTAAGATATTTTTTGCCTAAAGCTAAGATCTTCCGCCGCCAGCGCCTTTTCCAATTCGACATTGATAAAGACGATAACACTAGCCCCTGGACGCAGTTCGTTGGCAACAGACTTCTTATCTGGATTGAGTATTTTGCCTTTTAACTCTGCATCTTTGAGGCTGAGAACGGTTTCTTCTTTGTTCTTTTGATGGGCAAGCACATCTATCTGATCTAGCTTGATTGTATGCCCGCTGAAGTTGGTGATTTTCAATTCCCACAGCCAGTTGTACTTGCCGTCGCTGCCTCTAAATTGCCGGGGTTTGGTGGTGGTACTGGTCAAAAGCTCGGTCCATGGTACCGGTTTGGTCGCCTTAGCAATGTCAGACTGCAAAGAATCAGCAGAAGCCTCTTCGGCAAGGCTCGCTGGCTGTGCCAACAAGTTGAGAGAGAGGGCGGTTGCTGCCGATATAGCTATTTGATAGGCGAGTTTCATCTGTCTTCTTTCGAGCGGGGAGAAGAATAGATGATACACCCTTGAAAATTTGCCGCACCTTGGCTTTCGCCCTATGAGAAGCTATTGTGCTTGGTCAGCCGGGACCAATGTATTTAGTATTTGCTTGAGCTCGGCTTTGTGCATCAGATAGGCATCTCTTTTGGCTGTGGTCAAAGAGAGTTCCATGACCATTGTGCCTTTGTGGGTTTCATAAGGAATGAAGGCGCCGATGAAATGACGCAGGACTTTGCCGTCTTCGCTATTGACGAACTTGCCCTCTATCTGAACTGCGGCTTGCCCCTTGACCCAGATGAGGGTGGCGTGGTCGAGGTGGAAGAAGGATTTTTCATCTGCTTTTAGTGGTCTTTTGGCGATGCTGTATTGATTTCTGCCGACTGTAGCCGGTCCAAGAAACTCGGCAAGCTTGACTATTGAGTCGGCAAAAAGAATCGGGCTGGCGGTGCGGAAGCGATAGCGGTTTACCAGGGCGATTAGCTCTTTGCGGGTGGTTTCGCTGAGCGCTAGGCTGGAGAGCCTGACAGTAAGACGTGTGGCAGGGTCGCCAGCTAGTTCGAACTGTGCTCGGCGATAGAGCTTTGAAGCGTAGCTGTTTTCTTGCCAGAGGCGGTGTAGATGAATTGTCTTGACCGGACCTAGAGGAAGATTGTGGGCAACTAGGTTCTTTTCGCTTTTCTTTTTTTCGAAACAGTTGCTATAGGCTGAGATGAGCTGCACGGCACTGGCTAGTTCTTGCTTGGGTGTGACCGGCGGTAGGTCGGCAAAGACGACCTGTTTTTCTTGGGCGGCTGAGCTATGCATAGTGAGCGGCGGCGGCGTAAGCGGCAGCGTTGCAGGCGGCATGACCACAGAGGCATTGTTCATTCTAGAAAACCCGGTAGTAAGAGGAGTGGTCTATATAGTGACGGCGGCGAGGTGAGATCTTCGTGAAAGTGCCAGAGCTTAGAATCGAGAATTTCGTGAAAGCTCCGGGGCTTAGAATCGAGAATTTCGTGAAAGCTCCGGGGCTCAGTATTGAGTTTTTGGACTTTCTTTTTAACTTGTTGATTTACTTGGGACGGCAGACTTTGACATCGGTCAAGCCACCATTGCCGAGGAACCGACGAAAGGTTTCACTTTCTACATCGACCACTCGCTTCAGTCGCGGGTGCGGCCCCATGTCGTTCACTCGGGCGGCAAAACTCTTGCCGGTGTTCACATCTTGAACGAAGACAGTGAAGGGCTTCTCTCTCTGGTTGTCGTAGTTGGGAAGCGCCACTGTCGGCACACCTCTGCGCAGAATCTCTGTGGAAGCGGTGGGTTTGCCGTAGAGTCCATCGCCTTTGCCGTAGTGCGATGCCACGCCCTGGACGCATTCGCCGGGGGCGAGTGAGTGGTATCTGTTTTTGTTAGCATCGGCGCTTTGATTTTTGCCGCTGCCTTCATCGATGGTCAAATTAGGCAGAGGATAGCCTTTGACTCTATCTGAATCTGGCTTGAAGTCTATCTTCTTAGAGTCATTTTTAGAGGTAGGGTCATAGGCTTCGATGTTGAGCATTTTCTCGGCGACCTTAAAGTCTTGATCGCCGGGTTTCTTTACTTCGTTGAAATTGAAAGCGCGTTCGGCCATGCACTGTCTCCTTCTAAGACAACGCACATAGAAAAACTCTGCTGCCTAGAGGGCGGGCAGACTAATCGTTGTGGGGTGGGTGAATTTTGAGGTGGGTAATGAGGCTGGATGGGTGAATTCGGTGAGGTGGGTAGTGAGGCTAGAGGGGTGAATGCCTGAAATTGAGATTTATGCCCTTATTTTGCATATTGCATGTAAGCAATTTGTGAATTGAAACAGATAAGCCAAAATACAAAAGCCCCAAAAGAAAAGCCCCAAAACAAAAGCGATTTGTCGTTGGACAAATCGCTCATCAAGTCAAAAGGAGCTTGGCTTTCTATTTAAATAGATACCCCCGCTAGCTGCCATTTAAACTAACGATTTACATAGACTTTGAACTTGTGCATGGGCTGTTGCTGAAAAGCTGGATGGGAGGCGTCTTGCATGGCACGTCCAGGAAATTGTCCGCCCTGTGCGCCGTAGCTTTGTCCTAAGCTCTGCCCGTAGCTTTGTCCATAGCTTGGACTCATGTTTTGTCCATAACCAGCTCCGAGGTTTTGTCCGTAGTGTTGTCCATAGCTTTGTCCATAAGCTTGGCTTGCTGCTTGTGGGTAGCCTTGTCCGAAGCTTTGCCCTAGCTGACCAGGAAATTGGCCGACTGCTTGTCCGGCTGGTTCTCCGAATTGTTGACCTGCCCCGCCTTGTGCAGGCGCTCCTGCCGATGCCTCAAGGGCGTTGCCAGAGGGCGCCTCACCGGCGGCTTCTTGTCCAGCTTCTTGTCCGGAGAGTCCCATTTTGTTTATGTCTTCTTCTTGGCGGCCTGGCTCGACTCCTGACCAATCCATGACAAAAGGAATGACCATGACTGTGAAAACAATCAAGGCAATCACTATTGGCGTGAAGGTGCGCGGTGGTACCTTTGTTAGGGGTCTGGGTCCAAAGAGTCCTGGGCTTTGTCCCGATTGCATGCCCTGGCTCCAAGATGCAGATTGGTCCGGATGTCCACCAAAGTTTGAACCGCCGTCGCTTCCGCCTCCACCGGCGAAGTTATGTCCCATGCTCTATCCTTGCTTGATATTTGATTTGTGCCGCCTGCCGACCCTATGTTAGCTTCTGCCTGCGGAATAACCAAGAGTTACAGTGGGAATATCACCAGTCAATTAATTTTTGCCGACTGAATCTCGCTAGAAGACCTAGCTAAAGCACGAGCTTCAGAGCTGGATTTTTGCCTAGGCCAGACTAGCTGAAGGTTGGCAATGATAGAATGCGGTCTGCTTTGCCTTTGCATTCTTCAATTAACTCAGCATTGGGCAGGTCCGTGCTCTCTACTTTCGCGATAGCGGCAGCTTCGCTTTTTCCTCCGGCTTTATGCCTGGCAAGCAGCCTCTCTTTGGTGACTGACTGGTCTGACTCTAGATACCAGACTTCATCTAGATAATCGCCTACTTCGCGCCAAGGCTCTATGTCGAGCAAGAGATAATTGCCTTCGACAATGACGATTTTGTGTGCAGGCTCAATGAAAACACCGTCTTCTGTCGGTTCTTCTATAGTGCGGTCGAAGGTCGGCCAGCCGACCCTCCGGTTTGCCTCTTGTATCTCTTCGAGCTTATCAAGAAAGGCGTCCGCATCGAAAGTGGCTGGAATGCCCTTAAGCTCCCAAAGACCCATCTTCATCAGGTCATCATTTCGTCTATGAAAACCATCCATCGGAGCCACAACGGCTATGCCTGGACTAAGCTCGTCAATCATATCTTTCAAAAGTCGAGCTACTGTACTTTTCCCGGCAGCCGGAGCGCCGGCAAGACCAATTATGTATCTGTATGTGCCGCCCTCGCTTTTGGTGAGAAGCTCGTTGGCTAGATCTTTGATGATGCTCAATGTAGTCATAAGAGCAACATTGTAGTCATAAGGGGCGCATTTTTCCAGCCATTTGAAAAGAGCCAGGCTTGCAATGACTCGAAGCTTACAAATTACTTTATTGGCACATGAAAGAAATCGCCTGGATTGGTTGAAAGAAGAGTATGCAAGGGCACCTTGTTATAATTGGCTATCTGCATAGCAAATAGAGCGAAGCTATCACCTTTTGCAGGTTTACCGCTTTTGAGCTCATAGATGACCTTGAGCAGATTGATGGCATTTGTTCGCAGCGTAACAATGACCATGGTGTCTTCATTCATGGCTTGATTTCTCTCATGTCGGCTTTTAGCAAGAAAATCGGCAGTTGATGCTTTTCAATGATTATCTTGATAGAGCGTGAATCGTAGGTGAAGGTTGTATGAAGGTAAGGTGAAGTGGAGTAAGGAAACCAGCTTGTCTTTTTTCTCTTTTGTCACCGAGCAGCGTGGACTTAATTGCTTCAGCGATACTAATAGTGGGAGAAATTAGCTTTTGAATCTTGAATCAAAGAAATGTCGAAACTATGGCGAACAGAAGCGTCATAATTTGAGGCATTTAGGTTTAAGGTGGAAATGGTTCCGATTGCAGTCGTAATGGAGCCGGCAAACGACTCCATTGAGCCTTCCTTGAATGCTGAAACTCTGCAGTTCAAATCTTCGATGTCTATTCAAGGAAGCTGATGATTATGCAATCCCTAGCCAACAAGATAGGGTCGTGTAGAGCCAGAGCTCCATTCTCCAAGCTTTGGTCGCGGAATAGTCGGCTGAATTAGCGCTTCCTTTGGATAAATCTGACTGTAGTCGTTCTTGTGATTCAATTACCTTGACTGTACCAATTTCCTTTGTCGCGAACAGGCTATGGTATCTATTCATTTGATGCCCTCATCGCTTAGTGCCAAGCTGAATGTCACGAAGCATGCATAAACCTCTCCTTTTGGTAGCGCGATGGGTTGATTTGTTGATTTAGCCGACGGGGCTCAGAAAGTAAATTCAATGAATTTGGTTCAGGTGTAAATTGGACCGATATCGGTCCAATTTATAGGCAAGTTGTTTTTTAATTTTTTTTCTTCCTCAAATTTTGAACTTTTTGGCTCGAAATTACGTTTATCAAATTGAACGAGCTGAGGAGAGCGCCATGAGTGACGATAGAAATTGCCAGTCCAGGAAAATGGACATGTTCGAGCCCGCTTACCAGGAGACTAGGCAGCTATTGCTGTCAGAGTTTAGTGAGCGATTCCCCAGTGATGAAAGCTGCTGGTCTAGCCTTGTTCAAGACTTCGCGGCTTGTGGCAGGCTTCGATGTCGTTGGTGTGGTGCTGAAAAGGTTGAAGTGCAGCAAGATTCAAGAACCCTAAGCTGTAGTGAGTGCAATAAGAAAAGTTCGATAACTGCTGGAACTTTCTTTCATGGCATCAAGAAAGTCAGAGCGTGGTTCTTTGCGATTTGGATTGTAGAGAGAGAGTTTTATGTGAGTTCGAAGTGGTTTGCACAAGCAATTGGTATATCGCAATCTTCTGCTCTCCATATTCTTAAATCTACTCTTTATTTGATCGAGGAAAATTCGGGTGTCTTCGAGAATGTCGGATTTGGTCTTGGTGAATTTCGACTGTTTTTCAGGAAGCGCTCCGTGCTTACTCCTGCCTTGGTTAGACCTTCTTGCGAACTTCAAGAGGGTGCAGGTGACCCAACAAATCATGAGAATTACACAAGTAACTCAGATGGTTCATGGGTTGATGTGACTGCCTCTGAAGAGGACTCTGTTCGCGGGGCTGTCATTTCAGCGCTAAGGAAAGGTAGCAGAAGTCTAGATGAAATCAAAAGTATAACTAAGCACAGTAGCAGTGATGTTCTAGCAGCAATCACAGATCTGGAGCTTGACGGTGAGATCTCTGCAATCGCTGGCAACAGATTCCAGCTGTGCCAGAAAGTGGAATCAGGACTACTTAGTCTCAAAGAGGAAGTGATGCGTAAGCAATCTGAAGATTCAAAGTCCATTTTCAACGCAGCCGCCCTTTTCAGCAGGCTATCTTTAGGAATTGTACGAGGTGTTAGTCGAAAGTACCTGAGTCTGTATCTTGGCTTCGCCAACAGTTTGGCGGCACGGGATGTGGTCTCTGCATTCATGACTATGTGTATAGAGAGCCCGTATATTGGTTCTAAACGGCTAAGGGCATATGCAAGTGCTGCTATTCTTCCGATTAGGCTGAGTGAACCGTACCTATCTGATTTTCAGGATGAGGTTTCTCAGGCATTTTAGGTAGGCTAGATTCGCGTTTTTGTACTTGCAAGGCAAGTTTTTGTTGAAGCAGTCCGAGGCCTCCTTCTAAATTTTGATTGAACGCGATGCCTCTCCTTTCTGAAGGAAATGGTCGTGGTCCTTTGGAATTGTAGAAGAGTGCATAATTCCGTAATGGTGTCTTTCAGAGTCTGGCATGTGCATTCGCATAGCTCATCGCTAGTTGAATGCACATGCCTTGCCTAACTGGGTTCAGAAAAGAAGAAGAGGAGGAAGCTATTCAGCGCTTCCTCCTCTTCTCTTTGATTGACAAATTGTATCTCACTATTTGCCGTTGGTCTGGCAAACAGTTGACTCTATTATTTCTCCGCCTTCTTGCCGGCTTCGATTTCGAGGGTTATGGCTACATCGTCTGAGATTACAGTGCCGCCGTTGTCCATCACTTTGTTGTAGGTGATACCAAAGTCTTTGCGTTGAATTTTGGTGGTTGCGGAAGCGGCAATCTTTGTGTTGCCCCACGGATCTTTCACTTCTTTGCTGGGTCCGTCAACAGTTAAGACCACTTCTTTGGTGACTCCCTTGATAGTGAGATCGCCTGTGATGGCGAGTTTGCCTTTACCCAAAGACTTCACTTTCTTAGATTTGAATGTCATTTTGGGAAACTTTTCAGTATCGAAGAAGTCGGCGCCGCGAAGGTGTTCGTCGCGACCCTTGTCACCAGTGTTGACGGTGGTGGTGTCTATGGTGGCATCGACTTTGATGCTGTTGGGATTCTTGCCGTCGTACTCGACTGTGCCGGCGACATTGTTGAATGTGCCTTTGACATTGGAAATCATCAAGTGTTTGACTGCGAAATCGGCATCTGAATGCGAAGAGTCAATGTTCCAGACATTCGCACTGGTCGCACCGGCAGCTTGCACAGCATTGTCTGCGATGGTAACTGTAGTGCCCAGCGCAAGCAGCGCGCTGAGTGAGAAGACAGAGCTGATTGCGAAAGTTGAGTTGAGGTTTAGGGGTTTGAAGGCGGATTTCATTGGGTTCTCCTGGTGCATTTTTACTGAGTTTTGTTCGTTTTTTGATGGCTTTTGATTAGTCTTTAGCTTAGTTTTGGTGTGTTTGTTACTGCTATCTGATTCGTTTGTTTCTGACTTTTGATTTGGTACTTACTTGAATAAAGTTCCGTTTTTATCGGCTCAGAGTTCGCTTGCTGGTGCAATTCAATTGGGTTTCGTTTGGCTATTCGGGTGTGTGCTCTGGTCTTTTGCCCTTGCTGGTCAATCTGTCCAAGATAAGAGGATGGACCAAGCTTCTGAACTCCAAAGGCGCCATCGAGTTGACCACCACTTTTGTGGCGCCCTCTTTCATTGCTTGTAATTCGGTTTGGGTTTCAGGTTGCGAACTTAGGCAGAAGACGAATGGAATGCCTTGAAGTTCCTCGTCAAGCTTTAGCTCGTAGAGAAAGCTGAAGCCATCTCCGTCAAGCATTTCAAGCGGTGAAACAATCAGCTCTGGAAGGTTTTTCTGAGCCAAGAAAAGAGCCACAGACATCGCTCTTGCCGTGACAATTTGGTAATCAAGTGGTTCGAGTGCCTCTCGAACTAAGTTGGTTGTAGCTTCAGCTGTGCCTGCTACCAGTATTTTTGGGGTTTCCATTAACTAAGTTTTGCCTCTAATGCAAACTTGCCTTGATTCGCGTTAGTCTAGCGCACATTCTAGGGAGAAATGAACTATGGAAAAGCGCATACTTGGCAAGACCGGCATGGAAGTAAGCGTGCTTGGCTTTGGTGCTGCTGAGATAGGCTACGAAGGCGCCACCCAGGCGACAGTGGACCGGCTCATGCAGGAAGCGCTGGACGCTGGTCTCAATGCGGTCGATACAGCTGAATGCTATTTGACAAGCGAGGAAATGCTCGGCCAGTCAGTGAGTCATAGGCGCTCAGAGTTCTTTCTATTTACAAAGTGCGGACATGAAGGAACCTTTTACAATCCGGCCTGGAGTAAGCCTGAGATAAAGGCTAGCCTGGATAGAAGTTTGCGTCGTCTCAAGACCGATTATGTAGATCTTTTGCAATTGCACAGTTGCAGCAAGGAGGTGCTCGAGAAAGGCGAAGTGGTGGAAGCCCTTCTTGAATTGAAGCAGTCGGGAAAGGTGCGGTTTATTGGTTATAGCGGTGATGGAGTAGATGCTCGATATGCAGTTGAGATGGATGTGTTTGAGACTCTTCAGACCTCTCTTTCTATCTTTGACCAAGAGTGTATCGATCTGACTTTGCCCCTTGCTAGAGAAAAAGGTATGGGTGTCATTGCTAAGCGTCCGATTGGTAACGCGGTTTGGCGCTTCCCCTCCCGTCCTGATAATAGCTACGTGGTCGAGTACTGGGAGCGCATGAGGGCTCTGGGTTACGACTTCTTGGATGGAAGCTCGGAGTCTATCGGAGCAAGAGCGCTTCGCTTTACTTATTCGGTGCCGGGTGTGCACACCATGATCGTTGGAACCAAGGTTCCGGGGCGCTGGCGTTCGAATGCCTTGCTTCTCGAGAAGGGTCCGCTCAGTCAGTCGGAAATGGATGCCATTCGTGAGCAATGGTTGCAGGTATCGAAAGGGAAGAACTGGGTAGGACAGGTATAAAGCCCCATCCATGGTTTCAGTTCGGTAAATATGACATCGGCTTTGCTCTTGTTTAATGCGCTTTTGTTGGGGTTCCGCCACGGTGTTGATTGGGATCATATTGCCGCTATCGTCGATATTATTGGTTCCGAGAAGAGAGTGGGCGTCGAAACAGTTTTGCAGGAAAGTTCAAGGGCAATAAGAGCGCCTATGTTTTATGCTCTTGGGCATGGGCTTGTGGTGGTTTTTCTTGGCATCATTGCTCTTTGTTTCGCCACAATCTTGCCGGCGTGGGTCGACCCCTTGATGGAGCGATGTGTCGGGCTGACTTTGCTTGGTTTGGGGCTTTTCGTAGTTTACCGATCTCTTTGGACAAGCAGCGCTGAACACCATATTGAAAGCCGCGGAGCCCTGCTTTTCGACTTGGTCAATGATCGGCTCGGTCCTTTTGCGGTGCCAAGAAACGGTTTGCTGGCGGCATTCTTAATTGGTGTCATTCACGGGATCGGGGCCGAGACCGGTTCGCAGGTATTGATACTGACGGCGGTGGCAGGGCAAGGGGCTCTTGTGACCGGTGTCTTTATGCTTCTTTCCTTTGTGCTTGGTCTCTTGCTCTGTAACTTGCTGGTGGCGGCGCTTGGATATTGTGGTTTTGCTGCGGCTTTACGTTCGAAGGTGTTTTCTAAAGTCTTTGGGTTGGCAACCGGCTTTGTGGGGATTTATGTCGGGCTTGCTTTTCTATTTGGAAATGAAAGTGGGCTGCCTGATTTGCAGAGGATATTTGGCTGAAGTCAAAATTTTATTTTCGGTAAGTGACTTGGGTCAAGCTAAGATTAGATAGAGCAAGCGAGTGCAGGAGTAAAGGTATAAAGCTATGTGTACCGAATGTGGTTGTGGGCTTCCGGGGGAGCCAAAGTTCAGCGGCGGGAAAAAGTCCCAGCACGACCACGAGCATGCGCATGAACATGAACATGAACATGAACATGGGCATGAACACACTCACGCTCATGAGCATACACACGAACATACACATGAACATGAACATACTCATGAACATGAGCCTGGGTGCATGCATTCGCATTCGCACAAACATTCACATTCACATACGCATTCTCATGACCCCGAGCACTCGCATGACCATGACCACGCCCACGAGCACGCGCATGACCACGACCACGACCACGAGCATGCGCACGACCACTCGCATGACCATGACCACGCCCATGACCACGACCACGAGCATGCCCACGAGCACGAGCACAAGAACACCGTCGTGGCTGTGCATAAGAGCATCATGAACGCCAATAATCTGCAGGCGGCTCGCAACAGAGGCTTCTTTGCCGGCAGTCGTGTACTGGCTGTCAATGTCCTTTCTTCACCAGGCGCCGGTAAGACCAAGCTACTGACTGAGGCAATCAAGATGCTCAGTCAGAAGGAAGTTGACGGTAAGACATTGAAGTGCGGCGTTGTGGTCGGTGACCTTGAGACGGACAATGATGCTGTCCGCCTGCGTCAGTCCGGTGCCCCAGTGGTGCAGATATCTACGGGCACGCTTTGTCATCTTGATGCTGCCATGCTCGCGCGCTCTCTGTCTGAATTGTCGGCTGATCCGACGCAACTCGATATTCTTTTTATTGAGAACGTCGGTAATTTGGTTTGTCCGGCTACTTTTGACCTCGGTGAGGGGCTTCGCATCACGGTTCTTTCAGCCGGCGAAGGTGAAGATAAGCCGCTCAAGTACCCGCCTGCCTTCCATTTTGCCGACTTGGTCGTCTTAAGTAAGGCGGATCTTGCCGAGGCTTGCGAGTTTGATCGCGAGCTGGCTCTCAACAATATCCGTTCGCTCAAGCCGGAAGTGGAGATTGTCGAAGTTTCGGCAAAGACCGGAGCCGGTTTGGATGTCTTTTGTGAGAAGCTAGTCGAGCGCTTTCTTTCGCTCAAGCAGCAAAGTGCACTGGGCTTATTGCTTTAGTAGAGAGCTGGAAAGTGCTGGAAAGATTTAGAAATGCATGAACTTTCGATTGCTCTGAGCTTGATTGAACTGGCTCGCGCCGAGCTTAAAAAGAATGGCGGCAGCAAGGTTCTTGCCCTGAATGTCAAGCTGGGACCTCTAAGTGGTGTTGTAAAAGAAGCTTTGCTTGCTGCATACGATTTGGCTGTTAGCGAGAGCGATATGAGCGCGGCGGTTCTAAATGTGGAAGATGTACCTGTTACGGTTTTTTGTTCAGAATGCAAGAAGATTTCTACGCTCTCTGGAAACTTTGGTGGAAGCTTGCGTTTTGTTTGCGGTTACTGTGGCCAAGCTACAGGCGATGTGCGCAGCGGCGCCGATCTAGATCTGGTCTCGATGGAGATAGACTAGCTTGTTTTGACGTATATTTTGCGCTTATTTGGTTTGTACTTGCTTGGTTTGGAATCGGGTACTATTAAATAAGCTCGCTTCCTTTTTAATTAGTTCTTTTTTTCTTGCTTGCTTTCTTTCTCGGGAGTTCGATTGTGTGTTTAGCCATCCCCGGTAGAGTTGAATCTTTCGTAGATGCAGAGCGGCGTATGGCTCTTGCCGACATCTCGGGTGTCAAGCGTGAGATAAGTGTAGATCTCTTGCGCGGCGAGGGGGCTCAGGTAGAAATTGGTGATTGGGTGCTCATACATGTGGGTTTCGCCATGAGCAAAATAAGCGAAAAACAGGCGCGCGAACAGTTGGAAGTCTTGGCTATGTTGGGTGAAGCGGTGGCGGCTGCCGAAGAGGCGCGCGGGTACGGTCAGTCATGAAGTTTGTCGATGAGTTCCGCGATCCCGAGTTGATTAAGTCGACGGTCGGTGAAATCGAGTCTCTTATGCAAGGGCGCAGTTACAGAGTCATGGAGGTCTGCGGCGGGCACACTCATTCGATTTACAGATTCGGCTTGGAGCAGTTGCTGCCCTCTAGTCTGGAGTTTATTCATGGGCCGGGCTGTCCGGTTTGTATTCTGCCCATGGACCGCGTAGATGAAGGTCTGAAGCTAGCGGCGCAGAAGAATGTGATTTTAGCTGCCTACGGCGACATGATGAGAGTGCCTGGGCATTCGGGCAGCGCTTTAGAGCTGAAGGCGAGCGGGCTCGATATTCGAATGGTTTATTCGCCGCTTGATGCCTTAAAGATAGCGGTAGATAATCCCCAAAGTCAGGTGGTTTTCTTTGCTATCGGCTTTGAGACAACGGCACCGGCCACGGCTCTCACCGTGCTCAAAGCCCAAGAATTAGGGCTCAGTAATTTTACTGTTTTTGTCAATCATGTTACTGTCATTCCGCCCATGCGAGCGGTTCTTGATGATCCCGATCTCAAAATCGACGGTTTCATTGGTCCTGGTCACGTTGCCACCGTCATTGGTGCTTGTGCTTATGACGAAATAGCTAGAGACTATAAGAAACCGGTTGTGGTCTCTGGCTTTGAACCCCTCGACATTTTGCAGTCTCTGGTGTTGCTGCTTAGACAGCTCAATAATGGTGAAGCTCGGGTTGAGAACCAATACGCGCGGGTGGTGCCCTGGGCGCCCAATGCCACTGCTTCGACTGTGCTTGCCAAAGTCTTTGAATTGCGACCCACTTTCGAATGGCGCGGGCTTGGTGCGATTTTACAGTCGGCTGTCAAACTTAGAGCGCAGTTCAGTCAATACGATGCCGAAGTACGGTTCGCCGAAGTTTTGGCAAATCATCGCATCGATCTAGAAAAAGATCGAATCGAGCGAGGTCGAGGTCCATCGACCCCTTGCGGTGAAGTTCTGAAAGGCTTGATCAAGCCAAATCAATGCGCTCTCTTTGGTAAAGAGTGTCGACCGGAAAAGCCGCTTGGTGCTTTGATGGTCTCTTCAGAGGGGGCTTGTGCTGCTCATTTTAACTATGCGCACGAGAGAATCGATTGAATTCGCTGAATTTACTCAAGAGATTGAAATGACCGAAGAGAGCGAGTTGATTAGACAAATTGATGAGACTGAAGAATTTTGCTGCTGCTGCTTGGAGGAAAGCCGTGCCCATAAGCTTCAAAGATGAACGCATCGAATTAGCGCACGGCTCGGGTGGCTTAGCAGGACGTCGTCTGATCGAGGGTTTGATAGCTCCCTATTTCCAAAACGATTTGCTTTCTAAATTGAGCGATGCCGCTGTCTTTCCTGTCCAAGCCGGTCGCATGGCTATGACCGCCGATAGCTTTGTGGTGAAACCTCTCAGGTTTCCAGGTGGCAGTATCGGCTCACTGGCGGTGCACGGTACAGTCAATGATCTCGCCGTCTCGGGTGCTCGCCCTCTTTATATTTTGGCTAACTTAATCATCGAAGCTGGTTTGTCAGTTGCCATATTGCAGGAAGAACTTGCCGCCATGGCTCAGGCAGCTTCTGAAAGCGGAGTGCTCATCGTCGGCGGCGATACCAAGGTGGTCGAACATGGCAAAGCCGACGGGCTTTATATAAGCACTGCCGGAGTCGGCGTTGTCGAAGCACCCCGAGCCCTATCGGCTGAAGCCGTCTCTATTGGCGACAAGGTGATTTTAAGCGGCGCCATAGGTGATCATGGCATTACCGTGCTTTTGGCCAGAGGCGAGTTAGATCTGTCCGCCGATATCAAATCAGATAGTCGCTCGGTCTGGCCCCTGGTCAAAGCTTTGCTTGAAGCCTGTCCTCAAGCTCTGCGCTGGATGCGAGATCCTACAAGGGGCGGCGTCTCAGCATCACTGAACGAGCTTGCCGCTGATTGCGGCTACAGCATTGTTCTAGAGGAAGAGTCCTTACCGGTCGATAGAGCGGTGCGCGGTGCCTGTGAAGTTTTGGGACTGGATGTACTGCATGTGGCCAATGAAGGACAGTTTTTGGCTATTGTTGACGCCGCCTCGGCAGAGATTGCTCTTGCGGCGCTTAAGTCGACCCCTGGGGGTTCTAGGGCTTGCATTGTCGGCGAGGTGGTTGAGACTAAGAAGTCACCCAGGCTCTTGGTGCGCACCCCTTACGGCGCCAGTCGGGTAGTCGATATGTTGGTCGGCGATCAGTTGCCGCGCATTTGTTAACCAATGGCAAGCCACCGCTGTGTCAATGTGAGGGTGAAAGGTATTGTTCAGGGGGTGGGTTTTCGCCCTTTCGTCTACGTTCTTGCCACAAAGTATAAGCTGACTGGCTTTGTACTCAATGACACAATGGGCGTCGAAATCGAGCTTTGCGGACCCGCCGACGACATTGATTGCTTTCTTTCCGACCTCAAAGTCAAGTTGCCAGCGGCTGCCAGAATTGACGAAGTAACATTGCAAGAAATTGATGCGGATTCGACAAGCAGAACCTATACATCTTTTGAGATTGCCGAAAGCCGCCAGCTTGGCGGAAATATTGCTACCCGCATATCTCCCGATTTGGCAGTTTGTCGAGATTGTCTGAGCGATTTGTTCGAAGGAGACGGGCACGGGGCTTTAGAAACCTATTTGGAGAATTTTTCAGAGATTTTTGCGGCTGGCTTTATAGAGGTCCGTGCAGACGCAGGTTTTGCAGATAAAAGCTCTGCAAATACAGGCTCTGCAGATACCGGCTGTGCAGATATTGGCTCTGTAAATCCACACTCTGCAAGTACAGGCTCTGCAGATATAGGCTCTGCAGATATAGGCTCTGCAGATATTGGCTCTGTAGATATTGGCTCTGTAGATACGGGGCACACCAAAGGGCTCTCGGCTTTAGACGCAAGCTCTTCCGCCCCGGAGAACGCCTATCATCACTATCCCTATGTCAATTGCACAAACTGTGGACCTCGCTTTTCCATTATCAAAGCTCTTCCTTACGATCGTCCATTTACCACTATGTCAGCGTTTCCCATGTGTGCTGCTTGTTCTTCCAGCTATCAAAACCCGCTAGATAGAAGATTCCATGCCCAGCCGGTCGCTTGCAATCAGTGCGGACCTAGTTATTTTTTGACTGATCCAAAGCTCTCCAACGGTTCAACAATCGGTTCAACAATTGCTAGAGGCGATGAAGCCATTAGGCGGGCGGTAGAGGCACTTAACGATGGCTTGATTTTGGCTATCAAGGGCATAGGCGGCTATCATCTCGCCCTCGATGCCAGCAATAAGAACGCTCTTATCGCCTTGCGCGAACGTAAGTATCGTCGATCCAAGCCCTTCGCCATAATGGTGCCCGATCTTGCTTCAGCTCGCCGACTCGCATGTCTTGACGAAGAGGGGCAAAAATTGCTTGCTGCAGTTGCGCGCCCCATTGTTATCGCACCAGCAAAGACCGAGAGCAGTTTAGCGCCATTTCTGCACTTGATCAGCCCAGACAATCTTGATATCGGCTTACTATTGCCGTACACCCCTTTGCACTATTTGCTGTTTGCTGCTGGTGCACCTGCAGCAATGGTATTCACAAGTGCCAATATTTCGGGCGAACCGATTGCTTATCTTGATGAAGACGCCTATGCCGATTTGCAGGGTCTAGCCGATCTTTTCTTGATCGGTGAAAGACCAATTCAGAGACGCATCGATGACTCTGTTGTGTCGGTGGTCGGCAAAGAACCTCTCATGGTCCGCCGCTCTCGAGGCTATGCACCTGATGCTGTTGCCAGATTACCTAGAGAGCAAGACTTCATTTTGGCGCTGGGCGGCGATTTGAAGAACACGGTCTCTTTGTCTGTCGGCGGGCAAGTCTTCATGAGTCAGTATGTTGGCGACTTGGAGCACTCTTCTTGCTTTGATGCTTTTGAAGAGACGATTGCGGATCTTCTCTCAATGTACAAAGTGCCGAGGTCTAACCTGGTGGTGGCATACGATCTTCATCCCAACTACAGATCATCTCGTAACCGAGATAGCATCGAGGCTTCTAGGTTTATAGGAGTACAGCATCACCGCGCCCATATTGCTTCTGTTTTGGCTGAGCACAATAAGATGGACGAATTGGTCTTGGGCTTGGCTATGGACGGAACCGGCTATGGTGATGATCAGGCAATTTGGGGCGGAGAAGTTTTTCTAGGGTCGGTGCGCTCGGGTTTTGAGCGGATTTGCCATCTTGATTATGCTCTATTGCCGGGTGGTGATGCCGCCGCTCGCTTCCCGCAGCAAGCTCTGGCTGGTTATCTAGATGAAAAGACCAGAAATGCCCTAATGAGCGAATCCTTTTTTCAATTTGATGAACACTATTCAAATGCAGTGAAAATGATCGAAAAGAATTTGAGGGTATTCAAGAGTTCTTCGATGGGTCGTCTCTTTGACGCCGTTGCCGCCCTTTGTGGCTTTGTTGGCGAGGTGCAATTTGAGGCGCAAGCTGCCATCTGGCTTGAACATCAGGCTCGTGGGCAGTTGAAAAAAATTGGCGAAATTGACAGGTCAAAATTGGACCGATATCGGTTCAATTTTGAGGGTGAAACGCTTGACTTCAAATTTGCCCTCTCGGCTGTGGTCGAAGATCGCCTGAACGGCGTCAAGCCCGGCGCTGTGGCGCTTTCCTTCCATTTGGCATTGGCCGTGTCCTTGGCTGACGCCCTAGAAGCATTGTCTTTTGCTCATCAAGTCAGGATAGTTGCCGCCTCAGGCGGCGTGATGCAGAACAGTCTTTTGTCCGACTTTCTACGAGATGAATTGTCAAGGCGAGGGCTGGCTTTGTTGCTCAATAGAGCGGTCCCGCCAAACGATGGTGGTTTATCTCTTGGCCAGGTTGCCTTGGCAAGTTTCAGCTAATTCCGTCTGGCTTATTTGCCTATTTGGTTAATTGCTTTGAGTTGGTTAATTGCTTTCAGTTGGTTATTTGCTTTCAGTTGGTTATTTGCTATGAGTTCTTCATTTGCTCTTCTTACTTGCTTTGCTTGCTCGCTTCAATACTTATTCTTTCTTGTTCAGATAGCTCGCGACCAAGCTTCTTTGCAAATCCCAGGGCAAAGCGCAAAGTTGTTTGAATGTCGGGATCATTTAGGGCTCTAAACAGATCAAAAATCCCAATGCGTTTACCTGGTTGCTTGGCCTCAATCGAAGATTGCACTGCGATTTTCGCTACCCTGTCTACGAGTTCGACACTTTCCTTGCCAAAAATTTCTGATGCCAGCAAGTTTTGCATCTGCGGTGACTGAATAATCTGAGTCAGTTGAAAGGCGGTGTTGCGAAGAGTGGGAAGGTCGATAGCCTTGATTTGTGCTTCAAGGCTGTCGCCGGATGAGGCCGCTGCCGCGCGCAGCTTTTGCAAGAGACCGTTCAAATTGTCTGCGTATTCTGGTCCGCGTCTTAGTGCTTGCAGAACCATGGTCACTAAATCTGACACTTCATCTAAATGATTGAGTAGTTCCAAAATAGAATCGGCTGTATTTTCATCTAAGATTTTTTCTTCCAGCATTAACAGACTTTTTGATCTAGAAATTCGCTCTAGTCTGCGAACCGTTTGAGCTAGTTCTTCCAGTCCGCCTTGGTGGCTAAGATCTCTTACCTTACTCACTAAACCATTTATGTTGTCTGCGTATTCCGGTCCGCGTTTCAGACCTTCACCAACTAGATCCAACAGAGCTAATACTTCATCAAGTCGATCTAGTAAGCGACTGAGATTCTGCGATGTCGCTGCATCTTGCAGCTTTTCTTTCACACAGACGAGTGTTGAATCGGACCTCGACATCTTTTATTTCCTTCAAAATTTCATGTGGCGATTTCTCTACTATAGCCAAATTTCGCTGCAAAAAGATCTTCTCGCCGAGCGCAAAGAGAGTAAGCTGGTAGTATGTTTTTTTTCTGAAAAAAGGGCATTCAAAAAGGGGTTTCCTCAAATTTAATACTTACCCAAAGGTAAGAAAAGCGGGAGGTTTGGAATGGCGACTCTGGTTTGGCTTCACGGTGGAGCCTGCAACGGCAATACGCAGTCGTTCTTGAATGCTGAAGAACCGACCATTGTCGATCTTGTCACTGACTTTGGTATCGAGATTCTATATCACCACTCTTGCATTCCACTTATGGGTGAGCAAGCTAAGGAAACTTTGCAGAAAATTCTTGCCGCTGGTGGACCAGATATTTTTGTCTTTGAAGGCAGCGTTATTCAAGGACCGAAAGGTACCGGGCGCTATGATATTTTTCTTGATCGACCGATGAAAGATTGGGTGGCTGATTTTGCCGCCTCGGCCACATTCACAGTGGCTATAGGCGATTGTGCCTGCTGGGGTGGCATTCCAGCTACCAAGCCAAATCCCACTGATTCTATTGGTTTGCAGTATCTCAAGGGTGCCAAGGGTGGCTTCCTCGGTTCTGAATATAGATCAAAAGCTGGTCTGCCTGTGATTAATATTCCCGGCTGTCCGGCTCACCCTGATTGGGTGACGCAGATTTTGGTGGCGGTTGCCACCGGCCGTGGTGCCGATGTGGCGCTTGATGATCTGCAAAGACCTCAGACTTTCTTCAAGACCTTTACCCAGACCGGCTGCACTCGCGTTCAATATTTCGAATGGAAAGAACCGGTGGAAGAATTTGGTCAAGGTACTAGAAAGGGCTGTTTGTTTTATGAGCAGGGTTGTCGCGGTCCGCTCACTCATTCACCCTGCAATCGTATTTTGTGGAACCGCCAGTCTTCAAAAACAAGAGCCGGCATGCCCTGCATTGGCTGTACCGAACCGCAGTTCCCTCATAACGATCTAGAGGTCGGAACTGTTTTCAAAACGCAAAAAGTTTTTGGTGTCATACCTAAGGAAGTGCCGGAAGGAACCGATGCTCTCAGCTATTCGGTGCATGCGGCTGTGGCTCGTGCCGCCAGCCCAAAATGGGCTAAAGAAGACATGTTTGTAATCTAACCTAAACGGCAAAAGTTTAAGAACAAATTGTTCGCAGTCTAAATTGGAGGACTCATGGGACAGCAAGTAACTCTCGATGTCGGCGCCGTCGGCCGCATAGAAGGAGACCTTGATGTGAAGGTCATGCTCGAAGACGGCGTGGTTGTCGATGCCTGGACCGAAGCAGCAATGTTTAGGGGTTTCGAGCTGATATTGAAAGGCAAAGATCCGCAAGCCGGCTTGATTGTTACTCCGCGTATTTGTGGTATCTGCGGCGGCAGCCATCTTTATAAATCAGTTTATGCTTTAGATACTGCCTGGAAAACCCATGTTCCGCCTAATGCCACTTTGATTCGCAATATCGCTCAGGCATCCGAGACATTGCAGAGTATTCCGCGCTGGTTTTATGCACTTTTTGCCATCGACTTTGTGCATCAGCCTTTTTCTAAAAGCAAATATTTTGACGAAGTGGTGAAGCGTTTCTCGCCCTTTGTCGGCACCAGTTATGAGCCGGCTGTGCAGACTTCTGCCAAGCCTGTAGAAATTTATGCACTCTTTGGCGGGCAGTGGCCCCATTCCAGCTTTATGATTCCGGGCGGTGTCATGTGCGCCCCTGGTCTTTCGGAAGTGACCCGCGCCCATTCTTTGCTTGAATATTGGCGCACCAATTGGTTGGAGCCCATTTGGCTTGGCTGTTCAGTGGAGCGCTGGCTAGAGAACAAGAGCTTTGAAGATGTCTTAGCCTGGATTGATGAGTCCGAAAGTCATGCTAATTCTGATTGCGCTCTCTTTATCAAGTTTTGCATTGATAACGGCCTCGATAAAATTGGTGCCTGGGATGCCAATTATCTTTCTACAGGAACTTATTTCAACGAGCATCTCTATCAAAGACCGACAATCGATAGCCGCAATAGTGCCTTGATTGCCAGGTCGGGTGTTTTTGACGGTAAAGAGTTTCATGACTTTGACCAAGCCCGAGTGAAAGAAGACCATACCCATTCCTTCTACAAGGGCTCGGCTATGTTGCATCCTTTTGACGGTGTCACCGAGCCGCTCGACCCGCTTGATGGTCGCAAGCAAGATAAGTACTCTTGGGCCAAGTCGCCGCGTTACGATATACCGGGCAAGGGCTTTTCACCAATGGAAGTAGGTCCACTCTCTCGCCAGGTTATGGCGGGGCGTCCGGATGCTGCCCCCTGGCAAGACTATGATCCGCTCTTTCTTGATTGCGTCAAAAAGAAAGGCAATAGCGTCATGGTGCGTGTGCTTGCACGCATGCACGAGGCGCCTAAGCTCTATCTTAGAGTTAAAGACTGGCTCTCTAAGGTCGATCTGCACGACAAGTTTTATATCAAGCCGGAAGAACTTCCCGAAGGCAAGGGCTTTGGCTCTACCGAAGCGGCTCGCGGTGCCCTCAGTGATTGGATATCTATCAAGGACGGCAAGATTGATAATTATCAGGTCGTCACCCCGACTGCCTGGAATATTGGTCCGCGTGATTCGAAGGGGCAGAACGGTCCTATTGAAAATAGCTTGATTGGTACAGAAATCAAGAATCAACATGATCCGCTTGAGATTGGTGTAATTGCCAGGAGCTATGATTCTTGCCTCGTTTGTACCGTACACTGCTACGATAAGAAGACCAACAAAGAACTGGCTAGTTATAAGGTTGGTCCACAGATGGGTCGCTAATTAGTTGGACAAAGTGAAAGATGTACTTGTAATCGGCTGCGGCAATTTGCTGCGCGGCGATGATGGTGTCGGCCCGATCTTGGTGCGTCGTCTTTTCGAACTTGGCATTCCCAGTCGCATGCGTTTGGCCGATGGCGGCACCGCCGGTATGGACGTGGCTTTTGCCATGGAAGGCGCTAGCGAAGTGGTTCTTGTCGATGCTTGTCGCAGCGGCGGTAAGGCCGGTGAGCTTTATGAATTGCCCGGTGAAGCGGTCGAAACGCCGCCCCTAACCGGCATCAATATGCACGCCTTTCGTTTTGATCATGCCATTGCTTTTGGGCGCTGGCTTTTGAAAGAGCGTTATCCCAAGAAAGTGACGGTCTTCCTGATTGAAGCCGCTCAGTTCGAGCCCGGTGCTCCTTTGAGTGAGCCGGTGGCAGCGTCTATGGAAGACTTGGCTCGTCTGCTTTTGCAAAGATATGGCGATGCTTCGCTGCAAGCTGTTGGCAGCCAGGCTGGCACTGAGTCGATACAAGAGCAAGCGCCGGAGCCAACACGAGAGCCTACGCAAGAACCTACACAAGATCTTGCCCAAGCTCCTAAGCAAGATCCCAGCACAGACTCTCATTCAGAAACAGAGCCGGAAGCCAGCGTCGAGTTTACCGGCAAGGGGTATTTGGTCATTCCAGTACACCTGGCAAATCGCTATTTCCCCGGTGATAGTTTGGTGGCGCTGATGCGCGATTCCAGGCTCTTTCTTTTGCCGATTCGCAATCAGGCTTCGGGCGGCTTGCTTATGAAACACCGCAACAGCAAAGGTGATCGCAGTGTCTTTATTGATGAAGTAACCAGGGGGCGGGCAATCAAAGGCGTATTCAAGGCTGTCTGGCACGAAGCCGACGCCGCACTAGTGGTGGAAACAAATGTCTGAGGATAGCTATCTGTTGTTGGGTTTGGCTGATGGACCGGCGCAGGCTTTGCTCTTGCCTGAACTATCTGAACTGTCAGAACTATCTGAGGCAGATCGTCTTTCCTTGAGAGATTTTGTGCAGGGCAAGGGCAGCGAAGATTTTGAAGAGTATTTTCAAAGCAGTGCTTTAGCACCGACTCTGCGTTTCTATAAATTGGCTTTGGACGGTGATTTTGCTGCTGCTATTAAAGCTTTAGATAACACTTGGGCCGCCGCAATTGTTGCTTACAATACTTTTGTGCTAGACGATTCGGCTTTGTCGCAAGCGCCGCATCAATGGAAAGAGATGCCCGAGCTTTTGCAGCAGCTGGCGGCGGCAGTGGCTTTTTATCAGACCGGTATATCTAGCGGGCTTTGCACCCAGAGCCATGCCGCTGCTTTAAAATCTAAAGAGCAGAGTGCCCTTGCTGCTGCTTATCTGCTTGTGGCACGGGGGCATTTCTTGGCTGGCCAAGGCGAGCTGGCGGAAAGTCTTGAGAGTTTCGACCGCGCTTTTGAGCTAGCCTCTAAACTTTCGCCTTTGTTTGCGGCGCGAATTTATCATGATGCTGCTTCTTATCTGATGCAGGCTGGTTTTGAAAAGTCTATTGAATATTTGGAGCAAGCTCATGCTGTACTCGATGGCACAGCCTTCGTCAAGATGAAAGCTACTTTGTCGCTAGATTTAGGTATTGCATACCAGTCATTTGCCCTCAGTGCGAGGGTGAGACTCTTGAAGGCAATTGATTCTTATCAAAGGGCTTTGCTCTACTTTAGAAAAGAGAACCATCCTGCCCAGTATGGTCTTGCTCAGATGAATCTCGGCATTGTCTATATGTCGATGCCAATGAACGAAGAAGCAGAGCGTGTTAGACCGGCTATAGCCGTGCAGGCACTGCGCGAGGCCCTTAAGGTCTTTGACCGTGAGCGCGATCAACTGATGTGGTCGAGTGCCACCCTCAATCTTGCTAATGCCTTGCAACATGTGCCTAGCACCCACAACAAAGATAATCTGATTGAGGCTGTCGCTCTTTATCAAGAAATTTTGGCGGTGCGGCGCCAGGAAGACGATGCCCTGGCTTTCGCCCGTGTGCACGCCAACTTAGGCAATGCCCTCGCTCATCTTGGTGCTTTTGCGCAGGCTCGGCAATCGCTTGATGCGGCCAGGGCAATTTTTGAAGAGAAGGGTGAGGGCGATAGCGCCGAAGCCGTCTTAACTATAATGAGAGAAATGGAAGAAGCTAGAAAATGATAGTGGTGAACTAGGATTGGTGGCATAACTTGGAACTCTATGAGAAGCGACTCTTTGAAGAAGTCTTGAATCTTGCCGTATCTCAGTTTTGTGAGCGCGTCACTCAGCGCCTACAGGGCGGCGACCGAGCGCTGGCTGTTTTGCGTGAAAACCCAGAAGCAGACGGCGTTTGGCTCAGTCAATATACTGCTAATTTCTTTCAAGACAATTTGCTGGACAATACCGCCGGTGCTCTCTTTATACTTTCTGCCCTAGAGAGGCAAAAGTTGTCCATCCAGTTTCAAGGCACCGCCGGTGATGCTATGCAGGTGGCGGCGCGCCAGGTTTTTTCGGCTTTGCTGTTGCGCAAAGCGATAGAGTCTATAGAATCTAGCCTGGCTTTTGGAGGTTGACTGTGTCTGAATCGGAAGTGTTGGCTAAGCTGGCTGCAGATGTCGATAGTGCTTTGGCGGCTGCACAAGATCTTGACGAAGAAACAAAGAAGAAAGTTTTGAAGTTGAAAGAAGCGCTTGAGGCTTTTCACAAAGAAGGACTGGTAACCTTGGTGAGAGCAGTGAAAGCCGACGAGCGGGGCAAAGAGCTGCTTTTGCAGGCTATGGAAGAGCCTTCTGTTTATGCTCTTTTTTCGATGCACGGAATAATCAAACCATCACTGAGAGCGCGTGTTGTCGAAGTGCTTGAACAGGTAAAGCCTTATCTAAGTTCGCACGGCGGCGACATCGAATTGGTGGACGTAGAAGAAGACGTCGTATTTGTGCGCTTGCACGGGGCTTGTGCCGGATGTTCGATGAGCGCCCAGACTCTGCGCGACGCGGTGGAGGAGACCATGAGAACTCGTCTGCCTCAGATCAAACGGGTAGAGCAAGTGACCGACATGGCTGTGTCCGGCTTCCTTTCGATAGATCAAGATAAGGGCTGGGTGGAAGGTCCTTTGCTTGAGACTATAGCTGAAACAATGAATGATGGGGCTGTTTATTCGATGTTGCAAGAAAGTGTTTTGCTTATGCAGTCTGAGGGCAAGCTCTTCGCTTTTCGTAATGCTTGCCCTCATATGGGTTTGCCCCTAGATGGCGGCAAAGTGGAAGGTGAAACAATCACTTGTCCTTTTCATGGTTTTAAGTTTTTGCGCAGCACCGGCGAATGTCTGACCGCCCCTGAGGTGCAGCTTGAGCCCTTCCCTCTTAAAATTGTGGAAGGTCGTATTTGGGTGCGTCCCCAGTGACCGCTTTCTCTCAAAACTCTTTCTCGCAAAAATCTTTTTCGCCGAGCTCTTTGCGCTGGTATGGTGCCGCACCCAGTGCCGACCGCAATTTCAGCATGGCTCTGCCCGATGCGCAAGCTCGTCGCGGACAGCTCTATTGTCCCCGCGGTGTTTATTTTGATGATGATTATTTGCTTGTCTGCGATTCAGGCAATCACCGTCTGCTAGTCTGGAAGATAGGGGATGACCTTCCTCAGAGCCACAGTGAAGCCGATTTTGTCATTGGGCAGCCCGACTTTGAGAGTGAGGGACCGAAGCTCTTGCATTTGCCCACCGGTGTGACCATGCACCAGGGCATGCTGCTTGTCGCCGATGCCTGGCATCACCGCATCTTAGTTTGGTCTAGGTTGCCGGATAATGGACAGCCCCCCGACTTTGTCATCGGGCAAGATAGTCTTGAGCAGTCACAGCCTAATCGTGGTGCTACCGTATCTGATAGCAGTCTTTACTGGCCCTATGGTCTAGCTTTTGTGGAAGACCGGCTTTATATAGCCGATACAGGCAATCGTCGGGTGGTCTATCTAGATCATTTCAGCAAGCTTAGCAAGCGTGATTTTTCGCAGAGAATAAAATTTGATGGTCTCTTGGGTCAGGATAGTTTCGCCTGTGCCGAAGAAAATCGCGGCGCCATAGGTGCTGCCAGCTTTCGCTGGGCTCATGATATTTGCGCATCGAGCGAGACTTTATTTGTTGCCGATGCCGGGAATCATAGGGTCTTGGGCTTTCCTCGGCGGCAGTCAGATGATTGTGCCGCCAGCTTGGTGCTTGGCCAGCGCGATTTTGTCAGCTGGGAAGAATTTCCTTATAGACCGCAATCGCCTTCGGTCTTGCGTTTTCCTTATGGCGTCAGTTATGACGATGGTGTCTTGGCTGTGGCTGACACCGCCAACAATCGGGTGCTGCTCTTTGAGAATCTGCCCAGTCAGGGTGCTGCTTTGCCGGCTCAAGCTGTCATTGGTCAGCCCGATTTTGCCAAGAACGGTGAGAATAATTGGAAGGAAGTAACCGACAAAAGTCTTTGCTGGCCCTATGGACTGCACTTGCACAAAGGCAAATTGGCTATAGCTGATTCGGGAAACAACCGCGTACTCGTATTCTCGATATAAGCGCTTGTTTCAAACGCTTTTCCGGTGGGTAAATAATCGCTTTAGGGTCCAGTTTTGGATTTCTTGATGAGTCATACATCCGGCGAGTTTCTTAAACCAGATCTAGCGGCCTTGCAGGCCGCTTCCGATGACATCTCCTTTGCCGGTGCTTCAGGCGGTTCAGGTGGTCTTGAGCTTGTCACCGGTTTGTTTGGGCAGAAACTAGTGGCCGGTAAATATGAAGTGCTCAATTTCCTTGCCTCCGGCGGTAGTGGCACCCTTTATGTTGCCCGCAATTTAGTGACAGGCGAGACTGTCGCCTTGAAAGTTCTTGAGACTGATTGCTCCGGTCGTGGTCGCGGTCATATGCCCGATGGGCGACTAATTGCTCGCTTCTTGAAAGAAGGACGTACCTTAGCCATGCTTTCTCATCCTGGTGTAGTGAAAGTGTTAGATAGCGGCTTTGACCTCGGCATCAACAAGTATTATTTGGTGCAACGTTTTTTGCCTGGTGAAACTGTAGAAGCTTATCTGGAGCGCAACGTCGAATCTCCAGCCTCTTTTGTTTTGGAATTTCTCTGGCAGCTCGGTTCGGCCCTTAGTTATTGCCATTCGATGGGTGTGGTGCACCGCGATATAAAGCCAGCCAATATAATGATGCAGCCTCATCTAAAGGGAAAGTTCGTCTATACTCTCGTGGACTTTGGTCTAGCCCGTTATGAGCGGGGGAATTTCAGCTTCCTCACCCGCTCTCGTGAGGTGTTGGGCTCTCACTTTTATATGAGTCCCGAACAGTGCTTATCAGAGACTATAGACGAGCGCAGCGATATTTATTCTTTGGCTCTGGTTGCATATGAGTTGCTCACCGGGCGAAAAGCCGCTAGTACCGGCAGCCCTCTTAATGTGCTCATGTCCCATGTCAACGGTCTCAATCTGCCTGAGTCTCTTTCTGACCCTAAAAATGAACTATCAGAGCGGCTCTATAAAATCATCCTCAAAGCAGCCTCTAGGCGCTCAGAAGACCGTTATCAGAGTCTAGACGAGCTCTTGGTGGAGTTGCCCAGACCTGAGTGGCGAGAGTGGAAGTAATCTCAATCTGAGTTTGAATTAAACATACAATCAAGCTTGAGTCCAATCACCTTTCTTTGCATTGGCAGTCTGCTAGAGAAATTTGGATGCTTTCGGCCAATTGATTAGTCGTTTGGTTTGCTTTGAGTAATCATCCATTTGTACGACTGAATTCAGTCTATAGGGTAATTCCAGTTAGATTGTTTCCTTAGTATTCTTTGGCAAGGTGGTTGCAAGGGTGATTTATGGAAGCCGAAAAAGATTGTGTATGTACTGGTAGTAGACCTTGGTTTCGGACTGTTGCCGCTAATTTCAGTCATCCTGTCAGGCTGATTGCATATGCGCGCAGTGAATCTGAAACTAAGTGTCTTGAGCAGTTTGACCGAATCGATGAGTTCTGTAATTCTAATAATTTCGAGTTGGTTGGACGATTTCGAGATATAGCTTCAGTGCCTGGTGTAGGTCTGCATCAGGCTATCCAACAACTTAGTCATGCAAACGGAATTGTGGCGGTAGATCTTGATCGCTTCGTTCACCATCACCAAGATCGTTTGCTCGACTTGAAACCACTTTTGCATCAGTTCTTCTGCTCTGGCACTCGCTTCCTAGTCACTATCAAGGAAGGCGTCAATACTCAGTCGGCGGCTGGGCAGAAGGCCGCTTTGGAAGTTATGGACAGTCTGAAAGATCCCTTGGAAGACTAGGATAAAGAATTGGCAGCCTTAAGCATGGCAGATGCGCTTTATTATCGCTGCTTTTCAAAGCAGCGAATCTTGCAAGCATAATTCACAATTTAAATGCTAATGGTGGCTCGTCTGCCCTAGGCTGGCCACTGCTCTTTTCACATACTTCTTGTCCGATTCCCAGGCTTTGGGCAGGAAACCAACCAAACTAAGCAAGTGTTCTTTGCCTTGCATAGCCATTTCATCATCAGAGAAAGAACCGGCAGCCAGACCCATGCCTTTAAATGTCAGACCTTTCTCGTCGCCCACTTCGCCCCGATAAAGCTTGAGCCAAGAAGTAACGCAATTGCCAAAAGTCTTTTCGTCTTTGAAGCGGGCTCGCTTCATTTTTGCTTCCAGTGAAAGAGCATAAAAATAATGCACGTCCACATCTTTAGGAGCAAGCGCCATAGCCCTTTCCATCTGGCTGACGGCCCGGTCTACGTCTCTATGGCGCAAGGCTTGTTGGGCTTTCAAAATAAGAATGCGGGGGCTTTCAAATTCTTCAGAGGTGATATCGTCGTACTCGCGCATCACTGCTTTGGCTTCGGTCTTACTGGCGTTCTGGTTGGTGCTTGAGCCGGCATTTTGACTCAAAGCCGGCTGTTCTGTTGCAGCAGAAATAAAGACAAGATTCCCCGCCATTAAGAATGACACTGCCCATATTTTGCCAACTGGTCTAACTTTCAAAAATCTAGCCTCTCTGCGGAAAATTGCGGTATCTAAGTTTCCAAAGTTCTCCAAAATTCTCCAAAGTTCTCCAGAATTCTTTAGGGACTACCAGTTGAGAATTTGTGCTTTCACTTCAGCGCCTTCCGGTGCGTATTCAAGCTCTTGGGCAAAATGAATGAGGGCATCGGCTTTGACCAAGCCGGTCAGCATGTGCGAATCTTGCCCTCTTGTGGGTGTAGCCAGATAGGGCGGTTTCCAGGTTTGGTCTTGTTCGCTCGGGCTGCTGTCGTTTGCAGCCAGATTGGCTCTGACAAAATCTAGGCGTCCGGCTTTTTTCTTGAGAGCTGCTTGCAGACGGGCTGATACTACATGCGGTGCGGCGCTCTTTTCGCCTTGCAAAATCTTTAGCGCCGGTTTGACAAATAATTCAAAAGTAACCAGGGCTGAAACAGGATTGCCGGGCAGACCAAAGATAAACTTGCCGCCGGGCGCCACTGCAAAATACACTGGTTTGCCTGGTTTGATTGCCACCTTCCAAAAAACTGTTCTAATGCCTTTTTCTTCCAGCGACACTTTTACATAATCACGGTCGCCCATAGAAACACCGCCCAAGGTGATGATCACATCGCTTGTCTCAAGCGCCTTTTGCAAAGTTGCATCGACACTCTCGCGGTCATCGTTTGTGTGCAGGCACGAAACCAAGCTGTCGCCAGTCGCGCCGCTCTGTTTGTGGAAGTGCATGCCGGTTAGGCAGGCTCTGATTGCATAAGAATTTGAATTGTAAATTTGGCTGTCAGAAAGTTCTTGCCCTGGTTCTTTTAATTCATCACCGGTAGAAACTATGGCGATGCGCGGCTGTTTATAACAGTTTATTTGGGCTTTGCCGACCGTGGCTGCTAGTCCAAGCGCAGGTGGGGTGAGCTTGACTCCGGCATCGAGGACGGTCTGCCCTTTTTCCATTTCTTCGCCGGTCATGCGAATATTTTCGCCTATGCGGGCTCGGCAATTGACTGTTACTACTCCGGCTTCTTCTTCTTGGCAAAACTCGCGCATCACCACTGCTTCTACCGCATCGGGCACAACTGCGCCGGTCATGATTTTTATGCACTGCCCGCTCTTTAGTTCGCTGAGGCAGTTGGTGTCACCGGCAGACACAGTATCAATTAACTTGAGTGTGCGCGGCGTTTTGTCACAGTCTTGCAGGTCGTCTACGATGACGCCATAGCCGTCCACCGCCGAATTGTTGAAACGAGGCAAGTCAAAGGGGGCTTTTAGCGGCTCAGCCAATACACGAAAAGCCGCTTGATCGAGCGGCACAAGCTCGGTTTTCGGCTTTTCTTTGCCGCATTCTTGCAAGATCAGCTTCAGCGCTTCATCATAGGTGAGCAAGGTGGTTCTCTCCTTACTTTTTGCCGTGGGCGCTGCTGTGTTCATGCGTTTTGTGTTTATGTCCATGGCCTTCCATCATTTTGAAGGCATGCTTAATTACCGGAAAGAGAACCTTGAGACCGTCTTGCACCGCCTGCGGTGCACCGGGCAGGCTGATGATGATGGTGCGATCTCTTTGCCCGGCAACGGCTCGGCTCAGCATAGAAAAAGAATTACGCTCTTGTCCATAGGCGCGCAGGGCTTCCGCTATACCCGGCAGTTCTCTTTCAATCAGTCTTGAGAGAGCCTCTGGTGTTCTGTCTCTCGGTCCCAAACCAGTACCACCGGTTGTGATCAGCAGATCGGCTTTCAGTTCGTCGCAAATGCGGCGGGCGGCGGGCACAATTTCGGCTTCGTCATCGGCCAAAATAGTGTATTCCACCACTTCAAAGCCTTCTGCGGCAAGGGCGCTGGTGAGCAGTTTGCCCGATATGTCTTCGCCCTTGCCTCTAGATAGGCTGTCAGACAGCGTCAGAACCGCTGCCTTTTGCTTGCTTTCTTTCTCGCCTTTGCCGGTGGTTTCGTCGCCGTCATGGGCGGCATAATCACTTTTGCCGCCGCGTTTTTCTTCTAGGGTGACTTGCTCTATAAGCATCAAATCGTCGACCATTTTAGCCATGTCATAAATAGTCAAAGCCGCCACCGAGGCTGCAGTCAGAGCTTCCATCTCGACCCCGGTTTTATAGATGGCTTTGACCGTCACTTTGATGACGATGCAGTCTTCGTCCAGGTTGAATTCCACCCCGACATAGTCGACCGGCAGTGGATGGCAATAAGGAATAATCTGGCTGGTGTTTTTGGCTGCTTGAATAGCGGCTACTTTCGCCACTTCCAACGGGTTGCCTTTGGGTAAAGTATGGTTCTTGATTTGTTCGATGGTAGAAGGGCTCACCCGCAAAACAGCCTTGGCTAAGGCTGTTCTTAGTGTGCTTACTTTCTGGGAAATATCCCGCATGGCGCTTAGCCTCCTATCTCTATCATCGAGCGATTGTCCCGGGCGGCAATTTCTTCCGCCGGTGGGTGTGCTTCCGGCTTTCCGGCAAGACAGCCCCTGATCATACCCCGAAGCTCTTCATCGGAGGCGTTTTGCCTCATGGCATCGCGAAGATTTATTTCGGCTGGGTAGAAAAGACAGCTTTTCATTGAGCCGTCGCTGGTCAGTCGCAGTCGGTTGCAACTAGAGCAAAAGCTCTCGCTCATCGAGGTGATGAAGCTCAAACTGCCGCCCCCGGCTAATTCGAAGTCGCGTGCCACATCGCCTGCTTCTTGCTTGGCGGGGCTTAGCTGAAAATGCTTATCTAGAGTGGTTTTCATCTCTTTGAAGGTGACCACTTTGTCTATTTGCCAATCGTTATCTTTGAATGGCATAAACTCGATGAAACGCACATTTATCTTGTGCTCAGAGGCAAAGGCGGCAAAGTCGAGTATTTCATCGTCGTTGAAGCCGGCTATTACCACCATGTTCAACTTCAGCTTGCTAAAGCCGGCGGCAATCGCCTCGTGCAGTCCGGCTTTGACAGCCTCAAAACAAGACAGCCTGGTGATTTGTTCAAATCTTTCGGGCTTGAAGCTATCTAAGCTGATATTGATGTGGCTCAAGCCCTTTTCTTTCAAAAGTGCCGCCTGCCCAGCCAGCAAAGTGGCATTAGTGGTCATGGCCAGGTCTTTCAAACCTGTAGTATTCAGCCCTGATTTATTTAGCCCGGATTTATTTAGCCTTGATTTATTTAGCCCTGACTCTCTAAGCCTGGCTAGTCTGGCGACCAGCTCTGGAAAGTCGCGCCTGAGCATGGGTTCGCCGCCGGTCAGTCTAATCTTATTGACGCCCATGCCGACAAAGATTGCGGCGAGCCTTTCTATTTCTTCAAAACTAAGTAACTCTTCTCGCTTCTTCCACTGTAAGCCCTCTGAGGGCATGCAATAGCGGCATCTCAAGTTGCAGCGATCGGTGACCGAAATGCGCAAATATGTATGCAGTCTGCCAAAAGAATCGATCAGGGGCATACTCAAACCGAGACTTCTCCGTGCTCATGCTTGGCATTGTGTCCATGATGACTGCAGTTCACCCATTCATGGCTGCCGTCCAGATAATGCTCTTTCTTCCAAATCGGCAATCTGTGCTTGATTTCGTCGATTAGATAGCGACAACCGGCAAAAGCCTCGCCCCTGTGACCGGTGCTTACGCCGACAAATACTGCCACATCTCCAACATTTAGATGACCGGTGCGGTGCACGCAGACTATGCGGCTCAAGCCAAATTTGAAAACTGCTTCGGTCATGATGCGCTCGGCTTCGGCGCTGGCTAGGCTTTCGCAGGCTTCATAAAAGAGTGATTTGACTGCTTTGCCTTCGTTATGATTGCGCACAACCCCTTCAAAGACCAAAATGGCACCGTCTTCAGCTGTGCCTAGTTTCTCTTTGAGAGTACTAGAGTCAATCTCTTTGTCGGTAATTGAAAAGCTAATCATTTATTTTAGTTGCTCTCTCCGTCTCTCTTTGGTCTAGCCGCCGGCGACCGGAGGCACGAGTACGACTTCCGACCCATCTTTGAGTTGTTCTTGCCAATCGCAAAAGCTGTTGTTGACTGCGGCGCGCAGTGCTTCTCTGGGCAGACTAAAATGGTAAAGCCCTTTCAGCTCATCAAAAAGCTCCACCAGGTTAGAGGCGTTTGTTTTGAGGTCTTCCCAATCTTTGCCGGTTTCTTCCCTGAGCATGGCGAAGTACCGAATTTTAATGGTTTTCACTGTGCAGTCCCTCTCAGGCACAATGATATTACTCTAGCTAAAATAAGATATTTAAGGATTCTTAGCCTCAGGATACTTATTGGCGGAAGAACTGCAAGGGCGCCCCGGGCCTGCCGATGAACACTTGTTTTTTGAAACCATAGTGTTTGATTACTTCTACCGCTTGCTTGGCGGCATTTTCATCACTGCCAAAGTCGAGCATCCATTCATCACCGTTCTGGCCTTGCACTACTTTCCAGCTGTTTTGCACTTTCTCGGCTTTTACTTCGCCGAGATAAACCGGCAAGCTGTCTTCTGGTACTTTCATTTCTTTGACTAAGCTTTCGGGAATGCCCTGCGGCGCCTGATTGTCAATCAGAAAATATTTCATCGAATTGCTTTTGCCGCAGCGGCAATATTTATTAAAACCATAGCTCTTGATGGTCATCAAAGCCTGTTCGGCGGCTTCGCCTTTATCGCCAAAATCGAGCAACCAAGTCGGTTTTTCACCCAGCGATCCAAAAATGTAGAAGCGGCCATTTTGCTTTTGCAAATAAAGCTTGGCAGGGTCGAACTCTATACAGTTCTCTTTAAAAGAAAGCCCGTCATGATCAAGCTGCGGCACCATGGCTTGCAGATTGATATAAGGCAATTGCACTTGCTCTTCTATTCCACCCTGCAGGGTTTCGCCTTGGGCAAGGGGCAGCATAAGCGCATTAAAGGCAGAAAATAGTAAGGCAAACAGCCCCAGGTGTTGCCACTGCTTGTGGTGGCGTGATTTTCTTGCGGTTGGTCTATTGAGAGCTTGTTTCATTGTATTAGAATAGCAGCCGGCTGTATAAATATCGGCATAAACGTAGTAATTTATATAGCATGACTGAACAAACTACAACCCAAAGAAAGCAGGCGGCTTACGGCGCTTGGCTATCGCCTATTTCGGCTGCCGATGTGGCGGCAGGCTCTTTGAAATTAAGCCAGCCTCTTTACGGCGCCGACGGCAAAACGCTTTACTGGCTTGAGGGTCGCCCCCAAGAAGGTGGTCGACAAGTGCTTGTCAGGCGCGGGTCAGACGGTCTGGTCGATGTCAACCCGGCACCGTTCAGCGTGCGCACCTTGGTGCATGAATACGGTGGTGGTTCTTATACGGTCGGTTTTGACAAAGGTAAAGATCGAATCTTTGCTGTCGGCATGGCCGATCAACAAATTTATGAAATAAGTGGATGTGGCGAGAAGGCTTGTTTTCAGGCGGTAACCGAGGCGAAAGGCATGCGTTTTGCCGACTTGGTTTTCGACCCCAGGCAAGGCGGCTTGATTGCCGTTGTGGAAGATCATACCGGCGTCGATTTGACTGATGCGCCTGGTTTAGAGGGGCTAGCCTGTGAGCCTATCAATTATCTGGCTTCCATTGCCGTGCCCGCTCGGTCTGAATCTATAGAGGCGCAGTCTTTGTCAAAAAGCCCTGCCCAAGCCGGTCAGCTTGCCGAGCCGATGATGCTCACTTGTGGCTACGACTTTTTCTCTACTCCGCGCTTTAGCCAAGACGGCAAAAAACTTGCCTATATGGCTTGGAAGCATCCTAATATGCCTTGGGATGAAAGCGTTCTTTTCATCGCCGAGGTAGGCGCGGACGGCTCTATCACCAATCATCGCAAAGTGCTTGGCGGTTCTGATGTTTCGGTCTTTCAGCCCCAATGGGGAGCGGACGGCACACTTTATTTTGTCGGCGACCAGAGCGGCTATTGGCAGCTTTATGCCATCAGAGACTTTTATGAGCTTGAGCCGGTGCCTGTTTTGGGTCCTGAGGCCAGCAGCGAAGGGGTCGAGCTTGATCTCTTGAGGGGCAGCGAATGCGGTTTGCCGATGTGGGTCTTTGGCCAGTCTACCTATGCCGTTCTAAAAGATTGTCTGGTGGTTGCTTACAACCATCATGGCATCTGGCGTTTGGTACGCATTGAGCCGGCTTTCGAAGGCGAAGACATGCTTGGTTATGTAAGCAAGTCTCGGGTACAGGCCATCGACGCCCCTTATACCGAATTCGCCTATCTCACTGGCGGCGACAATCGGGTCTGCATGCTGGCCGGCTCGGCGCAGATTCCCAATAGTGTGGTCGAGTACGACCTCGAGCAGGCAGTTTTTCAAACCATAAAATCTGGCGCTGCCGGTCTGCCGCCTAGCGGCTATCTGTCCAGCCCAGAGGTAATTGAGTTTCCCACCGAAGCAGGCAAAACTGCTTTTGCTTTCTACTATCCTCCTGCCAATCTAGACTTTGAAGCACCGGCTGACAGTCTGCCGCCGCTCATAGTCAAATGTCACGGCGGCCCAACCGGCTGCGCCTCCAGCTTGTTTTCGCTATCGGTGCAATATTGGACCTCGCGAGGTTTTGCCTATGTCGATGTCAACTATGGCGGCAGTACCGGCTTTGGGCGAGAGTATAGAAAGCGTCTCAATCAAAATTGGGGCGTGGTTGATGTTCAAGATGCTTGCAATGCCGTGAAGTATCTCACCGGCGCCGGTAAGGCCGACCCGCAAGCTGTGGCTATATCTGGGGGCAGTGCCGGCGGTTTCACAGTGCTTGCCGCTCTCACTTTTACCGACGTATTCAAAGCCGGCGCCAGTCATTATGGCATCGGCGATCTAGAAGCTTTGCTGCGCGATACCCACAAGTTTGAGAGTCGCTATCTAGATAACTTGGTGGGTGCTTATCCATTTAGCAAGGCTGTTTATCAATCTCGTTCGCCCATCAATCACATAGATAAACTGGCTTGTCCGGTCATTTTCTTTCAGGGGCTGGAAGACAAGGTGGTGCCGCCCAACCAGGCCGAAGCCATGGTCAAAGCCTTAAAGGCAAAAGGCATTCCTACTGTATATATTGCCTATGAAGGCGAGCAGCATGGCTTCCGAAAAGCCGAAAACATAATCTCTACCCTTGAATCAGAGCTTGGTTTCTTTCTCAAGGTATTCAAGATAAAGCATCAGCATAAAATTGCTGAACTGCCTGCCTTTGCCTGATTTGGGCTCTTTACAGATAATTTAATTGTCAATAGAGAAGATTCACTTGCCATTCTCCCAAGTGTGGCTAGAATAACGCCATGCGGTAACATCTTTTCGGGAATCACAGCGGTGCCTCATTCTAGTTTCAGCAAAGACCACAAGCCCGGCGGTAAATGCAAAAAGAAAGAGCGCACTAGGCTCTTGGTCTGCACCGAGGGCAAGCACTGCTCAAGGTTAGACTCAGAGGACGTTCTGAAAGTCTTGCGCAAAACTATCGAAAAATGTGAGCTCGATAATGTATTGAAGGTGAAAAAGTCAGACTGCCTGGGGCTCTGCAAACATGGTCCAGTGGTTTCGGTGGAAACCCATGGCGTTTGCTATGGCGGTGTCACCGAGGCTGACTGCAAAGACATTATTGAAAGACACGTGGAAAAGTCTAAGCCGATCAAGCGTCTGCACATCCACAAGAAAGGCAAGAAAAGGAAGTAAGCTGTCGCGTTTGCTCTGAAAGTGCGGTAAATTAGTCTCTGGTTAGTATTTGAATAGCGGGAGGCTATATGGCTAACGAGCCCGGTGCTGAAGTCAAACCTGTTGAGCCCTTGTTTACTCGGGTGATATCTGATTTGCGCAAAAGCAGACCGCAGTTGGCTGAGGCTTTGCAGGCTAATTCGGCTGTTCTAGAAAGAGTGCGCGACTATGAGAAGCAGACTGCTTTAGTCATTCAGCAGGTTTCGCTGGCGGCGGCGCGCGGCGAAGACATTGAAAAGCTCGCCCTTCTAGACCCGGTTACCGAACTGTATAATCACCGCGCCTTTATCAAAGAGTTGAAGGCTGAATTGGCTAGAGCCAAGCGCTACAAGCATCCAGCTTCGCTAATAATGGTTTCGATTGATTCTTACGACGATCTCTTTAGGCAATATGGTCAGCTAACTTGCGATGCTTTGCTCAAGATTGTTTCCAACGCCTTGCGCGGCGCTCTGCGCGAAGTCGATGTCGCCTGTAAATACAGTGAAGCCAATTATGCCGTCATCTTGCCCCAGACAAACTCAGCCGGGGCGGCACTGGTTGGTGAAAGAGTAAGGCAGCGCATCGGCAATCAGGCTATAGTGCACAATTGGCACAATTTTTCGGTGACTGCATCGGTGGGTGTGGCAACTTTCCCCGAGCATGCAGGCGAATACGATCTTCTGATAGCATGTGCTATTGAAGCCTTAGATACCGCTTTGGTAAGGGGCGGCGACCGGGTAGTTTCGGTTTAAAGCAAACATGATTTCAATAAAAATGCGAAACTGGTGCAAATTACTGGTAGTTTCACTGTGCAGCCTCAGTCTGTCTGGTTGCAGTCTCTTTCTCAAACAAGTGCTCAATCCAGACGTTAAAGAGACACCGGTTGAAGTTTCTGAAGCCCTGAAAAGTCGAGTTTTGCGAGAAGAGCGGGGCGGCTGGGTGCGCTTCAAAGACAATCAGCAAGACGCATTTGAAGCGAGGCTGCTCAGTGCTTTTTCGCTGAGCGGCAAAGACTATGTCGTTGCTACCACCACCGAAGGCGTGGTGCCCAATCAGATTTTGGTCTTGGCGGTGAAAGAGCCTTACAAGAATGGCACCAGCTTTGAGATCATCTATGACAAGAAAGAATTCCAAGGCGTGACTGCATTTCTTAGCAAGCATAAAAGCTTGATCAAAGGAAACCTCAAGCACGATGATAAAGCCTCGCGCTTGAAAGAGGCATCAGAGCTTAAGGTCAAAAGCATCAAGCTTGAAGGCACTTATTATGAAGTGCAAGCAGTGGGGGAGCGATTTGGCACTCCCTTTGAGGTAAAGATCTCTATTTTGAAGGGCATGGAGCCTGCTTTGCTGCCTGACGGCGCTCAGAATCCTAAGCGTTTGCTTTATCGTAAAGCCGTAAAAATTGAGTCTTTGGGCAGCAGTTCAGATCCCTTTATCGACCAGTTGACCAGCGACTTTCAGATAATTGACGGCACCGACAAAATGAATCAGTTGACCACTTTTGAATGTTGGCCCTGGACCAAGAAGAGTTTCGATATCATGAAAGATGAAGTCGATCTGCGTCTTTTTATGATGGATAAAGGGCGCAGCACCGAGTACACCGACTGGCATCTAATCGTCAATGTGCCGGCTAAGACATTGAAAATAAAGGCAGATAGAGAGCTTTTCCGGCGAGGTCTGGTGCGCAGTTTGTCTGTGCCGCCGCCACCGGAAGAGAAGTTATAAGTTGATAGCTGTTCTTGTCTCTAAATCAACGCTTCACTTCAACTTGCGCCTGATCTAGTTTCTGTGGTGCTTCCGCCATGGTGCCGCCGAGTATTTCTATTTTTGACTTCCCAGATGCATTGATAGAGCTTCTCATTTTGCATGACTGCAATAATATCTGGGCCTGCTCAAATGAGACAACAGGACACTGTAATAGCGTATTGACTAGTTTTACTTTAGATGAATCGTGCGCGCCAATATAGCCGCCGCTGCCATCACAGGTAGAGTCATTAATAGTTGCTTCGCCGTCGCCAAAAGCAATTAGTTCGCCAAATATGCTTTGACTCAGTTTAAGATGAGTTTTTGTGCTGGGATAGAAATTCCATGACTGCACAGATGAGCCGCCCAAGTCGACACTGCGGTCAGAGAGGCTTGTCGGGAAAGCTTGTGTTGATTTGTTTTTGATGCCAGAAACTTCATAACGCCCTGGTTGGGTAAAGAGTACGCCTACTGCCCTTAGATTAGTCTTGTTGAGACGCAGATTGGCGCCCGAGTCGACCACCAAACCCCACATTATGTTTGAGCTTTGTCTAATTTGTATGGCAAATTTTGCGGCAGCCGGAGCCAGCCAATTTTTAACCGCAGACTCTTGAGGAAGCACAATGGCAGCGGGATTTTCTTTTGTAAAAATGAGCCAAAATAAGAGCCCTCGACAATCTGTAGCGCTAATTTTGGCCCCAGGTGCTATGACAAATTCGCCAAGGTCTTCTACTTTATGCAAATCTATTTTGTTGCCGGGTTTAAGCTCTACTGTAAAGCCTGATCCCGAGAATCTGACATTATTAAACTCGGCTGTACTGGAACTCTCAAGATTGAGAGAGGTCATATATGAAGATAGCCAGACAGAATCTGTCATGGCAAGCTTTCCACCTCGCTTGAGCTTGATGGCAAGATCGTGAGGCATGCGACCTTCGGCACTGACTCTGGCTCCGTTCAGCGTCAGTGTACCACCGTCGATAGTGATTGGCGCCCGCAATGTTACTTGCTTTGCTGCAATTGTAAGCTTGCCGCCTTGGCGAATTTCAAGGGGGCTATCTATGGTCAGATTTTCGGTAATTGTCTCAGGCTTGGTCACCACTCTTGGTGCAGAAATTGTCTTTGGTTCACTGCCTCTGACTAGGCGCAAGTTATCTAAGCGCAGTATATTTGCCTCTTTTGCCTCTTTGGCGTTTAGTAAACTGCCTAGTTCGACGAAGCTCAATATGTTGCCTAGTTGCTCTGGTTGTACGGCAGTTTTTTTGACCGGTGAATCATCGTTTATCTTAAAATCGCGGGGCGTAAGCATGACATGGGTCCACTTGCCGCCTGTCAAAACAATTGGTGCATGAAATCTAGCCCGGTCTTGGTCTTCAATTTGGACTGCGGTAAGCGTATTGTTTTTTGACCATATATCAAATTCAAATGACTTTAGATTGCTAATTGCCACGGCTTTGGCAAGAGCCATCGCCTTAAGTCCTCTTGAGACTCGCCACTCTAGCGTTTTCTTACCCCTATCTGGGCTGAGACTTTCTGAAAGCGAATCTTGATAGTGCTTGCCGTCGCTGCCAATGACGAGCCAACCGGTGGCGTTGCCGGTGTCGACAGTTTGTGCCTTGGCGGCAAGAGTCAGACCTGCACAGGTAAGTGTGAGCAGCAGGCTCAGGCTTAAGTTCCTAGCTTTTCTGATTGATGAAAGGCGAATCTTGACCATGTCTGGAAGGTTGAGGTAATTAGGCTGTCAATTATGGCACGCTCAAGATAGGTAGTAAGATTTGAAAATGTTCCAGTTTGCATTGGCTTTTCTGGGCTCTATCTTTTTGTTTGTTGGTCGTTGGTTGTTGGTTGAGCATGCAGAGAAAGATAGATATTGGGCGGCGGCGGTGATGGCACTGGCAAGGAGAAGGTCGGACAGGTTTTAATATTAATGCGTGAATTTTTGGCTGGGCAAATCTTTGAGGTTTAGATAATTGATTCCAGGTGCTTCGATGTGTGGGCGTGTAAGCGTACTAGTTGTTTTGCTATTTCTAAACCTACCTGTCATGGCTCAGAGTGAACAGTCGCTGAAAGACGGTCTCGCCGCCTATGGACGGCGCGATTATCGCACTGCCGTGCAGCATCTTAGCCTTGTCACAGCCAAAGGAGCAGCTCAGCCAGCTGTCTACTTGTATTTGGCTTATGCGTTTACAGGATGCGGTGACCAGCGTCGTGCTCTTGATACATACTGTCAGCTCATGAGTAAGTACCCAACCAGTCCCGAATCGCAGACTGCTTTTCATCAGGCTGTGCGAATTGATCCGCTGGTTGCCAGCAGATATTCATCAGTTTTGCCGGCAGCAAAAAAGGTGACTTCTGCTCCAGGGCAGGCGGCTTTTATAGCTCGTGTGTTTATAACTCCTCCTCAATATGGTCATGCGCCAGTGAGTGCGCGCACCGTCGAGCTCGTAAAGTAGGCGATTCGTAAAGTTAGAGCGCCTTACTATAAAATGCTGAGCGATAGTGGCGCTACATTTACAATCGCGCCCAATAGTATGGATAGATGGCCTGGTCACAAAGATATAGAAGCGAAGGCTGATGGGACAGACAGCGTAATTGGTGAGATGGGCGGGCAAACCTATCATAGAGACAACGGCGGACCAGATATCGGACTCTTTGAGAGACCGATGATTAGAGGCACTACTAAACTACAAGAGCCATTTACTGATGAGTCCATCTATCATTGTGCCATTCATGAAATGGGACACGGTATAGATGATCTCATGCGTCTTTCGCTCAACTCTGAGTTTTTGTTGAAGCACAAAGACGATGTTGCCGCCATGAGCGAAGAAACTCGGTCTGAGAATACATATTATCTGAAGCCTATGGAAGCCTGTTCCGAGATTACTGGGGCGCTCATCGGAGATAACGTGAGTGATTCTTAAAGCAAAGCTGTTATGCAGGCGTTCCCGCGTTCTACTCAGTGGCTACGAGCCAAGCTTGGTATTTGGTGATGCCATAGCCAGATATTTTGGACCTTGGATAATTTCAAGTCTAATACGAAACCGTTACAGCAACCGCATGATTGAGCAAACCATGCGCATGCGGGAAGATTTGAAGGTGAAAGCGGAAAGACTCTGGCAGAAGCTAGTGCGATTGGAGAGCCAGCCAGCGATCGGGATGGAAATCATCGATTTGGGAAGTTCTAGCATTCGGCAATCTGGTAAGTACGTCCTTGAGATAGGCCACCGAGTTGATGCCGAGGAGCTTACAAGTTTCGATCAAGCCAAGATCGTTGCAGCGGTTCGTCCGCCCTCTTCAGAGCCGGCAAAGAGCCAGTTCCTTCGATTATGTCAAGTTTTCCATAATCGAAGTTATGCAAAATCGATAAATATGTCAACTTAAACTGGCGCGCGCAACATTATCCTTTTCAGTTCAGCAGCTTAGCTTGTAGGACATCTGACGTTTCTGACTCGGCAATTCATAAATAGTAGCAAGTTCAGGTAAAGTGAGAGAGCTCGAAAGCAAGTTATGACAACCCTCTTGATGCATATACAGTAAAGAGTAATGCCCGAAGAGAGAGAGTAAAACGGTTCAGGGTGGAAAGTTTTTTATCAGTCGTAAAAGGGAATAATAGGGCAACCGTGGGAGAGGTGCGCCCCTGTATGGCTGATGTGGACGAGAAAAGAGGCAGCAGGGCAGTGGAGCGCCAAGGGCTAGAAAATCAGCCGGAAGCCCAGGCGATGAGAGTAGCCGGGGCTGCTGATGTAAAAGCAGTGCAAGCGCTTAACCAAAATGCTCACAATGGCAGCGCCGGAGGCGACCAGAACGAGAGCATAGAGATAGTGATGCCGAAAAATGGCGGCGGGTATGACGTGCTGGCCTCAAGAGTGAGGTCACCCGAGAAGCAAGAGGCACCGGTGCAAACGGCAGAGACAGCAAAGATAGAGCCTGTAACAGTGGACTTCTTGAGGCAGAAGGCGCAGCAAGGGGATATCTGGGCCAGGTCGTTCATGCCGGAAGTAGAGCAAGCGTACAAGCTACCAGCCGGGGCTACACGGGACTTGCTTGTCGATCAAGTGCTAAAGAAAGCAGAGGTAATCTTTAGACCGGAGGACCGTGTAAAGGCGCAGCCAGAGCAGAAAAACGAAGACCAAAGCCAGACAAGTACCGGGGCAATAATAGCGAAGCAGGCAGAAAAGAACCCGGCAGTGGAACCAGTGAAGGCGCTATATGACTGGGCTAATAAGTTAGAGTCGGGACCGGAAAAGGAAAAGCATCAGCAGCTAGCAAGAGAGCAGCTAGTAGCGCTAGAGCCGCAAGCGAAGGGAGCTTTAGACGCCCTGGACCAGAGGCGGCGATTAGCTGCGAAGCAAGAAGACCGTGAAGTACATGAGTTCCTGCCCAAGCTAAAAGACCCAATGCAAGGGCATGTCAGCTATCCAGAGAAAGAGATAGAGGGGTTAAGAAGGCTAACGCCAGCAGACATTAAGAAGCTAGCCAAGGCGATGGAAGCAGGCGGGCCAGCGGCGGAAGAATCTATTAGGCAGACAACGCAAGAGATACTTGTAAGGACCGGAGAGAGCGGACGGGATACCATGCTAGCCGGTATTAATCTATTGGTGGGGCTCTTCAAGTATGACCGAGATTTGATATTCAATCCAGAGCAAGCGAGAGAAGATGCAAGCAAGGCAGGCGAAGCACTAGGGCTCTTGCTTGTAGCGGGAGTGGAGATTGGCGTCGGCGCAGCTGTGACAGCGCAAGAGGCAAGGCAAAGCGGGGATTACAGCCTGCCTCTGAAGCGCATAGGCGAGGCTCTGAACCGGTGGTATGAGAAACAAAGCCCAGCCGATCAGATGGCTATCATGTCGGAGATAAGCGCGGGGTGTGGCATAGGGGCGTTTGCGGGAGAAGCGAAAAAGCTGAGCAAGCCCGGAGCCTTCATGGAGTTTCTGCAAGAAGGGCTGGCAGTATTGCCGAGGAACCCGGAGGCGGAACGCAAGGCGCTGGAGGCGTTTGCCGGGGTGCTCAAGGGGCGGCAGGTGATGAAGGAAGCCGCGGCCATCGGAACGGTGGAAAAGGCCGGCGAAGTGGTCAAGGAAGCCCAGGAGAAGGGATTAGGCGACCACATCATGGCGATGGTGCAATTCTTTCCTGAGCGCGGAAAGGAAATACTAACCGATAGAAAGCTGCGTAAAGAGTACGGTTTGACGAAAAAAGAAGCAATGAAACTGTCAGAAGCCGAGTTAGCAGCCTTGAGAATAGAGCGCATTGAAGCTAGCTATAGGACAGTGTTTTACAAGGCATATCCACATTTAAAAGGAACAGGGCTTGAGGTACATCATGCCTTGCCGCAATCACTGCGTGATAAGTACCCAGGGCTATTTAAGGCTAAGGAAGTTCATTCTCTCAAGTATCTGAGTGGTATTCCTAAGACCGCAATCAAGGATGGAGAATCAGTCCATGACCTTGTTACAGACAGTTGGGAGCAGTTTAAGAAGATAAATACAACAGCCACCAGGCAGCAAGTACTTGAACACATGCGCAAACTCGATGAAGAGTATGGGCAGTTCTTCGTGCCGCCGTTGAAGAAAGGAGAGCGATGAATTTCTATACATACCGGCCTCAATATTCAGGCGGTTATGGAGAAAACACTGTCTACATAGGTCAGAGGTCTGACCATCCCTGTATCGTGTCTCATCTCCACTATGAATTTAACCGCTGGCCTCAAGATGATCTTCAGGGGTGTACTTTTCACTACATAGGCACAGCAAGATTAAGAAGAGCCTTGGAAGCCTTGCGTCCGCCCGTTACCGGGATTGAATTTACTGACGTGGAAATATCAGGAGACGACCAAGAATTTAAACACGTATGGCGAGAAGGTCGCCCGGACTCAGCTTTAGGCAAGTGGTATTGGTTCAAGATAACGGGTAGGGCCGGGCTGGATGATTTCGGAGGCGGACCAACAGAGGACTTAGTAATCTCGGAACGAGTGGTGACGGTCCTTTTGGAGAGAATGACAGTGATAAATCCGGGGAGGAAGATCCGGCCATGGCAAGGCGAGATTGAACCAGCGGGAGTACCCCAAAAGGGGGCGCCGACGGAGGGGGAGTCCTGAAACACGCATGAATAGCCGCTCTACAATTTTGCGTAATGAACATTGTATGTTGGACTTGACTTCGAACGGAGTGATTGACTCTGCTTGAGAGTCGGGCGAGGCTATTCTCGGGCGCGAGGATAGCAGGAAAGGGAGAAACCAGTTTTGAACATATGATTTTCAAATCAGTGGGTTAGATTCGGACTCACTTTCCTGATCTTGTCCTCTAGGGCAGAACACTATCTTTAAGCAAATCGGCCGGATTTAGCTCGTATACAAGGTTTGACCCTACCCCCAAAACTTGTACCAAGCCAAGTAGACGATTGAACAGATTTGAGTCATAGTTTCAATTAGTCAGGAGAAGGTCTAATGAAAAAGAGCAGATTCACGGATGAGCAGATTGTAGCCATACTTAGGGAGTCGGAAACAGGCTCGACCAACGCCGAGCTTTGCCGCAAACACGGAATCTCCAACAACACGCTGTATAACTGGAGAGCTAAATTCG
>WBZO01000122.1_pt1 | contig 206620 bp, 176 predicted proteins | sample 5204261 | NCBI WGS metagenome assembly WBZO01 (sample SAMN12412400, study PRJNA552823) | activated sludge metagenome | isolation source: activated sludge from anammox sidestream of wastewater treatment plant... | place: USA: North Carolina | collected 2017-09
GCGTCGCCCGCGACCTGCCAGCCGCTGACGTAAATCGCTTGCAAACCGGCTGCGACCATTTCGACGGCTTGATTGCCTGTCATGGCGCCGAGCGAACGCACGAATGGCTCTGTTTCCAACAAATGCCACAAACGCCGCGCGCCCATGTCGGCGAGCGTGTGTTGAATCTGCACCGAGCCGCGCAGACTCACAACGTCGGCGGCGGTGAAATTGCGCGTGATATGTTTCCAACGCGGCGCCGTTCGCCATTCCTGTTCGAGCGCGAGAATTTGTTGTTGGTACGACATGTTTGTAAAACCGCGCGCGTCACATTGGAATCAGCCCAAGTGACGAACGCGGGTGAAACTGAGAAAATTTGTGGTGTGTCGTCGGCGCGCGTCTTGCGACAAACCGTGTCGCCGCGCGCCGACAACCCCGGTCGGTCAATCCAAATACTGGTACGCCGGCAGCGTCAAAAAATCGCTCAATTGTTCCGCCGTGACCAGTTTGTCAAACAACAGCGCGGCTTCGGCGAGACGCGATTTCGAAACGTTCGCTTCGCCCCACGCGCGTTTAATTTTTTCCACTTCGTCGTCAAACAGCGCGCGATAGAGTTCCGGCGTCACCTTGCGCCCGTCGTCCAACACGCCGTTGTGATGCAGCCACTGCCACACTTGCGAGCGCGCGATTTCCGCCGTCGCCGCGTCCTCCATCAAGTTGTTGATGGCGACCGCGCCGTTGCCGCGCAGCCACGCTTCGGTGTACTGAATCGCCACGCTGATATTGTTCCGCACGCCCGCTTCCGTAATTTTTCCGTTCGGCACATGGAAATCAATCAGTTGTTCCGGTTGGACGTTAACGTCTTGGCGCAGACGTTCCTTCTGATGCGGCTTGGCGCCCAGCGCCGCGTCAAACACCTCGCGCACGGTCGGCACGAGGTCGGGATGCGCGATCCATGTGCCGTCAAAGCCGTCTTGCGATTCGCGCACTTTATCTTCGCGCACTTTTGCCAGCGCGTTCGCGTTCACTTCCGGGTCTTTGCGCGAAGGGATGAACGCCGCCATGCCGCCCATCGCGTGCGCGCCGCGTTTGTGACAGGTGTGAACCAGCAACTCGGTGTACGCGCGCATGAACGGTACCGTCATGGTCACTTGGATGCGGTCGGGGAACAAGACGTTTTGGCGCGCGCGGAATTTTTTGATGCACGAGAAAATGTAATCCCAGCGTCCCGCGTTCAAACCCGCGATGTGTTCGCGCAGTTCGTACAAAATTTCTTCCATCTCGAACGCGGCGAGAATCGTTTCCACCAACACGGTCACTTTGATGGTCCCTTGCGGCAAGCCGACGTAATTTTGCGAAAATACAAAGACGTCGTTCCACAAGCGCGCTTCGAGATGCGATTCCAATTTCGGCAGATAAAAATAGGGGCCCTTGCCTTTGTCGAGCAAACGCCGCGCATTGTGGAAAAAATACAAACCGAAATCAAACAGCGAACCGGACATGGCGCGCCCGTCTACCGTCAGATGTTTTTCTTCCAGATGCCAACCGCGCGGGCGCACCAACAGCGTCGCCACGTTTTCGTTGAGCCGGTATTCCTTTTCGGGCGTCTGTAAAAAAATCACGCGCTCGATGGCGTCGGTCAGATTGCGCTGTCCGTGCAGCATATTGCTCCACGTCGGCGCGTTGGCGTCTTCAAAATCCGCCATGAACATATCCGAACCGCTGTTGAGCGCGTTGATGAGCATTTTCTTGTCCGTTGGCCCCGTAATTTCCAAATGCCGCCGCTGCAGCGCGTCGGGAATCGGCGCGACGCGCCAATGCGAGTCGTCGCGCACCGCGGCGGTTTCGGGCAAAAAGGTCGGGTCCTCGCCCGCGTCAATGCGCGCCTGTCGTTCGGCGCGTTTTTGCAGCAGTTCGAGGCGGCGCGAATTGAACTCGCGCTGTAACGCGACAATGAATTGGAGCGCGTCGGTCGTCAAGACCTGCGCGCCGATTTCGTCAACCGGACCATGAATTTCGACGTTCTCGGGAATTTGCGGCTGAGCCATGAGTTCTCCTTTAGGCGGGCATATGTTCGATTTTTTCCAGCGTCGTATTCAAATCGGTCAGCGCGCGCCGCAGAGGGCGGGTGGCGGCGCGGCGGCGTTTGAGGCGCGGCTGCGCGGGCGGATTTTCCAAAATGCGTTTCAGCGTGCGCGGGTCTTGCGCGTCCATTTGCAGCTCGCGCAATTCTTGCAGCAGCGTGCGCCGCGTAATCGCAATCCCGTGCCGTTCCAGCAGCGTTTTGTAATGCGCGTAATCTTCGGCAATCCGCAGCGTGACGCTCTCGAAACCGTGCCGCGCCAAAATCAAACGCGCGGAATAACGCATCGCGTTATAAAAAAACATTTTGTAATCGTGCCGCGACGGCTCGATCAAAATAATATCCACTTCGGGATGCGTTTTGCGTAATTGTTTGATGTGGTAATGCAGCGCGCCGTGCGCCGAGATGCGCGTGATTTGCTGCGCGATGGCGGACAAACCCTTGTCGCTCAAAAATTCCGTGTCGGGTCCGAGAATGGGAATGTTGCGATGTTCGCTGTTATCAAGCGGCACGAGCGGATTGATGCACACGACCAAATCCGCGCCGTGTTCGATGGCAATGTCGAGCGAAGCGTTCGCCCGCGCCGCGCCGTCCACGTAATCGTGTCCGTCAATCCGCACCGGTTTGTACAACACCGGCACGGCGGAGGACGCCGCGACCGCTTTGGTAATCGGCACGTGCGCGAGCGATTCTTTGGAAAAGACCGCGCGCTGTCCGTTATCCAAATCGGTGGCGATGATGTATAACTCGCGTTCGAGGTCTTCGAAATGATCGCTCTTGCCTTGACTGTCCAAGACGCGCTGCATGTAGCGTTCCAGCGCCTTGTTGTCGTAAAAACCCGAAGGCAGCGCGTCCAAAAGCAGCCAAATGACGTCGAAAAACGTCATGTCGCTCATGTGCCGCAAATAGTGCGACCATGCGCCGGCGAGCGTGCGCGGAATTTTAATGCCCCACCGCAGTAAATCGCTGCGGCTGAGCGAAAATACATCGCGCGGTTGAATCGGCGGCACTTGGCTGTGTTCGCCCGCCAACGCGTCCATGACCTCGTGCGGGCTGAGCCCTTGCGCTAAAAATGTGGAAACCAACGCGCCCGCGCTCGTGCCGACAAAAATATCAAAATCGTTCACCGTACGATCGAGCAGCAAATCGTCAATCGCGCGCAGCGCGCCGATTTCATAGACTGCGCCGGTCAAACCGCCGCCGGCGAGGACCAATGCCGTTTTGGAACGACGCGCATGTTTAGCTAAAGCCATGAGGAATCACCTTCTTTGGTGAATTGACGCCCGCCCCGGGCGCGCACAACTTTGTACGCTTAGTGTATGCGGATTTTGTTTTTTTGACAATTACGCATGACGCAACGCGTCATAATGACGCGCGCCGCCTTGTATTTTAGTATCTACAACCGAGATGTTTTAGCGCGTCCAAATCCGGTCTGAACTTTGTTACGACCCGCCAGGGCGGCGCGCGCCGCAATTTGACCTGTGCGCGCTTTTGCATACAATCGTCGGCAATGGTCGCTTTTCGCTCCTTCCGTTTGCCGTATGACGCGCGCCCCGCGCCGCGCCATCATCATGCATTCGGGTGAGTCGAGTGAAATAGCGTCGGCGCGACGGTTTTTTCGGTCGCGCAGGTTCACAGGATTCACCCAAGGGCTGGTCGGTTTCACGACAAGCCCTTTTTTTTATTCTGTGGCGCGCCCGCTTTGGACGTTGACGCGATAGCGGTTCAAATCCTTCAAGCGGCATCGCGCCGAGAGCGGTCAGGACATACGTTTCGCATGTTGAAAAATTTTTCCGTCGAACGGCAGCTGCCGCACGGCGTCGCCGATTTATATTTTCAAGAAGCCGCGCGCAAAACGCGGCTCGAAACGCGTTTGCGCGAAATTTTCGCGCAGTGGAATTACACCCAAGTCATTCCGCCGACGTTTGAATATTACGAGACGCTCGCCGCCCAAGCCAGTCCGCAAGTGCGCCAAGAAATTTATCGCTTTCCCGACCGCGACGGCAGAACGTTGGCGCTGCGCGCGGATCCGACGATTCCGATTGCGCGTCTGGTCAGCGCCAAATTGTACGACCAACCTTTGCCGCTGCGTTTTTTTTACGTCGCCAACGTTTTTCGGCACGAAGAACCAAAGGCGTCGCTGCGCCGCGAATTTACGCAAGCGGGCGTGGAGCTCATCGGCAGCGGTACGCCGCACGCGGACGCGGAAATGATTGCGCTCGCGGTCACGGCGCTGCGCGGCATCGGTTTGCAAGATTTTCGTCTGCGCGTCGGCGCGATGGATTTTCTCAACGCGCTGCTCGCGCCGCTGCATTTGGCGCCAGCGCGGCGCGAACAGGTCAACGCCGCGCTGGAACGCAAGAATCAAGCCGCGCTCGACGACGCGCTGCGTCAAATATCGGCGCCGCCGGAAATTTGCCGCGCGCTGGCGGCGCTGCCCGCGTTGGCGGGCGGCGGTGAAATTTTAGAACGCGCCGCCGCCGCGTGCGCGGTCAACGCATCCGTACAAGGCGTCATCGAACGTTTGCGCGCGCTGTGGCGGCTGCTCGAAGCGTTGGACGTCGCCGACGCCGCGACGCTCGATTTGGGCATGGCGCGCGGCATGGCGTATTACACGGGCGTCATGTTTGAAGCGTTCGCGCGCGGCGTCGGTTTTGCGATTATGAGCGGCGGACGTTACGATAATTTGCTCGCGCATTTTGGCGGCGCGCAGCCCGCGTGCGGTTTTGCCATCGGCGTCGAACGCGCGTTGGCGGCGTTAAAATTGCAAAATCCGCCGGACGAAAAATTGACGCCGGACGTGGTGGCGGAATTGGACGCCGCGCGCGCGCTGGCGGAACGTGTGGCGCAGGCGCGCGCGCAAGGGCAGCGCGTGGAATGGTATTTGCAAAACGGTTCGCGCGCCGAAATCGCCGCGTATGCGCGTCAACGCGGCGCGACGCGCGTCTGGTTCGCCGACGGCGGCGCGGAGGAATGGACATGAACGCGCTGACGATTGCGCTGCCCAAAGGACGACTGCTGCCGCACGCGCTTGACGTTTTGGAAGCGTTGGATTTGGACGTGCGTCCGCTGCGCGGCGGCACGCGCAAATTGATTGTGTCAGAGCCAAAACACAACGCGCGGTTCCTTTTGCTCAAGCCGTTCGACGTGGCGACGTTGGTCGAGTATGGCGCGGCGGACGTCGGCATCGTGGGCCAAGACGTTTTATTGGAAAACGAAAGCGATGTGTTTGAACCGCTGGCGCTGCCGTTCGGTTTTTGCCGCATCGCGCTGGCGGCGCGGCGCGAACGCGCGCAAACCGATTGGCGGCTCGAAACGGCGCTGCGCGTCGCGTCAAAATATCCGCGCCTTACGCGCAAGTTTTTTGTCGAGCGCGGTTGGTCGGTCGAAATTATTCCGCTGCACGGTTCCATCGAAATCGCGCCCGCGTTGGGTTTGAGCGATTTGTTGGTGGACATTGTGGACACGGGGCGCACGTTAAAGGAAAACGGTTTGGTCGAATTGGAAACGCTGTGCGTCTCGCAAGCCGCGTTGATTGTGAATCGCGCGAGTCACGCGCTGCGGTTTCGCGAAATCGAAAGCATGATTCAGGCGCTGCAAAACGCGACGGAAGGGAGACGCGGGCAATGAGTCAAATGCCCATGCTGTTTGGCGTCCGCGCCGCGCGTGAGAAATTGGCGCGGCAGCGCGCGTTGACGGAAAAATCAATTTCACCCGACAGTCTGGCGCGCACGGAAAAAATTTTTGGCGAACGCTTGACGCCCGAAGCGGCGGTGAAAAAAATTTTGGACGACGTGCGCGCGCGCGGCGACGACGCGGTGGGTTGGTGGAATGAAAAAATTGACGGCGGCGCGCGCAATAATTTTTTGCTAAGCGCGGCGGACATCGAAACCGCTTATCTGGAAACGCCGCAAGCCGTACGCGACGCTTTGCAGCTCGCGGCGCAGCGCATTCGCGCTTTTCACGAAAAACAAAAACCGAAATCGTGGCTCGATTGGACGGCGGAAGGCGGCGCGCTCGGTCAAATCATTCGTCCGCTCGAACGCGTTGGCATTTACGTGCCGGGCGGCGCCGCGCCCTTGCCGTCGTCCTTGTTGATGAGCGCGCTGCCCGCGCAGGTCGCGGGCGTGTCCGAAATCATTGTCGTATCGCCGCCGACGCGCGACGGTAAAATCGCGCCCGTGATTCTCGCCGCCGCGCGCGTCGCCAACGTTGCGCGCGTGTACGCGTTGGGCGGCGCGCAGGCGATTGCGGCGCTGGCGTTTGGTACGTCGAGCATTCCGCGCGTGGACAAAATTCTCGGCGCGGGCGGCATTTTTACGACGCTCGCCAAACGCCAAGTATTTGGCATCGTCGGCATTGACGGTTTGTACGGACCGACCGAAACGGTTTTGATGGCGGACGATTCCGCGAATCCGCGCTATGCGGCGGCGGATTTGCTCGCGCAGGCGGAACACGACGTTCTGGCGACGAGCGTTTTGCTCACCGCCGACCGCGCGTTGGCGGAACGCGTGGCGGCTGAAATTGACGCGCAATTGCCCGCGCTGACGCGCCGCGCGACGATTGAACAAGCTTTGCAAAAGCAGGGCGCGATTTTTGTGTTGGCTTCGTTGGACGAATGTTTAGAAATTGCGAACGAATACGCGCCAGAGCATTTGTGTTTGCTGACGCGCGACGCGTGGGCGCTCGTGCCGCGCGTACGCAACGCGGGCGGCGTTTTCGTCGGCGAACAATCTTCCGAAGCGTTGGGCGATTACATGCTCGGTCCGAGCCACATCATGCCGACCGGCGGCACGGCGCGTTTCATGTCGCCGTTGAACGTGAACGATTTTGTAAAAATTACGAGCGTGTTTTACGCGAGCGCGAACGAGGCGAAACAATTGAGCGCGTCGGGGCAGCTTTTGGCGAACGGCGAAGAATTGACCGCGCACGCCAACGCGTTGGCGCAGAGGTTAAAGGATGCAAAATGAAATGCTAAAGGAACTTTTGCGAAGCGATTTGGCAGCGCTGCCGGATTACACGCCCGCGCATGTGACCGACCCGCGTCGCGTCGTCAAACTGGATTCGAACGAGAATCCGTACGGGCCTTCGCCGCGCGTTCTCGCCGCGCTCGCCGCCGCGCGCACATGGCAGTATTATTTCGGTCAAGACGAAACGTGCGCGCAGGTGGCGCAGTACGCGGGCGTGGGGGCTGAAAATATCGTCATGACCAACGGCGGCGACGAGGCGATTGATTTGATTTTGCGCGCGGTCTTGGAGTCGCACGAGACCGTCATTGACGCGCCGCCGTCGTTCGAGATGTATCGCATTTTCACGCTGGCGAATCGCGGGCGCGTCTTCGACGTTCCGCGACGCGAGGATTTTTCGCTGGATACGGACGCCGTGATTCACGCCGCGCGCGCGTCGCAAGCCAAGGCGCTTTGTCTCGCCTCGCCGAATAATCCCGACGGCGGTTTGCTGCCGCGCGCGGATTTGTTAAGGTTGCTGGAGCTGCCCGCGCTGGTCTTGTTGGACGAAGCGTATTTTGAATTCGCGGGAACGAGCGCGGTGGATTTATTGCCGCACTATCCGAATCTCGTCATCGTACGCACTTTGAGCAAATGGGCGGGGTTGGCGAGTTTGCGCGTGGGTTATATTATCGCCGCGCCGGAATTTGCAGAGGCGCTGCATACATTGCGCGCGCCGTATAATTTGAATTGGGCGGGCTTGCTTGCGGCGCGCGAATCATTGAACGACGTCGAGTACTTGATGAGGCGCGTGCGCGCGACGATTGCGGAACGCGAACGGCTGCGTGTGGAATTGGCGCGGTTGGACTGGCTCGAACCGCTGCCGAGCTGCACGAATTTTTTATTGCTGCGCGTGCGCGGACGCGATCCGCAAGCCGTCAAACAGGCGTTGGCGCGTCAAGATATTTTGATACGCGCGTTCAAATCGGAACGGCTGCGCGAATACCTTCGCGTCAGCATTGGCACGCCGGAAATGAATGACGCCGTTTTGCGCGCGCTCGCCCAATTGTAAAGGGCGCGCGGCGCGAATTTTATTTGTACTCGGCTCAAACTGCGCGGATACAACTTATGCAACGAATTGCTGTCATTGAACGAAAAACGCAAGAGACCGAAATTCAAATCACGCTGAATTTGGACGGTACGGGGCAGGCGGATATTCAGACCGGCGTCGGCTTTCTCGACCACATGCTGCATCACGTCGCCGTACACGGTTTGTTTGATTTGCATGTGCGCGCGCACGGCGATTTACACATTGACGCGCATCACACCATCGAGGACGTGGCGATTGTGCTGGGCGACGCGTTGGACCGCGCGCTCGGCGTTCGTACGGGCATCGTGCGCGTCGGATACAGTTATGTGCCGATGGACGAAGCGTTGGCGCGCGTGGTCGTGGATTTGAGCGGGCGCGGGTACGCGGTGTTTGACGGCGAATTTGTCGCGCCGCTCATGGGCGCGTTCCCCACATCGCTCGTCGCGCATTTTTTTGAAACGCTCGCGCAGCGCGCCAAAATGAATTTGCACGCGCGCGTTTTGTACGGCCGCGACGACCATCACAAAACGGAAGCGTTGTTCAAAGCGTTGGGGCGCGCGCTGCAAATGGCTGTCGCTCCGGATGCGCGCCGCGCGGCTACGTCCACCAAGGGTACTCTGATTGCATGACGAACGGCGCATGACGGACGCGGCACGCTGCGCGCGCGGATTCCGTCAGGCGTCTGCGTCGTCCCACGATGGATGATTGCGATTATTGATTACGGCATGTCGAATTTGCGGAGCGTGCGCCATGCGTTTGAATTTCTCGGCGCGGACGCGCGGATCGTGGACGCGCCGTCAACCTTAAAGAACGCGCGCGCGATAGTTTTGCCCGGCGACGGCGCGTTTGGGCCCGCGATGGCAAATCTCACGGCGCGCGGTTGGTTGGAACCGCTGCACGCGGCATTCGCGCGCGGAACGCCGTTTCTCGGCATCTGTTTGGGGATGCAGCTGTTGTTTGAGACGTCGGACGAAAACGGCGTGCATCGCGGTCTCGGCGTTTTGCGCGGGACGGTGAAAAAATTTCCGCCCGGCGTCGGCAAACTGCCGCAAATCGGTTGGAATCAGTTGCAGATTCAGCCGCAATCCCAAGCGCTCGCGGGCGTGCGGCAGAATGCGTTTGCATATTTCGTTCATTCGTATTATTGCGCCGCGGCGGATGAACAGATCATCGCGGCGCGCACGGAATACGGCATTTCATACGCGTCGGCGGTGGAACACGGAAACGTGTGGGGCGCGCAATTTCACCCCGAAAAAAGCGGCGCGGACGGATTGAAAATGCTGCAAAATTTTTTAGGGATTTTGTAGGGAACGAACGCCGTTTCGTTCCCTGCGCGCGATGAGGAACGCTGCGGTGGGGCACGGAACGCTGCGGTGGGGCACGGAACGCTGCGGTGGGGCACGGAACGCTGCGGTGGGGCACGGAACGCGGCGGCGGGGCACGGAACGCGGCGGCGGGGCACGGAACGCGGCGGCGGGGCACGGAACGCGGCGGCGGGGCACGGAACGCGGCGGCGGGGCACGGAACGCTGCGGCGAGCGTTCCCTACGGAGAAAAAATGTTCACGATTTTTCCGGCGATTGATTTGCGACAGGGGCGCGTGGTGCGTTTGCGGCAGGGGCGCGCGGAGGACGAAACGTTCTATTCCGACGACCCCGCGCGCATCGCGCAGCAGTGGGCGGCGCAAGGCGCGGAATGGCTGCATGTGGTGAATTTGGACGGCGCGTTCGGCGAGCGCGACGCGTTGAATGAGGACGCGCTGAAAAAAATTCTCGCGGCGGTGAAAATTCCCGTGCAGTTTGGCGGCGGCTTGCGCGATTTGGAATCCATGCGCCGCGCGTTGGCGTTGGGCGTCGCGCGCGTTATCATTGGTACGGCGGCGCTGGAGCAGCCCGAAATTGCGACGCAAGCGCTGCAAGAATTTGGCGCCGAACGCGTGGCGGCGGCGATTGACGCGCGCAATGGCATTGTCGCCACGCGCGGCTGGGCGCATGGGTCGGGCATGAGCGCGCTGGAATTTGGCAAACAACTGCGCGCGCGCGGCGTCACGCGCGCCATCGTAACGGATATTGCGCGCGACGGCATGATGCAAGGCATTGACGCGGGCGCGCTGGCGGACTTTGCGCGCGCGACCGATTTGCGCGTCATCGCGTCGGGCGGCGTCGCGTCGTTGGACGATGTGCGAAATTTGCTGCGCGTTAGCGCGATTGGGTTGGAAGGCGTGATTGTGGGACAAGCGTTATACACGGGCGCCGTGCGGTTGGAAGCAATGCGGCAAAGCGTGCGCGCGCATTTTGAAACCGCGTACTGCGAGAATTGACGCCATGTTGGCAAAACGAATTATTCCTTGTCTGGACGTAAAAAACGGACGCGTCGTCAAAGGCATCCATTTTGTCGGACTGCGCGACGCGGGCGATCCGCTTGAGCAGGCGCGCTGGTACGCGGAACAGGGCGCGGATGAAATAACGTTTCTCGACATTACCGCGTCCGTCCAAGCGCGCGGCACTTTGCTGCAGATGGTCGAGCGCGTCGCGGATACGATTTTTATTCCCTTTACCGTAGGCGGCGGCGTGCGGCGCGCCGACGATTTTCGCGCGGTCTTGCGCGCGGGCGCGGACAAAGCCAGCGTCAATACCGCCGCCGTGACCAATCCCAAAATAATTTCCGAGTGCGCGGAAAAATTTGGCGCGCAGTGCGTGGTCGTCGCGATGGACGCGAAACGCGAGCCGGGCGGATGGTTCCAAGTGTACACGCACGGCGGACGAAACGCGACGGGCTTGGACGCGCTAGCCTGGGCGCGTCGAGCGGAAACTTTGGGCGCGGGCGAAATTTTATTGACGAGCATTGATCGCGACGGCACGCACGCGGGTTTTGATTTGGAACTGACGCGCGCGGTCACGGACGCGGTCAACGTTCCGGTCATTGCGTCGGGCGGCGCGGGGACGCTCGAACATTTTTACGATGCCTTGACCCAAGCCAACGCCGATGCCGTTCTCGCGGCGTCGTTGTTTCACGATCGCGCGTTGAGCGTGACGCAGGTAAAAAATTATTTGGCGGCGCGCGGCATTGTCGTGCGGAGCTGATTGGACGATAGACCCTTCGGGTTTTTGGAAACCCGAAGGGTCTTGCTGCGAAAGGCGAGGGACGATAGTGAACGAAGAACTCAAATTTGACGCGAACGGGCTGCTGCCCGCGATGGTTCAGGATGCCGACACGAAACAGGTTTTGATGTTTGCGTTCATGAACGCGGACGCGCTGCGCGCGACCGTGGAAACGGGCTATGCGACGTTTTGGAGCCGCCGCCGCGCAAAATTGTGGCGCAAAGGGGAAACGTCGGGCAATGTATTGCGCGTGCGCGAAATTTTGTACGACTGCGACGGCGACGCGCTCTTGTTGCTGTGCGAACCGGCGGGCCCAACGTGCCACACCGGCGAAGTGTCGTGTTTTTATCGCGCTTTGAGCATGCCGCAAAAATAGCGAGAGGAGACGGGCAACTGTGAGTCAAACGCTGCAAGATTTGTATCAGGTGATTTTGGCGCGCCGAGAAAATCCGCCGCCCGATTCGTATACGGCGAAATTGTTTGCGGCGGGCAATCTCGAAATCGCCAAAAAGGTCGGCGAAGAAGCGATTGAAGTGATTGTGGCGTCGTATCAAGAGAGCGCGGAACGGCTGGCGTCCGAAAGCGCGGATTTGCTTTACCACCTGTTGGTCTTGCTCGCCGCGCGCGCGGTGGAATGGCGCGCGGTGGAACAAGAGTTGGAAAAGCGGAAACGATAAAAAAATTGCCGCCCGGGAAATTTCGGACGGCAAATTTTTTTTACAAACCGTTTTTCTTAAGCGCGTCGGGATAAAACGCGTTGCACGCTTTCAGCACGTTGAGCATCGCGTTCAATTTGAGCGGATTGCCTTTGAATTTAATCGTGCCGTCCATCACCGATTTTTGCGCCGAGATTTCGTGCTTGAGCAATTTGTCCAACACATCGCCCGTCAAATTCAAATCAATGTCGGGGCGGCCGCTGAACGCGCCATACGTAAATTTGGGCGGGCGCGTTTTGCCGTCCAGCGTCACTTGACCGCTCGGTTGACTCACTTGAAAGCGCACGGTCAAACGATTTTTCACCATCTCGTCAAACGCTTTGGGATTTTCTTTCGCGACCGCGCTAAATAAATCGCGCAAGACCGCGTACATGATTTCGGCGTTTTGAAAAACCGGCATAATTTAGCTCCTCGCGCGCGTTACGCAGGGGTACGACAAATTTGAAATTTGGCATACGCTGTCGCGCTATTTTTTTTTGCAAAAACCATTAGCCCATGAAAATTGACTTGCGTTGGCGCAGCCGGTCGTTAATCATGTTTTGCACCGTGTCGCGCACCTGATCGGTCAATTGCGAAATGAGCATCAAGTTGTTTTCCGAGCCGTCGGGATATTGGTCGGTTGGAATCGGTTCGCCAATGTCAATGTACCATTTCGTCGGCAGCGGAATCAAACCGAGCGGACCCAGCCACGGGAACGTCGGCGAAATGGGAAAGTACGGAAAGCCAATCAATTTCGCCATCGTCTGCGATTTGTGGAGCGAGATGTACGTTTCCTCTGCGCCCACGACGGCGACGGGAATCATTGGCGCTTTGGCTTTCAACGCGACGCGCACGAAACCGCCGCGGCCAAAGCGCGCGAGATGATAGCGGTCTTTGTACAATTTGCCGACGCCTTTGTATCCTTCGGGAAAGACCGCGACCAAATGGTCTTGCAGCAATAACCGTTCCGCGTTCTCGTCGTTCGCCATCACCTGACCGGCTTTGGTGAGAATATCGGAAACAAAGGGCAGCGTCGGAAACCAGTTGGCGTACAACGCGCGCATCATGCGCGCGGCGGGATGATGCTGCAAAATGCCAATGCCAACCATCGCGCCGTCCAACGGCAATTGCCCGGAATGATTGGAAACGAGCAGCGCGCGTCCGTCGTCCGGCACATTTTCCAAACCCGCCATGCTCACGCGCCAATACTTGTTGTACATGAAATCGAACAGGGGGCGCACCGCGTCAATAAATTCCTGATCCATGCCCCATTCGTCCGTTTCATAATCGCCCTTCATGCGGCGTTTCAAAACGTCCACCTGATACTCGCCGGTGAATTTCAACATCGTCCACATGCCCTTGAGCGTGTCCGTGTCAATTATTTCGCCGGGCAGCAGTTTTTGAAAACGTTTCAAAATGCTGGCGCCGCCCACGCCGGACGCCACCGCGTCGAGATTTTCGTCAATCGCTTCTTGCATCCCTTCCGGCACCGCGAGTTTGGTCTTGTATGCGGGGCTGAGACGCATCACGCGTTTGATTGCCATCTCCAATTCGTGCAGCAATTCTTCGCCCAACGCCTGATTGCGTTTTTGCAATTCAGGATTGCTCTCGAGCTCCGCTTGCACGTCGGGTAAATCGTCCAATACGGATTCGGTTTGCGCCTGCGCGTGCAGCGCTTGGCGTGCGCTGCGTGCCGGTTTGCGCGTCCGTTTGGCGGTCGTTTTGCGGGCGGACCCTTTTTTCGGCGCCGCCTTTTTGCGCGCGGGCTTGGTTACGACCGTCATGGCGTCGTCCCGCGCGTTTGCCATTTCATCGCCGTTGGAAGAAGCGGCGCTCGTTTCCACTGCGTCGGCGATTCGCTCTCGCTCATTGATCTGTTCCATATGTTCCGCTCCTTCTATTCCGCTTGCGCCGCGCGGCGCGCGCGTTTGCGTCCGCCGTCGCGTTCGCGCAGCCGTTTGCGCCGTTGAATCGTGTCGCGCAAGCGGTCTTGTTCAAACGTTTCGCGGCTCTTTTTGCCCAACAATTTACGCACACGCTGCTGCGCGGAAAATTCGCGCACGGTCTCTTCGGGCGTGTATTGCGGCGAAAATTGCAACACGTCGCGCAGCCGCGTCATGTCGCCCATGCAGGGAAAACGCAAATAATCGAGCGGCATCGGCGCGAGGCGGGGGCCGCCGAGCGAAACGCTCCAATACGCGAACGGATGCAAAATCGGAATCGGCAGTTTCGTCGCCAAGCCGAGCGCTTTCCAGAGCGGCATCCCTTTTTCGGGCGCGACGTTGAACGCGCCGGGGTAATCGTCTGCGGACGCGTGAACCAACGCGCTCACGACGTCGTCTTCGTGAATGATTTGGAGCATCGGGTCAAAACCGAGCAGCGTAATCGCTTCCTCTTCGCGCAAAAAGCGCGTCATGGGCGTATCCGCTTTTGGGCCCACGATATTGCCGAAACGCAAGACGGTCACTACGGTTTCGGGATGTTGTTCGTGAAAACTGTCGGCGTATTTTTCGATTTCAATCCAATCGCGCACATAGCCGTACTTTTTGCCGCCGTTGAACGGATGGTCTTCGCGCATAAACGTTGGATTGTCGGGACGCGCGCCGTACACCATCGTCGAACTTTTGAGAATCACGCGCGCTACGCCCGCTTCGGCGCACGCGCCCAAAAGTTTCGCCGTCCCCATGACGTTTTGCTCAAACGAACTTTCGCTCGGCGTAAGCATTTCGCGGAATTTCAAATGAATCACGGTCTCGACCCGCTCTTCTTGCAGCAGTTCGACGAGCAGCGGATTGCGTAAATCGGCTTGAATAAAATCCAAACCGTCCACCGTATCTTGCGGCGTCGCATCGTCAATGCCGATGACGTGCAAATCTTCTTGTTCCAACAAACGCGCCGCGACGCGGCTGCCCCAATATCCGGCTGCGCCCGTGACTACAATGACCTGTTCGTTTGCCATGTTTGCCTCGCTCTGTTTTATATGGTTTCCGCCGCAACCTCTTGCATGAGTCGTGTGCGCGCCGTCAATTGGCGCAGCGCGGCGTCAATTTGTTCTTGTAATGGTTCAAGCGTTCGCCGAGCGCGCAGTCCTAAACCTGCCGTTTGGCAATAGTTTTGAGACCGACCTTTCACGTTTTCGAAAACCCGAAAAGTCCTGGACCGCAGACCGAATAGAAATTCGCCCTAATTAGAATCCCGCGCGCGCAGCGCCACCGCGCCAATTATACCCGCGCCTGCCGCGATTGCCAACCACTTTTTCCAAGCGCCGCGCGACGATTTGACGCCTTTGGATGATTTCGGGATTTTTGCCAGCGCCGCGCCCGCCGCTTGAAGCGTACGCGCGTATTGCGCGGCGTCCGCGCGTTCCAGCGCGCGCAATTCTTCCGCGCGCGCGCGTTTCGCGGCGACATCTTCGGCGGCGATGTATTTGCCGTGCGAACGCAAACCCGCCAATTTGAAATCGTGTTTTTTAAACAGGCGATAAATTTCCTTGACCCGTTCGATTTCGATATTGCGGCCCAGCGTGTAATCTTCAAACCGCCCTTCCATCGCCAGCAAACACGTTTCCGCCAAACAGGCGTACGAAGTTTTCGGCGGCAAGCCAATGTCATAGCCAAAATCAATGTCGCCGGGAATCAGCACCTCGCCGCTTTCAATGACCAACACGTCGGGGCGCACCGCCGCTTCCGCCGCGCTAATGTCGGGGGGGCGCGCCACGTCGCATATCACCGCGCCCGGTTTGCATTTGGAAATGTCAATGATGCGCTGCCCGAACGCCGACGTCGCGGTCACAATCAAATCGCAGTCGCTCACCAAATCGCCAGCGAGCGTTGAAATCGTCACCTGCGCGCCCGGCGTCTCGGCTTGAATCTTGCGTTTGAGCTCGATCAATTTCGCCGGCTCGATGGAAACCAAGACGACGTTGTAAATCGCTTGCGCCAATAAACGCGCGCACACCGAACCGATGGAACCCGTCGCGCCGATGACCATCACTTTGCCCTTGGTCAAATCGGTCGCGCCCATTTGAATCACCGCTTGTTTCGCCGCTTCCAACGTCGCCGCGACCGTCAGCGAATTGCCGGACGTAATCGCAATGTCCGCCTCGTTCGCCACCGTAATGCCCGCGTCGCCGACGACGCTCGTGAACGCGCCCAAACCCATGATGCGCGCCCCGTTGCGTTCCGCCATGCGCGCGCATTGATTCAATTGCTGGTACGTCATTTTTTCGTCGCGCTGCATCATCTGCCGCGGCGTCGCGCCGAGCGAATACAAATATCCTTCGACGCGTTGACCCGTCGTCGGCGATTGCGCGCCGGTGATTTTGGACAAATACATCGGCGGAAAATACGCGGCGGTTTTTTCCACCAATTCATCCGGCAGCGCGCGCGTCCACCCCAGCATTTTGTGATTGTGAATGAAACGCACGTCGAGCGGATGAATCACGAACGCGAATTTATTCACGCCCGCTTCGTCCGCGCGCAAATAGCGAATGTGCGGCGTCCAATCCAAACCCGCCATCAGGTCGAGGTACGTGTCTTCGGTCAAAGGCATATCCGCGCGCGCGCGGCACGCGACAAAAATCGCTTCCATGACCGCCGCGGGCAAATCGCCCACGCTGCCGCGTTCGCCCAAGCCCGGCATCAACGTTACGACAATGGACGCGCCGCGCGTTTGCAAATCCGCGATATCCGCTTCGGTCGCGTACTCGACCACGATGGTTTTGCGTTTCAATTCGCGCGGCGCGTAACGCCGCAGCGCGCCAATGTCGCCGACGAGAATATCGGCGTGATGGAACGGCGATGCCGCGCGATGGGTATGCGGTTCGCCGGCGCGCGCGTGCACGAGTTTGAACGGCAGATGCGCGAGCTGTTCCAACGTCGGCGCGGCGACTTGGTCGAGCGATTTTTTGGAACCGACGCCGGGGAAATCCGGCAGATTGAAAAAAATGAACGGGTCGGCGTAACGCACCGTCGGACTGTGTTTGGCGATTTCATCCGTCAAACCGGAATGATTCAAGCCCGGCGCCATCAAAATATATTTTTCGGCAAAGATGCCCGGCTGCGCGCGGTCGGCGAGCATCACCGCCCAGCGTTCCAAACCATCGCGCACGCCGCCGCCGTCCACGACCGGCGTTTGCGCGACGCTTTCGCGCAAGGCGACGCCGTCGTTGTGCGCGCGCGATGTCGCGCCGAGTTTCAATTGCGCGGGCATCCCCTCCAATGCAATGGCGTCCACCTGTCCGTCCGCTTGGCGCAGCAATTGCCGCGTCAGTTCCAAATTGCCGTCGGTCCCGATGCGATGCAGCTGGACCTCTTGTCCGGCGAACGCGACGACGCGCGTTTCCTCGCCGCTGCCGAGGTCGAGCCAGAGAATTTGTTTCATAGATTGCCCCACTGAAAGCGTTAATTTTACGGCGCCGCGTCGGCGCGTCGGCGCGTCGCAAAACGCGCCGCGTTCATTATGCCTTTGCCCGGGCCAAAAAAACAAAGACGAATGACCCGAAAGTCCGAGTCATTCGTCCTATCTCGTTTTTCACCCGCGTCCGTGATGCCGTCGCGGCGCGCGCTTATTTGCCAATCAGATTGCCGTATCCTTTTTCCTTGAGGAGTTCGGGATACTTTTTGTACAAGGGTTCGACGGCGGGCAGCAAGCCCAGCACTTTGAGTTGATTGCCCTTGAGGATAATTTTCTTGCGCGCGAGCGCTTCGACCAGATTGACTTTGCCTTGCCAAAACTGATGCGCCACGTCCGCCGCCATCGTCATTTCAATATCCGGTTTTAAATCGGTCGGGCCGTTAATGACATCCACAAAGGCGCCGGGTTGCGTCGGTTTGGCTTTGGCGTTGATGGTGGTCACGGCATCGGGGTCGGTATATTTGAATTGAATCACCACGCCGGCTTTGGCGATTTTCGGGCCAATCGCCGGGTCGGTCTTGGCGCGGACCATCAATTCGCCGACGGTATCGTAAAACTGCGCGCTGTCTTTAAAGACGCCCATTTCAGAATTCCTTTCGTCAGATAGTGTCGCTGCACCTGCTGCGTCTATTGTAGCACAACGCGTTCCAAAATTGCCTATTGACATTTATGACGCAGTGCGTTATAATTTGGATAGTTATGACGCACTGCGTCATAAAATGAAAAATCGTACAGGAGGCATTTCATGGCAACCAAAAAAGTCCAAGTCCCGGAAACGAACAATCTCGTAGAACTCGGGCGCAAAGTCGTTTTGGCGTATGTGGGCATGTTCGGGGTCGCGGGCGACAAATTGAATGAATGGTTCGATTTGTTCGTCGAACGCGGCGAGGTCATCGAAAAGGACGCCCGCAAGCTGGTCAAGCGCGAAGAAAAACACGCGCGCAAATTGGCGGCGGATTTGCAAAAGCAGGAAAAATTGGCGGTTAAAAAAGCCCAAAAATCCGTCAAACACGCCGTCAAAAAAGTCGAAGCGATTGCCTGAGATAGGTTTGCCGACCGCGTTTTTGCCAGAGGCGCAGAGCGCGGCGGCGGATCGCTAGATAGCTGGTTTATCCGGGCGCGAGTCGCGGGCTGCGACCGCGCTTGGCTCTCTCTCCGGAGGAGGGACGCCCGCCGCGTTCCTCCTCTTTTTTTTTTTGCCAATCCGCGCTATACTATATGACGCGCTGCGTCACAAGTCGTTTGCGCGCGTAGGAAAACCCGTCTATGCCCATTATCAAACGTTACAACAATCGCAAATTGTACGACACGCACGCCAAACGCTATGTCACGCTGTTTGACCTCGCGGACATGATTCGCCGCGGCGACGACGTAATCGTCCTCGACCATGTTGACGGGCAGGACATTACCTCGCAGATTCAGGCGCAAATTATTTTCGAGCAAGAGCGCCAGACGCGCAATAGTTTGCCCAACACGGTCTTGACGAATCTGATTCAAGCCAGCAATCAAACGCTCAAACAGTTACGCACCACGCTGCTGCCGCTCGACCGCGCGGCGCAGCTGGATTCCGAAATCGAACGTCGCATGCAATTGCTCATCGAGCGCGGCGAAATCGGCGCCAAGCAGGGCAATCAGATTTTGGAAAAACTCTTGGCGGTGCATCCGACGACGCGCTCGACGGCAGAATTGAAAATCGAACGCGCGTTAGAAAAACGCGGCACGCCGACGCGCAGCGAAATGCAAGCGCTGTCGGAGCAAATCAGTCTGCTTTCGCGCGAACTAAAAAATCTCGATCTGCCGGAAACGAAACGCAAACGCAAAACTAACGCAACCAAAAATGCGGCGCCATGAGCGCCGCATTTTTATTGTCGTCTATCGAACGTTTGGAACGTTGTATCTCTATTCGTTACGCCGCCGCGGGCGCGGCGGCGCCCAGCGCCGTCCGAATCAAGGGCAGCGCCTTTTCCATCGCCTCTTCGCCCAACGCAATCATTTCTTGCGCGCGGCTGAAACGCGAATAGGTTTTATTGTCCAACGCGGGCGAAAGCGCCACATCCGCGCCGTCCAAGCCGCCGCCCGAATGGCGAATCATGATTTCGACCGCCGTCGTCCCGATGCCGAGCGCGCCAAATTTTTTTCGCACGTACGGTTTGAGCAAGTCCACGCCAATGACCAGCTCCGCGCCCAACGCGCGCGCGGCGTGCGACGGCAGATTGCACGAGATGCCGCCGTCCACCAGCCAATAGTCGCCATATTTCAACGGCACGACGAGGCCCGGAATCGAACAGCTCGCGCGCACGAGCGTCGCCACGCGCCCGGTCGTAAAAATAATGGACCGCCCCGTCAATAAATCGGTCGTCCCCACCGCGAACGGTTTTTGCAATTCGCTAAACCACGCCTCGCCAATCCACTGCGCCAAAAAACCGTCCAGCTTTTCAAACGAGAATAAACCATAGCGCGGCACGGCGAGTCCGGCGATTTTCAGCCAATTGAAATCGCCGATGGCGTACAGCATGTCTTGGAGCGTGACGCCCGCGCAATAGAGCGCGCCGACGATGGAACCCGCGCTCACGCCCGCGACGACATCAATCGGAATTTTTTCGCGCTCGAGGACGCGCAGCGCGCCGAGATGCGCGGGGCCCCGCGCGCCGCCGCCGCTCAATGCCAAGCCGACTGTTTTGCGTTTCGGTGCGTTCACGACGTTTTTAGAAATCTATCTCGCGCCCTTCAAACGCATAACGGAAAAGACGTTCGAGGTCGTGGGCGTCCGGCACGCGCATATTCATCACGAGCTGCGTATCCATCTCGGCGTTCGCAATGAGCTGCGGCATCCGTTCGTCCAACTGTTCTGCCGTCGCGCCCGTCTGTTGCAAAGTGCGCGGCAGTTTCAAAGCGTCTTGCAATTCACGCACGCGCGCCGCCACCTTGCGCGCGGCTTCCGCTTCGTCGTGCGCGTGCAAACGCATCATGTGCGCGATATCGGTATAGCGGGACAGTCCGCTCGCCACTTCGTACTCGACGACGTACGGCAAAAACAAACTGACCGCGCGCCCGTGCGGAACCTTGAACAGCGCGCCGAACGAATGGCCCAACGCGTGCGCTAAACCCGTTTGCGAATTGCCGAACGCCAAGCCCGCAATCGTCGCCGCGTTGTGCATGTGTTCGCGCGCTTTGGCATCGCTGCCGTCCGCAAACGCGCGCGGCAAATAATCCAATACTAACCGAATCGCTTGCAGCGCCAAACCGTCGCTGAAATCGTTCCGCATCCGATTGGAATATCCTTCAATCGCGTGCGTGAGCGCGTCCATGCCGGTATCGGCGGTGACGGACGGCGGCAATTGCATGACCAGTTTCGGGTCCACGATGGCGACATCCGGCACGAGTTCGTACGAGCCGAGCGTCACTTTGCGATGACTTTCGACATCCGTCAAAACGGACGCGAGCGTGGTTTCGGCGCCGGTCCCGGACGTGGTGGGAATGGCAATCAATTTGGCTTTGGCGCGCAGTCCAAAACGTTCCATCGGCGAGACGCCCTCCAAATCCACATCGGGGCGCTCGTACGACAACCAGGCGCCTTTGGCGGCGTCAATGCACGAACCGCCGCCGAGCCCGATAATCCAATCGGGTTGGGCGCGCGTCATGGCTTGCGCTGCCGCGCGCACGGTTTGCAGCGAAGGTTCGGGCTCCACGCGGTCAAAAATGGTGTATGTCAGACCGGCGTGCGTCAAACGTTCCGTGACAAAATTCGTCAGACCGAGACGCGCGATATTGGCGTCGGTGACAATAAAGGCGTGGCGCCCGCGCAGCGAATCGAGATAATCGAGCGCATCCTGCCCAAACGTAATGAACGGACTTTTAAATTGCCACATGAGAAATTCAAGCGCGCGCCGCAAGTAAAAAGGCAAAGCAAGCGTTCTGCTTGGCTCTGCCTCTTGCGGTTTGCCTTAGGATTTATGCAGTTCGGTTTTGAGCTCTTCGATACGTTTCGAGAGCGCGGCGACCTGCGCCGTCAAATCTTCAATATCGGCTTTGGAAGGGACGTTCAATTTTTCCATCATGCCTTCCATCTCTTTTTCGGCTTTGGTCTGTCCGCTCTTGCGCCGCTTGTTGACTTGCTTTTGCACGTCGTTTGCCAGCTTGCGCGCGTCCTTTTCCGTAATTTCGCCGCGTTCGACCATGCGCTTGATGAGCGCGTTCAATTCATCTTGCGCGACGCCGACCGCGCCGACGCTTGCCAAAACGACTTTACGAAACGTGCCGGTAATGCGCCCGCTCTCTTTTTTCGCGGTTTCGACGACGTGTTCGGTTGTTTCTTTTTTTGCCATACTGCCTCCTTGCGCCATGTAAAAAAGTACGTTTTATTGTGACGCACTGCGTCAAATATCTAAACTATATTATATCCAAGTCTGGATTTTGTCTAAATCTTGTGACGCGCTGCGTCATAAAGGGTTGGCGGCGCGGCAATTCAGCGTTTGGCGCGTTTCGTTTTACAATGCAGCCACAACTTGCAAGGAGGCATGTCGTGAGAGTTCTGTTGATTGGCGTGGGCGGCGTCGGCGAAGCGCTTGCCGCGCTCGCCAAGTCGCGGCCCTGGCTGGAACAGCTGACGCTGGCGGATTACGATCGGGCGCGCGCGCGCCAAGTTTTCAAAAAACTCGGTTCGCCCAAACGTTTTGCGGTGGAACAGATTGACGCGAGCGACCGCCGCGCGCTGGTTAAATTGATAAAAAAATATCGCGCCGATTTGGTCATGAACGCGGTGGACCCGTCGTTCAACGAGGCGCTGTTTGACGCCGCGTTCGACGCGGGCGCGCATTATATGGACATGGCAATGACCTTGTCCCAACCGCATCCGACCAAACCGTATGAAAAAACGGGCGTTAAATTGGGCGATTATCAATTTGCGCGCGGCAAGGATTGGGAAAAGAAAGGTTTGCTCGCGCTCGTCGGCATGGGCGTCGAGCCGGGCATGGCGGATGTGTTTGCGCGCTATGCCGCCGATTATCTCTTTGACGAGATTGACGAAATCGGCGTGCGCGACGGCGCGAATCTATTGGTGCGCGGTTACGCCTTTGCGCCGACGTTTTCCATTTGGACGACGATTGAGGAATGTTTGAATCCGCCGGTGATTTGGGAACGCGCGCGCGGTTGGTACACCACGCCGCCTTTTTCCGAACCGGAAACGTTTGATTTTCCGGGCGGCATCGGACCCGTCGAATGTGTGAACGTGGAACACGAAGAAGTGCTGCTGGTTCCGCGCTATGTGAAATGCAACCGCGTCACGTTCAAGTACGGTTTGGGCGATGAATTCATCGGCGTTTTGAAAACGCTGCATCGGCTCGGTTTGGACAACAAGGAAAAAATTCGCGTCAAAGGCGTCGCGGTCGCGCCGCGTGATGTGGTCGCCGCGTGTCTGCCGAATCCCGCCACGCTCGGCGACAAGATGACGGGCAAGACGTGCGCGGGCACGTACGTCACGGGAATGAAAAACGGCAAACGCCGCGCCGTGTATTTGTACCAAATCGCGGACAATAAAAAATGTATGCAAACCATCGGCTCGCAAGCGGTGGTCGCGCAAACGGCGTTCAATCCGGTGATTGCGATGGAATTGTTGGCGACGGGCGTATGGCAGGGCAAAGGCGTTTTGGGCCCCGAAGCGTTCGACCCTGTGCCGTTCATGCAGCGGATGCGCGCGTTCGGTTTCCCGTACAAAATCCAAGAGCGTCCGGTCTAGTTCAAAATTCCGAAATCGAGAGATTTCGGAATTTTTTTCAAACCATTAACGTCAGCGCCAATGCGATTTGTCCCAGATGATACGTAATAATGACCGCAAGTTTCGCGGCGGCGAACGGTTTGACAAAACGATTCCACGCCAACAGCGCGTCGGAAATAAAAAAGAGCGTCGCGCCAACCATGACGCACGCGCGCTGCTGGTTTGTCCAATCGGCGCGATACAACGTCGCCCACGCGGAAAACAGCATGATTGAAATGGCGATGCCGTACACCGCGACCGGCGCGCGCAAGCTGTCCTGTTTGGACGCGTGCAGCGCGCGCAAAAGATTAAACAGCAGCCACGCGCCGACGAGCGCAATCGGCAGCGCCAACCACAACGCTTCCCAGGGCGGCAAGGTCGGATTCAACGCGACGATGTAGGCGAGGTGTCCGCCCAGAAATGCGACCAGCCCGAACAAAAAATAGCGCGGGTTGGGCAGCATCAAAAAAATATCGCCCGCGAGCGAAAATGCAAAACCGACGATGAGAAATTGCGCGAACCATTGATGGGGCGCCTGCGGCAGCGCCAACCACGCGGCGAAAATCACGACGAGCATCGTCACGGGTTTGAAAATAAATTCTTGGCGTTTATCGGCGCGCGCGACGGCGAGCCAGTCCATCATCGCGCAGCCCAACGCAATCAATAACCATTGCATGGAAAAAGGAAAAAGCATGGGCAGCTTGGGTCTGCCCGCGCCTTTTGATTCAGGTGATTTTTACGGCGCGTCCGCGCGCCGCCCGCGTGTGCCAAGCGATTATCGTTTAGAATAGAGTTGTGTCAAAGGCGCAGCGGCCCAAGACCCCGAGCGTTTCTGACACGCCGCGCGCCTCGATGGGCAAGCTCGCGCAAAACGCTTGGGGTCTTGCGGCTTGGACAGCGCCCTGTCGTTTAGAATCCGCGCGCGCCACTTTGCGCGCGCATTTTTGGATCTAATGACAACCCGAAACGAAATAAAAAAACGAGGAGCTCTATGAATCGTTCACGCTTGCGAGATTTGGGAATCACGATTGGCGAATATCCAATCGGCGCGCACAACGCGATTACGGATGTGCCGGGCATCCGCGTCGGGCAAACGACGCTCATTTGGGACGAACCGCGCATCGCGCGCACCGGCGTTACGGTGATTCTGCCGCGTGAGGATATATGGCGCGACCACTGCGCGGCGGGCAATCATCGCTATAACGGCAACGGCGAAATGACCGGCACGCTGTGGCTTCAAGAATCCGGTTTGCTGACGACGCCCATCGGTATCACGAACACGCATCAGGTGGGCGTCGTGCGCGATACGTTGGTGGAATATCTGCGCGCGCAGCCCGGCGCGCATCGTTGGCAATTGCCCGTCGTCGCGGAAACGTATGACGGTTTTTTGAACGACATTGACGCGTTTCACATTCAACGCGAACACGTATGGCAAGCGCTCGAAAACGCGCGCGGCGGCGCGGTGGACGAAGGCAACGTCGGCGGCGGCACGGGGATGCTGACGCACGGGTTCAAAGGCGGCATCGGCACGAGCTCGCGCGTGCTGCAAATCGAAGGAGCGACGTACACGCTCGGCGTACTGGTGCAGTCGAATTATGGCCAGCGCAAACGTTTTACCGTCAAAGGCGTACCGGTCGGCAATTATTTTGCGGAAACCGCGTGGGACAATTCGGCGCGCGGCTCGATTATCATCGTCGTCGCCACCGACGCGCCATTGCTGCCCGTACAATGCCAACGGCTCGCGCAGCGCGCCGGAATAGGTCTGGCAAAAATGGGCGGACACGGCGAAAACGGCAGCGGCGATTTGTTTCTCGCGTTTGCGACGGGCAATCATTTTCCCAATGATGTGAAACAGCCGCTGCCGCTCGCGGCGCTGCCGCACGACCAGATGAACGCTTTGTTTGACGCGACGATAGAGGCGGTCCAAGAATCTATTCTCAACGCCCTGTGCGCGGCGGAAACCATGACGGGACTGCACGGCACGGCGCAAGCGCTCCCGCTCGAGGCGTTAGTTGCGGCGTTGAAAAAATTCAAGCGCTTTGATTAAACCAAAAACCGCAGGCGTCATGCCTGCGGTTTTTAATTCACAATTCTTCGCCAAAACGCCGACTGGCGTGAATGAAATAGACAAAGCCGACGACCAAAATCACGAGCGCGGTTAGCAGCGTGCGTCCGAGAAACCAAAGGTCCGGCGGACCCGGCGGCGCGCCGTCGGGGGAACCGTACAGGATATTGCGATACGCTTCGATGATGCTCGCCATCGGATTCAAATAGTACAAGAGCTTGGCGTTACTGATAGTGAGCTGCGGCACCGAATAAAAGACCGGCGTCAGAAAAAACCACGCGGTCATAATTACGCCCATAATGACGCCCGTATCGCGATAACGCACATTCAGCGCCGAGAGAAAAAAGGCGAGTCCCATGACCAATATGAGCTGCGCGAAAAAAATGACGGGCAGGTACAGCAAAAGCAGCGGTTGAATCTCGATGCGAAAGTATAAAATTAGAATGACCACCATCGGCAGCGCGAGCAAAAAATTTAGCGCGTTTGCCAGCGTCGCCGACGCGGGCAGCGTAATGCGCGGAAACCATATTTTTTTGACGAGCGTAGAATTGTACACGATGCTGCCGATGCCGTCGTTGACGCTGCTAACCGTAAAACTCCACGCCAGCCAACCAATCAGGATAAAGAGCGGATAATTTCGAATCGTATTGGGCGCGATCACTTGGAAAACGAGGGTGAACACCAGCGTCATTAAAATTGGATTGCCCCACGCCCAGAGGAAACCGAGCAAGGAATTGCGGTAGCGCACTTTGAGGTCGCGCAGCGTCAGATTGCGGACCAGCTCGCGGTATTGAAGAATGATGCGTAAATCGGAAAGCATACGCTCTATTATACCAGACGCGCCGCGCGCGCCGCGCCTTGCAGCAGCGCGTCCTCGTCCTGCGGCAAAACGGTGCGCGGGTCAAACAGAACCGCGTCGTTTTCAATGCGCGCCACAATCGGCGGATCGTTGGCGCGCAGGGCGCGCACGAACGCGTCGGGCGACGGCACATGCAGCGCCACCGCGCGCGTGGGCAGCGTTTCACCCGGCAGACTGCCGCCGCCTACCGTTGATTGCGCGTCCACCACGCGCGCATCCAAACCCGCGTCGAGCCACTGCGCGCGCCACGCGTTCGCTTTTTCATTCAGCGTTTCGAGCGGAATGGCAATCATTTGCCACGCCGGAATTTTTTGCGGCGCTTGATTTTTCAAATAATGCAGCAGCGTCGCGTGCAGCGCGGCGAGCGTGAGCTTGTCCACGCGCAGCGCGCGCGCGAGCGGATGTTTTTTCAAGCGCGCCACATATTCCAGCTTGCCGACGATGATGCCCGCTTGCGGTCCGCCGAGCAATTTATCGCCGCTAAACGTCACCAGATCCGCGCCCGCGCGCAAACTTTCCTGCGGCGTCGGTTCGTGCGCCAAGCCGTACGCCGCCGTATCGAGCAGCGCGCCGCTGCCCAAATCGTCCACCGTGAGCAAATGATGCCGCCGCGCGAGCGCGGCTAATTCCGCGAGCGCGACCTCTTGGGTGAAACCAATCACGCGGAAATTCGACGGATGCACATGCAGCAGCAGCGCGGTGCGCGGCGTCACGGCGTTTTCAAAATCGGCAAGCCGCGTGCGGTTCGTCGTGCCGACCTCGATCATTGTCGCGCCCGATTCGCGCAGTACGTCGGGGACGCGAAAGCCGCCGCCGATTTCGACCAATTGCCCGCGCGAGACAATCGTCTCGCGCCCCGCCGCGAACGCGCGCAAAATGAATAGGACCGCCGCCGCGTTGTTGTTGACCACGAGCGCGGCTTCGGCGCCCGTCAATTTTTTCAAAAGGTCTTGCGCGTGGTCGTAACGCGAACCGCGCGCGCCCGCGTCCAAATCGTATTCGAGATTGGAATAACCCGCCGCCGCTGCGTAGAGCGCTTGCAGCGCGTCGAAAGAAAGCGGCGCGCGCCCCAGATTGGTGTGCAAAATGACGCCGGTGGCGTTGACGACGCGCGTGAACGTCGGCTGCAGCGCGCGTTCGATGCGCTCGGCAATCGCGTTCACAAGCTGCGCGGGCGGCGGCGCGGCTTGCCCCGCGCGAATATCGGCGCGCGCGGCGTCGAGCTGCGCGCGAATGGCGTCGAGGACGAACGCGCGTCCGACCGTGCGTTCATACGCGCGCAGCGTTTGATTTTGCGCGAGTTCGTCCACCGCCGGCAGCGCGCGGAAAGCGTCAGTAGGCATGGGCTGTTTTGGTTTGTTCACGCGTCCAATTCAATCGCGTCAAAGGCGCTGTTGTCGGTGGTTTCAATGGTTTGGATTTGAAATTTTTCGGCGGCGCGTTCCTCCGCCGTCGAAAGATCTTGCGGCGCGCCGATAAATTCTTCGGCGAGCCGTTCCGCCGTGAACGCGTCGGGCGCTTGCATTCGCACTTTGTACGTGCGCGCGAGAAAAACGTCAAACGTTGGCATGACTCGTTTGTACTATAGCTGCGCTTTGTGGTCAAAACGCGCCGCGCGTATATAATCCAAAACGTATGAAGAATCGCGGCGCGCTCACGCGCTATGCGTGGCTTTCGATTGCGGCGGCGCTGATCACTATCGCGTTAAAGGTCGGCGCGTTTTTAATTACCGGCTCGGTCGGGCTGTTGTCCGACGCGGCGGAATCCATTGTGAATCTCGTCGGCGCGGGCGTGGCGTTGGCGGCGCTTGTCATCGCGGCGCGTCCGCCGGACGACGAACACGCGTACGGACACGACAAGGCGGAATACTTTTCAAGCGGCGTGGAAGGCACCTTGATTTTTATCGCCGCTATATTGATTGCGTGGATGGCGATTCCGCGCTTGTTTAATCCGCAGCCGTTGGAAGCGGTGGGCATCGGTTTGGTCGTCGCCGCCGCCGCTTCAGTCGTCAATTTTGGCGTGTCGCGCGTCTTGATGCGCGCGGGTAAAAAATACGATTCGATTACGCTCGAAGCGGACGCGCAGCATTTGATGACGGATGTGTGGACTTCGGTGGGCGTGATTGCGGCGGTGGGCGCGGTGGCGTTGACGGGCTGGAATATCCTCGACCCGTTGATTGCGCTGGCGGTGGCGGCTAACGTTGTGTGGACGGGCTATCAATTGGTGCGGCGCTCGGTCTTGGGTTTGATGGATACGGCGCTGCCGCCGCAGGAATTGAAACAGGCGCTCGACATTTTGGAAAAATATAAAGCGCAAGGCGTGGAATTTCACGCGCTGCGTTCGCGGCAAGCGGGGGCGCGGCGTTTCATTTCAATGCACGTGCTGACGCCGGGCGATTGGACGGTGCAGCAGGGGCATCAATTGCTGGAGCAAATCGAAGCCGCGATTCGCGCCGCGCTGCCGTCGGTTACGGTCTTTACGCATCTCGAAGCGTTGGACGACCCGGCGTCGTACGACGATACCAAATTGGACCGCGCGCCGCACGCCGACGAGCCATCGAATTGAATTCGACGGCAAAACAAGGCGTTTGAAAAAACAAATCCGCGTTGTTTTTTTCGATCATTGTTCAGCCATTGAATTGAATTCAATGGTTTGTTTTTTTTCGATCATTGTTCAGCCGTTGAATTCTATTCAACGGCTCGACTATTCAACGGCTCGACGGCTTGCTTGCAATGATTGTTTATACCAATTTTAAATTGGGGATCACATCCAAATCCCAGCCGCTCTGTTCGCCGGCGCGATAATGCCAAGTCGCCGCCGCCGCAATCATGGCGGCATTGTCCACGCACAATTGGGGCGGCGGATAAAAGAGGGGGCGCGCGGCGCGCGCGCGCATCGTCTCGCGCAGCAATTGATTTGCCGCGACGCCGCCCGCGAGGAGAATCGTTTGCGCGTCGTAAGCTTCCGCCGCGCGCAGCGTTTTTTCGACGAGCGCGTCCACCAGCGCCGCTTGCGCGCTCGCCGCAATGTCGTTCACGGGCAAATTGTCCGCGCCCAAACGTTTGGTCAAATTCAGGACCGCCGTTTTTAAACCGCTAAAGGAAAAATCGTACGGGCGTTTGGTTTGTGCGCGCGGGAGGGGAAACGCGTTGGCGTCGCCGCGTTCCGCCGCGCGTTGCATCGCGGGCCCGCCGGGATAACCGAGACCCAAGAGCCGCGCGATTTTGTCGAACGCTTCGCCCGCCGCGTCGTCTATGGTGTGACCGAGTTCCTCGTACGCGCCGTGCGCGCGCATGAGGACGAGCAAAGAATGACCGCCGCTGGCAATCAGCGCGACGAGCGGAAAAACGTTTGCCGTTTGCGCGATGTACGGCAAACCCGCGTCGAGCCAATTGGCGTAAATGTGGCCTTCGAGATGGTTCGCGCCGAGCAGCGGCATATTTTGTCCGAGCGCGATGGCTTTGGCGGCGTTCACGCCGACGAGGAGCGAACCCGCGAGGCCGGGTCCATGCGTGACCGCGAGCGCGTTCAAGTCGCGCCACGATACCTTTGCCGCGCGCAGCGCCTCGTCAATGACGGGAATGATTTTCAAGACATGCTCGCGCGAGGCGAGTTCGGGATATACGCCGCCGTAGCGCGCGTGCAAAGCCACTTGCGACGCGACGACGTTCGACAAAATACGGCAGCCATCTTGAATGACTGCCGCGGCGGTTTCATCGCAGGACGTTTCGATGCCGAGAACGAGTTCGCTCATTTGGTCAGGTTGGCAAAATACGCGGCGGCGGGATTGACGAAATAGATTTTGCGCTTGAGTTCGTTGACGGTCAAATCTTGCAGCTGCGCCAGCGCGTCGTTTTTCGCGGCGGCGGCTTGGAATTGGCGCACAAATTTTCCGTTCTTGTCGAATTCCACAATGCGCCGATTGCCCGCGTCGGCGAGATAGATGGAATCGGAACCGGCGCGCACGTACACCGCCGTCGGATTTTTGAGCGGGATGGCGAGCGCGTCCAAGGTGAACGACACGGGGACGCCGGAGCGAAAACGCTGCAAGCTGCCATTGTCGTTCAACACCCACACATCGCCGTCAATCGCCATATCCACCGCTTTGGATAAATTGACTTGGGCGTTGGCGGGAAAATAGGGCGCGGCTTGCGGACTGTAGCCCGCGGCGGTGGCGGCGTATTTGTAAATCTGATTGTTCTGCGCGTCGAGCAAATAGATATTGCCGTTGAAACTGTCCACCGCGCGCAGTTCGCCCCATTTGTCCGCGTCCTGAATGTCGTACGCGCTCCATTGCCGCGCTTCCAAATCATACGCGAGAAAATTCTTGGCGGCGACGGCGATGAGGAGCGCTTTGTCCTGCCCGCGCGCGCCGAGCGTCAATAATTGAACGCGCGTGACGGGCTGACCGCCGATTTCGTCGCCGGGTTTGAGAATGACCGCGCCGCCGTCGGCGGGTTTGCTCTCGCCCGAAACGTCGTTAATGACGTAATGTGAAATCGTATTTTGGCGGTCGAGCAAGAAAACGTCCTGGTCGGTCGCGGCAATGTGGGCGAATTGACTGCCCGCGCTCGCCTGCGCGATGGTCGGCAAAAAACGAAACAGCGCGACGCCTTCGAGTTCGTTTTGTTGATCCTGAATGCGGTACAACAACGCTTGCGTTTTGGCGGTATTTTGCAGCGCAGTTGCCTGACGCAAAACGTTTTTGGCGTCCTGCAATTGCGCGAGCGCCAGCGTGCGGTCGGGATTGACTTCGGCTTGTTTGACAATGGCGTCCGCTTGCGCGAGCAACGTTTCGTACTGCGCCTGTTTGGCGTTAATGGTCTGGTAATAACGCGCGCCGGTGAGGGCGAGCATGATGACCGGCAAAGCGAGCGCTAACGCTTTGAGCCAAACGGGTTCGCTGGTCGCGCGGCGCGGCATCACTTTGGACGACGCGGGCGCGCCGGGCAAAACGAGCCGCACGAGCAGCATGACGAAACTGATGAGCGCGCCGACCGCGAGATTCAGCGTGCGATTGGTCTGTTTGCCTTTTTTCTCCCAATCCACGTCGCCCGTGAGACGATGCCAGATGCCCGCGACGGCGCCGCCGGCGATGGCGAGATAAGCGATGATGCCGCTCAACGCGCGCGGCGGCTGGACTGGCTGCGCGGCGCGCGCGGCGGCGCGTTCGGCGCGGCGGCGTTCCAATTCCTCGTCGTAATTGGGCGGTTCGTCGAACGGCGCCGAGACAATGGGGGCGCGCGCGATGGGAACGGGCGGCGGCGCGGGTCTATACGCGGGAACGGGCGGCGGCACAGGCGGTTTGGTTTCAATCGGCGCGGGCGCAGGCGTTTCGGGTTCGGGTTGAATTGCCGCGCGCGCGGACGTTTGCGGCAGCGTTTCCGTCGGGGTTTCCGCCGCGTCGCCGTCGTCCCAATGCAATTCGTATTCGTCGGGCGGCGGCGCGAGCGCGGCGGGCGCGGCGGGCGCTTGAAACGCGAACGCGGGTTCCGCTTCCGGCGCATAGGTCGTTTCCTCGTCAAGCGGCGTTTCGAGCGCAGGTTCGGTTTCATCGGGGACGACGAGCGCGTCGAGCGGAACGGGGAACGATTCAATGTGCGCGTCGTCGTCGTCGAACGCGAACGCTTCATCGGCGGGCGCGTGCGGATCCGTCAATTCGGCGACGAGCGCGGTCAAGTCCGCGTCTTGGCCGAGTTCTTCGAGATACGCGCTGATTTCGGACGCGCCGCGTTCGGCAAAGGCGATGGCGAGTTCGTCCGTCGTCGCGAGCTGCGTGAGCGCGCGGGTGACGAGGACAAAGACATCGCCGACGCTGACGGAAATGTGCGCGAGGTCGGAAGCGAATTCGCGGCGGATGCCGAGCGGCGCGGACGCGGCACCTTGCGGCGAAAAGAGCGGCGCGTCTTCGGTGAACCAATCGGATTCGGCGGGAAAGCGCGCGAGTTTTTCGCCGGCTTCGACATAGACGACGGCGGGCCCCGCCTGACAAATATACAAATCGTTGCCGCGCAAGACGACGGCGCTCACGCCCGCCATACGGCGCAATTCGCGCGGCGTTTGACGGTTATTGTCATAGAGATAGATATTGGCGGCGCGCAGGGCTTCGGATAAACCGAAACTGACGCTGCCGCGACTTTCGGCATAGGCGTCGCGCATGACTTGGACGAGCGCGCGTTCGAGTTCGTCGCGTCCCTCCAAGTCGCCGCTCAGGTCGAGGCAGACGTACAGATTGCCGCGTCCGCGCGCGAGATCGCCGAGCCGCGCTTGAACGAACGCGGCAACGTTATCGGGCTGGTCTTGCCAGATGCCGTCCACCATACAGACGGTGGCGAGTTCGACGTTCAACGTTGGCGCGTCGTCGGCGGGCGGAACGTTTGCGGCGGCAATAGATTCCGCGCTGTTTTCGGAAGCGGCGGGCGTGTCCATTGCGCGGATTATACAACGAGCGCGCGCGGTTGTAAATGTGGCGCATCAAGTTTTCAAACGTTTTCGAAAACGTTTGGACTCTCGGACGGATGCGGAATCCGCCGCCGCTTAGCGACTTTGTAAATTGGCGATACAATAGAGCGCGCGCGGCAGGTCGCGCTTATTTTTGAACGGGAGTAACCATGACGCAATCACACCCTTTGGAACGTTGGCATGAAATCGTGCGCGCGCGTTCGCCTGAAGGATTGGATGAATTGTTGGCGGACGAGGTCGTTTTCTATTCGCCGATTTTGTTCAAACCGCAAAACGGCAAGGCGCTCACGACCATGTATCTCACGGGCGCGCTGCATGTTTTGGGCAACGAACGTTTTCGTTATGTGCGCGAAATCGTCGGACCGCGCGACGCGGTGTTGGAATTTGAAACCCAAGTGGACGGTTTGTATATCAACGGCGTGGATTTGGTGCGCTGGAATGACGCGGGCAAATTCATCGAGTTCAAGGTCATGCTGCGCCCGCTCAAGGCAAATCAAATCGTGCAGCAAAAGATGGCGGAATTGTTAGCCGCCATGACGGGCGCTTGACGCGGCGATACGAAAGCATGAAGGATAAACCGAATCCGCTGCGCCTAGTACAGGACGTTTTGCAGCACGCGCAAAAAAGCCCGGACACCCAACATCGCCGCGTCGAGAGCGCGGGCTTGACGCCGCAAATGGCGGCGCTGCGCGCGTTTCAGGTGAAACGCATTCGCGAAACGTATCGCGATTTCGTCGCGCAGAAACAGTACGCCCCCGTGATGGATTTTTTTGCGAACGATTTGTACGCGCCGCGCGATTTTTCGCAGCGCGACCACGACGCGCAGCGCGTCCACGCGTTCCTGCAAAAGTTCCTCCCCGCCGAGATGTTGAAACTTGCGACCGACGCCATCGAATTGACGCAGCTCAGCAATGCGTTGGATGGCAAAATCGTCGCGGTCTTGACGCAGGAACGCGCGTTCCCAAACAATCTCACGCCCGCGCGGTATGCCGAAGCGTATCGCCGCTGCAACAACGTGCGCGCGCGCGAAAAGCAAATTGATTTGCTCGTGACGGTGATGCGCGATTCCGCCGAAACCGCGCACATGCCGTTGACGGGCGTGGCGTTAAAGCTCGTCAAGGGCCCAGCGCACGCCGCCGGCTGGCACGAGCTGTATGCGTTTCTCGAACGCGGGCATCAAGCGTTCGCCCAAGTGAAACAGCCCGAACGTTTTTTGGAAGCGATCGAGGACCGCGAGAACGAAATTATGCGGCGCATTATGGCGGGCAAGGCAGAGCCGTTTCGTCTCTAATAGAGTCCCCAAATTAAAATCGTAGGATGGAGACCTGACAGGTTTTTGCCGCGTCCGCGCCACCTTACGCGCGCGCGACGAAAACCTGTCAGGTCTTGGTGCGATGTTTATTTGAGTTGTCTATAGCATTGTCAAAATGGAATCCAAGACAAAAACGTTTCAATTTGTGCGACATGCTATTGGGCGAGCCCCGAAAACTATTCGCATGTCGCCATGCAGCCAGAACGACGCGCAGAAATTACTTGGCAAGGCAATGAGGTTCGCGAGTACGAAGAGTTGAGGCGTAACGCCAAAAAACAAAAATCTAACGTTCCTGACTAGATCAAGAGTTTGCTGCGAGATATGTTTGGTAAAAATAAGAACGGGCGCTGGAAATTGCAGCGCCCGTTCTTTTATCGCAAATTTACGGTTTCAACACCGCGCCTTCGTTCGCTTGACTTACCAATGCCGCGTATCTTGCCATGACGCCGTGCGTGTAACGCGGCTCGGGCGCGCGCCACGCTTGTTTGCGCGTTTCGATTTCTTGCGCGGACAATTCCACGTTCAGCGCGCGGCGGTTGACATCAATCACGACCATATCGCCTTCTTGTAAAATGCCGATGGGTCCGCCGACGTACGCTTCGGGCGCGACGTGACCGATCATCAAGCCGCGCGTCGCGCCGCTGAAACGGCCGTCCGTAATCAACGCGACCTCTTCGCCCAAACCTTGCCCCACAATCGCGGCGGTCACGCCCAACATTTCGCGCATGCCGGGCCCGCCGCGCGGACCTTCGTAACGAATCACGACCGTATCGCCCGCTTGAATTTTGCCTTGCGTCACCGCGTCCATCGCGTCTTCTTCGCGGTCGAAAATGCGCGCCGGTCCGCGATGATACGGGCGTTCGTGCCCCGCGACTTTGACGACCGCGCCGTCGGGCGCGAGATTGCCTTTCAAGATGACGAGACCGCCCGTTGGTTTCAACGGCTGGTCGAGCGGACGAATGACGACTTGGCCCGCGACTTCGTGCGCCCGCGCGGCTTCTTGCGCGTACGTGTTGCCCGTCACCGTGAGCGTATCGCCTTGTACGTAACCGCCATCGAGCAGCCGTTTGGCAATCACGGGAATGCCGCCCGCGCGGTCCACTTCCACCGCCGTATATTTTCCGCCCGGCACGAGGTCCGCCATCAACGGCGTGCGCGCGCTGATGGGGTCGAAATCGTCAATGGTCAATTCCACGCCCGCTTCGCGCGCGAGCGCGAGCAGATGCAGCACCGCGTTCGTCGAGCCGCCGGTCATTGCCACGCACGCAATCGCGTTGTCGAACGCGGCGCGCGTGAGAATGTCGCGCGGTTTGATGTCGCGTTTCAACGTTTCCAGCGCCAGCGCGCCGATTTGACGCGCGACCTCTGGTTTGCGCGGATCAACGGCAGGCACGCCGTTCGCGCCAAAGGGCGTCAAGCCGATAATTTCCATCACCGTCGCCATCGTGTTGGCGGTGTATTGCCCGCCGCATGCGCCGGGGCCCGGACACACGACTTGCTCGAATTCGCACAAATCTTCCATTGACATTTTGCCAGCCGAAACTTGGCCGATGGCTTCAAAAATCGAACCGACCGCGTAATCTTGGCCGCGCCAGTGGCCCGGCATGATGGTGCCGCCGTAAAAAACAATGCCGGGGATATTCAGACGCGCGAGCGCCATGCCCGCGGCGGGAATCGTTTTATCGCAGCCGCACAAGACCACGAGCGCGTCGAAATAGTACGCCCGCGTCATCAATTCAATCGAGTCGGTAATCAGGTCGCGGCTGATGAGCGAAGTTTTCATACCTTCGGTGCCCATCGTGATGCCGTCGTGCGCGGACACGGTGTTGAATTGAAACGGCATGCCGCCTGCCGCGCGCACGCCTTCCGCCACCTGCGCCGCCAATTCGGGCAGATGAAAATTGCAGCTCATTTGCGCGTACGGCACTGAAATGCCGACGACCGGTTTTTGTAAATCTTCGGCGGTATAACCTACCGCGTAATAATAGGAACGCGCGGCGGCGCGATTCACGCCGTCGAGCAAAACGCGCGAACGGGAACGAACATCGGGATTCATAGTAAGCTCAAAGTTAAAAGTTAAAAGTTAAAAGCGAAAAGCGAGAAAGGCGTTGCGGGCTTTTAACTTTTGGCTTTTTACTTTACCTTTCGTCAAGGCGTTACATTTACCTGTCCAACCATCAACGGGTTTTCATTCACGTAATACGAATAGTTGCCGGCGGCGTCGAATTGAAACACAAAGAATCCGCCGGGCGGCAAGGGCGGCGAAGCAAAGAATTCATTGGGCTGGCCGGGGATGCCGCTCAAAATGGTCAATGCCGTATTGGATTGATTGACCCACAATACCGTTTGCCCTACTTTGATTTCAACGGGCGTGGGCTTGATTTTGCCGTCTTGCAAACTCACGGTTGCATCGGCGCGCGGCGGAACCGCGGTGGGCGGAACCGGCGCGGTAGTGGGCGGCGGCGGCGCCTGCGTAACGACCGGCGGCGGGAACGTTGCTTCGGGCGCGGGCGCGGGCTTGCCGTACTGGACCGAACCCGGACAAGGGATTACGAGCGTCGTCCCCGGACGCAACACGCGTCCCCACAAATTATTGGCGTCGCGCAGCGCGTTGATGGTCGTGCCGTGATTGTAGGCGATGCGGAATAAATTGTCGCCGGGCTTGACGAGATACGTGGCGGCGGGCCCGCACGGCAATTGCGGACGCGGCGGCAAGGGCGGACGCGGCGCCGCGCCGCACGGGACGAGGAGCGTTTGTCCCGCCCAAATGTAATTTGGATTGTACAAGCCGTTGCTTTGCGCGAGATACCAATAGGAAACGCCATGCCGAATGGCGATGCGAAATAAATTATCGCCGTGCCGCACGACATATTGACAGCCGCCGCCCCACGCGTTCGCGGAAACGTTTGCGCGCGCGACAGGTTCAGACGCCGCGCGCGCGGTGGAAACGTGAAACAGCGCTTGCGCGCCCAACCCCAACGCGCTCACGATAATGAATACGCGAATCCATTTCATAATGACCTCGTCCTTTTGCGTGCAAACGGCGCGCCTTGCGCGGCTCATCCTTTCAGCGTCACCGGTTTTCCGCCTTGCCGCGCGGATTCATTGATGGCGTCCCACAGTTTTGCCATTCGCAAACCAACCTGCGGCGGACAGGGATTTTCCATTTTGCCCGCGCGCACATCGAGAAATTGTTCCCACACGCCGAGCGTCGGCGGAACTTGGACGCTGCGCGGATTGAACGCGAAACCGCGCGCTTTGCCGTATTGCACTTGGAGCCGTTCGCCCCAAATGCCGGTGCGAAGCAAACCGCCGTTGCCGACGACAAGGATTTCGGACGCCCATGTCGGAAACGCGTCGCCGCACGCGTTCAGCGTCACATACACGCCCGTTTTGGTTTTTGCCATGACGGTTCCGATAATGTCCACGGGCGCGCCGCGATGATCGAGCCACGCCGCGACCTCGACGAAATCTTCGCCGACCAAATCGCAAGTCGTATTCAACAGATGCGCGCCAGTGTCAAACAAAAAACCGCCGCCGGAAAGTTTGGGCATTTGACGCCAAGTGTTTGCGGTGTTGGTTTTCCAATTTTGCCATGCCATGCCGCTGACGCTTTGCAGCGCGCCAATTTTTCCTTCGCGCAATATATTTTTCGCTTCGCGGATTTGCGGCGAGAGCGAACCGGGAAAAGCGACGACCAACAAACGGCGCGTCTCTTGCGTGACCTTGATGAGTTTGCGCGCTTCGCGCGCATTCATCACCATCGGTTTTTCGAGCAATACATCCAACCCGCTTTCCAAACACGCCGTCGCCTGTTTTAAATGAAACGCGTGCGGCGTCACAATCAGCGCCGCGTCGAGTTCGCCGCGCAATTCATCCAACAGCGTTTCCAAGTCCGGTCCCGTCGTGGGCAAGGGCAAATCGTTTTTTTCAAACAAAGCGTTCGCCAATTGTAACTGCTGCGGCGACGGGTCGCACAGCGCGACGATTTCGGTTGTCGCCTGCTGTTTCAACATCATTTCGATGTGATAGCGCGCCATGCCGCCGGCGCCAATGATTAGGGTGCGAATTTTTTTCACGTTACTGTTGCGGCAAAGCGTTGACGCGCGCATGATTTTGTCAACGTCTCGCCGCTGCGCGATGAATCACGCGAGCGCCGCCGTTAGATTTTGTTTGCCGAGCAGCAAACCTTCGTGTACCAGCGCTTCGGTCTGTTCGTATTCGGGGTCTTCGTGTTCGATGGACAACACGCCGTCGTACCCGTTGGCGCGCAATGCGTTTGCCCAGCGTTTCCAATCAATCTCGCCTTTGCCGGGCAGACGATAGCGCCACCACGAACCCCACCCGGCATTGAGAATGGAATTATACGCGCGTTTGTCCGCGAAAATTTCCGTGTCTTTGGCGTGCGTGTGAAAAATGCGCGACGCGTATTTTGGCACAATGTCGTAATAATTGACGCCGAGCCACACGAGATGCGACGGGTCGAGGTTCAAACCGAAATTCGCGTGCGGCAAACGCGCAAACGTTTCGTCCCAAATGTGTGGCGCGTAGGCGAGATTGCCGGGCAAGCCCTCGAACTGCCAGCCGGGCATGGGACAATTTTCAATCGCCACGCGCACGCCGCGCGCGCCCGCGTAATCGAGCAGCGGCGCGAATACTTTGACCATTTCGTCGAAATTTTCCGCCTGCGTTTTGGTTTCGTCGCGTCCGATAAAGGTTGAAATCACGTTGACGCCGAGCCGCTGCGCCGCGTCCACGAGACGGTAAATATGTTTCACGTTCGCGTCGCGTTCGGCGGGGTCGTGCGCCAGCGTGTTGGGGCAATACGTCAAACAGGTGAACGCGACGTTATGTTTTTGCGCCAGCGCGTTCAATTCGTCCGCGCGCGCTTGAGTAAAATTTACTACGTCGAGCGAGGGATCCACCGCGTCGGCGGCGCGGGGCCAACACGCGAGTTCGAGCGCGGCGAAACCGTGCGCGCCCGCCCATTCGATAATTTCCGGCAGGTTGCGTTGATGCAAACAATTGGTGAGAAAACCGATGCGCATGAGTGAAAAGCAGAATTCAAAATTCAAAGTTCAAAATTCAAAATTTCAAGCGTAAAATTCGGAATCCAAACCAAAATGTATCTTTCCAGGCGCGAATTTCGAATGGCTGATTTTGAATTTCTAATTTTGAATTTCTAGTTTCTAATGTCCTAAAATGGGATGCGGAACGTATGGCTCTTCGAGATAATTCATTTCTTCGCGCGAGAGTTTCAGCGTGGTCGCGATTTCGGCGTCCTCGAGCTGATACATTTTCGTCGCGCCGATGATGGGCGCGTCAATGCCGGGCTTGTTCAATAACCACGCGAGCGCGACTTGGGCGGGTTTATAGCCCATGCGCGCGGCGAGTTCGCTCACGCGTTCCACCACTTGGAAATCCGCGTCGCGATAATACATCTCTTGCGCGAACGGGTCGTTTTGCGCGCGCGTCGTTTCGCCCCAATCCTGTTTGCGGCGATTGCCAGCGAGAAAACCGCGCGCGAGCGGCGACCACGGAATGAGTCCGACGCCCATGTCGCGGCACAACGGAATCATTTCGCGCTCTTCTTCGCGATAGACGAGATTGTAATGATTTTGCATCGCGACGAATTTCGTCCAGCCGTTTTTTTCGGCGACGTACTGGGCTTTGTGAAATTGCCACGCGTACATCGAAGAAGCGCCAATATAACGCGCTTTGCCCGCGCGCACAATATCGTGCAGCGCCTCCATCGTTTCTTCAATCGGCGTCTCTTGGTCCCAGCGATGAATCTGGTACAAATCCACATAGTCCATGCCGAGCCGCTGCAGCGAATCGTCAATGGCGTTCATGATGTGTTTGCGCGATAACCCGCGTCCGTTGGGGCCCTCGCGCATTTTGCCATGCACTTTGGTCGCGACGACGATTTCATCGCGGCGCGTCAATGCGCGCAGCGCGCGGCCGGTGATTTCTTCGCTGACGCCGAGCGAATAGACGTTGGCGGTGTCGAAAAAATTGACGCCCAGTTCGACGGCGCGTTTTACAAACGGCAGCGCGTCTTGTTCCGACAAAACCCACGCGCGCCACGCGGGCGAGCCGTACGACATCATGCCCAAACAGATGCGCGAAACTTTTAGACCGGTCTTGCCGAGATTGGTGTAATTCATGGATTGGCTCCTTGCCGACGGCGAACCGTCCGAACCTATTATAACTCACGTTACGCACAGGTACGACAAATTTCAAATTTGTCGTACGCTTTTGCGCCGTTTTTTCGCGCGCCGGCGTAACACGAGTTATAACTGATGTTACGCCTGTCATTTCGAACGCAATGTCCGATGTCATTCAGTGGCGCAATCTTGTTTTTCGCGTATTTGGAATTTCTCGCCAAAGCGGTTCGAAAACCTGTCACGAGACAGCGCGGGATGACAGTTGGCGCGCAAAAAGAGTTATAACTCACCTTATGCAGCCCTGCAAAAAAATAGCGTGAAAACGTATGGCAAATTTCAAATTTGCCATACTATTGCGTAACGTGAGTTAAGCGCAGGGATGGAACCGAGGCAAGTGAAAAGCTAAAAGTTAAAAGTGAAAAGTTAAAAGTGAAAAGCGTCAAGTAAAAAGGCAGTCGCGGAGAAATCTGCGGCTGTTTTTTTATCGCGCGTCCCAACGTGCGTAGGCACGTTTCGCGTTCTCGTTGCTGCGATTTCTAATCGCCTCTACACAATCACCCAAAATTTTCCCCCACCCCCATTTCATTTCCCCCCTAGCGCCTTTGCTCAGCCCATTGTAAAATACATAAAATTCGATTGGTGAAATTGAAAATGCAAAATTCGTCCAAATCCGAAATCCCCTCGCATGTTCGACAAAGAATCCAACGCGCTCAAGCCACAAACGCCACAGAATTGGACTTGTCATATTGCGGTTTGATCGCAGTTCCCGACGAGGTATTTGAACTGCAACAGCTGCGAGTTTTGAATTTGAATCTCAATCGCTTGACGACGCTGCCCGACGCGGTGACGCGGCTGACCAATCTGAAAACGTTGTATTTGAGCGTCAACCAATTGACGACGCTGCCCGACGCGGTGACGCGGCTGACGAATTTGACCAAGTTGGATTTGAGCGACAACCAATTGACGACGCTGCCCGACGCGGTGACGCGGCTGACGAATCTGACGACGTTGAATTTGACCGGCAACAAATTGACGACGCTGCCCGACGCCGTGACACGGCTGACGAATCTGAAAACGTTGTATTTGAGCAGCAACCAATTGACGACGCTGCCCGACGCGGTGACGCGGCTGACGAATCTGACAGTTTTGTTTTTGAGCGACAACCCATTGACGACGCTGCCCGACGCGGTGACGCGGCTGACGAATCTGACGACGTTGGATTTGGGCTACAACCAATTGACGACGCTGCCCGACGCGGTGACGCGGCTGACGAATCTGACGGAGTTGAATTTGTGGGGCAACCAATTGACGACGCTGCCCGACGCGGTGACGCGGCTGACGAATCTGAAAAAATTGGATTTGAGTGATAACCAATTGACGACGCTGCCCGACGCGGTGACGCGGCTGACGAATCTGACAGAGTTGTATTTGGGCGGCAACCAATTGACGACGCTGCCCGACGCGGTGACGCGGCTGACGAATCTGAAGGAGTTGTATTTGGGTGGCAATCGCTTGACGACGCTGCCCGACGCGGTGACGCGGCTGACGAATCTGACGACGTTGGATTTGGGCGGCAACCAATTGACGACACTGCCTGACGCGGTGACGCGGCTGACGAATCTGACGAGGTTGGAATTGCTCGGCAACCCCATCGAAACGCCGCCGCCCGAAGTGGTCAGCGAGGGACTTGCGGCGGTTCGCAATTATTATCGGCAAATCGCCGCAGAGGGCGAGGATTCTTTATACGAGGCGAAATTGTTGATTGTCGGCGAACCCGGCGCAGGCAAGACGACGCTGGCGAGAAAAATCCTTGACCCGAATTACGCGCTCACGGATGAAAAAACGACCGAAGGCATCGAGGTCACGCGCTGGGAATTTCCGCTGCCGAACGGCAAACCATTTCGCGTCAATATCTGGGATTTTGGCGGACAGGAAATTTATCACGCCACGCATCAATTTTTTTTGACGCATCGCTCGCTCTATCTCTTGGTGGCGGACGCGCGCCAAGAGGACACGGATTTTTTCTATTGGCTCAACGTCGTCGAACTTTTGTCGGACAACAGCCCGCTGCTCATTATCAATAATGAAAAGCAAGACCGCCGCCGCGAAATCAACGAGCGCGTCCTGCGCGGACAGTTCACCAATTTAAAAGAAACGCTCGGCACGAATCTGGCGACAAAGCGCGGTTTGAACGATGTGAGCAACGCAATCGAACGTTACATCACGACGCTCCCGCACGTCGGCGCCGTTCTGCCGCGCACGTGGGTTGCGGTGCGCGAAAAATTGGAGCAAGACCCGCGCGATTATATTTCGCGGCAAGAATTTTTGGACTTGTGCGCGGCGAACGGCTTTGCCAGGCATGAAGACAAGCTACAGTTGAGCGGCTATCTCCATGACTTGGGCGTGATTTTGCATTTCCGGGACGATTTGCTTTTGAATCAGACGGTCATTCTCAAACCGAAATGGGGCACGGATGCAGTCTATGCCGCGCTCGACAACGCCGAGATTCGCAATCGCCAAGGACGCTTTACCGAAAACGACGTGGCGAAAATTTGGAGCGCGCCGAAATACGCCGCCAAGCAGGCGGAATTGCTGCAACTGATGGTGAATTTCAAACTGTGCTATAAAATTCCGGACAGTCCATTTTACATTGCGCCGCAGCTCTTGAGCGAAAACCAGCCCGCGTATGAATGGGACGCGGCGGACAATCGCACCCTGCGCTACAGTTATGAATTTATGCCCAAAGGAATCCTCACCCGATTCATTGTCGCCATGCACGAATGGATTGAGAATCAAGCGCTGGTTTGGAAAACGGGCGTCGTGTTGGCGCACGAGGGGACGCGCGCGGAAATCATTGAAAACTATGCCAAGCGCGAGGTGCGCGTGCGCGTCGCGGGCGCGCACAAACGCGACTTGCTCACGATTGCGATGCACGAGCTGGACAAAATCCACGCGTCGTACTCGCGTCTCAAATACGACAAACTGATTCCGTGCAATTGCGCCAACTGCAAAACGTTGGCAGAGCCGTATTATTTCAGATTTCAAGTATTGCAGCGCGCGATGGAATTGCGGCGCGAGACGATTCAATGCCAAAGCAGTTTTGAGGATGTCAGCGTGCGCGGCTTGATTGACGACGTGATGGATGTCCGAAAACTCGCGCAAACGCCGGACGGCGCGAAAATCATCCAAAATTATTACGGCGAGGTAACGCAGCATCACGGCGGCATGTGGTTCAAAGACAGCGACGTGAACGTTGATGGGGATATGGTTGGCGGCGACAAGCGCGGCTAACGCTCTTTAAGCGGCAAGACTCCAAGGGTTTTCAAAAACCCTTGGAGTCTTGCAAACCGTCGCTTGACAAGCGCGCGTACAATAGAGATGAGGGTTCGTTCACGGATTCGCCAAGGGTTTTTGGGAGGAAGAATGATGCAGCTCGAACGACGACAAATCCCGCGCAAACTGGTTTCGATTCGCGTGTCCATGCATCCCGATAACGGCGGGCTGCTGACGCTGCCCATCGCCGGCAAAATCACCAATTTGAACCACGCGGGCGCGATGCTGCACGCGCGCGAAACGCTGCGCGCGGGCAATCTGTGCACGCTCACGTTGACGACGGACGACGGCGCCGACGTGCCTATCCCGGCGCGCATCGTTTGGGCAAAGCGAAATTCCGATTGGGAATATGACGCGGGCATCGAGTTTGACGCGCTTGCGCCGGAACAAATAGCGCTGGTGGATTTGTATCTGACGCCGCGCGCGCATTGACGGACGCCCCGCTTTTGACCGCCTGTACTCGGCGCGCGCGGAGGAAACGCCGCGCGCCCGCGCTCCGCCGCCCGGCGGCGTTTTTTTGATTTTCGTTCCTATCTGGTTTGGTATTATACTTTTGCCGCGTTATGCTCGACCTTCCGTTATCTCAAATTCCACTCGTTTTTCTCGATACCGAAACGACCGGCTTGACGCCGCAGCACGGCGACCGCATCGTCGAAATTGCGCTGGCGCGTTTCCGCGCGGGCGTCATGGAAGATTTTTACGTTTCGCTCGTCAATCCCGAATGTGCCATTCCGCCCGGCGCCGCGCACATTCACGGCATCCGCGACGCCGACGTGCGCCAAGCTCCGCGGTTTGCCGCGATTGCGCGCCAAGTGACCGCGCATTTGGACGGCGCGGTGATTGTGGCGCACAATGCGCCGTTCGACCTCAATTTTTTGAATTGCGAATTTCGCGGCGCGCGCGTCGCGCCGCCCGCGAATCTCGCGCTGGACACGTTGACTCTGCTGCGCCGCCATTTTCATTTTCGCTCCAACGCGCTCGCGCGCGTGGCGGACGAATTCGGCGTCGCGCGCGAAACCGCGCACCGCGCGCTCGCCGATGTCTTGACCACGCGCGGCGTGTTTGAATGTATCGTCGCGGCGTTGAAACCGCGCACGTTGGGCGACCTGCTGCAAATGCAAGGCGGACCGATTGCGTGGGCGGACGCGGAACCGCGCCAAGAAATTGTCTTGCCGCCCGCATTGGCGGAAGCGCTCCGCAGTCATCGCAAATTATTTTTGCGCTATCTGGACGAATACGGCGCGCAATCGGAACGCTGGGTGAGTCCGGTCCAAGTGTCCGCGCGCCAAGAGCATATTTATTTGCGCGCGTTCTGTCACTTGCGCGACGCCGAGCGCTATTTTCGATTAGACAGGGTGTTGGAGATGCGCGTGGAGGGAGCGGGGGAGAGGGACAGGTAGGCAGGTAGACAGGGAAACAGGTAGGCAGGGCAATTTGATAGCTGATCTCGGCTTGGTGATTCTCAATTACAATACGCGCGATGTGCTGCGCGAGTGTTTGCGTTCGTTGGGCGAGACGCGCGGCGTGGCGGTTGAAATCGTCGTCGTGGACAATGCGTCGTCCGACGGCAGCGCCGAGATGGTGCGCGCGGAATTCCAAGCCCAGCCGTCGTCCAACGTTCGCCTCATCGCCAGCGCGGTGAACGGCGGTTACGCGTACGGCAACAATCTCGCGCTGCGCGAATTTTTGGCGCGTCCGCAGCCGCCGCGCGCCTTGATGCTGCTCAACAGCGATACGCACGTGCCGCCCGACGCGCTGCGTAACTTGATGGCTTTTCTGGACGCGCATCCCGACGCGGGCGCGGTGGGTCCAAAACTGGTTTTGCGCGACGGAACGCTCGACCTCGCGTGCCGCCGCAGTTTTCCCACGCCGCAAGTGTCGCTCTATCGCATGTTGGGGCTGGCGAAATTGTTTCCCCAATCAAAACGCTTTGGACGGTACAATCTCACCTATTTGGATGAAAACGAAACCGCGCAAGTGGATTCCGTCGTCGGCGCAGCGATGCTGATGCGAACCGCCGCGCTGCAACAAGCGGGCATTTTGGACGAAACGTTTTTTATGTACGGCGAGGATTTGGATTTGGCGCTGCGGATTAAACAAAACGGTTGGAAGGTCTATTATTATCCGGGCGCGACGATTTTGCATTACAAACGCGAATCGTCCAAGCGTTCCCAAAAAGCTCAAATCGAATTTTATCGCGCCATGTATATTTTTTACGAAAAACATTATCGCGCGACGACGCCGTTTTATCTGGACTGGTTCGTCATGGCGGGCATTGCGCTCAAGGGGGGCTTGGCGCTCGCGCCCGAAATTTTTCGCCGCCGCGAACCGACGATCGGAGCGAGCGAGTAGATGCGCCGCCGCGCCCAAGTTTTACTTACGTTGACGCTGCTGCTGTTGGACGTGAGCGCGATTGCGCTGGCGTTCTATACGGCGTATCGCGTCACGTTTATCGCGAGTCCGGGCAATGGCCCCACGCCCGATTTGCTCGCGTTCGCGCCAATGATTTTGGCAATGACGGCGTCGCTCGTCAGCGTCTATTTTTTTTACAAACTGTATCATCAGCGCCGCGGCGAATCGCGGATTGACGAACTGTATAAATTGATTCCCGCGACTTCGATTGGCGTGATTGTGGCGACGGCGGTCGTGACGGCGCTGTTCCGCGATTTGGAATACCCGCGTTTGCTGCTGGTCTTTGCGTGGTTGTTCACGCTGTTGTTTGTGGCGCTAGAACGGTTATTGTTCGGCGCGCTGCGTTCGCTGGCGTACGCGCGCGGCTGGGGCGCGCTGCGCGTGTTGTTGGTCGGCGCGGGCGAATCGGGCATCATGATTTTGGAAAAGATTCGTTCGTCGCCGCGCTTGGGATATCGGCCCGTCGCGTTTCTGGACGATGAATTGGTGGGCAAGCAGGTGCTGGGTTTGCCGGTGGTCGGACGCGCCGCCGATTTGGGCGCCGTCGTGCGCGATTTGAGCATTGACGAAGTGATTATCGCGCTGCCCGACGCGCCGCATCAACAAATCCTTTCCATCGTCAGCCAATGCGAAGACGGCAGCGTCAGCATCAAGGTTTTTCCCGACGTTTTTCAAATCATGGCGTCCGAAGTCAACATCGGCGATTTGTCGGGCTTGCCGTTGTTGGCGATGCGCGATGTGGCGCTGCGCGGCTGGCGGCTCACGCTGAAACGCATCATGGATTTGACCCTCAGCGCGATTTGGCTGGTTTTCTGGTCGCCGTTTTATCTGTTGGTCGCGCTCTTGGTGAAATTGGATTCGCCGGGGCCCGCGCTCTTTACGCAGCTGCGGATGGGCTTGGACGCCAAACCGTTTCCAATTTATAAATTTCGCTCGATGCGGATAGACGCGGAAAAGGACGGTCCGGGCTGGACGACCCAAGACGACCCGCGCGTGACGCGGCTCGGCAGATTTTTGCGCCGCACCTCGCTGGATGAATTTCCGCAATTCATCAACGTTTTTCTGGGGCACATGTCGCTCGTGGGTCCGCGCCCCGAACAGCCCGCGTTCGTGGAACAATTCCGCGAACTGGTGCCGCGCTATATGGAACGGCATCGCGAAAAAGCGGGCATCACCGGCTGGGCGCAGGTCAACGGTTTGCGCGGCGACACTTCGATTAGCGAACGCACCAAGTACGATTTGTATTACATCGAAAATTGGTCGCTGTGGTTCGATTTTAAAATTTTGCTTTTGACCGCGCTAAAATTTTTCCGCGACCGCAGCGCCTATTGATAAAAAAGCGAGGGACGTTCCATAGGAACGTCCCTCGCTTTGTGAGGCGACGGTGGGAATTGAACCCACGATCAGGCTTTTGCAGAGCCTTGCCTTAGCCACTTGGCCACGTCGCCGCGCACAGGCGAGTATAACGCAATCGAAAGGCGTGTCAAATTGCGGCGCGTTTTACGGCGCGAGTTGATAGAGCGTCAAGCCCGCGTTGCGATACGTCTGCCGCGCCTTGGCGCGCCCGCTCAAAAAAATTTGCTGCGGCGAATCGTTCGGCACGACCACGTAGGCGATTTTCCACTCGCGCAGAAACGCTTCCCACAATTGCGCGTCCGTCGAATTGTAAAAACGGTCAATCTCGGCGCCGCCCACGCCTTCGCGCAAATGCGCGTTATCGGTCAAGACCAACGCGTTGTAGGTGTACGCGGGCGCGTACCGCGTCATATCGCGCGGCAGCAGCGTTAACGCGGGTTCGCGCAAATCCGCGCGCAAATGATTCAACATATCCGCCGCCGACGCGTCCAACGCGTGCGCGCTGTTGAGATTTTTCCACGAGCGCGCGAGATTCAAATCCGCCAGCCAGATGGCGCCGCCCAACACGACGAGCAGCGTCAACGCGCGCGCCGCCGTTTTCCAATCCGGCGTTCGCGTGCGGCGCGCCACAACCGTCCGGACGCCTTCGGTCAAAATAAAAGCGACGGGCAAATTCCACGTCATGCGCCACAATTGCCACGGCGTCAGCGCTTCGCCCAAGAGGCGCGCGGTGAACGGATTGAACAATAACGCCAACGGCAGCAGCGCGCTGCCCCACAAAAATTGGATGCGCGCGTCCGTCCGCACGCGCGGCGCGAACCATATCAGCAGCGCGAGCGCAAACAAAATCGCGGGATGCCCGAGCAGCGCGGGGTCGGCGATGTAATTGGGCGGTTGGAAGAGGAGTCGCCCCTGACTCAGACGCAAATACGAAGCGACGTCCGGCGTACTGACTTGGAAAACTGCAGGCGCGGTGGCGACGCGCACCAAAAGCGGCACGCACGCTACCGGCAGCGTCAAGAGCAGAACCATGCCCCAACGACGGCGCGGGAACGGCGCGCGCGAAATGAGATTGAACAGCGCCAAGCCGCCGAGCGTCAAAACGATGGCGAACAAACTGACGGGATGTACCCACAGCGCGCCGAGCAGCGTCACGCCGTACGCGAACCAGTCCGCCAATTTGGCGCGATGCAAATAGCGCCACGCAAAACCGAGCGCGACCGGCAGCAGGACGAGCCACACCAAAAATTTATCTTGGGCGGCGCGTTCGATAAAACCCAAACCCCACGCGTCGCCGCGCGCGAACGTCACGTAAATCAAAAATTGAATGACGACCGCCAATAGCGCCGCGCGCGCATTTTGAAAAAAGATTTTGCCCCATGCAAAAAAACTGACGAGCGCCAACGGCGCGAGCAGCGTCGGCAAAAGTTCGCGCGCAAGCCACACCACATCGGCGTTCAGCCATTGACCGAGAAACGCTTGCGCGAACAACCATACGTGCGCCGCAAAGCGGATGCTGTAACGCATTTCGGACGCCGCGCGGATTTGGAACGGGTCGCTCGCCATCATCTGCTGTATGACTTGGAGATACATCCAATCGTCGCCGTCGCGGGGTCCGCGCGCGACCAGAAACGCGGCGAGCGCGCACAGCAGCAGCAGCGCGCCTTCGACGAGCCATTCCGTGCGCGCGACGGCAGGGACGGGCGGACGGCGGCGGCGCGTCCATAAAACCAAAAGCGTCAACGCCCACAGCGCGCCGACAAACGTCAACCGAAACGCAAACCAATGCGCGCCCAATAACTGCAAGGTCGTGGCGGGCAGCGCCCAAATGGCAAGACTGAACGCAAAAAAAATGGGCAGTCGCGTGAGCGAAATTTCGCGCGCGGCAAACAAGAATTGTTCCAGCAAATAGCCCGGATACAAAAACAGCAAACCGACGCCCAACGTCAACGCCAGCGGCGGCGCAAAGAATTGCGGCGCGAATGCGAGCGCGGTGGCGACGGCGGCGATGCCCAGCGGCGCGAAATTCAAAACGCGCCGCAGCGGCGCGTTTGAGTAAAGTCGAACTGCGGATGATGACATATTGCTAGGGCGCGCCGTCGGGCGTGATGCCGTTGCGCTCTTGAATGCGTTGATTTTCGGCGGTGCGCGTTTGGTCGCCGCGCGTCATACTGCCGTTATATTCCTGCGATTCCGACGTGAACACCCAGCCCGATAACGTCATGGGCGCTTGGGCGTCGCCAGCGGGAATCCACTGCCCATTATACAAGCGCGCGAAATGGACATGGCTCGTTTCCGCCGCGCCGCCTTGACATGCCGGATGCCCCACATGGTCGCCCGCGGCGAGTTTGTCGCCCACGTTCACGCGGTCTTGGTCCGCCAGATGCATGTACAGCAGCGCCCAGCCCGTGCCTTGAAACCCGTCGCCGTCTAAATCTTGAATCACGCGTCCGTTCTCCGCCGACGTAATTACGCCGGGCGCCGCCGCAATCGCCCAATACTGCGAGGGCCAACACGAACCGGCTTGGTCGGCAGGCGCAAAATCTACCGCCGCCCACGGACTGCCGTCCACCCAACCCGCGTGCGGCCCGCCCGTAAAGTACCACAGCTTGCCCGCTTCGAGCGGCAAAAGCATCGGCGGCTGTTTCAAGGTTTTGGGCAAGAGCGGTTTGAATTCGTACTGATACGGGTCGCCAAAAAGTTTTTCGTACGTCGCGCGAAATCCTTGCGGCGCGACGAGCGCTTGCCATTCGTCCCAGGTCGCGGTTTTCGCCAAAACGTTGTGAAGCGCCGCCGTGCCCGGATTCAAACTGTACGCGAGTCGCGCGCGTTGACGGTCGGTGAAATCCAAAATGCTCAAGCGGCCCGAAATTTTGCCATAGTATCCCGCGTTCAATTGATTCGCCGCCCATGCCGCTTGCCGGTACAAATTTGGACGGCCGGGATCCGAAAAACCCATCGGATACGCGATTTGCGCGCCGTTCAGCGCGGCGGACGTGACCCACTTGCCTTGCAGTTCGAGCAGCGCCAACAACACGCGCGGGCCCACGCTAAAACGTTCGGCGACGAGTTGAATAATTTCGGCGCCGGTGCGCGGTTTGCCTTCGACGGTTTCATGATAGTTGGCGAGATAGCTGTCGGGATATTTTTGGATGAACGCGGCGAGGTCGAAATTTTTATACGCGGGTCCGTACACCACTTCGCTGTCGGGGACAATGCGCGCGTCGGGGCCGACCTTTTCGACAAACGTCGGAATTTTCAACACCTGTCCCACTTGCAATGAATTCGGATCCGTCAGCCCGTTGAATTTCATCAATTCGTCAACGCTCAAATTAAAACGCGCGCTGAGATAGCCGAGCGTTTCGCCGGAGCGTACGACGTATTCGATATAAATGGGTCCTTGCGTCGGCGTCGGTTCGGGCGTTTCGGTGGGTTCGCTCGTCGCGGTCGCGGTGGCGGATTCGCCAAAAGAAAAAAACGGGCGCGGCGTGCGCGTGGGCGGCGTATTGGCGCTGCGCGTGGGCGTGGGGTCGGCGGCGCACGCGACGAGAACGAGCGCGCCGCAAAGCAGATAGAAAAATCGTTGCATCATGGATTTGAAAAAGCGAATGGAACTATTGTATCAATTTGATGCCGCATGACAAATGGTATAAGCTGGGCGCGATGGCGCAAACGTTACGTTTTTGTTCGTGGAATATCCAAGTTGGTTTGAAACGCGCGCAGGTGTTGGAATTGGTCGCGCGGCATCCCGATTTTCGCGGCTTGGATATGCTCGCGCTGCAAGAAGCGTCGGTGCATGAAAACGGCGATGACGCGTCGAGCATTGCGCGCGCGTTGGGCGGCGAATACGCGGCGTATCAGCACGTCTATCATCATCTCGGCGCGCGCGCGCAAGCGAACGCGTTGGTGTGGAACGCGACGCGCGTACACATGCATGCCGTCGCGCCGCATGCGCTGCCGCAGTATCAACAGGTGCGCCTGCCGCGCGCCGAACGCCTGCTGCTCCAACGCGTGAAACGTCAGCCGCGCGTGAATCTCATCGGCGACGCCGAATGGAATGGTCATTCGCTGCGCGTTTGCGCGGCGCATTTGGACGTTTTGGGGTATCGTTTTCGCGAACGCCAGTTTCGCGCGGCGCTGGATGAATTGCGCGCGCGCCCGCGCGCCGAATTGACTTTGCTCGCGGGCGATTTCAATACGCTGCGCGTGGGCAGTCGTCCGACATGGGCGCGTTTGAAACGCGACGCGGCGGCGGCGGGGCTGGACGCGATTTCGGACGAGATTGCATGGACGCAAGCGATCCGCGCGCTGCGTCTGAAACAAAAACTGGACGAGATTTTTTTGGCGAGCGCGCGCGCGTATCAGGCGCGCGTGTGGACGCTCGATGTGAACGGCTCGGATCATTTGCCGATTTTCGCGGATATTACGTTTCAATAACGCGCGCCGCGCAAAATGGAACGCGGTACGTACGGAACGAACGCCGTTTCGTTCCGTATCTGGAACGCGGTTTCGTTCCCCACCGCTACGGAACGCTGCGGCGAGCGTTCCCTACTCGATGACAATCACGGTTCCTTCGTCCACGCCGCGCACGATTTCGGTTTGCGCGCCGTCGGAAACGCCGGTTTCGACGACGACATTGCGTGTGGCGCCGTTCGCGTCGCGCACGACCACGATTTTTTGCGCGCCCGCGCTTTTGATGGCGCGCGTCGGCACGCGCAAAACGTTCTTTTTCTCCCGCGTCGCAATGCCGACGGTGACGCCCATGCCCGGACGCAGTTTCAACGTTGTCGGGTCGAGCGCAATCACCGCGCGATAGACGGTCGCGCCGCGGTCATTGTTGGCGGCGGGATAAAGGCGCGCGAGTTTGCCGGTCGCGGTCTCGCCGGGGAACGCGTCAAAACGCAGTTCAGCCGTTTGCCCTTCCTGCGCGTTGGCGATATCAATCTCGTCAATATCCGCCAGAATTTCCAATTTGGTCAGGTCCGCGAGCTCGACTACCGGATTGTAGCCGCCCAACCAAGTTCCCGCTTTGACGTTGACCGCCGTCACGCTGCCGTCGAACGGCGCTTTTAATTCCGTTTCCGCCAATGCCTCGCGCGCGTTCTGAACGTCGAGCGCGGCGCTGTCCACCGCGCGCTGTAAATCCGCCAATTGTTTTTGCGATGGTCCGCGCGTTTGGCGTTCAAAATTTGCGCGCGCAATCTCGTAATCGCTTTGCGCCAACGTTTGCGCGATTTCGTTATCGTCGGTCGCCTCTTTTTTATAACGGTCTTGGGCGGCGGCGAGCGCGTACGCGGCTTTATTCAAACTCTGCTGTACGATTTCCAATTCCGGCGCGGGCAGCGGCTGCTGCGCGTCCGCCAAATCGGCTTGGCGCGCTTGCAAATTCATTTCCGCCTGTTTGACGCGGCGTTCGATTTCGCGCTGGTCGAGCGTCGCCAGGACATCGCCCTGTTTCACCGCGTCGCCTTCTTGGACGTTCACTTGGGCAATCAAGCCCGACGCGGGAAACGCGAGCCGCAAACTTTTGGGCGCTTGAACGCGTCCGTTCGCGTTCACCGTCGCTTTGAGGTCGCCGCGCGAAACCGTGATCGTCGTTTGCGCGCGCGCGTTGGTTTGATTGAAATAAAAATACGCGCCGCCCGCGACAATGGCGACGATAACGCCCAGCGCGATCCAAAAGAGCGGCCGCCGAAAAAAATTTTGATTCATTTTGTGTGTTGAAATTTAACGTTCGTTTCAAGGGACGCGCCCGGCAGCGCCGCCCAATTGGTATCGTACAGCGTCAAGCGCAAAGCGTATTGCGCGCGCGGGTCGGGAACGCGCAGCGAAAATGGAATGTACTGCGAACCTTGTTCCAGCGCGACGGGCGTGAACGAGCGCGCGACGACGGCGGCGTTGGCGTCGCGGATTTCTGCCGCGAGCGCGAAATTGCCCGCGCGTTTTACCTCTACGCCAATGCGCGCGGGAACAATTTGATTCGGCGCGTCCGCATTTTTTTCGATTGTGAGCGGCAAACCGGCTTGGAACGCAATCGTATCCGCAGGCGCGGCGTATAAAAATTCCGTCTCGCGCTCAAAATCTTTGCCGCGCACCGTCACAAACGCCGCGTACCAGCCCGGCGTCGCGCGCGGCAAAGCGGGATAGAATCGCCCTGCCTCATCAGGTCCGGTGACTTGGACCGGAACGAGTTGGTAGGGTTTGGCGGGCTGCGATGGAATGCCGACGCGGACCGAGATTTGCGCGTCATCGGTGGGCGCGGCAATAAATGGAACCATTGCGTCGGACGCTTGCGGCGTTGCGCCGATTTGAATGGCGCGCGGCGAATTCAACTCGACATACGTCGAAACGCTGAGCGGCTGATTCCCGTTATCCGTGCGCGACAAAATCATTTTCCATTCGCCCGGCGGCGCGTTCTGGACGACATAGCCGCTGAAATTGGCAATGTCCGTCGCAAGCGCCATGACGCCATTTTCCGCGCGCGGCAAGGCGCTCGGCTCGTATTTTTTGCCATTCGGCGCGACCAACGAAAAATCTATTTTGCCGTGCGGATAATACGCGATGAAACGCGCGGCTTTATTTTCGTCAAGCAGCGCCGTGCGCGTCACGGTTTCGCCCGCGCCGATTCGCGTCGTGACGACGGGCGTATGGTTCGACTGCGGCGTTTCCGTTTGCGGCAAGGGCGGTTCGGCAATTTCGGAACCGATGGGCGCGTTGTCGTTATTGCGTAACGCGTTGCGTAAATAACGTTCCCACGTCGCGCGCGGGTACAAATAACTCGTGAGGTCGAGCGGCACGGGTTCGGGTTCCCAATCGTGCAAATCGGCGTTGACGTGCCGCCGAACGTTTGCGCCGTCCAGCGCGAGCGAACTGTACGCCGAAATCAGCGCGTCGCTCGCGGGCATGTCGTTCAAAAAATCCAAGCCCGTTTGCCGCCGCGCGTCGCCAATCAATAAATCGTACGGTACATTCGGATTCGGCGCGCGCGTTGGGTTGACGATTTGCTGCGCGTATTCGGGCGACAATTCAATTGTGGAAGGTTCGTCGGGTTTTTGCAAAAGTTGTTGAAACAAAATCGGCTTCCAAAGGTCCACGCCCGCTTGCGGCGTGCCGAGAATAATCGCGCGGTTCACGTCGTTGGCGTACAGCGACGATTCTAAATACGCGCGCACATTCATCCCGCCCATCGAAAAACCGACGAGGTTCACCTTGTCCGCGCCCGTCTCTTGTTTCACGCGTGCGATTTCTGAACGCAGGCGCTCTGCATTTTGAAATAATGTGTTTTGCGGCGAAACGCCGCGCGCGTAATACATCGGAATGCCGTCGCGGTCCGCGTAACTTTTTAGAAAACGGAATTCGCTCGTTTCCAGCGTATCGTCGTCCGCGACCGTCCAGCCGTGAACGAGGACGGTGGGATACGGCGGCGGCGGATTCGGCGCGTTGCCCGGATGAACCATGAAAATTCCGCGCGACGTTCCCAACCAAAAACGCGCTTGATAATCTTTGCCGAACGCGCCGAGTTGACGGTCTTGGAGATTCGCCGCGCGCAGCGCCGCCGCAAGCGCGTCCGCGCCGTCGTTCGCAACCCATTTGTCGTTTTGCAAAATATAGCGCGCGTCGTCCGTCGAGAGATACCATTCGCCATCGTACGCGTCGAGACGTTTTACGCGCGCGCCGCCGACGTTTTGATCTTGGAACCATTCAGCGCCGTCGAAACGATAAACCCCGTTCGCGGTCCCCGCCCACAGCCGATTTTCGGAATCGAACGCGAGCGCGGTAATTTCGCGTTCGGGAAATTCAAACCGCGTCCATTCGTTTTGCGCGACGTCATAGCGCGCGATGCCTTTGTCGAGCGTTCCCACCCACACGCGATTTTCGGAATCAATCGCCAGCGCGGCGATGAAATTGGACGGGACGTTTGAATTGTCGAGATTGTACGTCGTGAGCGTTTTGGAAATCGGATCGAGAACCGAGACGCCGCCGCTTTGAGAGCCAAACCAAATTTTTCCGTCGGGCGCAATCGCGATGGCGGTAATCCAACTGTCGCCCAAACCGTGCGCGCGCGTGTAACTGACCCAGCCCGCGTCGGAAAGGTGCGTCGCGCCCTCGCTTGTGCCGACCCACGCGCTGCCGTTCGGTTCGAACGCAAGGGCGGTGATGTAATTGCCCGCGAGACCGTCGCGCGTCGTATAGATTTTGAAGGAATTGTTTTGCGCCGCCGTCGGAGAAACGCTCAAGAGCGCGAGCAGCGCGAAAAAAAACAGAGTCAATAAATTTCGCATGAATGATGGCGTCATAACGCTTTCCATCGTTTGCAAACGTTACGGCGCAGCGCGAAAACGATTGTAACACAATCGGCAGCGCGAAAGGTTAAATGCAGTTTAGAATTCAAAAAACCGCGTCGTTGCGCTCGACGCGGTTCTTGGTTCCAAAAAAGTCGCAGGATAGAGCCCCGATGGATTTTGTCGGGACTTGCGCGGCAAGCGCAAGCGTTCAGAACAAATTCAACTGCGCGCCATCGGTTTGAGATTTTTCTTGCGCCAACCGCGGCGGCTGTTTGTATCCGTTTTCCGCCAACCACTCGGCGCCGGGAATCCAACCAACTTTTGCAAAATCAACGCGTCCGTTTTCGTCGAACGCGACGCCTTCGCTTTCCAGCAGCGCGCGCTGCCGCGCGCCGATGGCGCCTTGCAGCGAAACCCCGCCGCGCGCGTTAATGACGCGCTGCCACGGCACATCCTCCGGCGCCGCGCGCATGACATCGCCGATGATGCGCGAATCGCTCACGCCGCACATCGCGCCGATTTGACCGTACGTCGTCGCCTTGCCTGCCGGTACCGCGCGTACGAGAAAATAAACGCGCTCAAAAAGCGGATTGCTCATTCCTCATACCATCGCGCCATCTCACTATCTCACTATCCCACTATCTCACTATCGTACTATCGCACTATCCCACTATCCCACTACAAAATCCCCATCCCTTTTTTGGCGCGCCGCAGCGTCGGTTCTGCCATCGCGGCGGCTTGATCGGCGGAACGTTTTAGAATCGCGTCCAGCGTTTGCGGCTCGTTCGCCAATTCATGATAACGCGCTTGAATCGGCGCGAGCGCGGCGATCATCACGTCCGCGACCTCGCGTTTCAACGCGCCGTACAATTTGCCCTCAAAATGCTTTTCGATTTCGGCGGACGATTGTCCGGTGAGCGCCTGATAAATGCCGAGCAAATTGTTCACGCCCGCTTTGGCGGGGTCGTCGCTAAAAATAATTTCTTTGCCCGAATCGGTCGTCGCGCGTTTGACCACGCTCCAAATTTGGTCGGGCGAATCCAACAAGCCGACGGCGTGATATTTTTGTTCCGTCGCAATGCTTTTGCTCATCTTGACCGTCGGGTCGTCAAAGCCCATCACGCGCGCGCCCACTTTGGGAATCACGCCCGCGGGCATATTGAAAACCTCGCCGTACAAATTGTTGAAACGCTGCGCGATATCGCGCGTCAATTCGATATGCTGTTTTTGGTCTTCGCCGACGGGCACGTAATCGGTTTGATACAACAGAATATCCGCCGCCATCAGCGCGGGATAATCCAACAAACCCATGCCGACGCTCTCTTGTTTTGCGGCTTTGTCTTTGTATTGCGTCATGCGTTCGAGCCAACCGACGGGCGTCACGCAGTTCAAGAGCCACGCGAGTTCCGCGTGCGCGGGGACGTGCGATTGCACAAACAATAAACTTGTACGCGGGTCAATGCCGCACGCGAGCAGTACGGCGGCCGCCTGCCGAATTTTTTGACGCAGGACTGCCGGGTCTTGATACACCGTCAGCGAATGTAAATCCACGATACAAAAAATACCGTGATACGAATCTTGGTCGGCGACCCAATGTTTGACCGCGCCCAAATAATTGCCGATGTGAAAATCGCCGGTCGGCTGAATGCCGGAAAAAACAATTTTTTGTTTGCTCATCGTTTGACCTCGTTAAAGAATTTAGAATGGCGCGCGCGTAATTTCCGATTGCGCGCGCGTCGCTTGCGCCAGCGCGCCAATGAACGCGCGCGCGTTTGCCGCCGCCGTCGCCGCGTCGCCGATTTTTTGCGTCAGCGCGCTGCCGACAATGACGCCGTCCGCATGTTGCGCGACGCGGCGCGCGTTTGCGGCGTCCGCGATGCCGAAACCGACGCACAGCGGTTTGTCGGTCAGCCGCCGCGCGCGCGCGATAAATTCCGGCAATTCGTCCGGCAGCGCGGCGCGCGCGCCCGTGACGCCCGTCAGCGCGACGAGATACAAAAAGCCGCGCGTGCGTTCCCCGATTTTTTTCAAGCGTTCGTCGCGGCTTGTCGGCGCGGCGAGAAAAATCAGATGCAGCTTTTGCGCGCGCAAAGCGTGATGCAAATCGTCCGCCTCTTCCAACGGCAAGTCCGGCGCAATCACGCCGTCCACGCCCGCCGCGCGCGCATCGCGCGCGAATTTTTCCAGCCCGTATTGTAACAGGGGATTGTAATAACTCATTAACGTCAACGGAATTTTCACGCCGCGCGCCCGCGCCGCCTGCGTCAGTTCTAGACATTTTGGCACGTTGATTCCATGCTCCAGCGCGACCTGCATCGCCTGTTGAATCACGGGCCCATCCGCGAGCGGATCGCTGAACGGCGCGCCGAGTTCCAATCCATCCGCGCCCGCGTCTTGCGCCGCGCAAATCAAGTCAACCGAGAGCGCGGGCGTAGGATAACCGAGCGTCAGATACGGCAGCAGCGCCGCGCGTTTGCCGCGCAAAGCGCGAAAGGTTTTGTCAATGGGGTTCATCAGAGTTTGCGATTCATGCTTTTTGATTGCGACTTGGGCAAAAATCAAAAAGCAAAAATCATAAATCATAAATCATAAATCATAAATCATAAATCATAAATCATAAATCAACGCGCTCCTCACCGTCTGCAAATCTTTGTCGCCGCGTCCCGACAGATTCACAATGATAATTTCCGCGCGGCGCATTTTCGGCGCGCGCTTGAGTGCTTCTGCCGCCGCGTGCGCGGATTCGAGCGCGGGCAAGATGCCTTCGGCGCGCGCCAGTTTTTGGAACGCATCGAGCGCTTCGTCGTCCGTCGCATAGGTATAGCCCGCGCGTTCGCTTTCAAACAGCGCCGCGTGTTCCGGACCCACCGCCGGATAATCCAGCCCCGCGCTGATGGAATGAGTTTCACGAATTTGCCCGTCCGCGTTTTGCAAAAGATAGGTGTAGGCGCCGTGCAAAACGCCGACGTCGCGCGCGGCGAATCGCGCGGCATGTTTGCCCGACGCGATGCCGCAGCCGCCCGCTTCGACGCCAATCAACTCGACCTGACGGTCGTCGCGGAACGCGTCAAACAGACCGAGCGCGTTGCTGCCGCCGCCGACGCACGCAATCAGCGCGCGCGGCAAGGCGCGTTCCGCGTCCAAAATTTGTTGTCGCGCTTCGCGGCCGATGACGCTTTGAAATTCGCGCACCATCGTCGGATACGGATGCGGACCCAGCGCCGAGCCGATGAGATAATGCGTGGTCTCGATATTCGTTACCCAATCGCGCAGCGCTTGATTGACCGCGTCTTTTAACGTGCGACTGCCCGCGTCCACCGCGCGCACCTCGGCGCCCAAAAGTTCCATGCGAAATACATTCGACTGCTGTCGCCGCATATCGTCCGCGCCCATGTACACGATACATTCGAGTCCCAACCGCGCGCAAGTCGCCGCCGTCGCGACGCCGTGCTGTCCCGCGCCGGTTTCGGCGACGATGCGCGTTTTGCCCATGCGCCGGGCGAGCAAAGCTTGACCCAACGCGTTGTTGATTTTATGCGCGCCGGTGTGCGCCAAATCTTCGCGCTTGAAATAAATTTTCGCGCCGCCGCACAATTCCGTGAGACGTTCGGCAAAATGCAGCGGCGTGGGTCTTCCGACGAACGTTCGCAGCAAGGCGTGGAATTCGGACGCGAACGTTTCATCGCGCTGCGCCGCGTCGAACGCCGCTTCCAATTCCGCCAGCGCGGGCATACAAGTTTCCGGGACGAATTGCCCGCCGTATTTTCCAAAACGACCGCGCGCGCTCATGCCGCTCCTTTCGCGCGCGCAATAAACGCGCGCAGTTTGCGATGGTCTTTGAGCCCCGGCGCGCGTTCGACGCCGCTCGAAACGTCCACGCCCCACGGCTGCACTTGGGTAATCGCGGCTTGGACGTTTTCCCCGGTCAATCCGCCTGCGAGCAAAATTGGAAACGCGCGCGCGATTTCACGCGCGATGGTCCAATCGGCGCGGCTGCCGTTGCCGCCGGGCAATTGCGCGGGCGGCGCGTCGACAAGGAACGCGGGCGCGGCGCCATGTGCGGCGGCGCGAAAAGTTTCGACGAGCGCGCGCGCGGATTCGGCGTCGCGCGCGGCTAACGCTTTGTACGCGCGCGGTTGCAGCGCTTGCAGCATGGTCGGCGTTTCCGCGCCGTGCAATTGCGCGAGATCGAGCTGCGCGATTTCCATCGCGGCGCGCACGGTTTCTAACGGTTCGTTCACAAAAACTCCGACCGTCCGCAGCGCCAAGTCCCGCTTGCGTATTTCCGCCACAATTTCGCGCGCGCGCGATGGCGAAACGTAACGCGGACTGGGCGGATAGAAAACGAAACCGAGCAGTTCGGCGCCCGCGTCCGCCGCCGCGCGCGCGTCCGTCTCATTGGCAATGCCGCAAATTTTCACATGCATTATGTCGCCTCAATTTTTTCTGCGCGCGCCACGCTCGTCAGTTCGCGGAGCAGCGCCGTCGGATTGTTGGCGCGCATTAACGCTTCGCCGACCAGCGCGGCATCCGCGCCCGCGCGCGCCACAAACTCGACGTCGGCGCGCGTAAAAATGCCGCTTTCGCTGACGCAGATTTTGTCGCGCGGAATTTTGGGCGCGAGCTCGGCGGTGTATTCCAAGTCGAGCGTAAAATCCGCGAGATTGCGATTGTTGACGCCGATGATGCGCGCGTCGGATTTTAGCGCGCGCTCCAATTCCGCCTGATCGTGAATTTCCACCAGCGCCGCCATGTCGAACGTTTGCGCGAGTTGGCGAAACGCGCGCAATTGCGCGTCGTCGAGAATCCGCGCAATCAGCAAAATCGCGTCGGCGCCGAGCGCGCGCGATTCATAAATTTGATATTCGTCCAAGATGAAATCTTTGCGCAGCAGCGGCAGGTTCGCGCCGCCGCGCGCCGCTTTCAAGTTGTTGGGCGCGCCCTTGAAAAATTTGCGGTCGGTCAGAACCGAAATCGCCGCCGCGCCGCCGCGCGCATAGCTTTGCGCGCGCGCGACCGGATTGACGCCAATTTGTAAAACGCCGCGCGACGGCGACGCGGGTTTGATTTCCGCAATCAGCGCGAGTTGTTTGCCCGCGCGCAGCGCTTTGCCAAAATCGCGCGGCGGCGGCGCGTTTTCGGCGCGCGCGCGAAATTCCGCAAGCGAAACGCGCGCGCGGCGTTCTTTGATTTCTTGAAGTTTGACGGCGACAATTTCGTCGAGAATCATAATGGCGTCGTTTGAAAACTCTGCGAAGTTTTTATCAGCCCGTCGAGCGCGGCGCACGCTTTGCCCGAATCAATAGAGCGCGCGGCGAGTTCCAAACCGTCGGCAAGGTCGTTCGCTTTGCCGCCCGCGACCAATGCCGCCGCCGCGTTCAGCAGTACGATATCGCGCTTGGCGCCGCGTTCCGCGCCGCGCAAAATCGCGCGCGTGATGACGGCGTTTTCTGTCGGCGCGCCGCCGCGAATTTCATCGCGCGTCGCGCGCCGCAAACCTAAATCGCGCGCGTCGAGCGTTTGATGACGAATGACGCCGTTTGTAAAAGAGACAATGTAATTTGGCGCGGTGGTGGTGAGTTCGTCGAGTCCGTCGGCGGAATGAAAAACGAATGCGGCGCGGCTGCCGAGCGCTTGGAGCGCTTGCGCGAGCGTTCCCGTATACGCGTGGTCGAACACGCCGATAATTTGCGCGGGCGCGTACGCGGGATTCGTGAGGGGGCCCAAGATATTGAACACGGTGCGGATGCCGAGCTGCGCGCGAACGGGCGCGACATTTTTCATCGCGGGATGCAGTTTCGGCGCAAATAAAAAACCGATGCCCACTTGGTCAATGCACTGCGCGGCTTGCGCGGGCGTCAGTTCAAAATTGACGCCCAACGCTTCCAACACATCCGCGCTGCCCGATTGCCCCGAAATCGCGCGGTTGCCGTGTTTGGCTACGCCGAGCCCCGCGCCCGCAATCACGAACGCGGCGGTGGTCGAGATATTGAACGTGCCGGCGTGATCGCCGCCCGTGCCGGCAGTGTCCACCACGTCGGCGCGTTTGGGCGCGACGCGCAGCGCCTTTTCGCGCATCACGCGCGCGCAGCCGGTGATTTCTTGGATGGTTTCGCCTTTGAGACGCAGCGCGGTGAGAAACGCCGCCATTTGCGCGGGCGTGGCGTCGCCGTCCATAATTTCTTGCATCACGGTTTCGGCGTCGGCTTGGGTCAAATCCGCGCCGCGCATCAATTGCGCGATGGCTTGGCGTATCATGCGGCGCCTCCCGCGTCCAAAAAGTTTTGGAGCAATTGTTTGCCGTGCGGCGTCAAGACCGATTCGGGATGAAATTGGACGCCGTACAGCGGCGCGGTCTTGTGCTGCAAACCCATCACTTCGCCCTGGTCGGTGAACGCGGTGACGACCAACGGTTCGGGCAGCGGCTCTTGGACAATCAGCGAATGATAACGACCCGCTTCAAACGGATTGGGCAAGCCCTCGAAAATGCCGCGCCCGCGATGAAAAATGCGCGAGGTCTTGCCGTGCATCAAACGCGGCGCGCGCGACACCGTGCCGCCAAACGCATAACTCATGCACTGGTGACCGAGACAGACGCCGAGAATCGGAATCGTCTGATGCAATTCGCGTATCGCCTCGTTCGACACGCCCGCCTCGCTTGGTTCGCCGGGGCCCGGTGAAATGAGCAGCTGCGACGGTTTCAGCGCGCGAATTTCATCGAGCGTGATTTGGTCGTTGCGAAATACGCGCAGCGTCGCGCCGAGTTCGCCCAGATACTGCACGAGGTTGTAGGTGAATGAATCGTAATTGTCAATGACGAGAATCATGGTTTCCCAAGTCAAAAGTTAAAAGCTCAAAGCTAAAAGCGGTTCAAAGCCCCTCTGTACTTTTAGCTTTTTACTTTTAGCTTTTAACTTTTAGCTTTTAACTTTTACCTTTTACCTTTTACCTTTTACCTTTCCTCTTCCGCCATTCGTATCGCCTCGGCTAACGCTTGCGCTTTGTTGACACATTCCTGATATTCGTTTTCGGGAATGGAATCGGCGACGATGCCCGCGCCCGCTTGAATGTACGCGCGCTGGGCGCGCAGGACGATGGTGCGAATGGTGATGCACAAATCCATGTTGCCGCGGTGACGTTCCGTCGGAAAACCAAAGTAACCGACCGCGCCCGCGTACGGTCCGCGCGGCGCGCCTTCCAATTCGTCAATGATTTCCATTGCGCGCACTTTGGGCGCGCCCGACAAGGTGCCGGCGGGAAAGGTCGCGCGCGTCAAATCGAACGCGTCGTATTCGGCGCGCAGTTTGCCGACCACGCGCGAGACGAGATGCATGACGTGCGAATAGCGTTCGACCGTCGCAAAATCCTGCACCGTGACGGAGCCAAATTCGCAGACGCGTCCCAAATCGTTGCGTCCCAAATCTACGAGCATCACATGTTCGGCGCGTTCTTTCGGGTCGTTTTGCAATTCGCGTTCGAGTTCCGCGTCCTCGCGCGCGTTGGCGCCGCGCCGCCGCGTGCCGGCAATCGGATTCAATTGCGCGACGCCGTCTTCCAAACGCGTCAAGGTTTCGGGCGACGCGCCGATGAGCTGCGCGTCGCCCAAGTCGAGAAAAAACATGTACGGCGACGGATTCAAACGGCGCAGCGCGCGATAGATTTCAAACGCTTCGGCGTGGGTGACGCGTTCAAAACGCTGCGACAGAACGACCTGAAAAATGTCGCCCGCCGCAATGTGCGCTTGGGCGCGGCGCGCCATCTCGCAATACCGTTCGCGCGTCAGGTTCGACTCTAATTGAAAGCCGTTGGCGACGCTGCCGCGCGGCGGCAAATACAACGGCTGCCGTACGCGCGCAATGAGTTCATGGATGCGCGCGACGGCTTGATCATACGCGGCAGCCGCGTCGCCGTCCACGTGCGCGTTGGCAATGACCAACAAACGACGCTTGACGTGATCAAAGACAATGAGCGTATCGGCGAGCAGGAACATGGCGTCGGGCAAATCTGCAAGCGGATCGTTTGGCGGCGCGTCCGCGCGCGAGGCGCGAAGGCGTTCAAAATGCCGCGCCATGTCGTAATTGAGAAATCCGACCGCGCCGCCGATGAAACGCGGCAAGTCGGGCAATTCGACCGCGCGATAGGGCGCTAATAATTCGCGCAGCGCGCACAACGGGTCGCCCTGCGTCGCGTGCGCGGTCGTGGAACCATTGCGGATTGTGACCGTCGCGCCGCGCAGCGTGACGACGCGCGTCGGGTTGACGCCGATAAAAGAATAGCGCGCCACTTGTTCGCCGCCTTCGACCGATTCGAGCAAAAAAGATTCCTGCGTATCGCGCGCGCGCAGTTTCAAATAAACGGAAACGGGCGTTTCCAAGTCGGCGGGCAATTCGCGATAAACCGGTACGAGATTGCCGCGCTGCGCCAGCGTTTGAAATTCGTCGCGTGTCGGATGAAACATGTATGCCTCCGGAAAATAAAAAACGCTCATCCCGAAAGGGACGAGCGTTGCCCGTGGTACCACCCTAATTGAGACTGGGCTGAAGCGATGTGGTGAACGCTGCGGCGCGGTGAACGCTGCGATGTGGTGAACGCTGCGGCGAGCGTTCACTACGTGGCGCTGCAAAAAAAATCCGTCGCGGTGCGACGGATAATGGTTGAGCCAGTCTCACTCTTGCGGGGACTCTTGAAATCGTCTGATTTCAATGTATCCCTTCAGCCGCGATAACGGGGGCGTTTTCCGTTGAGATTTACCGGCGGGAACGTTACGACAAACGATTCTCGCGTTCGATCTCAAAACTCGGCGGTCCATTCGCAGCGCTCGTGATTGTCTCGCTCACACCTTGTACAAGACTCTCTGAAATTCGTAGCGCTGGTACTCGTCCGTGTCAACGTCGTTTGATTTATTGTGCGTAATATAGCAGAATGAGAGGCGGATGTCAAGGGATTGTCCTAAAATTTATCGGAAATGATGAAAAAACCAAGTCAACGCTGTAATTGGCTTTCATCTTTAATGATGTTAGAAAAGCGGCGGATAGTTGGAAAAGGAAGGCGTGAGGGAAACTATTGCGACCGTAAAAGGACAAATCGTAATTCCCTCGGCGTTGAGGCGCAAATTCGGGATCAAGGAGGGAACGCGAATTCAAATTCAAGTGGATGAGACCAATCAACGCATCATCTTGCCGCCAATCACGCGCGCATATATCAACAGTTTGCGCGGAAAATACCGGGCCAAGCCCTTGATGAAAGCGCTGCTGACGGAAAAAAACAGGAGCGTGAGCTCTGATGTCGCGCAAGCCGAAAGCGTATGTCGTTGAGGTTGGATAAAAAAATCGGCTGCGCGCGCAGCCGATTTTTTCAACGCCATGAAATGCGCTGCTCGGTCCATACTTGGCCCGGCTGCGCGGGGGAATTGCCCGGAATGGGTCCAGCGAGATTGCCTTCGAGGTTAAACAATTTAGTTTCGTTCTCGCCGTCCGTGTCCATAGACCACACGCTCCACACGCCATCGGTATTACGCACGAATGCGATTTTACTGCCGTCCGGCGAATAGACGGGCAAGCCCTCGTTGCTCAAATCATCGGTCAAACGCTGCGGCGAGCCGCCGTTGGCGTTGATGACGTATAAATCCCAATTGCCGACAATGTTGCTCATGAATACGATGCGCGAACCATCGGGCGACCATGCGGGCGCCGTGGCGTTAATGCCGGGCGTCAATATCTTTTTGCCGCTGCCGTCCGCGTTCACAATCGCAATGCCGCAGGTCTCGGCGGGAAAGCCGCAGTCACGAAACGCAATCCGCCCATCCGGACCCCACGCGGGATATTGCGCCTGATCCACCAATGGCGGCGGGTCTTGGCGCGATTTTGCCGCCGTGCCGGAAACGCGCAAGGTGAAGGCGCGTTTGAGAATGTCGCCGCCTTGGCCCGCGCGCGTCGCGTAAATATATTTTGCGCCGTCGCCGGACCAGGCGGGCAGGGTATCTTCGGCGCGCAGCGAAAGGTGCAAATCGTTCGCGCCGTCCGCGTCAATGCGGTGAATTCCGCGTTGGTCGCTGACCCACGAATAATACAACACGCGTTTGCCGTCGGGACTGACGGACGGGCTTGACGCCAACTCTACGACGAGGCGGCGGTCGCTCCCGTCAGGATTTGCCGAATAGACGCGATACTGTCCGTCATAAACTGGAAAGTAAATGCGGCCGCTGCCCGGCGGCGCGCTGTTTGTAGTTGCGGCGTTTGCGGCGGGCGTGGGCGGCGGATTGGAATTGTTGCCGCCGATGGGCGCGACGGTCGCTTGGGGAATCGCGGTGGCGACGGGCGCCAGAATAACTTGGGTCGGTTCCGCTTGCGGCGCGGCGCCTTTGGCTATCGCGCCGCAGTCTTCCAATCCTTTGGTGGCGACGCCGAGATTTTTGTCCAGCTCTAATGCTTTTTGGAAATACGGAATCGCCTGCGGGCATTTTTGCGAAAGTTGAAAGGCTTGCCCGAGACCGAGAAAGGCATCGCTTGATTTCGGGTCGAGCGTCAACGCTTTTTGAAATTGCAAAATGGCGGGCCCCGGTTGATTGGACGCCAGATACGCGCGGCCCAGCGCGGTGTATGAAGGAATGTACGGCGGATACAATTCAATCGCTTTTTCAAACGCGGGAATCGCCATCGCGGGGTCATTCAAATAATTGGCAAACACCAAACCGATTTCGTAATGATACAAAAACATGTCGGGCGCCAATTCCAGCGTACGATTCCATTCGCCGACGCCTTCATCTTTGCGTCCCGACAAAATCGCGACCCAACCCGCCGCGCGATGTGTGTCGGGATTTTGGTCGTCCAAGTCCAGCGCTTGATTGACCATATCCTGCGCTTCCGTAATGCGTCCCGCGCGCAAGTACGCTTCGGCGAGAAACGCTTTGGCGGAAGCATTATTAGGGTCAAGTTTGATTGCGCCGTTGCCTGTTTTGATAGCTTGGTCGGTTTGGCCCGCCCACGATAACGCGCGCGTTAATTCCGTCATGGCGTCGGCGGAAGTTGGATCAAGGCGCGTGGCTTTTTGAGCAATGGGAATCGCTTCGCCGATGCGTCCGGTCAGCGCCAGCGCGCGCGCCCAATGCGTGTACACGTTCGCTTCGTTCGGCGCTTGTTTCGCGGCGGCTTGATATTGCGCGATGGCGGGTTCGAATTGACTCTGGCGCGCGAGCTCGTCGCCGACGCGCAACAAATTGTCAACGTTCTGTCCGCCTTGCACGGTCGGAGTTTGGCGCACCGACGCTGTTTTGGGCGTAGCTTGTGGATTGCCCAAGATCGAACCAAAGAGCGTGCCGATGGGTTTGCCCGGCACAAAATTGTCCACCGCAAGCCACATGAGCGCGACGAGCGCGAGCCCGATGACGACCGCGCCGAGCAAGATGAATGGCGGTTGATATTTACGGAGCGGCGCGGGCGTATGCGGGACCAATTGCGGCGGCACATGCAAATTGGGCGCGTGCAAGTTCGGACGCTGCACATGCGGCAGCTCAACGTGCGGCATTCGCACCTTGCCGAGCTCTTGATGGAGTTGCGCGCCAAGCGAAGTTTTCGCCGCGCGCGGCGGCGGCGGGGGCTTGGCGCTCGCGGCGGCGGCAGGCGCCGCATTGTGCGGCGCGGCGGAACCGTTATGCGGCGGCGTAACCGACGGCGCGGGCGCTATCGTGGGCTGGACAGACGGCGCGGGCGCGTACGAATAAGCCGCCGAAATCGTTTGCGCGTTATTCGTAACCGGATATTGCGCGGATGTCGGCTGCGCGGCAAGGGGCGGGCGAGTTTGCGTGACCGGTGGAACGACGACGAGCGGTTCGCCAGCGCCAAGCGCGGGAGGAGGAGGTTCGGGCGGGTCGCCCAATAACCAGCGCGCGCCGTCGTAATAGTACCAACGGCCGCTTTGCGCGCCAATCATCCACCAGCGGCCTTGCGAATCTTGAAAACGAAGCTTTTCGAGTTCCCGCTTGAATTCTTCTTCTTGGATTTGTCCGACTGCGAGTTTGCCCTTGATTTCAAAAAAGCGCGCTTGCATTTGCGCCAGGGTCATGCAATTTCCTCCAGACCAACACGCGCGGCGAATGGGTGCCAAAGCCGCACGCGCGCATCGTAACCCGACATGCCGCAGTTGTGGGATAACGGCGTATGTCGGCGCAAAATTATACTATGGAAACGTATTGCGGCAAATGCTCGCCGCCGGGCGCGCGCCGCAAAAATGTGGGAAAATGGCATTATAATAAGCCCGAGGTGAAAAAAATGTCCTTTGATACGCCTTTGAACAGTAATACGCAATCCTTTGACCGCGTGTTGAGCGCGGGCTTGCCGGTCTTGGCGGTTTTTTCTACGGGCGCGCTGGATGCCGCGCGCGAGGACGCGTTGAAAACGTTGGCGAAAGCCAACGCGGGCGCGCTGCTCGTCGCCAAAATTCGCGCGGACGAAAACCCAACGCTGGCAGAAAAATACGCGCTGCGGACGACCGCCGCGCTCACGTTCCGCGGGGGCAGTGAATTCAGCCGCGCGGAAAATCCTTCCGCCGACGAGTTGCGCGCGCACGCGGCGTACGCGCTCGGACGCGGACCCAAACCCGAAAGCGCGCCGCCGCCGCGCGCGGGACAGACAGACGGAGCGCCGTTAAAGGTGAGCGACGCCACTTTTGCGCGCGAGGTGTTGAGCGCGCCGCTGCCCGTGATGGTGGATTTTTGGGCGGAATGGTGCGGGCCCTGTCGGATGATTGCGCCGACGCTGGAACGGTTGGCGAAAGAATACAGCGGCCGCGCGCGCATTGCCAAATTGAACGTGGACGAAAATCCGCGCACTGCCGCGCAGTACCAAGTGCAAGGGATTCCCACCTTACTGCTCGTCAAGAACGGCAAAGTGATTGACCGCATCGTCGGCGCGCTGCCGGAAGCGCAGCTGCGCGCGCAGATGGAACGGTTATTGAAAGCGTGATTCAAAATTCAAAATTCAAAATTCGAAATTCAAAATTCGATGCGTCTTGATTTCAAATTTTGAATTTCGAATGGCTAATTACCATGTCCTTGCCACGTATTCTTCGCGCGCCGCGCGGCGCTCAGATTTCCTGCAAAGGGTGGCTGCAAGAAGCCGCTTTGCGAGCGTTGATGAACAATCTCGACCCCGAAGTCGCGGAACGTCCGCAAGATTTGGTTGTGTACGGGGGCCGCGGGCGCGCCGCGCGCAATTGGGACGCGTTCGACGCGATCGTGAAATCCTTGCGCGAATTGGAAAATGACGAAACGCTCTTGATTCAATCCGGGAAACCCGTCGGCGTGTTCAAATCGCATCCCGACGCGCCGCGCGTGCTGCTTGCCAATTCCAACATCGTGCCGCATTGGGCGACCCAAGAAAATTTCGACCGCTGGGAACGCGAAGGGCTCATCATGTACGGGCAGATGACGGCGGGCAGTTGGATTTACATTGGCACGCAGGGCATTTTGCAAGGGACGTACGAAACGTTCGCCGCGCTCGCGCAAAAGCATTTTGGCACGCCGTCGCTCAAAGGAAAATTTGTCTTGACGGCGGGGCTGGGCGGCATGGGCGGCGCACAGCCGTTGGCGATTACGATGAATGAAGGGGTGGGCTTGATTGTCGAGGTGGACCGCGCGCGCGCGGAAAAACGCTTGCAGACGCGCTATGTGGATGTGCTTACGGATAATTTGGAAGAGGCGATGACGTGGGTGGAGGAAAACGTGAAACGTCAAACGCCGATTTCGATTGGTCTCATTGGCAATGCGGCGGAAATTTTGCCCGAACTCGTCGCGCGCGGCGTGACGCCGGATGTTGTCACGGACCAAACGCCCGCGCACGACCCGCTGTGGTACGTGCCCGAAATGGCGTTGGAGGACGCGAACGCGCTGCGCGTCCAAGACCCCGCGCAATATCAAGCGCGTTCGATGAACGCGATGGCAGACCATGTGCGCGCGATGTTGGAAATGCAGAAACGCGGCGCGATTGTTTTTGATTATGGCAATAATTTGCGTCAACGCGCGTACGACGCGGGCGTGCTGAACGCGTTCGATTATCCGGGCTTTGTGCCGGCGTACATTCGGCCGCTGTTTTGCGAGGGCAAAGGACCGTTCCGTTGGGTGGCGCTGTCGGGCGATCCGCAAGACATTTACAAAACGGACGCGGCGATTCTGGAATTGTTTCCCGAAAATGAATCGCTCGCGCGCTGGATTCGTTTGGCGCAAGAACGCGTCGCGTTTCAAGGTTTGCCTGCGCGCATTTGTTGGCTCGGTTATGGCGAACGCGCGCGCGCGGGTTTAAAGTTTAACGAACTCGTCGCGCAGGGCATCGTCTCGGCGCCGATTGTGATTGGACGCGATCATCTCGATTCGGGCAGTGTCGCGTCGCCGCGCCGTGAAACGGAAGCGATGCAAGATGGCAGCGACGCGATTTCGGATTGGGTTTTTTTGAACGCGCTGATCAACGCGGTGAACGGCGCGACGTGGGTTTCGGTGCATCACGGCGGCGGCGTCGGCATCGGTTATTCGCAGCACGCGGGGCAGGTGATTGTGGCGGACGGCACGCCCGAAGCGGCGAAACGTCTGGAACGCGTCTTGACGAGCGATCCGGGCATGGGCGTGATTCGCCACGCGGACGCGGGATACAAAGAGGCGATCGAGTTTGCGAAAAAAAATAGCGTCAAGATTCCGATGATGGAGTGAGGCAGGGTGGAGTAGGTTGGGAGATTGGGAGTTCAATGCACAATGGTCAATGCACAATGCACAATGCACTGGGGCAAACGCATTTGGATTCACCTGTTGGCTATGAAATAGAATTGCGCGGCAGAAAAAAGCGCAAATGCTACACATTCTAAATCGCCGCGCGATTTTACCTTTTTTCAGACCGCGATTTCCAATCGCTGCAAAGGCGCGGCTCAAACGCAAATGGCGCGTTTTCCGACGTTATCCGAAAAAACGATTTTCAAATGCGTTTGCTTGGCGAGCCCCTTGATTTTTTTGTGTATCCGCGTACACTTGCCCGCGTGTACACGTTACGTTGATTTTACTTTGAGCTCGCGATATGCTCTCTGCCGCTTCGCTCTCCCGCCTCGCTCTCGCGCTGACGGTCTTTGTCGGCGTCTGTGTTTTGTTGTCCCTGCCCCTTTCCGCCGCGCCGGAAACGAAAAAAAAGAAACCGGAAATTTCGACGACGGTTGTGATTAGTCAAGTGTATGGGGGAGGGGGGAATTCGGGCGCGCCTTTCACAAATGATTTCATCGAGATTTTCAATCTGGGAGCTTCGGCGGTTGACATTTCAACTTGGTCTGTCCAATATGCGCCAGCTACATCGGCGTCTTGGATTAAAATAAATTTGAGCGGTTCGCTCGCGGCAGGCCAATACTACTTGATTCAAATGGGCTCAACCAATGGATGTTCAGGTAATCCATGCGGTTTAGCGCTTCCAGCGACTGATGCCAGTGGCACAACAAACATGTCAGTCTCTGGAGGCAAAGTCGCGCTCTCAAATGATACAACAACGTTATCTTGCGGAAGTTCCAACGGCGATTGTTTTCCAAATTCGAGTATTGTAGATTTTGTTGGGTATGGAGGCGCTAACAATTTTGAGGGAACGGCTGAATCCGCACATTCAAACACAACATCAAGCGCGCGCGCCTCTGGCGGCTGCACCGATACCGACAATAACAATTCTGATTTTGCCACCGGTTCGCCAGGTCCACGCAATACAGCGCATGCAACCAATATTTGTAGCTCATCAACTTCTACAAGCACATCAACCAACGCGCCGACGAATACTACGATTCCATCGGATACGCCAACCAATACGGACATTCCAATCGCGACCGACACGGCTACTTCAATTTTAACTCCAACAAACACGGACACGCCGACCGTAACGTTTACGCCCATTGCGACGGATACCGATACGCCGACATTCACGCCGACTGATACGCCGACGGAAACCTCAACTTACACACCCACATCCACGCCAACTGAAACCGCGACCGCCACGCCGACGCATACCGCGACCGCCACGCCGACGTTCGTTCCCGCGGGCGCGGTTGTCATTAACGAAGTGGCGTGGAGCGGCACGGGCGCGAGTTCATCCGACGAATGGCTGGAGCTCTACAACACGACCAACGGCGCGATAGATTTGACGAATTGGACCTTGAGCGATGGCGGCGATGTGAATATCGTCTTGTCCGGTTTCATTGCCGCGCACGGTTATTATTTGCTCGAACGCACCGACGATACGACCGTGAGCGATCTTGCGGCGGATAAAATTTACACCGGCGGATTGAACAACGGCGGCGAGATTTTGACGCTGCGCGATGGGTTTGCGAACGTCATTGACACGGCGAATGGTAACGGCGGCGCCTGGGCGGCGGGTACGGCATCGCCTGCCTGTTCGATGGAGCGCGTGGATGCGCTGCAAGCGGACGATGATGCGAATTGGCGGACGAACGATAACGTGCATCGCAACGGTTTGGACGCCGCGAACAATCCGCTTTGCGGCACGCCCAAGAATGAAAACAGCGCATCGCTTGTCGCCACGCCGACGGCAACTTTTACGCCGACGGAAACTGGTACAGCCATCGCAACCGCTACGCCAACTGAAACCGCGACCGCCACGCCGACGTTCGTTTCCGCGGGCGCGGTTGTCATTAACGAAGTGGCGTGGAGCGGCACGGGCGCGAGTTCATCCGACGAATGGCTGGAACTCTACAACACGACCGACAGCGCGATAGATTTGACGAATTGGACCTTGAGCGATGGCGGCGATGTGAATATCGTCTTGTCCGGTTTCATTGCCGCGCACGGTTATTATTTGCTCGAACGCACCGACGATACGACCGTGAGCGATCTTGCGGCGGATAAAATTTACACCGGCGGATTGAACAACGGCGGCGAGATTTTGACGCTGCGCGATGGGTTTGCGAACGTCATTGACACGGCGAATGGTAACGGCGGCGCCTGGGCGGCGGGTACGGCATCGCCTGCCTGTTCGATGGAGCGCGTGGATGCGCTGCAAGCGGACGATGATGCGAATTGGCGGACGAACGATAACGTGCATCGCAACGGTTTGGACGCCGCGAACAATCCGCTTTGCGGCACGCCCAAGAATGAAAACAGCGCGTCATTGCCCGTTACGCCCACTGTCACCTTTACGCCGACGTTCACTGGCACGCCCGCGCCGGGCGGATTGTACGTCAATGAATTCATGCCCGACCCCGCGCAAGATTGGAATGGCGATTCGGTCGCCGACGATAACGACGAATGGATTGAAATCTATAACGCCAACGCGTTCAGCGTGGATTTGAGCAATTGGAAATTGGATGATGTGGCGAACGGCGGTTCCAACCCTTATCCCATTCCCGGCGGAACCACCGTTGCCGCCCAGAGTTTTTTGGTTTTTTATCGCGCCGCCACCAACATCGCGCTCAACAATACCAACGACGACGTACGTTTGCTTCATCCCGACGGTACCGTCGCCGACATGATTTCGTACAAAACCTCCGCGTCGAACGCGTCCTGGTCGCGCGTGCCGGATGGCGCCAATTATTTTTCGCTCTATTGTCCGCCCACGCCCAACGCGTCGAATTGCAGCGTCGCGCCGACGCCGACGTTGACGCCCACGCCGTTCGCCAAACAAATTTTCATTAACGAATTTTTGCCCGCGCCGTACCAAGATTGGAATCATGATGGCGTTCTCGACGCGGGCGATGAATGGATCGAACTGTACAACGCGTCGAATCAGGCGGTGGATTTGAGCGCGTGGCAGGTGGATGACGCCAAGAACGGTTCGTCGCCGTATCGCATTCCCAACGGCGTCATTCTCGACGCGCACGCTTTCCTCTTGTTGTTTGCGCGCGACACGCGCGTTGGCTTGAACAACGACGGCGATACCGTACGCTTGATGTATCCCGACGGTACGCTCGCGGATAAATTCCAGTACGCGCCCATCGAGACCAATAAAAGTTATGCGCGCGTTCCCGACGGCGCGGCGAAATGGTCCACGTCGTGCGTCCCGACGCCCGGCGCGTCGAATTGTACCAATAACCCGACGCCCGCGCCGACGCGCGTTTTCAATCTCACGACGCTTGCCCAAGCGCGCGCCTTGCCGCCCGGCGCCAAGGTCTCGGTGTTGGGCAGCGTCATCGCGCATCCGTGCGAATTGGATTTGTACGGACACGAATTGGTTTTATCCGACGGCGACGCGGGCATTGCGGTTTATATGGGTTTCCCCGCGCGCATGTCGTGCCTCATTCCGCGCCACGAGCAAATCGTCGTCACCGGCGTCATTAGCGATCATTACGGCATGAGAACGATTTATCCCGAATCGAATCTCGATCTGGCGCGCCATTACCGCGAACCGCGCGCGATTGCGCCGCGCGCCGTGCATACCGGCGATTTTGGCGCTAACGCGGAAGCGATGCTTGTGACCATTCAGGGCAAAGTGTCGAACGGCAAGAATGGCGATACCTTGTGGGTGAATGACGGCACGGGCGCGGTCCAAGCGTATGCGGACGAGTTCAGTCACGCTTCGTTTGAAGGCATCCCGCGCGGCTCTATCGTTCGCATCACCGGCATCGGCTATCAATACAATGGCGGCAAACTGCCGGAAGAAGGTTATTATTTGCGCGTGCGCGCGCCCGACGACGTGACGGTGTTGGAGCGCGCGGAAAAATTGCCCGAAGCGCCCGGCGGACGCGGCGGCGCGGATTTGGGCGCGGTGGCGATTGGTCAGGCGCTCGCCGCGCAAACGTCAAGTTATGTCACCGTCGGCGGCGTGGTGACAATGCCGCCGGGCGTGGTGGACGACAGTGATTTCTGGCTCCAAGACGCGTCCGGCGGAATTCACGTTTTTGTCGCCAAAACGGCGGGCGCGATTCCGCCCATGCAATTGCACGATAACGTGAGCGTGCGCGGACGCCTCGTCAACGCGTTCGGCGCGCGCGAGCTGCGCGTCGAACTGCCCGCTTCGATTGGCGTGCATGGCGCCGGCGCGCCGGCGCAGCCGTTAATTCTGCCAACCGGCCAAGTGGATTTATCGCGCGAAGGCGCGCTGGTGCAAATTCACGGTTGGGTCGCGCGTTTTGACGGGCGCACAATTTATATTGACGACGGTTCGGGAATGGTATTGGTGTACATTGACGCCGATACCGGAATTCGTTGGCCCCGCTTGCACGTCGGCGATCCGGCAATCATCACCGGCGTCGTCGCGCGTTTTCGCGGCGCGCCGGAAATTTTGCCGCGTCTTGCGAGCGACGTTCAATTTGGCGCCGCTTTGCTGCCCATCGCGGGCGCGCGCGCGCCGACTTTTTTGTATCAATTGCGCGCCCAAGCCAGCGCGGGCGAAGATTTGGCGTGGACCCGGACGTTGGGCGCGCACGCCGCGTCCAATGCCGCGCTGATTTATTCGCCGTCGCCAAAACGCGCGGTGAAAACGTCCGCGCCTGCCGCGTCCAAAGCGCCGACCCATCGCGCTGACGATATCGTTACGGCGTTGGCGCTGTTCTTGTTGGCGGCGTCGGGCGTGTGCGGCGTCATGGCGGCGCATCAATATCGCCGCGCGCGCCGCCGCGCGCATTGAGAATTTTATTTTGCAGGAAAATAAAAAACCGCGCGGGCCCGCGCGGTTTTTTTATCGGGCGTTGTCGAATTACCGGCTCGTCGTTTCGAATGCGCGCGGCGGCGTGCGGCGTAAAATCGCGTCGAGGCACGCGTGAAACAAGCGCGGTTCGCACGGCAAATCAATGTGCGCGTCCGCGCCGAGCCGGTAACCGCGCGTAATTTGTTCGCGCGCGCAATGAAGCGTCAACATCACAATCGGCGCGTTGGAATAACGCCGCACCGTCGCGCAAAACAGCGCGGCTTCTTCATCGTCCTCTTCCAAGGCGACCAATACCGCATCGGGCTGTTCTTGACGCAGCAGCGCGGACGCGGCGAACGGATCGGCGGCAACGCTCAAGCGGTCCTCGCCGCGCAGAACGTGCGGCATGACGGCACGCGCCAACGAATCTTGATGTGAAATCAAGAGAAAATGCTGCGATTGCATGGGGTTTGTGCGGCGTCGTAAGCGGGCGGGGAGACGAAACGGGGAGAGGCGACGACGTGCAATGATGATAACACAGCGCGGCGCGCCCGACAATCGCCGGCGATTACATTTTGATTACCGACCGCGCGCCGCGCGCGTAACTTGGGGCATGACGCGTCTTGCTTTATAATCGTTCCGCTTTCACCCACAATTGCATACGCCGTTTCCGCGTTCGAATTGCTCCGCGTTATCAATTTCTTTCAGGAACTATTCATGCACCGAATCCGTTTTCTATTCGCGCCCAGCTGCCTTTTCATTTTTGTTCTGGCGGCGTGCAGCGACGCGCCGCCCGCCGCAACGTCCGTGCCGTCCGCGCCGCCCGCAGGCGCCATCGTATCAACCGCCGCGCCGCAAACCCAAGCCGGTCAATGCGTGAACGGCGGACGCTATACGATGCAGGCAAATGATAAACCCGCCGCGCAAGTGAATGACACCGTAATTCCTTTGAGCGTCTATGAGCGTCAAGCGGCGCAAGCGCAGGTTGCGTTGGCGCAGCAAGGCGTTGATTTGAACAGCGCGCAGGGCAAAGAAGCCGTCAAAGGATTGCGCGCCCAAGTGTTGGCGCAGTTGATTGACGACGCCTTGATTGAGCAAGAAGCGCTCAAACAAAAAATCAATCCGGGCGACGCGGAAATTAACGCGCGCGTACAACAGGTGATCGCGGACGCGGGCGGACAGGCAAAATTTACCGAGTATCTGACCAAGAATCAATTGACGCTTGACGATTTATGTCAGCAAATTCGCGCGAACGTTTTTAGCGAAGCGATGTTGGCGCGCGTGACGCAAAACCTGCCGACCCAATCCGAGCAGGTGCATGTGGCGCATATACTGTTTGCGAAAAAAGAGGACGCCGCCGACGCGCTGACCAAACTCAAAGCGGGCGCGGACTTTGGCGCGCTGGCGAAACAGGTTTCGCTGGACGAAGCCACGCGCGACAATGGCGGCGATTTGGGCTGGTTTCCGCGCGGCGTGATGCCGCCGGAATTTGAGCAAGCGGCGTTCGCGCTCCAGCCCGGCGAATATAGCGGCATCGTCAGCACGCAGCTGGGACTGCACATTATCAAAGTGTTGGAGCGCGACGCCAAGCGCGCGTTGACGCCGGAACTGCTGCAGAATCAACGTCTCGCCGCGTTCAATACGTGGCTCGAAAAAGCGCGCGCCCAAGCAAAAATCGTGCAAGTGGTACAGGAGTAAAAGTTTGTGAAAAAAGCGTTACCCTTTATTTTGCTCGGCGCAGCCGGGCTCTTGTTGTGCGTCGGCATCGGCGCGTTGGCGTGGAATTTTTGGGGCGCGCCGAGTCCTGCGGTGGATATGTCCAAATGGGTGTCGCCGCGCGAACAGGTGGACGTCAAGAAAATTGTTCCGGGCGTTGCCATTGCCATTCTCGCGGGAACGAGCGACGACGCGTCGGTGGACGATGCGCTCGCCGCCGGCGATTTTGAAGGCGCGTTCGCGCAAATCGCGTACAGCAATGAATTTTCGGACGCGGGCCGCGTGGGGCCCCTATTGCTGTTGGGCAACCGGTATGCCGCCGCCAAACAAACGGCTAAAGCGGCGTGGATGTATCAGTACGCTATCTTTTTGGCGACGGTCAGTCCGCAACCTTCCGACTTGAATCGCGTTCAAACGCTGTTGGAAGCGGCGCAAGGACTGAAAGCGTTGAAACTGGACGCGAATGCGCGCGCCGCGCTCGACCAAGCGTACTTGATTGCCAATTACAGCTATGCCTTGCCGCGCGACACGCGCGCTAGCGTGTCGGAACAAATCGCGCGCCTGTATGAAAAATTTGGCGCGCCGAAATTGGCGCAAGAAGCGCGACAGTTGGCGCGCGATACGATTACGTTGACGGACGAAAACGCCGTCAACAGCGTGCGCCGAACGTTTCGCGTCCAACCGACCGCGCCCCCGGCCAATCCCGATATTGTCGCCAAAGCCAAAGAGCGCGTCATCGCCGCACGCGAATTGGTGGACGCGTTGAATCTCAATCCGCCCAAGACCGAAGCCGATTTGCCCGAGGATTTGATTCGCGCGCTCGGCGATAGTTTGTATCAAGAAGACGCCGTGCGTTTGGATTACTATACTTTGCAGTTCGACCAAGCGGCGGACGCGTCCGCGCAGCTCGGCGTCTTGCGCGAAAAATTGAGCTGGCTCGCGGTCAAATATCGCATTGCCCAAAAAGGATTTGGCATTTCGCTCGTGCCGGAATGGGAAGACCAATCCGCCCAAATCGCGCAAGACATTAATGACGCCTATGCCGATTACTTTGCGATTTCGCAGCAGCAGGCGCAGAATTTGTCCAAAGCGGAAGAGGCGGATCGCAGCAACGAGGATTTGATTCGCAACGCGCTGGTGGCAGGGCGGTGGGGCGTCTATGCGCAATACGACGAAGCCGATTTGCGCGCGCAGCTGGACGAGGTTTCGCAGGCGCTGCGTGATGAACAGGCGCCGTCGCTGCGGCTCGATAGTTTTTTGCGCGGCGTCCAAGCGGTGTATTTGCTCGTGCCGGATGAATTGTACGGGATGGGCGAACGGGCGCTGCCGCGTTAATGCCGTCGGATGGTGAATGTGGAAACGCATTGACCATCCGGTTTTTTTTACCGCGACTCTTGTCCTATTTACGCCGCGCGGAGGGTGTGTTATAGAAAAGGGGCGGACGGCGCGCGACGCTTTTTGTCCGCGCTATTTTCTGATACAATAGCGCCAATTCTGCAAGTCTGAGGCATATCGTGGGCTTTGAACCGGACCGGGACCGTTTTTTTCAGTACGCGACGTTTGTCATGCTCGCGTTGACGGCGGTGGTGTGCGCGTGTTACGCGCTCATTTTTGCGAATCCGCGCGTGAATCCGATTGCATCGCTGCGCGTTGAAACGCCCACGCCGGGTTTGGTGATCGCCGCATTACCGCCGACGTGGACGCCGACTCCGCCCAATACGCCGACCAATACGCCGCCCCCGACGGCAACTTTTACGGCAACGCTGCCGCCGACGAGTACGCCGCCCGATACCTCTACGCCAACTTTTGTGCCGACGCCGACGGTATATTATGTCGTCGTTACGGGCGTTCCGCCCACGCGCCGCCCGACGCTGCCGCCGCCGCCCCCGCCGCCCGCGCAGCCCACGACGCCGCCCTTGCCGCCGCCGCAAACGTTTGAATTTCGTTTGGGCCGCCCGATCGAAGCGGCGCCCAATTGCGGCGCCTGGTATATTTCAGGCACGGTGTACAGCGACGCCGCCGGTTCCAGTCGCGTCAATGGTTTGTTGGTGCGAATTTGGGCGAGTGGCATCGAACAAGGTACCGATACGACCGGCACGCACAGCAATCGCCCCGGCTATTGGGAATGGATTTTTGGACATGGGACTGCCACGAATGGCGAAGTCGCCATTGTCAATCCGGACGGCAGTTTGCGTTCACCCAAAGTCCCGTTCAAATTGACCGCCAACTGTAACGACGAAGGCGCGGTTCAGCAAAACGTGATTGATTTTGTCGGCGGGCAGTAAAGCATTGCAAACGGGTTGACGCGCTAAAAGCGTCAACCCGTTTTTTATTTCCCGCAAATCCAGCGCGATACCGTGCGGCAGAATTTCTGCGATAGCGCTCATCGCTTTTGCCATATCACTGCAAAGGTGAGTTAGTAATTCATGTTACGCTGGCGCGCCAAAAAGTCAGCCCTTGTGCGAATCCGACGAATCGGAACAAATCTTTGCGAAATCAAGAAAAAATATGGAAATTCCGCGCAAATTCGCATTGATTCGCGCAGATTCGCGTTTCCCCCGCCGCCCTTGTTCCTACTTGCTCAGCTCTGCGTAACATAAATTAGGAATTGGTACTATTGACCCTCGCGCCGACGGATGTTAGAGTAACAGCGCAACTACACTCGGTTTGAGGGGATGAATGGCTCAAAGATTATTCTCGCATGAGGCATGAGCCGGGAGTGAGAAAATGCTTATGCCCATGACTGAAACCGCAATGTTCTCATCGCAGAACAGTCCGGCAGAAATTGATCTGGAACTCTTTACGTTTGTCGAACGCTATGCGACTTCGGTAGTGCGTTGGGACCTCATTCTTTTTTTCGGCAAATATCCCGATACGGATTGGACGCCCGCCGAAGTGGCAGAACAATTGCGCCGCAATCGGCAGATTGCGACCAAAGAGCTGGACGATTTGACGTATCAACATGTGTTGGTGCGACGTTATACGCCGGAACGCACGACCTATCGTTTGACGCGGCGCGCGCCCGCGCGCCGCGCGGCAATGCGGCTCGCGCAATTGGACAAGCCCGAGGCGGATGCGCCAAGAGCTTGACGCGACGGAAACTCTATTTTGAACGTCACGCGGAACGCGTGACGTTTTTTTGTCGCGACGCGGAACGTTTGTTTTGGTCACGCGCAAAGGAATGGTATAATCGCCGCGCGTTGCCAACGGCGCGGCGCGCTTTTCATTCTATAATGCAGGTGAGAATTCATGGAAATTGATTGGTTCGGCTTGTCGTGTTTTCGGTTGCGCGCTCGCGACGCGACGGTGGTGACCGACCCGTACGAAAAAAGGATCGGTTTGAAATTGCCGCGCCCGCGCGCTGACATTGTGACCATCAGCCACAATCACGCAGGACATGATCATGCCGACGGCGTCGCCGGAAATCCTAAAATAATCCAAGGGCCAGGCGAATACGAAATCAGCAATGTCTTTGTCACCGGCGTTCAAACGTTTCACGACAAGCGCGGCGGCAAAGACCGCGGCAAGAATACGGTCTATGCGTTCAATCTCGAAGGGCTGAACGTTTGCCATCTCGGCGACCTCGGGCATGTGCCGACGCAGGCGCAAGCCGATTTGATTGGTCAGGTGGATATTTTGCTCGTGCCGGTTGGCGGAGGCAACGCGTTGAACGCGTCCGACGCCGCCGAAGTGGTTTCCCTGTTCGAGCCGATGGTCGTGATTCCAATGCACTATCGCGTGCCGGACCTTGCGGTCAAGTTGGATACGGTGGACAAATTTATCAAAGAGATGGGCATCAAAGCGCCGCCGCCGGTCGAGAGTTTGAATTTCAAGCGCGACAGTTTGCCCAAAGAGACCCAAGTATTTTTACTCGAAATGAAACAGAGGGAAGCTTGAGGTGACGGTAGAGCGTGTGCGCGTTTTACAACTGTATACTCCCGACCAAATCCGCGCCGCACTGTTCGAGGTGGGCGCGGATTCCGCTTTAGTCGAAAAAGCGGCGCGCGCCGAATTTTACATCGTCAAATTGGAAGGCGTGTCGCTGTCTCTGGCGCGGCTGCTCTATCAGGAATTGACGATGGAAGGCGCCCAAGTCGTCACCGCGCCGCGTTTGGAACACACGGGCGCGGACGTAACGGACGTGTTGTTGTGCGCGACGCGCTATCAGCTGGATCATTTGAACGTGCGCTTGCGTTTGCTGCCGGACGATACGCTGCAGCTGTTGGCGGAGCAGCTCGCGCGCGCGTTGACGCGTTTCGTTTCGACGCCGCCCGCGCTGCATCTGAACGGCGCGACGTTCGATTGGACGCGCGCGTACGTGATGGGCATTTTGAACGTTACGCCCGATTCGTTTAGCGGCGATGGTTTGATACAGGACGGCGATACGCCGACGCAGTGGACCGCGCGCGCCGTCGCGCGCGCGGAGGAATTGATTGCCGCCGGCGCGGATCTATTAGACCTTGGCGGCGCGTCCACGCGCCCCGGCGCGCCGCCGACGGACGCGGATACGGAAATGGCGCGCATCTTGCCGGTGGCGCGCGCGTTAAACGCGTGCGGCGCGCCGCTTTCGGTGGACACGCGTCACGCGCGCGTTGCCGCCGCCGCGCTCGACGCGGGCGTCGCGCTGGTGAATGATGTGACCGGTCTGCGCGGCGACCCGGAGATGGCGCGCGTCATTGCGGCGCACCGCGCGGCGGCGGTGTTGATGCACAATGGCAAACCGCGCGCCGATGCGCGCGATTTTTTGAGCGCGCTGCTGGACGATTTGCGCGCCCAAGTTGAATACGCGCTTGATGCGGGCATTGAGCGGACGCGTCTTTTGCTCGACCCGGGTTTGGGTTTTGGCAAAACGACCGCGCAAAATTTGGAAATCCTCAACCGGCTCGGCGAGTTGCGCGCGTTGGGCTGCGCGCTGGTCATTGGACCCTCGCGCAAAGGATTCATCAGCAAAGCGAGCGGCGCCCCGGTGGACGAACGTATCGCGGGAACCGCCGCCGCCGTCGCGCTCGGCATTGCGCGCGGCGCGCAGATCGTGCGCGTGCATGACGTTGCCTTTATGGCGCAAGCGGCGAAAATGGCGGACGCCATCACGCGCGTTTGACGCGCGCACATCCGACAAGATTGGTAGATCATGACACACGAAATTGCATATCAAAAATTTTCGCTCGACAATGGCATTCGCGCGCTGGTGACGGAACTGCCGCATACGCGTTCGGTCACGCTGACCATGTACATGTCCACCGGCGCGCGCTATGAGGCGGAACGCGTGAGCGGCATTTCGCATTTTATCGAACACATGTTGTTCAAAGGCACGCGCAAACGACCCACCGCGCGCGAGATTGCGCTGGCAATCGAAGGCATCGGCGGCTTTTTCAACGCGTCCACAAGTCAAGAATTGACCAACTATTGGGTCAAGGTCGCGTACCAACGTTTTGATTTGGGTTTGGATGTGTTGAGCGACATGTTGAGCGCGGCGCTGTTTGAGGCAAACGAAATCGAAAAAGAACGGCGCGTGATTATCGAAGAATTGCGTCAGACGTTGGACACGCCCGACGAATTGGTCTTTACGGACCTCGACGCGTTGATGTGGCTGCCGCATCCGTTGGGGCGCGATGTCGCGGGTTCGCCCGAATCCGTGAACGCTATCACGCGCGCCGACATGCTCGACTATTTGCGTCGGCATTATCACGCCAATAATTTGGTGGTGAGCGTCGGCGGCTATGTGCGCGCCCAAGAAATCCTGCCGCAATTGAACGCCGCTTTGGGCGCGCTGCGTCCGCTGCCGCCAAAACGCTACACCCGCTTTCGCGTTCAACAAACGGCGCCGCGTTGGCATGTGCGTTTCAAGAAAACGGAACAGGCGCATGTGGCGGTGGCGACGTGGGCGTATGACCGCAATCATCCCGACCGTTATGTCGTGACGCTGCTCAACACGATTTTGGGCGACGGCATGAGTTCGCGGCTCTTTCAAGAAATTCGTGAAACGCGCGGGCTTGCCTATGCGGTTTCTTCGTTCGGCAGCGCGTTGGAGGATTGCGGCTATTTCGGCTGTTACGCGGCAGTGGAACCGAAAAACGCGGCGGTGACGGTGCGCGCTATCTTGGACGAATGGGCGCGTTTGACCGTCGAAATGGTTCCGGAAGAAGAGTTGGCGAAAGCCAAAGAATTGGTCAAGGGCGGTCTATTGCTTTCGATGGAAGACACCCATTCCATCGCGGGCTGGTACGGGCGGCAGGAAGCGCTGCGCCAACCGATTTTGACCATAGACGATGTGACGGCAAAAATTGACGCCGTAACCGTCCAAGACTTGCAGCGCGTCGCGCGCGCGATTTTTCGCAACGAGTGGTTGAATCTTGCCGTCGTGGGGCCTTTCAAGACGGACGCGCAATTTGCGTCCATTTTGCGAATCTGATAGACAGCTCAAATAAACATCGCATAAGACCTGACAGGTTTTCGTCGCGCGCGCGTAAGGTGGCGCGGACGCGGCAAAAACCTGTCAGGTCTCCATCCTACGATTTTAATTTGGGGACTCTATGAGGGGCGGCATCCGTCATGGGTTTGTAACGCGTCGCGCCTGCAAATTGCGTTACACTAATTTCCACGATGAACGCATTGCGGTCATACGCAGCGCGGTTGACGCAGGTGGAAATATGACACGCCGCCAGAACTTGGCAGTCGGCGATCTCCCAACCGCCAAATCAGATTCCGGCGGACTTGGCCAGCTGTTGCGCGCGCTGGCGCAAGGACTGTTTAGCCGCAAGAGTAAATATCAGCCCACGACGCGCGAAATCGCCGATTATTATTTGACGCCGCGCGAGCGCGAGGTCGCGTATCTCGCCGCGCTCGGTTTCACGGACGCCGAAATTGCGGACGCGTTGGGCATGACCTTTCAGACCGCGCGCGCGCATCGGCGCAGCGTACTCGCCAAAATGCAGCTCGACGATCCGCGCGCGCTGTGCGATTATTTTCTAGCGCGCGCGGCGCATGATGCAACAATCGAATGAACGCGTCTCTAAAACGAACGCCGCGCAATTCTGCGCGGCGTTCGTTTTTATTCGTGCGGCAAAAGCGGCGTCAAGCGTTCGAGCAGCGGCGTCAAGTTTTCCGGCACGCTGCCGTCAAAAATTTCGATTTCGTTCGCGCGCTGTCCGAGCCGCGCGGCGATTTCATAAGCGAACGCGTCGGGATTTTGCTGCCCCGCCGATTCCGCGCGCCAAAAATTGGTCTGGTCCAATAATTTACGCAGCGCCAACGTTTGACCGTCGTTGAGCGCGCGCCGCAGCCGGTTGTAATCTTTTTGCGATACGCCGCGCGCGTCGTATGCCACGCGGCCGTCGGGATAAACGACCACCTCGCGCGACGAAAAATGCAAACCGCCGCTTTTGCGAAACGCCAAGAACGCGCCTTTGGGCAGACGCAGCGCTTCGGGTTTCGGCGCGGGCGGCGTTTGCAGCGCAGAGCCGCCTTCCATGCCCGCGCTCGCCGCCAATGTGCCTAACGGCGCGTCCGGCGGCGCGCTCGCCGTTTCCAAAAGCGGCGCGTCGTTTAGCGCGTCCGCTTTGAGCGGCGCGGGCGCGCGTTTGGTTTTTTTCTCTTTCGCAGGTTTTACGCTCGGCGCGTCGGGCGCGGTTTTCGTTTCGTCGGACGCGGGGTGCGCGTCGTTTGCCGGCGCGGATTTCTGGCGTTTGGTTTTGCTCATTGTAATTTCACCGATTGTAAGATGCGGTCCATGATTTCGTTCGCGTGCGCGGATTCGTTTTCCGGCGCGGCGAGCGTGAGATAATACGAACGCGTCGGGGTCAGCACGATGTAATCGCGCGCGACGACGACGACGGGCAGCGCGACGCGCCGCGGCGTATCAATGGGCTGCACCACATACGTATATTGCAATTCTTGCGCGGGCGCGCCGTCCACTTGGGTTTCATTGTTGGCGATAAAATGATAGGCGGTCAAGGCGCTGCGCTGCTGCACGCGTCGGTCCACCAGCGTTTGCAAAGTTGGCGGCGCGGACGGGTCGAGGTCGCGCGCTTCGACGGTCAGCGACGTTTTGAACGCGGAATCCGCCGCAGGGTCTTGGACTTTGAGCAAAACTTCTTGCAAAGATTCCGCGTTCGTCCACGTTTTCGGATATTCGATTTGAAACGACGCATTGGGCTCTTGATACGTTTGCGTGCGATTGACGACCGCTTGCATCAAAAGATAACCCAGCGCCAGCGCAATCAAAACGACGGCGGCGACGCCGATATCTTTATTCCACGTGCGAAAGGTGTGAGCGGAAGGTTGTGCTGCGGACATGATTTTTAGAGACGGCGAAATGGGAAAGCGGTCAAGACGTTGGCTGACTGTTTTCCCATTTGCCAGAGTCGCGCTTAGCCGCTTTTGGCGGGACGTAAGGTGAACGCCTGCGCGCGCTGCATCAAATATACCAATACGCCGAACGTCAACAAGGCGACGGCGAGACCCAGTACCAACGAACGCCACGGCTCGACGTTTAGACCGTTCGCGCTGACTTCGTTGATTAACCAACCAAAGACGCCGTTCAAGACCGCCGCAAGGATAATGCCTAACGGCAGCCACCAGACGGGCTTGTGTTCAAATTTCGCCTGCGCCATGAAATAACCCAAAACGCCGCCAAAGGACGCTTGCGCCAACGCGGTGGTGACGACATTGATAATGCCGGGCGCCAGCGCGACGCCTTGATTGTCAATGATGTAATGCAGGTTCAACATGGTTGCCACGCCCAAACCCGCGACGGTGCCGTAAATGATGCCGTCCATCCGTTCGTCGTATTCGGGCGTCGCATACACCCAAATCCGAATCGAAAGATAGACGATGGCGGTATAAACAAAACCGTTGATGAGAATGGACGCGCCGAGCGAAGTCCAATTGTTGTACGACGCCCAGCTGGCTACATTGAACCAATCATTGATGACGCGCAAACCGATGAAATCGGTCAACACCATTGCCGTAACCAACACCGAACCGATGCGCCCTTTGGGTTCGGGTTCGAGCCGGTCTTGGCGATAAAAATAATACAGCCAGGCGGCAGTCGGCAGAATCGCCAAGACGATGCCAATGACAATGAGCGCGTTGCGGCTCAACGCTTGAACGTCGCGTACGAGAAAAGCGGCGACGCCGCTGACAACGCCGATGGCGAGAATCATCAAAACCGCCGAACGCCAAAAGCCGGCGTGCGGTTTATTGACCTGTGCGAAATGCCGCGCGCAATATACGCGCCCGCCGAGCATATTGTACGGCGGCGTCACAGGTTCCTGACAGATGCAGCAGAATTTTTGATTTGGGTCAGCCATGTTCCATTGCCCGCGCCCCGACAGATTTTGGAAAACCTGTCAGGGCTTGGTCTCAGCGACTTTTACGCATGGTGGCGTTCACCGAAAACGGATTTGCCGCGTTGGTGGGAATTTCGATGCCGTCGTCGGCGACGACGGGCCGGAAACCGCTCGCAATGATAATGACGCTGTAGGTGCGTCCAACCGGCAGCGCGGCATCGGTTTGATACAAACCATTCGCGTCGGTCACGGCGGACGCGATAATTTCGCTGCGCGTCACTTGGTCGTCTGCCGCCGCTTCGCTGGCGCTCAAACCGGGTTTCATGATAAACACTTGGGCGCCTTGAATGCCGCGCCGCGTATCGGAATTGACGATATTGCCTTGTACGTACACGCTGCCCGCGCTGGATTGCGGCGCCGCGGGCCCGCTGCCGGTGGTGCAAGCCGTCAACGTCACGTCGTCCACAAACATGGAGCTGATATTGCCGCGCGGATTTTCGGACGTGAACGCGAGGCGAATCGTTTTGCCCGCGAATTGCGTCAGGTCCGCTTGTTTGGAGCGCCACGCGTCATCCGCTTGCGACGACGCGAGTTTTTCCACCGCGCCAATGATTTTGCCTTTGGTGTCGGCAATGACCGCGCTGAAATTGGCGTCATTGGCAAACAGCCCCGAAAAGCCGCTCGTCTCTTCGTGCAAAAAGCGGAAATATTCTAATTTCACGCTCGTCGCGTTCGCCGGAATTTTAATGTCCTGATAAATGTAATTGACGGCTTCTTGGTCTTGGCCTCCGAGCCACGCGCTGCGTTTACCCGTGTGCGGCAGTTCGGTGTCAATCAATTGGGTGCGGTCGCCGGAAACATCGCCCCAACCGTCGTCGGTTTCAAAAGCGCCATTGACGACCAAATTGGTGCAGCCCTGCGGCGCGTTTTGCGAGGGCGGCGGCGGCGCGTTATTGTTGGACGGATTCTGCGACGGGGGCGGCGTGGGCACGTTGCTGCCGCTGCCGACGCTCAACCCGACGCCGGTCAAGCCGCCTTGTACGAGCTTGACATCGCTGCCGTACAAATCTTTGTACGCTTGTACAAGCGCGAGCGCGTTGTCTTTGAATTGCGACGACGGTGTGAGGTATTGCGTGAGCGCGCGATAAAAAACTTGTTCCGCCTTTTCCGAGCCGAGCGCCTGCGCGATGAGATACGCGGCTTTGTTGGGAATGCCGCTGTTGATATGCACGCCGCCGTTGTCGCTCTTGCGATTGATCGGCAGATTCGCGTACTCGCTCACGTGCGCGGGCTGTCCGACGCCGGCTAACGGTTTGCGCGGATTGAACGCGCCTTTGGCGTTCGGGTCTTCCAACGAACGCAAGTACGGGCGCGGATATGGCGGCGATTTAATCACGGTCTCGCCAATCGTCCAATTGCCGCGGTCAATCAACGCGCCAAAGACATCGGCGTACGATTCATTGAGCGCGCCCGATTGACCTTTGTATTCCAAACCGGCGGTCGCGCCAATGACGCCGTGCGTGAATTCATGCCCGACGACGTCCAAGCCGTAGGGCAGCGGTTTGAAAATTTGGCCCCCGTCGCCGTAAATCATTTGTTGATATTCGCCGATCCACGCGGCATTGTCGGCGTCTTCCATATCGCTGCCGTAATGGACGGTCGAAACCATCTTGCCGCCTTGCCCGTCAATGCTGTCGCGTTGGAACGTTTTGAAATAATAATCGTACACTTTGCCCGCGCCGTCGTGCGCCGCTTGCGCAATCGGGTCGCGCGTCGAACGTTCGCCTTCGCTAATGAGCAGGCGCCCCGGAATATCGGTATCGTTATTGCCCGAATACGTTTCGCGGATTTTGTCGTTGGCGAGATTATCAAAGCGCGCCGTGACGACCGGCTTGCGCGCGTTCACAAAATAGCGCCATTCGCCCAGCGGGCGTTCCGTCATAATGACGACGTAATAGGTGAGCGCGGCGTGATTCGGATTCGCGTCGTCCACATAGATTTCGAGCGCGGTTTTATCGGTGAGAATTTTGGTCGTGACGCGCGCGCGTTCGTCCGCTTGCAATTGCCCGTTCAGCAAATCGTCGAGCGCGATTTTTTCCGCGTCGCTTGGGGCGAGCAGCGGCTCTGTCATCACATTGAGATTGGGCGCGAATTGGCCGTTGACGGCGACGATATTTTCTTGCGCGTCAAGATGGACAATCAATTGCTGCGCGTGGACGGGGATATTTTTGAACGTCTGGTCGAGCCGCACGTGCGCGAAATTCAACTGTTTGTCGTTTTCGATGCGGCGCAGGGCGAAACCGTCGTTGGCGCCGAGTTTAAATAGCGCGGCGTTTTCCGCGAGGAAACCGCGCGCAATCATTTCGGGCTTGCCGCGTTCGTCCGGTTTGACATTGTAGGGCAGGCGCGTCGCCGCGTCTTGGCCGGCGATAAAAGCGGGAACGCTGGTCGCGTCGTTCCACGACGCGTCGAGTTTGCCGAACGCGCGCAGATTCAACGCGAGCCACGCGGCACGGGGCCCAACCTCTATTTTATTGGCGCCGACGCTGGCGACGAGCAGCATCGAAATGACGCTTAGCGTCGCGATGAGCGCGCCCAGATAAAACCAATGGGAACGGTTTCGAAACATGACACTACCTCTATTTTAAGATGCGCGGGGAGCGTCAAACGAAGGTTGCGGCTATTCTACACGAACTTGGCGCGTTTACGCAAATGGAAATTCAATAAAACGTCGTCCGCCGTACCGGCTGAAACAAAACTTTTGCGTGCGCGCACGCCGCGTCTACCGCGCAGCGCGATTTTCAGGGCTAGGGGCTTTTCTGCTTGGCGATAAAGCGAACGTCATCAATGTCTTTGAGGTGCTCGTCTTGGGTCCAGAGCGTTGCGTTATACGCGCGTGCCGTCGCGAGGATGATACTGTCTGCCATTGGCAAATGGTGAATGACAGACAGTTCGATGGCTTGCAAAGCAAGCGTGACATCGAGGTCAACGATTCGGGCTTGCTGCATTTGTGTCGCCATTTTGACGGCGGCTTCTTCGTCCTTTTCGAGGCGCACCCGTTTGACAACCTCATAGACTGAAATCGAGGGTACGAGGAGTTCTGCCGTATTTTCGATGGCAGGCGCGAAAAAATCGGCGTTGGGAGCGCCCGCATAGTATTCGAGCCACCCCGAAGAATCTACGACATTCATACGCGGTCGGGTTCGCGTTCAATCGTAGTGTTTATGCCTTTCAAGAAACCGCGCAATTTGCGCGGCGGAACGACCGGGACAAGATGGATGTGGTCGTTATACACAACGACCTGAAATTTTTGTCCGGGTTTCAGTCGCAGGGCGCGGCGCACTTCGGATGGAATCACGATTTGATATTTGGGGGAAAGGGTTACGGGCTGCATCATTTACCTCATCGAACGCGAAATCGTTTTATGCCGTGAATTCTAAATCTTTTTATAGCGCTGTCAATGAGGGAGGGCAATCTATGGCAAAGTGGGTTAGTAAAACGTCGTCCGCCGTACCGGCTGAAACAAAACTTTTGCGTGCGCGCACGCCGCGTCCACCGCGCAATGCGCGCACTCCGGTTCCCTCATTTCGGGACAATAGCGCCGCGCGTTAAAGAAAAACCAATCCACCGCGCCCATGCTTTTACCGCTCAACTTTTGAACTTGAACAAGCGCGTCATACGCCGCGCTCCGCACCGCCCATTCCTCCGCCGCCGAAACAATTTCGCGCCGCGCCAATTTTTGACGCAGCGCGTCATCGTCCACCCGCACCAGCCCCGTTCGCAAACACGAACGCTGTAAATGATAATCAATGATGGGCGGGACGGTTTCAGCGGGATTGACGCGCAAAAATTTTTCGGGCCGCTGCTGCAAAATGACGGCGAGCAGCGTCGCTTTTTTTCGCAGCGGGTCCTCTTTGTATCCGCCAACGTGGTCGAGCGTTTGCAAGAACGTTTGCAAGGGCTTGGCGGATTCATTCGCGCGTTTCACAATCTCGCGCGGCGTCCAGTCCAACGCCTGCATGTCGCGTCCGTATGCGCGCGCCAATTCAAAATGTAAATCGAGCGCGGGCATGTTGACATTCCCGTCGTCGTCGCGATACCAATTTGCAAATTCAGCGAACGATAACGCGGCATGACGCGACGGCGACAACGCCGCCGCATCGTTTTGCAATAAACGCATATACACGCCAAACAAATAATCGCTGCCTTTGCGTTCGCGCCCATTCCAGCGCGCGATATAGGGCGCAATGTACCGCGTCCCGTCGTCCGACCAAAAACCGAATTGTTGAAGCGTCGCGGCAAAAAAGCAAGCGAGCGCGGCGGGATGATGGATTGGCGGAAAATCCGCGCCGGTGAAATCGAATTCGCCGACCTCTGGCAGCGTCGCGATGAGCGAGGCAATTCGTTCGACTTGGATTTTATCTATGTGTGCGCGCGCGTCGCGCGGCGGCGCGGGTGACGCATCCTCACGCATGTTGCCTAGATTGCGCGGGGCGCGTGAGGATACGTTCGAGGGCGGCGGCTGCAGCAGCGCGGTCGGCCCGAGCAGGGTTATCATTTTCGACGCGGCGGCGACGCCAGAACGCGCGGCTTGGACGGGATGTTCGCCGTTCGCCAAATGCGCCAGCGTTGTGCCGCAAAACGTATCGCCCGCGCCCGTCGGGTCAAATTCTGTCGCGGGCGTTGTCGCTGCGCGCGTACAAACGGCGCCTTGAATTACATCCGCGCCCTCGACGCTGCGCGTCACAAACAATAATTTTCCCGCGTCCACGATTGGCGAATTTTCAAACTCCCACAAACCGCGCGCTTCGTTTTCATTGCAGAAAAAAATATCCGCTTCTATTTGCGTTTGGCGCACAATCGCGCGGAAATTGGATACGGCGCGAAAGTACGTGCCGACGGCGGCGCGATAGCCGCGCGCTTTGAAATAGCGAATAAACGCGAGTTGGCGCGCGGGATCGGCGAGCGGTCCGCAGTACACAATGTCCGCGTCAAAATTCAGCGCGGGCAAATTTTCGGGCGTGAGCAGCGCTTCGGCGCCCCAGCGCGCGCTCACCAATTCCGCTTTGCCGTTCCCGTAATGGGCGATTTCAAACGAGGGCAATTGTTCAGGGGGAATAATGGGCCCAATCCAGTTGACGCGCTCTGCGAGCGGCGCGAGTTCGGGCGGCATCGGGTCGGGACGCGGCGCGAACATGGTCACGCGCGCGCCTGCGCGCGCGGCGGCGAGAGCCGTGTACATGCCCGCGCCGCCGCTGGATTTTTTCGTTTCGGTTTGCAGATGCAGCACGTCGAGCGACGCGCCGCCGATGACAAGTAATTTTGCGCTCATCAATTTACTGCGCGATTCAATCCCTACCCCGTCAGCGTTTTGGCATTACAAAATCTCTGACACGCTGCGCGGTTTTGACGGCATTCACCGCGTCCCCTGCTTGCTTGCCGATGTGCCGGGATAGCGTATGCCCACACCGTAACCGTTGAGCGCTTCCAAGTCGAGTCGTATCATTTCGAACGTCTTGTCATACTTGGCGCGCTTGCGCAATAGTTCGACGAGATTGTGCGTACGGCTTTGGCAGCCCATTCAGCGACGAGCGCGTTCATATAACCCCTTGCCCTTGTCTTTAATCTCGCGCAAAAAGAAATCGCCTAACGCGATGCGCTCCTGCCTCTCTTGTGGCGTGCGCGCCAAAATATCTCCATGCCAAATTGAATCTATTTTACTCGCGATTCCCAAGCCAACTCGCCAATGTCAACATGCCCCACACGAGCGCGACGATGCCGAGAAATAGACCAAAGCACATTAGCCCGGTCAAGGCGGCTGCCGCGCCCCACAGCAAATAAATTCCGCCGCCGCCGACGATCAAGCCGATAATGACGCCGCCGAGGACGAGCTCGCGTTCAAGCCGTTTTTGATATTCGCGCGGATTGTCCGCCTTGTGCGAATCTGACATGTCATTTGTTGTTTTGGGATGGAATCAAGCGCGGAACATCTTTACGGTTTGGTATTTCATTCGCGGAGGCGTCTCCACACTCTTTCCGGCGTCATCGGAATTTCGTTGAGCCACACGCCGCACGCGTCGTACACCGCGTTCGCCACCGCCGGCGCGACGCCGTCCATCGGAATTTCCGCGACCGCTTTCAAACCGAACGGATGCGATGGTTCGTATGTTTGCACAAAAATCGTTTGCAGTTCGGGCATTTCGTTCGCGGCAAAAAGATGATAATCGCCTAATCCTTTGACGACGGATTGACCTTTTTCATCATAAAGCATTTCTTCGCACACGGCGTAACCGAGCGCTTGCGTCATGCCGCCTTCGATTTGACCCGACGCGGTGACGGGATTGACAATCACGCCGCTGTCCACCGCCATTGCCAATTTTTCGACGGTGACTTGGCCCGTTTCCGTGTCCACCACCACTTGCGCGAATTGCGCGGCGAACGGCGGCGGCGATTTGGGCGAGACGTACGACGCGACCGCCATGATTTGATATTGGTCGCGATGATGCAAAGTTGACAGCGCGATTTCCGCCAATGAAACGGAACGTCCGTCCGGCGCCCACGCGCGTTGGTCGCGCAAAACAATGTCGTCGCGCCGCACGGCGCGCGCGGCGCCCGGCGTGGGCGGTTGGTCGTTCAGCATTTCCGCCGCGCGTTCCTTGATTTGCTGCGCCACTTGTTCCGCCGCTTTTACGACCGCGCCGCCGGAAATGTACGTGGTGCTGGAAGCGTACGCGCCTTTGTCGAACGGCGTAAAATCCGTGTCGCTCGAATAGACGAGCATGTCGTCCACCGGCACGCCGAGAATTTCCGCCGCCAATTGCGCGAGGACCGTATCCGAACCCGTACCCAAATCGGTCGCGCCAACCAAAAGATTGAACGAACCATCGTCGTTGATTTTGATGGACGCGCCGCCCATGTCGAGATACGGAATCGCGGTCCCTTGCATCACGCACGCGACGCCTTGACCGCGCCGCAAGTGCGGTTTGTCGGGAACAATGTGGAAATTTTCGATTTTTGATTTTTGATTTCCGAGCGCGGCGCGCCATTGAATTGCTCTCGCGCCCTCTGCCACACATTCCGCCAAGCCGCACGTTTCAATCACTTCGGGATGCGGCTCGCGCCCTTCGCTCCACGCTTTCGAGGTCGGCAATTCGTCGCCGGGCTTGACCGCGTTTTTCAAGCGAAACGCTAACGGGTCGAGATTCAATTGACGCGCGATTTTTTCCATGTGGACTTCGAGGGGAAAAAATCCTTGCGGCACGCCGTAACCGCGAAATGCGCCTGCGGGCGGCGTATTGGTGTACACAATGTGCGCGTGAAATTTAATGTTGGGCGCGTTGTACAAACCCATACATTTTTGTCCCGTGTTGCCCGTGACCGTGACCGCGTGACAACCGTACGCGCCCGTGTCGCTCAACGCGTACATTTCGTTCGCCACCATCGTGCCGTCTTGCATCACGCCCGTTTTCATCCGCACGCGCATCGGATGGCGCGAGCGCGCGCTGGTGAATTCTTCGGGACGCGTGTATTCGTAACGCACCGGACGTCCCGTCGCAATCGTCAAATGCGCGGCGACGTCTTCGATCAATACTTCTTGCTTGCCGCCAAAGCCGCCGCCGATGCGCGGCTTGATGACGCGAATGCGTTTGGCTGGCAATTGCAAAACGGGCGCGAGAATCCGGCGCGCGTGAAACGGCACTTGGGTCGAGGTGCGAATCACGAGGCGGTCGTCTTCGTCCCAATAGGTCACGACGACGTGCGGCTCGACGCTCGCCTGCTGCACTTTGGGGACAATGTATTCGTCTTCAAAGACAAAATCGGCTTGCGCGAAACCTTGCGCCACATTGCCCAACTCGAATTCGATTTCCGCCGCGATATTTTTTGACGGATTGCTTTCGCCGAAATTGACGTACTCGGGTTCGTCGTGAATCCGAATCGCGTCCGCTTTCATCGCGTCGCGCATGTCGAGAATGGCGGGCAATTCCTCGTACTCGACCGTGATGAGTTCCAACGCGCGTTCGGCGATTTCTTCCGTGTCCGCCGCGACGAACGCCACGCGGTCGCCGACGAAACGCACTTTGTCGTCCAACGAAAACATATCAAGCGGTCCGGGAATCGGATCCGATTGTCCCGCCGAAGAATAGACGACGCGCGGAAGGTCGTGATGCGTCAACACCGCGCGCACGCCGGGCAGCGCGCGCGCGCGCGACGCGTCAATGCGTTTGATGCGCGCGTGCGCGACGGGCGAAAACAACACTTTGGCGTACAACATGCCGCGCAGTTCAATATCGTCGGTGAACGCGGGTTTGCCCTGCGCCAATTTTTGCGCGTCCACTTTTTTCTCGGGTTTGCCGACGACGTTCGTTTGCGGAATCGCCGGCGCGACGACCATTTGCGGCAGGACGGTGCGTGTGGAGGATTGGGCGATTGGGCGATTGGAGGAATCGGAAATTTGCGGCGATGGAAATTCCGGCGGCGGCAGAAACGCGTCAAGCGGCACGGGAATGCCTTCTTGGGCGGGCGTCGTTTCGCCGCGCGCGACGCGCAGAATCGCTTCAAGCGGTTTCACATAGCCCGTGCAGCGACACAACACGCCGCTTAACGCTTGACGAATTTCGTCCTCGCTCGGCGTCGGATTTTTTTCGAGCAGGGCTTTTGCCGCGAGAATCAGCGCGGGCGTACAGTAGCCGCATTGAATCGCGCCCGTTTCGATGAACGCGGTTTGCAGCGGGTCCAAGCCCGGCGTTTTTTTCCAACCCTGTTCCGCGACCTCGCCCAGCGCTTCGATGGTCGTGATATTTTTTCCTTCCGCTTGCGCGGCGAGCATGACGCACGAATTCATTGGCGCGCCATTGACGAGAACGGCGCACGCGCCACATTCGCCGTTTTCGCAGCCGTGCTTGACGCCGAAATAACCGTTGCGGCGCAGCGCGCGCAGCAGCGTTTCGTTGGGTTGGATTTCGATTTCTTTCGGTTCGTGATTAATTGTGAGAGAAAGGTTCATGGGCGACATTGCCTCTATCTTTTGAATTTGCACGCAGGTGATTTGCGTGGCATGTTAAAAATCAATTTCGCAGGACCCGTCAATAATGCTATTCCTTACGCGTTCCGTGACGGACAACGGCTAAAACATCTTCACGACGATTTTTTAACTCCCAATGACCTTCCGAGATGTGTTGTCAACGTTCTTAGTCAATGCGATTTTGTTCCCCCAGCGGTCTTGACAAACCAAACCATTGTATCGCCGCGCGAATGAAAAATTGTAACGTTTGATAACAAGTATAGGTCAACGATTCTACACTGTCAAAGCCACTCATCCCAAACGTTTGACGGCGCGTTGCGTCGTAGAAAACGCTTGGAGCGGCGCCGCGCGTTTGTGCTATACTCGCGCGCGTGACCGAACTCCCGTTTGTGCCGCCGCGCGACGATCAATTTTATCTGCTGCGCGCGCATCGGCAGCCGCTGCCCGCGAACGTCGCCGCGCATTTTATCGAACGATTCACCGCGCCGGGCGATTTGGTGATTGACCCGTTCGCCGCGTCGGATGCGGCGGTGCGCGCGGCGTTGGAACGCGGCCGCCGAATTTTGGCGACGGAGGTCAATCCCTTGGTCGCGTGGGCGGCGCGCGCACAAGCGACGATGCCCGCCGCGCGCGAAATTCAAGCCGCGCTCGCGCGGTTCGGCGAAACGCGCAAAGACAATGAAACCTTGCGCGCGCACATTGAAAAATTGTACGCCAGCCATTGCGCGCAGTGCGGCGGCGGCGTGATTGTGGATTATTTTGTATATGCGCGCGAGGACGCCAAAAATTATTTGGCGGAAAAAATTTATGCGTGCGCGCAGTGCGGCGCGCGGCGCGACGCCGCGACCGAAGGCGATCGTTTGCGCGCGCAGCAAGCCGCGCCGCGCGGACTGACGCTGCCTTTGCTCACCCAGCGTTTGTATGCCGACGATCCCGCGCAAACGCCGCGCTTGAAACGCTTGCTCAAAGTGTACACGCCGCGCAATCTCAACGCGCTCGCCGTGTTGACGCAAAAATTGGACGCCGATTTTCGTCAGGATACGGCGCGGCAAATTCTCAACGCGCTGCTGCTCCACGCATTGGATGCTGGCACGGCGCTTTATGCCGCGCCGGACGCGCTGCCCGCGCGCGACATTCCGCCCGCGTTTGTCGAAGCGAACGTTTGGCGCGCATTGGAATTTGCCGCGCGCGGTTTGGGCGAACGCGCGCCGGCGCTGCGTCTCGCGCCTGACGCGAAAACTGTTCTCGACATGAACGCGCCCGCCGCGTTCATGTCGCAGGGCGGCGCGCGTTGGCTCGTCGAAAACGCGGCGGGCGCGTCGGCGGCGCTCGCGCTCGCCAGCCCCGCGCGGCTCGACCCGACTTTTTGGGACCTCTCGTTTTTGTGGACGCGTTGGTTGTTTGGCAAAAACGCGGCGGCGCCGCTCGAACCCTTGTTGGAAGACGAACGACAGCGTTGGGGCTGGTACGGCGGCGCGCTCGCCAAGGCGTTGGACGAGACGGCGCGTCTTTTGCGCGCGGACGCGCGTCTTGTCGTCGCGTTTCCGTCGGGCAGTCATGCGATGATTGAAGCGTTGATTTTGGCTGCCGCCGCGTCGTATGCGCTGCAAGATTTCGCGTTTCGTCCCGCCGATGATTTGCCGACGCCTACCGAATTTGGCGCGCGGCGCGGCGCTTATCAAGTCGTGTGGCAGCGCCGCGCCAGCGACGCCGTTGACCATGCGTCGGCGTTGTCGGGCGAAGCGTTGAGCGCCGCGCTCCGCGCTCAGGCGCTGCGCGGCGCGTTGAAAATTCTGCGCGCGCGCGGCGAACCGTTGGCGTACTCGTGGGTGCATCACGGCGCGTTGACGGAATTGGCGCGCGCCGCGGCGCTGCGCGCCGTGTTGCGACAAACGTATCGTCAAGGCAATAACGCGTTCCAATTTTTGCATCACGAAATTGACGCGGGCTTGAAGCAGGGTTATGCGGAGGAATTGGACCATTGGCAAGAAAAAACGCGCGTGTTGTGGTTAGCGCGCGCGGCGGAACCGCCGCAAACCGCGTTGAGCGCGCGCGTCGAACGCGCTGTCCGCGAAGTGTTGACCGCGCAAAAACGCATCGCGCGCGATGCGTTGGAAACGCTGATTTTGGAACAGTTTCCCGGCTTGACGACGCCGGAACGCGAATTGGTGGATATTTGCGCGCGCGCGAACGCGGAAGCAAACGCTTCCGAATGGATTTGGCGCGCGCCGTCGGAAAACGAGACGTTGGAACAGGCGCGCGCGGCGGCGGCGCAATTGGGCGCGCGATGGGGCTATCAAATCGTTCCCGCTCCCGCGCCGTTCGATTTGTTGTGGCGCGGCGAGAAAATTATTCCCGGTTCAGCCAGCGGCGCGGTCCCGGAAGAACGCGTGTACGAAGACGTTTATCTGTTTGTGTTTCGCGCGCGCGCGGATTTGGGCGATTTGGTCGCGCGGCAGATCGCGCCGCGGCGCGGCTTGATCGTGATTCCGGAGACGCAAGTTGAATTCACGCGCCAGTTTTTGTGGCGCGATCCGCGTTGGCAAAAACGGTTAGAGCGCGCGGGGTGGGAATTTTTGCGCGCGTCCGCGCTGCAATGGTTGAACGCGCACGCCGAGACCGCGCGCGCCGCGTTTCCATTGGCATGGGGTTTGGAGCCGGCGCTGATGCGCTCGGAGAAACAGATGGATTTGTTTGAATAAAAAACTGCGCCCGGCGCAGTTTTTTTATAAATCGGTGGCGACGCGTTCGACGCGAAATTCTTTGCCCTCTTTACGCAAACGTCCGAGCGTCATGACCGCGTCGTGTTGAAACACGAGCAGCATGTTTTCTTCAAACGCCCATTCGCGGATGCGGCGTTTGGTTTCAATGCTGACCATCGGCTCGATGTCGTACGCGGGCACCCACGGCAGATGCTCGAGATAAATCGTGCGCCCCGCCACATCGCCGAGAAAAAGCGCTTTTTCGCCTTTGGATTCAATGACGACGGCTTGATGCGCGCGCGTGTGTCCGGGCGTTACGATGGTACGCACTTCGTCGGTGATTTGCGTGTCGCCGTTGAGCAGGCAGACGCGTTCGAGCGAAATAAAATTATCGGCAAAGTACGTGGCGCGCGTGCGTTCGTTTGGAAAGGACGCGTCGAGAAATTCTTGGCGTTGAATCCAATACTCGGCGTTGGGGAACGTCGGCAAAATATCTGGCCCGACGCGATAGGTATTGCCGCCGGCGTGGTCGGCGTGCAGATGCGTATTGACGACCAAATCAATGTCTTGGGGCAAGAACCCGATGCGCGCCAGATTGACCAATAATTTGGCGCCGCCTTTGCGCGCGAAATTGCGTTCTTGCTTGGCGGTCAGTTTCGCGCCCAAGCCGGCGTCCACCAAAATCGTCTTGTCGCGCGTAACAATGACGAGACAATTCAGCGCGGTCTTGACGCGGTTGAATTCGTCGGGCGCGAGAACTTTTTCCCACAAGACGCGCGGCACCACGCCGAACATGCCGCCGCCGTCCATGCGCACAAAACCGTCGCTGACTACAAATATCTCTACGTTGCCGAGTCGCATCGCCCTGCCTAAAAATTTTGCGCTGCGACGGACCGGGTCGCAACCGCCGCTATTTTACCAAGTGTGTTTTTATTTCCGAAATCGGACGAAAATTTTTTGCGGCGTGAAAAAACCAACAATGCGTCAAGACAAAGCCCAAGCTCAAAGGAATGAGCAAACGCTCCCAATCAAACCAAGGTGGATTCAGCGCGCCAAAGAGCCACGGCGCAAGCAGCGTCAAAAGTAAGGGCGTCCAGTACAGATATTTTTCGCGATAGATTCCAAACATGAACCACACCGCGCCGAGCGCCAGCGTGAGCGTGTAATTTGCCGTCTGCGGCATCAAGATCAATCCTGCCAACAAGCTCGCCGCCAAGATCCAGCCAATGCGTTCCGTCGTCTCGACGCGGCGCGTTTCAAGCCACAGCCAGCTGCTCCAGACGATAATGCCGCCGACGAGGCATAGACTCAAAACCAAATTATTCATCAAACCGGGGGGCCACACCGGAATCGCGTACATGCGATACGCCAGGATGCCCCGATAAAAATCCAATTCCCACGCGCCGAGCCAAACGCGCGTCCACAGCCACAACGCGGCAATTCCGCCGAGCCAATAAAAAATGACGCGGCGTTGGTTCAATTGCCATGCCAGGAGCAGCAGCGCGCAGAGCGGCGCGAGAACAATGTCCGGGCGCGCCATTGCCAAGACCAAAGCGAGGGCGGCAAGAGTTTGATGGCGTCGCGCAAGCGCCCACCACGCGAAAAGTAAACATGCCAAGACGAACGGGATGAATTGCCCGAAAAAATAGGTAATCATCGGATAGCGAAACGCGAACGTTGAAAAGAAAAGAACGACCGCGAGCGCAAGCGGCCGGATTTTCCAACCGAGCAGCGAAAAAATCAAAACGGGGAGGGTAATGAGCAGCAGCAATCCCAGCCCGCTCCACAGACTCACCGCAATCGGAAATGGGAGCAGCCAAAATGGCAAGAGCTGCCACGTCACCCATGCGGGGTACGCGAATGCTTGTTGGTCCAGATTCGCCGCGCGCGGCGCGCCGAACATGCCGATTTGAATTTCGCGCGTGAGTTCTGCCGTGTACGGATTTTGGCGCGTCAATACGGCGCGCGCGCCCATCCAGCGCGGATAAAAGTCAAAACGGTTTTCGTTTGGAATCCACAACAACTGGTACGAAACCCATGCGAGCGCGAGCCACAGCAGCGCGAGCGCGCTTGCCATGACGACGGATTTGAGTTGCGGACGGGAGAGCGCCATGTCTTGAAAAAAATACGGGCGACGAAAGTTTTTCGTCGCCCGCAAGCTTGGCTCATTTTTCTATTTTTTAGCGGGCGCCTGCGCCATTGCGCCGAGCAATTCGTTTTCGCGGCCCATGTGGCAGTTTTTGAATTTCTTGCCGCTGCCGCAGGGGCACGGGTCGTTGCGCCCAATTTTCATGCCCGCGCTCTTTTTGGGCTGCGCTTTGCGCGTTTGTTCGTCGCGCGAACGCGATTCCTGCATCGGACGCGATTGCTGCTGCGGCACGCGCGTCAATTGCGCGTGAAAGATGGAATGGGTTATTTGACCGATGATTTCGCGGTTCAGCTGTTCAAACATCCCAAACGCCTCGCGCTTGAACGTTACGAGCGGGTCTTGCTGCGCGATGGCGCGCAAGCCGATGCCGCTGCGCAGCTCGTCCAACGCGGTCAGATGACGCACCCACAATTTATCAATCGCGTCGAGCATCACGAGCCGTTCGAGCAAGCGCTCTTCGTCGCTGCCTTGCTGCGCCTCTTTGTCCGCGTACTCGCGGTCCATCAAATCGGACAGCTGCGCTTGAATCTGCGGCGCGGTCATGTTTTCCCAGGTCGCGGGCGTCTCGTTGGGCAGGGGAAACGTTTTGCGGATTTCGTTCGCCAGCGTCTGCAAATCCCATTCTTCTTTATAATTGCCCGCCGCAAAGGTCGCGACGAGCGAAGCGATTTCGTCGTGCAGCATGTCGAGGACGAGCGGACGCAAGTTTGACGATTCCAGAATTTTGCGGCGCTGGCCGTAAATCACTTCGCGCTGTTTGTTGATCACGTCGTCGTATTCGAGCAAATGTTTACGCATATCAAAATTGTAACCTTCCATTTTGATTTGCGATTGTTCGATGGCTTTGGCGACCAACGGCACGTCAATCATCATCTCTTCGTCTTGCCACACTTTTTCGAGCAAATTTTTATTGCCCATGCGTTTCATGATTTCGTCTTCGAGCGAAACGTAGAAACGCGACGAACCGGGGTCGCCCTGCCGCCCCGCGCGCCCGCGCAGCTGATTGTCAATGCGGCGCGCTTCGTGTCGTTCCGTGCCGACGACGTGCAAGCCGCCGAGTTCGACCACTTGGGCTTTTTCGGCGTCGGTCTGGGTTTGCGCGCGCGCAAAGGCGTCTTGCCATTGCGTCGGCTCGAGCGGTTTGGACAGGTCAACGCCTTTTTTACGCAGCTCTTCGCGCGCAATGCCTTCCGCGTTGCCGCCGAGTAAAATGTCCACGCCGCGGCCCGCCATATTCGTCGCCACCGTGACCGCGCCGAGTTTGCCCGCTTGCGCGATGATGCCCGCTTCGCGCTCGTGATTCTTGGCGTTCAACACTTCGTGTTTGACGCCTTTGCGTCCGAGCATTTTGGACAACATCTCGGAACGTTCGACCGACGTCGTGCCGACCAGCACGGGCCGCCCCTGGTCGTTCATCGCTTTGATTTCGTCCACGACCGCTTTGTATTTGGCTTGCTCGTTTTTGTAAATGACGTCCGAATCGTCGTCGCGAATCATCGGACGGTTCGTCGGAATGACCACCACGTCGAGACCGTAAATTTTTCCAAATTCTTCTTCTTCGGTTTTCGCCGTGCCGGTCATGCCCGCGAGCTTGTGGTACATGCGAAAATAATTTTGGAACGTAATCGTGGCGAGCGTCAGCGATTCGCGCTGCACTTTGACGTTTTCTTTGGCTTCGATGGCTTGATGCAAACCTTCGGAATAGCGCCGTCCGAACATCAGGCGGCCCGTGAATTCGTCCACGATGACCACTTCGCCGTCGCGCACGACGTAATCTTTATCGAGTTTGAATAACGCGTGCGCTTTGAGCGCGTTGTCAAAGTACGAAGTGAGTTCGAGAAAGTCGGGGTCGTAGATGGATTTGTTGGCGGGGATGCCGAGCGCGCGTTCCACTTTTTCGATGCCCGCTTCGGTGGGTGAGACGACGCGCAGTTTGAGGTCAATGACGTAATCGTCGTCCTCGACCAAGCGCGGCATGATGGCTGCAAAGCGTTGATAGTCGCGCGACGATTCTTCGGCGGGCCCCGAAATGATGAGCGGCGTGCGCGCTTCGTCAATCAAGATATTGTCCACTTCGTCCACGATGGCGTAATGCAATTCGCGCTGAACCATCTGCGACAAATCCAACACCATGTTGTCGCGCAAATAATCGAAACCGAATTCGTTGTTGGTGCCGTACAAGATATCGGCGGCGTACGCTTCGCGGCGCGCGACGGGCATAAAGTGATTCAAACGGTCGTCGCCGTGCGGATTCGGCTCGTTAAAGTTTGGATTATAGACGCCGGCGAATTCGTGCGCGATGACGGCGGTGGTGAGACCGAGCCGCAAGTACACCGCGCCCATCCAGCCCGCGCCGACGCGCGACAAGTAATCGTTGGGCGTGACGAGATGTACGCCGCGTCCCGCGAGCGCGTTGAGATACAACGGCAGCGTGGCGACCAGCGTTTTGCCTTCACCCGTCCGCATTTCCGCAATCTTGCCGTCGTGCAAGACGATGCCCGCCATCAATTGCACGTCGAAATGACGCTGCCCGTTCGCGCGGCGCGACGCTTCGCGCACGGCGGCAAACGCTTCGGGCAAAAGCTCGTCGAGCGTCGCCTGTTCATGGTCGAGCAATTTCTTTTCGCGCTCTAGCGTTTGAAGTTCGAGCGCTTTGCGTTCTTTTTCTTCGGTGGCGTCGAGCCAGCGTTTCCGCAGCTCTGTAAAGGTTTTGCGGTCGTCGTCCGCCGCTTGATGAAAGCGCGCGCGGAATTCGTCCGTCTTGGCGCGCAGCGCGTCGTCGGACAAATTTTGGAATTCGGGTTCCAGCGCGTTGATTGCTTGGACGATGGGTTGCAGGGCTTTGAGTTCTTTTTCGTTCGGGTCGCCTGCGATTTTATAGTAAAGATTTTTCAGCATATTTCTTTCTGACGCCCGATAGACCGGCTGGCCTATCGGATTACAAATTCAGCGTATCGCCCACCAACTCGCCTACGCTTTCGGCTTTGTTGGTGCGTTCGATGACGCCCGCGAGCAGCGGCGCCACCGAGAGAATCGTAAAATTCGGCAGCCGTTTCTCTTCGGGGATTTCAATCGTATCGGTGCAAATAAATTCGGCAATGTCGCTCGCGGCGAGACGTTCCCGCGCTTTGCCTACTAGAGTTGCATGGGTGCAAGCAATTCTTACGGATGCCGCGCCGCTGCGTTTCAATAAACTCACCGCCTCGGTAATCGTCCCGGCGGTTTCGACCAATTCATCTACGAGGACGACATTTTTGCCTTCGACGTCGCCGATGACGGTCAACGCTTCGGCTTGGCCCGAAATGCGGCGTTTTTCGACAAACGCGAGCGGCGCGTCCAGCTTGACGGCGATATTGCGCGCTTTTTTTGCAAAACCCAAATCGGCGGACACAATCACCGGATTGTCGAGATTCAAACCGTTCAAATAATCCGCAATCAAAGGATACGCTTGCAGCTCGTCGCCGGGAACGCTAAAGAAACCTTGAATTTGTCCGGCGTGCAAATCAATGGTGATGTAACGGTCGGCGCCCGAAGTCACAATCAAATCCGCCATCAGCCGCGCCGTAATCGGCACGCGCGGCATATCTTTTTTGTCGCTGCGCGCGTACGCGTAAAACGGAATGACCGCCGTGATGCGTCCCGCCGACGACCGCTTGAGCGTTTCGAGAAAAATAAAGAGCTCGATGAGATTGCGATTGACGGGCGGACCCAAACCCTGAATCAGAAAAACGTCATGCCCGCGCACGCTGCGATGCAGCTGCACAAAGATATTTTCATTGTCGAAATCGCGAATGTCCGCTTCCGCCAATTTCATGCCGAGATTGGCGCAAACTTTGCCCGCCAGCGGACGATTGCCGCGTCCGCTGAAAATGATGGGTTCGCCGTAAGGAGTAATTTTTTTCACGCGCGCTGGGGCGGTCGGGGCAATCCAGCCAGCGCTATTTTGCCCCGACGCGCGTTGCTTATTTTTCCTCGATTGTGACGCGATGAATGACGTCGCCTTGACGAATTTGCATGACGACAGCCATAGATTCGGGCGTGACCTGTCCGAACGAAGTGTAACCGCCGTCAAGATTCGGCGTCGCGTCGAGCGTGATATAAAACTGGCTGCCGCTCGAAGGCGTGGTTTCCGGCGGACCGCCGCGCCGCGCCATCGCCACTGCGCCGGCGGGATGCGGACGTTTGATTTCGGGCGGAATGGTATAACCGGGACCGCCCGTGCCATTGCCGAGCGGGTCGCCGCCCTGAATCACGAAACCGGGTTCATAGCGATGAAAGGTCAAGCCGTCATAAAACCCATCGCGCGCGAGAAAGACAAAATTATTGACGGTCTGCGGCGCGTCTTGGGGAAATAAATCCATGACGATTTTGCCTTTGCTCGTTTCAATCGTCGCGCGGTACGTTTTATTCGGGTCAATCGTCATGGGCGGCGCGCTCGTGAACATGTTGTTGCGCGCGGCGGGCGGTTTTGACGCGGCGCTGCCGTTATTTGGCGAGGGCGGATTGTTGGATGCGGCGGTGGGCGCGGGCGCGGCGCCGCCGCACGCGGCGAGAAATAGCGCCGCAGACAAAAGCAAAATCAGTTGCGCGAGGGCAACACGAGTCAAGGTTAAGCGTTTCATGCGTCAACTCTCCAGAACTTGTTTTAATTTTGGCGCGGTGTTGTTGATCAGATTGCGAACTTTGGGCGCGATGAGCGTTTCGGTCAAGCGCAGCGAGCCGCTCAACGCGACATTGCCTTGCGCTTGGACGTGCGTTCCCGCGCCGTTGGGTTTGAACAATACCATGCCGCTCCAGGCGAAAACCGGCGCGACATATTCAAACGCGATTTTTTTGCCGGGCTCGAGCTCGCGGATCACGCAATCCATTTCATATTCCGAACCCATCATGTGAAATTGCTGTTTGAATTTGGTCCCGGTTTGAACCGGTCCGACGGTAATGGGTTGAACGCTTTGCACGGGCATCCAGGCCGGATTGTTGTTGTAATCGGCGACGTATTGAAATACCTCGTCCAGCGAACGCGCAATGATGATTCCGTTTGACACTCGAATCATGTGTTCCTCGCTTACTGCACGTTGGTCAATTCGACATCAAAGACGAGAATGGCGTTGGGTGGAATGACGCCGCCCGCGCCGCGCGCGCCGTACCCCAATTGCGGCGGAATAATCAAGCGGCGTTTTTCGCCGACCTTCATGCCGTTGATGCCTTGGTCCCAACCTTCAATCACCTGACCGGCGCCGAGATTGAACGTAATCGGCGCGCCGCCGCTGGAACTATCAAACTGGGTTCCGTCGGTCAAATAGCCGGTGTAATGGACGCTTACGGTTTTGCCCGGTTGCGCTTCGGCGCCGCTGCCCGGCTGGACATGCACAATAATCAAACCGGAAGCGTCTTCGGTGGCGCTGCCGGCGACGGCGGGAATTTTATCGCTCAAGGGTGGCATGTGAATTTGACTCGCTTGAAAATAGAGCAGCGCAATCAACGCGAGACCGGCGACGATGATTGCGGCTGCGCCAATGAAAAAGATGGGATTGCGTTTTCCGCCCGTTTGTGGAACGCCGTCGGCGCCGGGGCGCGCGTCCCATTTGTCTTGCTGGACATGCGTTTGCGCTTGGACGATGAGGTCGTCCGTATCTTTGTAATGACTGGCGTACATCATGCGCGCTTTGCGAAGCGGCGGCAGCGCGCCTTCGTAATCGCCCGCGTCAAATTTGGCTTTGCCGTCCTGATACAATTTTTCAGTGTCGCGCATTCGCAGCGCCCATTGTAATTTGGCTTCGACGCCTTCGCGGATGCGGTCAATCGCCAGCGCTTTGCGGTACAACGCGATGGTCGTTTCCCAATCTTCCGCTCGGGCGGCGTCTTCGGCTTGGGCGAGATATTGTTTGACCTCATCCTCTTGTTCCGCCGTCAGCGGTTGGGGCGCGGTATCCGGCGCGGACAATTCGGCTGCCGCGCGCGTTTCATCGGCGCGCGGTTCTTGCGGTTCAGTTGTTTCAAGATTTGGATTGGAACTCATTGGACCTCCGCCGCGTTAATTTTTGGAACGGCGTTGTATGGCGCATATACGTCATGCGTTGGCGGCGCGTTCAGATGACACGCGTCGTTAAGCAAATGCAGACGCGCGCCGCGTTCGCCCCACTGCAAAACGTTGAGCGAGGCATTGTCAATGTGAAAAGGCAAAGGGCGTTCGGGATCGAGATTCAGACCCGTCATCAAGAGCATGTTGATTGTGCCGCCGTGCGTGATTGCCACGACGCGTCCTTCGCGGTGTTTGGCGCGCACGTCTTGTAAAAAACCGCGCGTGCGCGCGATGAACGTTTCGCGCGCCTCTTCGTCGGGAATGTGCGGACGAACGCCGCCATTGTGCCACGCATGATACACGTCGGGAAATTTTTCCTGAATCTCGGGCATGGTCAAACCTTCCAATTGTCCGAGCGAACGCTCGATCAAACGCGCGTCGGGTATGACCGGCAATTTTAGCGCCGCGCCGACCAGAGTGGCGGTGTGAAACGCGCGGCGCAGCGGACTGGCGTACAGGGCGTCGAACGCGCCTTCGCCGCTCATGTGCGCGGCGAGCAAGCGCGCTTGCTCCAACCCGCGCGCGTTCAATTCGATATCGGAATGACCCTGAATGCGGCCCTCGGCGTTCCACGCCGTTTCGCCGTGACGAATTAAATACAATTTCAACATGAGCAATCAATTATATACGAAAATCTTAAATCCACGATGAAAATGCCATAACGTTTCGGGCGCACGAAAAACGCCAGATTTTTTCTGGCGTTTTTACAAAGCGAGGATTTCTTGGGCGACGGAATACGGGTCGCGCTGTCGCTGCGTGATTTGGGCGAGCCACGCGTCCCATTGTCCCGACGGCAGCGCGTGGATTTTTCGTTCCAGCCATTCGCGCTGCAAGAGCGCGCGCAAACCGTCGTCGAAATGCGCGCGCTCTTTTTGCGCGCGCAAACCGTGTTCGTCCAAATACGCCGCGTGTTTGTAAATGGCGTCCACGACCTTGCCGACGCCTTCGGACGTGGGCGCAATCGTTTTCAAGATGGGCGGGCGCCACGCGTGTTTATTGGGATTCAAATTGAGATTCATTTGCAGCGCGGCGACGGCGGCGTTGGCGCCATCGCGGTCGGCTTTGTTGACGACCAGAATATCGGCGATTTCGAGAATGCCCGCTTTGATCGCTTGAATCTCGTCGCCGAGTCCCGGCGCTTCAATCACCAGCGTTGTGAGGGCGTGTTTGGCGATATCCACTTCGCTTTGGCCCGCGCCGACGGTTTCGACGAGGATGATTTCAAATTGCGCCGCGTCCAAAATGACGAGCGCGTCCGCTACGGCGGCGGCGAGGCCGCCTAATTGGCCGCGCGACGCCATGCTGCGAATATAGACGCCGGTGCCGGTCAAATCTTGCATCCGCAAGCGGTCGCCCAAAATCGCGCCGCCGCTAAAGGGACTCGACGGGTCAATGGCGAGAATGGCGACGCGTTTGGCGCGCGCGCGAAACTCTTTAGCCAACGCGTTGACGAGCGTGGATTTGCCCGTGCCGGGCGCGCCGGTTACGCCGATAATGTGCGCGCTGCCGGTGTGCGGAAAAAGCGCGCGGACGAGTGCGCGCGCGTTCGCGCCGCCGCGTTCAATCGTCGTGATGGCGCGCGCGATGGCGAGAGGATTTCCGTTTTGAATGGGAGAGATGGATGCGCTGTTCAAGGCAAAGAATCGAGATTGGGATTGACGCGCGGCGTCTCAAGCGGTCTGTTTTGTCCGCCGCGCCGCCATGGCGTCTTGGACAAATTTTACCAAATCGTGCGTGTTGGTTCCGGGGCCAAAGATGCCGCGAAAGCCGAGCGTATTCAGACGCGGAATATCTTCGTCGGGAATGATGCCGCCCGCGACGAGCAGCACATCGTCCTTGCCTTTTGCCTTTAGCAGTTCGGTCACGCGCGGAAACAATTCCATGTGCGCGCCGGATAAAATCGAGAGACCGACGACATCCACATCTTCTTGGACCGCCGCTTCGGCAATCATTTCGGGCGTTTGGCGAATGCCGGTGTAAATGACTTCCATGCCCGCGTCGCGCATGGCGCGCGCGACGACTTTGGCGCCGCGGTCGTGTCCGTCCAAGCCCGGTTTAGCGACGAGGACGCGAATTGGTTCGCTTGTGGTTGGCTCTGTCATACGTTTCTCCGCAGTTTGTCTTGTTTTTACGCCGCGCTTTTCTTTTCCCACTCTACCGGCAATTCGGCACAGGTAGTCGATCGGGGCGCAACCTAACCGAGTTTATGGTCATATACGTCATGCTTCCCAATCCAATACTAATAAACTGTATCGTTTTCGATATAACCCAATGCGCGATAATTGCGGTCAATGCGTACCGAAACGTTCTCTCCCACTACTTTGAAGCGACGCGCTTTTTCGTTTGCATGCCACTCCTGATACGCGCGGCGGGCGCGGCTGCGAATTTCCGGATCCAACGCGCGATAGGTCTCGATGAAAGAAGCGGTAAGCTTGGATTTCATGACAAGACAAAATTATCGTTTTCATCAAAAGCGTCCGTCGCTTGGCCTTGCGCGACTTTGGATTTCGCTTTTGCTTTGAGCGCGGCAAATTTGTCGGCATGGCGCTTGAAAGTTTCCTCCCAAACACGGTCTTCGGCTTGCAGTTCCTCTTGGCTCAACGCATCGTCATTCCTTTCCGCATGCGGCGGTTCATCGAGAATAACGACCAGCGCGCGATGTGGCGCGCTAAAGGAAATGGGCTGCAAGATTTTTACATTTCCTCGCTCATCAATTTCCGCTTCAATCGTTATCATCTTGTTTTGCCTTTCATTACGCCGCGCTTTCCTTTTCCCATTCCACCGGCAATTCCGCGTGCGTGAGCAGCAAGGGGCGCGCGTGATGGCGAATGACGTCGGCGTTGATGACGCATTTACGCACGTCTTGGCGCGACGGAATTTCGTACATGACATCGAGCAAAACTTGTTCGATGATGGTTCGCAAACCGCGCGCGCCGGTTTTGAAGCGCAGCGCCTCTTGCGCCGCCGCATGTAACGCGTCGTCGGTGAACACCAATTCTACGCGGTCGAACGCGAACATTTTTTGGTATTGCTTGATGATGGCGTTTTTCGGCTCGGTGAGAATTTGGATGAGCATCTTTTCGTCGAGCGGGTCCACGTTGACCATGACGGGAACGCGTCCGACAAATTCGGGAATGAGACCGAACTGCACGAGGTCGTCGGCGGTGACTTGGCGCATCAATTCGGACGGCGTCAGGTCGCGCGCCGCGCGCTGCGTTTCGCCCTTAAAGCCCGCGCTGCGGCGGTCGGTCGCGCGGTCGCTGACGATTTTGTCCAAGCCGTCGAACGCGCCGCCGAGAATAAACAAGATGTTGTTGGTGTTGAGCTGGATGTATTCTTGATGCGGATGTTTGCGCCCTTGCTGCGGCGGAACGTTGGCGATGGCGCCTTCGACGATTTTCAGCAGCGCTTGCTGCACGCCTTCGCCCGAAACGTCGCGCGTGATGGACGGGTTATCGCCGCTCTTGCGCGCGATTTTATCTATTTCGTCAATGTAAATGATGCCGCGTTCCGCGCGCGGAATATCGTTTTCCGCCGCTTGAATCAGCGCGAGCAAAATGTTTTCCACGTCTTCGCCGACATAGCCCGCTTCGGTGAGCGCGGTGGCGTCGGCGATGGTAAAAGGCACGTCGAGAATTTTGGCGAGCGTTTGCGCGAGCAGCGTTTTGCCGCAGCCGGTGGGCCCAATGAGCAGGATGTTGGCTTTGCCGAGTTCTACGTCGTCGGTCGCGCCGCTGGCGATGCGTTTATAGTGATTGTAGACCGCGACGGATAAAACTTTTTTCGCGCGCTCTTGGCCGATGACGTATTGATTGAGGCGGCGATAAATTTCGCGCGGCGGCAGCGCTTTGATGGAAAGCATTTCGCCGCGCGGGGTCGCGGCTTCTTGCTGCAAAATTTCGCGGCACAAGTCCACACATTCGTCGCAAATAAAAACGGAATCGGGACCCGCAATCAAACGATTGACCTGTTCCTGACTGCGGCCGCAAAAAGAACAAAATTCTTCGGCGCGTCGCGTGCGACTAATCATGAGCGTCGTCTCCGTGCTAGCGAAAATTCCGCTTAACGCTTACCGTTACTGCGGTTTTTTCTCCATGCCTTCTTTGGGCGAGGGAATCAACACCTCGTCCACGATGCCATAATCGGCGGCTTGCTGGGCGTCCATATAAAAATCGCGTTCGCTGTCGTTGTTGATGCGTTCCAACGGCTGCCCGGTGTGTTTGGCGAGGATTTCGTTGAGCCGATGGCGTTCGCGCGTGATGCGATTTGCCGCAATCACGATGTCGGTCTCTTGACCCTGCGCGCCGCCGAGCGGTTGGTGCATGTGAATCAACGAATTGGGCAGCGCATAACGGCGTCCCGGATGTCCCGCCGCCAAAATCACGGTGCCAAAACTCGCCGCGAGCCCTACGCAGTACGTCGAAACGGGACAGCGAATCAATTGCATCGTGTCATAGATGGCGAGACCGGCGTAAATCACGCCGCCGGGCGAATTGACGTACAAACGAATTTCTTTGTCCGGGTCTTCGCGTTCGAGAAACAAAAGCTGCGCCACAATGACGTTGGCGATTTGGTCGTCAATCGGCGTGCCGAGAAAAATAATGCGTTCTTTTAACAGCAGCGAAAACACATCGTACGCGCGTTCGCCGCGGCCGGTGTTTTCGACGACCATGGGAATGAGATTGCGCGGAAATGTCGGATTCATTCTTGAGAGAAACAGGCAACAGGTATGCAGAGATACCTGTTGCCTTGTCTGTTGGGCTATGCGTTAAATGCCTTTTTCCAATTCGCGCCGCACCTGTGCGGGGTCGGTGATGAGCCCGGACGGAACGGCGTTTTCGCCGCGCACCATTTCCGGCGTGAGAATCAGTCCGGAGGTCGGTTCGCCTTTGGCGATGGCGACGAGACGGTTCATAATTTTATTGACGCGCAAATTAAATTCAATATTTTCACGCGCGTCTTTTTGATTGTACGCTTTGCGCGCGACGTTTTCTTTGACGCCCGCTTCGACGGCTTGATTCACGCGGCGTTCGATGTCGGCTTGAAGTTCCGCGCGCGTGACGACGATATTTTCCACGCGCATCAATTCGCCCAAGACGAGCGTTTGCTTGAGCGTTTTTTCCGCTTGCGGGCGCAGATCCTCTTTCAGCTGTTCTTCGGTCTTGCCCGAAAAGCGGACGTAATTTTCCCACGTCAGACCGAGCCGTTTCACATCGTCTTGCAAATGCGCGAGCCGATGCTCCAGCTCTTGTTCGAGCATGACGGGCGCGTAGGCGATTTCGGATTGATCCACTATCGCTTGCAAAACGTCATTGGCAAATTTGGAATCTATGTCGCGCTCTTTTTGCCGATGCAAAATATCGCGAACGTTGCCTTGAAATTGTTCCAGCGTTTGAAACTGACTGACCGCTTGCGCGAATTCGTCGTTCAATTCGGGCAGCTGTTTTTCTTTGATGTCCGTAAGCGTGACGATATAGTGTCCGGTTTTGCCGCGCACATTTTCGTTTTCATCGTCGTCGGCATAGGTGTAATCAATTTCTTTGGTTTCGCCGACGCTCATGCCAATGATTTCGGATTCGAACGGCAGCCGCGCGAAATTGTCGTCGCCGAGCGGGATGCGTAAATCTTGTTTGTCAATGGTCTCCACGTCTGGAATGGAACCGTTCAAATTCAGCGTGACCACATCGCCGTTTTGCGCGGCGCGCGCGACGGGCGCGAGCGTTGCGTGCGTGTTTTGAAAACGGTTGAGGATTTGATTCACTTCGTCATCCGTCACTTCGATGGGGTCGGGCTGCATGTGAATCGAGGTATAGTCGCCGAGTTTGATTTCGGGCGTTATCGGGATGGTGTATTTGAAAATCGGCGGTTCTTTTTGCACAACTTCCAAATGCCCCGCGCCAATGGGATTGATTTCCGCGTCGTTCAAAACTTGGCTGTACGTGGCGCGCGATAAATCTTCGACCGCTTCTTCAAAGATTAATTCTTTGCCGAACGTGCGTTCCACCGTTTCATACGGCGCTTTGCCGGGGCGAAAGCCCGGAACCGGGCGAATGCGCGAAATGTGCTGCGCCGCGCGTTTCAGCGCGCCTTGCATTTGCGTCTCGTCCACCTCAACCGTGACGATAGCTTGGCGGTCGGGCGTAAATTCTTTGGTGATGTTCATGAATGTTGAATGTTCACTTTCGATGAGAGTTGAAATCAAAAACTAAAAATCGGAAATTGGAAATCGGAAATTGGAAATTGGAAATCGGAAATTGGAAATTGGAAATCGGAAATCGGAAATTGGAATTCGGAAATTGGAAATCGGAAATCGGAATTCGGAAATTGGAATTCGGGATTCGGAAATTGGAATTCGGGATTCGGAAATCGGAAATTGGAAATCGGAAATCGGAAATTGGAATTCGGAATTCGGAAATTGGAAGTTGGAAATCGGAAATCGGAATTCGGAAATTGGCAATCAAAAATTGGGCGTTGTGGCGCGTTGTGTGTAAAATCCGCAGTTTGAAAACTGCTGGCAAGCGACGCAGCATAAATGCGTATGCAAACTGCGCTTGCCAAAATTCTCTTGCCATGAGGTTTTAACCGCAGGACGCGAAAATTACACGGTTTTTGGGATACCGCCAAAAATTGGAATTCGGAATTCGGAAATTGGCAATCAAAAATCAAAAATCAAAAATCAAAAATCAAAAATCAAAAATCAAAAATCAAGATGCCGGAGAGGGGATTTGAACCCCTACGCCCTTGACGGGCACAGGATGCCAAGTCCTGGGCGTCTGGCGAAAATGCCGGAGAGGGGATTTGAACCCCTACGCCCTTGACGGGCACAGGATTCTAAGTCCTGGGCGTCTGCCAATTTCGCCACCCCGGCGCGCACCGCGTATTATAAAGGATTGAAGAGAATTGGCAAAAAATTTTTTGTCTTTCGGTATCGAGGGCGCATCGCGTAAAAAGGGTCTGGCGCGCCGCGCCCCAAGTCAAATTTGGAGGCATAACAAGGTGTGATATAATTTCACTCGCATCAGGGCGGTTAGCTCAGTTGGCTAGAGCGCATGCTCGACACGCATGAGGTCACAGGTTCAATCCCTGTATCGCCCACTTTGAATTTATGATATTCGATTTCCGATTTGCGTTTGCAAACCGGGAACGCCGGACGAGTAATTTTCAGCGCGCTGTCAGCGAGATAGAGCCATCGGGTGCGAGCTCTATTCAAAAGCGGGAAAATGAATACCCCCGGCGGTATGGCGAGGAAAGCGGCACAGGCAATGGCGCACTGGCTTCAAGTAATGCGCCACGGTCGCGCCGTTATCGCAAGCAAGCGATGGTTGTTTGCAAAAAACGCAAACAAGCATAATTTGGGTGGAACCGCGAGCAAGCCGCTCGTCCCATTACGGGACGGGCGGCTTTTATTTTTTGGGCGCGGCGGCAATTGGAAAGCGCAAGAGATTTTTTTCAATACCATCGGCATTTCACTTTTTTCAAGACGATGATTTTCAATCATCGAAAATGCAAAGCGAGGGAACGATGCGAATCATTATGAAATTTGGCGGCACGTCCGTCGGCAGCGCGGAACGGATTGCGGGCGTGGCGGAAATCGTGCGCGCGCAATCCGCGCGCGGCAATCAAGTCGTCGTCGTGTTGAGCGCCATGAGCGGCGTCACCAATACGCTGCTCGCCGCGCTCAAAGAATCGGCGAACGGCAACGTCGCGAAACTTTTGCAAACGCGCGACGAACTGCTGCAAAAACATCTCGCCGTGATCAACGCGCTGGTGCGCGATGAAACCGCGCGCCAGAACTTGACGACGACGACGACGGACGCGTTGGACCGCTTTGAAGATTTGTGCAGCAGCATTTATGTTTTGGGCGAAATCACGCCGCGCGCGACGGACGCCGTCGGCAGCTTGGGCGAACGTTTGCTGACGCCGATTGCGGCGCAAGCGTTCAACGACGCGGGCGTTCGCGCGCAATGGGTCGCGGCAAACGAATTGATTGTTACGGACGACAATTTTGTCGCGGCAAGCCCCTTTATGGACGAAACGCGCGCGCAAGCGCGCGCCAAGCTGCTGCCGATTTTAGAAAGCGACAGCGTCGCCGTGACCACCGGCTTTATCGGCGCGACGAAAAAGGGGATTCTCACCACGCTGGGCCGCGGCGGCAGCGATTACACCGCGACGATTATTGGCGCGGCATTGGACGCGGACGAAGTGCAAATTTGGACGGACGTGAACGGCGTCATGACCACCGACCCGCGCATTGTGCCGGAAGCGGTTACGCTGTCCGAAATTTCATACGGCGAAGCGGCGGAACTTTCGTACTTTGGCGCCAAAGTGATTCATCCCAAAACGATTTTGCCCGTCGCCGAAAAAAATACGCCGATTCGGATTTTGAATTCGTTCGAGCCGACGCACCCCGGCACGTTGATTGTGCGCGACCCCAAGAGCAACGGGTCCACCGTTCGCGGCATCACGGCGATTCGCAACGTCGCGCTGGTGACGGTGGAAGGGCGCGGGATGCAGGGCGTGCCGGGCATCGCGGCGCGCACCTTTTCCGCCGTCGCGCGCGAAAATATCAATATCTTGATGATTTCGCAGTCGTCGTCGGAACAAAATATCTGTTTGCTCGTCGAACTCGCGAGCGCGCCGCGCGCGGTTCACGTTTTGCAAAATGAATTCCGCGGCGAGATGGCGGCGCAAAATATCGAGCATGTGTGGGTCCAAGACCAAATCGCCATCATTGCGGTCGTGGGCAGCGCGATGAAAAAAACGCCCGGCGTCGCGGCGCGCGTGTTCGGCGCGCTCGCCAACGACGATATCAATATCATTGCCATCGCGCAGGGTTCGTCCGAATACAATCTTTCGCTGGTCGTCGAAGAGCGCGACGCCGACAAGGCGGTCAAAGCGATTCATCGCTCGATTGTCAAGAAATAAAACGCGGGGGAACGCGCAAATCATTTGCGGCGAAACGCGCCGCGCAGGAGAAAACATGAGTAAAATTCCCGTCGCCATTTTGGGCGCAACCGGTTTGGTGGGACAACGCTTTATTACTTTGCTGGCAAATCATCCGTGGTTTGAAATTACGGAACTCGCGGCGAGCGACAATTCCGTCGGCAAAAAGTACGGCGCCGCCGCGAAATGGCAGTTGCCGTTCGAGATTCCCGAAAAACTCGCGCAAATGAGCGTGCTGCCGTGCGACCCGCTCAAGGTACAGGCGCCGCTCGTCTTTTCGGCGCTGCCTACCGACATTGCGGGCGCGTTAGAAATCGCGTTCGCTCAGCGCGGCGCGATTGTTTCGTCCAACGCGTCGCCGCATCGGATGGGCGCAGACGTGCCGCTCGTGATTCCCGAAGTCAATCCCGACCATCTCGCGTTGGCGCAGACGCAGCAGAAAAAATTCGGCAGCAAAGGTTTTATCCTGTGCAACGGCAACTGCACGACGATTCATCTCGTCCTCGCGCTCGCGCCGCTGCATCAACGTTTTGGGCTGAAAAAAGCGTTGGTGACTTCGATGCAAGCGCTGTCCGGCGCGGGTTATCCCGGCGTCGCGTCGCTGGACGTGATTGATAACGTGGTGCCGTACATCGGCGGCGAAGAGGACAAGGTGGAGCAAGAGCCGCGCAAATTTTTCGGCAAGCTAAAGGGCGAGACGATTGAACTTGCCGATATTCGCATCAGCGCGCACTGCAATCGCGTGGCGACGCGCGACGGACACGTGGAAACCGTTTCCGTTGAATTTGATCACAAGCCGAAATACGACGACATTGTCGCGGCGTTCGACGAGTTTCGCGGTTTGCCGCAAGAATTAAATCTGCCGTTGGCGCCCGCGCGTCCGACGGTGTATCGCCGCGAACCGGATCGCCCGCAATTGAAACTCGACCGCGACGCGGAAAAAGGTATGGCGACTATCATCGGCCGTTTGCGCGACTGCAACGTGATGGATTACAAATTTGTGCTGCTCGGCCACAATACGCTGCGCGGCGCGGCGGGCGCGACGGTGTTGAACGCGGAATTGCTGTACGCGCAAGGGAAATTGGGGTAGGGCGCAAGATGCGGGGGATAATGCAGCGCGCGTCATTCGCGAACCTGTGCTACAATTCCCGTACTTTACCCCTGAATTAGTAAGGAGCTATCGTGTCAACCATTGACCTTTATCATTATGCCCGCAGCGAAGACCTCGATGCGATTTCGGACGAGGGCATTAAACCCGGTTCCAAGTATTTCATGTTCGACGTGCCTTCGCGCAACAATGCCGCGTATCTGTGGCGTCATCCCGACGAGGATGTGATGGGCTATGCGGAAAACCCGCGCTATGTTTTGCTGCGCGTCAAAGTGGATCCTGCCAAGATAAAAATCGCGCCGATGGATTTAATCAGCGCGGCGTATGTGAATCACATTGGGCGCGGTCAGCCGAAAAATCCGGATATTGCCGCGCGCTTGATTGCGGCGTATGAAAAGGCGCAGGTGCCGTACAACGAATACGAACACGGTAAATTTCGCACGCCCGAAGTTTTGGCTGAAGGCGGCGTAGAGGCGGACGATATTGCCGTCGTGAAAATTCCCGAAACGAGCGGCAAAGGCGAAGGCAATCGCCGCGCGTACGCGTCGAAATTCGCGGAACACATGATTCGTTTGCTCGGCATTCAGAAAACGCAAATGAAACTGAATGAATTATCCGAAGCGGCGCTGAATCGCGGCGCGGTCGTGCGCGTGGCAAAACACGACGACGCGCTGGCGTACCTCGAAACGTACATGATTTTAGAGACGGGCGAGTTTTATACGATTGAAAAAGAGGATTGAGGGATTTATGATTTTAGATTTATGATTTTTGATTTCGACCCAAGTCAAATCATAAATCAGCAATCCTAAATCAAAAATTTCAGAAACGCTATGTCTAACGATAATGGAGACGTTCTCCGTCCGCTCCGTCATTCCGCCGCGCACATTATGGCGGAAGCGGTGTTGGATTTGTTTCCCGGCACAAAATTCGGCATCGGACCCGCGATTGAAAACGGGTTCTATTACGATTTTGAATTGCCGCGCCCCGTGACGCCCGAAGATTTTCCCGCGCTGGAAGAACGGATGCGCGAAATCATTCGCGGCAAATATAATTTTGAACACAGCGCGCAGACGGTGGCGCAGGCGCGCGAATCGTTCCAGGACCAGCCGTTCAAACTCGAACTGATTGATTTGATTTCCAAAGGCGAGCTCGGTACGCACGGCGAAGAACACGCCAAGCCGACGGACACGGTTTCGATTTACAAACACGATACGTTTATGGACTTGTGCGCGGGTCCGCATGTGCATGACACTTCCCAAGTGCCCGCCGACGCGTTCAAGTTGATGCAAATCGCGGGCGCGTACTGGCGCGGCAGCGAAAAGAATCCGATGCTCACGCGCATTTACGGCACGGCGTGGCAGACGAAACAAGAGCTGGACGCTTATTTGTGGCGGCTCGAAGAAGCGAAAAAACGCGACCATCGCAAAATCGGCAAAGAGCTCGGTTTGTTTTATTTTTCCGAAGACATTGGCCCCGGCTTGCCGCTCTTTGCGCCCAAAGGCGAAATCGTGCGCCATTTGATGGAAGATTATGTGCGCGAAGCGCAGACGCGGTACGGTTATCAGCACGTCTGGACGGGCCACATGGTCAAGGAAGAGTTGTACAAAAAATCGGGCCATTACGACAATTACCGCGATTCGATGTTTCCGCCGATGGTGGACGAGGACATTACGTTTCGGTTGAAACCGATGAATTGTCCGAGCCACATGACGCTGTACAACGAAATGGGCGTGCACTCGTACCGCGAATTGCCGCTGCGGTTTGCGGAATTTGCGACGCTGTATCGTTACGAGAAACGCGGCGAATTGAACGGTTTGGCGCGCGTGCGCGCCTTGACGCAGGACGACTGTCACGTCTTTTGCACCGAAGCGCAAATCGAAAGCGAATTCACGCGCGCGCTGAATTTGATTCGCGAAGTTTTAAATACCTATCAGTTCACGGATTATCAAGTGCGCCTGTCGCTGCGCGGCGAGACGGGCAAATATGTGCAGGATGATGAAAAATGGGAAAAAGCGACGGCGGCGTTAAAGAAAGCGTTAGATGACAATCATGTGGAATATTTCGTCGCGGAAGGCGAAGCCGCGTTTTATGGACCGAAAGCGGATTTCATTGCCCACGACGCGTTGGGTCGTCCGTGGCAGCTCTCGACGATTCAGGTGGATTTCATCCAACCGGCGCGACTCGGCTGCGAATACGTCGCCGAAGACGGTACGACGAAAACGCCCGTTCTGATTCATCGCGCGGTGACGGGCGCGACGGAACGGTTTTTGGCGGTGTTGATCGAACATCTCATGGGCGCGTTTCCCGTATGGCTCGCGCCGGTGCAGATGCAATTGATTCCGATTGCCGATCGTCACAATGAATACGCGTTCGAGGCGCAGAAAAAATTGCAGGCGTTGGGCTTCCGCGCCCAAGTGGATACGCGCGGCGAACGCATGAACGCGAAAATCCGCGACGCGCAATTGCAAAAAATTCCGTACATGCTCGTCGTGGGCGACAAAGAAGCGCAAGCGGGCGCGGTCTCCGTTCGATTACGCACGGGCGAGGATTTGAAAGCGATGCCGCTCGACGATTTCATCGCGCTGGCGAAAAAGATAGTGGAGAGCAAAGGGATGGAGTTGAAATAAATGACCCAAACCTTTCTCATCACCGGCGGCGCGGGCTTTCTCGGCATCAATCTCGCGCGGCATTTACTCGCCAAAAACGAACGCGTCATTTCGTACGACCTCGCGCCGTTCGATTATCCCGATTGCAAGGATCGCGTCACGGACATTCGCGGCGACATTCGCAATCCGGAACAGTTGAGCGCAGCCATGAAGGGCGTGGATGTCGTCGTGCATACGGCGGCGGCGCTGCCCTTGTACAAACCCAAAGACATTTACACGACGGACGTGGACGGCACGCGCAATGTGATGCAAGCGGCGAAGCAAAACAATGTCGCGCGCGTGATTCACATTTCCAGTACCGCCGTGTACGGCGTTCCCGATCATCATCCGCTGCTCGAAACGGACAAAATGATTGGCGTGGGCCCGTACGGCGAAGCCAAGGTCAAAGCGGAAGAGATTGTCCAAGAATTTCGCGCGCAGGGCATGTGCCTTCCCGTGCTGCGTCCGAAATCGTTCATCGGACCCGAACGGCTCGGCGTGTTTGCAATGTTGTACGAATGGGCGTACGAAGGCAAAAATTTCCCCGTGCTCGGCAGCGGCAATAATCCGTATCAATATCTCGCCGTCCAAGATTTGTGCGACGCCATTTACGCCGTCGCGACGCTGCCGTGCGAAACGGTGAACGATACGTTCAACGTCGGCGCCAAAATATACGGCACGCCGAAAACGGATTTTCAAGCGGTGTTGGATCGCGCGGGACACGGCAAAAAAATCGTTGCCATTCCCGAGGGCCCCGCGATTTTCGCGCTCAAAGTTTTGTCCGCGCTGGGCCTCTCGCCGCTCTATCCGTGGGTGTACGAGACGGTCGGCAAAGAATCGTTCGTCTCGATTGAAAAAGCGCAAAAGGCATTTGGCTTTAATCCGCAATTTTCCAACAAGGACGCGTTGATTGAAAATTACGATTGGTACGTCGCCAATCGCGACAAATTCAAAAACGCGTCCGGCGTCTCGCATCGCGTGCCGTGGAAACAGGGCGCGTTGAGCTTGGCGAAAATTTTCTTTTAACGCGTCGGCCGCGCCCGACGCGAATCGCGCGGCATTTTTCATGCGCGCGCTTGGCGTTTCGGCGCTTTACAAACCATGAGTGAATCTCTCGTCGCGCGCGCGGCGTCTTTGGGCGCGCTCGCGCAATATCAGGCGGACTCGATTGTGAGTCGAACGTTGGTCAATAAACCGGCTGGCACGGTCACGTTATTCGCGTTCGCGCAAGGGCAGGCGTTGAGCGAACACACCGCGCCGTATGACGCGCTCGTGCAAATTCTGGACGGGCGCGCGGAAATAAAAATCGGCGGCGAAACGTTTTCAGTTACACAAGGCGAAGCCATCATCATGCCCGCGAACGTTACGCACGCGTTGAACGCGAACGAAAATTTCAAAATGCTGCTGACGATGATTCGCGCGTGACGAATGTTCGTCTTGCGGCAAAGAAAAAATTGCGCAATGCAAAACGCGTCGGACTTTTTTTTTTCCGACGCGTTATTATTTGGAACGAGTTTGCGCGCGCGAGCGTTTGTTTTATGCGCCGCGCTGTGGATTGGTTAGCGGACTGTCGCAAAAAAAACCGCAAGGAGAATCCTTACGGCAGTTGGGAGTGGGCGAAGCAGGGCTTGAACCCGCGACCTCTTCGGTGTAAACGAAGCGCTCTAGCCGGCTGAGCTATTCGCCCGATTGCGCCGAGAATGTAACATTGCCGCGTCACTTTGTCAAACTTGGAAAAGTTGTAGTACAATCTGCCAGCTGGCTGCGCGCTATTGCGGCGGAGAACCATGTTCACGAAACAAAAACTTTTTTACCTTGTCGTCACGACGCTCGTTATCGTTGGCGGCGCGATTCTTGGGTTTGCACGCGCGTTCGCCGCGCCGTACGCGCGCGATTGCGGCGGCGGCAACGCGGCAATTTTATCTCCGCACAGCGGCGCGACGGTTACGGGCGTTGTGCAAATCGAAGGCACCGCGTCGCTGGGCGACGAGTTTCAATACTATAAACTCGAAGTCTCGCCGAGCGGCGCCGAAGCGTGGAGCAATCTGGTCGGCGAAGCGCGCGAGCAAATTGTCAACGGGCAGTTGGGCGTGTGGGACAGCGCGAGCGCGGCGGACGGCGCCTACACCATTCGCCTGCGCGTGGTGGACCCGACGGGCAATTATTGCGAAGCGGTGGCGACGAATGTCAACGTCCAAAATTCGCTGCCGACGGCTGTGCCGACGCCGGAATTTACCATCACGCCAACCGAAGCGCCGCCGATTCAAAATGCAGTCCCGACGCCCGTGCCGACGGTTGCGGCGGCAGGCACGCCGACGGCGGGCCCCAGCCCGACGGCGATTCGTCCGAGCGTTACGCGCACGCCGGCGCCGGTGGGCGCGACTTTGGGCGGCATCGAAGTCGAACCCTTTGTGGATGCCCTCAGCGCGTTCTTGACCGGCTTGGGCCGCATTTTTGCTTTTGGCATGTTTGCGATGGGCGCAATCTTTATTCTGGTCGGCGTCATCTTTTTTGTGCGCCGCGTGTTGTGAGACGCCATGCCCGACATTGCCAACCTCCTCAGCGGTTTTTTCTCCAACCTGCCCGATTTGGGCGACGCGTTCGTTCGCGGCGCGCAGTACGCGTTGGGCGCGTTCATCTTGGTCGGAATGGCGTACGCGCTGCGCCGTTACTTGTAAATGCCTATCTCTACAAAATGGCTCGCGCGTCGTTTGGGGCGCGGCGACGCCGTGCTGGATTCGTTTGCGCCAATGAAACTCATCGCGGGGCTCGGCAATCCGGGAATGAAATACGCGCGCAATCGTCACAACGTCGGTTTCATGACGCTGGATAAACTCGCGCGCGCGGAACAAAAAAATTTTGAACGCCAACGCTTTAACGCGCAATTGTTGGAATTGAATTTGGCAGGCGAACGCGTGCTGTTGGCGAAACCGCAGACGTACATGAATTTGAGCGGCAGCGCGGTGGGCAAACTCGCCGCGTTTTACCGGCTCGCGCGCGCGGACGTGATGGTGGTGTACGACGATTTGGATTTGCCGCTCGGCAAAATTCGGCTGCGCGCAAATGGCAGCGGCGGGGGCCATCACGGCATGGAATCGGTCATTCAACGTTTGGGCGGCAGCGATATTCCGCGTCTCCGCATCGGCATCGGACGCCCCGACCCGAATCAAGATATCGGGCATGTGCTGGGAAATTTTCGCGACGATGAAATGAGCGTTTTGGACGATGCGTTGGAACGCGCGGCGCAAGCGCTGCGCGTGTGGGCGCGCGACGGCATTGTTCGCGCCATGAACGAGTTTAACGCCGCATGATTCCTGAATACATCTCGCCGCCGCTTGGTCTCGTATTGACCATCGCGTTCTGCGTCATGCTCGCCGGGCTTGGCATCGCGCGCTGGGCGCGGGTTCCATTGAAACCGACGTTTCCGCTCGTTCTGACGGCGGCGGCGTTTGTCGCGACGGGACTCTCGTTGGTTTATTCGTACACATTTCGCGGCGGCGATTATTTTTGGCGGCGTCACGGTTATCCGCATTATTTTTGGGGCGTCGGCGCGCTCGACGGTTTTCCGCAAATGACGCTCGGCAATCTGTGGGGAGGATTTGATTTGGGCCCGCTCGGTCTTTATGTTTGGGGCAGCGCGTTTTTTTATGCAAGCGTATTTTTGTGCGCGTATGTAATTCTGCGCGCTTGGCAAACTAGAACGCCGCCCGCGCAATGAATCTGTCTGGCTTGCTTGAACTTTTGAACGCGACGCCTGAATTTCAGGCGCTTTTGACGCGTCTGGAAAAACCGCGCGCCGCCGAACCGCTTCAGGTTCTCGATGCCGCGCGCCCGTACGCGCTTGCCGCGCTGCAACAGTATTGGGCGAACGCGGTTTCGCCCGCGCGCCCGCTCGTGGTCGTCACCGCGCGCACGGAACGCGCGAAACAATTGTGGGCGGACTTGACGGCGTGGAGCGCGGCGCCCGAACAGATTTATTTTTTTGCCGAACCCGACCCGTTGTTGTACGAACGCATGTCGTGGAGCGTCGAGACGACGACGCTGCGCCTTGCCGCGCTGTCGGCGCTGTCCGCGCCGCCCGCCGCGTTTGCCCCGCTCATTGTGACGACGATGCGCGCGTTGATGCTTCGCACCGCGGCGCGCGCGGAATTTCAACGGCATGTGTTTGCGCTCGCGCGCGGCGAAAGCGTTTCGTTGACCAAACTCTTGCGCGCGTGGAGCGAATTGGGATACGAAGCGGCGGCGGTGGTGGATGCGCCCGGTTTGTTTTCGCGGCGCGGCGGCATCGTGGATCTTTGGCTGCCTTCGCGCGCAAATCCCGTCCGCATTGAATTTGTCGGCGATGAAATCGAAACGCTGCGCGAATTTGACCCCGCGACGCAGCGTTCGGGCCGCATGATCGAGACGCTGTTGATTACGCCCGCGAGCGAAGCCGAGCTTGTGCGCGCGCCGCAAGCCGCCGCCCGCGCCGCCGCGTTGGATTTGTCCAATCTGCATCCCGTCGCCGCCAATACGTTCCGTCAAGATTTGGACGCGTTGGCGCAGTCGCGTCGTTTTCGCGGCATCGAATTTTATTTGCCCTATTTCGGCGAAACGGCGTCGCTGTTGGATTATTTGCCGGATCGGGCGCTGCTCGTGGCGGACGATTGGCAAGAACTCCAAGCCATGACGGAACAATTCGAGCGGCAAGCGGAACAGGTGCGCGCCGATTTGGAGGGACGCGGCGAACTGCCGCGCGGTTTCGCCAAACCGTATTTCACGTGGCAAGAATTGCGCGACAAGGCGCTGCGTTTGACGCGTTTGTTGTTGGATTATCGCGGCGTGACCCAAGCCGCCGCGCTGCCTTTTACGCCCGGCGAACGTTTTGGGGGCCAAGTGAAACGCGTGGTGGATGAAATGATGCGCGCGCGCGAACAGGGCGCGCGCGTGATTGCGGCGACGCGCCAAGCGGAACGACTGGCGGATTTGTTGCGCGCGCGCGATTTTTTTGTGACGCCCAAAACCGAAATTTTGCGCGCGCCCGACGCGGGGCATCTCGTCTTGGCGCAAGGCGCGCTGACGGAAGGTTTCAACCTCAGTTCTGGTTCCACAACGCTCGTTTTGCTCACCGACGCGGAAATTTTCGGTTGGGCGCGTCCCAAGCCGCGGCGGCTCACCGCCCAGTCCGCGCATCCGCAAGCGCCCGAAGCGTTTTTCGCGGATTTATCCCCAGGCGATTATGTAGTGCATATTGATCACGGCATCGGCATTTTTCGCGGTTTGGAAAAATTGGAATTGGGCGGACCCGATACCGAATATCTGCGGATTGAATACGCGCACGAAGATAAATTGTACGTGCCGGTGCATCAGCTGGATCGCTTGAGTCGCTATGTCGCGCCGGGAGGTCACAAACCGACGCTGCACCGACTCGGCACGGCGGAATGGGCGCAGGTCAAAGAGCGCACCAAAAAAGCCGTCGCCGAAATCGCGCAAGAATTGTTGGAATTGTACGCCACGCGCGAAATCGTAACGGGATACGCATATTCGCAAGATACGCCGTGGCAATATGAATTGGAAGCGTCGTTCCCGTATGTCGAGACGCCCGACCAGCTCATGGTGATTGACGCGGTGAAACGCGATATGCAGCAGAAACGTCCGATGGATCGTTTGGTCGTCGGCGATGTGGGATATGGCAAAACCGAAGTCGCGCTGCGCGCGGCGTTCAAGGCGGTGATGGACGGCAAACAAGTGGCGATTCTGGTGCCGACGACGGTCTTGGCGCAGCAGCATTTCAATACGTTCCGCGAACGGCTCGCGCCGTTTCCCGTGACGGTGGAAACGTTATCGCGTTTTCGTTCCGATAAAGAGCAGGACGAGATTGTAAAAAAATTGGCGGACGGCACGATTGATATCGTCATTGGCACGCATCGGCTCTTGTCGCGCGATGTCGCGTTCAAAGATTTGGGTTTGATGATTGTGGACGAAGAACAGCGTTTTGGCGTGCAGCACAAAGAGCGCTTGAAACAATTGCGCGCGCACGTGGACGTTTTGACGCTGACCGCGACGCCGATTCCGCGCACTTTGTATCTTTCGCTTGCGGGCGCGCGCGACATGTCCACCATTGACACGCCGCCGGAAGAACGTTTGCCGATTCGTACGTACGTCGCCGCGTACGACGAAGGTTTGGTGCGCGACGCGATTTTGCGCGAATTGGACCGCGGGGGTCAAACGTTTTTCGTTCACAATCGCGTGCGCGGCATCGGCATCGTCGCCGACCAATTGCGGAAACTGATTCCCGAAGCGCGCATCGGCATCGGTCACGGGCAGATGCGCGAAGACCAACTCGAAAGCGTCATGAGCGATTTCGCGGCGGGCAAGTACGACGTATTGGTCTGCACGACGATTATCGAAAGCGGCATTGACATTCCGAACGCCAACACCATCATTGTCAACAACGCGGACAAATTCGGTTTGGCGCAGTTGTATCAATTGCGCGGGCGCGTCGGGCGCAGCGCCGCGCGCGCGTTTGCCTATTTTCTGCATGACCGGCGCGCGAATCTTTCCGACGACGCGCGGAGTCGTTTGCAATCCATCGCCGAAGCGACGGAATTGGGCGCGGGCTTTCAATTGGCGATGCGCGATTTGGAAATTCGCGGCGCGGGCGAAATTCTCGGCGCGCGGCAGTCGGGACATATCGCGGCGGTGGGCCTCGATTTGTACGCGCGTTTGCTCGCGGGCGCGATTCAGGACGCGCGCGCGAAACTGGAGACGGAACACGGCAACGGGGCGCGTCCGCGCGCGCAAGCGGTGAATCCCGCGCAGCGTATTTTACGCGCGCCTTCGATTGATTTGCCCATCGTCTCGCAGATTCCCGAAGCGTATGTGGCGGACGCGGCGCTGCGCTTGCGTTTGTATCGGCGCCTCGCGGACGTGAACGACGAAAAACAGATTCAAGATCTAGAGCGCGAATTTCGCGAACGTTTTGGCGAACCGCCGGAGCAGACGCGGAATTTATTTTACGTTTTGCGTTTGAAATTGGCGGCGACGCGCGCGCAGGCGGCGACGTTGACGGTGGAGAACGGGCGCCTGATGACGCGCTTTTACAATGAGGATGCGGCGCGGGCAGAGCGCTTGAACAAGCAATGGGGACGGCGAGTGCGCGCCACGCGCGAACGCTTGTGGCTGGCGGGTCCCGACGAAAATCCGCAGTGGCGCGAACAATTGCTCCAAGTCCTCGAATTTTGCGCCGCCGACGCCTCGCCGGACGCCGGCTAACGCGCCGCCGCGTTTTGTTTTTTGCCCTACGCTGCGGCGCGCCTTTTTTGACGATTCGTAACGGCTATGTTATATTTGCCAACCGCAATACAAATTGCGACCATTCTGAGGAGGCAAGCACATAACAGACCGTCTGCGAGTCAATGAACAAATCCGCGCGCGCGAAGTGCGCGTGATTGATGATGCTTCGGGCAAACAAATTGGCATTCTGCCGCCGCGTGAGGCGATTGCCATGGCGCGGGAACGCAATCTCGACTTGGTCGAGGTCGCCGCCAATGCCAATCCGCCGGTGTGTCGTATTATGGATTACGGCAAGTTTCAATACGAGCGCACCAAAAAAGAACGCGAAGCGAAAAAAGCCCAAAAAGTTATCGAGGTCAAAGAAGTCCGCATCCGTCCCAAAACCGCCATGTACCATGTCGGTTTCAAATTGAATCGCGTGCGGGATTGGCTGAAAAAGGGCAACAAGGTCAAAATCCGTATCCTGTTCCGCGCGCGCGAAATTACGCACTCGCAATTGGGACGCGAGACGCTGGCGGAAATCGCCGGCGACTTGGCGGATATTGCAACGGTCGAACAAGCGCCGTTAATGGACGGCAAAAGTTTGGTGATGCTGTTGGGTCCGGGCCCGCACAAGGGCGGCGCCGAAGCGGCGCGCCGCGCGGTCAGTCATGCCCGCATCCGTCCGCCCACCGAGGAACAGCGCGCGGCAATGCCCGCGTCTACCAGCGTCGAAGACGCAACGGAATCGGTTGAGGAAACCACAGAATCAGTCGCATAGCAAGGTAGGGGCTGTGAAAATGAAACACGCCTCCCCCGGAGGCGTGTTTTAGTGTGTCAGCGCGTTCGCGTTGACGCCGGCGACCTTCCCTCGCTCACAGCCAAATTTCAAGTGGAAGGAGCAATATGCCTAAACTCAAAACGCACAAAGCCACCGCCAAACGTTTCAAACGCACCGGCTCGGGCAAATTGATGCGTCAAAACATGCCCAAGGGCCACTTGCGCCGTCGTCATGCCAAACGCAACAACCGCAAGCTGGATCGTTACGTCGAAGTGGAACTGCACGAACAGAAAAAGAAAATCAATCAATTGGCGCCGTACATTTAATTCCGCGCGCCGAACGCTGATGGGGTGGCAAGAGGATGCCTTCCCCGTCGTCACGATGCACGCATCGTAAGGAGAATTTCAAATGCCTCGCGTAAAACGTGGCGTCCCCGCGCGGGCGCGCCATAAAAAAGTACTGAAACAAACAAAGGGTCAAATCGGTTCGCGTCATTTACTGTATCGTCGCGCGCACGAAGCCCTGACTCATTCGCTCTTTTATCACGACCGGGACCGCCATGACCGCAAAGGCGAATTTCGCCGCTTGTGGATTGCGCGCATCAACGCCGCCGCGCGCGAAGAAGGCACGACCTACAATCAACTGATGCACGGCTTGAAACTCGCTGGCGTCGAGGTGGACCGCAAAATGTTGGCGGACCTCGCCGTGCGCGACGCGGGCGCGTTCAAAACGCTGGTGGACGTATCCACTCAGGCGCGCGCCGAAGCGAAACCGACAGCGTAAAATTTTGGGGCAGGGCGGAACCTGCCCCAATTTTTTTTTATCCCATGCTCACCAGTCCCGCCAACGAAAAAATAAAACGCGCGCGCGCGCTCGCGCAAAAAAAAGGACGCGACGCCGCCGGACAAATTTTGTTGGAAGGCGCGCGTCTGATTCACCAAGCGCTTCAGGCGGGCAACGCGCCGGCTTTGGCGTTTTACGAACGTTCCGCGTTTGACGCGGACGCGCGCGTGCGCGCGCTCGTCGTCGCGCTGCAAAAACAATCGCGCGAAGTGTATCCAGTGAGCGCGAACGTCCTGCGCGCGTTGGCGGACACGGAAACGCCGCAAGGCATCGCCGCCGTTTTTCCGATGCCGCGCCGCGCGCCGCCTGCCGCGCCGGCGCTCACGCTGATTCTTGACCGCATCCGCGACCCCGGCAATCTCGGCACGATTTTGCGTACGGCGTGGGCTGCCGACGTCAACCTCGTTTTGTTGGCGCCCGAAACGGCGGACGCGTTTAACCCCAAAGCGGTGCGCGCGGGCATGGGCGCCCATTTTCATTTGCCAATCATTGCCGCGGCGTGGGACGACATTGCCGCGCGTGCGCAGGCGCTCCCGCGCATTTATTTGTCCGACGCGCGCGGCGCGGTGAACTATGCGCGCGCGGATTGGACGCCGCCGCTCGCGTTGATTGTGTCCAACGAAGCGGACGGCGCGAGTTCCGCCGCGCGCCAACTTGCCACCGCGTCGCTGGCGATTCCGATGCCCGGCTCGGCGGAATCGCTGAACGCCGCCATCGCCGCCGGAATCCTGCTCTTTGAATTTCTCCGCGCCGCTTGAAACCTATTTCACGCTTTGCTATAATTGCTTCCAATGTCTTTATTCCCCGACGCGCTGAAATCGTATCGCGTGTATTTTCTGATGTTTGTTTTGAATCTCGCGATTGTGGCGGGCGTGATTTATCTCTTGCGCCGCGAGACCGCGCGCCCCGTCGTGGTGACGGCTCTGCCGACGCGCGCGGCGCGCGCCGAAACCTCTGCCGCGCGCATTAGCGTCACGGTCAGCGGCGCGGTGAATGAGCCCGGCGTGATGCAGCTGGCGAGCGGCGCGCGTTTGGCGGACGCGCTGCAGCGCGCGGGCGTCAAACCCGAAGCCGATTTGAGCAAACTCGATTTGACGCGCCCGCTCAAGGACGGCGACAAAATCGTGGCGCCTGTGAAAAGCGCGGATGAATCCGCCAATCAAAATGTGGCGCCGCCGACGATTGCGCGAGCGACTGCGGCGAACGCGTCGCCTGCCGCGGAGACGCCCCGCGCCAAACTCAATCTCAATACCGCGACGCTGGCGGAATTGGACGCGCTGCCCGGCGTTGGCGCGACGTTGGCGCAGCGCATTTTGGATTATCGCGCGCAAAACGGCGCGTTTCAATCCATTGAAGACCTCAAGAACGTCAAGGGCATCGGCGACAAATTGTTTGACGACCTCAAAGAACTGGTTACGGTCCAATGAAGCAAAATCCATTCTCTATGCGCGCGCTCGCCGCGCGTTTTCGTTCGCCGGCGGCGTGGATCAATCTCTTGCTGATTTTTGTGCCGATTGCGCTTGCGGTCGAGCTCGCGCACGGCAATCCGACCGTTTTATTTATTACGTCGGCGCTGGGCATTATTCCGCTCGCCGGTTTATTGGGCGAAGCGACGGACGCGCTCTCGGTCAAAGCGGGCGACAAAATCGGCGGTTTGTTGAATGCGACGCTCGGCAACGCGGCGGAATTGATTATTACGATTGTGGCGCTGCAAGCGGGTTTGCTCAATGTGGTCAAGGCGTCCATCACAGGTTCCATTCTCGGCAACTTGCTGCTCGTCTTGGGGCTGTCGCTCTTGGCGGGCGGCTTGAAAAATGGAACGCAATTTTTTGACCGCCGCGGCATCTCGGTCATGATGACGACCATGACGATTGCGATTATCGGTTTGGTCATTCCGACCATGTTCAGTTCGGCGATTGAAGCGGCGAACCACGATGCGGTGGAATATCTTTCGATTGGCGTAGCCATCGCGTTGATGGCGAGTTATATTCTGAGTTTATTTTTCACCTTGCGCGGCGGAACGCACGGCGAGATTGCCGCCCAAGCCAAAGAGACGCTCGCTCCGGCGGAACACGGTTTGCTGGGCGATATGCGCATCGCGTTGGCGGTGTTGGCAGGCGCGGTGGTTTTGATTGCGTTTCTTTCGGAAATTTTGGTCGGCGCGGTCGAGCCGCTCGTGGAAGCGCAAGGGCTTTCGGAATTATTTATCGGCGTGATTGTGGTGCCCATTATCGGCAACGCGGCGGAACATCTCGTCGCGGTGGAAATGGCGCTCAAGAATCGGATGGAATTAGCCATCGGCATCGCCGTCGGTTCGAGTATGCAAATCGCGCTGTTTGTCGCGCCCGTTCTGGTTTTCGTCGCGCTGCTGTTCGGACAGCGATTGACGTTGGTGTTCAATCAATTTGAAATCGCGGCGCTGGTTGCGGCGGTGTTGATTACGGCGTTGATTGCGCTCGACGGCGAATCGAATTGGCTCGAAGGCGCGCAGCTGTTGATTGTGTATATCATTCTCGCCATCGCGTTTTTCTTTTTGCCGAACGGCGCGGCGGACGTGCAGGCGTTGTTGGGACGCTGAGCGCGATGTATTCGCGGAAATGGTTTGAAACGTTTCCAACAGCCCTTTGCGGGCTGTTTTTTTTGCGCCGCGCAATCCAAGCAAGGAGGTGAAGCATGTCGAACGTTACCTTTCCCTCGCGCGAAGCGATGCGCCATTTGCGCGTTCCGTTCGCGCGCGCCGATGTCGTACTCTTTATCGGTTTTCTGGCGCTGCTCATTATTGTGACGTATGTGGGCGCGGGTTTGTTTGTGCCGTTTGTGCCGTATGTCGCCGAACCGCCGCCCATCAATCTCGACCCGCGCTACTTGCCGTACTATCTGGCGCGCTCGACAATGCGAATGTTCATCGCGCTTTTCTTTTCGGTCATTTTTACGTTTGTCTATGGCTATATTGCTGCCAACAGTCGCCGCGCCGAAAAGGTGATGATTCCGCTTTTGGACATTTTGCAATCCGTGCCGGTGCTTGGTTTTTTATCCGTGACCATCACGGGGTTCATCGCGTTGTTTCGCGGCAGTTTGCTGGGTTTGGAAGCCGCCTCCATCTTTGCGATTTTTACCGCGCAAGTGTGGAACATGACTTTTTCGTTTTATCAATCCATGCGAACCGTCCCGAACGAATTGCTAGAGACGACCGCAATCTATCGGCTGCCGCGCTGGCAGCGTTTCACCAAATTGGAAGCGCCCAACAGCGCCATCGGTCTGGTGTGGAACATGATGATGAGTTTTGGCGGCGGTTGGTTTTTTGTCGCGGCGAGCGAAACGATTGTGGTGCTCAATCATCAATACACCTTGCCCGGCATCGGTTCGTACGTGACCGAAGCCATCGCGCAACAAGACATGACAGCCATCTTTGCCGCGATTATTGCAATGGCAATCATGATTTTGTTGATGGACCAATTGGTGTGGCGTCCGCTGATTGCGTGGACGAATAAATTCAAGTACGAACAAAGCGGCGGCCACGATGCGCCGCGTTCTTGGCTGCTCGATTTATTTCGCCGCGCGCAATTGCCCGCGCGAATTTCGCGTTTGCTCGCGCCCTTTTGGGAAATGGTTAATCAAAGATTGAGCGGTACGGCGCGCGGCGGACAAAATACAGAAATGGCGCGCACGCCGCGCAAGCCGTGGCGCTATGCCGATCTCACGTTCAATCTCGCGGTGGGCTTGGTGGTTCTCGGCTGCGTGCTTTTTCTCATTCAATTTATTTTCAGCGAAGTGGGCGTGGCTGAAGTGGTCGAAACCTTTGGTTTGGGTTTGGCAACGCTGCTGCGCGTCGTGATTTTGGTCGTCGGCAGTACGTTAATTTTTGTCCCGCTCGGCGTGGCGATTGGATTCAATCCGCGCCTCGCGCGTCTCATTCAACCGTTCGCCCAATTCATGGCGTCGTTTCCCGCGAATTTTTTATATCCGTTTATCACGCTCTTTTTGATTACCTACAGCGTCAGTTTGAACGTCGCCAGCATTTTGTTGATGGCGCTCGGCGCGATGTGGTACGTTTTGTTTAACGTTATCGCGGGCGCGCAAAGTGTGCCGAATGATTTGCGCGAAATGACGGCGAACATGGGCGTACACGGTTGGCAGCTGTGGAAACGCTTGATTCTGCCAGCGATTTTTTCCGCGTGGGTCACGGGCGCGATTACGGCGTCCGGCGGCGCGTGGAACGCGAGCATCGTCGCCGAAACGGTTTCGTGGGGCGACGTTACGCTGACGGCGGTCGGTTTGGGCGCGTATATCACGCACGCCACCCAGCAGGGCGATTGGCCCCGCATCGCGCTCGGCGTTGGCATGATGAGTTTATTCGTCGTCGGGTTCAATCGCCTCTTGTGGCGGCGGCTCTATCTGCTCGCCGAAAGGAAATTCACGTTGGGTTGAGGAGGGAATGAACATGGCAAGTCAAATCAAGAGTCCGATTATTCAAGCGCAAGAAATTTCCAAGACCTTTGACCTTCCCGACGGCAAAGGCGAATTCACGGTTTTGGATAAAATCAATCTGACGGTGCAGACCGGCGAAATCGTCGCGCTGCTCGGACGCAGCGGCAGCGGCAAAAGCACGCTCCTGCGCATCCTCGCGGGTTTGATTCCGGCGACGCGCGGCGCGGTCCATTCCTCCGGCAAATTGGTCACGGGCCCCAATCCCGACGTCGCGATCGTGTTTCAAAGTTTCGCGCTGCTGCCGTGGCTGACCGTCCAAGAAAATGTGGAACTTGGTTTGGAAGCGTTGGGCGTCGCGCCGCAGGAACGCCAAGAACGCGCGCTCAAAGCCATTGACCTCGTGGGTTTGGACGGCTTTGAAAGCGCGTATCCCAAAGAATTGTCGGGCGGAATGAAGCAGCGCGTCGGTTTTGCGCGTGCGTTTGTCAAAAATCCGCCGATCCTCTTTTTCGACGAACCCTTTAGCGCGCTGGACGTTTTGACCGCCGAGAACCTGCGCGGCGAAATTACCGATTTGTGGGAGCGCGGCGCTTTTCCCGCGCGCAGCGTTTTGATGGTCACGCACAATATCGAAGAAGCGGTGACGCTCGCCGACCGCGTGCTGATTCTCGGCGCGAATCCGGGACACTTGCGCGGCGAATTGCTCATTGATTTGCCGCGTCCGCGCGATCATAACGAGGCGCGCTTTCAAGAATTGGTGGACCGCATTTATATTTTAATGACGAATCCCGAAATGCAAGTCCAAGACGTGATACCGCCGACGGAAAAGAAAAATGACATGCGCTTTCCGCCGCTGCCGCACGCGCGCGTGGGCGGCATCAGCGGCTTGTTAGAGTTGGTGGACGAACGCGGCGGCAGCGCGGACCTCGCGGAACTCGCGGACGAACTGCGGCTCGAAGTGGACGATTTATTGCTCATTGTGGACGCGGCGGTGCTGTTGGATTTTGCCACGCTCGAAAACGGTCAGGTTAAATTGACCGACGACGGGCGCGCGTTCGCCGACGCCGACATTCTGGCGAGCAAAGATATTTTTCGCAAACAGGTCATGGAGCGCGTGCCGTTGATTCAGATGATTACGCAGACGCTCAAGTCGCGCAAAAGCGGTTCGATGCGCGCCGCCTTTTTTGAAGATATTCTCGATGAACATTTTCCCGCCGACGAATCCGAGCGCCAATTCAAAACGGCGGTGGATTGGGGCCGCTATGCGGAATTGTTTGAATACGACGCGGTGGGCGGTTGGTTGACGGCGACGCGTTAAGCGCGCCGCGCGAATTTCGATCTGGCAATGTCCAAGCGTGAATCTTTTATCCCCTATCGCGAATCTGCCGCCGACGTTCTGGCGCATTTTCACAGCGACGCGGCGCGCGGTTTGAGTTCGGACGAGGCGCAAGCGCGGCTCGCGCGCTTTGGCAAAAACGAATTGCCGCACGCGCCGCCCGATCCGGCGTGGAAAAAATTTCTCGCGCAATTTCAAAATCCGCTCACCACGTTACTTTTCGTCGCCACCGTGATTTCGCTGCTCGCGTGGGCGATTGAAAATCAGGGCGGCTTGCCGTACGAAACGCTCACCATTTTGGCGATTGTGATTTTGAATGCGGCGCTGGGATACGCGCAAGAGAATCGCGCGGAACATGCCATCGCCGCGCTGCAAGCCCTGTCCGCGCCGCATGCGCGCGTACGCCGCGACGGGATCACGCAAACGATTCACGCCGCCGAGGCGACGCCCGGCGATATTTTATTGCTTGAAGAAGGCGACACGCTGCCCGCCGACGCGCGCGTTTTGGAAGCCATCGCGCTGCGCGTCGCCGAAAGCGCGCTCACGGGCGAAAGCGCGCCGGTTTCCAAAAAAAGCGAACCGCTTGCCGACGAAGCGGGCATCGGCGACCAATCCAATATGGTGTTTAGCGGCACGGCGGTGGCGTCGGGGCGCGGGCGCGCCATCGTGACGGCGACGGGCGCGGCGACTCAAATCGGCAAAATTGCGGGAACGCTTCAGGCACAAAAAGACGAGCCGACGCCGCTGCAAAAAGAATTGGATCATGTCGGCGGCTTGCTCGGCAAAATCGTCATTGCCATTGCGGTGGCGATGGGGCTCTTGCTCTGGCTTGTCAATCGCGACGCACATTCGCTGACCAATGTGATTGACATTTTGCTGCTCGCCGTTTCGCTCGCGGTGGCGGCGGTGCCGGAAGGTCTCGCCGCGATTACGACGATTGTGTTGTCGCTCGGCATGGCGCGCATGGCGAAACGCAATGTGATTGTGCGAAAACTGAACGCCGTCGAAACGCTCGGCTCGACGACGGTGATTTGCAGCGACAAGACCGGCACGCTGACAAAAAACGAAATGACCGTGCGCGCGGTCTTGATACCGCAAGGGCGCGTGGATTTGACCGGCAGCGGTTATGAACCCGTCGGCGAATTGACGCACGCGGGAAAACCCGTCGCCGACGCGCAGACGCGGGAACAGGCGCGGCGTCTTTTGCGTTTTGCGGCATTGGCGAATAACGCGGCGCTGATTCAGCAAGACGGACGTTGGACGATTCAAGGCGACCCGACCGAAGGCGCGCTGTTGGTCGCCGCGCGCAAAGCGGGCATCGGCGAAACGGATTTGCAGGCGCGCTATCAGCGCATCGGCGAAGCGCCGTTCTCGTCGGAACGAAAAATGATGTCGGCAGTTTTTACGGACGCGACGAACGAGGAACGCATTGCCGTCGCGTCCAAAGGCGCGCCCGATGTTTTGTTGGCGCGCTGCGCGGCGGAACGCGTCGGCGACGTGGAACGCGCGCTGACGCCCGAACGCCGCCGCGAAATTCACAAGACGATTGACGCGCTAGCGCGCCAAGCGCTGCGAACGCTCGGCGTCGCGTATCGCTATTTGGAGCGTCAGGCGGTTACGGACAATCTGACCGCAGAGCAGGAAACGGAATTGATTTGGCTCGGCGCGGTGGGCATGATGGATCCGCCGCGACCCGAAGCCAAAGAAGCGGTGCGTCTGGCGAAACAAGCGGGCGTGCGTTCCATCATGATTACGGGCGATCACCCGACGACGGCGATGGCGATTGGCCAAGAGTTGGGAATTTTTACGGCGGCGTCGGCGGACGCGGCGGACGAACGCGCGTTGCCTTTGGTTGTGACGGGCGCGCAATTGCAAAAAACCGACGACGACCATTTGCGCCAATGGGTCGCGCGCGCGGCGATTTTTGCGCGCGTCGCGCCCGAACACAAATTACGCATCGTGCGCGCGTTGAAAGCGAATGGCGAAATCGCGGCCATGACCGGCGACGGCGTGAACGACGCGCCCGCGCTCAAAGCGGCGGACATTGGCGTGGCGATGGGCATTACGGGGACGGACGTTGCCAAAGGCGCGGCGGATATGATTCTCACCGACGATAATTTTGCCAGCATCGTCGCGGCGGTGGAAGAGGGGCGTTCGATTTTTGCCAACGTCCAAAAATTTTTGCGCTATCTGTTATCGTCCAACATCGGCGAAGTGCTGGTGATGTTTTTCGGCGCGCTGTTGGGCGCGCGCATTGGTTTATTGCCCGAAGCGAATTCGCATATCATCGTGCCGCTGTTGGCGACGCAGATTTTGTGGATCAATTTATTGACCGACGCGGCGCCCGCGCTCGCGCTCGGCGTCGAGCCGCCGGACCGTGCGGCGATGCGCCAGCCGCCGCGCGACCCCAAGACCAGCGTCATTACGCGTACGATGTGGTTTGATATTTTTTTCGTCGGCGCGATTATGACGCTCGGCGCTCTTGCGGTGATGGACGCGTCTTTGCCGGGCGGCTATTTGGGCGGAACGAGCGGAACGATGGCGTACGCGCAAACGATGGCGTTCACCACGCTCGTCTTTTTTCAATTGTTCAACGCGTTCAATGCGCGCTCGGACGAATTGTCCGCGTTCGTCGGATTGTTTCGCAACAGATGGTTGTGGCTCGCGCTTGGGATTTCGTTATTGCTGCAGATTGCCGTGATTTATGTTCCGTTTTTGCAGACCGCGTTCTCGACCGTGCCGTTGACGCTGACGGATTGGGCGATTTGTATCGCGGTGGGCAGTACGGTGTTGTGGCTGCGCGAATTGGTCAAAGCGTTTCAAGGCAGGCGCGCGAACGCGTGACGCGTTTATTGGAATTACACCGCGCGCGGCGCGCTGCCCAAGACCGCGCGCAAATCGTCGCCTTGCCGCACGGTGTAGGCGACGATGCCGCTCGCGACGAGTTCGCCGACGACGGGCGCAAAATCTACGCCGATGCCGAACGAGCGCGCGTCAATCAAAATGACGACGAGATGAAAACCGCGGCGGCGTAAATCTTGCGCGTATTGAATCCACGCGGGTTCGGGCGAGGGCGTGACGAGGATGAGCGTGACGCTGCGGTTTAGGGGCGCGGTTTCGCGCGCAATGAACGAGGCGAACGCTTCGCTGCCGTTCGCTTCCGCGACGGCGAGCATTTCCAGCAGACGCGTCAGTTGACGTTCGCCGCGGTCCGGCTGCGCGTACAAGTTTTCCTGATTGGACGCGACCAAACCGACGGCGCGCTGTTTGTCCAAAAAGTATTTGGCGACCGATGCGACGCATGTGACCGCGTACTCTTCGGTGTTGGGCGCAATGGGCGCAATCTGTTCCGCTTTGGCTTGGAACATCCACTCGCCTTCGACCTCGCGCTCGTACCACGCTTGTTCCCACCACGTGCCGGCATGGATGCCGCGTTCCAAATCGAGCAGAATCCACACATCCGCCGTCGGGTCGAGTTCAAATTCTTTGACGATCAAACGGTCATAGCGCGCGACGGATTTCCAGTGGATGCGATTGTACGAATCGCCGGGCGCGTATTCGCGCGTGCCGGAAACGTTGGTCGTGACATGATGCGTGCGTTGAAAACGCGCGTCGCCGCCGCGCAGATTGCCGATGCTGGGAGCGAACTGCGGCAAATCCAAAGTGAGCGGATAGACGACCAGCGCGCGTTCGGTTTCGGGCAGCGTGCGTTGAAATACAAACAAACCGAACGGGTCGCCGCTTGACGCGGTGATGGGCCCCAGACGAAAACGCCCGCGCAAGCGGCACAACGAACGCACCAAAAAGGCGTAACGAACGCGCGGCGACATGGCGGATAATACGCGACCTACGGGATGACCGGGCATGTTGCCGCCGTCCACCAATTCCAGCCACAGTTTTGGAAGATGCCCCGTGCTGACGACGGTGATGCGCTCTTCGACGATTTTGCCGACTTGGGCGCGCAGCGTCAAAACCGTGCGTTCGAGGCGAAACGCTTGCACGCTGTAGAGCGCCCACAAGAACGCGGCGGCGACGACGAGCAGAATCAGGTACGAAAGCCGAAAAAAGATTTCGTGATTTGTCGCGACGGCGAGGTTTGCCAGAATCGCCCAAATCAAAATCAAAAGCCACACGCGCCGCAAGTTGAGAATGAAACCGGAGCGGCGATAGAGCGCGCGCACGCGCGCGACCAGAGCCCTCACGCTATCTCACCCGCGCTCCCGGCACCGGAACGCTGTTCACAATTTCGTTCACAATCACGCGCGCGTCCACGTGTTTCAAACGCGCGGCGGGCGAAAGGATGATGCGATGCGCCAGCGTCGGGTCGGCGAGCTCTTTGATGTCGTCGGGCGAAACAAAATCGCGTCCGCGCAGCGCGGCTTTGGCTTGCGCCGTTTTCAGTAACGCCAAAGAGCCGCGCGGCGAAGCGCCGAGATAAGCGTCGGGATGCTTGCGCGTCGCTCCGACCAACGCGACGATGTATTCTTGAATCAAACGGTCCACGTAAATTTCCTTGACCGCCGTTTGCGCCTGCAGCAGGTCGGCTGCGCTGACGACTTGGCGCACCTGTTCAATCGGATGCACGCGCTGCTGCGCTTGCAGCATGAGCGCCTCTTCGGCGGGCGCGGGGTATCCCAAATGAATCCGCATCATAAAGCGGTCGAGCTGCGCTTCGGGCAAAGGAAAAGTGCCTTCGTATTCAATCGGGTTCTGCGTCGCCAACACCAAAAAGGGCTGCGGCATCGCGTACGTCACGCCGTCCACCGTCACCTGGCGCTCTTCCATCGCTTCGAGCAGCGCGCTCTGCGTTTTCGGCGTCGCGCGATTGATTTCATCGGTGAGGACGATTTGGGCAATGATGGGGCCCGGACGGAATTCAAACTCGCGCGTTTGCTGATTGAAAATGCTCGTGCCGGTCACGTCGGTCGGCAGCATGTCGGGCGTGAATTGAATGCGGCGAAACGTGCAGCCGATGGATTTGGCGAACGCGCGCGCCAACATTGTTTTGCCGGTGCCCGGCACGTCTTCAATCAAAACGTGACCTTGACACAATAACGCAATCAACGCGAGTTCGATTTCACGATGCTTGCCCAGAATAACCTGTTCGACGTTTTCGCGCAGTCGTTCCGCCAAAGCGCGAATCGGTTCGACGGCGACGCGCGCGCGCCGCGTGTCGTTTGGAGAAAGGGTTGAACTCAAAGTCATGACATCCTCAATGCGACGCGTCCATTGCGCGCGAAATTGCGAATCAGTTCGCGGATGAAACGGATATTTTCAAAGTAATCGTCCACGCGGATATTTTCATCCGGCGCATGACCGCGCGAATCGGGATAGCCGCAGCCCGCGCTCACGGCGGGGATATTGAGCTGTTGGCACAATTCGTACATGGGCCCGCTGCCTGACGCGGTGGGATAGACGACGGGCTCGCGGTTGTACGTCGCGCGCGCGGCGGCTTGCGCGGCGCGCACAATGCCGCTGTCGAGCGGCGAACGCGCGACCTGCTCGCCCGCTTCGGTGACTTGGATTTCAATGTCGTCAAAACCGCGCGCGTCGAGATGTTGGCGCAGCAATTTCAAAACGACGTCGGGCGTCTGGTTCGGCACGAGCCGAAAATCCAATTTCACGAACGCGTGATTGGGCAGAACGGTTTTGCCGCCGGGCCCCGTGTATCCCGAATGGATTCCGCAAATCGTCACGGTCGGCGTGAAATACAATTTTTTCACCGCGTCCAAATCGCGCACGCCGTTGATAAATTGTTTGACGCCGAATTTTTTCAATTCCAAATCCGTGTCAAACGGAATGTGCGCCGCGGCTTCCAGCTCGAGCGCGTTCGGTTCGCGCACTGTTTCGGCGTAACCGTCAATCGTAATTTCATCGCGTTCGTTTTTCAAGGTGGACAGCGCCCACACCAAACGCCACGCGGGATTTTCTACAATGCTCGCCGCGCCCGAATGTAAATCGCGGTTCGCGCCGTGCGCGTGCAGTTCGATGTACACGATGCCTTTGAGGCCGCAGATAAGCATCGGATTTTCGTGCGAATCTTTGGCGCCAAATTCCCACAAGCAGCCGTCCGCGCCCTCCAGCCGCGCGCGCTGCGCGCGGACGAATTTGCCGAGATTCGGACTGCCGATTTCTTCTTCGCCCTCAATCACCCATTTGATTTTTAGCGGCAGCGCGCCTTCCGTCGCCAGCCAACTTTCGACGGCTTGGATTCGCAAAAGCAAATCGCCCTTGTTGTCCGCCACGCCGCGCGCAAAAAATTTGCCGTCGCGCAGCGTCGGCTCCCACGGCGGCGTCGTCCACAAGTCCAAGGGTTCGGGCGGCTGCACGTCGTAATGATCGTAAATCAAGAGCGTTTTGGCGCCGCTGCCGATTTCGGCGTACACCACCGGAAAACCGCCCTCGACGGGAATCAATTGGGTCTGCGCGCCGATTTTTTGCAGACGCGCTAGCACGAGGGCTGCCATTTCGGACATGCCCAGATTTTGCGCGGCGACGCTCGGCTGCGCGGTAAAAGCTTGTAATTCCTTCAAAAAGCGTTCGCGGTTGTGCGCGACATATTCGTCAAAAGTTGGCATATATTCTGCTCCACGTCAAATCGAATTTAGAGACCTTGAGGCAAGCCTGGCGTCGTCCGATTTCGCCCCACTTTTCACGGCGCATTATACCCCCCCTTGCGCGATTTTTCAGATTGTATAAAATTCTGCCATTCCCAATACGGGCGCAGTGTAATTTCAAATATGAACGCAGTGCAATCATTCCAAGCGCGGCGCAAGCGCCTTGCGTGCGCCGCCGGCATCGCCGTTTTATTTTTCCTCTTTGCTCTGCTTGCAAAAACTTCCGCTTCCGCAATCGCGCTAGCCGAGACCCCGCGCGCGGATTTGGAATTGACCGTCGCGCCATCATCCGGCGAGTTTGTCGCAGGCGAAACGTTTTCACTGCGCTACACTCTTTTGAATCACGGTCCGGACGCCGCCGCGCGCGTAAATTTCCGCGTGCGCTTGCCCAAAAACGTTGTGGTGGAGAGCGTCGAGGTTGCGCGCGGGCAATGTACGTTACCGGCGGGCGCGCGCGGCGCGGCGCAATGCGTGTTGAATCGCCTCGCCGCAAACGCTTCCGTCGCCATCCTCGTCCGCGCGCGCGCGGTTGGCGGCGCCGCCGCAAAATTTCGCGCGCGCGCTGCCGCACAGACCGCCGACGCAAACCGGCGCAATAATCGCGCCGTCGCCACGCTGCATCGCAAACTCGCGCCGTCTCAACCCGAAGCGACGCAGGCGCTTTTGACGGTCAATGATTTATCCGACACCGACGACGGCGACTGCAATGGCGCTTCGGGCGATTGTACCTTGCGCGAAGCGTTCAACGCGGCGAACGCGACGCCGGGCGCAGATACCATCCATTTCAATTTTGCCGCCCCCGCGCCCTACCTGATTATATTGGGTTCGCCGCTGCCCGCCCTGATTCACCCCGTAACGCTTGATGGAACTTCGGAACCGGATTGGGTTTCGACCGCGCCGCCAATTATTGCGCTCGACGGCGCCGCGACGCTTGGCGATGGTTTGATTCTTGACAGCGGTTCGGGAGGGAGCGTCGTCAAGGGTTTGGTGATTCAGAATTTTTCGGGCGACGGGATTGTCATTCGCAGCAATGGCAACTCGATTCAGACCAACTGCATTGGCACGACGCTGGGCTGCAATGACAATGGCGATAATCGAAATGGCATTCGCATCGAGTCCGGCGCGTCAAGCAATGTGATTGGCGGCACACGCGTTTCGGCGGATCGCTGCGACGGCGATTGCAATGTGATTTCTAGTCATCGCAATCCATATTACGGGTACGGCATTTGGGTTCTCGACGCGGGCAGCGATGGCAACATAATTACGGGCAATTTTATCGGCGTCACTTGGAACGCCAATGCGCGCTTGGCGAATACTGTCGGCATTTTGATTCAAGACGCGTCGGACAATCTCATCGGCGGACCGAATCACAGCGCGGGCAATTTTGAGGACAACGTTATTGCGGGCAACAACGAGTACGGCGTCGCGATTCACAACGCGACCAATAATAAAATCGTGGGCAACCGCATCGGCAATCAAGTTAGCGAAGCGGTTGATGTGAGCAATCGCGCGGTGGGCATCGAAATCCGCGATTCGGACGGCAACGTCATTGGAACTGCCGCGCCCGGCGAACAAAACATCGTTACGGGCAACGGCTCGGACGCTATTGTGCTTGCCAACGCCAAAAGCAATACCATCACGAGCAATCGCATTGGTACGAATGCGGCAGGCAGCAATAAAATGATTGACAGCGGCACGCTGGCTGATATTCAAAACGGCGGCGACGGCATTCTCATCATCGAAGGCGTTGGCGCGTCCACCGACAATACGATTCTCGGCAACGTCGTCAGTTACAACGGTAACGTCGGCATTGAAATCAACGGCGGCGCGAATACCGGCAATATCATTCGCGGCAATTTTATCGGCGTCCAATTTCCGTCAGCCGCGCCGTATGTTGATTTGGGCAACGCGGACGACGGCATTGCTATTCGCGCGGCAGCGGCAGCCACGCTGAGCGTGACGATTGGCGGCACAACCTTTGCCGACCGCAACGTGATTTCCGATAACGGCGGCGCCGGTATTTCCTTGTTTCGTTCGAATGATAATTTTATTCAGGGCAATTATATCGGCATGGCGGCGGACGGCGTGACCGGTTTGGCGAATGGCGGCGATGGCGTCACCCTGATTGACAGCAGCGCCAACTTGGTTGGCGGAACCGCGACGACGGGCGGCGGCTGCGACAATGGTTGTAATATCATCGCGCACAATCTCGGCAATGGCGTGTATGTCCAAGCGTTGGACACAACGCCCGCGCACTGGAATCGCATTAACGGCAATTCCATCGGCGGAAACTCGCTTTTAGGCATTCGTCTCGTGTCCGGCGCAAATTCCGGCAATGATTTACAGCCCGCGCCCGTCTTGACGATTGCGAGTCAGGGCAGTACGCGCGTTTTGGGCAGTCTCGCCGCCGCCGCGTCAACAACGTATCGCATCGAAATTTTTTCCAGCCCGGCGTGCGACGGTTCCGGTTTTGGCGAAGGCGAATTGTATCTGGGCTTTGGTTCGGTCACAACCGACGGTTCGGGCAGCGCCGCCATTGACATTACCGTTCCGCCCACCGCGCCTTTGGGCGCCGCGATTACGCTCACGGCGACTGATCCGAACGGCAATACTTCGGAATTTTCCAATTGCGTCGCAGCCGGACCGCCCACGCCCACCAACACGCCGACGGATACCAGCACGGCGACGGCAACGCTCACGCCGACGAATACCAACACGGCGACGGCAACGCTCACGCCGACGAATACCAACACGGCGACGGTAACGCAAACGCCGTCAAGCACGGCAACGCCGTCAAGCACGGCAACGCCGTCAAGCACGGCAACGCCGTCAAGCACGGCAACGCCGTCAAGCACGGCAACGCCGACGAGGACATCAACTGCAACCAGAACTAGAACCGCGACGCGCACGCCGACCAATACGCTCACTTTGACGCCTACGGGTCCGACAAAAACGAAAACGGCAACGCCGACGCATACGCCGCTTACGCCGACGCGCACGGACACGCCGCCGAACGGCAATAACAATCCGACCAAAACGTTCACGCCAACGCTTCCGGCAGGCGGTTCCACCAACACGCCCACGCCAACCATCGCGACGGTCACGCCCGGAATTTTTGTGACGAATACGCCGACGACGATAGGAACTGTTGTCCTCGGTACCGCGACGCCGACGACGGTAGGGGGTACGGTAACGGCAACGGGAACGCCGCAGCCGTCGGTCACGCCGGCGGTGTTGGCGACGAATACGCCCACGCCCAACGTTTCCGCGACATCCGTCTCTGCCACGCAAACCGCCCAAGTCATTACCTTGACGCCGGGCGCGATGCAAACCGTTATCGCGGGGACGCAGACCGCCGCCGCGCAAACGCAGACCGCGCGCGCGGCGACGCGGACGGTTGTGGCATTGAGCGTCACCGAAACGCCCGGTACGCCCACGCGCGGCGGCAATGGCACGCCGACGCCTACGCCGACCTCAACCGCCGTCGGCGGCGCGCCGTTCGGCGTTGGCGGCGATTTTCCGTTTATTCGCATCGGCGGCTTGGCGCAATTCAATCTCACTTGGTGGGTTGAGCATGTCAGCACGCCCACGCAGGCATTTAGCGGCGGCTTGGCAAAAATTCTGCCGAATCTCTTGCTGGCGATTTTGCTCGCGCTGCTGTTTGGCTTTTTTGCCAATCTGCAAAGCAACACGCTCGAAGAACACGAACGGGAAATCAGCGGTTGGTTCGCGCCCGTCACGCAGCCCTTTGCCGCGGCGATGGCGGCGGGCGCGGCGTTCAGCGCGAATCTGTCCGCGCGCGGCTTGAGCTGGCTGGCGGAAGGTCTCAAGCTGCTCGGCGTTCTATTTGTACTGGGCGTGATTTTTTCTTTTCTCGACCCGAGCTTTAGCTTGACCAATCCGAGTTGGCTCTTGATGGTGGTTGCGGTGATGTTGAGCGCGGGTTTGGTGGGCGTGATTGACGACGTGGTTGTGGTCGCCTATTCACGGCGGCACGGTGGCGGCGGCACGCTTGGTTTGAACGGCAGCAATTTTGTGATTGCGCTCGGCTCGATGATTGTGTCGCGCGTGATCGGTTTGGCGCCGGGCATTATCTTTGGCAGCGCGGGCAGCGCGCAGGGCGATTTGCGCGGCAAGCCGGAAACGCACAGCTTGTTGGGTTTGGGCGCGGTGGCGGCGCTCGCGTTGACCGCGTGGGGCGCGTCGGCGTTGATTCCGCCGACGGCGGGCGCGAGCTTGTGGTTCGCTACGCTGGCGATTCTCGTCTTTGCGGTTGGCATTCAAACGCTCTTTTTTGAAATGATTCCGTTCGGCGAGAGCAAGGGCAGCGATATTCTAAAGCGCCACAAATGGCTCTGGATGGCGGGTTTCGCTGGCGCGACCTTTTTGTTTGTCCAGACGCAGCTCAATCCTGAAGGCAGTTTCGTCGGCGCGTTCAATCAGCCCAACATGTGGCTGTTGATTGCGATCACGCTCGCTTTTTGCGTCATGAGCGGCGGCGTGTGGTTTTATTTTTGGAACCGCGAACGGAATGGGAAATAAAAAACTGCGCCGCTAAAAGCGGCGCAGTTTTTTAATATGCGCCCAGCTCGTGCAATCGTTCGTCGCTGATGCCAAAGTGATGCGCGATTTCATGCAGCAGCGTGTGGCGAATGCCTTCGGTCAACGCTTCGCGCGTGCGATAGTATTGCATCAACGGCTGGCGATACAAACTGATTTTGTCCGGCAAGACCATGTTGTATCCCGACGTGCGTTCGGTGCGCGGGATGCCGTGATAAAAACCCAAGAGTTGGCTAGGATGCGTGATGCCCGCCAACTGCATCGTTTGCCCATCGGGATATTCTTCTACTTGGATGGCGAAATTTGCCTCGTCGTTCAAAAAATCTTTGAACTCTTGCGGCAGCCGTTCCATCGTTTCGTCAATGATGTCGTAAAATTCTTGAACGCTCAATTCATGCGCCATGCGTTCCGCCTTGCGCGTCGCGCGACAAACGAAAAAAATACCACAAGAGGCCGGTGACGGACATGCCGTCAAAAATTTCATTGCGCGCCAACATTGCGCGCACCGCGTCCGGCGCGAACCAGCGCGCGTCGTCTATCTCATTCGTATCTTGAATCGCGCTGATTTGTTCCAACGCGCGCGCGATGAAAAAAATAAATTTCTGGTTGCCTGAACCGTTCGACGGATGAAAATGTCCGAGCTGTTCCCACACGGCGGCGCGGTGTCCCGTCTCTTCACGCAGTTCGCGCGCGGCGGCTTGCTCCGGCGTTTCGCCTTCGTCCACGCGGCCCGCCGGCAATTCCCAATCGCGCGTGCGCGTCGTAAAACGAAATTGATTCACCAACAAAATATGCCCGTCCGCGCGCACGGGAATAATGCCGACGGCGGGCGTGTGAAAATCAATCCAATGCCACCCGCGTCCAATCGAACCGTCCGGCAGCTCCAAGTCCGAGCGCTGAATCGTGTACCAATTGGTTTTGAACGCGGGTTCGCGTTTTAATTCATCCCACGCGCTCATGTTTGCCTCGCGCTTTTTTATGCGTCTTTGCCATTTTCGTGGCGCCAGCGGTCACATTCGAGGTGTTCGGTGCGGTTGAGGGCGAGAATGTGCCAGCGTTGTTCCTGCCAGCGCAAAATGTGAATGCCGGTATTTTCGGTATCGAGCGAAAAAATGTGATTGCCGAGGATAGTGCGGAGAATGGTGCCCATCGTGCCGCCGTGCGAGACGACGCCGATTTGCGCGGCGCTTTCAAATTGGTCCGCGTGGCGCGTTAAAATCCATTCCAAGCCGCGCTGCACGCGCGTTTGAAAGGCGGCGTATTGCGGCGAAATGTCGGCGGGCGCGACGCGCGCGGACGTTTGGAGCAAACGGGTCGGCGTCTCAAAATGCGGCATTTGAAAACCGTAATCGTATTCAAATTCGCGCAGCTCGCCCAGCAGCGTAACGTTTTGCAAGCGCAGCTGCGCGTTGATGATTTCCGCCGTATCGCGCGCGCGGATATACGTGCTGGCGTACAGCGCGTCGAGATGAAATTGCGATTGACAATAGACGCCCGCGCGGCGCGCCTGTTCGCGGCCCCACGCGGTGAGCGGCGCGTCCGCGCCGCCGGTCTGGTCCACATTGTATTGCGATTGACCGTGTCGTATCAGAATCAAATCCATAATTCAGTGTATCCAATTCGGCAGCCACAAACCTGCGCTGCAAGCAAATAGACCGCCTAAAAAAAGGGCGGCGGCGAACCACAACAGTTTTGTCGCGTTGGGCGCGCGCCGTTCGAGCGTCGCCGTCGCGGGCGCGTCGGGATTGTAAAACACCGTGACCAGCGCGCCAACGGGATACGCCGCCAATTGTTTTTCCGCTTGGTCGCGCGCGGCGCTTTTGGCGGGCGCGCCAAAATACAATCGCTGCGCCACATATTGCGTTCCGTCCGCAAAGTACGTGTACGCCACGTTTGGCACGTACCACACGCGAGCGCTTTTGGGATTTTCGTCGTCCGCCGCCGAGGACACAAACGATTTAATAATCATGCCTTTGGCGCTCGTCCATTCGCGCGCGTTCATGGCGGGGCCCGCCTGAATCAAGGCGATGACGAGCAGAATCAGCATGACAATCAACGCGCCCGTGCCGACGAGCAGCGCCAAAAATTGCAAAAACGCGACTATGACAGAATCCATGTTTTATTTTCCCGACAGGGGCAATGGCTGAATCGCCCCCGCTAATCATCGCCAATCAAAATTTGTTCGCCAAACTCCATCGGCTGCGCGCTGCTGATGAGACCCTCTTGCCATTGCGACGGCGCGTGCCGCCGGCTGAGCCATACGCCCGCCGCCCAAATTACGCCGAACGAGACAAAAATCGCGCCCAACGCATAGGCGACAAAATGCGGGCTATACTGATCGGCGGCGACGCCCGTCATAAAAGTAGAAAAGGCGAGCGTCAACGTCAGGATGCCCAAATCCATCGAAAAGATGCGCCCGCGAATGTAATCGGGCGTGAGCTGTTGTAACAGCGCCGAGCTCAACGTCCAGTTGCTGCCCCAGCCCATGTGCGCGCAAAAAACGCATGCCATCGCCAAGCCAATCGTCGGCGCCAAGCCGAAAAGAAAATAGCTGATGCCGATGCTGAGAAAGCCCAGCACAATAAAGGTCTGCGCGCGTCCGATTTTGCCGCGCACCAAACGCCCGATAATCAGGGGCCCCACCAAGATGCCCGCGCCGCGCGCAAATTGCAGCAAGCCCACGCCTTCGGCGCCCTTGTCAAACACTTCAAAGGAAAAAACCGTGAGCAATAAAATTACGCCGCCCGCGAGACCGCCCCCCGCTTTGACCAGCATCAGCCAAAAGACTTGGGGTCTTTGACGCGCATAGCGAAACCCTTCGACAAAATCCGCAAAGGGATTGAGCTTGGCGCGCGTGGGCGGACGTTTTGCATTGACCGCGCCGCGAATGCGCCAGATGAAAAACGCCGACGCGAAAAACGAAAATGAATTGAGCACAAAGGCGATATCGTTGCCGACGGTCGCCACTGCAATGCCGCCGACGAACGTGCCGATTGCCAACATCGTGCCCCACGTCGCGGAGCTCAACGCGTTGGCGGTGAGCAATTGGTCGCGCCGCACCAGATTCGGAATGGACGCATTCAGCGCGGGATTGAAAAAACTCGCAAAGGTGACGGACAGCGTTTGAAAAACATACACCATCCAAATTTGGTCCGCCGTGCGAACCAATAACAGCGATAACGCCAAACCCGCGCGCACCAAATCCATCGCAATCATGAGTTTGCGGCGGTCAAAGCGGTCCGCAAAAGAACCGGCGATGGGTACGAGAAAAAACGCGGGCAGGTTGGAAGCGATGATGGCAAGCCCGGCGGCGAGACCCGAATTGGTTAACGTAAAGACCAACGTTTGTACAGCGATAAATTCAAACCAATCGCCGAGCAAGGAAACAATTTGTCCCGAATAGAGTTGGCGATAATCGCGGTTTTCAAAGAGCAGCGCGACATATTTATTTTCAGTCAAGGCCATGCTACGATTGTAGCATAAATGTTATTTTGCCCGTATCGCGCCGCCCAAGTTGGGTGCATTTCATTTTGGGGGCGGGATTGACAAGCGATTAGAATATCGCGTGCGATGAAATTCATCGCCACAAATTCACAAGTCTGCCTATGCAGACTAACGTGCGAAGGCACGTTTCGTGTTTTCGTTGCTGCGAACTTTGTTCGCAACGAATTACGATTCGCCCGAAATTCGCGTCAGGTCGCAATGAAATTGAATCAACTGTGGCGTATAATTACGTTCGAGACGAGGAGGAATTTACATGCTTACGACGGTTATGAATTTGACGACGGCGAATTTGGATTTTTTGCGGCAAACGCTCGGCGCGGAAAACGTTTCCGACAACCGCGCCGACCGCGCGTATCACGCGCGCGACCAGTCGTTTCATCACGCGCAGCTGCCCGCGGCGATCGTATTTCCCGAAAACGTCGCGCAGGTCAGCGCGGTTTTGAAATACGCCAACGCGGAAAAAATTCCCGTCACCGCATGGGGCGCCGGCACGAGCATCGAAGGCAATTCGATTCCGGTCGCGGGCGGCATCGTGATGGATTTTTTGCGGATGGATAAAATTTTCCAAGTGTACGCGGACGATTTCCAAGTGGACGTGCAGCCGGGTATCAAATACAAAGACATGAACGCGAAACTCGCGGAACATGGCTTGTTCTTTGCGCCCGACCCCGGCGCGAACGCCAGTCTCGGCGGCATGATCGCCAACAACGCGGCGGGGACGCGCACGCCCGGTTACGGCGCGACCAAAGACAATGTGTTTCGGCTCGAAATTGTTTTGGCGAACGGCGACGTGATTCATACGGGTACGCGTTCCAAAAAAACTTCGTCCGGTTACGACCTCACGCATTTATTCATCGGTTCGGAAGGCACGCTCGGCGTGGTGACGCAAGCGACGCTGCGCCTGCATCCGATTCCCGAGCATTTCAGCGCGGCGGTCGCGTCCTTTGAAACGATTGCGGACGCGACGCGTTCCGTCGCGGCGATGATGGGCGCGGGTTTGAAACCGGTCGCGTTGGAATTTATTGACCCCGTGACCGCGCGCAATCTCAATACGACGGGCGAATTTCAATTGCGCGAAAAACCGACGCTGCTGCTGGAATTTCACAGCGCGACCACGCAGAGCATCGAACACGAACTCGCGCTCGCGCACGAGGTGTGCCGCGACAACGCGTGCGTCTTTTTTGAACAGGGCGTGGGGCGCGCCGAACGCGACCGTTTGTGGAAAATGCGCCATTCGACGTACGAGGTGATGGTGCGAAATTATCCGGGCGTCGCGTTTTTGATTTGCGATGTCGCCGCGCCCGTGTCGAAATATCCCGAACTCGTCGCGGCGTGCGAACGCGAAATCAACGCGCTGGGTCTCGCGGGCGCGTCAATGGTGGGTCATGCGGGCGACGGCAATCTGCATCCGCTCGTGCCGTACCTGCCCGACGACGAAGCGAGCCACGCGCGCGCGCTGGGCGCGCTGGGCAATATGGTGCGCGTCGCGCTCGCGCTCGGCGGTACGGCGACGGGCGAACACGGCGTCGGCTTGGGCAAAATTCCGTTCATGGCGGCGGAACACGGCGCGAGTTTGGAGGTGATGCGCGCCATCAAAAAACTTTTGGACCCGCACGGGATTCTGAATCCCGGCAAAATGTTTTGACGGAAAGCGCGGCGCGCTCTCGTCGCGTGACGCATAAAAAAATTTGGGCGCGGTTGCATTTTCACGCCGCGCGCTTATAATTACCGCGATTCATTCGGAATTAAAAAACATTTGCGCGCCGAATTTTCGGCTCACGCATGGTTGCTGCCAAAGTAAAAATCATTTTGGCACGTGATATTGCGACGAGTTAAATTCTCGGTAAGCAAATGTTTTTTGTTTGTCAAGGCGATGAATTTATGCGTCCGCCGCGCGTGACGGTTAAATTCGCCGCCGCAAATCATTTATGCCGCGCAAAAGCGAAACCACTCACCGTGCCGAGCGCTCGCCGCAGCGTTCGCGCGCCGCGCGAGCGGAACGAAACGGCGTTCGCTCCACACCGCAGGAGGGGGCGCGGTTGTGGTCGAATCAAGAGATTGCCGCGCTGTTGAAACGCATCGGCGATATTTTGGCGATCGAGGGCGAGAATCGTTTCAAAATCATTGCCTATCAGCGCGCGGCGGATGTGATTGAACGTTCGTCGCACGGCGTCCAAGACGCGTGGCAGGGCGATCCCGCGAATTTGCGCCGCATAGACGGCGTGGGCGAAGCGATTGCGGAAAAATTGGACGAACTGTTTCGCACGGGGCAGATGAGTTATTACGAAAAAATTCGCGCGCAGATTCCCGAAGGGCTGGTCGAGCTTTTACAAATTCCCGGCGTGGGCCCAAAAACCGTGTCCAAGTTTTGGCACGCATACAATATCACCACGCTCGACGGTTTGAAAGAGGCGTTGACGGACGCGGAGAAAAATTTGCCGGGCTTGGGCGCCAAGACGATTGAAAATTTGAAACAGGGCATCGGCGCCATCGGTTTGCATACGACGCGCGTGCGGCTCGCCGTCGCCTTTTATTTTGCCCAAGAATTGATGGACGCGCTGCAAAACGCGTGCGGCGGCGCGATTGAAAAAATTTCGCCCGCGGGCAGTTTGCGAAGATTGCGTCCGACGATTGGCGACATTGATTTGCTCGTCGCGTCCGCCGCGCCGCAAAAAATTATTGACGCCTTTGTTCAATTGCCGCAGGCGCGCGAGGTCTTGGCAAAGGGCGACACGAAAGCGTCCATCGTCGCGCACAATGGGATGCAAGCCGATTTGCGCGTGTTGGAACCGCAGCGTTGGGGCACCGCGCTGCAATACTTTACGGGCAGCCGCGAGCATAACGTTCGCATCCGCGATTTGGCGTTGAAAAAAGGTTTGTCGCTTTCGGAATGGAGCATTACGCGCGTCAAGAGCGGCAAAGAAATTTTGTACGACAGCGAAGAAAAAGTGTACGCCGCGCTCGGCATGGCGTGGATGCCGCCGGAATTGCGCGAGGCGGCGGGCGAAATCAAAGCGGCGTTGAAAAATAAATTGCCGCAGCTCATTCAATTGAGCGATCTCAAGGGCGATTTGCAATGTCATTCCAAATGGAGCGACGGCGGCGCGACGATACGCGAAATGGCGGAAGGCGCGCGGCGGCGCGGTTTGAAATACATCGCCATCACCGACCACTCGCAAGGGCTCGGCGTCGCGCGCGGTTTGGACCCGAAACGCACGCGTCAGCAGTGGCGCGAGATTGACGCGCTGAACGCCGAATACGGCGGCGCGTTTCGCGTGTTGAAAAGCGTCGAGGTCGAAATTCGCGCGGACGGCGCGTTGGATTTGCCGGACGATTTGCTCGCGGGGTACGACATTGTGCTGGCGACCACGCACAGCGCGCTCAATCAACCGCGCGAAAAAATTACCGAACGCGTCGTGCGCGCGCTGCGTCATCCGTTCGTAGATATTTTTGGACATCCGACGGGGCAGCTCATCGGCACGCGCGAACCGAGCGCGTTGGATTTGAACGAAATTTTCCGCGTCGCTTTGGAAACCGGAACGATTTTGGAAATTGACGGCAGCAGCGAACGGATGGATTTGAACGATGTGAACGCGCGGCGCGCGGCGGAACTGGGTTTGAAATTGGTCATTGACAGCGACGCGCACCATCCCGACGGCTTTGACGATTTGTATTGGGGCATTGCGATGGCGCGGCGCGCGTGGTTGACGAAACAAGACGTGTTGAATACGTTGGAATGGGACGCGCTGAAAACGCATTTGAAACGAAATCGAGGAAATGGATGATGGTTGATTTATGAGCTCGGCTTGCCGTCGAATCAAAGGCACAAAGCATAAATCAAAAATCACGAATCAAAAATGACCATGACTGTTCTCTCGCGCGAACTCCGCGCGGGCAGCGACGACCTCGCGCGCGTCATGCGCGCTTTACTGGAACACACCGACGCTTGGCAGGTCGCGGGACGCGCGAACGTGCCATTCGCCGATTTGGTCAATATCTTGCAGCAATTGCGCGACCATGACGCGTTAGAATTTCGCGGTTCGCAATTGCTGCTCACGCGTCTGGGCGCGGAATGGGCGCGCGCGCTGCATGTCGCGGCGGCGGAACCGGTGACGTGCCAAGCGTGCGCGGGCAGCGGTTTTGAATTCGAGCCGTTCGCGCAGGCGTACGCGGAATTTGTGCCGCTGCTCGCGCAGCGACCGCCGGCGGAATCTACGTACGACCAGGGCGCTTTGACCGCCGAATCCGTTTTTCGCCGTCTCGCGTTCATGTACGCGCAAGGCGATGTCGCCGCTAAAAGCATTTTGCTTTTGGGCGACGACGATTTATTGAGCGTCGCGCTCGCGCTCACGGGGCTGCCGCGCGAAATCGTGGTCGTCGAAATTGACCCGCGCCTGTGCGAATTTATTCAGCGCATCGCCGAAAGCAAGCAATTGAACGTGCGCGTGATTCGGCACGACGCGCGCGAAAAATTGCCGAGCGCTTTGCGCGCGCATTTTGACGTCTTTGTCACCGATCCGTCCGAGACGATTCAAGGGCTGCTGCTGTTTGTGGAAAAAGGTTTGGCGATGCTGCAGCCCGGCGGCGCGCACGCGGGTTATTTTGGCGTCACCCTGATCGAAGCGTCGCTGCACAAATGGAATTTGTGGGAACGGCATCTCTTGCAAAATCACGCGCTCGTATTCACGCACATTAGCGAACCGTTCAGCGCGTACGCCAAAGGCGACGAGGTGGGCGGCGCGGTCAAGGTGAATTTCGAGCCGCTGCGCGAACCGTCGGACGCGCCGTGGTATCGCGCTTCGTTTTTTCGCCTCGAAACGCTGAGCGAATTTGTGCCGCCGGTGGATTACGATTCCAATCCGCGCGATGAATTGTATCAGGACGCCGAATCGTTGGAAGAGGCGTGGCTCGTTTTGGCGAATGGCGCGGCGCAGTCGCCGATTCCGATTCCGCAAGAATTTTTGAACGCGTCGGCGCAGCGCGCGGCGCAAGCGCAATACGGTTTGGGGCGGCACATTATCGCCGAATTTTGGAACTGCGAAAACGCGCAATCCGAAACGGGGCTCGCGGACGCGATTCAAGACGCCGTGCGCGGCGCGCGCGCGACGCTGCTCGATCTCAAAGTGCGCCGCTTTTATCCGCAAGGGTATTCCGCCATCGCGCTGCTCGCGGAATCGCATCTGAGTTTGCACGCTTGGCCCGAACTCGGTTACGTTGCGCTCGACGTATTCACGTGCGGCGAAGCCGACCCGCAAAAGATCGTTCAAGCGTTGGAAGCGCATTTCAAACCGCACGATACCGAGTATCTCAAAATTCCGCGCGGCAGATTGAGAACGCGCGCGCCCGAATTGGAAATTCAATCCTAACGCGCTTTTGAATTTTGAATTTCTGATTTTTATGCCCATGTCCGAATATCAAAATCTCAAATCCAAACTGCCCGACCATATTACGCAAGGCGACGTAAAAAAAATACTCGCCGCGATTCTGTCCGAAAACGCGCCGTGGGATTGGTTCACGCGCGCGCGCATCCCGTTCCCGTTCGCCGTACGCATTTTGCGCGAATTGCAAAGCGCGGGTTATATCACGTTTGCGAACGACAAGACGCAATTGACGGCGCGCGGGCAAACGCTGGCAAATGAATTGCACGCCGCGGCGGAACCGGACATGACGTGTCCGCGCTGCGCGGGCAGCGGTTCCGATTGGGGCGCGCTGCAAAACGTTTTCGAGCGCTATGTCGAAATTTATAACGCGCGCCCGCGCAACGAAAATCCCGAATTCGACCAGGGCGCGATGACGCCCGAATCGTTATTCCGCCGTCTCGCGCTGATGATTCACATGGGCGATTTGCAAGGCGCGCGCGTCGTGAATTTGGGCGACGATGATTTGGCGAGCGTGGCGATTGCGTTGACGGGTTTGGCGGAGAGCGTTACCGTTCTGGAAATTGACGAACGCATCGCCGAATACCTTCGCGCGGTCGCGCAGAAGCACAATTTGCCGCTCACGGTGTATCATCAGGATTTGACGCAGCCGCTGCCGCAGAATTTACTCGGCGCGTTCGATACGTTTGTGTGCGATCCGCCCGAAACGGAACAGGGCTTGCTTTTGTTTGTCGAAAAAGGTCTGGCGCTGTTAAAAGCGGGCGACGCGCACGCGGGGTATTTTGGCGCGACGATTATGGAAGCGTCGCTGGCGAAATGGGCGCGCTGGCAGAAACGATTGCTGAATCAACACGAAATCGCGTTCACGCACCTTTTGCCGCCGTTCACCGAATACGCGCCGTGGCCCGACGAGCAGCCGCTGCCGGACATTCCCGCGTTGGCGACGTTGGCGGGCCGCCCGTGGTACCGCTTTGCCTTTTACCGTCTCGAAACGCTGCCCGCGTTTCAACCTGCCGCCGATTTCAAAACGGAACTTTCGCAAGCGTTTTATTTTGATTACGAGGGCTATTACGAAGCGTTTTCGAAAGCGTGATAGCGATTGACAAGATGCGCCGACGCATCTATCATAGTCGCCGAGGTCCAGCGATGATCATTTCTCCCGCGCCGCCGAAAGGCGAAATCAAATATCCCGAGAGCGACGGCAAACCGATGGCAGAATCCGACATCCACATCGAGCAGCTCATCAATCTCCGTTTTGCGCTGCGAACGTTTTTCCGCGAACGCGCGGACGTCTATGTTGGCGCGAACATGTTTTTGTATTATACGGAAGGCGATCCGCACGATGTGGTCGCGCCCGATGTCTTTGTCGTCATTGGCGCGCCGAATCGGCTGCGCCGCACGTACAAAGTGTGGCAGGAAAACGGACACGTGCCGAACGTGATTTTCGAGATCAGTTCTGAAAGCACGCGGCGCGAAGATTTGTACTCTAAACGCGGTTTGTACGCCGATTTGGGCGTACAGGAATATTTTCTCTTTGACCCGTTGGGCGAATACCTGACGCCGCGTCTGAAAGGATATCGCTTGCAAGACGGCGCCTATGTTCCCATCGCCGACGAACCCTTGACGAGCGCGGCGCTGCAATTGCAATTCCGCGTCGAGGGTTCCAATCTGCGCGTGCATGATCCCGCGCGCGGAATGGATTTGCTGTATCCCGACGAAGAAGAGGCGGCGCGTCAAATGGCGGAAGAACGCGCCGAACGTGAAGCCGCCGCGCGTCAAATGGCGGAAGCCGAAGTCGCGCGGCTGCGCGCGGAATTGGCAAAACTGCGCGGCGCGCAGGACTAAACGCTGCCGCGTGAAACTGTAATCATCCCGCATCGCGCGATGTGGGATGATTTTTTATGCGCTTTTCGTGTTATAACCCATGTTACACAGTCCGTCACATTTCAATTGTTGGGATACAGTTTACGCAGATTTACGCGGAAAAAGAAATGCAACGTTCGATCGTGAAAAAGCTGCGACCTCTGCGACGGCTGTGTCCAAAAATGCGCCTGTAAATTCCGGACGGATACTTTTTGTCGGCAAAGCGCGTAACATGAGTTATAATTTTTTATATGAAACTGTACAACACCCTTTCGCAACAACTTGAAGCGTTCGACCCGCGCGCGCAGACGACGCGCTTGTACGTTTGCGGCGTCACGCCGTACGATACGACGCATCTCGGACACGCCGCCACCTATTGCGCGTTTGACGTTTTGATTCGCTATTTGGAATATCAAGGCGGCACGGTCGTCTTTACGGAAAACGTCACCGACATTGACGACGATACGATTCGTGAAGCGCCGAAACGCGGCACGACTTGGCGCGACTTGGGCAATTATTGGACCGCGCATTTTATCCGCGACATGATTGCGTTGAATGTGCGTCCGCCCGATTTCTATCCGCGTGCGACGGATGTGATTCCCGAAATTATCGCGTTCGCGCAAACGCTGCTGGAAAAAGGTTTTGCGTACGCGTCGGGCGGCAGCGTCTATTTTCATGTGAACGCGTATCCGCAGTTTGGGCAGCTCTCGCACATTCCGCGCGACCAGATGTTGGCGATTGCCAATCAGCGCGGCAATTTTCCCGACGACCCGAAAAAACGCGACCCGCTCGATTTTGTTTTATGGCAAGCGCAAGCGCCGGGCGAACCCGCGTGGGATTCGCCGTGGGGGCCCGGGCGCCCCGGGTGGCACATTGAATGTTCCGCGATGAATTACAAAACTTTTGGGCCCGTCATTGAAATTCACGGCGGCGGCGCGGATTTGGTTTTTCCGCATCACGAATGTGAAATCGCGCAAACCGTAAATTTCACGGGCGAGAGCTATTTTGCCAAAATTTGGATGCACGCGGCGATGGTGGGGTATGAGGGCGAGAAAATGTCCAAGTCGCTCGGCAATCTCGTCATGGTGTCCGAACTGCTGAAAAAATATACGCCCGACGCGCTGCGTTTATATCTGGCAACACATCATTATCGCGCGCCGTGGGAATTTACGTATGCGGATTTGGATTTTAGCGTTTCGCAATGTACGCAATTGACCCAAGCGGCGCGGTGCGAGGGCGGCGGCGGGCGCGCGATGGATTATGCGTATGCGCGCGCGCAATTTGAAGACGCGTTGGCGGACGATTTGGATGCGCCGACGGCAACCAGAGTTTTGTGCGCGTTCAGCGAAGCGCTCATCGAACATGCCGACGCGCGCCGCGACGTGACCGCCGCGCAAACGTGGCTGCGCCGCGCGGCGAGCGTTTTGGGTTTGCGGCTCGACGCGGCAGAGCCCGAAGCGCGCGTGCGCGCCGGTTGGGAACGACACGGCTTGCGTTTTCCATCGGCTTGACTTGCGCCGCGCGTCATAATTTTTTATTCGGACGCGGAGCAACACGGATGAACGCGGAAATCATAAATCATAAATCCTACAAATACTCGTTCGCTTTTCTGCGTTTCAATTCGTCCACGATTTTTTTTACGTCTTGCGCGTGGGCTTGTGGACAAATCAACAGCGCGTCCTCCGTGTCCACCACAATCATGTCTTCCAGTCCGATGGTGGCAATCAAACGCCGTTCGCCGTAAATGAGCGACGTACGCGTATTGACGCCGATGTGATTGCCCTGCACCGCGTTGGCGTGCGCGTCGTGCGGCATCAGCGCGTATAACGCCGTCCAACTGCCGACGTCGCTCCAACCCGCGTCCAATGGAATCATTGCGACATGCGCGGCGCGTTCCATGATGCCGAAATCCAGCGTTTCGCTTTCCAGCGCGTGCCACGCGGCGTCCAAGCTGGGCGCGTCAAAGCCCGCCGCGACGATGGTTTGTAATTGCGCGAGCGTTTGCGGCATGTGCTGCGCGAACGCTTCCAAAATGGCGTCGCCGCGCCAAATGAAAATGCCGCTGTTCCAAAAAAAATTGCCGCGTTCGAGAAATTCCTGCGCGGTTTCGAGATTGGGTTTTTCGCGGAACCGATGCGCGCGAAACGCCGCATGGTTCTCGAGGGCAAGCGCTTCGCCCGCTTCGATATAGCCGTAACCGGTTTCGGGGTAGGTGGGCGTGACGCCGAGCGTGACCAGATAATTTTGCCGCGCCAGCGTGATGGCGGCGCGCAGCGCGTCCAAATACGCGGCGGGCGTTTGAATCACATGGTCGGCGGGCAAAACAAACGTAATCGCGTCGGGGTCGCGTTCGCGCAGCAGCAAGGCGACGAGCGCGGCGGGCGGCGCGGTGCCGCGTCCTTCCGGTTCGCCGATAATTTGCGCGGGCGGCGCGTCGGGCAATTGTTCGCGCACTTGCGCCACATATTCGCGGTTCGTGACGACGAAAACGTTTTGCGGCGGAATCAACGACGCGATGCGGTCATACGTTTCTTGCAGCATCGTGCGCGTCGAAACCAAATCGAGCAGTTGTTTCGGATTCAGCTTGCGGCTGCGGGGCCACAAACGCGTCCCCGAACCGCCGGCGAGAATGACGGCGTAAAGATGAGACATGAAAAAATTCCGAGCGCAAAGCAAGTTTCAACGCGACGGTTTTGTCGCGTTGAGCTTTTAACCGGTCATTCGGCGGAATAATTTTCCCGCGGTTCGCGCGCCAAAATATAATTCATCCCGCCCATTTGCGTGACCATGCCTTTCAATTCCATCAGCGCGAGCGTCGAAGTGACTTGGGCGATGGGCAAACCGGATTGTTGGCGCAATTCGTCCACATGCACCGGGTCGGCGGAGAGATGTTGGAGCAAGACCGCTTCCGTCGCGTTTGACGGCACGACGGCGCGCGCTTGCTGCTTTTCCGCAATCATCGTCAGATTCAATTCTTCTAAAATATCTTGGACGCGCGTGACGAGTTTGGCGCGGCTTTCGCGGATGAGTTTATTGGGCCCCTTGGATTCGCGGCGAAAGATATTGCCCGGCACGGCAAACACTTCGCGGTCTTGCTCCAGCGCGAATTCGCACGTAATCATCGCGCCGCTCTGTTCGTCGCCCTCGACCAATAACACGCCGAGCGCCAAACCGCTGATGATGCGATTGCGCGCGGGAAAATTCGCCGCGTCCGGTTTCATGCCGACGGGATAATCGCTGACGAGCGCGCCGCGTTCGACGATTAGACGCGCGAGTTTCGCGTGTTCGGGCGGATAGATTTGGTCAATGCCGCAGCCCAATACGGCGATTGTGCGCCCCGGCGCGTCGAGCGCGGCGACGTGCGCGGCGGCGTCCACGCCGCGCGCCAGTCCGCTCACAATCGTCATTTTATTTTGCGCGAGTTCGGTACACAACAGGCGCGTGATTTCTTTGCCGTACGCGCTGGCGCGGCGCGTGCCGACGACGGCGAGCGCCCAATCGTCTTCGGGCGTCAACTTGCCTTTGATGTACAAGAGGGGCGGGGGCTGCGGAATTTCTTTCAAGCGGCGCGGATACGCTTTGTCGTCCCACGTGAGAATGGCGTCGCAGCGTTTGTACGCTTTTTCCGTTTCCGCGTCGAGATTCATCTCTCGGCGCGCGGACAGCAAATTTTCCAGCGCGCGTTTGTCGAGTCCGGCGCGTACGAGTTCGAACGCGCCGGCAGTCCACGCGGTTTCTAAATCGCCGAAAAAATCCAGCAAGCGCTGCAGCTTGGCGGGCCCAATGCCGCTCACGCGATTGAAACCGATGAAATAACGAATATCCGCCACGCCGCGAGGATACCACGCCGCAATAGGCGTGTCAAACCTTTGACGTTTATCAATCAACCAAACCCGGCAGCAATGCGACGGTCATGGTTTGGGCGGCGAGGTCAATTTTTTTTACGACGCTCTTGATGGCGGGGAGCAAAATTTCTTTGCCGTCGGGCGTCCGCACCAGATAAACGTCGTTCGCGCCGGTTTCGAGAATTTGCTCGATTGCGCCGAGCGTTTGCGCGTCGTCCGTCACGACGTTCAGCCCGATGATTTGGTGATGAAAGTATTGCCCTTTTTTCAGTTTGGCGGCTTCTTGCTCGGGGATTTGCACGAGTTCGCCGCGCAGTTTGGCGACGGCGGCGTCGGTATCGTAACCGGTAAATTTGAGGAGGGCGTACCCGGAATGTAAACGCGCGCGTTCCACGGGATACGCGCGCGGCGGCGTGCCTAGATAAAGCGTTTTATGTTTCAGCAAGCGAGCGGGGTAATCGGAAAGGATTTTAATTTTAACGTCGCCGCGAAAACCCCACGGTTTCAAAACTTCGCCTACGACGAGGTAGCGTTGTGTGTCGTCGGACATCAATCTCTGTAAGGGCGAAGCATTCCCGCACGCGCGTTAGTGTGCGCGCGCGTATGAAAATGCTTCGCCCTTACCGCGTTTCACGCGTGATGCAGCGCTTCGGCGTTCGGATGGCTCACGTTGCCGTTCGCGTCCAAAATTTCTAACGTGGCGCGTTTACCTTGACGCACGGCGGCAATGCGCACGAGCGTGCGTAACGAATTGACGACGCGTCCGCCTTTGCCGATGATGCGCCCCATATCTTCGGGCGCGACTTGGAGCTCGACATTGACCGTATGCGCGTTCTCGCTGGTTTTGACCACGACTTGATTGGGGTCGTCCACCAACGATCTGGCGATGTATTCTACGAGTTCTTGGATATTCACAGTACTTTCTCTCTAACTCTGTGCTTGACGGATAGGTCTGCGCGCGGCGCGCAAAACCCATCACGTACGTCACGCACACGACTTGGGGTGCGCCGGGAAATAAACCGCGCGAGTTGTTGCGCCAACGCGAATGGTTTAACCTGCGCTTTCGGTTTCCGCCGCGACGTTTGTCTTTTTGCGTTGTTTGTAATACTTGTCCGTGATGCCCGCGATTTTGAGCAAACGGCCAACGGAATCGGTGGGCGTAGCGCCCACTTTCAGCCAATGGTTGACCCGATCCGCCTTGAGTTGAATCAACGGCGGATTCTGGCGCGGATCATAGACGCCGAGATTCTCGATATATTTGCCGTCGCGTTTACTGTGTTCTTCTTGGATGACCACGCGATAGACCGGTTGTTTTTTCATGCCTTTGCGGGTCAATTTGATTTTCGTAGCCATGGCTTGTAGCTGTTCTCCTTGATGTTCTGACGATTTGCAACTCGTCAGATTTGAAAATTTTGGATGGTCGTTTAGAATTTTGGAAAGCCCGGCAGACGCAAGCCGCGTCCTTTGCCGCCTTTCATTTGCTGCATGAGTTTTTGCATCTGCTTGAACTCGCGCATCAGTTCGTTCACGTCTTGGACCTGGGTGCCGCTGCCTTGCGCGATGCGTTGACGGCGGCGCGCGTTCAAGACCTCCGGATTGCGGCGTTCCAGCGGCGTCATCGAACGAATAATCGCCTCGATGCGTTTTAGCTGGCTTTCGGTCGCCTCTTCGGGAATCTCTTTTGCCATCTGCGAGAAACCCGGAATCATGCTCATGATTTGGGTCAGCGAACCCAATTTTTTGATTTGCTGCAATTGCTGCAAAAAATCTTCGAGCGTGAATTGCGCCTTGAGCATTTTTTCGGCGGCGCGCCGCGCTTCTTCTTGGTCCAGATTTTGCTGCGCGCGCTCGATGAGCGTCAAGACGTCGCCCATGCCGAGAATGCGCGAGGCGAGTCGGTCCGGGTAAAAGGGCTCCAATGCGTCCGGTTTTTCGCCGACGCCGAGGAATTTGATTGGAACGCCCGTTACGGAACGCACCGAAAGCGCCGCGCCGCCGCGCGCGTCGCCGTCCACTTTGGTCAAAATCAAACCGGTCAAGCCGACGCGTTTGTTGAATTCATCCGCCACGCGCACGGCTTCTTGCCCGGTCATCGAATCTACAATCAAAAGCGTCTCTTGCGGATTGGCGCGCCGCTTGACCTGTTCGAGCTCTTGCATCAAATCGTCGTCAATGTGAAGCCGTCCGGCGGTATCCAAAATGACGACGCTGTACGCCGACGCCGTCGCGTGTTTCACCGCGTCGGCGCAAATTTGCGGCGGCGGAATTTTGGGGTCCGCCGCATAGACATTAATGTCCAGCTGTTTGCCGAGCGTTTGCAATTGTTGAATCGCGGCGGGGCGGCGCGTATCCGCCGCGACGAGGAGCGCGCGCTGACCTTGCTTGCGCAGATGCAGCGCGAGTTTCGCGGCAGTGGTCGTCTTGCCGGACCCTTGCAAACCAATGAGCATAATCGTATGCGGCGCGGCGCCCGACAAATCCAATTTCGCCGGTTCGCCCAGCGTCGCAACCAATTCCTCATTGACGATTTTGACGACGGCTTGCGCGGGCGTGAGCGATTCCATCACTTCGGCGCCCACCGCGCGCACGCGCACCCGTTCCAAAAATTGGCGAACGACTTTGAGATTGACGTCGGCTTCGAGCAGCGCCATTCGCACTTCGCGCAACGCCACATCCACGTCGGCTTCGGTCAGCTTGCCCTTGCCCGAAAGGCGTTTGAAAACGCCTTCGAGTTTATCAGAGAGACTTTCGAACATAGGCGTACTATTATATGCGCAAAACCCCTATCCGCAAACACTTTTTTGCTGATAGAACGATTACAGTTATGCCGCGCGGCGCGGCATGAATAAAAAAAAGCCGAAAACACGCTTGTTTTGGTCTGTTGTGAGCGGCGTCACGCTGGCGGCGTTTTATTTTCGAGAAATGGCTCTATCGTACGGCGCGCTGTCGCCAAATCCGGGAGCGGGCGAATGGTTCCGAGTACATTATCCCACGTGCGTTCCAGCAATGCCGCGTGCGTTTCATTCAAACTCGTTCCCAGCGCGACGTTTTTTTCTGCCGCAATGCGCTGCGCCAACGCGCGCGTATTGGCGGCGTCCAACGCGTCCGCGCCGTGCGCCAAGATAAACCACAAATCAAACACATCGCGCGCGCGCGGCTTGCGCGCATACAAAACCAGAAGTTCTGCCGCGAGTTCGTCCAATGCGACCACGCGCGCCTGCGCGCTGTACGCTTCCGCGAACGGATGCCGTAACGCGCGCAAGGTCGGCTCGATGCGCGGCGGCGCGGCGGCAAAACGCGCTTCCAACAATGGCTGCGCGGCGGAACGGCGTCCAAGCGCTCCGACAAATTCGATGCGCGCCCGGGACGCGTGAAAACGATGCAGCTTGAATTGCAAACCCGACGCGCGCGCGGCGTCGTCCAGCGCCGCGCCGAATTCGCGTTCCAACAGGTCGTCGTCCAAATTCGCCGCGCGCGCAAATTCCAAATCCGCGACGCGCGGATAAGTTTCAAAATACGCGTTCGCCAACGCCGCGGCGCCGCGCAGGGTCAAACGTTCGCGCAGCGTCGCGCGTTCGCCGATGCCATAGAGCAGCCAATCCAGCGCATGGATTTTCTCCACGTCGCCGAGTTCCAGCCGCCACGCGAGCGCTTTTTTTCGCAGTTCGCCAAAACCAATCATGGATAGTCGCGGATGAGCAATGCCCGATGGGCATTACTCATTCTCATTGAGCATTTGTCATTGTTCATGCCGTCTTGTATTATATTCGATATGAATCTATCCGTACTTGCATTTCCCCTGCTCGCCATCGGCTTGTTGTGCATTGCGCTGCTGATTATCGCCGCGCTGGGCGGCAGCATCGGCGCGGTGTCGCTCGCCTTTGCGCCGGTGTTGGTGTGGGCGGTTGTTTTGGCGCTGCGAGGACGCAATCCATGATTCCCGATACGACATTGGTCGCGCAGTTTTTGGCGGTGGCGCTATTTGGCGCGTGCTTTTATCATTCGTGGAACGTGGAGGGCCGCCGCCGCGCGCAGCAGTGGTTTTTCATCGGCTATGTTTTTTTTCTGCTGCTCGCGAGTTTGTTGGTCGTCATCGGGCAGTGGTCGTTCTACGCCGGTTTTCTCACGCTCGGCGCCGCGCCGTCGGTGTGGGTGATGATCTATCCCGCGCTGTTTTATCTCGCCTATACCATCGCGAAATTTTTCGTGAACGAGGAAAATCTGCGCGGCATGTGTTATCTGATGTTTTTGCTCGTCCCCGCGCTGCTGCTGCCGGTGGACGCGACCGGTTTGCAAATGGGCTGGTGGACCTATCCGTCCGAATCCATTACGTTTTTGAACGGCGTGCCGTTTTATCTGCCGTTGGCGTGGGGCATCGTCGGCGCGGCGGTGATGTACATGTTCGGACGCATCCGCAAGATTCGATTTCGCGGCAGCGGTCAATTGTTCGCGCTCATGTTGGCGGCGCCGCTGCTCGACGGTTTGTCCATCCTGCTCATTGCGCTCGCCCAAGTGACGGTGGATACGCTCGCGGCATTTTTGGGCGAACCGGTTTTGTACGGCTTGCTCATTGTCCTGTTTGCCGTATTGCCGCTCGCCTTGACGCTGCCGCGTTTTCAGGCAAAGAATAAATAGCGCGGCGGAAAGGAGAAAGGACAAAGGACAAAGGACCAAGTTCAAAGTTCAAAATTCAAAATTCAAAATTCGCAATTCGCAATTCGCAATTCGCAATTCGCAATTCGCAATTCGCAATTCGCACTATCACACTATCGCACTATCACACTATCGCACTACCACACTATCGCACTCCAATCAAAAATCAAAAATCAAAAATCAAAAATCACCCCCCCCAATCGCCATGAAACCTATAACTGAAGAAATCACGCTCGAAGGTCATATCATTGATTCGTGGAGTTTGCCGCGCGTGTGGGACCGCATTATGGACCGCGGCGGCGAATTTGAACTCGTCGAAATTCGCGTTGGCAAACAAAAAGAGGAAACCAGTTTCGCGCACATGAAAGTTTTTACCGATACGGTCGCGGAAATGGACGCGCTGCTCGAAGGGCTGACCGAACTCGGCGCGGTGGTCGTTTCGCCCGACGACGTGAGAACGGAACCCGCGCCGCGCGACGGCGCGCTGCCCGACGATTTTTATTCGTCCACCAATCTGCCGACGCAGGTGCGGCTCGGCGGCAAATGGGTAGAGGTCGCCAATACCGAAATGGATTTAGCCATCGTCGTTCAGGCGGCGGAAAATTCCGCGGCGATGATTCCGATGACCGAAGTCAAACGGGGCGACGCGGTGGTGGTCGGACACGGCGGCATTCGCGTCCAGCCGCTGGAACGTTCGCGCGAAAAGGAAATTTTTTCGTTCATGAACGCGGACGTTTCGTCGGAACGACCCAAACGGTTGGTCATTTCCCAAGTCGCGCGCGAGATGCGCGCGACGCGCGCGCGCGGCGGCAAAATTTTATTTGTCGCGGGGCCCGCGATTGTACACAGCGGCGCCGCGCCGTATCTGGCGCAATTGATTCGCGCGGGGTACGTCCAAGTTTTGTTCGGCGGCAACGCGGTCGCGGTTCACGATTGCGAAGCCGCGCTGTTTGGCACGTCGCTCGGCGTCGCGCTCACGACCGGGCAGCCGGTGGAAGGGGGCCATCGTCATCACATGCGCGCGATCAATACGATTCGCCGCGCGGGCAGTTTGCGCGAAGCGGTGGCGCAGGGCGTTTTGACGAGCGGCATCATGTACGAAGCGGTGCGCGCCGAGATCGAAATGGTGCTGGCGGGTTCGGTGCGCGACGACGGACCCATGCCCGACGTGCTGACGGACATGCGCGACGTGCAGCGCGAAATGCGCGCGGCGGTGCGCGGCGTCGAACTCGCGTTGATGGTTTCGACGATGCTTCATTCGATTGCGACGGGCAACATGCTGCCCGCGTGGGTGAAAACCGTCGCCGTTGACATTAATCCTGCCGTCGTCACAAAACTCGCGGACCGCGGCACGTTTCAAGCGCTGGGGTTGGTGACGGACGCGGAATTATTTTTGCGCGAATTGGCGGAAGAATTGCGCGTCGAGTAACGGACACGCAGCATGGAGCGAACTTGCTCGATGCTGCGCGTTCAACGTCTGATGATGCTGCTGGAAAAATTACGCAAAACAATTCACGAACATCAACTCGTCGCGCGCGGCGATGCCGTCGTCGTCGGCGTCTCGGGCGGCGCGGATTCGCTGGCGCTTTTGCACGCGCTCAGAACGCTCGCGCCCGAACTCGCTTTGAAACTGCATGTCGCGCATTTGAATCATCAACTGCGCGGCGAGGACGCGGACGCGGACGAACAGTTTGTGGTGTGGCTCGCACGCGAGTGGCAGCTGCCCGTCGCCAACGCGCGATGGGACGTGGGCGGTTACGCGGCGGAGAACGGGCTTTCGCTCGAAGAAGCCGCGCGCGATTTGCGCTACCGTTTTTTGCTGGGCGTGGCGCGGCAGACGGGCGCCGCGCGGATCGCGGTGGCGCACAATGCCGACGATCAGGTGGAAACGATTCTGCTGCATTTTTTGCGCGGCGCGGGTTTGAGCGGCTTGCGCGGCATGGCGTACAAAAGCGGATTCGGAATTCCCGATGTGGAATTTCGAGCGGATTTGATTCGCCCCTTGCTGGATGTCCCGCGCGCGGAAATTGAAATTTATTGTCTCGAAAATAATTTGCAGCCGCGCACGGACGAGACGAATTTCGATACGACGATTTTGCGCAACCGTTTGCGGCACAATGTGATTCCGTATCTCGAAACGATCAATCCGAATTTGCGGACGGTTTTGCGGCACAGCGCGCTTTCGATTGCGGACGATTACGCTTACGTGCGCCAAAATGTATTGGGCATTTTCGACCGTCTCGCGCGCTCCGCCGACGACGCGCTGGTATTGAACAAGAAATGGTTCCGCGCGCTGCCGGTGAATTTACAGCGCGGCGTTTTGCGTGAAGCGGTCTTTCGTTTGCGGCGGTTGAAAAATATCGGTTTCCAACACATCGAGAGCGCGCGGCGCATCGCGGTCGAAAAAGACGCGGGCGCCGAGGCGACGCTGCCGCAAGGATTACTGCTCGTCGTCGGTTACGACGATTTTACGATTGGGGCGCAGCTGCCGCTGCCGGACGCGCCGCTGCTGCTGCGCGAGCAAACGATGGTTTTGAACGTGAACGACGAGCTGTTGTTGGACGAGAGCGATTGGGGCGTGAGAGCGCTGGCGACAGACGATAGACGGCAGACGGCAGAAAAATGGACGGCGCTGCTGGATGCGGAAAAAATTGTGGGACAGCTTGTTTTGCGGACGCGGCGCGCGGGCGAACGGTTCATGCCGCGCGGGATGAAGGGCAAGCGCAAGGCGCTGCACGAATTCATGATTGACGAAAAAATTCCGCGCCACTTGCGCGAGTATATTCCGCTGCTGGCGGACGACGAAAAAATTTTGTGGGTGGTCGGCTATCGCGCCGACGAGCGCGCGGCGGCGACGGACGCGACGAAAAATTTTTTGCGGGTCGAATTTTTTAGGGATGTGGGATAGAATATCCGTTGGATGAGGGGCAAGCGTCAAGGCGCTGCCTTTGCGCGTATGGAATTTTGAGGAGAACGTTCGATGCCACCGCGTTTTTTCATAACTCATTCGTGGAACGACATGGAATTTGCCGAACGGTTTGCGCAAGATTTACGCGCGCGCGGCCTGGACGGTTTTTTTGACAAGTACTCGCTCAGTCCGGGCGATATTGTTTCGGCGGAAATTCAAAAAGGTTTGGAACGCTGCGATTTTTATACGCCGGTCCTTTCGTATGCGGCACTCAAGTCGCCGTGGTGCGATGAAGAAATCAATGCGGCGATAACGCTGGGCAAGTTGCCTGGACGCAACGGGCGGCCGCGCATCATTCCGATTTTGGTCGAGGATTGCCGCGACCAACTGGAACGATTCAGTTTTTTACTGGCGCGGCACTATGTGCTTTTTGAAAACCGGTATGACGAGGCGTTTCAAGAATTTTGGCGCGGCGTGATGGCGACGCCTGCGCTGGACAGCTCTTTTATTTTTGAAAACCCGCCGCCGGGTAGCGAACGCTCGCCGCAGCGTTCGGATTTGCCGCAGCGTTCGGATTTGCCGCAGCGTTCGGATTCGCCGGTAGAGGAACGAAGCGGCGTTCGTTCCGTACAAGATGCGCCGTCGGGTAGCGAACGCTCACCGCAGCGTTCGGATTTGCCGCAGCGTTCGGATGCGCCGGAAGGGGAACGAAGCGGCGTTCGTTCCGTACAAGACGCGCCGTCGGGTAGCGAACGCTCACCGCAGCGTTCGGATTCGCCGCAGCGTTCGGATTCGCCGCAGCGTTCGGATTCGCCGGAGGAGGAACGAAACGGCGTTCGTTCCGTACAAGAGCCGCCGCGCATTGAAATCATCGCTCCTCCTCCCCCTAAAATCGAATTGCCCGCGCGCATCACGAACAAAGCGGATCAAGAAATGCTCCTCATTCCCGCGGGCGAATTTTTGATGGGAACAACAGATGCCGAAGCAAAACGCTTGGTGAAAGAATTTAGCAAAGAGTATGAAAAGCATGTGCGTTGGGAACAACCCCAGCACACGGTTTATCTCGACGCGTTTTACATTTCGCGCTATCCCGTGACGAACAGAGAATACAAAAAATTCAAGGGCGATTGGAAAACTCCGAACGGCAAAGAAAACCATCCCGTTGTGAACGTGAATTGGGATGATGCGGCGGCATATTGCGAATGGTTGAGTAACGAAGCGGTAGATAGGGGAACAGGGAGACAGGTAAAATTTCGTTTGCCGACGGAGGCGGAATGGGAAAAAGCGGCGAGCTGGGATGATGCGAAAAAAATCAAACGCGTGTATCCATGGAGTGATGCGAAAAAAACCAAACGCGTGTATCCATGGAGTGATGCGTTCGACAAAAACAAATGCAATTCAGTGGAATCGAAAATTGGCGATACAACGCCGGTGGGAAAGTATTCGCCGCAGGGCGATAGTTTTTATGGCGTCGGCGACATGGCAGGGAATGTGTGGGAGTGGTGCGCGGATTGGTCCGATGAAAATTTTTACAAAAATTCGCCGCGCGAAAATCCGCAAGGACCTGCTTCTGGAACGGCGCGTGTGTTGCGTGGTGGGGCGTGGTACTACCGTCAAGACTATGCCCGCTGTGCGTACCGCGACTGGGTCAATCCCGACTACCGCGGCAACGGTATCGGTTTTCGTGTGGCTGTGTCTCCCGCTTGACTCTGGGCTCTGGTCTCTCTGATCTCTGAACTCTGAAGGGGGGAGTTTGAGGGGGGGAGCCCCCTCAAAAATTTTCGTACAGACCCTTCGGGTTTTCAAAACCCGAAGGGTCTCGCGTGTGGAAGATGCCCAAACTCTATCTCAAACGCGGCAAAGAAAAACCGCTGCGCAATCATCACCCCTGGATTTTTTCGGGCGCGGTGGCGCGCGTCGAAAATGCGAACGATGGCGATACGGTGGAGGTGTACGACGCGGCAGGGGAGTGGCTCGCGCGCGCGGCGTACAATGCGCGTTCGCAAATCGCCGCGCGCGTGTGGACGTTTGAACGCGATGAACCGGTTGACCGCGCGTTTTTTGAAAGACGGCTCGCGCGCGCGATGGAATATCGAAAATCCATTTTGCAGAACGATTGCGCCGAGAACGCGCTGCGTCTCGTCAACGCCGAATCCGATTTTTTGCCGGGCGTCGTGGTGGATTGCTATGCGGATTTTCTCGTCGTCCAATTTCTCACGCTCGGCGCCGAGTTACACAAGGATGAGATCGTAGGGGCGATTCATAAATCGCCCTTACATCCACCGCGCGTCGAGGCGATTCATAAATCGCCCTTACATCCACCGCGCGTCGAGGCGATTCATAAATCGCCCTTACATCCGCCGCGCGTCGAGGCGATTCATAAATCGCCCTTACATCCGCCGCGCGTCGGGGCGATTCATAAATCGCCCTTACATCCGCCGCGCGTCGAGGCGATTCATGAATCGCCCCAACAACCGCGCGGCATATACGAACGCAGCGATGTGGACGTGCGGAAAAAAGAGGGTTTGAAAGCGGCGACAGGCGTGTTGTGGGGCGACGCGCCGCCGGATAAAATCGAAATCGTCGAAAACGATTTGCATTTTTGGGTGGACGTGAAACGGGGACACAAGACGGGTTTTTATCTCGACCAGCGTCTCAATCGCCAACGCGCGGCGCCGTACCTGCGCGGCAATGTCCTCAACGCGTTCGCGTACACGGGCGCGTTCGGCGTGTATGCGGCGAAATTCAACGATGCGCGCGTGACGAATCTGGACGCGTCCGCGTCGGCGCTCGAACTGGCGCGCGAAAATTTTGCGCTAAATGTACCGAACGAACGCCGTTTCGTTCCGCCTGAATACATTGTCGCGGACGCGTTTGAACAGTTGCGCGCGTATCGCGCGACAGGCAGAAAATTCGACGCGATTGTTTTGGACCCGCCCAAGTTTGTCACAGCCGCGTCGAATCTGGAGCGCGCGACGCGCGGCTATAAAGATTTGAATATGCTGGCGTTCCAATTATTGAACCCGCGCGGTTTCCTCGTGACGTTTTCGTGTTCGGGTTTAGTGGACGCGAAATTGTTTCAGCAGATCGTTTTTGCCGCCGCCGTGGACGCGCAGCGCGACGCGCAGATTGTGGAACGGCTCGGTCAAGCGCCCGACCATCCGATTGGGCTGCATTTTCCCGAAGGGGAATATCTGAAAGGGTTGGTCGTGAGGGCGACGTAAAAAAAATCGCATACGGCGTATGCGATTTTTTTATGCCGCGCGTCATGCCCGTTCGATTTTCGGCGCGAGAATTTTTAATCATTTGCGTTTGCGGCGCGCCAGCGCGGCGAGCGCGACGACGATGACCAGAATCACGACGCCCGCGCCGACCGCGCCGATGATGTACCATTCGCCGCGTATCACTTCGGCGTCGTATTGCAGCGTGCGCGGCGCGCCGATGGAAATGGTCCACGCGCGCGTCGCGCCGTTCCCCGCGTCCAATTCGTACGCCAGCGTCAGCGCGCCGAGCGCGTTATACCGCCACTGCTGCGCGTGACTCAACAGCGCGAGTTTCAATTGCGCCGCTTGGTCGTCGGGCGGCGCGGCGCTCAACGCGCCGATGGCGGCGCTCATTGCGTTGAGCGTATTTTGAAGCGCCGTCTGACCGCTCCCCAAATCCACTCGTTCCAAATAATGGACGCGCTGCGCGAACGCGTCGTCGCCCGTCGAGAATTCCAACGCCGCCGGCAGCAAGAGCGCGCGCACGAGCGCCCAATCGCTGTCCGCAGGCAGCGCCGCCGCGAGTTTCACGAGCCGATTTCGCAAATCGTTTTCGTCCGCGAACGGCACGTCCAGCGCGAGCGTGTAACCGTTCGCGTCGGCGGCGAGACGCGCCGCGCCCGCGTGGGTCTGATTCAACGCGTTGACGACCGCGTCCAGCGCGTTTTGCGCCGCGTCGGAGGGCGCGGGATAGGGCAAAAATTGCATGACGATTTCGCGCCGCTGCGCCGTCGTCTTGACGCGCGCGTGATTGAGCGCGAGCGAATCGGCGGGCAGATTCAGTTCGGCTGAAAAATTTTCGCCGAACGCGGCGCGGGCTTGGGCGAGCGCGGCGGCGAGATTGCCCGCGTTCATATCGGCGCGCGCGGCGGCGAGGCGCGCGAGTTGGATTTGATTGTCCAAACGTTCGCGCGTGTACAAGGGCCCCGCGCCGTCGGGCGCGAAATTGCGCGCGTCGGCGAGCAGTTTCAATTCGCGCGCGTATTCGCCGCGCGTGTGCGCGTCGAGCGCGAGATAAAAACTGTCCTCGCCCAATTGTTTGCGCGCGGCGGCGTCGGCGGCGGAACCGACGAGTTTTTGCCATTGCGTCATGGCGAGCGCGATGTAATTCGGGTCGCGCGGTCCGGTCGCCGCGCCCGCGCGCTGTTCGTACAATTGCGCCAGCGTTTGCACCGCGTCCGCGTTGTCGGGCGCGAGCCGCGCGGCGGTTTCCAACGCGGCGACGGCTTGGGCGAGAAAATTATCGCGGCGCGGCGAAGGTTCGGATGCCAGCGTTTGATAGCTCTGACCGAGCGCGAGCTGCGCGTGCGCGTCGTCGGGATTTTGCGCGACGGCGGCGCGCTGCGTCATCAAAGTTTGCCAAAGCGACGGACGGATCAAGGTGACGCCGGGGTCGGCTTCGGGACGATGACTTTCCCACAACCACGTCAAAGTTTTGCCGTCGAATTTTGGCACGACGGGATCGAGCGCGATGAATTGTTCGCCCGTCGTTTCGGCTGGCAGGTTCACGCTGACGCGCGCCGAGCCGATGGAATTTTTCCAGCGGTTGCCGACGAGCGTGCCGTAGGTGAAACGCGGATAAATGCCGTCGCCCAAATCTTGGGTGAATTCGCCGACGATGGTTTTCTTTTCGTCGGGCTTGAGCGTCAATTCAAAAGTGTACCAATTGACGGCGCGCGGCGCGTCGCCGTACACCACATCCGCCGTGCCGGACGCGAGGACGACGGGTTTGTTATTCAACAGCACGCGGAACGCGGAAAATTGCGTCGGGTCAAAGCTTGCGTTCGCGCTCGCTTGCGCGGGAAAACCGACGGTGATCGTCGTTTCGTTGGCGGCGTCGGTGTTGTGTACGACCCATTGCTGAACGCCTTGCGCGAACGTGCGCCCGTCGCTTTCATAAACGTTGGCGTCCACGATGAGCGCGGCGAGTTCGACGGACGTTTTACGGTCGAGCGGCGCGAGCGTGACGAGGATATTGGGCGCGGGCGTTTGCGCGGCGAGCGGCGCCGCCGAAAAAGCGCCGAGCGCCAAAACGCCGAGCGCGAAGCGGATGAGGAATTTAAAAAGCATTGGCGGTATCTTAAGTGGGATGGGAACGCGGGTCAAATTAAATGCGCGCGGTAAGGACAAGACGACGCGGCGGGGGGATTTGTTCGATAGAGTTTGACAGCGCGGCTCAATCAAGTATAGTCACGAGCGCGCTAAACGCTATTTCGTCGGCGATTACCCATACAAAGACCCCAAGCGTTTTCGACGCGCTGCGCGACTCGATGGGCCAGAGCGCTCAAAACGCTTGGGGTCTTGACCGACGCGCTTTCAAACCGTGAAAAAGCGCCAATTGTTTTGACGCAATTCGCGCGCGGAATAAGTTAAACGACAGAATTTTGTATATGAACACACCAAAAACAAAACCCGTTCAAACGCAAGCGGCCAAGCCGACGCGAAAACCGCGCCGCGCGCGCGAGGTTATCGCGCCGTATGAAACGGTTGCGGCGGCGAATTTTGCGGAATATCCTATCGGACACGGGCGCGTCATTCAGGGCGATTGTTTGGACGTTCTGCGCGCGCTGCCCGCCGATGAATTTGTTTTGGCGTTCACGTCGCCGCCGTATCTCAATGCCATCAATTATTCGCAGCATGTGGATAAACTCAAAGGGCAGGTGGCGCGTTGGGAGCGCGAACAAGTTTCGTACGCCGAATACCGCGAATTTTTGACGGCGCGTTTTGGCGCGCTGCAGCGCGTGGTCAAACCGGGCGGTTACAATATCGTCAATATCGCGCCCGTCGGTTGGAACGGCGAACGCGTCGCGCTGCCGTTTCATTTTGTCGCATGGATGGAAGCGTTGGGCTGGAAATTCCGCGAAGACATTATTTGGGAAAAATCCATCGCGCGCGACCGTCGTTCGGGCGTGTTGCTGCAGCATCCTTTTCCCGGTTATTATTATCCGAGTTTGGTTTCGGAATATGTTTTGGTTTTTCAGAAACCCGCCGCGAAAAAAGATCGAGAGAATATCTATTGGTTTCGCAGCGCCGAAGAGAAAAAGCGCAACGAACTCGACTTGAGCGAATATCAGGGCGAGATGAGCAAGAACGTTTGGAAGATTCGTCCGCTCTCGCCGCAAGAGAATACGCATCCCGCGCCGTTTCCGCTTGAATTGGCGGAGCGCATCCTGAAATTGTATTCGTATCAGGGCGACGCGGTGATTGATATTTTTGCGGGAAGCGGACAAACGAATTTGGCGGCGGAACGTCTCGAGCGCAGACATGTCGGAATCGAGATTTTGCCCGAATATGTCAAATATGCGCTCAAGCGATTGGAGGCCCAAGTTGCCCAAGAGCGCCTCATCTAAAATTCTGATCGAAGCCGAAATCGAAAAAATCGAATATCATCCAACGTTGAATGAACCGCTGCCCCAAGTCACTTTGGACGATTTTCGGAATGGGACGGCGTTCAAACGTTCGCGTTTTGTGGTCGAGTACGCGCCGTTGAAAACGGCGGCGGTGAGCTGTTGGACGAGCCCCAAGCGCACGCGCACATATCCGTATGCGCGCGTGTACGATACGCTTTCGTATCCGGTGCGCTTGACGATTATTCCATTTGTCAAAGACGAAGGCAAAGCGGGCGATTTGGATTATTTGCAATGGGATACCGTTTCGCTCATGAGTTTATTGGGCGTGTACGTGATTCCCGCTTACTATGCCGCCGCAAAACCGAGCAGACGTCGCCGCGAAAAAATCACCGCGCAAAAATTCGATTACGCCTATTTGACCGAACGGCTTGAATCTTTTATTGCTTTTAATCAATCCGATGCTGGGCATTGGAATATGGACGAATTGCAAGAGAATGGCGTGCGCGTGGCGCAATTGGCAAAAATGGCTTATGCGGAAATTTCGTCCAAAACCCGCGTTCCGCTGCACAATTTACAAGGCATTGACCAGCGCATCAGCGAGATGTTGACTGACATTGAAAATTTCAAGAATCGTTCGCGCAGAGGCGCGCAAGCCGCGCAAGCGCGCGAGGGCAATACGCTTCATGTGCGCGAAGTGACGCGCGAAGATAAAGCTCTACTTACGATTAAAAATTTTATAGGCGGTTATTACTATTGGACGGCGGACGAAGCGGTTGTCAAAGGCGACGCGGTAATTATTGCGGAAAAGAAGCACTCGACGCAAGACAAATTGCCGCGTCGCGGCGACATCAAGGACGCGTTGGTCAAGATGATTTTATTCGCGAATTTGACGCGGGCGTACGTCGCCGGCAAAGAATATAGACCGGTACCTGCTATTGGTTTGACCTCGGCGCAGTTGCGCGGAGCGTGCCATAATCAAATGACGGAAACGGAAATTGCCGCGTTCTTTGTCAAGAATGCGTTTAACGCCAAACAGCGGCAATGGGTTCAACAGTTATTCCACGAAGCAAACACCAATCGTTTTTTGCTTGCGCTTGGCTCGCCCGCGCTCCGCGTCAGCGATTTTATTGCGGCGTGAACGTTACGCGGATTTTTTGCCGCCGATGATGTACGAAGTGATTTCCGCGCCTTGTTTTTTTGCGCGGCGCAGTTTGGGTTTGGTTTGGGCGCGCTTGGCGCGCGGACGGAATAGTTTTATTTCTTCGACCAACACCCGCCGAAAAGAGTGTTCCGCCCATCCCAATTCATGCTCGATGTACAGCGCAAGGTAATCGTCATCGTCGGCTGTTTGTTGGATATCTTTTAAATACTCTTGGCCCAATTGCTCTACGACTTGGGCGTCGTCAACGCTGACATGCAGCACAACGCGATAGGTCGGCATGTTTTTGCTCCTTGCGGCGCGTGATCTTTGACTGCGCGCGCGTGTCAAACGTTGCGGCGGCGCGCCGTCATCCAAAATTCCGCGCAGCGTCTCGTTAATGCGAACAAGTACCTTTGCCACAGCCGCATTATAGCGGCCATTGCGCTGGCCTCAAACCGAAATTTTTCATCTCGCCCTCATCTTGCCCCGCGTTTCGCTTTGACAATCCCCTCTCTCCCCATTAAACTATTCCGCGTTCCGTATTTTGAAATGATATGACGCAAACTGTTCAAGAAATACGTCCCGCCGCGCGCGCGGGGCGCGGGCTGCCGTTAAATTTGCATGAAGGATGGGTCGCCGGAGTTTTGTTGGCGGCGCTGCTCGTCAGCGTCACCTTGTCCGTCGTGGCGGCGAATTGGACCGACGGCTTGGAGCAAACGACCTGGGCGGCGCTCGGCGGCTTGCTCTTTGGCGCGCTCGTCGCGCGTGTGCGCGTGAATGGCTTGTTCGCGCTGCTTTTGGCGACGCTTGTGGGCGCGGCGTTCGTGATGTGGCTGCTCAAGGGATATGTGAACGCGCCGCCGGACGCGCAGTGGAACGAGTACGTGATTTTGATGCAAGACCGTCTCGACCAATGGTTCGTGCGCGTCTTTGCCGGCGGCCTCGGCGCGGATTGGTTTCCGTTCTTGAGCGCCATGTGCGCGGTTTCGTGGTACATGGGTTACTTGGGCGCGTGGTTCGTATTTCGCCATCATCAACCTTGGGGCGCGATTTTGCCGGCGGGCGCGGCGCTGCTCATCAATACGTTTTACGCGGCGCCGCAATCGGGTTTGTTCCTGATGTTTTTTCTGTTGGCGTCGCTGCTGCTTTTGGTGCGGACGACTTTGTTGAAACGTCAAGCCACGTGGGCGACGTACGCCATTCGTTTTGCCAATGACATCGGTCTCGATTTTTTGGTGTACGGCGTCATTTTTTCCGCGCTGATTATTTTGCTCGCGTGGCTCATTCCGCCGACGATGCCGGGACCCGCGTGGTTTGCCTTTATTACCGACCGCGTGCGCGCGCCGTGGCAAGATTTCCAAGATACCATGACGCGTTCGTTCTCGGCGCTGCGCGGCAGCAACAATGCGCTGCCGACGACGTATTTTGGCAGCAGCGCGGCGATGGGCGGACCTGTGCAGCTTGGCAATCGCGAAGTGTTCCAAGTGAACGCGGACGCGGGACAATACTGGCGCGCGGTAACGTTCGATACGTACGACGGCAATGGGTGGACGAGTACGGCGGAACAATCGGCGGAATTGGAAGCGGCGGACCCGCGTTGGAAAACGATGCCGATGGCGCAGCGCCGTCTCGTTACGCAAACGGTCGAGGTGCGTTTGCCCACCGACAATTTGGTGATTGCGGCGTCGCAGCCATTGCAGGTGAATCAGCCCGTCAACGCCAAATTTCTCGTCGGACGCACGGACAATGGACAAACTTTTTTGGACATGCAGGCGCTGCGTTTGCGCAAGCCGCTCGAACTCGGCGATGAATACATTGTGCGTTCGTCCGTGTCCGCAGCGGACGAAGAGAGTTTGCGCCGCGCGTCGGACGCGTATCCGCTTTTCATTCGGCGCGCGTATTTGGACGTTCCGGCGACCGTGCCGGCGCGCGTGCGCGATTTGACGCGTCAAATTACGGCGAACGCGACCAACAATTACGACAAGGCGCGCGCGATTGAAACGTATTTGCGCGAACACATCGCGTATAATCTGAATGTCGAAGCGATTCCGCCGGGCGTGGACGGCGTGGATTATCTGTTGTTTGAGCGCCCCGAAGGATATTGTAATTATTACGCGTCGGCGATGGCGGTGATGGCGCGTCTCGCCGGTATTCCCGCGCGCGTCGCGTCGGGATACGCGGTGGCGAGTCCGTCGGACGACGGGCTGTTTCACATTAACGAAAGCGCCGCGCACACTTGGCCCGAATTGTATTTTCCCGAACTGGGTTGGGTCGAATTTGAACCGACGGCGGCGCGCGCCGAAATCACACGCCCGCAATCGAAATCCGAAACGAGTCGGATGCGCGAGACGGACCCGTTCGCCGAGGATGATGATTTAAAAAGTCGTTTGGGCGACCGCCGTTTTCAAAAAGTCGAGAATCAATCGAATCAAAATGATGTATTCCGTTTAGCGCTGCCGCGTTTGTTGGGTCCTAATTTCGGTTGGTCGGTCGCGTTCGTAGGAATTTTATTGACGACTGCGGGCGCGTTGTTGTTCGAACAATGGCGCTGGCAAAAGCATCTGCGCCCGCTCAAGCCCGCCGCGCAAGCCGCCCAAGAGATGTATCGCTTTGCGCCATTGCTCGGTTTGGCGGAACGCGCCGAAGCGACGCCCGACGAGCGCGCACAAACGTTGGCGGCGCACATGCCAAACGCGCGCGCCGAGATTGAGCAGGTGAACGAGTTGTACGTGCGCGAACGGTACGGCGATTATGTCTTGGCGCCGACGGAAAGCGCGCACGCGCGCACAATCGGCATCGCCGTCCAAAAACAGATGTGGCGCACAATGTATCGGCAGCGCATCGGACAGCGGATTGCGAACTGGCGAGCGCGGATAGACAAGTGGAAAGCGGCGAACGGAAAGGTTTGAAGGCGGAAAGCGGAATTTGGAATTCGGAATTCGGAATTCGGAATTCGGAATTCGGAAATCGGAATTCAAAATCCAGACGCCCAATCGAAAATTGAAAATCGAAAATCAAAAATCAATCCCCCCCGGAGTTTTTATGGCAGAAACCGTTCTTATTGAAACGATAGGGCAGCACGAGGGCGAAACGGTGACGGTGCAGGGCTGGGTCGCCGATAAAACGGACAAAGGCAAATTGCAATTTTTGCGCGTGCGCGACGGCACGGGCGTAATTCAGGCGACGCTGTTTCATAAAGCCGTTTCGCCCGAAGCGTTTGATTTGGCGAAACATATTCCGCAAGAATCGTCCGTGATGGTTACGGGCCAAGTGCGCCAAGAGCCGCGCGCGCCGGGCGGTTATGAATTGTCCGTCAGCGCTTTGCAGGCGGTCCAAGTGGCGCGCGGCGAATTTCCGATTACGCCCAAAGAACACGGCATTGAATTTTTGATGGCGCATCGTCACTTGTGGCTGCGTTCGTCGCGCCAACACGCGATTTTGCGCATCCGCGCGACCATTATCAAAGCGATTCGCAATTGGTTGGACGATAACGGTTTTTTGTTGGTGGACACGCCGATTCTCACGCCCGCCGCCGTCGAAGGCACGACGACTTTGTTTGAAACCGATTTTTACGGCGCTCCCGCGTTCCTCACGCAAAGCGGTCAGCTGTACAACGAAGCGAACGCGATGGCGTTTGGCAAAGTATATTGTTTTGGCCCGACATTCCGCGCGGAAAAATCCAAAACGCGGCGGCATCTTTCCGAGTTTTGGATGGTGGAACCGGAATGGGCGTTCGGCACGTTGGACGATTACATGAACGTCGCCGAACAGATGGTTTCGTATGTCGTGCAAACGGTGTTGCGCGAACGCGCGCCGGAATTGCAAGCGTTGGATCGCGATACGAGCGCGCTGGAAAAAATTGTACCGCCGTTCCCGCGCCTTTCGTACGACGACGCGGTGAAAATCATTCAAACCAAAGGCGACGCGAATTTCAAATGGGGCGATGATTTTGGCGCGCCCGACGAAACGCTCATCAGCGAACAATTTGACCGCCCCGTTTTCGTGCATCATTATCCGACCGCGATGAAAGCGTTTTACATGGCGCCCGATCCTCAGCGGCCCGAAGTGTGTTTGAGCGCGGATTTGCTCGCGCCCGAAGGATACGGCGAAGTGATTGGCGGCGGACAGCGCAGCGCGGATTTGGAATATCTCGAAGCGCAGTTGGAAAAACACAAACTGCCGCGCGAACCGTACGAATGGTATTTGGATTTGCGAAAATACGGCAGCGTGCCGCACTGCGGTTTCGGTTTGGGCGTCGAACGCACCGTCGCGTGGCTGTGCAAACTGGACCACGTGCGCGAGACGATTGCGTTTCCGCGAATGCTGGACAAGATGTATCCCTGAGCGCTGCGCCGTAAAATGCAGCGGATTGGATGAGCGGGATGAATACGCTTGGATTTATTGGTTGGCGCATCGAGCGTCATGCGGTGGTGGAATCCACCAACGATATCGTGGCGGCGGCGGCGCAGCGCGGCGAACCGGAAGGGTTTGTCGTCACGGCGGAAGAACAATCGGCGGGGCGCGGCCGTTTCGGACGCAAATGGATTGTGCCGCGCGGCACGTCGCTGCAAATTTCGGTTTTGCTGCGTCCGCCGTTGACGCCCCTGTCCGCCGCGCGCGTGACGCGGATGGCGGCATTGGCGTTGTACGAAACGCTGGCGAATCATTTGCGATTGACGCCGACGTTAAAATGGCCCAACGATGTGTGTTTGGACGGGCGTAAAGTGGCGGGCATTTTGCTCGAAAGCAGCGTGCGCGGCGACGCGCTCGAATATGTGATTTTGGGCGTCGGGCTGAACGTCAATTATACGATGCGCGTATATCCCGAATTGGCGCCGTACGCGACGACGCTCCAAGACGTGATGGGCGGCGAAATTGACCGCCGCGCGCTGGAAGACGCGCTGCTGCACGAATTGAATCGGCTGTATCAAGAATTGTTGTACGGCGATGATTTGTTGGACGCCTATCGCGCGCGGCTTAACATGTTGGGCAAACCGATCCAAGTGGCGGGCGCGAATGGCGTGACGCGCGGTACGGCGCAAGACGTGAGCGACGACGGCGCGCTAATCATTGTCGGCGCGCAAGGCGCGCGGCGCGTCTATGCCGGAGATGTGACTGTGCTAAAGGAGGCGGCATGACCTATCGTCACTGGTTCGTGATTTCGGTCTTGCTCTTTATGAACGTGCTGATTTTCGGCTGCATGTTTTTGATTGCATCGGGACGCGTGCGCGGGGGATTCTAAAAAAAAAAGAGTTGCGCTCCGGTGGAGCGCAACTCTTCCTTGATCCTACCGCTTGCTCTTTACGGATTGAGCGTCAAGACGCTCGCGCGCGCCTTGTCCACCTGTGCGCGCGAAAAAGGCAAAAGTTCGTATTTCACATCGCGCCATTTTTCGGTCAAGTCGCTGTAATGCGGCGAAAGCGCTTGGCCCGATTGACCGGTGGTGAAAATCCAACGCATCGCGTCCCAACCCGTCAAGTCAATGATTTGGCGCATCGAAGAAACCGTGCGCTGCGCGTAACCATTCGCGTTGATGCGGTACCCCGCGTTGGTGATGGTGAAACCGTGTCCGTCCGTCGCCAATGGCCCCACATTGAGCAAAAGATTGAGCGGTTTAATCGTGCCGAACGGATGCTCGAACGTCGCCGTGTGCAGGCGGCCCCATGTCCATTCGGACGGCGCGCCGCCGTACAATTTCTCTAGAAAATTTACTCCGCTTTGAAACGCGCTTGTCAAACGCGCGTCGCGCGTCTCGCGCGCGGGCGTCGTCGGGTCGTCCCACCATTCGCTCTCGGGTTGGTCGAGCAGCAAATCAATCGCTTGGCGCGTCGAATTGCCGTCGCCTTGATACATTTTAAAAGTTTCCGCCGAGAGCCGTTTCGAGAACAATTCCTCTACCAACGCGTTGTAGGTCGCTTCGAGAATCGCCGCGCCTTGCGAATCGCGCGCCATGCGGCCGTCCCACGCGTTCGCATATTCCAGCGCGCGGCTCGCCGTCGAATTTTCAAACGTCAATGGTTTGATGAATTGCTGCAACTTGACGAGCGGAATGGAATAAACGTCGCCTTGAATCGTTTCAAAATCATCGGGCGATAATTTTTCCTTTGCGCGCACGAGCTCTTCAATGCGCGTCGCGCGATACGGCGCCGCCCAATCCTTGGTAATCAGGTACGGATACGAATCCGGCACGACCTGATTGTTGGCGGTGACGATGTAATGGCTGGACGGATTGAATACGAACGGCAACTCGTCAAAGGGGATGTACCCTTTCCATTCGTATTCGCCCGTCCAACCGGGGACCGGCATTGTGCCGTCGCCTTGCGCGCGAATCGGAACGTTGCCCGGCGCTTGATAGCCGACGTTGCCTTCGGTATCGGCGTACACAAAATTTTGCGCCGGCACATCCCAATCTTTCAAGCCCGCGCGAAATTCATCCCAATTGCGCGCGGTATTGATTTTCAAAACCGCGTCTATCAGATGGCTCGTTTCGCGCGTCGCCGTCCATTGCAGCGCGAGCGGTTCGGTCACGCCTTCGAATACGTCCGACATGATGGGCCCATGCCGCGTGCTTTTGACTTGCAAATTCACGTCGGGCGCGCCTTTGACCTTGATGACCTCGTTACGAATTTCCATGTCCTCCCACTTGCCCATGTATTCGTATTGATTGGGATTCGCGGGATTGATTTTTTCGATAAACAAATCTTGCACATCGGGGCCCGTATTGGTCACGCCCCACGCGATTTGGTCGTTGTGACCGATGACGACGCCCGGCACGCCGGGAAAGGTATAGCCCGCGACGCTGAACGGACACGCGTCCGATACCGTGTTGCAGTGCAGCGCGTTCATGTACCACACCGACGGCATGGCAATGCCGAGATGCGGATCGTTCGCCAACAACGGTTTGCCCGTCGTCGTTTTGGTTCCGTCCACGACCCAATTGTTCGAGCCGATGCCTTCATCCAGCACGCCAAACGTTTTGTTCAACGCGATGAGTTTGGAAAAGCGCGGCGCGCCAATGTCGTACGCCGCGTTGGGGTTGGACTGCGGCGCGATTTGCGAAAATTGCTTGACGCTTTCGGGGATGATAAAAGGTCCATTCGTGGGATAAGGCGGGACCAAAATCGGCAGCGCGTCGGCGCCCAATTCTTTTGCCAATGCCGCGCGCAGCAATTCCGAATCGTAATTGCCGCCCAAATCGTACGCCATCACTTTTGCCCACACCAACGTATCGAGCGGCTGCCATGCGGCGGGTTTGTGACTGATGAGCGTAAATTCCAACGGCAAATTATCTTGATGCGTTTGAATGTACGCGTTCACGCCCTGCGCGTACCATTCGAGCGGGGCAAGCGTTTGGGGTTCGATACTTTGCAAATCGCGCTGCGCCGCGCGGGGGATGCCGAGCGTTCGCAAAAAAGTGTCTTCGTCCACCAAATCTTTGCCAAACAATTCGGCGAGCTGCGCGTGTCCGACGTGGCGATTAAATTCCATTTGCCACAGGCGGTCTTGGGCTTGGACGTACCCTTGCGCCATGAACAAATCGTGCGGCGTGTCGGCGTAAATGTGCGGCACGCCGTTCGCGTCGCGCACGACCGTGACGGGATGTTCGAGACCGGATAATTGCAGCGCGCCGGACGTTTGCGGATGCGATTTGGTGATGAACCAATAGCCCGCGCCCGCGCCGAGCACGAGCAGCACAATGATCACGCCAAGCAAGATACCTAAAATTCGCAGTACGGTTTTTTGCATCAGAACCTCCTCGTTCCGAAAGGATGAATGGATTTTGAAATTCGCGTTCGCGCGTTCGGTCAAGATTTTGAAAATCTCCAAAATCTATTATAATCGGTTTGCACGTTTATCAAGAAAATGACCGGGCGCCACCTTAGCTCAGTCGGTAGAGCAATGCTTTCGTAAAGCATGGGTCCAGAGTTCAAGTCTCTGAGGTGGCTTGCAAATCGCCGCGCGCAAGAAAACGCGGCGATTTTTTTGCCTCGCCGTCGCCGCGCCAATTTGGCGATTCGGCGCGGCATCGTTTATAGTTGTTACCGCCGCGCGTTTCCGCCTTGTCGCCCCGCGCCGCGTAACCTGGAGGGCAGGAGCTGGAGTGAAATATATTTTTGCCATCGCCGCCGTATTATTCTTTCTCGCCGTTTTGTTTGGTCCTTTTGGCGACGTTCAAGCGAACCCACAGCCGTTCGATACGCTCGATGAATCCCCAACGCCGACGGCGGACCCTTGTACCGTAACGCCGCCCAAGCCCAAATTGGTCGCGCCAGCCAAGGGCATGACGACGAATTCCACCGCCATAACGTTCAAATGGAAAAAAGTGGATTGCAGTAAACGGTATCGCGTCGAAGTCAGACGCGGCAGTCCGGACGGTCCGGTGGTTTGGAAACATGGCCGCATAAAGAATACTTTGACCGCCACAGGACTTGCCAAAGGATACACCTATTACTGGCGCGTGAACGTTTGTACCCCGCTCGGTCTCTGCACGTGGTCAAACTATTGGTCGTTCAAAATCAACAGTCCAACGCCGCCGCCGCCAACCAAAACGCCGACGCCGGCGCCGGGGCAACCGACGGCTACGCCTGTGCCTTCGGGAAATCCGCCGCCGCAGATTGCCAATTATTCGGGATCTGCCGCGTACTTGAATGACAAGCCCGACGAGCTCTGGCGTTTTGATTGTCACCTCGACGATAAAAAGTGGGTGGGGTATCTCGCCGGCAGCACGATTTACAATATTGCGCTGTGGTACAAGCCGAATGAACAAATCAAATACGAGCGTTTGCTGTTTGATCTGGGCCAATTGGTTGAAACGCGGACGCTGAATGCGAATTCGTCCGGTTACGTTTCCTTGGCGGTGAACACGGCGGGTTGGGCGCCCGATTATCATTATCATTTGATTTTCACCGGCAAGAGCAGCGGCGCGGTGCATTGCGGTCACTTTGACTTGCGCAGCCCTCCTTCGATGGGGCAGGCGTCGCCACGCCCTCTCGATCATTCGCCCGCCGCGGTGGAGCGCGCGTATCGTCAAGCCGGGCTTGACCTGCCTCAATAAACGCTCCGAGCCGCCGCGTACGCGCGGCGGCTCTTTTTTTGCGCTCATGTCTGAAACCGTTTCCGTCGTCATTCCCGCGTACAATGCCGCGCACACGTTGGCGCAAACGCTGACGGCATTACAAGCCGCGCAGCCGCCGCCGCTCGAAGTGATTGTGGTGGACGACGGTTCGACGGATGAAACCGCGCGCGTTGCCGCCGCGTGCGGCGCGCGCGTAATCGCACAGTCAAAAAATATCGGCGCGGCGGCGGCAAAAAATCGCGGCGCGGCAAGCGCGCGCGGCGACGTTTTATTTTTCACCGACGCGGACATTGTACCGCCGCGCAATGCGATCGCGCTGCTTCAAAACGCGCTGCGCGACGCGGCGGCGGACGGCGTCGTCGGTTTGCTCGACGAAAATATCCCGCACGCGAATTGGGCGAGCCAATTCAAAAATCTGTGGATGAATTTTACCTATGCGCGTTTTCGCGCCGCGGAACGCATCGGGCTTTTTTACACCAGCGTCGCGGCGATGCGGCGCGCGACATTTTTACAACTCGGCGGTTTTGACGAAAATTATCGCGGCGCGAGCATCGCCGAAGATACGGAATTCGGACAGCGCGCGTGGGGCGCGGGAATCAACATCGTCCTCGAACCGCAACTGCGCGTGGCGCATCTCAAAGCGTACACGTGGCAAAACGTTTTGCGCGAAGATTTCAAACGCGCGCGCGCGCTGACGCTCATGCGGTTTCGCAAGCGCGGCGCACCGTTTTTTACGAGCGTGCCGTTCTTTTACCAACTCGCCGTGCCGACGATTTATCTCGCCGCGCTGTGCGCGCTCGCCGCAATCGTTCTGCCAAACAGCTGGCTTGCGTTTGCCGCGTTCGGTTTGCTGCTTGGATTTTTCGCGCTGAACGTTTCGCTGCTGCAATTTCTCGCGCAAAAACGCGGCGCGGGCTTTGCGCTGCGCGCCGCGTTCTTTTTGCCGTTGGACGTTGGGGTGGTCGGATTGGGGATGCTGCGCGCCGCGTTTGATTTTGCGCGCGGCGTGCGGTATTGATTGTATGAGCAAACAGGACGAAATAGATTACGTCAAAAAGACGGGCGGTCTCGAACGCGTGTGGTTGAACGAAAAACCGCTGCGCGGGGCGAATCCGCGCGAGTCCGCGCGCCTGCTGCGCGATTTCGCGGCGGCGCTCGAATTTTTGGATTTGCCCGAAGGCGCGCGCGTGTTGGACGTGGGCTGCGGACCCGGTTGGACGAGCGCGTTTCTCGCGCGGATGGGTTATCATGTCACGGGTCTCGATATTGCGCCCGACATGATTACGCTGGCGGAACGCCGCGCCGCGCGCGAAGGGGTGCGCGAACGCTGCGCGTTTCACGTCGCCGACAGCGAGGCGTTCGATTTTCCGCCGGAATTTGACGCGGCGTTGGCGTACGATACGCTGCATCACGTACAGCGCGAAGATTTGGTATTGCAAAATTGTTTTCGCGCGTTGAAACCGGGCGGCAAAATTGTTTTGGCAGAGCCGGGGCTGCGGCACGCCGAGCGCGCGGCTGACGTTACTCAAGCGTTGGGCGTCACCGAACGCGGCATGGATCCGCGCGCTTTGAAAAAAATTTTGGCGCAAAGCGGTTTCCGCGAGATTCGTCATTTTGTGCCGACGTATCACGCGTTCATGCCGTCGCCCGCCGCCGCGGTAAAAACCGCGCTCTATGCCCTCGCGTATTATTTCGCGCTGGCGAACACACATTTGCAAGTGTGGCTCGTCGCGTCCAAATAGCGTCAAAAAATTCGGCATGACGCGTCAACGAATTTTTTATATTCAACGCGTAATTCATTCGACAAAGCCAATGAATTGGGTACAATTACTCGCTGTGCCATGAGCCAAGTTGAGCGTTACATTCTATTTGATTCCGGCTGCGCGCAGTGCTCGGATGTCGCGGCGGAAATCGAAAAAGCTAGCGACCATAAACTGCGCGGCAAGAGTTTGTACGCGCCCGAAGCCAAAGCGTGGCTCGACCGCGCGCGCCCCGGCTGGAGATTCGAGCCGACGTTGGTGGAATTGGACGGCGAACGCGCGCGCGCGTTCACCGGCATGGCGATGCGAACGCATCTGCTCACGTTTCTCAATCCGCTGCAATTGCTCAAAGTTGCGCGCGCGGTGCAAAAAGCGGGCATCCCGCTGTTTGGAAATATCCAAGCGCGCGAACCCGACCTGGCGTTAGCGGGCGCCGCCGAGGCGGAAATGGCGTCGGAAGCGGCGGAAGCGCTGAACGATACGCTTTCCGGTTTTGCGTACACCAACGAGGGGCCCGCGCTGGGCGATATAACGCCTGTCGCCGCGTTGACCATGACGACGGGCAAAACGCTTGCGCTGACGACGGACCGCGAACGCAATCTGATTTTGTTGTTTCTCTCGCCGTCGTGCGGCTATTGTCGCAAGGTGGCGGAATATCTGACCACGTTTGCCCAAAACGCGCCAGAAGATTTAGTTTTGGTTTTTGGCGCGACCGAGCCGGAAAAATTGCGCGATTTTATTAAAGAGTTCCAGCTGGCGTCGCTGCCGATTGCGCTTTCGCCCGAAACGCGTTCGGCGTTCGGCGTCGTCGGCGTGCCGTACGGGTACGCGCTGGATACGCGCGGCGTGATTCGCGGCAAAGGCATCGTCAATAACGACGAACATTTGGATTCGCTCGCGAATACGTTTTATGTGAGCGTCGAAGCGTTCAAGCAGGCGCTGGATTCGCGCAAAGAAGAAAAAGTCGTCGTAAGCTGAAAAGCGTTCGCGGCGCCGCAAACGCGAGATTGTCGGCTAGAGAAATTTACGCGCGCGCGTATTGTCGCCGCGCTGTCGCATGTCCCAAACAAAGATCCATTGAGCCCGCGCGCGCGTTCGGCGTAATAAAAAGCAAAGAGAGTAGAGATGAGCAAACTAAATTATCTTCCATTCGCAAAACGGATTATTACTAAAAAAGGCGCGTCGCCGTTGTATTTCGTTTTATTCATTACGAAAAATTGCAACGCGCGCTGCGGGCATTGTCTGCTCGGTTCGCACGAACGCCACACCGGCGAATTGACGATTGATGAAATCGAAAAAGTCAGCGCGTCCATGGACCCGATGATTTTTTTCACGCCGACGGGCGGCGAACCGTTCTTGCGTAAAGACATTCCCGAAATCGTCAAGATGTTTCACAAGAACGCGAAAGCGTTGAATGTGGGCATCCCGACGAACGGCTCGCTGACGAGCCGCGTGGTGGACGGCGCGCGCGAAATTCTCGACGATTGTCCCGATGTGGATTTGCACATTGACATTTCGATTGACGGCGTAGAACAAGACCACGATAAATTTCGCGGGTTCAAGGGATTGTTTGACCGCGCGGTGCGCACGTACCGCGAACTGCGGATTCTCGAAAAATACTATCCCAATTTTTCGACGTGCATTCAAATCGCGGTCAGCGCGTACAATCACGACAAGTTGGACGAGATTTACGATTATTTGCAAACGTACGTCGGCGTCAATACCGTCTTTACCTTGTTGTTGCGCGGCGGGCCCAAAGACCCCGGCGCGAAATACACGCCGCCGATTGACCCGAAAGCCAATCAATTCGACGTGGACAATTATTTGAAATTTCATCAGCGTCTCGAACACGACAATCGTTCGCGCGAGTTGACGGGCTATTACAAATTGCCGTTCGGCGATTTCATCAACGCGAAACGCATCATCCGCCCGAAACTCAATCACAAAATGGTCAAAGAGCGCCGCTATCAAATCCCGTGTTACGCGGGTTCGCTCGGCGGCGCCATGTACGCCGACGGTTCCGTTTTGGCGTGCGAACTGCTGGACGAAAAGGTTCTCGGCAATGTGCGCGATTACGATTACGATTTCAAAAAAATCTGGCAGTCGCAAAAAGCCGATGAAGTGCGTAAATGGATTAGCGATACCAAGTGTTACTGCACGTATGAATGTTTCATGACCATCAACATTCTGTTCAACCCGATGATGTATCCCGTCATCTTGCGCGAATGGGCGGGTTTGAAATGGGCGCAGTTGAAACACAACCTCTCGCCCGACATTATGCAAAAAGCGCCGCGCCCCGTGGAAAGTTATCGCGTCGAACTGTGATTGAAAAAAAAAGAAATGCGAACGAACTCGGTTCGCATTTCTTTTTTTCAAAATCCTCATTCTGATTTACAATCGCCGCAATGTATCAAAACAAACGCATCTCTCTCGTCATGCCCTGTCTCAACGAAGAAAAAGGGCTGCCCCAAATCGCGCGCGACCTGCCCGCGTTCGTTGACCAAGTGATTGTCGTGGACAATAATTCCACCGACAATACCGCCGCCGTCGCGCGCTCGTTCGGCTGGACGGCGCTGTCAGAAACTCGGCGCGGTTACGGGCGCGCTTATAAAACGGGGCTCGCCGCCGCGACGGGCGACATTATCGTGACGATGGACGGCGACGGCACGTACCCGCGCAATTTCATCCCCATCTTGCTCGACGTGATGCTCGAAGAAAACGTTGATTTTATTTCGTGCGACCGCACCGGGCACAAAGACCGTCCGAGCAGTTTTTTGCGCGTGTTGGGCAACGACATTCTCAACGTTTGTATCTGGTTGATTTTTTGGGTTCGCATCCACGACTCGCAATCGGGCATGTGGGTTTTCAAACGCGAGCTGTTGGCGCGCATGAATCTCACCAGCGATACGATGGCGTTTTCCGAAGAAATCAAACTCGAAGCGTTCACGCTGCCCGGCGTTCACGCGCGCGAACTCGTGATTTATTACAAAGAGCGTCACGGCGAAAGCAAACTCAATCTCTGGCGCGACGGTTTCGCCAATTTAACGTTCTTGTTCAAAAAACGTTTCGGCATGTTGGGCCAAGCCGAGCCGTTGATTGCGCGCGGCGGACAAAACGCGCCGCAAGCGGAAAGACAAGTTGAAAGTTAAAAGCTAAAAGTTGAAAGCTAAAAGCTAAAAGCTGAAAGTTCAAAGCTGAAAGTTCAAAGCTGAAAGCTAAGGGAAATCGCGCGCATGGACATTTCTTCTCTTTCCCGTTTTCCTCTCGCCACGCTGCCGACGCCGCTTGACGAATTGCCGCGCTTGTCGCAAGAGCTCGGCGCGCGGATTTTGATGAAACGCGACGACTTGACGGGTTTCGCGCTCGGCGGCAACAAGGCGCGCAAATTGGAATTTCTCGTCGCGGACGCGCTGGAAAAAAAGCGCGATGTGTTGGTCACGGGCGGCGGCGTACAGTCGAATCATATCCGCAGCACGGCGGCGGCGGCGCGCAAAGCGGGCATGGACGCGGTGGGCGTCTTTTTTTCGTCGCACGGCGGCGAACGCAACGGCAATTTATTGCTGGACGAAATTCTCGGCGCGCAATTGATTTACGCCAACGCCGACAAGAACGCCACCGAACGCGCCATCGAGGACGTATGCGCGGATTTGCGCGCGCAGGGACGCAGCCCGTATCTCATTCCCGTCGGCGGTTCGACGCCGCGCGGCTGCGTGGCGTACATGCTTGCCGTCCAAGAATTGCAAACGCAATTGCGCGCGCAAAACGTTCAGCCCGACGCGCTTGTGATTACGACCGGCTCGTGCGGCACGCATGCGGGCGTTTTGGCTGGCGTAAAATTTTTTGGGTTGAACGCATCGGTGCACGGCGTCACGGTGAGCCGCCCGGTGGACGAATGTCGCGTGCGTCTGACGCGTTTGTTGGACACGACCGCGCAATTCATCGCGCAGCCGCTGCCCGTCGCCGCCGCCGACATTATCGTGCATGGCGAATACATCGGCGCGGGCTATACCAAAATCACGCCCGAAGCGCGCCGCGCAATTTATCGAGTCGCCCAACTCGAAGGTATTTTTCTCGATCCCGTGTACACCGCGAAAACGATGGCGGGCATGTTCGATTTGCTGCGGCGCGGCGTGTTGAAACAAAATTCGACGATTGTGTTTTGGCACACCGGCGGCGCGCCGGGCCTCTTTGGTTTTCCCGACGATGTGTTGGGCAAATGAAATAAAGACGAGCCGTAAAACGCGTCTCGTCTTTTTTTTTCTTATTCGGTCGGCTGGGGCGGCGTCGTTCGCGCGGCGCGTTCGGGCGGCGCGGCTTGGACGCGTTGGGCGACGCGGCTGCGATTGCGCCATCGGATGATGGTTTTGCGAAGCGGCGGCGCGCGCACGACCAAGAGCAAACCTAAAACGAGCGCGTACGCTAACGGTTCCACTTTTTCCGCCGCTTTGGCTTGCCAGAAAAAATGCAGCATGATCAAAACGCCGCTGGGATAAATCAGCCAGTGCAAACGCGTCCACTGCCGCCGCAATCTTTTTTGCCATCCTTTGGTCGAAGTGACCGCGAGCGCGGTCAGCGCCAATAGCGCGGCGAACCCGACGAGGATATACGGTTTGGTCTGAATGCCGTCGTCAAGAATGAATTGCCAATCGAAACCGTAATCGAGCGCGATGAAATTGGCGAAATGCAGCGCCGCATACAGGAACGCGTACAAACCGAGCGCGCGCCGCGCGGCGAGTCCTTGCCGCCAACCGGTCACAATGTACAACGGCGTCGCGGCTAGACACAACAGCAGCAAAAGCATTGCCGTGCGCCCCGTCACGTTGTTGAGCGTCGTCACGGGGTCAACGCCCAACGCGTTGGCGCGCCAACGCCACGCGAGCCATATCAAGGGCAGCCACGCGCCGACGTGCGTTATTGCGCGCAGCCAATTCTCGCGCAGCCATTTAGATTTCAAAAGGAACATTCTCGTTTGATGGAACGAAACGTTGGAACGACGCTAATAATTCGCGCGCAAATCGAGTCCGTTGTACAAACTCGCCACTTGGTCCGCATAGCCGTTGAATGATAACGTTCGCCGTCGTCCCACCTGACCGATGCGGCGTTCCGTCGCTTGCGACCAGCGCGGATGATCCACTTCGGGATTCACGTTCGCGTAAAAACCGTATTCGTCCGGCGCCGCGTCCGTCCATGCCGACACCGGCATCGCGTCGGTCAATTCGATTTTCACAATCGCTTTGATGCTTTTGAATCCGTACTTCCACGGCACGACCAAACGCACGGGCGCGCCCTGTTGATTCGTCAAGGGTTTGCCGTACATCCCCGTCGCCAGAATCGTCAAATTGTTCAACGCCTCGTCCACGCGCAAACCTTCGACATAGGGCCATGACAGAATCGGAAGGTTTTGATTGGGCATCTGGTCTTTACGCAAGACGCTCGTGAATTTTACAAATTTGGCTTGGGGCTGCGGTTCGACCATTTTCAACAAATCGCCGAGATGAAAGCCCGCCCAAGGAATCACCTCCGACCACGCTTCGACGCAGCGCAGCCGATAAATGTACTCGTCGTGTTTGAACAGTGTATACAATTCGGCGAGCGAAAACGCGCGCGGTTTGTTCACCAGACCGCTCACCTCGACCGTCCACGGCGTCGTTTGAAAATTTTGCGCGAGTTGGGCGGGACCTTCCTTGTCCGTCGAAAATTCGTAATAGTTGTTGTAATGGGTGATTTGTTCAAACGTATTGAGCGGGTCGCCCAATTCATCCGTGTTGACGCTGGCGTACGGTTCGGCGTGCGCCAGCGCGGCGGGCAAACCATTCACCAGCGCGGCGTTTGCGTTTGGCGTACCCGGCGGCACGGGCGTCAGCGTCGGGCGCGTGACAAGCGGCGCGGGCGCGGCGTCGGGCGAACACGCCGCCAAAATTAACGCGCCCGCCGCGAGGGGAATCGCGCGCACGAGAAATTGGCGGCGGTTCATGGTAAAAATCATTGCCTCGTTCGGTAACGAATTGCGTTTGTTCATTTTTTTCTCCAACTGTTCTGGCGTCGTCTTTTGTCGTGCCCGTTTATAATGGCATGTGCATAGCGCAAAAAATGCAGCGAACGAATTTTACATGACGCAGATTAAACCCGAGTTAATTCGCATTGCGGCGCGACAGGTGCGCGTGTGGCGCGGCGGTGGCGGTCCGAATCTCTTGCTGCTGCACGGCGGCATGGGCGACGCGCAATGGCATTGGCGGACGGTTTGGGGGACGCTTGCCGAATCGTTTCACGTCGTCGCGCCCGATTTGCCGCGCTTTGGCGGCACGGTGGAATTGCCCAACGCGTCGTGGGTGGAATTGACCGCCTGGCTCGCGCGCGTACAAGAATTGCTCGACCTGCCCGTTGTAATCGTCGCGGGCAATTCGTTCGGCGCGGCATTGGCGCGTTTGTACGCGGCGGCGAATCCGACGCGCGTATCGCATTTGATTTTGGCGGACGGCGGACGACTGGTCGCGCTGCCGTCATGGGCGCGCCGCGCCGCGCAAGCGTCGTGGAGCGCGTCCTTGTTTGAATTGGCGCGGCGGCAAACCTTTTCCGAAAAAGGCATCCGCCGCGCGTTCGCCAATCCCGCGCTCGTTACGCCGGAGGTCGTGCGCGCGAGTCAAGACGTTTCGCACAGTTTCGTCGCGCTGCTGCGTCAAACGCTATTTAGTGAATTGCCGACGCAAAAAATTCCCTCGCAGCCGACGCAATTGATTTGGGGCGAACGCGATGTCACAGCGCCGTTGGCGCGCGCGTACGCAATCGCGGCGGAAATTCCCGACGCGCAATTGGCGGTCGTCAAGCGCGTCGGTCATCTGCCCCAAGTCGAAGACCCGCTTTCCTTTGTCCGCATCGTGCGCGCGTTTTGCGCGCAATAAAAAAATCGGCGCGTCAAACGGCCGATTTGGATGAAAATAAACGCGGCGCGCGTTTAGAGCGCCGTCCCGGACGCCGCGCGTTCGTGATGCACGAATTCGTGCGCGTCGGTTTGATATTGTCCCAGCAAATCGTCAAATTCTTGGACCGATTCGGCGGTGAGCAGCGGCACGCGCAAATGCGCCGCGCCGTACAATCCCGCGATATAGCGCGCCGCGTGTTTGCGGAACAGAATCAATCCGCCGCGCGGCCCGTAAAATTCCAAATTCAGCGCGAGATGCCGCCGCAGCAATGCGACGCGTTCCGCCAACGCCACTTGGTCGCGGTCGCGCCCCGAAAAAATCCACGGATTGCCAATCGCGCCGCGTCCAATCATCACCGCGTCGCAGCCCGTATATGCTTTCATGCGCGCAATGTCGGCGGCGGTTTTCACATCGCCGTTGCCAATGACGGGAATTTTTACCGTCCGTTTAATTTCGGCGATAGCGTCCCAATCCGCGCTGCCGTGATACGCTTGCGCTTTGGTGCGCGCGTGAACCGCCATCAAACTCGCGCCATTGTCCTCTAGAATTTTTGCGACCGTCAAATAATTGCGCGACGCGTCGTCCCAACCCAAACGAATTTTGCCCGTCACCGGCACGCGCAGCGCGCGCGACGCGCGCGCAAAATACTCGGCGATGCGTTCGGGAAAACGCAGCATCCCCGAACCCGCGCCGCGCTCGGCGATATCTTTGACATAGCAGCCCATGTTGAGGTCCACAATGTCGGGATTCAATTGTTCCACGCGTTGCGCCGCCTCGACCAGCCGTTCGACCTCGTGACCATAAATTTGAATCGTCAGCGGCTTTTCCGCCGGGTCGAATTTTAATTTTTGCGCGATGCTGTCGCTCCAGCGTTTTTGCAAAATGCCGTCCGCGTTCGTGAACTCGGTGTACGACATGGCGGAACCGAGTTCGTAACAAATCAAGCGGTACGGCAAATCGGAATAGCCGTCCATCGGCGCGAGCAAAGCGTCGCCGTACACCGGCACATCGCGTACGAAAAAGGTCGCGCGCGCGGGGCGCAGTTTGCGCGGTTTGATTGTTTCAGCGCTAGGCGGATTCATCAACATAACAAACAAATTATATGCGCCGCGTCCGAAAAAGAGAAACCCGTCTCGCGCGCGTGCAGCGTCGAGACGGGCAGCGTTTAATTTGTTTGGCGCGCGACCGTTGTCAAACGTCTTTCTCTGCGCGGCTCATCCTTCCGGCGTTGCGGTTGGCGTCATCGGCGTTTCGTTCGCCGACGGCGTTTCCGCGTTGATTGTCGGCGTGTGTTCCGGCGTCGCAGCGTTTTCGGGCGTCGGCGACGCGCTTTCGGGCGTCGCCTCAACGGGCGGCACAATTATCGGCAGACTGTCCAATGCGCCCGTCGTTTCCACGAGCCGCGCGGCGATCCATCCCTCAATCAACGTTTCGGCGCGCAGGTATTGAATGGCGTACCAGCCCGCGGGCTCGCTCGTGCCCACCAGCGTCACGCGGTCTCCGCGTTGGAGGATCGCCAGCGTGCGATAATACGACCCGGGCCCTGCGCGCACGCGCAAGCGTTCGGGCAGGACGACGCCTTCCACCGGCGGCGCTCCAAATGAACGCTGTTGCGTTGCCGCGTCGGCGGTAGCGGGAGTGGCGAATTCTGGCGCGGCGCCTGCGGCGCTGCTCGCGCCAACCGCCGCGCTCGTCGGCTGCATTTCCGATACTTTGGGCGCGGCGACGGTCGGCGACGGTTCAACGTTTTGCGTCGGCGGCGCGGGCGGTTTTGTCGCGCGCGGCGCTTGAGTTGGTTGTGGCTGCGCTTGCGTTTTTGCGACGCGCGTCGCGGCTTGGGTCGGCGCGGATACATTTGCCGTTGTAGCGGGCGGTTCCACCGTAATCATAATCGGCGTATTTGTGACGCTGACGTCCGCTGCCGCGTTTGGCATTGGCTGCGCGGCGGAAGATTCGATTGACGCGGGAGACGTGGGCGCTAACGCGATCATCACCGAAGGCGCAGCCGCGGGCGCCGCGCCCGACGTCATTGCCGTATTTTCATTAGCGGGTTGACGCATCAACGTTCCAACCAACAAGACGACAAACGCCGCCGTCGCCGCGACGGCAACGCCGCGCAGAGCCCATACCATCCAACCCGGCGCGCTGCGCGCCGGCGCGCGCGGCGTCACCGGCAAAGTGAACTGGCGCGGCAGCGTGGGCGGCGGCGTCTGCTTGAGCAAACTGACGGTCCAACGCAAGGATTCCAAAGACGCGCGCTCGCGTTCGCTGATTTGCAAATGCGCTTCGACTTGGGCGCGGTCTTGCGGCGAAAGCGTCCCGTCCAAATAATCGGACAGTCGTTCTTCCACCCACGCGTCCATATCATGAATTTGATTCTTGAACATTTTCCATCCCAAGAGTTTGATTCTCTTGTTTCCTGTTCTTTAGACGATACGCATCGGGTAAAAGTTCCTTTTGCTGTAAAAGAAATTCACGCATCTGGGCGCGCGCGCGCGATAGGCGCGATTTTACCGTGCCGACGTTGGTATTGGTCGCCAATGCGATCTCTTCGTACGCGAAACCGTCCACGTCGGACAGCACCAGCGTAATGCGTTGGTCGTAGGGCAGGGTTTGCAAACCTTGATGAATCCATTCGCCCAGTTCTTGGCGTTCGGCGTACGCGTGCGGCGACTCTTCGCGCGCTTCGCCGAGGCCCGGCGCGGGGTTGTCCGGGTCCACCAACAGAGCGTCGAGCGAGGCGGTGGGCTTGCGTTGTTTCGCGCGCAATTGGTCGTAACAGGCGTTGGTCACGATACGCAATAACCACGCTTTGAACGAGCCGCCGCGAAACGATTTGATATTTTTATACGCGCTGATAAAAGCGTCCTGCGTAGCGTCGGACGCGGCGTCGCCGTCGCCCAACACACGATACGCCGTGTGATACACGAGCGCTTGATACGCGCGCACCAATTGATTAAACGAAGGCACATCGCCGCGCTGCGCCTCGGCAATCATTTGCGGTTCATTCATACCGTACGGGTTGAGAATTCGGGCGCAGAACGTATCCTGAAAAATTGGACGCTGCACGCGCGCGCCATTCCCTTTGTGGGGGGACGCGGGTTAGAGTTGACATTTGTTTTTTTCGCGTCTATAGTAGACGCATTGACGCCGAAGTGGCGGAACTGGCAGACGCGCACGACTCAAAATCGTGTGAGGTGCACCCTCTTGGGGGTTCGACTCCCCCCTTCGGCACTGCAAGATTATAGTAGCATCCGCGCATTGTACAAAACATAACTGTATCGAAACCATCATCTGACGGATGATGCGGCATGAAGCGTTTTCCCACTACGCGACATGCAGACGCCGCGCGTTATTCTGCCCATTCCCGGGGGGCGAATCGAAAGGATAACGCTGAAACGTCGGAACGCGTTCGCTTTCCCACACGCGCGCGCTCGGGCGGCAAGGTAGTTGGATTCCAATTTTCGACCTTTTGTTGTCACAGGGCTGCTGGCGCTGCTTGCGGGCGTCGGCGTGGGATTATTTCTCGCCTGGTACATTTTTCCCGTGAATTATACCAATGCCCAGCCATACGATTTGACCGCTCCGGACAAGGACGATTATATCAAAATGGTCGCCGCGTCGTACGCCCAAGACAACGATTTCGCGCTGGCTGCGCAACGGCTCTATTATTTGCAAATGCCGGATGCCGCCGCGCGCGTGACTGAACTGGCGCAAGCGGAAACGAATCCGCTCACGCAGCAAGCGTTGGTCAAACTGCGCTTGGCTTGGAACGCGCCGTCCGTTTCGCTCAAGCGCGCGACTTTTACGCCGCGCCCGACGCGCAATTTGACGCCGCAGCCGCGCGTCACAATCATTGTGCTGGAACCGACCGCCGTCGCGCCCACGCCGCTTCCGCCCGCGCCGCAGCCCACGCCGCTTCCGCCCACCTCCGAACCGAATCCGAACGCGCCGCGTTTTGTTTTGCTCGAAAAACGCGCGCTGGATTGTCCGAGCGTCGGCGGCGGAGCGTTTATACAGGTTGAGACCCGCGATGCGAACGGGCGGGGCTTGCCGGGCGTGCTGGTGGAGGTCAATTCCGCGCGCGGCAATGAGCAGTTTTATACCGGCCTCAAGCCCGAACGCGGCAGCGGCTTTGGCGATGTGGCTGTTTTACCGGGAAATTACGCTGTACATCTGGTCGAAAACGCTTCCAGCGACGTTATTGACGATTTGCGGATTGACGCTAATATTGTAAAATGTGACGGTGACTTGACGGCGATACAGGGCTGGCGGCTGGTTTTTCAACAGACGCCCTGAACTGTATGTCCCAATGCAGGGCAATCGCCCATTCAGGTTCGAGGAAGTCTCCACTCAACGGCGAGGGGCGAATTTTAGACGGTTAAAATTCGTCGCGGAGAATCCTTAAGGAATTTACAAGCACGTGATACCACAACCGCTAGACCAAGTTCCGTTGTTTGCGCGCCTGTCCGAGGACGAACGCGAACTGATTAGCAGCCGACTTCGTCACCAAGAATACAACGCCAATACGGTAATTTTTTCGGCGGGACGGTCTGCCGAGCTCATGGCGGTCGTTGTTCAAGGTTGGGTAAAACTTGAGAGCGACACGCCGCAGGGACCCATTGCGCTCGCCAATCTCGGCGCCGGCAGTTTGCTCGGCGAAGTGGATTTGTTGCTCAATCGCTCTTATTCTACTTCGGCGCGCGCGGCGACGACCTGCAGCTTGCTCGTTTTGGCGCGCAGCGATTTGCATGACCTCCTCTTGCAGTATCCCTCCATCGGTTTGAAATTTAGCGCCACGCTCGGCACGCGCGTCGCGCATCTGGACGAATATCTCGTCACGCAGCGCCTCTCCACCAATCCCATGCTCAGCGCGCTTTCGGATGCGGAAGCGCACGCGCTGGCGAATCGGCTGCAATTTCGCGCGTACGAGCGCGGGGATACAATTTTTGCGAGCGGCGACGCGGCGGACGCGGCGTTTCTGATTGAATCCGGCACCGTGCGGATCATTAGCGCCTCGCGCGAAGGCGAGCATTATCAAGAATTACAAGACGGCGAAATCATCGGGCAGACCGCGTTGATTACGGGCAAACCGCAGCCCGCGACGGCGTTCGCCGTGACCGAAGTGAACGCGTGGATTCTGACGCGCAACGATTATCTCCATTTGATTGCGGAACAACCGACGTTGAAACTCGCGTTTGCGCGCGCGTTGGCGGAAGCATTGAGCGTGGACGAACAGGCGCAAGCGGTCGAGCGTTTGCACGCGCTGCCGCTCTTTGCCGACGCGGACCGCAGCGCGCTGCAAGCGATTGCGGAACGACTCGTCATGCGGCATTATCCCGCCGGCGAATTGATTTACGCCGAAGGGACGCCCGGCGACGCCATGTACTTGTGCGAAGCGGGCCGCGTCAAACTCGTGTCCGACGCCGCGACCGAAGCGGAATTGCGCGATCGTATTTTGCCCGGTCAATCGTTCGGCGAAATGGCGCTGCTCACGGGCCGCACGCGCGCCGAAGCCGCCAAAGCGATTGACGACAGCACCTTGTGGGTTTTGTACAAAAGCGAATACGATGAACTCATTGTGCAGCACCCGGCGTTATCACTCGCATTGTCGCGCGCCCTCAGCTCCAAGCTTGGCAATGCAGAAGGCGATGTGGTGGAACGACATTTACGACAATTGAATTTGTTTGCAGGTCTTTCGCAAACTGAATTGCGCGAGGTGGCGCAATCCGTCCAAGCGCTGCGTTTTCGCTCCGGCGAAACGATTTGCTTTGCCGGACAGCCCGCGCAGTTTGTGTATATCATCGAAGGCGGCGAAGCGCGCGAAATCGCGCAAGGGGCGAACGGCCAAACCATCGTCCTCGATTTGCTTGGGCCGCAAGAATCGTTCGGCGAACAAGCCGTCGTCCAAAACGGCGTTTATCCGGCGACGATCCAAGCCGTCGGCGATATTGAATTGTGGGCAATCACCAAAGGCGATTTTGACCGCATGTTGTCGCGGTATCCCGCGTTGGCGTTGAGCGTCACGCGTCGCATGGCGCAAGAAGTGGAACGCGCACGCACACGCGCGCCGCGCGTATCCAGCGCGCCGCCGCCGCGCGCGCCCGCCGCGCAACCTTACGCGCCGCCCGCGCCCGCCTACGCCGCCGCGCCGCGTAAAAGCGGCAATGGCAACGGCGGCGGCGGAAATTATACCCGCGCGCCGCAACCGTCGTACGCGACAGCCGGCGCCGCGCCGGCGCAACCTGCGCGCGCCCAAGCCATGCCGCTGCCCGGCAATCATGTCGGCGTCCGGCCCGCGCCCGCCAAACCATGGGAACGTTCCGGCAATGTGATGCGCCCGATGCCCGCCGCAACCGCGCGCCCGGTGCAGCGCGTCGTCGGCGCAGCGCACATGGGAATGGCGGTGAAAAATGGCCGCCCCGGTCTCGTCACGTGGTTCACGCGGCTTAGTACGGGCAACAAGATTGCAACCATTCTCGTCAGTCTCTTTGCATTGTGGATTGTGGTGATGCTGCCGTTGTGGATGATTTACGCGGTCTTGACTTCGGGTTTCGGCAGTAACAACAATAACAACGGCGGCGACGTATTGCCTATCGCTTTGAGGGGGGATCGTCCCAGTCTTTTGGGATCAAAGATCGCGCTCAAAATAAAAACCGCTACGCCGACGCCTTTGCCGCCGACCCCAGTTCCGCCTACGCCCACGCCGACGAAAAAACCGGTTGTGCGCGCGGCGCCGAAAGTGCAGCCGACGCCGGAAATTGCCGCGTCAGCCCAAGACCCCGCCACCGTTGCCGACGCTGCCGTGCCGCAAGCGCAGCAAGCGCCGCCCTTGCCGCCGCGCAAATGGGATTCGCGTTTAGGACCCGGCGGCTTGCCCCTCTTGCAAAATATCGGCGTGACCGATGCGACAGTTTCCGCCGGGCAGCAGTACTGGCGGCTTGTAGACATGGTTTTTCAAGACGCCGGTCAGGAATCGGGCAATGACCATACGATTTACGTAAAGTTAATTGACGAAAATGGCGCGCGGGTGAATGACAAAGTCGTTGAAATTTCATGGGACGAAAGCGGCGCCATTGAAATCCAACGCCTCTCTCTCGCCGACCAAAAACCCAAAGGCGATTACTGCGACTGTAATTACAATTGGCCCATGTACGGCGCCGGTTACCGCGTTCGCATTGACGATTCCATTCCCAGCGACAAGGCGTACGGAATGATTATGCCCATGCACCGCCATGTCAATTATCGTTTGACTTTTCAGCGGGTAACGATGCCTTGACGTTTGCGAGACACAAATCGAGTCGGTTTGTGTCTCGTCTTGATTTAACTCGCGTTACGCACAGGTAGGACAAATTTCAAATTCGTCGTACGTTTTCCCGATAGCTTTCGATGGGTCTATATAATGCGAGTTATTTAACTTGTGTTACGCACAGGTAGGACAAATTTCAAATTTGTTGTACGGTACGCTTTGCTTGGACAATTCCAAGCGGCGATGAAATAGTTTTGGATACGGCAATCTTTATTGCCGCCGTTCGTCCGCAAGAACGCGAGTCTCGAGCATGCCCAGTCAGTCCGAACAGACCGCGCTGTTCCTGTTGACGCTCAAGGTCGAGCCGTCGAACCGCTTGCGCCCCTTTATGACGAACGGTGTATCGAGGCAGATGAAACAGTTTTCTCGTTCGAGCGAGCTGTGATTCTGCCTCTCAAAGCAAACAGAATGTCGCATGGCAAGCGCCATGCGACATTATTTTTACCCCGCCGCGTTTTTCGTTATAATGTTTTGACGCCATCATGTTTGAACTCGTTTTTCTCGGAACCTCCGCCTCTGCGCCCAGCGTGGAACGCAATCTCACTTCGACCCTGTTGATTCACGAAGGTACGCGCTTTATGCTCGATTGCGCCGAAGGGACGCAGCGGCAAATTCTTCGCAGCGGCGTCGGGTTCAAAGACCTGCGCCGCATCTTTTTGACGCACGGGCATCTCGACCATATTCTCGGCATCGGCGGTCTCGCCTCGACGCTCGGTCAATGGGACGTACTGAGCATTTCGAAACTCGAAATCTATGGCGGACGCTGGGCGCTCGACCGCGTGCGCGATTTGATGAAAGTGGTGATGCGCGGCAAAGAAGTCGAAATCGAAATCGAATACATCGAAATCAAGCCGGGCGTGTTGGTGCGCGAAAAAAATTTGACCGTCACCGCGTTCAGCGTGCTGCATCGCGGCACGGGCAATTTTGGTTTTGTGTTTGAGGAAAAAGCCAAACGTCCGTTTTTGGTCGAACGCGCGACCGCGCTGGGCGTGCCGATTGGGCCCGAACGCAAACGTTTGGTCGCGGGCGAGAGCATTACGCTCGCCGACGGGCGCGTGATTCAACCCGCCGACGTTTTGGGCGAACTCGTGCCGGGCGCCAAATTTGTGCATGTCGGCGATTTGGCGCGCGTCAACGAAGTCATCGAACCCGCGCGCGATGCCGATGGACTGGTGATGGAAGCGACATATCTGGCGCAAGACCGCGACGTGGCGCGCAAGCACGGACACATTACCGCCGCCGAAGCCGCGCAGTGCGCGCGCGACGCGAACGTGAAACAACTTTTTCTCACGCACATTTCGCGGCGTTACAACGGCAATCTCGTCGCCGCCGAAGCCCAAGCCATTTTCCCCAACACGATTGTGTGCAATGATTTGGACAAGTATGTGGTAAAGCGGGAAAAATAAAAAATCGAATGGCGGCTAGCCATTCGATTTTTTTATTCTGCGAGAAAGGCGCGCCATCGCGCCAACGCTTCCGGCATATTTTGCCTGCCGAATCCGATGCGAAACCGTTTTTCCAAATGCATCGGTTGCGCGTCGTCGTCAAACAGTCGCCCCGGCAAGAGCAGAACGCCTTGCCGTGTCGCCAACGCATCGCAAAATTCATCTACATCGCCATTCCGCATTTTCGGAAACGCAATGGACCCTGCGCTCGGCCGCTCCCACGCAAAGCGGTCGGCGTGCTCTGCGAAAAATGTATCCAGCAATTGCAGATTCCGCGCGATGATTCCAAGATTGCGCTGCGCGAGCTGCGCGCGATGCCGCAGCGCGAGTTCCGCCAAAAATTCGGAGGGCGCGCTGTTGCAAATGGTGGTATAGTCTTTGAGCGCCGCCATGCGTTTGTAGATTTCCGCGTTGTGCGTTGCAATCCAGCCAATGCGGAGACCGGGCAAGCCGTAGGTTTTGGACATGACGCCGAGGGACACTGCGCTGTCATTCACGTCGCACGCGGGAGGCAAACGCATCGCCGCGTCGTATTCCGATTCGCGGTACACTTCGTCGGAAAACAAAATGATATTGTGTTCGCGCGCGATTTCGTTCACGCGCAAATAATCCGCGCGCGGCATCAAATAGCCCGTCGGATTGTGCGGCGTGTTGACGACGATGACGCGCGTGTTGCGTCGAATCAAACCGCGCAATTCATCCGCGTCCAACGCCCAATGATTTTCCTCACGCGCGCGCCACGGCGATACCGCGCACCCGATGCCCTGCGCGACCTCCGCGAGCGATTGATAGCACGGCGTGTGAACAATCACATGGTCGCCTGCTCCCAGCGCCGCGTGCATGAACAGGAAAATCGCTTCTTCCGCGCCCGTGTGTACGAGAATGTGTTCGGGCGGAACGTTTTCATATATGCGCGCAATTTCCGCGCGCAGCGTCGGCGCGCCGGAAGATTCGGTATAGCCGAGCCAATGCTTTTCAAAGCGTCCGCGTGCGTCCGGTTCGAGTTCCAGCAAATCGTGAATTGTCACGGCTTCACAATCGGACGAACACAGCGTGTATTGGACTGTAAACTCGTATTGCGCGAAATACCGTTCGAGTTTAAAGGGTGCAAGGTTCATAAAATATCCCTTTGCGAACGACGTTTCACGGCGGTCGCAACTACCGCGCCACTCAGCATTACCATTCCGCCGCACAAACCGCTCACCGGCAGCGTGGGCGCGGGCGCGGCTGTATGTGGCGCGGGCTCGGCGGATTGCGCGAGGCGCGTGGGCGCGGCGGTCGGCGTTGACGCCAGCGACGCGGCGGGCGCTGCCGTCGGCGAGGCGAGCGGCGCCGAAACTTCGAACGTCGGCTGCGGCGCGGCGGTGGGCAGGCGCGCGGTGGAAATCGCGCGCGCCCGCGCTCCGATTTTTTTGCGCCACGCGTTTTCCAGCTCGTCTTGATTCATGTTATAGACCTGCCTCAAACCGTCGTCGGGCAGCGCGCCTTTTTCATAAATGTCCAAGAGCGCGGCAAATTTTTCGCTGCCGAATTCCTCCAGCATGAATTTGACCGCGCTGTAACTTTCGCCGTACGCCAATTGCGCTTCGCCGGTCTCTTCGGGAAAACGCTGTTCCAATTTTTTGAGCGGAATCAAGGTATCGCGCCGCGCCGCCAGTTGAAAGACGAGTTCGAATTGTTCATCCGGCGCATGATCGTTCGTCTCGTTGTACACCGCCAGCCCTTCGTCCAACCAATGCGGCATGGACAGTTCGCCCAGCGTGCCGCGAATTTTGGAATGTAAAACGGCGTGACTCAATTCGTGGCTTGTCGCGCGCAAACCCCACGCCAAATTTTCCGGCGTGAAATTGAGCATGATGACGCCGTAATCGGGAAACATCCGTCCGCCCGTCCATTCGGCGGAGAACGGCGGCAGCGCGGTAAAAAAATCTTGCCGCGTCGCGTAAATGTAAAGGCGGAGCGGCGGGATATTTTCGATGCCCAATTGAGTCGCCAAAAATTCGCGCGCCCGCGTCGCGCGCGTCAAAATCGCCGCGCCAAAATCGGCGTCGCCTTGATACCAATTGACCTCCAAGTTTGGATTGGCGCGCGTTTGCCAATTGTGCGCGCGGTCCGCCACCTCATATTCCGCGCGCGGCGTGTCCAACACATTGCCCGCCGCGTCCTCGATGCGCCACGTATAATCGCCGATCGTCCCCGGCGGCAAATAGCCGCCCTGCGCCGCCGTTTGAAAACTCCAATCAAATTCGGCGTCAATCTGGCGCGCGGGCGCGACCGGCACGTTAAAGCGTGAACCCAACGCGACGCCGCGTTGGCGCACCGTCAACGTCAACGCCCGAATCGGCGCGACGCTCGTCGCTTGGAGTTGGAAACGCATCGCGTGCGGAAAGTGCATCTCGACGCTTTGCGCGGCGACTACAATCGGCGTTTGCGCGGAGGCGCGCGGCGCGAACGCGTGCGGCGTCAGCGCCCACCCCACGCCCAACAAAATGCCGAGCCACAAAAATTGCCAGCGCATAGAGAAAAATAAAACATGATTCAACCCGGCGCGCGTCGTCGAATCATGTTTTGTCGGCGATTATTCGTATTTCAAGACCCCAAGGGTCTTCGAAAACCCTTGGGGTCTTGAACCCGACGCGATTTCCAAGATGTGGGTAATCACCGGATGTTTTGGTATTGCAAACGAAACTCACCGTCCCATCAAAGGCGTTTGCGTTTGCGCCAACTGTACGCGCCCACCATCGCCAGCGCCAAACCGCCGAAACCGATGCCGCACAAATTGCCGCCCGAGTTTGACGATGGCGCGCCGCTTGCCGCAGGCGTAGGCGCGACGGGCGCGGGCGTGTTGGCGGCGGCAACGGATTGCTGCGTCGGCGTCGGCTGCCCGGCGGGCGTTTCGGCGGACGAGAGCGCAAAGGTCGGCTGCGCGGCGGGCGTCGGCGTAACTTGGGTCGCGTACTCTTTGAGCGGCGCGCCGATGGATTTGCGCCACAAATTTTCCAGCCCGTCTTGATTGACGCCCAAAACTTTTTGAAAGGCATCGTCCGCGGAACCGCGCTTGAGTTCTTGGAAAATTTGCGTTAATTTGTCGGACCCAAATTCATTCACGATAAATTCGACGACGCTGTATCCCTGTCCGTACATCAACAGCCCTTCGCGATAATCGTTCGGGCGCGTGTTGGCGTAATTGCGCAAACGGAGCAAGCGGTCTTTTTTAATCGCGTCGTCCAACAGCGTTTGATAACGCTCTTCCATTTGCGGCGGGTCGTATTCGTAATAACTCGCCAGCCCTTCATTCATCCATAACGGCATCGTCACCTGACCCAAACCCACGCCGAGTTCTTGGTCAATCACCATATGCACCAATTCGTGCGGCGCGGCGACGATGGCAAAGGATAAATCTTCGGGCGCGGACTTGACCAGCATCACGCTGAATTCATCCACCGGCGTCGCGCCCACAAATTCCGTATTGTCGTGACCGGGCGAAAGGATGGATTGAAACGCATTGTCGTCGGCGTACACAAAGACCTGAATTTTGTCGGGATAGCGCGCGCCGATGGCTTGCTCGATGCGGTCAATCGTTTGATTCAAGCGGTCAAAGATGGTTTGCCCGAACGCGTCGTCGCCCCGGTACCAGTACACCGCAAAGCGATCGTTTTCGAGTTTGCGCCATTCAAAGCGCTCATCCGTCACGCGGAACGGCGCGGGCGGCGTGTCCAACACATTGCCCGCCGCGTCTTCAATGTGCCAGCTGTACGTGCCTTGCGCGCCGGGCGGCAAATAACCGCCGGGCACGTTCACGAGATCGCGGTCCAAATTCCACACTGCCGTCGTTTCAACCTTTTTCGCCGGCGTGAATTTTGGAAAGATGCGCGAGCCCGCCGCGTTTGTGCCGGGGAAACGCACCGCCAGATACATTTTGGTAATGTCGGCGGCGCTCGAAACCGTCACCGGAAACGTGATGCGTTTGGCGATTTCGACTTGGTACGGCGCGGTCGTGACCTGAATCGGACTTTGCGCGCGCGCGGGCGCGGACGACCAAAGCGCCCACAAGGCAAGAGTCAAGGCGATAACGAAAAATTTTTTCATGCTTGGAATGCCAAACGCCGAGCGGAGGAGGTTTGGCGGACGGCGTTTTCAAACGATTTGAAAACGCGATGCTAGACGCTGGCGGGCAATTGTTCGACGCTCAGCGTTTGGTACTTGGACCCTTCTTCAATCAACATGATGGGAATATCGTTTTTGATGGGATATTTGCGCCCGCAATCGCGGCAGACCAAAAAAGGGACTGCGGCGTCGGCGCGCACCAGATCCAACATGCCCGCGTCGGGCCCATTCCGCACATCGGCGGGACATCGCAAAATTTCCAATAAATCGGAACTCACTGCCATTTGAGCGCTCCTGTCTTTACGCTCCCGCGCGCGCGTTCGTCGCGCGCGGCGCGAGCTTGATTTTTTGTTACGCGTTGCTTTAATGCGTTTGCCAATGTGTGCGCGCGGCGGACGCGGTTTTGCCCGCGCGCTCTTGGAAACGCATGACCAATGCCGTTCGCAAACGACGCTGTTTTTCCTGATACGCGGCGGAATGAAGCGGCGGCGTCGTCATGATGAACGCGTCTTCGTTATTGTCGGAATAATACGCCTTGCGCATCCCGACCTTTTCAAAATCGTATTTCAAGTACAGCTGCTGCGCGCGCAGATTCGAGACTCGCACTTCGAGCGTCGCCACATGCGCGCTGCGCCGCGCGGCGTCCTGCAAAGTGAACGCCAACAGCAATTCGCCCAACGAGCGTCCGCGATACTCTTCGCGCACCGCAATCGTACTAATGTGCGCTTCGCCAGCCATCAGCCAATAGCCGACGTACCCGACGAGCGGCGGCGCGGGCGCGGACGCGGGACGCGCCCACAAACGTTGGAGGCGCTGCCACAAGCCGCCGCGCGCGGCGCGCGCTAACGCGGCAGGATCGAGACGCGCCACAAAGTAATGCGCCATTTCATTGTAGCGCAGTTCATATTCGTACGCGCGCGTAGACCAGGGCGATGGAAACGCGGTTTGGTCAATTTCCATCACCTGCGCCAAATCGCTCGCCGCCATCGGCTCGATTCGCGCCGGAATTTGTTTCAAATCGTCGCTGACGTTCATGTCAATGCCGCCGTCGGAACGTAAAAGGGCGCCAGCGTCGCAATGTCCGCGCCTTCGCCCGCTTGCCAACGCTGCCACGCCAATTCCGCTAAAAAACCCGCGCGGCGCAATTGCCGCGCGCGCGGCGCAAGCGTCAGGCGTTCGCCCGCGTGCGCGCGCAGCTGTTCCGGCAGCGCGTTGTCCATTTCGCCGTTCAACAAAAATGGTCCGCGCGTCAGGGCGGCGATTTGCGGCGCGAGCGTTTCCGCCGTGCCGAACAGGTATTCGCTCGCGCGCACGGGCGCCGGCGTGTGAACGTGATACAACGCCGCCGCGTAGCGTCCGCGCCCTGTCGGCATCGCCGCGCAAAGCGGCAGCGTTGACGGCGCGCTCGCGCTTGCGGTCACGTCCAGCGTCGGCACGCCGAGCAGCGCGGCGTTCAAACTGTACGCCAAACCCTTTGCCGCGCTCAAGCCGATTCGCAAGCCGGTAAAAGAGCCGGGGCCCGTCGCCACCGCAATCGCTTGCAGCTGCCGCGGTTCCACCGCGACCAATTCGAGCAGGCGCGCGATTTCGGGCATCAAACTGCGCGTGTGATGTTCGCGCGTGCGCCATGTGGTTTCGCCCACGATGCCTTGCGCCGCGTACAACGCGATACTAGGCGAATTGGTACAAGTGTCAAGCGCCAACAGCATTTTGCAAAGCGTCCAA